>ENA-UOJC01000012-UOJC01000012.1-human-gut-metagenome-genome-assembly--contig:-C104-NODE-12-length-271740-cov-38.289692_pt1 | contig 271740 bp, 239 predicted proteins | sample MGYA00242339_ERZ723886 | MGnify/ENA metagenome assembly ERZ723886 | reverse complement strand
CCAATCTTCTCATAATGGCAATTATGAATAATTTCATAGAGACATTTTTATAGGTTTTTGCAGGGTGTGCGTATTCTTGCACACCTCTTTTTTTATGCTTTTCAAACTATTGACTTTTAATCTTGTCTTGGCTATAATATAAACATCAAAAGCGGACAAATTGTCCGTTATTGAAAAAGTGAGGGCCATCACAAATGCAAACGAAAAAGCAAGACTTAACTAACAAGATCAAACATTTCATTGAAGAATACTACGGTCAATACGGAACAAGCCCTACTATTCGGTGTATTGCCGAGAACGTCGGGTGTAGCAAAAGTAACGTCTCCATCTACATTGACTACTTGAAAGAGCAAGGTCTTATGGAAATCGGCGAAAACGGTTATGAAACAGACGTAACAAAAGCCACCGATACAAAAGTGGTTGCCGTTCCCAAACTGGGATACGTTCCGTGCGGACCATTATCCGAAGAGTATGAGTGTATAGATGGTTACGTTCGTCTTCCTGCATCGTTTGTCGGAAACGCAAAATCGTGTTTTTTGCTTACTGCTACCGGCAATTCAATGATAGACGTTGGTATCAACGATGGAGACTTGGTTCTTGTTAGGCAACAAAACGAAGCAAACTATAACGATATTGTAGTAGCACTTGTTGAAAACGAAGTAACTCTAAAACGGTTTCGCCCTGATCCGGAGAACAAAAGAATTATCTTGCATCCCGAAAACAAGCGTATGAAAGATATTGTTGTGAAAGAATGCAAGATACAAGGCGTTGCAATTAAGGTAATAAAGGATTTGTGAGATTATGAAACAGCGCACTTACTTTTGCATAGATATGAAATCGTTTTTTGCATCGGTTGAGTGTGCGGAAAGAGGATTAAACCCCTTTGAAACAAATCTAATCGTCGCAGACGAAAGCCGAGGCAACGGGACGATTTGTCTTGCTATTACTCCGAAAATGAAATCTTTGGGTGTACGTAATAGATGCAGACGATATGAAATACCGAAAAATATTAGCTACATTACGGCTATGCCTCGTATGCAGAAATATATCGACTACGCAGCCGAGATATACGGGATCTATTTGCAGTATATAGATAAGCAAGATATTCACGTCTATTCGATTGACGAATCGTTTATTGATGCGACGGACTACCTGTCTATGTATCACAAAACGCCTAAAGAGTTTGCAAAAATGCTCATTGACGAGATTGCAAACAAATTGCATATCCCTGCAACCGCGGGAATTGGCACTAACCTTTACCTTGCTAAGATTGCATTGGATATCACGGCGAAAAAAGTGCCCGATCACATGGGGTATTTAACGGAAGAACTATTCAGAGAAACGCTTTGGCATCATAAACCGTTAACCGACTTTTGGGGAATTTCAACGGGAACGGTTAGAAGGCTGGAACGTCGTGGCATTACCGATATGGCAGGCATTGCACAATTTCCATCGGAATTACTTTACAAAGAGTTCGGCATCAATGCGGAATTGCTTATAGACCATGCGTGGGGACGAGAATCTTGCCTAATGTCGGATATTAAAAACTATAAAAGCAAGAGCAAATCGGTATCGTCATCGCAGATTTTGTTTGAAGATTACACCTTTGACAAAGCGAAAATTGTAGTTGAAGAAATGGTGCGTAGCGGTTGTTTGGAGTTGATGCGCCGCAAGGTTATAGCAAGTAACGTATCGGTAAGCATTGGTTATTCAAAAGATTGCCATGCACCTACCGGAGGAAGAACCAAAATAGGTGCCTCTACCAAATTGCCGCAAAAGATCTTGCCCGCTGCTATGCGAGTTTTTGAGCAAACAACGGACAGATGTTCCAAAATACGCCGAATAAGTATTGCCTTTGACGGTGTATGCGATGAAGGATGTGAAGGCTACGACTTGTTTACCGATTGGGAAGAAGTTGAAAGGCAAAAACGTCTTGCCAGAGCCACACTCGAATTGCAATCTAAATTCGGCAAAAACGCCGTAGTGATGGCATCGGATTTACAAGAAGGTGCCACTCTTATGCAAAGGAATAAATTGATTGGAGGTCATAATAGCGGTAATGATGAATAGACAAGACAGAGCCAAACAATTTGCCCCTTTCGATGCCTTAAAAGGTTTGAGAGAAGCTTTGGCGAAAAAGGAATATGACCTAGGCAAAGTGGCTCGTGCTGAACATTTTGAAGAGCTGGACAACGAAATATCCGAAAAACTATCCAAAATACAACGCGGGGACAAAATTGCTCTTACGTGCTACCAAGACGGTTATTATGTGAAAGTTGTCGGCATTGTAAAAGAGATAAACGCAATTTACAAGTTCATCGTTATAAATAACGGCAAAGTGTTTTTTGACGATATTTACGGAATAGAAAGAGACTTGGTATAACCAAGCCGGGAGTAGAATATGGAAATTGAAAAGTTTTGTGCAGTATGCGGTCAAAGAATAAACATCGATTTGCAATACAGGCAAAAAATTAACACTATATGTCCTAATTGCGAATCGCAAACAGAGTGGTTTTTCTATAAAAACGGTAACTACACTCAACGTATTCACATTAGCGAAAAAGGTGCCGAGATACAAGAACGTATGACGGAGAATGAGACGTATGAATAAGCACGATGAAAAATGCCCAATATGCGGAACGGTCAACAAAAACTTATTACTTGAAGAAACAGATGGATGGTTTGTCTGCGAGAAGTGTGGCAACAAGGTTCAACTCGTTCAATATATGAAAGTTGCACGAATACCATTGTTTAACTTAAAATCACTTGTCGCAGCCTTAAAAAAATAATTGATCTTAACAAATCCGCCCCGTTTTGTTAAGTGAGATAAATACAAAGCACAAAGGTTTTTTACTTCAGTGTTGGAGATCCCGACCACACGTATGCAGTAAAAAAATCAAAGCCGATGTGCCATTGGGAGAAAGGAGGCGAAATAGCAACAATGCGTATTAAAAAGGGAGGATTGCCCATTAAGTGGGTATGCATGAATTGCCACAAAAATATTGTAGGCACTCAAGGCTCTGACGGTCTTACCAGAATACATTGCCCGTACTGTGGTACTGTTACGGTTTCAAAGATTATCAGCAGAAGGCACGTACAAGTGGATTTGTATGCGCCTCAAGGACAAGAACTATTACACCAATCAAACTAAATATAGAACTTACGAATGATACTTGGTCGGTCTGAAACAGAGACAGCGTAAAACCAAGAGCATCAATCGTATTAGAGCGGTAGGTTAAACCAGTATTGAGAGGCCACCGACAGACGAAATCCGAAAAGGAAAGTAGTGTGTCGGTGGCTTTTTTGTTTCTCGAAAAAATTTTTCAAAAAACCGAAAATATTTTTTCAAAGTCGCAAAGAACTTGCGAGTTTGGCTTGTAGAATGCAGGCAAGAAGTACGAAAAAGGAGGTGAAAAGCGGATATGACGGCAGCGGAAAGACGACAAGCCATACTTGAAGTCTTGTGCTCACGGCGACACGAAACGAGAGAAAATCTCGCTCAAGAGTTCGGCGTAAGCAAGCGAACAATTGAATATGACGTGCTCGAACTTTCCCTTGCCTATCCCGTTTACACCACCCAAGGTAACGGCGGCGGAATACACGTTGTTGACGGTTTTAGATTAGACAGACCGCGTATGAACGACAAGCAGACGGCGTTGTTACAAAAAGTGCTTCTTACCCTTTCCGGAGAGGATAAAGAAACCATGCAACAAATCATCAAAACTTATGGAGGATTGAAAAAGTGAATTACGTACCGGATTTTATGGTAGACGCAATGAACGTCTATCGCACGCGGGATTTCATCGTAAAACAGGTAATCGGCATCAAGTACAGCGACGTAGAAAACATCGCGGTTATCAGCAACGATACCTTTTATCGGCGCACTAAAAAACGCGACCGCGAATACGAACGTATCTTTTGGGAACGCAAGCACATAAACGGCAAGCGAATTCCCGGCACTATGTACGCAAGAACGTATGTAGACTAACCACCGTTGGGTAACCCGAACGCAAATAAAACAGAAACCGATCATTCCGCGCGGTACTTGCAAGTGTAAGAGTGGCCACTCACCGAAGGAAATATCGCCCGAAACGTAGTGTTTCAAAGAAAAGAGCGTTCGTTGCCAAATATACAACTTAATAGCGGGCTGTACGGAGTGAAAAACCCTACAAGACGTAAGTCCTGCAAAACGCTGCTCTATCGGCGATACGGGAAAACAAAAAATACATTTTAGGAGGACACACAAGTGGCAAAAGAAACAACTTCGTCCAACGCAAGCAAATACAACGAGCGCAGATGGTCTATTCCGTCTAAACGCGCCAAAGGTTATGCAGAGGACAGAAAAGCAAAGGTTCACACCTACGGCAAAAAGGAAGGCAAGGAACTCACCGACTTCGAGGCAGGTATCCGCTCGGGATATCTTCAATGTCAGGGTGATCACGCCGGACTTTACAAGTACAAAAAGGCCTTGGCAGAAGGCAAAAGCAAAGCGGAAGCGCGTGCTATATCGCGTAAAAAATCTAAATAATTCGGAGGAAAAAACACAATGGAAAACACAAGAATCAATGTTGAAAGAGAAACTTTCAAAAGTAACGGCAAGGAATACTTTTCCTACTTTATCAAAGGCGTCGTAAGAGGCAGAAACGTGAAAGCGGCTGTAGTCCCGCCCGACAAAGGCGGTTATGCCGTTCTGGATATCGTCTTCGACGGCGAAATGGAAGCCGAGCTCGTCGTTAAGCCTTTTGAAATGAAAGACGAACACGGAAAAACCATTACGGGCAACACCTATATGGTACGTTCTTACGACGAAGACGGCACCGTTTACGAATGTCCTATTAAGCCTGCAAAAGCGTCGGACAAGAGTTTTCTCAATATGCTTTTGAGATAAAGCAAATCAACTTGTAAAAGCTACGGTTTGCTAAGGCGAGCCGTAGTTTTTTACACCAAAAAATCTATTTTTAGGAGGTAAAAAATGTACAACGAAATTCACGAACACGCACGTAAAGACAAAATCAAATGGATAGCGGTCTTTACTGCAATAATTCTTCTCTTTGTCGGAGTAATATCCGCTCTTGCTATTTCTATCAGGGCAAACGATGCGGATAACGCTCCCGAAAAGCCTATCGTCATAGACGACGGTACAAATAATGCAGACGTTGTAAAACAAACGAGAGTATTGCTTTCTTCCACTCCCTTTGCACTTACTTCAACGGATGAGAGAGGCGTAAATACCGTTTCTAAAAAGATTACGGCAACGGTCTTGCCTGTGGATGCACCGGACAAATCTGTCGATTGGTCTATCGAATGGTGTACTCCTATCGAGGGTAAAGCCGTAACGGACTATCTTACAGTAACACCGGACAGTGACGGTTCGTTGACTGCAACTATTACTGCATACAAGGGGTTTGAGGGTGCAAGTGCATACGTAAAGGCTACTACCCGCGTCGGTGGTTTTACCGCAACTTGCTTGGTCGGTTATGACGGCGCTCCCGAATCTTTGCGTTTCACTTACAACGGCGTTGAACACGGCACATCGGACAGTATAGATTTGGTGGCAGGCACTACTTCAAACATCTCGCTCAACTTGAAAAACACTTTGGGCGCGGTTGGTTCGAAATACGGCAATTTTGAAATCGTGTCTACGAAAGGTTTGGGTAAGTTCATTATGAAGAAAGAGTATATTGTCAACGGCAGTATTTCTTCTTCCGAGGATATTATCTTCGACCTTGAAACAGGCAGTTACAGTTATACTAATGAAGTATCCGGAGCACAGCAAACCTTGACTATCGGCACGGATGTTTTCTTTGACGCGTCTATCAGCGGTGACGTTCTTACCATCAACGCTAAGAAATCCGAAGCGTCTTACGTCAACGGTTATCCTCGTACCGGTTATCGTTTCACTTACAAGAGTGCCTATACTGATCCTCGTTCGGGCGGCGTTCCTACAGACTGTACTTGGTATATTGTCGTAAGAGATACCGTAAGTGGCAAAGAATGTCTTATCAACTTTGACATCGAATCTACCGTTACAAGCGTCAGTCTGGACACTACGTTCATCCAATTTTAAGGACGGTGACATATGAGCAAGCAAACAGGAAAAACAATAAGCAAAGTTTTGGCGTATATTCTCGTTCTGCTTGTTTTTATAGGTGTATTCGGACTTATTGCCAAGTTTACGGACGGTTTTACAAGCGATTTCAAAACCTTCTACGTTTCCGTAGACGGCAAGGACGTAATGAGTTCGTCGGACGGATTTGTAGTGACAGAATCCCAACCTTTACAAGTGGACGTCCACTATACGTTCTCGGCAGTGAACAAGGACGAAAACAAAGGCTATTCCGTAAAAATCGTGCCTAACAAGATCGAAGGTGAAAACTTCGAGTACGTCGTTGACGACGAGATCTGCAACTACTTCGAGCTAACGGACTTATCCGGCGGTTTCAATATCGAGAAAGGCGAAACGTCTTTTACCGTGACGCCGAAGGGTGAAACGTTAACTGACGTATTAAGCGCCGTTTACGGAAAACCAGTAAGTGATTGCACAGGCCTTGGCTACAACGATATGTTCACGATTGTGGTTACATCCTTCAACGGTGAAGCAACTGTTAAGCTCAACTTCGCACTTATACGCACGGTTACGGGCATAACGTTGGATAAGGAGGTGATCGAGTTTTGACGAAAGCAATGAAAACGAGATTGTACATAATGCTTCTCGCTATCATTGTGGTGTTCTGCACTGTCTATATGGCGGTGCAGTCACCCGTCATTGCAATGGCGGAAAGCATTAGTTATTCCGGTGTGTTGGACGATTTGAAGAAAGACAGTTCGTTCAAGCCGAGCAATTATCCGCAAAATGCCGAAGATTACTCGATACAGGTCATACAACTTGCCGAAAGCGTGGACAAAGAGTTGTTCGTATATGCTTATCAGCCGAGCGGAAAAAGCAAGAATCTGAAAGCGTCGTCTATCAATATTTCAACGACTATCAACGACGCAATCAGCTTTACCAACTACAAACTCGAACTGCTCAATTCCAACGGCGTGTTCTACAAGTACAAGGTCAAAGGCTTAACCGTTAAAACCGACGCGGCAAGGTATTACGCCATAAGTTCAATTTACCGTCCGTTCGACGAGACTATAGACAAATTAGCAAGCGGTGGAAACACCGTTACGGAAGTCAACTATGCAGTAAACAAACAGTATTGTTTCGGAGAAATAAACGGCAATCCTTATGTCAACTGCGTGGATATTGAAACCATAGTCGTTACGGATAAGTTTGTTGGGTTTGTAAGATACCCGGACGGTTTCAAACTGTACGTCGGAGCGTGCGACAGCCATTTCGTGGCTTTCAACACGGACAAGCCTATCGACAAACTTCTGGAAGCCGATGTGTACTATACAACGCAAGAGTATTCATCATCTTGGGTGTTATTTGGTGGAACGAGCGAAAGTTTTGGCGAGAAAGCAGATAACTACGCTTACCTAAAATATACCGATAAGGTTGAACATAACGGCGGTGGTCTTTTTGCAGGCACCTACACTTGGGACAGAATACAGAGCGTGGAAGATTTTGTTGCAGCCGAAGACAGAGAAAATATCTACCACGGCGCAATTATCGACGTAAAAACTTCAAGTAAATTGACGGACGAAGCGTTAGCGGAATTGCAAGGCAAAAAATGGGTGCTAAGATTTGCCGAAACGGACTATACGTTTTGGTACGGCGAAAGCGCTCATGGCACGTTTTCCACTCTTGTAGGCGACGTTACGATACTACGTTTGAAGTTCGAAACGGACGGCATAACGTACAACTTGGGCGTTATAGACAACAAACAAACGGGCAGTTCCGATCCGGTGAACGAAACGGAAATTGACGTTAGCCTGAACAACCGCGGAAAAACCCTTTTGTACCTCTTGATGCTGATTCTGCTCATCATTATTCTTGCACCGATTTTGCCGTATGTTCTGCAATTTGTGGTGTGGTTAATTTCCCTGCCAATAAAGGGCATAGCGGCAATCGGGAAAAGCGTCCGGCGAAAACGTCAAGAGCGTAAAGAACGGCAAATATACGAAAAAGTCGTAGCGACAATCGACAAAAAAGATTTTGAAGATTACGACTAAAACACAAACGGCGCCGGCGGATGAAAGTCTGTCGGCGATATTTTATAAAGGAGGTCTATTTTGAAAACGTTTAAGAGAATAATGGCAATTATATTGCTTATCGTTATGGTTTTAGCCGTGAGCTATCTAGTGTATACGGCAAAACAAATTCAGCCCGAAGCGGTTGTATCGGAGGTGATATATGAAGTGGCAAAAACGACTTAATATCTGTTTTACGGTTATGCTTACGACATTGTTTATATTGCTTGGAATATTTGTGTTTCGGCAATCGTATTGCAGAGCAATCGAGACTTTAATCGACTTATTTAGCGGTTTTAAGTACTATTTATGCACGTTGTTTGAAATAGAAACAAGCGGGCTTCCGAGTGTAACAGAGTATTCAAAAGTTATAGAATGGTCGGCAATTTTGCCATCAGACTTTGAAAACTTTAAGGTAAACGCAACAGAGTATTTCGTAGCACTCATAAGCAAAGAGAACTTTTTATCTTGGCTTAGTATGTCAGGAAATAAGATTGGCGTTTGGGCAAAGGTAATAACCATTCTTTTGCCCGGCATTGTGGGATTGTTTATCGTAATAAAACGGCTATATGCAAGCGGCAATACGAAACATAACGTGGATACCGTTCCTCTACGGATATTCAAGAAAGCGTCCGCGGTATTGTATCAGCCTGTAAAACGCTTTATATGCGGCTACATAGAGTTCTTGCGTAAGCATTCGGGGATATTGACGTTATGGTGCGTCATGTGGATACTTCACCTAAACCTTGCAAGCATTATAATAGCGTTTTTCGCATACTACTTCTACTTTGCCGTGTCTTTCGACGTCGGAAGTATTTATACTCAATTAGTAAAAATGGTTTTGGACTTACAGCCGTTCTTCCGATTCTTCCCTTGGTGGTCGCTTGTTATCTTCGCATACGTTTTATTCGAGCGTTTCAGAAAAAAGATCGCCCTCAATAAACTGCGAAAGTATGAGGCAAAAAATTGTGGGTTTATCAACGAATTGCCTATCGTTTCAATGACTTGCGGAAGTATGGGTAAACGGAAAACTACGATGATTACGGATATGGCATTAAGTCAGGAAGTGATGTTCCGTCAAAAGGCATTTTCCATCTTGCAGAAAGCGGATATGAAATTTCCGTACTTTCCTTGGATATGTTTTGAAAAGGAACTTTCGGCTTGCATCGAATACGGAACGGTATATAATCTTGCAACGGCGAAAGAATGGGTAGCGTTGAAACGATCGCGTTTCGAGAAACACCATAATTGTGAGTGGCAGTTATATGGATATGACTGCAAAAGATATGGGCTTGAATATGACGACGGATTGAAAACAAGTGAGTTATTTGACGTGTTGGAAACTTATGCACAATCGTTTTTTATTTACGTACTTCAAACTAGTCTTATCGTGGCGAACTATTCCATACGAACGGATAACCGATTGCTTTCGGAAGAAAACTTTCCTATGTGGGCATTAGATTTCTTCACGGACGGACAGAAACAAAGCCGACACTCTCATATTTTGGACTTTGACGTGTTGCGTTTGGGCAAAAAGATTTTGGAAAAGAACCCCAAAGCAGGCAGTTTTGAATTTGGAGTTGTGGCGATTACGGAAATAGGAAAAGAGCGCGGCAACAATCTGGAATTAAAAGAAGTAAAAAAGAAAAACGATGAAACAAATCAAAAGAATGACTTGTTCAATTCGTGGCTAAAAATGTGCAGGCACTCCGCAACTGTGGACAACTATCCGTTCATAAAGGTGTTCACTGACGAACAGCGACCGGAGTCGTGGGGTGCGGACGCGAGAGATCTTTGCGATATTGTAAATATTATTTCAGCCGGCGATACGAAACTTGCTCTGCCGTTTTATACGATTGAAGATATGTTGTCCGAAATGGCGTTTAATCGCTTTACCGCTTTGTATTACGATTTCAGATACCGCCGTGGCGATAATACTTTGCTCGTGCATATCCTAAAAACCGTTACTGGTTGGCTGTGGAAACGCAACGCAAGGATCTACAACAAATACGGCTATTCCATTGTGAAAGTCGAAAAAGAACGCGGTACAATGGACGGCAAAGCGGAGAACAAGAGATATTTTCTTATGAACTACAAAATCTATCGCAACCGTTTCACGACCGACTGTTTTTCGGACTATTTCAACGATATGGCAAAGCGTTCGAACGTGGGAATTATGGATTATCTCGAATATGCCACCGAAAAAGCGAGTGTTAAAGAGTTGAAGTCGCAAAACAGTTATTTCATAAACGGGCTTTACCGTGATGAAGAAGGAGCGTGAAAATATGGCATACGGAGAAACAAAAGTCTATTTCGACGGCAGTCATTACATTGCAATTCCGCATACGGAAAAGCCTTATAGAAAACGACGAAAAATCATTGAAGAAGAAATAACTGTCACTGAAACAGAGAACGGCGAAAAGCTTGTTCCTTTGGAAGAAAAAACGGATATTCCGCCTCCGGAAAAACTATCGGAAAACGTGGTTGAAGAAGTGCACGAAGAAAAGGAAAAGAAAGAAGAAATTACAGTCAATCCTGAGCCTGCAAAAACGGTTGTGACGACCAAAAAGCAACTCTTTGATAAGTTATACGCAGAGAGTTTGAATATGCCCAAATCGGTCAGAAAACGCTTTTTAACTGATAGTATGCGACCGTTTTTCAAAGACGCAGAAACGACCGAAAACTACGTTATGCTGAATATGGAACGCAGGTATAGAAATCTCGTAACGCGGAGGATACGGCTTATACGGAAAGTGAACTTGCAGAACTTCAACTACTTTGTAACGTTCACCTACAACGACGCTATTCATACTGAGCGTTCTTTCCGGGACAAATTACAAAACACATTAAGCCATTTTTGCAGTAGAAAAGGCTGGAAATACATTGGCGTTTGGGAACGTAGTCCGGAGAAACAGCGCCTACACTTTCACGGCATTTTTTATATCCCTGACGGAACGATGCCGGGACGTATGGAAGATAAAGAGAGTTACAGTTTTTCGGAACATAAAAGGCAGATAACGTGGCAAAACGACTACTTTAACACGCATTTCGGACGTAACGATTTTAGAAGAATAGAAACTCGCTCCCACGTCGGCGAAGCTGTAGCGTATATTCTCAAGTACATTGAAAAAAGTGGCGAAAAGATTGTTTATTCCCGCGGATTGCCACAATTTTTTATCTCGGATATTATGGACGAAGATATAGCGGCTCCGTTTGGATTGGAAGATAAAAAACTGCTACTATTTGACGACTTCGTATGTTGGGATGAGGGACTGTATATGGGCGAGGTGAGCCAAGAAGTAATAAGCCAGATGCGCAAAAGCAATTAAGCGAAAATCCGCACCTGTAAATACGGACAAAAAACGGAAAATGCCGTAAACGAAGAATAGCGGTGATTCGCCAAGCGGGTCAGCGGCGAACACCGCTCTCGTTACGCTTCCGTTTTACGTTATTTCGGTCGGTTCGGTTAAGTTTTGGCGTGTGCTTGTCTTCGGCGAGCGCAGCGAGCCGACTTGTATCAAGACAAGCACACGCCTAATCGCCAAAGTCGCAAAATCCCTTCGAGTTTACAGGAGTAATAAAATCTATCAAAATTAATTATTGGTAGCATATTCATATTCTTTTTTACTTTCCAAAGTTATCTACTATTTTTGTTCGTTTGCTATTTTGGGTTGAAATTCATTCAAATGGTCTATAATTTTGTGAAGAATTTGCGAATCGGTTGAAAACTTGACAAACAGAGTACTCTATGATATAAATATAATAGATAAAACTTAAATGACTTTTAGATGTTGGGATGCATCAATAGGTCAACATAAGAATATTTGCATATTATGTAATTTTATCGCCGAATATAGCCATATTGAAAGCCTCGACGATACAGTCGGGGTTTTGTGTTTTTGTGGGGGAAATATGAAGTTTCTTATTCGTAAGGAATGTCTGCACTATTGGCAAAAGGAAAACAAAAAAATCTCAAAGTTCCATTTATATTCTCAAATTTGGTTCCGACAGGTTGTACTGAAGAAATTTGAAATTCCATATTTGGAAATGTTTATTACAACAAAATGCAATCTACGTTGTAAGCATTGTTCCAATCTAATCCCGACGCTAAATAACCGACAAAACTATGAAATCTCAACTCTAATTGAATGGTTGGATGAGTTGTTGTCCAAAATAGATTGTCTTTATCGCCTTAAAATTCACGGTGGAGAAGTATTCCTGCACCCAAGATTATCCGAGTTTGTTGCTTATGTAAAAAATCAACCGAAAATCAAATCGATAAGACTTACAACAAACGGAACAATTATACCAGCAGATAACATTTTACAGTTAATTGCAAGTAGCAAAATCGTAGTGCAAATTAGCGACTATAGATTACCGACTACAAAAACGCAACAATTGATAGAAAAATTTAAAGAAGTCGGTGTGAAGTATATATATCTTAGGGATCAACAATGGAAGGATTTTGGCGAAATAATTTTGCGTGACTTCAATAGGTTTGATGATTGCAGTGTGAAACGTTGTTTATCATTCTATGAAGGTAAAATTTATGTGTGTTCAAGGGCTGCGATTATGACAAAATCGGGATATATTCCCGATGATGGAATATCGGTTTATCTTCCAAAGAATCAATTGAGACAGCAGTTAAAAAAAATGTATGGCGGAAAGCTATCCATCGCTTGTAATTATTGTGACGGCGATACGAAATATGCAAAGGATATTTCTGCGGGGGAACAGGAATAAATGGAAATTATAGCGATTATTACTACGAAAAACAGGACGGAATTATTTGCAAGGGCATTACAATCCGTGCTCTCTCAAACGCGTCGGGCGGATGAGATAATTGTCGTTACCGATTCAACGAATGAAAATAAAGCGATTGAAAAACGGTTGATTGAAAATTCGGGTGTAACTATTCTCGATGATAAAAACGCTCATAACTATGCGGGCTCGTTAAATACGGCTATCCATTATATTCTGCAAAAGAATTTGTTTTTGCAAAAAGACTATAAAAACACGTATGTTGCATTTTTGGATGATGACGATATTTGGTTAAATACATATTTGGAGAAAGCTGAAAAGTCGCTCCGGGGAGAAGATTTTTTAGTCAGCGGATTAATTTATTGTAATGAAGATGGCGCGAAACGGCTTTCCATTCCGCAAATTCTTTCCGTTGACAGTTTCTTGAAAGGAAATCCACATATTCAAGGTTCAAATACATTTGTTAAACTTGATATATTGCTCAAAGCCGGATTGTTTGACGAAAATATGAGCTCAACAACCGATAGGGATATATTTACCAGAATTATGTTGTTGCACCCTACTTATGCCGTGATAAACGAGTATTTAGTAGAAGTAAATGCCTATAACGATCGTGAACGTATTACAAACGGAAAAGCAAAAAAAGCAGAAGGACTCAGAAAGTTCTATTATAAATATAACGGATATATGGCAGATGATGTTAAGCAAGCCTTTTTTGAGCGTGCAAAAAAGTTGTTTGACGTGGACAGGCTGGTAATCGAAACCATAGAAAAAAAAGCAGACCAGACTTTGGAGAATAAAATTTCAACTATTGGTTACAACGGAAATTTAACAATAGGATTTATCGTAACCGAATACAAGTTGGGGCTACGACTCTTAGAACAGTTAGCAGCATTACACCGTAATAACACAAAGATTGTCATTTTTATAAATTTTACTGAAGATAGATCTCCTTATATAGCTTTGCTAAAGGCAAGCGGTTATTACTATGAAATCGTAGATAAAAACAGAGTGCTTGCCCGCATTGAAAAAGGAGATTTTGATCAGTTTGTCACCGAAGAGAAATTACAAGGTGACGTTATACAAGATATAGCAATTACCCGTACAATCTTGCAAAAGTTTCTGTATCAATTTACAAAAGACGGAGATGTAGTCTGGATATTGGATGAAGATATGGAGCTAAAAGAACTTGTCTTACGGAATGGAGCTATAGAGAATGTACCTATCAATATAGACAACGTAATTGCGACATATAAAGACGACTATGATGCGGTTGTCGGAAATTATTCCTTAGACGCGCCTTTACCTACTCTTTCTACCATTCGAACGGCGTTGTTGGACTATGTATATAATAAAACTGCAGGCATTGGGGAAATAGACACGCTATCAGATAAGACCGATTATTATTACGATTTGACAGATTATGGCGCAACCCATTTGGAAACACCTGTTGTTCTCAGAAAAGACTGTAATCTTGACGATGTGTTTGGAGGTAAAGCATATAGCCGTCCATTGTATTTGCAAGACATGCAGATAAGGGAGGTAAAAAGCCGAGGCGGCAATACGCTTATCTTCAATCGTGAACTTTTAAACATTCCTAATTGGTCTATTCAAATAGGAGATAAGATAGGGCGGCGAAGCGATTATTTTTGGGTATTGCAAGCAAAAACCATAGGATATAAAATCGTAAATGCTCCTTTTGCAACTCTTCACAATCGAAGGAATATTCCTTTTAATATACAAAAGGAAGAAAATAAATTGTTGTTGGATTTAATAGGATCTTCCTTTACAAAAGCCGTTGAAAATGTCGGCGTTGATGCAAAAAAAGAAGGTTTTTACAATACTTACAAAGGATATTTTATTGAACGTTTGGTAAAATATGTGGCTTCCTTCCGAAGGATCCAAGGGTTGCTTTCTATTATAAACGACTTTAAATACTCTGAATTGTTTTCAGACGTCAGATTGCAGGCGTTTATCAAAGGAGCATCCACCTATTTGGAGTTTAATAAGGTTGTCTGTGCTTTTGAGTCGTTGAATTACAAGCTGCATATTCAGTCACAACTACTCAATATTGGCGAAATAAAGGCAAAATTAGAAAAGAAATTTTCACTATCACACGATGTGTTGAAATTATTGGGGAGCGGCGGAGAAGGAGCTGTATTTTCCGACGGCACTTATGTCTATAAGTACTTCTATAAACCATTAAAAAATCTCAATTATCTTAAAACAATCGGGCAAACGTTCGAAGAATGTGAAGCTCTATATCCGTTGAAGTTTTTTCAGGTTGACGGCACTGATATTATCAGATATCCCTATGAAAAATCAAAGCCTTATCATGGCGGACATATAAGGCAGTTTATAGACCTTTTACGATTCTTAAAGGAAAACGGTTGCGTGTTCGATAACTTTAAAAAATGCAATTTTGTTGTGGCAAACGGCAAACTGAAGCTGATTGATTACGGAAAATCGTTTTTGCCTTTAGATGCGGAGAAATATGACAAGTCAGTCGTCAGGGCGTATGAACTGTTGCGTTATCCCTTCTTAAACGATGAGGATTTTAAACAGTTAATACAGCGCTACTATCAAGGTGACAGTAAATATTTGGACGATGGTTGCGAACTATTCAAGAAAGTAGTAGATAAGCGCTATAAAGAAGATTTGCACGATGGGAAAATCATCAATATAGTCAATCAATATCACCCTGAAAAGATCTTAGACTATGGCGCAGGAAAATGTAAGATAGCAAACACGCTTTCAGAGAATTATGTGGTGAGTGTTTTCGATATCGATTTGGACACCATCGCCAAACGTGCAAACCCTTCGGTTATGGTTTATAAATCAGCAGATGATATTCCCTCTGCGGAGTATGATTTTGTGATAAGTAATCTTGTGCTTTGTTGCATCGATAACATAATTGCGGAAGAAGTAGTTCGCAATATCGTCAGAATTTTAAAAATGAACGGACAGGCAATCATAAGCGTCTGTAATCCATTCTTTAATAGTGTTCAAAACACGGAACTCAGAACTACGGGTTTGCAAGGAAACTATCATATTTCCGAAATGTTTGAAAAACACTCTGCGGAAAACGGCAAGATTCGTAAAGAGTATCATCGTCCGATAGAGTTTTATAAAAATTTATTCAGCAAATATGGATTGCGTATTGAACAGATTGTTGAAGGCGACGGTGCGGATATAGATACTCTCATGCCTATATCGGAACATATTATATTCGACTGTAAAAAAATATCCGAATCGCAAGTTTTTGATAATCTATCTTTATTGATTAAAACCAATCCTATGGAGCATAGGTCCGTTTATCGAAATATTTCACATATTGTCGGCAGCCTCGAAAAGGGCGGTAGATTTGTACGTAAAGTAGTTGTCGCAGATTTAACCTGCACTTCTGAACGAGTGAGAAGATATGATTTGGATGATGAGGAAACTTTACGGACGGAATTACAGCGGGCAAAGTCAAACGGTCTTATTGATGACATTGTCTATGCTGAAAATGATGACGAAAGGATTAAAAACTTATACATAAAATATTTTGGTGTAGAAAGCCCGGAGGGGCATTGTGCAAATGGACAAGGATTATACGCAACCCTTTGCGGTTTTGAAAACATTAAGACGGATTATGTTTTCCAGACTGATAGCGATATTCTATATCATAACGAAGACGTGAGTGGTTTCCTAGACGGTTTAACAGCACTGAAAAACGGTGCTGTAACCGCATCGCTTTCTATTGCCAAAAAAGTTGAGTGTAATCCCCTTTATGGATGCAGAACGGAAGTGCGGAGTTGCTTTTTGGCATTAAATAAACTAAAGAGTATGCTTCCGATCAAAAACTACATAATAGACGGCGTTGTCCAATTGCCTTGGCACAGAGCCTTGGATCAAAGTTTGCAAGGAAAAGACAGCGTTCGTCTATCTGATAGGAACGTTTGGTTTATTCATCCTGAAAATTGCAAAAAACACGAAGTCAATTTCATTTCCTATGCGGAAAGACGAATAGAACAAAATCAAATTCCGGATATGCAAAACAATCAAGTGAATCTTGCGGGTAATAAAAAAGATTGGTTGCAGACAACAAATGCAGACGTTGTGATTTATATTCGAGGGTTTAATACTCCTCCTGAAAAACTAAAAAGAATGTTTGATAGTTTGAAGTACCAAACCTATCAGAAATTTTCCATTGTTTATGTTGATGACGCTTCGCAAAACGAGAGCGCTGATTATGCGGAATTCATATTACGCTATGACAGTTATTTCAAGAGCAAAATGGTTATCTCTATATTCAACGATACTAATGTCGGTGAGCTTGGAAATTTTGTTTTTGTTATGCAAAACCTTATTTTGAATCCTGACTGTATTGTAATCAATTTGGACAATGACGATTATCTTGTGAACCATCGGGCGATTGAAATAATCGTAAATGAGTTCCATAACGGTGCGGAGATAACTTGCGGAAATTGTATACGCTACGACAAACCTCTTAAAACGTATAAAATTTACTCCTTTGAACGTGTCTGGGAACGTAGCGGCGATAATATTTGGCTACATCCAAAGTGTTTCAAGCGGAAATTGTTTGATTGCATTGATATTGAAAATGATCTCAAAATAAATGGGGGGTTTGTAGATGTAAATACGGATTTTGCAATAATGCTTCCTATGATAGAAAAATCAAAGAAGAACGTGTTTATTCCCGATATATTGTATTATTTTGAACCAAGCACGAATAACGTCAATCGCTTTGGAAAATATAGCGAGGCATATAAGCAGAGAATAAAGAATATTTTGCTTGAAAAAGCAAAGGAGCGAGAAAATGAGTATCAGAAAAACAATATTTGATTTACATTCTTTGGAGTTCCTTAATGCTCCGATCAGTCAGATTTATCATCGCAAGAAACATTTTGTTAATGGGAAAGATTTGTCTTTCTTAAAAGGAATGTTGTCAGCTGATCTTGTTCAAATAGAACGGGGTTTTCGCTATGTTTACTTTTCTGATATCAGCTTAGAAAGCGATAGAATAGATCAACGTCTTTTCCGAGAACAATTCCCGTTTCTATTTGAACGCTTCGCAAACAAATGCTATTCGATTTATAATGCCGATGGTAGCCAGAAAATTGTGGATGGTATCACATACTATACTTGGATGTTAGAAAGATTTCGAAACATCAATTTGCACGCAATCATCTCAACTCCCCTTAGCAATACCATGCGCATTGACGAATCCTTTATCCAGGCTTTCCCTAAGTTTGCAGAAAGTATTAGTTATGTAAAAGATGGTGAATTAACGATCGCAGGAATGATGATTATGGTATTAGCTGCCTTGTCGCAGAAGGATTCAAAATCTTTCTTATGCAATTTTGTTAATATTTGGGGTAAATCTATATGTGGGGATATTGGAAATGACAGCATAAATGAATACAGAAACACATTAGAGTTAGTCTTTGCCGATACGTTTCGGAATAACTATGAAGTGGACATCCGAGAGAAAAATAACGATAAAAATATACTTGAAAGCATCTTTGGACGTATATATCCTGACGTTCAAATCACAATGATAAATCAAAACACCCAGCGTTTTTCGCTTGATTTATCTGAACGGGTAAAAGCTCCGCGGTTTTGCGTGTCAGGTCAAATTGAAATGACGGCGGACAAGTGTATTTTGACTGTTGATAAAGGAAGTAATATTGGAAAATATTTTGATAAGGACTATGTGTTAAAAATCTATGACATAAAAGCGTTTAGCGCAATATGTCAATGCACCCCTCCGTTTTTAGGTGTAGCATATCTTTACCATAACAATATAACAGAGCTAAAAGATATTTCGGATGTGGATATGGAAAGACTATCGAAGCTCAATAAACCCAAGTTTTATAGGAATAAAAATATTACGATCCTTTGCTGCGGAGCTAACTTCTCCGATATGCGCGAAATCAATAAAAGTGCAAGTGAAGGCGTTCAAAAAGCACTTCTCAATATAGAAGAGAAATTTGTGTTTGAATTAGGAATTCCCGTATATAATACATATTCAAAATTGTCTGTGGTTTTGAACAAGCTAAATGCACCACTTGAGTTAGTGTCACGGCTTATTGTATTAAGAAATTTTGCCGCGCATTACGGAATGTTAAACGACTACTATTTCTATAACCGAGAGACAGGATATTATCTTGATCTGCCATATATTTTTTCAGCGTTTAATGACTTAATTGCCTATCTTGATTCAATGGGATATCATAATTATGCTGATTATGTAAGGAAAAATTATTATTATCATATAATAAACAATTTAATCGGTGTAAAATATAAGCGCATTTTTCAAAAGTCGATTTTGTTATTTCGTCGTTATGGAGATAAGGTAATAGACTGTTATTCGGATATCGATCGGTCATTAAAAACCGCAATTAGTTCGATTATTGATAGTGAAACGGAACGTATCATTGTCTCCTGTTCGCCCGATAGATTTAATTTCAATATTCCTTCTCAAGTCTATCAGTTTAAAGATGGTAAATTTTACTTTGATCGTTTGACTCTAATCAGAATTCAAGGCAGAGATTTGAGCGTAAACAATGTCTCTTTGGGAAAGGATGAATTGGTGTTTTTTAAAACACCTGCAACAAATTTTAGTAAAATTAAATCAAACGGAAAGGGGGTTGTTTTTGACCTTATAAATAGCTATGAGGAAGGTATATTGACCATTCAAACATATAAAATTAAGGAGCAAAGCTTATGAAAAAGATTATTGCCGTCATTGGCGACGGAAAAATAGAAAAAGATAGCTTAAAATACAAGCTTGCATTTGAAACAGGAAAAGCCCTTATTGATTCCGGATACAGAGTTCAAAGCGGAGGTTTGGGCGGCATTATGGAGGCTGTGTTTCAAGGCGCAAAATCCTCTGAAAAATATCAAGACGGCGATACTATTGCTATTATTCCGTCTTTTGATAGAACGGAAGCGAACCATTATGCAGATATTATTATACCTACGGGCATAGATGTCATGAGAAACGGAATGGTTGTCAGCGCAGACGGTGTAATCGCCATCGGCGGGGGAAGCGGTACGCTTTCCGAAATGGCGCTTGCTTGGTCGCTTTTTAGATTGGTTATCGCTTATTGTAATGTGGACGGCTGGAGTAGCGAACTCGCAGGAAGAAAGTTGGACTCCAGAGAACGCTATCAATCGATAGACGATAAAATATATGGCGTTGAAACGCCTCAACAAGCTATTGAAATTTTAGATAAATATGTGGATGTCTATACAAGATATCATCACGGAATAAAATACAGGGGATAAAATTATGAAAATCGGAATTGTTGGATACGGACATGTTGGTAAAGCCATGCATGGTTTATTTAAAAACGCAATATTATACGATAAGTGCCTTCATATTGGATCAAAAGAAGAAATCAATAGTTGCGATACGGTATTTGTATGCGTACCTACACCACAGCGTGCAGATGGTAATTGCGATACAAGTATTGTAGAAGAAGTGCTAAATTGGTTAGAAGTGCCGTTGATTGTTTTAAGATCTACCGTTTACGTAGGCTTTACCGACGAAATGATGGAAAAGAGTGGCAAAGAAATCGTTTTTCAACCTGAGTATTATGGTGAAACGGTTGCTCATCCTTTTGCCGATTTGAATAATAGAACTTGGTTGTCATTCGGTGGCACTAAAAGGGGTATAGATTTAGCAATTAAGACATATCAGACAGTTATTAATTCTAATGTGCGTATTTATCAAGCTGATGCAAAGTCTGTGGAAATGGCGAAATATATGGAGAATGCTTTCTTGGCAACCAAGGTGACTTTTTGCAATGAAATGTACGATATTGCAATGGCTCTTGGAGCAGATTATAATTTAGCCCGAGAGATATGGATTGCCGATCCAAGAATCGGGGCAAGCCACACTTTCGTTTATGAAGATAATCGAGGGTATGGTGGTAGTTGCCTGCCCAAAGATATTGCCTCAATTACGACACAAGGGAACAAGCACGGTGTAGATACCACTCTCTTGCAGAGTGTTATTGAAAAAAATAGTATTTATAAGAAAAATGAAGAATGAACCCAAAAAAGAACCATACTATAATAATTTGATCGCTTTTGGATACGTGCCTTTCAATTATAGCGAGAAACATTACTTATTTACCAGAGGCAACAAGGTTATTAAGATCGCACGAGCAAGCTATAATACATCTGATACAGACGAATCCTATTATATTGAAAAATATTCGCATGACGTTCTAATCGGACATGGTTTTCCTGTTGTAAAAATTGATAAAATTTATGATAAAGGCGAGCTAGTTGACGAATTTGTTGTTTTAGAAGAAGAGAAAAAAGACGGGCAAGTATTTTATAACAAAGATTGCAACACGATGATATTATCGCAGATCGTGTCTTTTATTGAACAAGTGACGCAAATTAAAGCTAATTCCTTTGGTTTTATGGACAGATGTGGAAGATCGGAACACTCCTCATGGAGATCCTTTTTAATGTCAATAATAGAAAGAGCTAATCCGAAACAAAAAGCAGAGTTGCTTGCAGGTTTTGATATTGTACCAGAGTTAAAGGAAAGTGTTTTTGTTCTAACCGATTGCAACACTGCTAATTTTATTTTCAATCACGAAAAACTACAATATGCTATTGATATAGAACGTCCTCTTTGGGGAGATCGGAATTTTATTTATGGGATGATAAAAGCAAGAAATAGATTTATGTATCAGTGCGTGTCGGAAAAACTTAATGAAGAACTGATTGATTATTATGCTAAAATCTATGAGCAGTTAATTTTTATAAAGTAAGCAATGGGCGGAATTTTGTATATTATGTGTCAAGCACACGTAGGAGTGCTATCTGTCTTTTTTCAAAATAATCGATTATGCAAATATTTATCCCTAATACATATATATATCTGTCGCATTTTGATGAAGTACTCAAACACGGTGGATTGCGCTCTTGAGAGAACTCTGCCTATTTCGGGGAAACTCAAACCTTTTATTCGGCATTTCCAAAGCAATACGCATATTGTCCGTCAAATTAAGGCTTTCTACGATTCTGTCGTAGGCGGTATAGTCTTGCACGGTTTCTTCTTGCGTTTCGGTGTATGGTTCATTTGCCGGGGTTAATGCTTCAAGGTTCACGTTACGGTAGTTGTCGCGTGTTTTTCGACTCATCAGTTTCATCATTTTCCTACAACAAGCAATTTCTATAGTAATAGGCTTGCCTTTCTTTGAATAACCTACAACGTCGCATAAATGCTTGCCGTAATGTTCGCAAAGATATAAAGCCCCTTCTTGGACTAAATCGTAAGAATCGCTGAAAACGTAGCCCAAATCGTTTTTACGCAGTATATTTACGTATAAATCCGCGTGCATTTTCTGCATAGGGTTTCCCATATATTCAATGAGAAAGCGTGTTTCGGATATTGCTATCAGTTCCGCCATAGCAAGTACGTTGTTTTGAGAGATTTCTTCTTTGAGAATGCTAAAACCGTTCTTTTCTTTTTCCATTTTATTTACCTCCGAGTGTTTTCTTCGTCTTTCGGCACAGACGGAAGTAGCACCGGGAAAAGATTGAAGTGTTACGTTTTTGATGTTAGCAGAACGGAAGTCAACGAAACCGCAAAAATTATTGCGTTGATGTTAGTAGCAAATCCAAATTTTAGGTGGACTGACAAAAATCGATGGGAAAAAGATTAACATTTTTAGGGTGTATTCAATATACAAAAGGGAGCGTTGCCACTCCCTTTTGTAATGTAGAAATGTTTAGTTGTTCGGGATGTAATACTTGCCGTCAACTTCAATTCTATTATTGTTTTGATCGGGAAAGCCTTTGGCGCAAGCGCGAAGAATAATTTTATCTTTCTCAATCTCATCGGTTTTTTCAAAATTGCCGTCTAAAAACTGTTCGTTGTTTCCGACGGCAATAATCTTAAAGCCTTTCTCTACCAGATAGGCAGAGAATTGCCAAAGCTTGTCGAACAATCCGTAGGAATCTATGATTGCGGAAAAGTCTTCCACCGGGTGATATGCTGTAATTCTAAAGTAATTAGCCATAGTGTTTTCTCCTTTGCATTAAGCCGCCGCTATTTGTTTTATTTGTTTATTGGCATAAGGTAGCCATTTTTTGTGAACGAAGTTGAGTATTTCTTCCGTCGGCTTGCTATCGTGGTCGCCATAGCATTGCAGCACTTTCTTTTGAGTCGGAGAGTATTCCACTGTCACAAGCGGAGTATCCGGTTGTTCCTTTGTTCGTATAAAGAAGATAAGCGTTTCTTCACGAGCAAACTTTTGGTCATAACCCATTCTTCCTACGCAATGGTGCAAGATTTCTCCTTCGTGGATAAGGTCGGACGGTTTTTGAGCGATAATCGCCATGTAGACGGACTTTTTGTTGTATTCAAGTCCTAAATACTTGCTTGCAACGGCGGCAAACTTCTCGTATAATGCCTTTCGTTTTTCGGCGTCTATCTTTGCTTTCAAAGATTTGTATTCATCGGCTCGAATATCGTGCCAACGTTTGAAATCGTGCGGATAACGGTTCTTTTCTTCCGTCATATCTAAACCTAACTCATTGCAAGCTTTCCAATAATCTAAATAGCTATACACATTTGTATTTTGTTTAGATAGATAATGGAAAAACTTTTCGAGGTCTTTCTTGAAGGCTATTCTCAAAGGTTCAAGGGCTGTATCCTTGCTCATTTTAAGTTTTGCGGAGTAGTATGTTTGCACTTCAAGCACATTTCGGTTTTTCTTATATGCTTGCAACACGACAGGGATATACAGCGAAGATTTGTTCAACGTACTTCTGTTCTGCGCAAGCCATTTGCAAAACCGTTTGTCTTGTCCGCATTTCTTTAGTATCTGTTTGGACATAGCAAGATTGTGCAACCCAAGTTTTGTAAGGTATTCTATTTGCGGAAACTGCTCAAAAAGCCGTAGATATTTGAATACGTCAATACCAGTGTATCTGTCTATTGCGCTATATTTGTATTCGGGGAACTTTTCCAAAATATATTCGCGGTTTACTATAGGAGCGTATGGATCGAACATATCGTCTGTAGTCCAGCCCCATTCTCCGTATTCATACCAACTAGGATAATTTGTTAAGCCTTCCGAATGCCAGCCAACTGTATATCCTGCTATGTAGGTGAAGTTCATATCTTTCACGAAACACTTGTCCGAGTGAACTCCGTGAACGGCAACTTGTTTGTAATACCACTTTTTTCTTTTCTCTTTAACTGCAACGGTGACTTTTACAAGTTCTCCGTCGTTCTTCGTTAGATATGAGTAAAATCGAGTGTGTCCGGGAACGGTAATGTTGTTTTGCTTGTCCGCACGCTTAATGCGAGCAACTATGTATTTTGGAATAGGTTTTATCTTTTCTATTTTCATTTATCTCACCTCCAACGTATTGCCAAACAAGGATTTTAGTTTGCTTATTAGCGGAGAATCACTTGTTTGAGTCGGTTCTTCGATAGGTTCTTCTATGTCGCCGTCAAACTCACGCATTTCTTCTTCGGACAGTTCGTCAAAGTCTTCTTCGTCTTGAAGTTTGCTGAGCACTGTTTCGAGCTTTTCTATAAACTGCTTTTCTTCATTGTTTTCAATTATGTATAGGTCGTGTTCCTTTACAATCTTTGCAAAGTACATTTCGGCAGCGTGGTAAGGGAAACCTATCATCGGAATACGGTTTTCAAGTCCAACGTCTCGGCTTGTAATGGTAAGCCCTATTTCGTTGCCAACCGTTACGGCATTATCTCCGAATACTTCGTAGAAATCCCCAAGCCTGTAAGCAACTATTGCAGAAGGGTGTTCTGCCTGATACTCCAAATACTTCAAGTACATCGGATTGCCTTTCGGCTTTTCAACAACGGGTTCTTCTTTTTCTCCAACTATAGGTTCGGGAACGTCAGTTTCTTCAATTTGGTCGAAAAGCGAGAATTGGAAGTTGCTCTTTGGCATTTCTTTCTTCGGTTCGGGTTTAGCGATAGTTTTACTTTCCGTTTTCTTTAGCGCAGGCTTGTATTCTTCGCCGTCTATCGTGTAAAGCGTCCCTTCGATAGAATCTTCTTCAAAGTAGTGAATAGCCCATCCAAATACGACTTTATCTTCTACGCAAGCGCAATTAGCGCCTTTCTCGGCAAGTTTTCTCGCCTCATCGCAAGAGTATTTCATAAAGCCCGAAAGAGTTTTTAAGTTAGTTAACGGTTTACCGTCTTTTTCAAATGGTGTACCGTTGTTAATTTTCTCTGCAAGAGTTTCACTCGCATTTTCTTGTAAGTATGCAAGTATTATTTCTTCCTGCTTGTTGTTTGCTTTTAATTTTAGTTCCATAATTCAGCTCCTTAAAAGGGTAGGTCTTCAAGCAGTTCGGCTGCCGTTAATTCCAGATCTTCAAGAGTGGTATAGTTATTAAAACCGCCCCGATAGTCTGTTTCGTCCTTTGCCGTGCGAATAAGTATGTGATTGTACCATTCGTTAGAGAAGTATCTGACATCGGATATAGATACGTAAACGCACTTGTTTTCCGCGCTTTTAATAAACGCTGAAAAGCTATAGTGATTTTTTCCTACGTTTACAAGTTGCCAATGGTTTTGTTTGCAGATAGAACGAATGTAGTTTATATATTTCGTCTGAAAAGATTTGTAATCTTCGCCGGTATAACAACCGGATGAAAATTCGTAATCTATATATTTTTTCAAATCTTGAATTGTAGCCATAGTGTTTAACTCCTTAGAATAATTTAGATATTTTGATGCGTTTGTACTGCAAGCCGTTGTCTTTTCTGAACTTGCTAATGGCTTGTTTTAGGGTGTAGAACACGTAAGATTGTGTAACGTGTGTTTCTTCATCGTAGTAGTCGAACACGAGCGTTCCGAAGTTGTTGTAGTGATAAAAAATGTATCTCATTGTTCAACTCTCCTGTAAACGTCGTCCGCATAGTATTCACACACGAACCAATTAAAAAGAGCGTGACATTTCACGCCCTTGTAATCTACTATGTAATCGTTGTCACCGACTTTTTCAAGTACGGTTATCTCTGCTATTTCGCCGTTAAGCGAGTGTATATGAGCCATTGTTTTGTATGCCATTTATTTTTCCTCCAAGATTAAGTATTCGTCAATATTTGGGATGATTGCGCAGCCGCCCCAAGTCCCATGGATTTGTCCTGCATCGTCAATTTTCTTAACAATGCCGGTTTTCCCGGTGTATTGAGGTTCGTCTTTCATGTTGATTATTCTTATTACGTCACCGATTTTAGGTAAGCTTGTATTTGTTTTCATATCAGTACCACTCCATATAATAGATTTGTGCGTCCGAATCGTTTTCTAAGATCCATTTCGCTTTTGTAAATGCGGTCACAACGTCTTGCCAATCTCTTTGCTCGTATTCGTATTCAAATGAGTTTTCACTTAATAGATTGGTTGCGTATTCTATTATTTCAGTTACCTTCTCGTAACTAATTTCTTTGTATTCGAGGTTGAAATCGTCGTCAATATCAAGAGTGTTTCTCAAATAAGATGAAACCGCATAAGCTTTTCTCCAATAGCCGATTTCTGTTGTGCCGTTATCCGCAGGAGCGAGAGGAAATAATCCGCCGCAAGCACCCGTGGAAGATTTGTGTTTTACCGAATTTGTTTTTGCTTTTAAGTATTGATCTAATCCCATAGTTATAACTCCTTTATGTTTTTTTGTTATGCAACGCGTTTAATTCCACCGCCGAACGAGCGGATGCCAATTGTGCCGAATTCCGAACACCATTCAACGTCTTTGTTCCAAACGTAAGCACCTACGTAGAAGGTAGTGCCTTCTTTGCTGAACATGTATTCCCAATCGTCTTCATAGTCGGATATGTAGAGAAAATCGTAACATTCTCCGAAATCGGTGTATTCGTGAGTAACGGCATATACAAGGGCATTATGCTTTTCTTCAAATTCTTTAATTTTAGCCATAAGTTCGGGTTCTTGCCAAGCCCAATATCCACCGAAGCCTTCAAAGAAGCAAACGTTGTTGCTGTCCTTAAAACCCTTGATATACGGCTTGTAAATGTCCAATTTGTTCATAAGTTCGATTGCTTTTTGTTTCTTGTTTTCGATAGTAATATTCATTATTTTTTCTCCTTTTATTGTATTTCAATTAAGCCATCGCTGTATTCTTGTAAGTATTCTTCGCCACAGTATCTGCCGTAGCGTTCGAGGTCTATAAAGTCTATAATGTCTTCGGGAATGTCGTATCCGCAACAATCGAGCATTTCTTTTCCGTAGTCTTCCCAGTCGAAACCACTCCAAAGATTGATGTTGTCGTCCCAGCGTTCGCCGTGAGATTTAACTCGTTCTTCAAAGTCGTCGAAACAACGTACTTCGAGGAAAGCACAAAACACTTTGTATTTGTAATTGTTGGTAAGAACGCCCGACTCGTTAAGAGTGTTGAAAAGCGTTTCAGGGTTGACGTAATCCCAATTTACGGAATTGTCGCTGATGCCTTCAACGTCTTGTATAAAGAGTTCTTCGTCGATGCCGTCAAGCTCAAAACCTTCTTTTTTCAGTTCTTCAACGATTTCATCCCAATCGGAATAATCCGAAAGGTCAAGCCATTTCGAGCCCAAAGCTCTTTCGTTACACTCGTTGTAAGAACCCCATGAGCCGATAACTATTGAAATATTACCATTCATATTTGGTGCCTCCTTCTATAGCAATTTTTTCTTCAATTCTGTCTTGTGCTTCTTCAAGCAGTTCTTCCAATTCGATAATAGGTTTATCCATTAGTTGAATTCCTCCTGAACGTCGTCAATATAGATTTTTTCGTAGGTGCTTCCGTACTCAATGTAGTGACCGTCTTTGTCTTCAAACACTTCAAAGTCCAACACGCTTATTTTCCCTTGATTTGTAATTGCAAAGGTAATTTGTTTTGTATCGGGGTAATATGCCACAACGTCGAATCGAATAAGGCTTTCACCAGTATTGAAGTCAAAACCGTCTTCATCGATAAATGCAATTTCGTTTAAGTTAATCATTGCCGTTTCTCCTTATACCGCTTCTTTGTACCAGACGGAGTATTCAACTTCGATATCTCGTCCGTTGTACTCGTAGTACATTGTTACGTAGCCTTTGTACTCGTTTTCTTTCCCGATTATTGGATGACAGTGTTTTGCTACGTCATCGAAAGCACGTGTGTAACGCTTGCCGTTTTTGGAAACACATTTGCAAAACAGCGTACCTTCGTCGTTAAGAAATCCGAGACCGGAAATCTTGTCGTCAGAGTTTCTGACTTTTCTGATTGAGTAAAATACTTTTTTCATTTTGGAAAACCTCCATATATTTATTTTGCCTTTCGGCACAGACGGGGTAGCACCGGAAAAAGCAAATGGAAAGAGGTAGTTAAAGTCGCAAAACCGGAAGTCAACGAAAAAGGATAAATTGTTGCGTAAATGAAAAAAGAGCCGAACTTTTTGTTAAGTCCGACTCTTGGTATTATTAAAGTTTTCAGTAACAATTTATCCCGTTTACTTCCGATTTTTACTGTGCTACAACGGCCAAGACGAAAGGAAAAAATATGGAGTAATAGAAGATAGCAATAAAAAAGCCGAGCGATCTTATTCGCCCGGCAATGTGTTGCGTGTGTATTCATCTGTTGATAATTATCCCGAAATATTCGTGAGAAAAGAAATATACGCACCTAAACTTTTTATCGTTAGGGTGCGTACAGTTCTCTTGTGGCGGAGAAACAGGGATTTGAACCCTGGCTACGCTCCTCACGTACTACTCCCTTAGCAGGGGAGCCCCTTCGGCCTCTTGGGTATTTCTCCTTAAACCGAAAACGCGTCATAAAAGATGCTTAATTATAATAGCATACGAGTTTGCATTTGTCAAAAGCATTTCGCAAAAAAATGCTCAATATGTGATAAAGGTTGAAAAAACAATTATATTTTATCAATCGAAAGCATTTTGAAAAGGTCGTCCTCGGTGACGGTAAGGACGTTTTTCCCGCGGCGGACTGCGGACTCAATCGCCCTTTCTTCTTCTTTTGAGGGATTGCCCGCAAATATATCGGCGCGGCCGACGTGCGATTCCATAACGCCGCCCCTGTCCCGGACTTTTTCGACGATAAGCAACATCTCGCGGAAGTGATTGTCAAAGTAATTTCTGGACACCGCGACGTGTTTTCCGGACAACGATTTTTCAACCGAAGAATCCGCGATAAAGTCTTCCAGAAAGTGTTTGTATTTATTGAAATTACTGCCGCGCATTAAATTACTTCCCGACGTACTGTTGCGGTTTATTGCACAAATAAGGCTTTCTGCGCGCGTTTTGTAAAGATAAACCGTGTTATACGCCTTATGAACGCCCATACAATTCGGATACTGCGCGATAAGTTTATTAAGCGACAGCCCCAACTTTTCGCAAAAGTTTTTGGTGACGAGCATCGACACTTCGGCGTCGTCGTCGCTCTTATGCGGGACGTATTTGTTGACGTCGAGGTTCAGTTCTTCCACAAGTTTTTCGGTGCTGAACGGGTTTATGAGATTATTGTAATCCTTATGAATTGTCTGCACGTCCACGAAGTCGTAATCTATTGACGGCAGGTTGTAACGCTTGCAGGCGTTGTCCAGAAACACGGTGTCGTTTTTGTGCGAAAACCCGATGACGGTCTGATCCTTATATTCGATAAGCGATTTGATTTTTTCGTACAGCGCGGGGAAAGTCGGGCTTTTCAGAAAAACTTCTTTCGGGTACGCCATTTCGATGCCGGGGTAGGCTTCCCTGTTTTTCTTGCCCCAGGCGCCCGTATGGAAAATCGCCTCGGGGTTCATCAGAATATCGTCCTTTTCGAGTATGCGGAATTTTTCGTCGGTCAGAACGTAACCGAAACTGCACATACTTTTACCTTCGCTGCACTCTATGTCGAAAAACAAATATCTCATAACGGCGATTAGTATAACACATCTTTTGATACTTTGAAAGCAAGACCGTATATTTTTTGTAAATTTGCGGATACTTTTTTCGGAGGTATTTATGAAAAATCTGAAAAACAGCAAAACTTACGAAAATCTGGCGCGGGCGTTTGCCGGCGAATGTCAGGCTCACGTCAGATATATGTTCATCGAATACGGCGCGAGAAACGAAGGCTACGTCGCGTTGTCCGAAATCATCGACAAAGTGGTTTACGAAGAATTCAATCATGCACGCATGCTTTATTCATTCCTGCAAACCGCCGACGAAAACGTCATCAAAAACATCGATATTTCCGCGGGCTTCCCTTTCAAACAAAAATGGAATCTCCTTGACAACCTTGCATTTGCCGCGGAAGACGAAAAAAACGAGGCGGAAAGAATCTATCCCGAATTTATGGAAACCGCGAAAAAGGAAGGATTCAAGGATATCGCGGGGCTTTTTGAAAACCTTATTCAGGTTGAAACCTGCCACGAAAAACTCTTTCTCGACCTGCACGAGCAGTTGAAAAATTCCGCCCTTTATAAACGCCCGAAAGCGGTAAAATGGAAATGCTCGGGCTGCGGCTATGAAACAACCGCCGAATCCGCCCCGAAAGAATGTCCGCTGTGCCACGCAAAGCAAGGCGCGTTCATGCTGAAATTAAACGACGGAAATTAAATCAAATTGATAGATTTATTATCAGGAAAAATCAATTTTAATAATTGCGAGAAAAATTAGCACTCGACTATTGACACTGCTAATTATCGGTTGTATAATGCAGGCGTAAAGAGGTGAAGATATGAAAAAATCAACTTCAATTTTATGGTTTTTAGCAAGTATTTTGATGATTGCCGCGGGTATCGTATGTTTTGCGCTGCCCGTTGACACCACGCTTACGACGCTCGCATACGTAATCGGCGCGATCGTACTCGTGATCGGCGTCGTGGAAATCGCAATGTTTTTCACGACGGTCGGACTTTTCGGCGGCGGAGCGTTTCTTGCGGACGGCATAATCACGACGATTCTCGGCATAATCATGCTTTCAAACGAAAACGTCGTCGCAGGTTTCCTGCCCTTCATTTTCGCAATGTGGTTTATTTACGAAGGCATTTCGGAATTGTCGATGGCGATTGCCGCGGGCAGACTCAGACTGCCGTACTGGTGGGTGCTTCTGATAACTTCGATATTCGAAATCGTTTTCGGTATGCTGGCGTTCTTCAATCCCGTCGGCGGCGCGATATATCTCACGGTACTTCTGGGCGTGTTCCTGCTTGTACACGGCATATCGATGCTGGGCGACTGGTGCGTCGCGTTCAGAGTCAAAAACTTTTTCAGAAAGTGGATGGGCGATATGAAAACAAACGCCGACGAAATCGACGGCTGACAAACGAATATCCATTCCGGGGACGGGTTTTTCCGTCCCTTTTCTTTTGCCGAAAACTTAATTTTTTCAAAAAAATTCGCGTCGGGCGGTTAATATCCTTGCTATTATTTTAAGATATGTATATAATACAAAAATCAAACGAGAGATAATAATATGAAAAGAACAGATTTAAGAAACGTTGCAATTATCGCCCACGTCGACCACGGCAAAACCACGCTGGTTGACGAAATGCTTAAACAAGGCGGCACCTTCCGCGAGAATCAGCAGGTTGAAGATCGCGTTATGGACAGCAACGCCCTTGAACGCGAACGCGGCATCACCATCCTTGCGAAAAACACCGCAATCCATTACAACGGCGTGAAAATCAACATCATCGACACCCCGGGACACGCGGACTTCGGCGGTGAGGTTGAACGCGTCCTGAAAATGGTCAGCGGCGTGCTTTTGCTTGTCGACGCCGTCGAAGGGCCGATGCCCCAGACAAGATTCGTTTTGTCAAAAGCTTTATCGCTCGGGCTTAAAATAATCATCTGCATAAACAAAATCGACCGTCCCGACGCGCGTATTCACGAGGTCGTGGAAGAAGTTCTGGGACTTTTGATTGACCTTGACGCCACCGACGAACAACTGGACAGTCCCATCGTCTATTGCAGCGGCAGAAAAGGCACAAGCACCCTTACCGAAGGCGCGGAAGGCGAAAACCTTATCCCGCTATTTGAAACGATTCTGAGCCATATCCCCTGCCCCGAAGGCGACGACCAAAAACCCGCAAAACTGCTGATTTCCGCAATCGACTACAACAACTACGTCGGTCGTATCGGTATCGGCCGCGTCGAACAAGGCGTCATCAGGACGAACTCCGACGTCGTCGTCAGCGACTGGCACAACCGTATTCAACCTTATAAGAGCAAAATCGCCAACCTTTATCAGATCGAAGGCTTAAAGCGCGTTCCCTGCGAATCGGCGGCGGTCGGCGACATCGTATGCGTTTCGGGCATCGAAAACATCAACATCGGCAACACCGTGTCAAGCCCCGAAAACTCCGAACCGTGCGAGTTCGTCAAAATTACCGACCCCACCGTGCAAATGACTTTCTCCGTAAACGACAGTCCCTTTGCCGGCAAGGAAGGTAAATTCGTCACCAGCCAACGTCTGAGAGAAAGGCTTTATTCCGAACTTCTGAAAGACGTTTCCCTGCGCGTCGAAGACACCGACAGCACTGACAGTTTCAAAGTATCCGGACGCGGCGAAATGCACCTTTCCATTCTTATCGAAACAATGCGCCGCGAAGGCTATGAGTTTGCGGTATCCACGCCCAAAGTCCTTTTCAAAAAGGAAGGCGACACTCTGCTTGAACCTATCGACAGGCTTGTCATCGACGTCCCCGGCGACTGCAACGGCTCGGTCATGGGCGCGGTCGGCGCACGTCGCGGCGATCTCGTACACATGCAGGCAATCGGCGACAGAATGCGCCTTGAATTCGATATTCCGTCGCGCGGACTTTTCGGCTTTAAGAGCGAACTTTTGACGCTTACCCGCGGCGAAGGCGTAATGAGCAGCATATTCCTTGAATATCAACCGTATAAGGGCGATTTCCCCCGCCGTAAAACGGGAAGCCTTATCGCTTTTGAAACGGGCGAGGCGGTTACTTACGGATTGTTCAACGCGCAGGAAAGGGGCATCCTTTTCGTCTCCGCCGGCGAACAAGTGTACGAAGGCGAGGTCATCGGCTATCCCCCGACGCTCGGCGATATTACCGTCAACGTCTGCAAGAAAAAACATCTGACGAACACCCGCGCGTCTGGCAGCGACGACGCGTTGCGCCTTATCCCCGTCAAAAAACTTTCCCTTGAAGAGTGTCTTGAATTCATCGCCGACGATGAGTTGTTGGAAGTCACTCCCAAGAGTTTACGCATCAGAAAACGCATCTTAAACCACGAGTTGCGTATGAAAGCGCGTTTCGCAAACGCATAATCAAAAATGGTATATCTCTTTTTCGGCATCTGCATAATCGCGGCGACTTTCTGCCTCGGCTTCCGGTCGCTCAATAAAAACTTCTGGGGGCTCGTCGCAAAATATATCGCGTCGCTGTCCTTTCTGATAATCGGAATTGCCGCATTCGCAAAAAACCCCGCCTGCAACATGAACTACTTCGTTCCGCTGTTTCTCGGGCTTATCTTGTGCCATGCCGGCGACGCTTTCCTTGGCGTTAAGGAACTTACTCCGACGTACAGAAAACGCCTTATCCCCATCGGTTTATTCGCGTTCCTTCTCGGCCACGTCGCCTTTTCAACGGCGTTCAACCTGACAAGCGGTTTTTATTTCGTGACGGCAATCGTAGCGGCGGTCGCGGCAATACTGACGTTTGGCGGCTCGTACGTCTTTAAGTTTGAAATTCCGCTGTGGATGCGCATACTTATCACCCTTTACTCCTTTACGGTAACGTTTACGGCGGTGTCCGCATGTTATCTGTACGCGGTGCAAAAGACCGTCGGCGGGCTGCTTGCGATGATCGGCGCGCTTTTCCTGCTGTTCAGCGACACGTGTCTGTCGTTCGTGTACTTTAAAGAATGGCGTGCAAACCGCACTTTGTCCGTTCTGGAACTCGCGACCTATTTCGCAGGACAGGCTTTAATCGCATTGTCGATAATGTATGTGTGAAAAAACAGTTGCAAATTTCAAAAAATATTATATAATATAGCAGTACGGCAAAAACCGCCGTATTACCGGGGTGTAGCGCAGATGGTAGCGCGCATGGTTCGGGACCATGAGGCCATGGGTTCAAATCCCGTCACTCCGACCAGAAAAGCTCCAACTTGTTTTGCAAGTTGGAGCTTTTCAGTTATATTCGTCTAACGACGAGTTATATCACTTCGTGGTTATATGCGCTTCGCGCGTGATATTTGTCCTTTGGACAAGTTATGGACGAATATAATATCACTGCAAGCTTGCCTTGCAATAAAACTTTACGAAGTAAAATATCACTGCAAGTTAATCTTGCAATATCACTTTACAATGTCGCATGCTCTTCTTATACTATATTTGGGGGATAAAAATGACGAAAAGCACTTTAAGAGACAGCTCAAAAAATTTTGCAAAACAAATTATAATTTTGTGTCGTGATATCAAAGAAACAAAAAAAGACTCTGTTTTAACAAATCAATTGTTACGCGCCGCAACATCGGTGGGCGCAAATATATATGAAGCGCAATATGCACAAAGCACAAATGATTTTATCTCAAAGCTTGAAATCGCTTTGAAAGAATGCTATGAGTCCGAATATTGGTTGGAACTGTTGTTTGAAACGGGCTACGTTGAGGAAGAAAGATTCTTATCTCTTCATAATTCCGGCGGAGCGCTTCGGCGTATGCTGATTTCTTCCTTAAATACTATCAAACAAAAAAATACTTAAATAAAAAGACGGGCGGTCGCCCGCTCGTCCATCCTGTTATCGGCATTTCTGCCAGTCCGCTTATTTCTAAGCACAGCGAAATATACATTAAAATAAAATTTCGGTCAAGAAAAAACGCGGAAGATAAATTCCGCGCATCATGTCATGGCATTTCAGCCAAAGACTTAAAAAGCCTATATTCAATATATTATAGATATTTTATTAAGTCAACCATAAAACCTTATATTTTCGCAATGAAAAACCCACGGTTTGCCGTGGGCTTTATAAGGTATTTAAGATTATTGTTGCGGTTGAGGTTCGGCAGGCTGCACCATATTTCCGTATTTCACGCGGTCTGCAACCTCATACAGAAGTTTCGGATTGTCGGACATAATGCAGTCCGCGCCGTTTTTAATGAGCGTTTCCATCTGGCTTGCCTCGTTAATTGTCCAGAACTGGCAGGCGATGCCGTACTTGTGCGCGTAATCGATGAACGACTTGCTGCCAAGGAACGGGAACAAATTCATATAAGGAATTTGCAAAACGTTGTATTTCACCGTGCCGAGGTCGCGGTTCATAAGGTAACTCAAAAAGATTTTCAGAACTTCGAGAATACCTGCGGAGCGGTTGATTTTGCCGTTGTACACGTTGGCGTTGAGATAATCGAAGTAATCGCTGATATCGCCGTTGAACGTGCCGACAACGACTTTGTCGAACATATTATACTTTTCCATAAGCGCGCAAAGTTGTTCCGCCGCGTATTTGCCGACCGAGCCTTTGTCCTTGATTTCGATGATATAGCGATATTGTTTGCCCGCATTTTCCGCCGCGACAATAACTTCTTCCAGCGTAACGACGCGTAAATCGTTTGCGTCGACGCCGTCCGGCAAAGCGTTCAGGTCTTTGTAAATACGCTTATCTTCAACCTGGACGCTGCCCCTTTCGTACGGGAACCAGTATCCGAAGTTCAGCTCTTTGATTTCTGCAAGGTCTTTATCGCGCGGCAACACGCCTTCTCTGCCCCAGACTTCGACGCTGTTGGTGGTGCGGTCGAAATTTTCGTCGTGAAGAAGGATAAGCTCGTTATCTTTCGTCAGGTGCAGGTCAAATTCCAGAATATCGACGTCGTAACCTTCGCTCATACTGTTCAGACAGGTTTTGATTGCCTTCATCGTGTTTTCGGGATCCTGTACGCCGCCTGCGCGGTGAGCCGAACGCAAAAGCCCCGTCGTGTTGTAAACTATGTACGGATTATCGTTGTTGGTTTTCGCATACGAAACGCTGTCGCCTGTCGTTGTGACGTTCCCGCCGGGCGCGGTCAATGCAAACGCCGTTACCGAAAGAGCGACGACAAGCACTGCGATAATCGAAAATGCCGTAATCTTAAATATTGACTTTTTCATAACGTTTACTCCCTTTTTATATAAGTGTTAATTGTTTTACAAATTGAATTTTTTTACCACTTCGTCTTTCATGGCGGCAAGGTCTTTTTCCGCCGAATCGAAGGAATCCTCTTTCGTGGCAAGATAGATTTTGAGTTTCGGCTCCGTACCGCTCGGGCGGACGCACATCCAGCAGTCGTTTTCAAGAGTGTAAAGCAGGACGTTGGACTTCGGCAAAGTGATTTTTTCCTTTGTGCCGTCGCATTTCGTCGTAACGCCCGTAAGGTAATCGCTGAGCGCAAGGACTTTTTTGCCCTGAACCGACGAAATATCGCTTGTGCGGATATCGTTCATAATCTTGTTCATTTTGTCCATGGCGTCGATGCCGGTGAAACCGAACGAGAATGCCCTTTCAAGGAAATATCCGTATTCCTTATAAATCTTTTGCAATCTGTCGTAAACGCTCGAACCTTCGTTTTCTTCAAAGCAGGCAAGTTCCGCAAAGAGCATCGAGGCGACGACGGCGTCCTTATCGCGGGCGTGCGTGCCCGACAAACAGCCGTAACTTTCCTCAAAGCCGAACATAAAGGTATATTCGTGAGTCTGTTCCCACTCTTTTATTTTTTCGCCGATGAACTTGAACCCCGTCAACACGTCGAATACGGTCGCGCCGTAATCTTTTGCGACGACGTTTGCAAGCCTTGTCGTAACGATGGTTTTGACGACGGCGGCGTTTTTCGGAAGCGTTCCTTTGTCGCGGTTGCGCCTTAATATATAATCCATAATAAGAACGCCCGTCTGGTTTCCGTTCAGAAGGACGAACTCGCCCTTGTCGTTTCGTACCGCAACGCCCATTCTGTCGCAGTCGGGATCGGTGCCGATAACAACGGCGGCGTTGACCTTTTTCGCAAGCGCGACAGCCATCGACAGGGCGTCGGCTTCCTCGGGATTCGGCACGCGCACCGTCGAAAAGTCGGGATCGGGATTGACCTGCTCGGGAACGGTAACGACCGGCATACCCATTCTTTCAAGCATTGTCGTGACGGGCATATAGCCGCTGCCGTGAATGGGGGTGTAAACGATTTTCATTTTGTCGCGCTGCGCTCTTACGGCGTCTTCGGACAACATAAGTTTTTCGATTGCCTCAAAATAACGCTCGTCCAGGGATTTCCCGATGACGGTGATATTTTCGTACGTTTTGCCGTCGGCGTTTCTTATATCGCTTTCGGTAATGCCGATTTTTTTATACGGCGCGAAATAATCCTTTTCTTCTTCGATAAACTTCACGACGACAGCCGTGTCTTCGGGCGACATCTGCGCGCCGTCTTCGCCGTAAACCTTGTATCCGTTGTAAATTTTGGGGTTGTGCGACGCGGTAATCATAATGCCCGCAACCGCGTTCAGATTGCGGATTGCAAAACTGCAAACGGGCACGGGGCGTACATTTTCAAAAAGATATACGCGTATGCCGAAAGAATTCAGGACTTCCGCCGAAACAATCGCAAACTCCGTCGAAAAACGCCTTGTGTCATAAGACACCACGACGCCGCGACGCATCGCGTCTTCGCCCCTGCCGATAATATACCTTGCAAGTCCCTTTGTCGCACGGGCAACCGTGTACACGTTCATTCTGTTAATGCCTGCGCCGAGAACACCGCGCATACCCGCCGTTCCGAATTCGAGTTCCGCCCCGAAACGGTCTTTTTGTGCGTTTAAGTCATCGGAAATCGCCGATAATTCCGCCTTTTCGTCGGCTGTCAATGCGCCTGAAACAAGCCAGTTTTTGTAGATATCTCTGTAATCCATAGCCTTTTTGCGATTTTTAATCAAGTTGTCAACAATAAAATCACCCGATGTGGATAACTTTGTGGATAACTTGCCCCTATTGATATTTTACTGCATTAGTATTATATATGATAATGGAAGTAAAGTCAAATTATCCCCGCAAGTTGATTTTCTTTATTGTTATCGTCCGCCGCTTTTTTGGTGCCGCGCGCCACGACTTTTTGTTGCGATTTATAAAAGTCTTTCCGGATTTCCCTGCGGAACACGCATTCCCCGTTCATATACTTTTCCATTATTCCGCGGCTTATCACGCCGTCTGCACCCTCGGCAAGCACAAGTTCCTCGCCGACGTTCATCGTGTCGTCGTCAATATATTTCACGTCCCGCGGCGCGCTTCCCGTGATTTCCGACACAAGCCGCACTTCATAGTTCAACGGGCTTCCGTATATTTCAACGTACAATTCGTCGTCTTTAACATACGACTTGACGTATATCGGATACCTTCCGTCGTTTGCAAACTTAAAGTCGGTCATCGACGACACCATCGCGTCGAAACTTGCCGGCACGTATTTTACGGGGAGCGAGTGGCGCGATACGCCGATTATCGTCAGATCCGCATACAGCACGGCGTTGTATAAAGTCGTCGATACCTGACATACGCCCCCGCCGATGCCGCCCTGAAATTTGCCGTCTACGATGACCGGAGCTTCCAGAAATCCGTTGTCAAGTGTCCTTGCCCCGATTCTTTCGTTGAACGAAAAAACTTCGCCGGGGTTTACCGTCGCACCGTTAAGTTTTTTCGCGGCAAGCCCGACGTTCGACTTTCTTGCGTCCGAGCTTCTTTTGAACGCCGTCGAAAACTTTCCGCGAAGAAGGGTGTTTTCGCGCAAATCTTTTTCGGTGATTTCGGGATACAGTACGTCGTACGAAACGCTTACTACGCTTTGCGCGCCGATTACGTTTTTCACGACGTCTTTGATAAGTTTATCAAGATCCGCCTTGCGCCCCGTTTTCTCGGGGACGTATTCAAACGTTTTTTCATCGTCCGGGTTGAACGTTACGCGGGCGTTTTCGGGCGGCACGTATTTTTCGTTCGCCAGATTTTCAAGCGAGCGAAGAAGCGACGGAAAGGTTTTCAAAAGCGCGTCCTTTTCGGAATAACCCTGCCTTAAAAGCCCCGTCAGTCGCTTTTCGACGTTGAACCCAAACAGCCGCTTTAACGGCGGAATACCGTCGCCGTCGGCTGAAAAAGTTTCGTCAAAACATATCTCCGCCCCGTCCACAACGATGACTCGCATCTGCGTTTTCGGCTTTGCCGCAACGCTTACCGCGCATAAAAAAAGCAGTACGACCAAAATAATTCTTACCTTTACCATACCGCTATTATGTGTATATATTAAGTTTTTACTTTTGGATAAGGTTTTTTCACTCACAGTGCCATAGTGTTGCACGGAAAAAACACTCTCCCCTAAAAAGTCAGAATTTTGATGCCTATTCCCCCATAAAACGGCGAGAATTTGATGGATTTTCGGGGTTCTTGACGGGTTCGTGCGAAGGCGCGTACTTAGGCGTACGTAACTGAGCAGGGTTCCGTCAAAACGCCGAAAAGGCGCGAATTATCGCCGTTTTACAGACCGAGTTTTTTGAGAGAGCGCATGTCTACCCTAGTACAATCGTACGTCGGCGATACGTAAAGGTTCGCGTCGTGCAAATCCGTGCCTGCGGTCGTGATGAGATTGTACTTTGCGGCAAGGCTCAAAAACCTTTTCGTATCCGTTTCGTTGAAGGTGGAATAATAACATTCAAGCCCGTCAAGGCCGTACGGCACCAGCCCCGCGACAAGAAGTTCCAACTTGTCTTTCGGGATATACACAGGGTGTGCGACAACCGCAACGCCGCCGTATTTTTTGATGAGCTTCACGCCGTCCATCGGGCGGAGTCGGTAGCCCGGAATGTACGCTTTTTTGCCGGAGCCCAAATATTGATAAAAGGCGTCGGACACCGTTTTTGCAAGCCCTTGTTTTACCATTTCTTTGGCGACGTGGACGCGGCCGAGATTTGCGTTTTCAAAGTCGAGCGCGCTGTCGTCGAAAGGCACGTTAAGGTCATGCAGTTTATCGACGGTCTTATTTATTCTTTGACGTCTTAAATCCTTGACGTTTTCAAGATCCTGCACAAAATCGGGGTTTTTGTAGTCAAAATTGTATCCTAAAATATGGATTTCGCAAACACTGTAACACGAAAGTTCAATCCCGGGGAGCACTTTCAAGCCGTATTTTTCGCCGGCGCGGATTGCTTCGTCAATGCCCGAAACGTTGTCGTGATCGGTAAGCGACATGGCTTCGATGCCGTCGTCGCGCTGGATTTTCACGACTTCTTCCGGCGTGAACACACCGTCGCTTTTAACGCTGTGCGTATGCAAATTTACTTTCATAATTCCCCCTCGGAAAGTTCCGCCGCGATGCCTTCGTCGTCGGTGGTAACCTTGTCAAGTCGTTTCTGGATATATTCGGTGCGCTTGCCGGCGCGCTCGATTTCCGTCGTGACTTCGCCCAGCTTTTTCTGCGTTTTTTCAAGGATCTGACAGAAGGTTTCAAAGTCCTTTTTGAACGCGCCCAAAAGTTTGTAAATCTCGCTTGAACGCTTTTCGATCTGCACCGTCCTGAACCCCATTTGCAAACTGTTCAGAAGCGCGGCGAGCGTCGTAGGCCCCGCAAGAATTATGCGCTGATTGTTCAGAAGTTCGTCGGAAAGCCCGCGGATTTGCATGGCTTCGGCAAACAGCCCCTCGATGGGCAAATACAGTATCGCGAAATCGGTGGTTTTCGGCACGCGGATATATTTGCTCTTTATGCTGATTGCTTCGGCGCGGAGCCTGACGGCAAGCGCCTGTTTGGCTTCCTTAATCTGCACTTCGTTTTGCGCGTCAAGGACATGCTGATAGGTTTCGAGCGGGAATTTCGCGTCGATGGGCAGCATAACTTTGTCGCTGGTTTTCCCGGGAAGATTGATGACGAAATCCACGCGGTCGGCGTTTTCCGACTTGGTAAGCGCGACGTTTTTGTCGTATTGCTCGGGCGTCAGAAGTTGCGACAGCAAGTTATCGAGCGCCATTTCGCCCCAGGTGCCGCGCGTTTTCACGTTGGACAAAACCCTTTTAAGGTCGGACATTCCGCTTGTAAGGGTTTGCATTTCGCCAAAGCCTTTCGTGATTGCGTCGATTCTTTCGGACACCATCTGGAAAGATTTCTGAAAGCGTTGTTCCAGATTTTCGTTCAGTTTTTCGTCGACGGTCGCGCGCATTTTGTCAAGCTGCTTTTCGTTGCTTTCGTTAAGTTCTTTCAGGGAGTTTTTGAGTTCCGTCGTGATTGTCGCAAAGCCTTCGTAAACGTTCGTCTGCAACCTTTCGGTTCGCTCTTCTTCCTTTCTTACGGTGTCAAGAATGGCGGTCTGGTTTGCGTTCAGCGCGTTTTGAATGGACGTGTTTTGAAGCCCCATCGCGCTCAGTACGTTTTCCCTGGTGGTTTGTCCGTCGCGTGCGATTTCGCCCTTGATGACGTCGACGGTCGCCTGCCCGATTTCGACGGACGAGTCGTTCTTTTTCTTTCCGCCACGAACCGTAAGCGCAAGCACCGCAATAAGAAGTACGACGGCGACGACGCCCAGAACGAGTGCGACTATACTAATTGCTTCCATAGTTTAATCCCCTTAAATATTGAAGTTGCGATTCCCGCGTGCGACAGTCTTCGTGCAGGACGGCGTGTTCCAGAATTTTACGCATCGCCCAGGCGCGCTTGTCCTCGGGAATTTTCGTGCCGACAAGGTCGTTGCCGTCGACTTTCAAATCGGAATAAGCAAGCGGAGTGCCGTCGATCAGCATCTCGCGATAAATCTTATTGATTTTTTCGGCGGACACCGACGTTGCCGACGCGTCGCCTTGGGACGCTTTTGCGTCCGCCCTTTTCAGCGCGATTATATCGTTGATAATTTCAAGGTTGTCGACAACGAACATTCTGATTTTTTTCTCGCTTGTCAGCCCGTCGATGTTGTACATGTGCGTGTCGATAAGCCGCAGAATTTTGTTCACGTCCCTGTTCGACATTTTCAGCCCGTCGCGGCCGAGAATTTTTTTGGCGATTTCCTGTCCCGTTTTGGCGTGCATATGCATATTGCCGTACTTTTGCACCGAAAGCGGTTTGCCGACGTCGTGCAGAAGCCCCGCAAGACGTAAATCGGGCGGGCAATAACGCACGGTTTCGATAAGATGGTTGAACACGTCGTAAACGTGAAAGTCGGGACGTTGTTCCATACCCTTTGCGGCGGAAATGCCGGGCAGAATGTATTCGAGCGCGCCGATTTCGTCAAGCACGCGAAGTGCTTTTACTTCGCTGTCTTTCGTCCTGTCCGACGGGTATTTTCTGTCCGCGCGCAAAATCTTCAAAAATTCCTCGCGCTTTCTTTCGCCCGAAATATCTTTCAGAAGATGCACTGATTTTTTTGCGCCGTTAAGGGTTTCTTCGTCGATGTCGAAGCCGAGTTCCGCGGCGATTCTTACCATACGCAAAATACGCAGACCGTCCTCGGAAAAAACCTTTTCGGGCGATTGCGTCGTCCTTAAAACGTGCTTGTACAAATCGGGAATTCCGCCGGTGTAATCGACGTATTCCGCCGTGTCGATGCTGTAATATATGGCGTTTACCGTAAAATCGCGGCGCAGCGTGTCCTTTTCGATGTCGCGCGTGAAAATTACGTCCGACGGCGTATGCGCGCCCGAATTTACGGGATAACTGTCAATGCGGAAAGTCGTGTATTCCGCCTGAAAACGTCTGTCTTCGCGGCTCAGAATTTTGACCGTGCCCAGTTTTTTGTTGAAATCTTTTAAGAAAAATTCCGTGTTGGAAAGCGCGGTCGCAAGCTCCTGCACGGTGTATTCCGCCGCAAGGTCGACGTCGCTCACGGGAAGTTCCAATAAAGAATTCCTGACGTAACCGCCGACGATGTAAAGCGACGGCAGATAATACGACAGAATTTTCAGTTTTCTCGGAAGTCTGATATCCATTTTTTTATTTGTTTTCGTAAACCCACGGCGCAAGTACGCAAACGTCTTTCAGCGCGCGGTAGTCTTCGTTGTAGTCGAGCCCGTATCCGATGACGAATTCGTTGGGAATTTCAAAAAGTTTATAGTCGGGAACAAGGTCAACCTTTCTGCGCGCGGGTTTATCGAGAAGCGTGCAGATTTTAAGCGATTCGGGCTCGCGGCTCAGAAACACCTTTTTAAGGTAATTGAGAGTGATGCCCGTGTCCACGATATCTTCGACGATGATTACGTTTTTGCCCGCAATCGGCGTCGAGCAGTCTTTGATAAACTTGACTTCGCCTGTCGAGACCGTGCCTTCGCCGTAACTCGAAACCGCGATGAAGTCAACCTGCGCGTTGACGTCGTATTCGCTGATTTCCCTGACAAGGTCGGCGAAAAACATAAACGCCCCGCGTAAAACGCAAATGAACAGAACGTCTTTGCCCTTATAGTCGTCGCCGATTTTTTTCGCGACTTCTTTCAGTCTATTTCTGACGTCTTCGTTCGTGATTAAAACTTTTTCAATTTCTTTGCCGTACATTTAATTGTCCTCCGATGTAATTTCGAAAATATATTCGGGTTTTGTGTTTTCGTTGATTTTTACCTTGTCGGAAATTTCCGTGCCGACGACGATAAGTACGTCTTTACCGATTGCGACAAGGGGTATTTCGTCCCTTTCTCTTTTGGGTATTTTTTTGTCGGTGAAATAATCGCCGAGTTTTTTCGTGCCGCCTGAAAACTTTGTGAAAACGTCGCCGTCTTCACGCGTGCGGATTACCGCGCCCGCGGGTATTTTCGACAGGTCGAAAGTAAGCGTTTTTACGCCGTCCTTGCTTTTCGCAGTCTTGTCGATTATCACGGTTTTGTCCAAAAACGCGACTTTACCGGTCGCAAACGGCGTTGTAAAGGCTTGTTTTTGCTTGGATTTTGAAAAAACGATCTTGTCGTATTCTTTCGTGACGACGACGCCGTAAGGCATATCGACGCTTGCGCCGTTTTCTTTTTGTAACAAATCGAGAATGATGAGGACGTGCTTTTCTTCCACGTCCTTTTCGACGCCGAGCGCCGAAAACGCATTCCTTATCGCACGCTTCAAAAGGAAAACGGGCGGGTTTTTCACGTCGATTCCGACGCTATCCTTCGAGATTTCAAGCGGCAGATCGAGCGTACTTAAAAACTCTTCCGTGTCGGCGGCAATGCGCGAAAGTCTGTTGAGGCTTCCCGTCGCGTCGCCGGCGCGGTTCAGAAGCGGCATAATTTCATTGCGTATTAAATTTCGGGTTTTGTCGTTTTCGAAATTGCTTTCGTCCACGACGTACGGCACGTCGTATTTTTTTTGGAAGTCGAGTATTTCTTCCTTCGACACGTCAAGGAGCGGACGGACGTATCCGCGCGTTTCCTTTTGCATGCCCGAAAGCCCTTTTATGCCCGTGCCGCGGATTATACGCATCAATACCGTTTCCGCCTGATCGTCCTCGTGATGAGCGAGAAATACCTTGTCGCAATCGCCGTCGATAAGCAGTTTTTGGAAAACACCGTACCTTAAAACCCTTGCGGCTTCTTCTTCCGTCTCGCCAAACTCTTTCGCGCGGCGCAATGAATCAACCTTGAACGTGCGGCACTCTATGCCGTGCGAACGTGCGAAATCCGCCACGAATCTGCTGTCGTTTTCGGACGACTGCCCCCTTATTCCGTGTTCGATATTAACAATGAAAAATGAAAAATCCGTCGATTTTTTCGCTTCGATAAGAGCGCGCAAAAGCACCATCGAGTCAACCCCCCCGCTGACGCCGACGGCAATTCTTTGATTTTTCGCTGCCTCCAAAACGTTTTGGATAATCTTTTCTTTCACGAATAAAATTATACTATCATCCGCGTTAAAAAACAATAATTTTATTAAATATATATTATTAAATGCGCGAAAAGATTTTGACGACAAGCACCGTCGCGTCGTCGCTTGCCCCGTTTTTCACGGCCGCATCGAGTATTTTCGACGACAAAACTTCGGGATTTATCCGCCTTTCTTCGTCAAGAATTTCCGCGATTTCGCCGCCTGTCGTAACGTCGGTAACGCCGTCGGACAGCAACACCGCAACGTCGTTTTCGGACAATACGCGACGGGTGACGAAAGGCTGCACGTTTTCGACCACGCCCATCGGGAGCGCGTTTCCTTCAATAATTTCCGGCTCGTCACCGCTTTTAATCACCGTAAAAGTCGCGCCGAGTTTAATGAAGTTTACCGCGCCCGTGTTAAGGTTCAGCACCATAATATCGACCGCGCTGAACCCGTCGCCAGTGGCGTGCCGCGTCAGTATTTTATTGGACATTTCCATCACGACATCTTCCGAAAACCCAGCTTCAAAGAAGTTTTCGATTGTCTTAACTGCTCTTTCTGACAAATCGTTTGCATTTTTGCCGCTGCCCATTCCGTCGCCGACGGCAAACAAAACGCGGTTTTTCGACATGCGCTTGACAAGTATCACGTCGCCTGAAACGTCGTTGCCCCTGCGGCTTTTTCCCGCACTGCCGTAAACGAAATCGTATCGCGGCGCGGGCGACAACACTATCCCCGCGTATCCGTCGGTCGCGTCGCTTTCGTGCGTTTTTTTAAGGCGCACTTTCATAATGCGCGACACTTCTTCGACAATCGCTTTTTTGTCGGCGTCTTCTTTTTTGACGACAAGCGTTACGTCAACGTCGGATTGCTCGCCGCACACCAGAACTTCTTTGCAATCGACGCCGCGCCTTGTTAGTTCGTCGGAAATTCGTCTTTCCCTTCGCCCGTCGAAAGACAGCGGCCGCTTAAACTCGTCTCCAAGGTTGTCAAGGACTTCCGCGACGCCGCCCATTTCCGCGGCAAGGAGAGCGCGGTTTTTGTCGGCTTCTTCCGCCTGTTCGCCCGCGCACTCGATTTTAATAAGGCGATCGTTCACCGCGCCGATAAGTCCATTCAGTTTTTTGCACCTGCTTGTAATAAACGGCGGCATATCGATTATCGTGGCTTTGCCCTTTTTCATCGACGTTTCCACAACGCCGTTAAGTATTACGCCGGTATCTCCGCCAAGCGAGCGGAAACAGTTGTTCGCGTTCTCGCATCTTCCGCAAAAATTCGACGCGACGTCGTATGCGACCGCTTCCGGGGACACTTCGGTTTTCCCGCCAGACTCCGCCGACAAAAGGTTTTTCATATCCTCAAAAACACCGGCAAGCGAATACAGCCGTATCGACGTTTCCCGACGGTTTTTGTTGACGACGGATTTTCCGACCGCCGTGTAACTTATTCCCGACGACGACAACATAGTTTTGTATTTTCTTGGGACAAGCACGTATGAAAACGCGCCGACGAATATCGAGATCGCGTTGACGTAACCGTATCCCGAAAACGTGTCGAGAAAGAAAAGCGAGAAAGTGAACGCGACGGTCAGTGCGAACGCGCACGCCGCCTCGGGCAGATTTTTGAACGCGGCGGCAACGCCTGCAGTAATCATTATCACGGCGAAAACGCCCGAAGAACCCCCTTGAAGGCTTGCCCCGAGAGCAACCGAAAGCCCCGTAACGAGCGCGCCCTGAACGCCTTGAAACGCATACGTCGAAAGCATCAGACAAAACGCGAAAAACGGATAAAGCAGGTTGAATTTCCTTATTTTTATCGTGAATAACGACAGCGAAAGCATTCCGACGGCGACGATAAGCGATATCCTTTCGTCGACGGTCAGACGATACCGAAGTCCCCTGACGGCGACGGCGTTCAGCGCGGTCATCAGCACGTAAGCCGCGACAAGCGTTATCACCGACGACAAAATCGGCGCGTATATTTCGCCGTTTACCATAGAAAACGCAACGCGCGGCACGCACGACAAAAGCGTAACGATAAGCGCGGTCGTCCTGTGCATCGGACGGTTTAATTTGTGATATACGAAATACGCCGCGATAAACAGCACCGCGGGCGTTACCGCGACGACAAGCCCGACGTACGAGAAATCTTTCAGTAAACACGCCGCAAGATACATCGGTGCAAGCAATACAACGTTCCGCCGTGAAAACACCAGCGCGGAAAACACCGCAAGTCCGAGCGGTCGCAGTCCTCCCGCGGCTTCCGCGTTTTCAAAAAGCATCAAAATTACAAGGTCGCAAAAATATCTTATAATATCGTTGCGCCTAGGCGAAATCCTTTTCATATTAAAAACGCTACACCGTCCCGCGCGCAAAAAAATTCCGACGCACGAAAATATACGTCGGAATTAACTTAAAAATATCGAGTTTTGTCGGATTAAAGTTTCTTTGCGGAAACAAGCTTTTTCGCGTCTTTTTTGGCGACAAGGATAACCCGACCGACCATCGACTGCGTTTTCACGACGCCTATGTCGCGGCTGTCCTGCGAAACCGCACGATTGTCGCCCAGCACAAACATTTCGCCGTCGCCCACCGTCCACTCGTCGGTAACGCCGCGCGGAAACGTGTTGCCGAGGGCGTAACTTTCGTCAAGTTCTTTCCCGTTCAGATAAACTTTCCCGTCCGAAATTCTTACGGTATCGCCGGAAACGCCGATTACGCGTTTTATCCATTGTTCGGTTTTCCCTCCGCTTTCGTGCATGAAGACGACGATGTCGCCGCGGCGCGCTTTTTTGGTTCTCAGAAGAAGAGCCTTATCGCCAAGCGTGTCCTGCCGTCCGAAAAACAGAACGTCGAACGCGGTATCCTGTCGTATGACGTCGAAGTGCGAGGAATTGTATTTGGCGTCGTCATACAGCCCGACGCTTTTCCCGCCGTACAAAGTATCGTCCATGCTCCTGCCCGAAATCCGTGTTACGTCAAACGCCGCGCCACTGATAATGCTTGCGGCGATAATGGCGCATATTATCACAATCAGGACTTGCGCTGTCGATTTTGTGCGATTAAGTTGTTTTTTTGCGATATTGTCTTCCATCAAATCCACAGAATGTTGTTGAACAAAACGTTTTCGGCGTCCTTGATTTTCATAATTTTTACAAGTCGCCAATCTTTCAGTGTTTTCCTGTCGGCGGTTTTGAAATCGGAAATTTCAAGGTTGAAACGCTGCCACTTCTTGCTTTTTTCAAGATGCAGCACCGAGGTGTATTTCGTGACGGTATTCTCCGCCGTATACATAACGATGCGGACGTTGCGTTTTTCTTCCGAATACGCTTCCAGCTGCAATATGTAGTCCTCGTTGCGTATCGACGACGTTTCCGGCGGCTTCACGTCGTAGGTGCAAAGTCTGCCTTCGGTTGTCGTGAACCCTTTGAGCCCGAGCGGCCCCGTTTTGATTTTCAACACGTCGTTGTCGACGACGGGGCTGAAATTTTCAACCGAAAACGGCACGGTCGTCATCTCGTTGTTGTAAAGGATTCTTTCCGTCGTTTTTGCGTCCTCGTCGTAGTCGTTAAGGGACACTTTCGTAAGGTCCATCATCAATTCCTGAGTCGAAAGCACGATCCCGTTTTTAAGCGTAACGTTTGCAAATACAAACAAAATTTTGTTTTCTTCGGCGGGGTGCAACTCGCACAATACTTCTTCGTTATTAAGCAGCACGGGCTTTTCGCACTGTTCCCATCGTCTGAACGCGGGGGTGATTTCGTCGGTGGAATAATAAACTTCGGTTTTCGCCATATCGCCAATGTCTGTCACGCTTGCGTAAAGCCTGCCGTCGCTGACGTACGTCTTGATTCCGGGGCGAGGCAACGTTTCTTCAGTGCCCGCAACGACGCTTTTTACAAATTCTACCGCTCCCGTGAAATTCTGCAAAGAAATGCTCACGTTCGTCCCGACCGAAAACGACGAAAACTTTTTATTGTGCGGAATAAGGTTGAACAAATCTGACAGTCTGTCGATATCCGCATAAGAACTGTTCGTGCCGAGCACGCAATATACGGGACAGGTCAGCATGCGCGCGTAAGCCTGCGTCGACATACCGGCAAGATAACATTCCCACTCGTCCGAAAACTGCGTGGTGGGATTGGAATCGTATTTCGGCTTGTTGAAAAACTCCGTAAATCCGTCGGCGCCCACGGGGATAACGCACGAAACGCGCCCGTCGATGCCCGCGACTTTCCAGGCAAGTTGCCCGCCTTCGAGATTGCCGATCAGGAAAAAGTTGTTTTTGTCGACGTTGCTTTCTTCAAATGCGAGCGTTATCGCGCGGCGCACAACCTTCATCCACACAAACCAGGGCGACATATCCGCCCGGCACGGGCTGTATGCAAGTTCCTTATTCTCGGAAAAATTGCAGTACGAAAGGCTTTCGGGATATTCGGTAAAAACCTTTTTCTTGGGCGATCTTCCGGCGAAATCGACCGCGATGATATTGAATCCGGCGTCGACAATCAGATCAAAAAACGCCGTGCGCTTTATCGACGACTCCCCGCTCGGAAGATATAAAAACGTCGGCGCGACTTTGTTTTTTTGCACGACGATGTTCGCATACGCGCGAATTTTCCCGTCGGCAACCGTTTCCACGGTGAAAGACACTTCTTTCGAAACGTATTTTTCGTTGTTTTTCACGCCGTTTACGACAACGTCCAGCGGCTCGGTCGTGGGATTGTAGCCTTGCCAGAGCGTCATCGGCGTCATTAACTTATATTCCATATCTGCTATTATACATTTTATTTGCGCTTATTGCAAGCAATCTTAAAAAATCGTCGTCTTTCACAAATCGCGCCCCTTTTGCATAAAATTTATCGGAGGTGCGACGATGGACGACTTTGCTTTCCCCGACGAAGAAAACCTGCTTAAAATGCAGAAAGAATACGAAAAAGTATTGGGCGGAAAAAACGTTGTTTCGTCGCTTTCGTTGTCGAAAAACGGCGGCTGTCGGAACAACTATTTTTTGACGACGCTGATTTTGGCGTTGACGATAAGTCGGATTCTGTTCAGATAATCGCCGCTTGGGGACTCGTTTTTGAAATCCTTGAAACTTTTTTCGTATAACTTATCGAAAAGTTCGTAAACGTCGACGCCGCGCGCTTTGCACTTCTCAAACGTCGCGACAATCTTTTTTTCGACGACTTCTTTCATCGCGGCGACGATTTTTTCGGTCAAACATTCCGGAATCTCGTCAACGGAAAAATATTTTCCAAGCCCGTCTTTTTCCGAAATACGGGCTTTTATTTCGATGTCGGCAAAGACGCTCGGCACGCCGCCGTTTACTTCCGTTTTGTATTTCGTTTTTTTGCTTGTTATCTGCAACCCGAAAATCGCGCCGTCGACGCTCACCGTTTCGCCACCCTTTTTAAGGTCGTACTTCATATAATTTATCGCGACGGTGTCGTCCTTTTCAAGAAGCATCGCGCTTTTTCCGTTTATGAACAGCGCAAGTTTCGAGTAGTCGTATTCGTAAACGTCCCCGCTTTCGCCCGAGCCTTTATCGACGTCGTTTTTGTCAATCTTTTTTGCGGATATGCTGACGACGTTCGCCACCCCCGTCCGTGACAGATACCCGTTGAAAAAGTCCTTTACGTTCGTTGAAATTATCGACGCGTCGTCGGTTGCGGAATGCAAGGTCTTTTGCATTTGAAGCGCGCTGAGAGTCGTCATAACGGGCTTTGTTTTCAAAAGTTCTGCCGCGCTGCTTTCGGCAACGGCGATTATCGCAAGTTCCGGCACGGCATAGGTTTGCACAAGGTAATTCACGCTCGGAAAAGTTTGTTCCGTCAAAAACATATTTCCCAAAACAATAAGATTACACTGACTTAACGACACTTTTAACCCCGTTTTTTGCGAAATCTCGCCGATTGCGGCATCAAGCGTTTTCCCTGTTCCGGTAACCAAGGCAAAGCCGTCCGACTCGCCTTGTCCGCCGCCGCTTTGCGATTTCGGATTGATTATTTCGCAGGATACGGCGTATCCTTTTTCCGTCTTGTCGATGCCGAGTCCCACAACGATTGCCCGCTCCGACAGCGCGGTTTCGGGCACGACGCGCAGATAACAAAGCGCGACGGCAAAAACGATAAGGAATGCGATTATCGCCTTCTTATGATTCCGACTCACCGACAGCCTCCTTCGTCGGCAAGATTTTTGCCGACTTTCTTTTTCTGACTTCCGCATAAACGATAAGCGCGACGGGCATGACGTAGTTTGTCGCGGCGACGTACCACCTTGCGCCGCCCGTCACGAAATCAAGCGTGTTTCTTATATCCTTTTTCAATATCGTCATTGCGCCGACGCCGATAACCGTAAGGACGATGACGATATTCTTTTTTCCTTTGAAAAGGCTTTTGAGCGCCTCTCCCGACGCCCAAAGATACGTCGAAATATAAATGACCGCAAGCATGAGCCACACGATTAGACCCGTCCAGTCAAGCCTGCCCAAAACGTCCGAAAACTGATTGAACCCCGCGACTTTCACGACAAGATTGACGACGTATTCGCTTGCGTTTCCGTAAATCGCGTTCATCAGCACGAATCCGATTATCACGAATCCCGCCGACAACCCGTACATCAACGACGTCGGATTCCGCCTTGACGGCTTAATGCTTAAAAACAATAAGGGCGTCGCATCGCCGAACCACATAAAAAACTTGTCGCCACGTTTTAACACGTCCGAAATTTCCCCGTCGATAAATGGCAGGTTTTCGGAAATATCGAGATACACTTTCAGAAAAACGAAATTCAGCGTGAATACAGTGAAAATAAGAAACGACGATATTTCCGCCGTGCGACCTATCGTTCTTATGCCCTTTGCCGCGACGTACCCCGTCGTAACGAGAAGCGCGACGACAACGCTGCCCGTGCCGATGTCTTCAAAAAGGGATTCCGTCGTAAACGCCGTCGTTCCCGCCGTCGCCATAAACGTTTTCATAAAAAAGTTGACGAAAAGCATTGCCCCCGCGACCTTGTAAAACACGGTGTCTTGTATCGCTTCCTTTCCGCCCGTTGCGACGAATTTATATACGACGAAAAATTGAGCAGCGTCCAGAAGAAGATACAGTAAAAGCACGAAGAGATCGTTCGTGCCCACCGCCTGTCGCATAAGCGGCGGCAACCTCGACACCCGAAAAGTCAGACACGTCACGAACGCAAGTAGCGCGAATTGCCTTGTATAAACTAAATTCCGATTATCTGTCACGGCGCATTCTCCTTCTGTTTTTCGTCGGCACGGAATACGGCCGCTTTTCAAACGACAACAGGTTTTCCTTTGCGACGGCGTCCTTGAAATCGGCGGTTATCATCGGCGCGAACGGCGCAAGATAAGGCGAGCCGAAACTGTCCAGCCCGCACAAATACGCGATAAGCCCCATCGAAAATACGACGATGCCGAAAAGCCCCAGAATACTTCCCGTAATCAGCCCCGCAAGCCGCAAAATGCTGAAAGCGTCCACAAGGTCGGGCACACAGTTTATGCCGATTGCCGAAATCGCAATCACCAGCACCGTCGGACTGCTTAAAAGCCCGGCGTTTACCGCCGTTTCGCCGAGAACGATTGCCCCGACGATTGAAAGCGCGGTGCCGACGTATCGCGGCATACGGATGCTTGCCTGATTCAGCACCTCGAAAAGCGCAAGGACAAACAACATTTCCATCGGCGGCGTGAAAGGTATCCCCGACACGCTGTTAAGCAGGGATATGAGAAATTTCAGCGGCATCAGTTGATAATGATATTCCTGAAACGCGACGTAAAGCCCCGGCAGTAACACCGCCAAGAACGCGCCGATAATCCTGATTATTCTGAGCATCGTGGCGCGCTTGTTCTGGACGTAATAATCGTATCCGTCCTGAAAACTTTCCAGCAAAACGTAAGGATAAGTTATGACGACGGGCGTGCCGTCGATGAAAAGCGCAACCCGCCCTTCCAGAATTTTTGCGCTGACGACGTCGGGTTTTTCGGTCATTCCCGACTGATTGAAAATGCTGCCCGCATGCTCGCTGACAAACCGCGACACGTATTCCGCGCCGATTATGCCGTCGATGTTTATGGATTTGATTTTTTCGGATATTTGCAAAACAACGTCTTTATCGACAATATCGTCAATGTAAACCATCATAACTGTTGTATTTCCGTATTTTCCGACGGTGAATTTTTTCACTTTCAGTCGCGGCGATTTTATGCGCCGTCTGACCAGCGACACGTTTGTTTTGATTTCTTCGGTGAATCCTTCGCGCGGGCCTTTGATTACGGTTTCGGTGGGCGGCTCCGCAACGGCGCGGTGTGGGTAGTTCCGAAGCGAGATTTCGTAAAGTTTCTCCGCCCCGTCAAGCGCAAGCACCAGATCGCCGTTTGCGACGGTTTGTCCCGCCGCGGTTTCTTCGATTTCCTTGATTTCTTCGCCATAGGGAAGTTTCTTTACGTCTGCAATGCCAACTCCTGCCCACTTCATTGAAAGCAAGGGTTTCACAACGCTTTGTTCCAGCAGTAATTTGTCGCTCATTCCGTCGACGTAAAGCAACGCGCCCGTCGCGCCGTCAGCCGAAAAATCGCGCGCGATAAAGTCGTCGGACGATACGTCGGCTTTCAGTTTTTTGATTACGTCTGCGCTCCTGATCATAATATCGTATTTTTGCCTTAATCCGAAATATAAAACCCGCGCAATAAAAAAACCGTCTTCCGACGGCTTGAAAATTTTCGTTTTTTATTTTTATTCTTCTTTTATTACCGATATGCTTACGACGCCGCTTCTTAAAACGGACACGCCGTCTTCTTTCATCACGACAAGCCCGAAGTCGTCGTCGATATCGAGAACGCGCGCCTTATTCGTGCCGAATAAATCCCGGACATTTACGTCCTTCCCCGTGAGATACGATTTCTCGCGGAAGGTTTTCAGGGCGGACTTTTTGTCAAAGTTTTCATATTCGTCCCGAAGGTTTTTTACAAGCGCGCCGATATATTCCGCACGTTTGTCGGTCAAAAGATTCAACGAGCCCGCGACGCCTTTTATGTCGTCGGGGAAACCGTCGTCGGGATCTTGCAGGTTTGTGCCGATGCCGATGACTTCGCCGGTGACGCTTTCGGATATTACCCTTTCCGCCAGAATCCCTGCAACCTTTTTATCGAAAAGATATACGTCGTTCACCCACTTGATAAAGGCGGGACTGCCCGAAAACTCCTCAACGGTGCGGGCGGTCGCAAGCGCGGCGATTATCGTGACGTACGGTTTTTTGTCGTCAGACGCATGCAGAGCGACGCTGACGTACGCCCCCGTTTCGTCGGGCGAATAAAAAGATTTTCCGCTGCGCCCTTTGCCCTGCGTCTGTCTTTCGGCAACGACCGTTGCAAAGTCGCGGCAACCGTTTTTCAGCATCTCTTTCGCGACGTCGTTGGTGCTTTCGGTTTCTTTCAGGACGACGGCGCGGCTTACCCCTGCCATCGCAAGCGAAAACGACGTCTTGTCGCAAAACGACGGCTTTCTATTTTTCATTTTCCGCATTTTTCGTCAGCAATTTTTGCCGGCGTTTCCTTTCGATATATACAAGCGAGTACGGACGAAGCTTTGCGCTTTCGACGCTCTTTTCGATTGCAAGCGTGATGATGAACAGGAAAAGCAGCCCGTTGGGCGTGTAATAAAACACGTCGACCATGCCGTACAGCCAGAACACCGTATATCCGAAAAGCATAAACCACTTTTCAAGGCTGACGTTCGTAAGGAACGCACGAAGTCTCGAAACTTCCAGATTTACCCACGCCAAAAAACCGACGATGCCCGTTGCGGCAAGCGCCTGGAAAAACGTGGAATGATACCAGTACGGCGTATATCCGTCGGATTTTCCGCCGTTGTGTCCGCCGAGATAGTAATCGAACCCGGTGCCGAAAATCGGATTTGCCTTAAAATTCTTCCAGGCGTCTTTCCACAGCGGAATACGTCCGTTTTCGTCCAGGGCTTTTCCCATAAATATGCCCAGCGAGTCGTAAATGACGTCGGCTTTCGCCATCAGAACGACGGTCGTTACCGCCATCAGCACGCCCGTCGTGATTATCATTCTGCCGCGGAATTCGCTTTTGTAAATCGCAAGGCCGAACGACGCGACAAGTCCGAACGCACCGAAAAGTATCGCGCCACGGCTTGCCGACGCAAATATGAAAAAGTATTGCACGACGGCATAAATCAGATACAACGGCGAATATTTTCCGTTTTTTACGGCGAAATACAACGTCGCGGGCGTCATCATCGCCAGGATTATGCTGTAATTGTTCGGGCCGCCCCAGCCGAGTTCGACGTCTTTATGCACAAATCCGTCGATAACCGCCTTGAATCCACCGCCGCGCATCGCATAATATACGATAAGTTGCAGCACGATGACGACGCTTGACGCAAACATCAGAAATAAAAGGTGATTCAATACCCTTTTGCCGTCTTCGCCGCCCGATATCGTCGCCGAGAAAAAGACGTAACACAGCGCCAGCATCACGCACAACGCGCCGACAACCGTCGCATATAAGCCGTGCTCGGAAAAGTTCGAATACCTTTCGCCCCTTGCAATCCCCGACAGCATCGCCGTCGCGCAGAACGCAAGTATGGCAACCGTCGTCGCCGTTACCGTTTTATAGCTCATAAAGCGGAAATTCGGGCGGAATCTCACAACGTTTACGACAATACCAACAACTATGAAAAGCACCGCCGCGATAAGCCCCGCCATGCCTTGAAGTTTGTGTCGGTTTGCGCCCAGTATGAACAGGAACGTCCAAAGTATCGTCGTTACCGGCAACGAGTCGCGACATAAACATAAGATTATCCCCGCAAGCACCGCCGCGATTATAAAGCCCGCAACCCAGCCACCGGTAATCCAGCATATGAATACGATTGCAAGCCATACCCAGACGAATTCCTTAGATTCAAAAATCTTTGCAGCATTTTCTTCCCTGAAAAACGATTTGATTTTATCCATGTTGTCTCTCTTTTGTGTTTTTAACAATATATCTATTATAACATATCAACCGATTAAGTCAAGGTTACGCCGCGGCAGAAAAAATCCCGACGCCGAAAAGGAAATAACGGAATTTTTTTCAAAATAAACCGCGAAAATCGTTGACAAGTCGGGTTTTGTATTATAGAATAATCGTGCTATCAAGGTAGCAACAATATTCCTCCTTAGCTCAGCGGTAGAGCATTCGGCTGTTAACCGAAGGGTCGTCTGTTCGAACCAGACAGGGGGAGCCAAAAAAACTGACTGCATTTTGTGGTCAGTTTTTTTTTCGTCGTGTATGGTTCGGACAGACGACACGCCGCAGCATTTTTGTGCAACAAAAAGCGCACGAAGGGGTTGCAGCGTTAAGAAACAGCACAGTGCGCTGTTTTAGCGATAGCAACGGGCATTTGCCCCGAGAGTTCGAACCAGACAATTAAAACAAACAACCTTTTATTTGCAGCAGCGCGCAAAGTGTGCTATACTTTGCTTATTCGCAAAGGAGAATAGCCTTATGTTTTATATCATAATCGGTATTATCGCATTTGTATGTTTATGCATTTGTGTTACTGCTTTTGTTTGTTCTCGTATTAAAAAACAATATCGTCAATTTGTCCTTAAAAACAGCATTTCCTTAAAACATCTTGATGAATTAAATAAAGAAAATTGTTTTTTTGATATAATAAATTTAGATGAACAACATATCTATGACAATGAAAAAATGTATGATACCATCAATTGCAGTGATTACCTAATATATCAATTACAATTTAAACAACGCGAGGCTTTAAACCAAATCGCCAACGCGGATACCAACAGGAAAAAATATGAGGATTATTGTGAAAAGGTTCTTCAAATACAAAAGTTTGGTGACTTTTCCCAGCCGATTGATAAATATAACAAAAAACGTTTGTTAGCCTGCGAAGAAAAAATATTTAATCAAAACAAATTACACCCGCAAACCAGCTTTTCGATTAAAGTTTTATTGAGTCGCTCAGACATTAACGGTAGAGTTTTTGAAAGAAAAAGCGAGTTCTTCGATTCAAATCAAATAAAACAATTTATCAAAAAACTCAATAACAAAAACGGCAATTTTTATAATGACAAAACCATATGGGATTCCATATGTAAAGTTGAAAGAGGCAAAGTATCAAATAAGATGAGATTTTCGATTTATAAACGGGATGGCTACCGGTGTCGCATGTGTGGCAAAAGCGGCAACTTTGTTGATTTAGAGATAGATCACATTAAACCAATTGCCAAAGGTGGTAAAAGCACATATGACAATCTTCAAACATTGTGCCATAATTGTAATCAAAAGAAGGGGGACACTTATTAATTTTTGTAACTGATGTTACAAGTTTTTACTACGAGACATAAGCTGTTTTTACAATCCCAATACAATTAAAAATTCACACGAAAAAGCTATTTGCACTCTCAAAAATCAAGCCCAAACGAACCGAGCTATCCTTCCAACAATAAAAATATAAAATCCCTATGAATTCAGTTGTAATTAACTGATTGTTTTGTTATAATTATCAATACTTTACAAGACAAAACAGGTGTGTAAAATGGCAATTGAGAAAGTAAGATCATATTTTGAACAATTCGGAATCGCCGATAGAATCAAGGAATTTCACGAGTCGAGCGCAACCGTCGAGCTTGCCGCGCACGCCCTTTGTACAGAGCCGTGCCGCATTGCGAAAACGTTGTCCTTTATGCTGGGCGACAAAGCGATTTTAATCGTTACGGCGGGCGACGCGAAAATCGACAATCACAAATATAAGTCCTTCTTCGGCGCGAAAGCCAAAATGCTGAAACCCGAGGAAGTGAACGACCTTATCGGACACGGTATCGGCGGCGTTTGCCCTTTCGGTATCAACGACGGCGTCACGGTATACCTTGACGAATCGCTGAAAAGATTTAAGACGGTTTTCCCCGCCTGCGGCAGCAGTAACAGCGCAATCGAACTCACGATTCCCGAACTTGAAAAGTACTCAAACTTCGTCGAGTGGATTGACGTTTGCAAGATATAAATTTCCGAAAACACAAAAACGACTCGCAATAGCGAGTCTTTTTTATAACTTTTTTATACAATGCCAGCCCGCAGGGGTTCGGTTGCAAGGCAACGCGTGCATTAGCACGCAGAATCCCTTGTACAAATTAAAAAGACTCACGATTTCGTGAGTCTTTTTGGTGTACCATAAGGGATTCGTAGCCGACAGGCGTAATAGCGAAGTGAACGAGTTTACTCGTATAACGGAGCGCCAGCCCGCAGGGGTTCAGTTGCAAGGCAACGCGTGCGATAGCACGCAGAATCCCTTGTGCAAATTAAAAAGACTCACGATTTCGTGAGCCTTTTTGGTGTACCATAAGGGATTCGAACCCCTGGCCTTTTGGTCCGTAGCCAAACGCTCTATCCAGCTGAGCTAATGGTACTTACTTTTTAAGCAATGGTAATTATAAGCGGTTATTTTTGATTTGTCAAATCTTTTTGCTTTATTTCAAAAATAATAACGCCTTTCGTTTTTTAATCAAATCTCGGAACAATTCTTTACGGGCGTTCGTTTATTGACTTTTTGCATAGTTAAGTCTATACTTTATTACATAATGGAAAAGATCAAGTCATGGCACAGGCTGGACAACTCCGGAAAGATATATCCGTTCAACCTGAAAAGCAACATACAAAACCTGTTCAGAATATCGGCGATTATGCGCGACGACGTCGATCCCGCCGTGCTTCAAACCGCCCTGCAAAACTCGATAAAGCGATATCCGTATTTCAACGTATGTTTGCGTCGCGGGATTTTCTGGCACTATTTGGAAGAACTTGACGGAAAGCCCGAGGTCGTGCCCGATTCCGACTACTTAATCAAAGACATCGACAGCATCGAAACGTACGGATATAATTTCCGCGTGTCCTATTTCAACAACAAAATCTCAATCGACTGTTTCCACGCCCTTTGCGACGGAAACGGCTGCATGGAATTTTTCAAAACGATACTTTTCGAATATGTCCGTCTTTCAGGCGACGACGTGGATCCCGAGGGCAAAATCAGGTTGCCCGAAAGCGCGCCTTTGCCCGACGAAGCGGAAGACGGATTTTTGAAATACGCGCAAAAAGTGAGCATTTTCCACCTTAAAGGCGTGAAAGACCTGCAAGGCAGCAAAGCGTACACTTTCCCCGACGCCAGATTCGACTTCAAGGGAAGCGGCGTTATCGAGGGAACCGTCGACACGGCGAAACTCCTTGAACGCGCGCACGCATATCACACAACCGTTACGGCGTATTCGGCTGCCGTTCTCATAAACGCGATTTACAAGGCAAAAATCACAAAGCCCAACGGAAATCCGCCCATCGTGCTTTTCGTGCCGATAAATCTCAGAAAGCCTTTCCCGAGCCGCACTTTGCTGAACTTCTCGTTGTTCTCACGCGTGGGCGTCGACGTCAACGACGCGCCGTCGTTTGAGGAAATAATAAAGCGCGTCGAAACCCGCCTGAAAAAGGACACCGAAAAAGAAGTTTTGCAAAACAAAATCAACGTAACCGCAAAAACGGAACGTCTGTTTTTGTTCCGCATACTTCCCCTGCCCGTAAAACAATTTATTTTCAAGGCGTCGGGGCTTTTCTTCGGAAACAGCAAAAAAACGATGACGTTTTCAAACATGGGCGTCGTGCAGATTCCCGACGGAATGAAAACCAAGGTCGATCAAATATCCATCATGGCGTCGACGGCAAAAACGTCGCCGCGCGCGCTGACAAGCGTATCCGCACTCGACAAAACCACCTTTACTTTTGCAAGAAAACTCGTCGACACGTCTGTCGAAAAGGAATTTTTCCGTTTCCTTGCGGGCGAAGGTATGGACGTTACCGTGCGAAGTAACTATTGGGAGGCATAACGATGTATTGTAAAAATTGCGGCGTTCACGTCGACGGTATTTACGACGTCTGCCCCCTGTGCAAATCCCCGCTCGAAGGCGAGCCTGCGGAGCGCCCATTGTATCCCGAAAAGCATATAAGAAAAAGCGGACACCCGGTAACGTTTTCAAGCGTATACCTTATCGTCGCGCTTTCGATAAACGTAATCTGCATTGCCGTCAACCTTACCGTTGCAAAAAAGTATCTTTGGTGCGTTTTTGCACTAATCCTTACTTTATACGGCTATTTTACACTCAAAACCACCGTTTTTTACAAAGGGCCGAACGGCGCAAAGGTGTTTTCGCAAACGCTGATGCTGTCCGTCATATTCATTACGGCGCAATATATTTTCAAAACGAAAGAGTGGTGCTTTGCCTATGCGATGCCCGTAACCGTCATATCGTCGATTGCCCTGCACCTTGTTTTTTTCGGCGCTTTCCGCAAAAGAAAAGGCATGTCGTTTTTCAGATATATGTGGATGACGTGTCTTCTGGGAATCGTTCCCGCGGCGGCAGTCATGGCGGGCGCGTGCACCGAAATAATTCTTCCGATGGTGGCGTTCGGGATATCCATGATAACGCTTATTTTCCTTGTCGCGTTCACGGGGCGCACGATATACAACGAAATCAAAAAGAAAACCCACATTTAATCAATACCCAAAAATGATAAAAAATAAGGACGGCATTTCGTTTGAAGTTGCCGCCCTTTTTTCTTGTTTATGGGTATTTATTTTTTCAGAAGTTTTATCCTTTCGTACAGTTCGTTTTCCAACGCCTCGATTCCCTCGCCGGTTTTTGCGCTGACCTTAAAAATCCGCGCGTTTTTATTGAGCTTTCCGACGCGTTCTTCAAACTTTTTCATATCGAAGTCGAACGCTTCGAGTGTATCGATTTTTGTGACGACAACCACGTCGCACTTTTCAAACATAAGCGGGTATTTCAGCGGCTTATCGTCGCCTTCGGGCACGGACAAAAGCATCATATTAAGGTGTGCTCCCGTGTCGAATTCCGCCGGACACACAAGGTTTCCGATGTTTTCCAGCACGATAAGATCGGTTTCCGGAAAGTCCGCCTGTTCCAGCGCATCCGTGACCATCTGCGCGTCGATATGGCACAGTCCGCCGTTATGGATTTGCACGCTTTCGACGCCGGTGTTTTCCGCAATGCGCCTTGCATCGACGTCGGTCTCGATATCGACGTCCATCGCGACGATCCTGATTTTGCTTTTCATATCGTTGATAAGTCTTGTGAGAAGCGTCGTTTTTCCGCTGCCCGGCGAAGACATAACGTTAATCATGAACGCGCCTTTTTTTCGGAGCGACGCGCGCAGTTCGTCCGCGACCTTGTCGTTGTTGGAAAAAATACTTTCTTTGACCGCAATAACTTTCATTTCAATCCCTCGCGCCATTTTTTATAACTGTCGAAAATCCAGTCCGCCAGCGTATCGACGCCCTCTCCCGTCTTGGACGATACGGCGAAAACTTTTGCATTCGGATTAATTTTCGCGATATATTTTTTGCATTTTTCAAGGTCGAAGTCGAAGTACTTTGCCGTGTCGGTTTTCGTGACGACGACAACGTCGCACGTCGAAAACATAAGGGTGTATTTCAGCGGTTTATCATCGCCCTCGGGAACCGCAAGAAGCGCCATTTTGAGATGAGCGCCCGTGTCGAATTCCGCCGGACACACAAGGTTTCCGATATTTTCCAGAAACACGACGTCCGCGCTTGTGCAAAACTCCTTGAAGCCCTGTCTGGACATATCCGCGTCAAGATGGCACATGCCGCCCGTATGCAGCTGGATTGCCTCGGCGCCGGCTTCTCTTACGGTATATGCGTCCACGTCGCCGTCGATATCCGCTTCCATTACGCCGACGGCGCACCTGTCTTTAAGCGCACCGATAAGCTTAACGAGAAGCGAGGTTTTTCCGCTGCCCGGCGCAGACATCAGATTGATATAATAAACGCCCCGCGCGTTAAGTTCCGCGCGAAGTTTTTCGGCGTCGGCGTCGTTATCTTCAAGAATGCTCTTTTTCAGTTCAATCGTACTAATCGGGTCGATCATGTTAAAAATCCGTTCCTTTAATTGTCGTTTTTTGTCTTCCTTCTTTAATCATAATATCATATTGTTAATTATTGATCAATTTTTTCGGATCTTTTCTTTATTTTGGTTCTATTTTGGGACGATTTGGTCGCCCGCGAGTCCGACGCCGTATTTTCAGGCAAAGACAAGGCCCGCGAACGGGTTAATACTTTATGTCTAAGCCGCGTCGGGAATCGGGACGACGGAACGCCGTCCTTCGATTTCAAGTCGGGATAGCAAAAGCAGGCACGTCTGTGTCTGCTTTTTTGTACTCCCGTTCATCAGCGAGCTTGTCGAGCGCACGGGAATCGGGCTGTGTCAACAGCCGTTCGATTCTCCGTTGGGTGTAAAAAAACGACTGTCTTCACAGTCGTTTTGGTACTCCCGACGGGAATCGAACCCATAACTAACCCTTAGGAGGGGTTTATTATATCCATTTAACTACGGAAGCGTCTTATAAGTTGCAAAAAAGATTTTATCGTTTTGCAACTTGTTTGTCAAGGAATCGACCGGCGAAAAGTCTTTGTCGGATTTCTTATTTCAGATAAATGGACGCGTTGGTTGCGGCAATCGCGCCGTCCGCCGCCGCCGTTGCGAGTTGGCGAATATGTTTGGTACGGCAGTCGCCCGCGACGAACAATCCGTCGGTTTTGGTCGTGCCGTCTTCGCCCGCGACGATATATCCGTTTTTGTCGATGTCGACGAAGTCTTTGAAAGCGGAGTTGTCGGGGATCTGCCCTATCGCGATAAACACGGCTTTTACGGGCAGACGGAATTCCGATTTGTCGACGGTATTTTCAAAAACAAGCCCCGAAAGTTCGCCACCGCCACTTAAAAACTCTTTCAGCGAAAGGTTGTGATAAATCGCGACGTTATCTTTTGTCATAAGGTTGTCTACGTGGGCTTTATCCGCAAAGAATCTGTCGAAAAGCGTGCAAACGTGGACTTTTTTGCAATAATTCGTCAAAAACAGCGCGTATTGCAAAGCGGTATTGGCGTCACCGATGAGCGCGACCTCTTCGTCCTTGTAAAACGCTCCGTCGCACAGCGCGCAATAAGACACGCCGTGACCGATAAGTTCGTCTTCGCCGGGGACGCCGATATGTCTTGCGCTTGCGCCGGTTGCGATGATGACGGATTTCCCTTCGTGCGCGCCGTAGTCGGTAAGAACGGTGAAGACGTCGCCGTCCTTTTTAAGTCCGGTGACCTTTTCCAGCTCGAAATCCGCGCCGTGGTGCATAATCTGTTCAAACAGTCTTTCGGAGAGTTCCGCCCCCGAGATTGCGGTAATCGTGGGGAAGTTTTCGACGCGCGGCGAAAGCGAAATCTGACCGCCGACGGTTTCTTTTTCCAGCACAAGGACTGTTTTGCCGTTTCTTAAAGCGTTGAGGGCGGCAGTCATGCCTGCCGTCCCCGCGCCTATGATAATTACATCGTAAATCATAAATTATTTTGCGTTTTCAACGAATTTTTTAATGAAGCTCGCGTTTTCGTAGCGGTCGTAGCCCTGTCCGTTTGCGACGAGCATAGTGGGGGCTTTTTTGACGCCGTATTTTTGGGTAAGGTCTTTCTGATCTTCCGCGTCGATGACGGTGTATTTGATACCTGCTTTATCGAGCATCATTTTTGCCATTTTGCAGTTGGGACAGGTTTTCGTTGTGAACAGCAGGATTTCGCCGTCGTTCTTTTTGAAGTTGGGATCGGCCTGCACTCTCACATCCTGTTCGCCGCAGCAGGTATCGCTGACGATATGCTGATTTACGCCGTGATACGCAGAGTTTGCGATGTCGTAAGTTTTCCTTTGCGAGAACTCTTGCAGTTTGCCGTCGTTCCAGTTCTGTACGGGACGATAGTAGCCGGTGATACGGCTGTAAACTTCGGCGGGTTGTCCGCATTTGGGGCACTTGAAGTGTTCGCCGGAGATATAGCCGTGCTCTTTGCAGATGCTGTACGTCGGCGAGATGGTGTAATACGGCAGTTTATAGTTTTCCGCGATGGTTCTGACAAGTTTTGCCGTGGATTTCCAGTCGGGAAGTTTTTCGCCGAGGAACGCGTGGAATACCGTGCCCGAAGTATAAAGCGTCTGGAGTTCGTCCTGAACGTCGAGTGCCGAGAAGATATCCGCAGTGTATCCGACGGGAAGGTGCGAGCTGTTGGTGTAATACGGGATATTGTCGTTTTCGGAAGCGGTGATGATGTCGGGGAATTGCGCCTTATCGTGTTTTGCAAGACGATAGGAAGTGGATTCCGCCGGGGTTGCTTCGAGGTTGTACAAATCGCCGTACTGTTCCTGATAATCGGAAAGTCTTTCGCGCATATGGTTGAGGACTTCTTTTGCGAACTCCTGCGTTTCGACGTTCGTCAGGTCTTTTCTGAGCCATTTTGCGTTGAGCCCTGCCTCGTTCATGCCGACAAGACCGATTGTCGAGAAGTGGTTGCTGAACGTGCCGAGATAACGTTTGGTGTAAGGATAAAGCCCTTCTTCGAGGAGTTTGGTGATGACGTCGCGTTTGACTTTCAGGCTGCGCGCGGAGATGTCCATCATCTTGTCAAGGCGGCGATAGAAGTCCGCCTTATCGGTTGCGAGATACGCGATTCTGGGAAGGTTGATGGTCACGACGCCGATAGAGCCCGTGCTTTCGCCGCTGCCGAAGAAGCCGCCCGATTTCTTGCGAAGTTCGCGAAGGTCCAGGCGAAGTCTGCAACACATACTTCTGACGTCCGAAGGCTCCATATCGCTGTTGATGTAATTCGAGAAGTACGGGGTGCCGTATTTCGAGGTCATTTCAAACAGGAGTTTGTTGTTTTCGGTTTCCGACCAGTCGAAGTCGCGGGTGATGGAATACGTGGGGATAGGATATTGGAAACCGCGGCCGTTGGCGTCGCCCTCGATCATGATTTCGATAAAGGCCTTATTGACCATATCCATTTCTTTTTTGCAATCCTTGTATTTGAAGTCGCATTCTTTGCCGCCGACGATTGCGTTGAGTTCCGCCAGATCGTTAGGAACCGTCCAGTCAAGCGTGATGTTGGTGAACGGAGCCTGAGTACCCCAACGGCTGGGCGTGTTGACGCCGTAAATGAAGGATTGTATGCACTGCTTTACTTCTTTATAAGAAAGGTTATCGACTTTGACAAACGGCGCAAGATACGTGTCGAATGAGGAAAAAGCCTGTGCGCCCGCCCATTCGTTTTGCATGATGCCCAAAAAGTTTACCATCTGGTTGCAAAGCGTGGAAAGATGCGCCGCGGGGCTTGACGTGATTTTGCCGCGGATTCCGCCAAGACCTTCCTGAATAAGTTGTTTCAGCGACCAACCGGCGCAGTAACCGGTGAGCATCGACAAATCGTGGATGTGAATATCGGCGTTTTTGTGAGCGCGTGCGATTTCTTCGTCGTAAACTTCCGAAAGCCAATAGTTTGCGGTGATTGCGCCGCTGTTGCTGAGAATAAGTCCGCCGACGGAATAAGTGACCGTGGAGTTTTCTTTCACGCGCCAGTCTTCAAGATGGACGTAATTGTTGACGACTTCCTTGTAGTCAAGTATCGTCGACTTCATATTACGGATCTTTTCACGTTGTTTTCTGTAAAGAATGTATGCCTTCGCAACGTCGGTGTAGCCCGATTGTTCAAGGACGTGCTCGACGCTGTCCTGGATGTCTTCGACGTGGACGAGATTGTTTTCAATCTTGCTTTCGAAATCGGCGGTAACGCGGAGCGTCAACATGTCGATGATTGCGGGAACGTACTGCTTGTTCTGCGCCTCAAACGCTTTGGTAATGGCGACAGAGACTTTGTTAAGATCAAAATCGGTTATTTTACCGTCTCTTTTAATTACCTGATACATTTTCCTCATTTCCTTTATAATTTCTTTTGTTGACTACTTTATACTTAACGACGTCGTCGTTTTGTTTTTATTTAGTGAAACTCTTTGCAATCCGTTGCGTCTTAAAAAGGCGCAAGATTTTGCCGTTTTATCGTTTTTGGGCACAAAAAGGGGAGTTTCCCGTGAAGATTCTTTGAAAAATCCAAGCGGATAACACCCTGACATATCGCTATTGCGAGTACATTCATAATAACACGCATAAATGCACGTGTCAATTGTTTTATATCAATATATTGATTTGTTTTTTTAATCGCACCACAAGATGTTGTGGTATCAGTCTATGCCGCGAATTTCAATTTTATCGACTTTTCCGTCGAAAATCGGCAATATTTCTTCCATTTCCTCTCTTGTCAGCCCGTGAAGTGTCTCGTCAATCAGATCGCCGCTGTCCTTAAATGCCTGAAGATAATATTTTTTCGCGCCCGAGATAAGGTCGGCGACGCCGTAAAACGAGTTTTTGTCGTTAAATTCGCGGACGACGGTCGTGCGGAATTCGTAATCGACGTGGTCTTCAAGAAGGTATTTCACGCTGCGTTTTATTTTTGCGGTGTCGTAATTTTTTATGCCGACGGACATGCCGTAATTTTCAGGGCTGTTTTTAATGTCCATCGCGACGTAGTCCACCGCCCCTTCTTCGACCGCGCGGATCAGCATATCGGGGTTCGTGCCGTTGGTGTCGAGTTTTACCTTGTACGAAAGCGACTTTACCTTTTTCATAAAGTCGATAAGGTCGGGGTTGAGCGTAGGCTCGCCGCCGGTGATACAAACGCCTTCCAGAATGCCCTGTCGCTTTTTAAGATACGCGAATATTTCGTCTTCGGGAATGACGGGTTGTCCCGTCGGATTTTCGACAAGGCTCGCGTTGTGACAAAACGGACAACGGAAATTGCACCCGCCCGTAAAAAGCGTGCATGCGGTAAGCCCCGGATAGTCCAGGAGCGTCAGTTTGTTAAGCCCGTGAATAATCATTCTTCTTTGCCTTTTTTTGTTTGTGATCGGATTACCTATATTTATTATAAGTATACCCCGAGCGCGCGCTTTTTCAAAGCGAAATACATCAAAAACAAACGGGCGCGGTCAATGAAAAATCGTTGACATATTTTTCTTACACGCGTATAATAAGCGTATCTAAATATATTTGGAGGATTTATTGTTTATGAAAAAGAACATTGGCAAAATTCTTGCCGTTATTCTTGTAGTTGCACTTCTTGCAACCGTACTTTGCGCTTGCAACGCCGAATCTTTCACGAAGAAACTCGAAAAGAAAGGCTACACCGTTTCCAGTGCTGAAACCGACAAAGAAGACTCTTCTATCGTTTGGTCTGTTTCCGCTGTGAAGAGCACCACCGAAGCCGTTACGATTTATAAATTCAAAACGACTGACGACGCGGAAAAATTTGAAAAAGATGCCCCCACCGGCAAAGTTGGCAAATATTCTCTCGTTGTTAAACGTACGGGCAAAATTGTTTATTACGGAACCGAACAAGGCGTAAAAGACGCAAAATAACTATTATTGCTTAACAAAAAAAGAATCACCGAGCAATCGGTGATTTTTTTTGTGCTTTTGGTGAATTATACTTTCAAGTGCAACGCATATTACGTCATCTCGACAATGCCCTTTGTTTCACTTCCGTGCAAAGCACTTTTGTCATTGCGAAACACCTCTAATCGGAGAACCCTCGGGATACTGTGTACCCGTGAGGAAAAGGAGCACACAAGCAAAAGAGTGAGCATTATCGCGCGCGATAATGCGTTTTCAAAATCAAGACTTTTGTACTTTTGGGGAAAAGGAATAAACAAGCAAAAGACAAACGATTGTCGCAAGCGACAATCGTTTGGTCAAAAGCGCAGTTTATGACGCGTGCGCCTATAGGTCGTCCGCATCTTGCGTGGGCGTTTCAAGCGGCTCGTACGTTTCAAAAGTCATAAGCGCGGGGAAACAGCCGTACATTCCAAGCGGATCATACATATTCGGCGCAAACGCCGCCTGGTTGATTTCATTTTTACTTTTCAATGATTTCATAAACCCTCCGCCCTTTATTCTGTGCAAAACGGAAAACTCTATTCGCCTCGAAAAAGACAATTCCCGCCTTTTGTAGGCGGGATTAATAATTAAGCCCCACAAGTACAAGTATCTTGTGGGGACCCCGTGTGATTTTCTCGGCGGGTATCAAAATACCAACGCCCATAAAACGGCGAGAATGCGTCGCACAACTTCGCTTTTGAAATCACGTTATCGCAGGCGATAACGCTCACTCTTTTGCTCGTTTGCTCCTTCTCCCCACAAGTACAAAAGTATCTTGTGGGGTCCCCAAAATCCCTAAAAAGTCAGAATTTTGATGAGATTACGGGGTTCTTGACGGGTTCGTGCGAAGGCGCGTACTTTGTCGTACGTAACTGAGCAGGGTTCCGTCAAAACGCCGTAAGGTCGCAAAATTATGACTTTTTATCCTTTGGTGATGGTATCGGTGTCGTCCAAGGAGGTCACATCTTCCACCGAAACTCCGCTGTCTTTGATATGCTCGATTTCGGGCGCGGCGTCGGGCGCGGTTTCCTTATGCGCTGCCGTGTTTGCGGACTTCCTGTAAATGACGAATTTCTGCCAGCAGAATTCCAGAACGCCGTTGATAAGCATTACGGTTGCTTCCGCAATAAGGCTTGCCCATTCCTTGCCGCCGAGCGCGGTTGACACGGCGTGAACGTACCAGGTCTGGAACGGATAAAACGGGACGTAAAACAAGAACGCGAGCGTCATTGCGACGGGAACGTTCTTTGCCGATTTGAACGTGAATTTGCGGTTTAACGTAAAGTTCCACAAAACCGACAGAGCAAGCGCGACGGTCGTTGCGACGAAGGTCGTCTTTTTCATTTCGGTGATGAAATTTATCGTGCCCCAGTCGAGTTTTGCGAACGCATAAGTCATTATCGTGAACGAAACGAACTGGATAATCCCCGCGCTTGCCGTGCAAAGTAAGTATTTGACGGCTTGCCAACGAGTGCCGTTTTTCTCGTTCATTGCCTTGAATTTCGCCTTTCTGTCTGCTTTTCTTTGTGCCTTTTCTTCGGGCGTAAGTTTTTGTTTTGCCATACTTTCTCCTTATTATAACGGGCGTCTGATTGCAGTGTCTTCCGCTTCGCCGCAGCAGTGAATATGCATATTGTTCATTACTCTGAATGCGTCGGCGCGAATATGGAAGCTTCTCAAGCCGTTAAGACGGACTTTCAGTCGCATATACAGCATAAGACTTTTGCCGTTGTCGGGCGGGGGACATTGTGACACGAAGCAAGCGTACGCCGCTTTTGTTTTTTCAAAGTCTTTTTTGGTGATTTTGACGAATCTGTTGGGTTTACCGGTGAAATAGTACGCCAGAACCGTTGGTTTTGCAATTTGGGTTGCCCCGACGCTTTTCATCATATTGACGTTGCTGCACATAAAATACGCCTTTGACACCGCTTCTCCCACACGAAGATGGTCGGGGTGGCTTTCGGGGTACAGTTTGTGGTCGGGGCCGATCACGACGTCGGGCTTAATTTCTGCGATGACTTTTGCGATTTCGATGCGGAGCGCGACTTCGTCGTACATGCCGCCGTCCTCAAAAGGCAGAAATCTGACGTCCTTAACGCCCAGAATTTTCGCGGCTGCCAGTTGTTCGTCGCGGCGGATTTTAACAAGCGTTTCGGGCGACATGTTTTCGTCTTCCGTGCCGAACCGTCCGTCGGTGCAAACGAGATAATATACGTCCTTCCCTTCGCGCGCAAGCCTTGCGACGGTGCTGCCCACGGCAATTTCGATATCGTCGGGGTGCGGCGCAACGAACAAATACGTCTTGAATTTTTCGATTTTCGGAACGGGTGCGACCGTTTTTATGAGCAATCTGTTGAGTAACATAACTTTCTCCCTATACAATCTTACAATATTTTAACACACGATATTTGTTAAGTAAAGGCTTTTCAAAAAAATGTGGTTTTCTTGCGCGTTTTTGAAAACGCATTGTAACAAGGTTTTGCCAAAAACTCAAAAGGTCGCAAAATTATGACTTTTTAATAAAATAAGGGCTGCACGGTAAACGTGCAGCCCTTTGTGTTGTTTTTTACGTATTACTTATTTGTTATACGTTTGCGGATTGATGATCTGGATTTCAAAAGCCTTTCCCTTTGTTTCGTCGGAAATAAGGTTTTCTTTTGTGATTTCCGGCGCTTCCGTCAGGTAGTTGACGTAGCCTTTGATCGAGAACGTCTTTCCGTAGACTTTTCCTTCGACAGTTGCGGTGCCGTACGTTTCGCGGTCGCCGTCTTTCTTCGTGCCGATGATGACTTTAAGCGCGATGTCGTCAATAATTTCCGCATTTGCGCTTGTGCCGGCCGCAGCTATTTCCTCGACTTTCCAGCTGTTTGCCGTCTTATCGAAATACGGGACGTAGGTCTTTCCGAGGCGGTATGCCTGACGGAGCAACGAACCGGCTTTGCCGTCGATATAGTTGCTTTCCGTGTATTCCCCCGCTGTGCGATTGAGTTCGTCTACGATTGCTTGTTTAAGGACGTCGGGCGTGTTGATAAGCACGAGTTTGCCGTCTTTAAATTCGAACCCTTCATCAGAAAGATATTTCACGTTGTTTTTCTTTACGGCGAGTTCAAGTTCTGTATAAAGCACGTACGGGTACAGATATTTGTTGCCCGCGCTGTCTTCGACCACGGCGTATTCTTTGTGGCCGTTTTCGTGCATTATTGCGGTCGTTGCCGTCGCTTTATTGTCTGCAAAGAACTTTTCGCCTGTCGTCATATATCCCGTGGGACGGAGCAACAAAAGCTGTTTGCTGAGACCTTGCGCGTAAATTCCGCGAGCCGTCAACTTGTAAAGTTCGGTTTCGAATTCCTTATAAACCGCGACCGAGTCGTAAGTCTTGCCTTTCAGGTCAACCTGATACTTCGTGAAGTATTTCATTGCAAGAGCGACCATGCTCACCGCGTCGATATTATTGTTGTTGTATTCAAACAAGTTTTTGAACGTCGTCGCAAGGAGTTTTTCGCCGCCGATAACAAGCGAGTTGTCAAGACCGTCCGCCTGATTGATGCCGATAAGTCCGTACACTGCGGGAATTATGCCCACGTTGTCTTTAAGCACCAGGTTCATAATAACGTCGCCAATCGTGATGTCGTTTTCCGCTGCCGCTTCGGCTTTGTAATCATCGTAGTTCACGAACAAGCCGTTGCCATTCTTATTGATAAGGTAGTTGACAAGTTTTACGAAGTTGAGCCCTTTGACGTGCGCTTCGCCACTCGTCATCAGATGATCGATGGATTCATTGACTTTTGCAAAGCTGTAAGAAACGTTATATTTCTTATATTTCGCGCCGGTGTAGGTTGCCGAGTTGTCAGCGGTCAGCAGGAAGTATTCGCCCGTTTCCTCATTTTTGCCGTAATTGCCGTCTGCGTGCTCTTCATAGACCGAGTACAGGACGCCGCCGACTTTGTCTGTGCCGTCCTCTGCATAGAAGCCCCATTTGCCGCCAACTTTCTTAAAGCCGTTGATACCGATTGCGCCGTTTTTACCGAGCGCGACGCACATATCGAGAATCCCGGGGAGAACGCCTTTGTATTCTTCCATGATTTTCGCGTCAAGTTGCAGGTCGTAATCGGGGTTTTCAGCTGTTCCTATGTTGGCGGAATACAGTTGAAGTTTCGCAAACACTTTTCCGTTTGCGGTAATCGTTGCGACCGCGCGGGTGTTTTGGATATTTACGAAATCGAGCGTGCCTTTGATATTGAGTTTCAGCGTTTTGGGAACGGTGAGCGTGTTCGTTTCCTTGTCGTATGTCAGATCGTCGCCGCCGACTTTGAAAGTCAAGCCGTTGGGACTTGTGTAATCGTGTGCGACAAGGCTCAGAAGGTCTTCGCCGAAGTCGAAATCAAGACCTGCGTCGATATTCATTGCGCCGTAATCTTTTTTGTTTACAGCCGTCGTGGAAATCGCGTCTTTACTGTTTCCGATTTTAAGGTCGGTGATTGCAAGTTCGATACCGAAAGTCCTGTTGTTTTCGCCTGCGGGCAGGTTAAGGTCGATGAAGAATTTGCTCATCTTGCCGATGCTGCCGTTTGCGCCCGCTTCTTTTTCAAAGCCCAGCTTGATTGCGCTGTTTTTCGTCAAGGCAATGCTGTCGCCAAAACTGAAAGGATTGAGCGCGATCGTTGCGGAAAGTTTTTGCGACAGGTCGCTCTTGACGGACGAATAGCCTTTGTTCGCTTCTTGGAACTGACCGTTTTTCCAGGTGTACCAGGTAGGTTCGCTGAACAAGTTGCTTGCAAACGGTGTGCCTTTTAAGTCCGCGGTAAGAATGCCCTGAACGTCAAGGGTTTCGCCAAAGTAACTGTAAAATTTTTCTTTGCCTCCGAATATATCCGAAAGCATGTTGTTGATAGAAATGCCGCTGAAAGAAATGTCTTTCTCAAAAATCGTGTCGGCAAGGGTTTTCACAACGTATGTGCCGTTTGCGGCTTTAACATATTCGCCGTTAACGAGGTTGTAACGATTTCTGCTTGCCGCATTGACAAGCGTGTCGCTGTACGGCATATACTCTTTCTTTACAAACGTGTTGATAAGCCCGGTGATAACTTCGTTAAGGTCAAAGTCGCCGCCGTTGAAAGCTTCGACAACGCTCTTTACGATGTTGTTTTTGAGCAGCCCTTCGATCTTGGTGAAAAGCGCGTCTTTGACGGTTTGTCCGTTTGCGGTCTTTTCAAGTTTTGAAAGGTCAACGCCGACTTTGTTCCCTGCGATCGTTGCGTAAAGGAAGTCTTTTTCGTAAATAAGGCGGAAAGAATCGACGCCGTTAATGCGCGCGGACACGTCGATATAGGTTTCGTTGTCTTCCGTGAGAGCAACCGCTTTCGAATATCTCGTTTGTCCTTCGTGGAGGCTTGCGTCATACGACACGTACTTGCCGTCGATAAGCACGTATGCACCGTTTGCGTCATCGATATATTTGTCGGTGACGTTCTGACGGTCGAGAAAACCTTTCAGAGCAAGTTCGATCGGCATTATTTCGCCCGCGACGCCGCTGTCCTTTTTAAGGGTGATTGTCGCGCCGAGGCTCAAAGCGATGTTTTTGCCGTCGGCAAGTTCAAACGAAGTGCCGTTTGCGATTTCGTTTGCGCTTTGGAACATTGTGTTGACAAATGCGTTCATCGAGGCGCCTGCTTGGTTGCCGGTGCTTCCGCCGCCGCCGGTTTCGCCACCGCCGCCGTTTCCGCCGCCTTGGTTTCCGCCGCCGTTTCCTTTATTTTTGCAGGCAGCCAGAACGCCGACGCACAAAACGAGAACGCAAACTATTGCGAGTATTCGCAAAAAATTCTTGTTTTTCATTTTTGGTCTCCTTTCGAGATTTAAATTGTACACGCTCGCGGACGTGCGTATATCTCTACATTTTACATTTTAATATTTATTAGTTTTCTTGTCAAGGCTAAGTCGGGATTTCCGCTTGACTTGCGCCGTTTCGGGGTTATCGGCAAATCGTTTTAAGGTAATTTTTAACCTAAACGTTACAAATGCGCCCGCGTGTAATATTTTGCGAAAAACCTTTACATATTGTCCTTACGTTTGTATAATAATCGTTAGGAGGAATTTTATGCACGATTCGCACGTTCACAGTATTTTTTCGGACGACGGCATGGAGGCGGTCGAAGACGTCGTTGCGACGGCGCTTTCTCGCGGTTGCGACTATGTCGCAATCACCGATCACGTCAACCGCGATTATCAGGTCATCGGATATGACAACCCGCAAATAAATATGTCGGCGTACGTCGCCGCAATGCAGGACTTCAAACGCCGCTTCAATAAGAAAAACTTCCGCCTTGCCATGGGCGCGGAACTCGGTTTCTTGAAATCGGCAAACAATCTGTATATCAAAGACCTTGCCGATATCGACTTCGACGTCATTATCAACAGCGTTCACTGCGTGCTCGGCAGCGAGGTCTATTACGCGGAATATTTCAATAAGTGCCCCTATAAACACTTTGCCTATCTCGAATACCTGAAAGCCGTCCGGGAAAGCGTCGACGCGCCCTACCCCTACGACATTATCGGCCACATCGGCTATATCCAGAGAAACGCGCCGTATAAGGAGCCCGATATGTTTTACGAGGAGTTTTCGGACGTCTTTGACGATATCCTCACCGCCATCATCGAAAAGGATAAGTGCCTGGAAGTCAACAGCAAAACTTATCGCGGCGGAAAAACCACAAGCGAGTTTTCTTTGCGACACCTGTCAATCCCCGACGTCGACGTCCTGAAACGATACTACGAACTCGGCGGAAGGAAAATTTCTTTCGGCAGCGACGCACACCGCACAAACAGCATCGCTTATAATTACGACAAAATCGCGGCGGCAATGAAAGAAATCGGCTTTGAAGGTTTCACCCGATACGTGAACCGCGAGCCGGAACTTGTGAAGTTTTAATAAACCGAAAACAATATGATAACAAAAAACCGTCGTTTCCCGACGGTTTTTTCGCGCTTCGCGATTTATAAAACGCTTTTCGTCACGTTGAACTTTACGCCGTAAGAGTTTGTGACTTCGTGATACTCCGCGTTTTCAAAAAGTCCGCTCGTGCGGGACACGACGTAATCCGCGCACTCAAAAAGGGGCTCCGAAAATCCTTTGTCGATATGATATATTTCGAGCGATCGGCGGGCGGGGGTTTTAACCTTTGTGTTTCTGATTATTGCAAATAATTTTTTCATTTCGTTCACCTCTTGATTGCATTATTGCATACAAAATATGACAATGCTTTGCATATTATTGAAAAATGTTTGATATTTTTTGTTTTTTCGCAAAGTGAATTTTTGCAAAAAGAAACGCCCCGAAAATCGGGACGTTCCTTTGATTTAGGTGGAAAGATTACTGTCGTAATCCGATAATAAGCATATTATTTGCCGACATTGACGCTGGCGTTGCCGCTGACTTGTACAACGTATTTGCCGTTTTCGACTTCCGGTTCACCGGGGACGTATTTTGCAGCGCCGCTGATATCGACGTTCACATTCACGTTTACAGCGCCCGTCACGATGACAGCCGCCGTGCCGTTGATTGCAAAGTCGTTTTTGTCAAGGTTGGTTGCGTTTGCATTCGAGACAACGTTTGCAACGACGTTCACTTTCACGCTTTCGCCTGCCGCTACTACGTCAACGTAGACTTTCGCGCCGGTTTCGGTATCGCTGATTTTGCCAAGTTCGACTTTTACGTTGACCTTGCATGCGTTGTCAACACCGACGTTAACTTCAACGACTATGCCGCCCTTTTCGTTTGCATATGCGGTGACTTTTGCGCCGACGTTGTCGACTTCAACCCCTACGCCTGCACCAAACTTGAAGACCATCGTGTCTTTTTCTTTGTCATATTCGCAGGTGCCTTTGATTTCTACAAGGTTGACTTCGCCGTGTGCAACAACCGCTTCGAAAGCATAGCTGTCTTTGCCGTTGATGTCTGCGTCTTCTTCGGTAACTTCGCCGTCTTTGATTTTCTTTGCGTTGATGTAAATCGTCGATACGTCGGATACGTCTTTGCCTTCGGCGTCTTTATAAGTGACGGTCACGAGCATTTTATAGTTGTATCCGTCTTTGTCGGACGAGGTGATTTCAACTTCGACGCTGTGATCTTTGATGTACGCCTGTGCGTTGTTTACGTATTCGTTAAGGTATTTTGCAAGTTCGTCGGTTGCCGCGCTGATACCGGGGATTGCGCCGATGCCGTTAATGGTGAAAGAAGGATCAACGTTTTCATCGCCTTCCGCCGAAGCAGTGCCCGCTGCCGAAGAGTTCATCGCGACTGCGATTGCCGTGCCGAGAGTTTCGGCGTTGTCTGCTTTTGCAGGTGCGGTTGACTTATCCTTATTGCAGGCGGTAAGTCCGACCGCAAGAGCCGCTACCATCGATACTACAAGAAGTATTGCCAGGATTTTCTTTTTCATATTGAGTAAAACCTCCGTGTTTTTCAAATTGTTTTCGCAAAGTAAACAATCGACGAGCGCGTTTTATTGGGATTTTCTGAAAATTTTTTATTTTTTTCAAAAACGATATAATATTGATATTTCTTCTCAATTCTTATTTATATTAAATTGCAACAAAAAACCTTACCGTTTCCGATAAGGCTTGTTTTTATTTTTATATTGTTTATTAAATATTAAAAATACTGTTCGATGTTTGTTCGCTCGGGTTCAGAATATCGTTGATTAAACCGGTGATATAATTGTCGTACATCGTCTTGATTTTCGCAAAGTCGATGTTTTCAAGTGAGATACGGATTTCCGCAACTTTTGCCTGCAAATCGGTCAGCCCCAAAATCTCGCACATACTTTCGATACTTTTAAGGCTTTCGATCATTTCGGCGTAAGAGCCCTTTGTAAAACTTTTTACGTAGTCGCTGCTGATATTTTGTCGCTTGATTTCTTCTTCAGCATATTTATAATAGACGTCAGAAAAAATGCTTTTGTCGCCGAGCCAGGATTCTTCCAGCAAACTCTTTCTTTTGGCAAAAGCGGCGGTTAATTGTTCAAAACTCATTGATGAAGTCGCGTTTTGCAAATATTTCTTCGCCCGGTCTGCAAGGTCTTCCTTTGAAATCGTCTTTATCGACAGCGAAAAGTCAAACGCCGTTAAAAGCCGTTTTGCAAAGCTTTCGGCGGTCTCGCCGGAAACAGAAACGGAAAGCCCGTCCGCGTCATCGACGAATTTGAGCGTCCGCGCGGCTTCGTTGATTTTTCTTGTCGCAACGTCAAATTTAAGCCCTTTCAATTCGCCGGAAAGATGCAGTATCATGTCGCCGTCCACGTTTTCGGCGCGCACCGTTTCCACGGTTTCCTCACTGTTTAACGTGAGCGTGATTTTTGCGCCGTCGGTTTTTTCGTCCGCCGCCGCAGTCGCTTTGTCCGCGCCCGCAGAAACCTGCACGTAATAATAATTGCTTATCGGCGAATTATCTTTTTTCGGCGCGAATAAGACGCCGCAGGTGATTGCAATGGCAATAATCAGCACGCACGCCATGGCGGACGTCGCGATTCTGAACGCTTTGCTTGCGCCCGCTTTCTTGGTTTTCGCCACGGGTTTTTCGATATAGGAGGACTGCACGACGTTGTCGTAAACGCGCGGCGTAATACTTTCGATTTCGCTTTTTAATCTGTTTTTCAAATCTTTGTTGTTCACGCTTGCTCCTCCTTTAAGTATTTTCTGAGTTTTTTAAGGCTGTTGTTGTACGTCCAGAGTACCGTGCCCACGGGTTTTTTTACGATTTCAGCAATCTCGCGATGTTTGAATCCCGCCACGACGTACAGCATAACGATTTGCGCTTCGTCGGCGGTCAGCACCTTTTTCATCGCGTCGGTGACGGTGGTGTCGGCAAGGTCTTCGACGCTCTTTTCGCCGGACACGGGTTCCCACTCTGAAAAATCCGTCGCGGTCTCGTACTTCGCGCGCTTTATGTGGTTGAAGGCGATGTTTTTGCCGATCTCGATAAGAAACGCCGCCGGATTGCCCGATTTGTAACTTTGCACGCTTTGTCTGAAACGCACGTACGTATCCTGCATAAGGTCTTCGGCAACTTCCCTTCTCCTTACTATCGACAATAAATACGAAAACAAACCTTTTGACGTGAGTTCGTAAAACTCCGCAAAAGCGGTTTCATCGCCCGATTCCTTGATGCGCGCTATTAAAATGTCAAGGCGTTTATTATCCAAACGGAATACCTCTTTTATTTAATAGGCATATTATACAAAGTCGGGAAGAATTTTGCAACCGATATAACCCTTGCAACAAATAAACAATCGAATCCCTTTTTTTATTTGACGATTTTTACATTTTTTCGGATTTTGTCAAAAAACGGCGGATTTTTCAGGTTCCGCCGTGTTTTTTCCAAAAAGAAACCCCGGAAAATCCGGGGGAGTTCTTTCTTTTTGTGTTTGTCAGCCTTGGATTGCTCCGACGGGGCAGCCTTCTGCACAAGCGCCGCAATCGATGCATTCGTCGGGGTTGATTTCGTATTTACCGCCGTTTTCGGAAATAGCACCTACCGGGCAAGTGTCCGCGCACGCTCCGCAAGCGATGCATTCATCACTGATTTTGTGTGCCATAGTAACGTCTCCTTTTCAAATTTGTCTTATTTGGGTTTTCCCCTTTTCATTATATTACCACACCGCCGCGGAATTTGCAAGGGTTTTCAAATTTTACTTGACTTTTATTTAGACAAACGCGCGAAAACAATATATAATAAGGATTATGAAACCGTTGTACGACAAGATCTGCGAATACGCCGCAAAAAATCCCGCGCGCTTCCATATGCCGGCGCACTTCGGCACGGGTGATAATCCACTTTTTTCAAGCGCGAAATACGACGTGACCGAACTCGATTTTTCGGACAATCTGCAAAATCCGACGGGCGCGATACTTGAAAGCGAAAAGGAATGCGCGAAAACGTACGGCGCGAAAAACTGCTTTTATCTGACCTCGGGCAGCACGACGGGGGTTTTCATCGCAATGAGCGCGATACGAAACCGCACCGACGAAATAATCGTTGCCCGCTCTTCGCATAAGTCGGTTTACGCGGCGGCAAGAACGCTCGGGTTTAAGGTAAGATATATTCCGTCGTCTTTCGACAAAAACGGTATCCCTTTGCCCGTGACGGAAAAAGACGTCGAAACCGCGCTTGAACAATATCCGTCTGCGGGAGCGTGCGTCATAACGTCACCGAATTACTTCGGCATGACGGCGGACGCAAAAAGAATATCCGCGCTTGTGAAAAAACGTGGCAAAATTCTTTTCGTAGACGAGGCGCACGGCGCGCATTTCCCGTTTTCAGAACGCTTTGAAAAAGGCTTTTCAGGATTTTCCGACATCTCCGTTACAAGTTTTCACAAAACCTTGCCCGTGTATTCGGGCGGGGCGGCTTTATTTTGCAATAACGATACTTTAACGGACGATTTGTTGCGTTTACGTGCCGATTTGCACACTACAAGCCCGTGCTATCTTACCCTTGCAAGCATTGATTATTCGCTTGACGAAAGAAGAATATCGGGCGAAGAAAAGTATGAAAAACTTTTTGAAAAGGTAAACTTATTGAAAGAAAAACTGCCTCTGGAAATAATTGAAAACGACGACTTCACAAGGCTTGTCGTAAGGTGCGGGGACAACGGGTTTTCGGCACTTAGGAGTAAAAACGTCGTGCCGGAAATGACCTTTTACGATTTGGCGGTCTTTATACTGTCTCCCGAAAACGAAGAAAGAATCGACGATATTTACGACGCCTTAAAAGACGTAAAATGCGAAAGCGCGCGTGAAATTCCGCCCTTGCCCGCGCCTGTTTTCAAAAAAGTAACGGGCGGCGGCGCGTATCTTCCGCTGCACGACGCGATTGGTCACGTGTCGCTCGGGGAAGTCGGGACGTATCCCCCGGGCATTCCCGTCGTCGCGTACGGCGAAGTAATTACCGAAAATATTGCCGATTTTTTGAAAGACCGCGACGTTTTTGGTTTTGTAAACGGCAGATTATATGTTACAATAGATAAGTAGAATAATCAACGGACATCATTATGAAAGGAAAATTTATCACTTTTGAAGGCGGCGAAGGCGTCGGAAAATCCACGCAGGTTCGTCTTCTTATGGAATATCTTGAAAAAACGTCGCAACCCGCCGTTCTCGTTCGTCAGCCCGGCGGCACTCCCATTTGCGAAAAAATTCGCGAAATACTTCTCTCGCCGGAAAGCGCGGATATGACGCCCGAATGCGAGGCGTATCTTTACGCAGCGGCGCGCGCGCAACTTTTAAGGGAAGTCGTCATTCCCGCCCTTAACGAAGGAAAAATCGTGATTTGCGACAGGCACGTCGACAGTTCCGTCGCCTATCAGGGCGCGGGACGCGGACTCGGCACCGACGTCGTGAAAAACATAAACGCAAAAGCAATCGAGGGCTGTCCCGTCGACGCGACGGTTTTCATCGACCTGCCCCACGACAAAATGTTCAGAAGCCGCAAAAAGGCGGAAGAACTGGGCGACCGTTTCGAGGTGGAATCGGGCGATTTCCACGCCCGCGTTTACAAGGGCTTTTCCGACATTGCCGACGAAAATCCGGAAAGGGTGATCCGCATCGTCCCCTGTGACTGCAAGGCCGAAACAAGCCGACATATTATCGACGCCCTTCGCGAAAAAGGACTTATCAGATGATTGAGTTTCAGGACGCTCTGAAAAAGAGCCGCGCCTACAACTTAATAAAACACGATATCGACACGGGCAATTTGTCGCACGCTTATATGGTGATTTCGCCCGACGTTTTCGCCGTGCAGAATCTTTTCAGACTGATTGCGTGCGCGGTATATTGCAAGGACGCCTGCACGACCTGCCCCGTTTGCAAAAAAGTGCTGAACGGAAATCACGCCGACGTGAAATTCATCAACGAAGACGGCAAAAAAATCAAGGTCGAAGACGTCGCCGCTCTTATCGAAGACACCGAGACGAAACCGTTTGAGAGCGACAACAAACTGTACTTTGTAAATTCCGCGGACAAAATGAACCCCGCCGCGCAAAACAAGTTGCTGAAAACTCTGGAAGAACCGCAAAAAGCGGTGAGCATATTTCTGGGAGTCGGCAGCGAAAGCGCGATTCTGGACACGGTGAAGTCGAGAACGAAAAAAATAACCCTTGACAGGTTTTCCGCGGGCGACATAAAAGACGCGCTGCTAAGTTCGGGCGTTGCCGACGGAAACGCGACGATTGCCGCCGCCTGCGCCGACGGTATGCTGTGGCGCGCAAAGGAAATTTCGTCAAACTCCGCCTTTTCGGAAACGTTCGACCGCGCCATATTTATACTCAATAATCTGAAAAAAAGCAGCGATGTGGCGTCGTTTTTGAACGATAAAACCCTTGATAAGGATAATTTGCCCGTTTTTCTGGACGCGCTCTCAATCGTTCTTCGCGATATGATTGCGGCAAAAACCGACAAGAACCTTATAATGAGCAAACATAAGGAATGGGAAATTGAAACGCTGTCGAAAGGCTTTTCGCTTGACGCCCTTTCCAACATACTTTATCTTGTCAACGAAGAAAGAAAAAAATTGAGTTTTTACGTGGGAAGCACCGGCGTTGTCGAAAACCTGCTTCTCGGCATTTTGGAGGTTAAATATAAATGTCAGTAACGATAGTCGGCATAAAATTTAAGAACTCGTGCAAGGTGTACTATTTCAGCCCCGAGAACATTTCGTTTTCGGAAGGCGACGCTGCGATTGTCGAAACGGCGCGCGGCACGGAATACGGCGAAGTCGTGCTCTCAAACCGCGAAGTCGACGACAAAGACGTCGTGCAACCTTTGAAACCCGTTTTAAGGAAAGCCACCGACGCCGACAAAAAACAGGTGGAAAAAAACCTTGCCATGCGCCCCGAAGCCATTCGCATCGCAAACGAGAAAATCGAAAAACACAACCTTAATATGAAGCTTGTGGACGTGGAATACACTTTTGACCGTCAGAAGATTATCTTTTACTTCACGGCGGCGGGACGAGTCGATTTCCGCGACCTTGTCAAAGACCTTGCGGGCGTGTTCAGAAACCGCATCGAACTTCGCCAGATTTATGAACGCGACGACGCGAAAATGCGCGGCGCGCTTGCCCCCTGCGGACGGCCGTGCTGCTGCAACACCTGTCTTCCCGACTTTGCGAAAGTTTCCATCAAAATGGCGAAACTGCAAGGACTGTCGCTTAACCCCACAAAAATCAGCGGCGTTTGCGGACGTCTTATGTGCTGCTTGAAATTCGAGAACGATTACTACGCCGAAATGTACAAAAAAATGCCCAAGGTCGGCAGTCGCGCAAAAACTCCCGACGGCGAAGGCGTCGTGGAAAGCAACGACATCTTAAAACAGCAGGTCAAAGTCAAAATCATGGACAAAGACGGCAGTTTCGACGTCAAAACCTACGACCTTAAAGACGTGTCGGCACGCGTGCATCAATCGGTGGAACCCGACGATTCTTCGGACGACGAGGAACTCAAAAAACTTGAAGATTGATATATAAATATGTATTTTTTGGCATACAAGGTTTATCGACAAAATATTTTGTGTCGAACATGAGATATTTTTGTTGACAATTTTCTTTTATAAGTTTATATTACGGGCTATGAAATCAGAGAAATCGAAAAAATTTTTTAGTCGTGTCGGGTTTTACGGTCTTTTGCTATTCTTCGCACTGCTTCGCGCGGTGGCGTCGTACGTCTTTATTGTCCCGAACGCATTTGCCCCGGGCGGCGTAGGCGGTATCGCGAGTATCGTGTACAACGTCGTCAATCTGTACGACCATAAACTTGCGGAAGGCGTGTTCAACCCCGCCGTCACGATTTTCGTGCTGAATCTGCCGCTTGTTATCGCGTCGTTTTTCACGCTCAACAAACAATTTGCAATCAATACGACCGTCATCGTTTTGGGCTATTCGGGCTTTATGGCACTGTTTTCCGCACTTAAACTGCCCGTATTTCAAGGCTCGGGCATGGAAAGCAGTCTGACGATAATCTCGGCACTCGCGGGCGGCGTCATTACGGGCGTTGCGCTTGGCGGCTCCCTTCTTACGAACAGCAGCGCGGGCGGCACGGATATCCTTGGGAAAATCGCAAACAAGAAAAAGCCCGAACTTAATACAAGTTGGTTTATTTTCCTGTTTGACAGCATCGTCGTTTTGCTGTCGGGTATCGTCGGTCTGCTGTCGGCAAAAGGCATGGACGCGAACACTACCTTCGTCAAAATCGCTTCCCCGATATTTTACTCGTTCATCACCCTGTTTTTGACAAGCGAGGTTGCGGACGTCATCACGACGGGTACGCAATCCAGCGTCGTGTTTAATATCATCACCGATAAGGCGGAAGAAGTCGGCGACGCAATCGTGCAAATCCTGCACCGCGGAGGCACGATAATCCACGCGGAAGGCATCTATACAAATTCCACCAGAAAAATCCTGGTCTGCGTCGTGAAGAAAAAGCAATCCGCCCTGCTCAAACAAATCATAAAAGACGTCGATCCCAACGCGTTCACCTATATCAATAAGGCGAAAGAAGTCAGCGGATTCGGCTTCCGCAACAATCAATAACAGCCGCAACGATATAAACCCAAAACAAAAGCACCGAAATATCGGTGCTTTAATTATATCGTTTCCCTTCCGGGCGATGCGTCGCACACTTCTCTTTTGAAATCACGTTATCGCAAGCGATAACGCTCACTCTTTTGCTTGTGTGCTCCTTCTCCCCACGGGTACACAGTATCCCGCGGGGTCCCCTGATTTATGCCTCGCAATGACATAATGTGCGTTGCACGGAATTAAAATTGCTCTAATAAAAAAGCACCCGTCAGGGTGCTTAAATATAATTCTCTCTAAAAAGTCAGAATTTTGATGAAGTTTTGATGTTTCTTTTGGGGTTCTGAAAATCCTAGTGTACTTGGCGTACACGGATTTTCGGGTTCCCGAAAAAACTCAAAAGGTCGCAAAATTATGACTTTTTAATAGGTTTCATTGTGGGGAACAACAACACATCCCTTATCGTCTCCGCACCCGTAACAAGCATTACAAGACGGTCAACGCCGACGCCTAATCCGCCCGTCGGGGGCATGCCGTATTCCATTGCGGTGAGATAATCTTCGTCGATGTCGTTGGCTTCTTCGTCGCCCTGTTTTTTGAGTTCCGCCTGAGCCTCGAATCTGCCGCGCTGGTCGATGGGATCGTTAAGTTCCGAAAAAGCGTTGGCGTATTCCCTGCCGTTTATGAACAACTCAAAACGCTGGGTGTAGCCGGGATGATCGGGATCGCGCTTTGCAAGCGGGCTGATTTCCACGGGGTGTCCGGTAAGGAACGTGGGCTGGACGAGTTTATTCTCGACGTAAGCCTCGATAAACAGATTGAGAATGTCGCCTTTTTTGTGGCGTTGTTCGTATTCGATGTGGTGTTCTTTCGCGACCGCCCTTGCTTCTTCCAAAGTTTCGATTTTGTCAAAGTCGACGCCTGCGTACTTTCTGACTGTCTCGACCATCGAAATTCTTTCAAAAGGTTTGTCAAGGTCCAAATCCACGCCGTCGAAGGTGATTTTGCCCGTACCGCAAACTTTGTTTGCAACGTATCTGAACATACCTTCGGTGATATCCATCATGCCGTGAATGTCGGTGTATGCCTCGTAAAGTTCCAGCAAAGTGAACTCGGGATTATGGCGTTGATCCATACCTTCGTTTCTGAAAACTCTGCCGATTTCGTAAACTTTTTCAAACCCGCCGACGATAAGGCGTTTAAGATAAAGTTCCAGAGCGATACGAAGATACATATCGATATCGAGCGTGTTGTGGTGAGTAATGAACGGCCTTGCGTTTGCGCCGCCCGCAATGTTGTGCAGAACGGGGGTTTCGACCTCGAGATAACCTTTTTCGTCCAAAAAGTTTCTGATTTCGCGAAGAACCATGCTGCGCTTCACGAAAACCGACTTGACTTCCGGATTGACGATAAGGTCAACGTAACGCTGACGATAACGAAGGTCGGTGTTGGTAAGTCCGTGGAATTTTTCGGGGAGCGGCAAAAGCGACTTTGAAAGAAGTTTCACCGAAGTTACGTTGACGGTGGTTTCGCCCATGTGCGTCACGAAAACTTCGCCGGTAACGCCGATGATATCGCCGATGTCGTATTTTTTGAATTCCGCATACGGCTCATCGCCCAGAACGTCGCGCTTAAAGTAAAGCTGAATCTGCCCGTCGCCGTCAAGGATATGCGCGAAACTTGCCTTACCCATGACGCGTTTGCTGACGAGTCTTCCGGCAAGCGACACGGTTTTGCCCTCGTATTTTTCAAAATTATCGACGATTTCCTTGGACATCGCCGTTTTTTCGAAGCGGACTTCTTTGAAAGGGTCTTTGCCCGCTTCCTGCAAATCGCGCAGTTTGTCGCGGCGAACCTTGATAAGCTCGCTTAAATCTTCCTGTTGTTCGTTGTTTCGGACGTCGTTTTCTGCCATTTTGACCTCTTATGCGTTAATGCTTAAAATTTTGAATCTTGCTTCGCCGCCGGGGGTGGTAACGACGACTTCCTGTCCCTTTTTCTTGCCGATGAGCGCGCTGCCGAGAGGAGATTCGTTGCTAATAAGATTTTCTTCGATTTTCGCTTCCGAAACGCCGACGATTTTATATTCGAGCTTGTCCCCGAATTCCAGATCCTGAAGTTTTACGATGCAACCGACGCTGACGGTTTTGGTATCGATCGTGCTTTCGTCGATAATCGTGCAGTTGCTGAGCATTTCGTTGATTTCACGAATGCGCTTTTCAAGGAAACCCTGCTCTTCTTTGGCGGCGTCGTATTCCGCATTTTCGCTGAGATCGCCGAACTCACGGGCGATTTTGATTTTTTCCGCCATTTCTTTGCGACCTGTCGAACTGAGTTCGTCATATTCGCGTTTTAATTTGTCGTAGCCTTCCTTGGTTAAAAAAACTTCTTTTTCCATTTTTCTTCTCCATAAAAAATCAAAGGCATATAAAATATGCCAATGTCTATTGCCCTATTATACTTGCGACTTTTCGTTTTGTCAATGGTTTTGACCGCCTTACGGGCGCGCTATCGCGCCAAAATGTGCGAAAAAAGACGAAAAACGGCAAAAAATGAAAATTTTCGGGGCTTTGTTATCAATAAACTGACCGTCAGTACAAAATTGTACTTTAATACAAAAATCTCTTTACAACCGTATTATTTTAGTGATATAATCAAAATATATTAAAAGGAGATTTTATGGCACCATTGGAAACGTCACGCCGTCTGCGCAAAAAAAACAACACTCACAAAGCGTTGTTGCACGCGGCGAAAAAACTGTTTGAAGAAAAAGGTCTCGGGAACGTTACCATCGACGAAATATCGGAGGCGGCGGACGTATCGCGCAGCACTTTCTTCACTCACTTCAATTCGCTGGACGACCTTATGGAACAAATCGCGGCGGAAGAAATCAACGACCTTGTTTCGGTCTTTGAAGAATCTGAGCAGGAAGTTTCCATATCGGCGCTCATCGACAAACTCGTCGACGACACGATACCTTACCCTTACCTTACGGGCAATCTTTTAATGCGCGGTATCCTGTGCAAAGGCGAAAGCAGTTTCTCGAAAATTTACGATATGGCGACGGAGCGCATAAAAACGCACGCGGCATACGCGAAACTTCTGGAAACGTTCACTCCCGAGGAACTTTCGGCATATATCCTCGGCGCATATTTCGGAATTGTTTTTCAACGCTTCATCAAAAACAAACCCTTTGACGACGTTGAAATCAAACAGTCAATCGATAAATTTATTAACTACTTAAAACGTTAGGAGGACTTCACTATGAGCAGAAACGGTTACGCTTGCGAACAAGGCAAATGGCCGAAAGCGCAAGACATCTACAACGAGTTGCACGAACTCACGAGCAAACCCATCTATTGCGTATCGGACGCAGCGTATAAGGACATCGTCGAAAACTACTTCGACAAACAATGCGCGAAATCCAAAGCAATCACCACCGAGGCAAAACAATATATCCCCGGCGGCGTTCAGCACAACCTTGCTTTCAACAAACCCTTCCCCATGTGCATGGTAAAAGCCGAAGGCGCATACCTTTACGACGCGGACGGCAACAAATACTTCGACTTCCTGCAAGCGGGCGGCCCGACAATCCTCGGCAGCAACTTCCCCGAAGTTCAGGAACAGGCGATCGAACTTATCAAATCCTGCGGTCCCGTTACCGGTCTTTTCCACGAAGCGGAACTTCTGCTTGCAAAAGAGATCAATAAACATATGCCTGCGTGCGAAATGTTCCGTATGCTCGGCTCGGGCACAGAATCCGTCATGGCGGCAATCCGCGTATCCCGTTGTGCAACCAAAAACAAACGCGTCATCAAAGTCGGCGGCGCATATCACGGCTGGTCCGACCAGATGGTCTATGGTCTGAAAATCCCCGGAAGCCGCAACCTTCTTGAAAGCCACGGCATTCCCAAAGGCTGCTACGGCTCCACCGACGAAGTCCGCCCCAACGACCTGAAAATGCTGGAAGGTATGCTCAGACGCAATAAACTTCGCGGCGGCACGGCTTGCGTCATCGTTGAACCCGTGGGCCCCGAAAGCGGCACTCGTCCCATTGACTTCGATTACAACCAGAAAGCCCTTGAACTTGCCCACAAATACGGCGCGCTCTTCATCTTTGACGAAGTCGTTACCGGTTTCCGTATGGGTCTTGGCGGAGCGCAAGGCTTCTTCAACGTCAAACCCGACCTTACCATCTTCGGCAAAATCATCGCCGGCGGTTATCCCGCAGCGGGCGGCGTAGGCGGCAAACGCGAATACATCTCCCTTATGGCGGCGGGCGTCGCGGGCCTTGGCAAAAAAGCGTACGTCGGCGGCACTCTCGCGGCGAACCCCTTGTCCGCATACGCAGGATATTGCTGCATCAAAGCCATCGAAAAATACAACGCTTGCGAAAAAGCGGGTATTGCGGGCGACAGACTTGCGGCAGGCCTTAAAGCCCTTGTCAAAAAACACAATCTTCCTTACGTCGTTTACAACCAGGGCAGCATCGTTCACCTTGAATGCACCGGCGCAATGAGCTTCGATTACAGCAGTTTCAGCTTCCTTAAATCCGCTTTGGGACTTCTCAAAAACAAGCCCGAAATGGAAGCCCGCGCAGAAGCCATGAAAGATATGGGCGCAGCGTACATGGCAAACGGTATCGTTACCCTTGCAGGAAGCCGTCTTTACACCTCCATGGCGGACACCGACGAAGTCATCGACGCCGCGCTTGAACGCTTTGACAAAGTTTTCTCTCTCGTAAAAGCACAAGGCACGCCCGAACTTCAACGCAGTTTCGAAAAACCCAAAAAGAAATAATCGTTAAAACTTGCGGGCGGTTTTTTCCGCCCGCTGTTTTTAATAAGGAGTCGTTATGAACGAAAAACTCAAAAACACAATGGTTGAGTACGCGCATAAGGTTTACGACGAAAATCTTTTCGGCGCGCACACCAACAACATCAGCGCAAGAGTGGACTCGGAAAGTATGCTTATCACCAAATCGGGGGTTAAATTCAAAGATTTGACCGTTGAAGATATCATTGAGGTAAAATTCAACGAAACCGACAAATGCCCTTCCGACACTCTGAAAGACGCGCTTTTGCACGTTAAACTGTACGGCGCGCGTCAAGACGTCGGTGCGATTATGATTACTTCGCCCGTGTTCGCACTGACCGTCGCAAATAAAAAAGTCACCATTCCGCCCGTTCTGGACGATATGGCGCAAATCGTCGGCCCTACCGCAAGAACCGCAAAAACCAACGACATCTTTGGCATTTCCAAGGCGCTTAAAGGCCGCGGAGCATGCCTGCTTTCGGACATCGGTATTCTTTCGACAGGCACGACGCTCAACGAAGCGTTCACCGCTTGTCTTGTCCTTGACAAAGCCGCCCATACCCTTATCATGGCGCAAGCCGTCGGCGGCTGCAAACCCGTCGGCAAAATCGGCGCGGTGCTGGAACACGTCGTGTATCGCAAAAAATACAGCAAGACGAATCAGGAAGCGCTTTTGAAAGCCGAGCGCGAATAGGAGGTTTATTATGGCATTTACCGAAAAAGAATTAAGACAAATGGTCAAAGACGCAGGCGTCAGAATGCTGGAAGAAAACCTCGTGCAAGGCACCTGGGGCAACATCTCGATCCGCCTTGACGAAAAGCACGCGCTTGTCACCCCGTCGGGACTCGATTACGTCGTTATGACGCCCGACGACCTTCCCGTCGTCGATATCGAAACGCTTGAATGGACTGGCCCCCGGAAACCCACAAGCGAAAGGAAAATCCACGCCGCTATTCTTCGCGCGCGTCCCGAAATCAACGTCGTTCTGCACAGCCACCCCACCTGGGGCGCAACCTTTGCAAGCACGCACCTTTCATTGCCCGCTTTCAACGATAAAATGAAAAAGTATCTTCTGGGCGACGTCCGTTGTGCAAAGTACGGCCTTGCAGGAACCAAAAAACTTACGAAAAATACCGTCGCTGCAATGGAAGGCAGAAACGCCTGCTTCCTTGCAAACCACGGCGTTTTCGTGTGCGGGAAAACCTTGGAAGACGCTTTCGAAGCGTGCCGCGCTCTGGAAGAAGGCTGCAAAACTTATATCGAGCAAAAGACCGTCGAAAAGGCAAAAGCCGACAAATACACGACCGAACTTTCGCTGGAACTTTTCAAAAAGACTTATAAGAAATAATTTGACACAGCAGAAAGCCGCGGAAATTCCGCGGCTTTTTTGTTTTCTTTCGTTATCAAATTTGTATGTGATTTGTCGGCTTATTGTCCCTTGCCGATTTCCTTAAATCTTTTTTCAAGCGCGGCAAGTTCCTCCTTTGACCTTGTCGATTTCAGATAATCGACGTACTTTCTGGTGTCGGAAATTACCGTGGCGTTTGATAATTTGTCCGCTTCTTTTATTGTATAATTCTTCCCGATATTTTTCATCGCGTGACAATATACAAGCAGTTTTTTGACTTTTTCAATCGAAATATCGTTGTCAACTGCCATTTTTGCAAGTTCGCGCTCCGAATACTTGCTGAAAACCTTTTCTTTTGCGACTTCGTTTTCGTAAAATTCAAGGTGGCGTTCGCTGAAAACATCGTAAAGCGTTGCGGCGTTTGACGCGCCGCGGTTTTCAAAACCCGCGATGAAAAACACCGCCGCCGTCATCATAAACAATAAGCATTTTTTCATATCTCTAATAGCGTGTCGGAAAATTAAAAGAATATACTAATTAAAATAAAATTGCTTTTTTCAAAGAATAATGATAACATTAGCGTATGGACGAACAAAACGTAAAAAACGAAAAGAAAAAAGAACTTCTGAATATTTATTGGTTTTTGCTTATGGTGATGGCGGCGGTAAGTCTTGTCAACCTGCTGGCGATTTCCACGGACAGCATGAAAGCCGCCGCAATCGTGAACGTCGTCCTACTTTTTGCAATCCCCCTGACCTTCGTCTTGGGATATATCGATTTCAGAAACTTCGCGCCGATGAGCGTCAAAAAAGAGTTTGCGTACGACGCGACGGCGGTCATCGCGCTTTTTATCTCGTTCATTCACTTCAACGTTCGGAACTACACTTTTATGCAGGACTACACCGACGAAAACACTTATATCATATGGGTGTCGGTGTTTGCGGCGTTGTACCTTGCAATCGCTTTCATTTGCCTAATTTTGACGTTTCTGAACTTCCACAGCAGAAAAAAACAAACGAAATATTACTACGCGACGGCGATTGCGTCGATTGTCAGCTGCGTGTTCCTTACCGCGTTCAACTACAACACGACGGTTACGATATTCTGGGCGCCGCTGAAACTTATGGGGATTCAGGACGGCTTCGTCGTTGACCTGGGGATAACCGTCCTTGCCCTTCGCGTTATCGTGGAATACGGCATTTTCATTTTCCACGCCGTGCGCGAAAAGCAAAAAGGAGGGCTCCCCGAGGGTGAAGAAACCGAATACAAAAAATGCGTGTTTATTCCGTCGGTTATCGCCGTCGTCTTTATGCTTGTCAACGTGATTGTCCTTCCGATAATCAGCGGTATGCAGAACTTTTATCCTGATAAAAAGCAAGGGCTTTTCATCGCGTACGAAATTGTCGAAAGCCTTTCCGTCGCCGCCCTGCTTGCGTCGGGCATCGCAATCTGCTGCTTCAAAAAAAAGAGCGAAAAATACGGCGAAATTTATTTAAGGCAAGGGCTTGCAAGCATAATCTTTGCGCTTGTTTACGCGATTATGGACTTTATCCCCGTGGGCACGCTTATCGGCGGAAACATTATAAAGGCGCAAATCGCGTCCGACGTTTTCCATTCGTCGATAAAAATCGGCGGGCTTGCCATTTACACCTTATACGTCGCCCTGCGTAAGCCCCTGAACGAAACCCTGAAAAAACTTGACGAAGAATACGCCGAAAAACATTCTACCGAAAATTACAGCATCTGATTTTTGCGGACGGGCAATCGTCCGCTTTTTTCCGGCAATAATATACCCCTTAAAAAAGGCGCAAAAAAAGGCACGCTGAACAGCGTGCCCTTTGCATTGTTGAAGATTATTGTTTCTTCTGGTCGTCAAGATACGTGCCCTGCGCGTAATATGCAACCGTGAAGAGCTGTGCCGAAAGTTCGTTGCCGAATTCGGGCGCGCCTTCGATGGACAAATATCCTTTTTGCATATAAGGAATCATCTCGACCTTGCTCATGAGAATTTCAAGAGCGTGTTTGGGAGAGTCGAAGCGCATGCACACGAAAGGTTTGCAACGTTTGCATTCGCCGCGTCCCGAAACGGTCTGACCGTCCTTAACGCGGAGCCAGCCTTGGAGTTTTTCGTGACCGGTAACCGCAAATGCGTACACACGGTCGGGGCTGCCTTCCGTAAAGTGCTTGACGTCGGGATGTTCAACCCTGTTAAGTTGGCTGACGCCGACGGTAAGAAGGTTGATGTAAAGCAAGACCAAAAGTTCCTGATCTTCGGGTTTTTCGGGAACGTCGGTGGCTTGCAGCAGTCCCGCCATTCTGAGAAGAGTCATAAGGATGTTCACGAAAGTGGGAAGGTGTGCGAGCGCGCCCTTGATTTTGGGAAGCGGCATACCTTTTCCGGTGAAGAACAGAATGAACTTCTCGGGGGTTGAAAATTCCAGTTCGATATCAGGATGGGGGTGGGTTTCACCGGTGTGAGTTTCCCACTTGCCGTCCTTGACAACGAAGTGCGTTGAAAGTTTTCCGGTCTTCTTGAATTCCGGCGACAAAACGCTGATCTGGAAAACGAAGTTTTTGCCCTTGAATTTCTTTACGAATTTCGGATCGTTTTCCGCAACGGTTTTTGCCAATGGAATCGCGGCGAAGAAGAAAATTCTCAATGCATACTTATCGCCTTGAGTCATTGCCATAATACTATACCTCGTCTACCCAGTTTGCGCCCTGCGGAGCAAGTTTGACGGCTGCGCCGACTTTTGCGGATTCCGCTTTGACGGCAGAGCCTTTGACGCCTTCTTTTTCGAAGTCCTGATTGATGACTTCAAGAGCGTTTTTCACGATGCCTTCCGCATCGATTTCGTGCATAGCCATAAGGTCTTCGTGGAGACCGATTTTGCTGAACTTGTCTTGGAGACCGAGTTTTCTGAACGCGCAAGCCTTACCTGCTTCGATGACGACTTCCGCAACCGCGCTGCCGAGACCGCCGATAACGGTGTGGTCTTCCGCGGTGATGATACGACGAGTGTCGTTGACCGCAGCAAGGATTGCTTCCTTATCGATAGGTTTAATGGTGTGCATGTTCAGCACGCGAGCGTTGATGTCGTGGTCGTATTTTAGGATCTTCGCAGCCTGAACAGCCTGATATACGCAGCTGCCGCACGCGATGATGGTGATGTCATTACCTTCGTTAAGGAGAACGGCTTTGCCGACTTCGAAGTCGTAGTTGTCGTCCGCGTAAACGTTGGTGTCGAAACCACGGTTAATGCGAATGTAGAAAGGACCTTCGGTGTTTGCAGCCGCTTCGACCGCTTTGCCCGTTTCGATACCGTCGGCGGGGCAGATAAGCGTCATGTTGACAAGCGAACGGATAACCGCGAAGTCTTCGATTGCGTGGTGGGTGGAGCCCGCCTGTCCGAACGACGTTCCGCCGTGCGTGCCGATGATTTTCACGTTGACGTTCTGATAGCAGATGTCGGTGTGAATCTGGTCAAGCGCGCGGAGCGACGCGAAGACGGAGAAGGAAGACGCGAAAGGAATGAATCCGCATTTCGCAAGACCTGCCGCCATGCCGTACATGTTCTGTTCCGCAATACCTACGTTAATGGTTCTTTCGGGGAATTTTGCCGCGAAGTCGCCTATTTTCGTCGAGCCTTTAAGGTCGGCGGTAAGAGCGACGATTTTGGGGTTTTGTTCGCCGAGTTTAACAAGAGTTTTGCCGTAAATTTCGGCAGTTGCCATTGATGTGCTTTCAAGCGCAGTATATACTAATCCGCCAGCCATAATTAAATGCCCTCCTTTTCAGCCACAGCGATTCTGGATTTCTTGTATTCGTCCAGATCGTGCAAGCAGGTTTCATACATTTCGTCGTTGATGGCGCCGTAGTGCCATTTGAAGTTACCGGACGTAAGTTTCATACCTACACCCTTGATAGAGTCGGAGATGATGCAAACGGGTTTGCCGTTCGGTGCTTTCTTTGCGTATTCGATAGCGTCGCAAATTTCGTCGAAACGATGTCCGTTGATGACTTTGGTGTCGAAACCGAAAGCGGTCATTTTGTCCGCAAGGGGTTCAAGCGCCATAACGTCTTCGGTGTTGCCGTCGATACTGAAATGGTTGCGGTCGATGATAACGACGCAGTTCGTGAGTTTGAAGTGCGAGATTGCCATGAACGCTTCCCAGCAGGAACCTTCGTCAAGTTCGCCATCGCCGGTCATAACGTACGTGGTGTAGTTTTGTTTGTTAAGACGTGCCGCATAAGCCATGCCGAGAGCAAGCGAGGGGCCGTGTCCCAACGAACCGGTGGACGCGTCAAGACCTTTGACCTTATTGCTGTCAAGGTGCATTCCGAGACGGCTGCCGGTAAGGTTGAAGGTTTTGAGTTCTTCTTTGTCGACAAGACCGAGGTCGGCGAACATACCCGCAAGGAAAATGCCGATGTGTCCTTTGGACACGATGCATCTGTCGCGGTCGGGATCGTCGGGGTTCTTCGGGTCGAAATTCATATACTTGTAATAAAGAGCAGTGAGGACGTCGGCTGCGCTCATGCTGCCGCCGATATGCCCGCTGGAACAATGCGTGGTGTAAAGACAAAGTTTGCGCAGTTCGTCAGCCTTTTCTTCAAGTCTTATCCACTCTTGTTTAGTTAAAGCCATAATTGATTCCTCCTAAAATTATTTAATGAGTTGTGCCTGGGGATAGCGTTCACGAACTACTTTGTACGCTTCGTCCGCAACTTCCCAAGTGTATTGGATGTCCTCATTGCTGAGTGCATAGTTGATGAAGTGGTTGTGGTGGCTGGTGAAGAATACGCCGCGTTTTACGCACTCGCATACCCAGTCCTGATGGATAACGCGCGAAGGAAGGTCGTTCGCAAGGCGCAGATAGAACATACCCGGTTCGCCTGTGACGCGGAGGTCGAATCCGTTGTCTTTTGCGATTTCTTTAAGGCCGTCGGTAAGTTTCTTGCCTTTCTTTGCGTTTTCTTCGGTAGCGTTCAACGCTTTTGCCTTGCGAAGGGTTGCGATACCCGCCGCAAACGGTACTGCCGAAAGCCAGTAGCTGCCGGTGTACGCGATGTCGGACGTCGCGTTGAGAAGTTTCTTATTGCCGCAGAGGCACGATACGTTGTATCCGTTTGCGATTGCCTTGCAGAAGCAGGACAAGTCGGATTTAATGCCGTAATGATAATCGGAACCGTTGATGTCGATACGGAAGCCCGCGCGTACGTCGTCGATAATAAGAACTACGCCGTATTTGTCGCAGATTTCGCGAATCTTCTGCCAGTATCCGGGGGCGGGCAGTTCGTTATCCGCAAAGTTACCGTGTTGATAAGGTTGCGAAATGAAGCCTGCGATTTGTCCTTCGTACTGTTGGCAGAGAGCCTCGAATTGTTCGGGATGGTTCCACTCGATATAAAGGTTGTTGCAAACGTCTTCTTCGATGATGCCCGAATAGCCGAGTTTTTGCGTCCAGGGAGATACGCCGTGGTACCAGCCTTTCGTCAAAACCATTTTCTTGCGTCCGGTATAAGCACGCGCGATCATCATCGCAAACTGCGTGACGTCGTTGCCGTTCTTTGCGAAGAATGCCCAGTCAGCCATATTGATGGTCTTGCAAACTTCTTCCGCAAATTCGACGGTGATATCGCTGATAAGCGTGGTGCAGTCGCCCTTCTTTCTCTGAGCGGCGGCGGCAGCGTCGACGTCGGGATCGTTATAGCCCAGATAGTTAGGGCCGTAACCGCACATATAGTCGATGATTCTGTTGCCGTCGATATCGTATATGTACGCGCCTTGCGCGTGATCCATATATAAAGGATACGACGATACGGGAACCATACAGCCCTCGGAAGGTCCGAGATGTCCGTAAATGCCCGCGGGGATACAATTCAGAGCCCTTTTGAAAGTGGCCTGGCTTTTGGTAACGTCAATTATCTTTTTGGGTTCGTAAACGAGATTCATAATTTCCTCCTATCCGAGATATGCGCTGACGAGGTTGAGCATCTTTGCCATTTGTTCCAGCATATCGAGACGGCCTCTTACCTGGAAGTCGCCGCTGCCCATACCGCCGAAACTCGACGCGTTGCCGTTCAGCAAGTCGTGCGCGAATTCCATATTCGCAAAGAACATTTGTGCCGACCAGTCGTCGATTGCGCCCTTTGCTCCGTAAAGTTTGTGGTCTTTGACGGTGATGTTGAGTTGCGGACCGCCGGGGATACCCGCAGCAATCTTGCCGTCGCACATACGCTTTGCACAAAGTTTACCGACCTTATCGCTGTTTGCGACTTCGCAGAGTGCGAACAACGCGGTGTACAGCGTGAGAGTCGTGTTGATTTTGAAATATTCGGGATCTTTCAGAAGTTCCGCCTTCTTGTCCGCCGCCGGTTGCAGGAAATACGAAAGTCTATCGGCGAGCTTCGTGAATTGATTGAGAAGGAATCCTACTTTGAATACGTTGTAGAAAATAGGTATGACCGTCTTGGGTTTACCGTTAGCATCCTTGGGCGGATCGATAAGGTTGTTGAAATGCTCCGCCGAAGTGAAGAAGAGTTGCAGTCCGGCGTGTTTTTTGCCGCGATTGAAAGTGCACTTGCCGTGATCGAAATCTATGGTTGCGCTTCCTACGTCGGGCACGTTGAACTGTACGGAAAGTTTGGTATCCTTGATGATGTCGGCGGACTCTTTGTCCATTGCACATAAATCTTCAAGGTTCCTTAAGACAGCAAACAGATTTATTTTTGCCTTGGTGATGTTGTCCATAGGATATCCCCCTTTTTATAGAATTTAGTAATTTAATCTTACCATAAAACCGCGCCATTTTTCAATCCTTAATCGGATAAAAATATTATTTTTTACACTCGTCTTGTTTTGTATGGAAAAGAACGTGTGTTTTTAAGGCGATTTTTGACAAAACGGCGCGTTTGTATTTTCTTTTTTAATAAAATCGTATGCGCGTTTTCCCCTCTTTTGCCTTTTTCTTTTGCCGGGCGGCGGAAAATTGTTGCATAGTGCGGCGATTTTTATTATACTTATTGTAATAAATCTTGGAGGAATTTTATGTCATTATTAAGCGCTGCTTTCTTTGTCGATGACTATATCAAATATTTATTGTGCAACCGCTTCCCCGGAAAAGGGCTTACGGAAGTGAAAGATATCGTCTATGACGAGGAACATCCCGACACGGGAAAACTCGATATTATTTACGACGAAAAGCAACGCGGAAAACTTACGGAAGGAAAGTTCCCCGTGTTCTTTAATATCCACGGCGGCGGCTGGATCGAAGGCGACAAAAAAATGCGCCGCGGCTATTGCCAACATATGGCGCGCACGGGCGCTTTCACCGTCAATATCAGTTACGGTCTCGGTCCGAAATACCGCTTCCCCGACTACATGAAACAGGTCTACAAGGCTCTGCAATGGGTTGTCGCCAACGCCGACAAATACGGCCTTGACCTTGACAACTTCGTCATCTCCGGCGACAGCGCGGGCGGACACCTTTCCATGGTGACGATAAACTGCCAGAATCACCCCGAATATCGCGAACATCTGGGACTTCCCGACGTCGATATCAAAATCAAGGGCGCGATTCTCAACTGCCCCGCAATCGACTTCGAAGGCAAAATCATCAACCTGCCCGTTGTCCGCACGATGACTTATCACTGCACCGGCATCAAACACTACAAAAAACTCAAATCGGAGTACGAATATTACAACGAATTGCAGGTATTTCTCGGCGTCGAAAAACCCTTCCCCCGTCTGTTCCTTAACAACGGCATTCAGGACGTCTTCACGAACGGCGGCAGCAAGAAACTGAGAAAAGCGTTGGAAGCAAAAGATATTCCTTACGAATACTTCTGCGCGTGGGAACCGCTCAACTCTTTCCACGACTACAACCTGAAAACGTGGATGCCCTCGGCGCGCATCGTCCTTAAAAAGGAAAAGGACTTCCTGTGGCGCGTATATCAGGATAAATAACGAAATTCCGCTTTGCGGCAAAAAACAAACCACCGATTTTTTTTCGGTGGTTTTCTTTTGTGCTTTTCGTGTTTTCGCGGGTTTTATTAAATGCGGGATTCGATATATTTTACGACGTCGCCGATGGTATGAAGGTCTTTCACGTCTTCTTCTTCGATGGTGATGCCCCATTCGTTTTCGGCGTCCATCAGAAATTCCACGATGTCCAGACTGTCCGCGCCGATGTCTTTGATAATATCGGAATCTTCGGTGATTTTGCTTTTGTCGATGCCGAGTTGTTTTTCAAGCATGTCTTTAATTTTATCAAGTACCATTTCAAAGTCCTCCGTTTCGGAATATGTTTTATTTTACTAAATCTTTTTCGATAAGTCAATCGAGATCGACGAAAATAACGGGCTGGTCTTCCGCAACGACCGTGCCGACGTATCCCGCGAAAATGTTGAGCGGCGTTGCGACGACGCGCTTGCCCTCGTAAAACAAATCGCCCGACACGTCGTTTGACCTGACGCCCGAAAGCCCCTCGCTCGTGAGTTTGAGATAGGCTTCCTTTCTCGTCCATACCGCAAGAAAAGTTTCAAGGTCTTTGACTTCTTTCGCCTCGCCTTTCGTGAAAACGTTTTCGACGACTTTTTGATAAGCGCGGGGACGGAACTCCTCGATGTCGATTCCGACTTCCGTCTGCGCCATTGCGACGACGACAAGCGCGCCGCTGTGCGAAATCGAAAACCTTACGTCGGGATAATCCTTGAAATAAGGTTTGTCGTTGTGGTTTTTAAGCTCGGTAAGTTCGCCTTCGAGCTTGGTTTTTTTCATGGTTTCAAGATATTTCGTCAGGCATTCTTCCAGAAGTTCACGCCTGTCGTACTCACCGTATTTTGCAAAAATAATCATTTCTTTCTCCTTATATCAAAAATGCGGCACACTGCAAAAAGTGCAGTTTACCGCATAATTTTGGTTGTTTAACCTTGTTTTTGTTTTTCTTTCTTCTTGCGACGAACATGGTCGGGACGATAAATAATGCTCATTTTATCAACCGTTTTTATGAATATCGACGGCAGGAAGAAATTGTGCTTTTGCTTCAAAATTTTGTCGGCGGTTTTCATAATGCCCGCCCCGTCTTCACGGGTAAGCGGCGCGGAAAGATGCGACGGCCAGAACACGTCGTATCCGTCGATTTTCAAAAGTTTTTCTTGCGTTTCGCGGTATTCCTCGATTGACGTCGCGTGCGCCAGAAACATCAGCATAAGCGGGTTGAACGTGTCGCCCGAAAACATTATGCGGTCGCTCCTCGACAAGAAACACAAGCAGCCTTCCGTGTGTCCCGGCGTCTCAAAAACTTCAATCTTTTTGTCGCCAAGGTCAAACGTGAACCCTTCGCAAATCGGGATAAGTTCCGGCTCCTTTTCGACCTTTTTCATGACCGCGTCCTTAAACTTTATGCACTTGAAAAACATAAGATAGCGCATAATGATTATGTAAAACTTGCGGTACAAAAGGGTTGCTTCCTTTACAATGTCTTTGTCGCGACTGCCGACGTATATTTTGTCGAACTGCTCGCGGCCGCCGGCATGGTCGACGTGTCCGTGCGACAACACTATATCGTAAGGTTTCCCTTCGACAAGCCTTTCGATGACCGCCTTATAGTCGCCTACGCCCGTGCCGCAATCTATGCAAAGCGCGCGCTCGCTGCCCACGATCACGAACATTGTCGAAAGGTTGTATTCGTTGATTTTATAGATTTTCGGCGCGACTTCCTGCACGTCATAATCTTTCAGTTGGGTTTTTAATGTTTTGTCGACGCTCATAATTTCACCTCGCGATATATTATATCAGTCTTTTTCTTAAAATACAAGGCTTAACGAATATCTTTTATTTATTCTTCGCCCGGCTGTTTCGGACGGTATTTGCCTTTTTCGTTGAGATAATAGACTGTATTCCCGCCGTCCACGGTATGTTCGCCGAGTTCGTTTGTCCCTTCGCCTTCGCCGATAATCGTAAGGTCTTTTTCATAAAACCATTCGCCTACACTGGTTGCCACGTACTCCTCTCCGTCTTTTGCGGCTGTCGTAAGGTCGATTTCCGAAAACAACATTACGTATCCCCCTTCCTCCGGCAAATTCGTTATATCGGGAACGATAATCATCTTTTCCGCCGTACCGGGAAGAGTGATTTTGCCGTTTTCGATTTTCTTATCAGTCCTTTGTCCGTCAACGAAAACGATGTAGTCGCTTTCGTTTTCAATTATCATTCTGTACGTTTTGAGCCCTACGCGTTCGATTGCGTCGCCGATTACGACGATTTCTTCCGACACTCCGTCTGAAAACCCTTCGGCTGTCGCGACGATTTTCACTTTGTTTTCGCCCTGTTGAAGATACGTGGAAATATCCGCCGTTGTTTCGGTAACCGTCAGCAGCTTTTCTCCGCCGACGTAAACGTCATACGCCGTTGCGCCGAGTACTTTCGTCCAGCTTATAACGCTTCCGCTTGCCGTGGGTACGGGTGACGAGAGCGCGCCCGTCTTAACAAAAGTCGCCGTTCCTTCCGCCGATTCATAATACCAGCCATTTGCGTTTGCGACAACCGCAATCGTGTAGGTTTTTACTTCCGCAACGTACGGCGAAACGTCAAAACTTTCTGCTGTTACGTTTGTGGAAATTATCCTGCCGTCGATTTTTATCGTGTAATCGACCGCGTTTTCAACCTTTGTCCAACTGACGATTGTCCCGTTTACGGCAACCGTCGGCGCCTCGAGCGTCAGGTAATTGCGGTAATATATCGTCGTTACGTCGGAATAATCGTAATTCCCGTTCGAAAGTGCCTGCACTTTCACCGCGTATTCGCCCGCTCCGTGCTTTGCGACAAGTTCCGAAAGGTCAAAACTCGTTCCCGAAAATCTGTCGACCTTTTCAATTTCGGTTTCCATAAAAGTTACGACGACCGAGTATTCGTTTGCGCCTTCCGACTTTGCCCAGGACACCGTTTTGTTTTCAAGCGCGAGCCGCGGGCTTTCAATGGTTTTACGACATTCGTACGTTGTGGTCGCCCACTCGCCCGCGTCGTATCCTTTCCCGCCCGTCGCGCGCACTTTTACCGTATAATCCGCAGGAACGGACACTTTATCTGTCAAATCATAGTTGTTATCGGTTGTTTTTAATATTTCGCCGTTCACGTCGATTTCATATCCGCTTGCGTACGAAACGCTGTCGAATGATAAAATCACCTTCCCGTCGACGCTTGTTATCCCGACGTTTTCCGGGGTGCCGAGTTGCATCACGTTGTCGTAAGAAAGCGTTGAAAACTTGCTGTCGAAAGTCAAACGATTGTCGCCGTTTGCGCGCACTTTTATTTCGTAATTTATCGGCGAAGTCAGTACGTCGATAAGTTCGATCTCTGTTTTGGTCGCGGATTTTAAAACGGACACGCCGTTTATCACGACGTCATACGACGCCGCCCCGTCAACCGCGGAAAACGACAGTTTCTTGTCGGCGGATATCGTAAGTTTTTCGGGCGCGGAAAGCGCGCGACCGATAACGAGCGTGGTTTCGTAAAAGTCGGACGTACGCGTTTCGTCGGCGCAAATCGTCCTTATCTTTACCGAAAATTCGCTGCCGCTTTCGACGTTAATCGGCACCGTCGTTACGTCCTTTTCGACAACGTTCGTCGTTCCGTTTACAACGACTTCGTACCCGTTATTGCCGGGGACGTTTTCAAAGGTCAGATAATAATTCCCGTCACGCACGCTGACGGAAAGATTTTTCGGCGGCATCGTTTTGCCGTCGTTTGCAAAAGCAACGTCGCTTGCGCCAAACTGCGCAAAGACGGCGACAAGCAGCATAAACACCACCGCCGCGATTACTTTTTTCATTTTTTATTCCTCCTCATTATATATAATTTCGACCGAACTCGGCTTATAGCCGTCAAGCATGGCCGTGATCTTGATTTTTGCCGCGGTTGTGCCATTTTCCAGCACGTCGGATAACGCAAGCGACTTGTTTTCGTCAAGCTTATCCGCGACGTTAACGCCGTTGATTTCGACAAGGAATTTCACGTCCTTTTCGTGGGAAACGGTCAGAACGCCGTTTTCGATTTTTGCAACGGGCGCGGAAAGCGTGCCTTTGAAGGTATATTCCGCCGCGAAGGACATTTCGCTTTCGGGCCGGTCGCCCGTCGCGCGGACGGAAAAAGCATATGTGCCGTTTTCTGTGAAAAGCGTATCGACGCGGATAAATATGCTTCCGCCCGAAGCCTTCTTGTCTAGTGGCGTTTCAACCTTTTGCCCGTTCATAAAGATTTCGTAACCGCTTGCCGCAAGCACCTGTTGGAAAACAAAATAAACCTTGTCTTCTTCGATGAGCATACCGACGTTTTTCGGCGTATCGTACGGACGGACGTAATTTATATTTATTGCGCTTTCGTTCTCGCCGAAGCCGTCGCCGGATACTTTTACAAGCACGTTGTGCGCGCCGTCCGACACATTGTTATCCGCAAGGGAAAACTTCCCTCCGGAAGTAGTATTAAACAAAAATTCGCCGTCGATGAAAACTTCGCAGCTTTCCGCGTTTTCACCTTTGACAACTGAAATTCTTCTTCCGTCAAAAGATATTTCGGGCTTTGAAAGTCTTTTCAAAAACACCGCGTTTATTTTTGTGTTTTCGGATTTAATCGTAAAATTCAAGGTTTTATCGTAATATTTCGTCCCGTCAATCTCAAAATATGCAAAAACAAAGTTTTCGTCGTCGCTTGCGGAAACCGTGATTTCTTCGCCGAACACCGCGCTTTCGGGCGCCGCGACCACGCACGCTTCGTCTGTCTTTTCAATTGTTATCGGATACTTCTTTTTTGAAAACCTAACAACGAAAACGCGATCGTCCGTTACCGTGAACGAGTATTCGCTGTTTGATGACACAAGGTTGTCTTTTTCGTAAATTCCGTCGATTTCAAAATGTTCATTCGGGGTGACGGTAAGTTTTTTGGTTTCGCCGTACTCGTACTTTCCCGCGCCCTCGACCGTCCCGTAATTTTCGTCAAAGAAAGTAAGCACGTCGTACCGGCACTTCGTCCCGACGATTTCAATGCCGTCCACGGAAAAGCCTCCCACCGTATAGGAATTGAAAGAATATCCTTCCCTTGAAAACGTGATTACGTCGCCGCTTTTAAGATGAGAAATGTTGAAGCATCCGCTTGAATCAAGCGAATAATCTGTTTTTATGCCGTTGACAAGAATTGAAATCTCAAAAAATTCGGCGTCCGTTATTACGATACCGCCGACAGAAAAGTCGTTATTTGTCTGTGTCTTGGAACAAGCCGAAAACACAAGTGTTGCCACCGCGAACAACGCGAGCAGCAAAATTTTCTTTCTCCCCTTCATTTTCCCCTGCTTCTGATCGTTTTTCTGTCCGTAAACTTTAATTAGTTTACCGCGGCAGCAAAAAGCCGTCAAGGTTTTTTTGGGGAAAAACGATAATTTGACATATATTTTGTCTTTTTTTACGATATTTTGCTAATATTCCAAAATTTTTCCCGACACTTGTCTAAAAATTGTTGTAAAATCAGCGCGCGTTTTTTCAGTTGGTTAGTGGCACTAACCAACTGAACCGATTAAACGCAGTTAAAAGCGGTTTAATTTGAAACACGACAAAAAACAACCCTTCGGGCGAACCGAAGGGTTATCCTTTTTCAACAATTATCTTATGTCTTCAAGCAGGTTTTTGCCGGGTTTGAAAGCAACGGTCTTCTTTGCGGAGATTTCGATTGCTTCGCCGGTTTTGGGGTTGACGCCCATTCTTGCGGCGGTTTCTTTTGCTTTGAACGTACCGAAGCCGACAAGAGCGACGTCGTTGTTGTCTTTCAACGCTTCCGCAATGACTTGAAGAGCGGCGTCGACGGCTTCTTTTGCTGCCGCCTGTGAGATGTTTGCTTTCGCGGCGACTGCGCCGACAAATTCGTTTTTATTCATAGTTATCCTCCGTTATTGGCTAATTGCCTGAAAACAGTATAACCGAAATTTTGCCCCCGTGTCAACAGAAACGAGAAAATTTGGTTATCGGGCGGGTTTTCGGGGCGGTTTTATGCCAACAGATAGTAATACGAACGTTGGCATACTTTTAATAATACCCAAGATAAAGCGTTCCGAAACGCATAATTTCGGGAATTATCATATTTGCGAGCGAATAATATATCGTTTTTCCGTCGCGGCGCGCCGTAACGATGCCCGTGGAGCGCAGAATTTTGAGCTGATGCGACACTGTCGTCTGATTCATATCGAGCATTTCCGACAAATCCCCGACGCACATTTCGGAAATGCAGATTGCCGAAAGGATTTTTATGCGGGTACTGTCCGACAAAACCGAAAACAAATCCGAAAGTTCGGTAAGGACGGCGTTGTCGGGCAGATAATATCTGACTTTGACTTGCGTTTTATTATCGATAAGCGGCATGGCTTCCCCCTTTGTTCACACCGATTATACATTAAAAGAAAACCGCGGTTTTGGGTAAATTTATCTCATTTTGTCGCATATTGTATATTTAAGAGATTTTCAAAAGGGGGGAAATATGTTTGACGACAACTGGATTTTGTACCTGTTCATAATAATGGTGCTGTTCGGCCGCGACGGCGAAATCGCGGGGACGGAACTTATCGTACTGTTCGCTTCGACGCTTGCCGTGCTTATCGGCGAAAACGGGAACGGCTGCGGACTGTTTTCGGGGAATGCCAACAGATAATAATACGAACGTTACCAAGCATACGACAAATTCTTCGACCTGACGATTTTATAAATCGTTTGACACCGCCGTTCGTTTATTTTACAATAGATAAAAGAGGTAACGTATGAAAGAAATTCAAGAAATCGCCGAAAGGCTGAAAGGTATCCGCGAAATGGAAGAAATTTCCACGGCGGAAATGGCGGAATGCGCGGGCATTTCGGAAAACGAATATATCGACTACGAATCGGGCAAAAAGGACTTCACCTTTACCCTGCTTTATAACTGCGCGAAAAAACTCGGCATCGACATCACGGAATTACTGCTCGGAAAATCGCCGAACCTGTCGGAATATTCCATCGTGCGCGCGGGCTACGGCATGAAACTGAAACGTCGCGAAGGATTTGAGTATCTGCACGTCGCGCAATATATGAAAAACCGCATTGCGGAGCCGTTTGTCGTTACCGCCCCGTATATCGAGGAAGAACAGGACAAGGAAATTCACCTTTCCAGCCATAAGGGACAGGAACTCGACTTTATCCTCGAGGGCAGCCTGAAATGCAACATAAACGGCAATATCGAAATTCTGCACGCAGGCGACTGCTTATATTACGACAGCGGAAACCCGCACGGAATGATTGCGACGGGCGGCGGAAAATGCGTGTTCCTTGCAATCGTCATGGCAAAATGATCAAAAAAGATAAGGGATGAAATATGAAAGGTACGGTTGCGATAATCGGCGCGAATCAAACGGGTTTGTTTGCCGCAAAGTTGTTTTCGGAACAAGGCTTTTCTGTTTTTGTATTTGAAAAAAACAGCCGTGAAAACGCGGCGTACGAATGGACGGACGATATTTCTCCGTCCGTTTTCAAAGAGGTCGGATTACCCTTTCCCCCAAACGATATTTTTACCCGCACAAGGAGTCTGACTTTCGTCCCTCCCGGGCACAACCCCGTCTTCGTCCCCCAAAAGGAAGAAGAGCCCGACATAAACGTGTCGCGGCGCGGACTTAACGAATGGCTTATTTCCCTTCTTTCGGAAGGTGTTGAATTATATTTCGACGCGTGCGTAACGCGCGCACTTACCGACGGCGACGTCGTTTACGGCGTGGAGTTCTCAAACGGCGAAACTTTTGAATGCGACCTTGTCGTCGACTGCGGCGGCGTGAATTCGTCCGTCAGACGTTCCTTACCGCAAATTTTCCAAATCCAAAACGAAGTGAACGCAAACGACAAGCTTTTTGTGAAAAGAGAATTTTTCGCGCGTCCCGAAAACTGTCCGCTCCCAAAGCATCCCGAAAAAGTTTATCTTAAACACAAAAACGAAAACGGCATTTCCCGGTGCTTTTTGAAAAAGGACGACGAAACCTCGGACGTCCTTGTCGGCAGAATCGGCAGTCTTTCGGACGAAACCTACGAAAACGCCATTGCCGACTTAAAAGAAGACAATCCCGTCATCGGCAACAAAGTTTTCGGCGGCGACGTAATTTTTGAAATCCCCGTGCGCCGTCCCCTTTCAAATCTTGTTGCAAATGGTTACGTACTGCTCGGCGACAGCGCGTGCATGACAATCCCCATAATCGGAAGCGGAATTGGAAGCGGACTGAAAGCCGCAAAAATGCTTGCTGACGCCGTGACGAGTGCCGACAAAGAACCTTTTTCAAAGAAAAATCTTTATCGCTATCAGTTGAAATTTATGCGCGAAATCGGCGGTAAACACGCCGCAATCGAACTTGTCAGAAACAAACTGCTTTCAAGCCGCGGCGAAATTGACGATCTTGTGAAATCGGGCGTTATGGAGGGGTTGGCGTCGGTCGTGTCGGGCGGAAGCGCAAAGCGACTTGTCAAAAGTTTCCTTGCACTCTTTTTCAAGTATTTTTCGCTGTGGAAAACCCTTTTCGGCGTCTCAATAAAAGCGGCGTGTGTTGTATCTCACGCCACGAAAATGCCGCCGCGTTTTGACGAAAAAGAATTTGAAAAGTGGCGGAAAAAGTACGATAAACCGTTTAATAAATAAAAATCGACGCGTAAACTTGCGTTTTATGCAGTATGGAGGAGATTATGAATAAAAACATCATCGTTGTTGGCGCAAACCAGACGGGGCTTGTTTTTGCCGCGTTTGCAAAAACCGCCGGCTTTGACGTCACCGTGTACGAGGCGAAAAAACAATGCGACGTCGCGTACGACTGGACCGACGATATGGTTGAAGAAACCTTTGAAGAAGTCGGGATGCCCCTTCCCCCGAAGGAGATTTACACGAGAAAAAGAAACTGGACGTTCGTGCCGCCCGAAAAAGGCGTGAATGTCCTTATGGATTTGCCCGACGACCAACTTGATATGGCGATATATCGTCGTCCGTTCAACGCGTGGCTTTTGTCGCGCGCAGAATGTGCCGGCGTGAAGGTGTTTTACGAAACCCCGGTAAAGCGCGCCATTGTCGAAAACGACGTCGTCCTTGGAGTGGAACTTGAAAACGGCGAAGTCGTGCCTGCGGGGCTTGTCGTCGATTGCTGCGGCGTAAATTCCGCCGTCAGAAAAAGCCTGCCCGAATCTTTGAAAATCACGAGAAACGTCGACAAAAACGACACTTTCATCGTAAGGCGCACTTTCTTCAATCGCCCCGAAAACACGGCGCGCCCGAAGTACACGAACCGCGCATACCTTAAACATATCAACGAGCGCGGCATATCCTGGTGCACGCTGTCCCATGACGAAAAACAAGCAGACGTCCTTATCGGCCGCGTCGGCGAAATGTCCGACAAAACCTACGAAAACGCCCTTGCCGATATCCGCCGCGACAACGAAATCGTGGGCGATAAAATCATCACGGGCGGACAACTTCTGCAAATCCCCGTACGCCACCCCTTGTCGCGTTTCGTCGCAAACGGATACGCCCTGCTCGGCGACAGCGCGTGTATGACCATTCCTATGCTGGGAAGCGGCATGGCAAGCGGTATGAAAGCCGGTAAAATGCTTTCGGACGTCATCTCTTCCGCCGTCACCGAAAACCCGTTTTCAGTTGAAAATCTTTATCGCTATCAGGCAAGGTTTATGAAAGAAATCGGCGGAAAGCACGCCGCCGTCGATATGATGAAAAACTGGCTTCTGAACAGCAAAAAAGGCGATGTCGACTTTCTGCTCGGCAAAGGCGTGGTTTCAAGGAAAGTCCTTATCGAAGCGAGCGCGGGGCATATGATCGTCATGTCGCCCGCGGAAATGGCGCAAGCCGCCGTAAAGGGAATCAAAAAACTTCCACTTCTTTTAAATCTTGCGGTGCTTTTGCAAAAGATGAAGAAAGAATGTAAGACCGCGTCGAATATGCCCAAATATTACGACGAAGCCGCCTTTTCGAAATGGGAAGAAAAATACGAAAAACCTTTCAGAAAATAATTTTCGGCAAAAAGAAAACCGCCGTTCATACGGCGGTTTTTGTTTGGTTCGTTACTTGTTTTCGTCGGGCTTTTCGTCCGTTTTCTTGTCTTCGGGTTTTTCCGACGTGTCCGTTTCGGTTTGTTCGGCGGGCGCGGAGTTTTCGATTTTTTCAATCTTTTCCTTCAACTTTTCGTGAAGTTTTTTGATTTCGTCCGCAGCCGTTTTGTCGTCCGCACCGACTTCCGTTTTGTCGTCGGTTTTTTCTTCCGTCTTTGACGTTTCTGCCGCTTTCATTTTTTCCATGCTTTTTTCGTTGCTGATTTTAATGATTTCTTCGGGCGTTTTGCCTTCAAACAGCATATCGACTTCGTTTTGGAAAATGGTTTCTTTCGCAAACAGCACCTTGACCATATTGTCCAGAAGGTCTCTGTGTTCCGAAAGAATATTTCTTGCGGTGTCGTAGCACTCGTCGAGGATACTCTTCATTTCGGCGTCGACTTTCGCGGCGGTTTCGGGCGACATTGCCTGTTGATTGAAATCGCGTCCCAAAAACACCTCGTGTTCGGGATTGCCGAGATATATCGTGCCGAGCGGGCTCATGCCCCATTCGGTAACCATCTTTCTTGCGATGGCGCTTGCGCGCTGAATATCGTTGCTTGCGCCCGTCGTGATGTCTTCGATGACGATTTCTTCGGCGACGCGTCCCGCAAGCATCATTGCGATTTCGTCCATCAACTTTCCGCGGGTAACGTGGTTGTCGTCGTTCACGGGACGGGTGATGGTATAGCCTGCCGCCTGTCCGCGCGGTATAATGGAAACCTCGTTGACTTCGTCGCAGTTTTTAAGGAGTTTCGCAACGATTGCGTGTCCGCTTTCGTGATACGCGGTGATGCGCTTGTCTCTTTCGCTGACGACGCGGCTCTTTTTCTGCGGGCCTGCGATGACCTTATTGATACCTTCGTTGATATCGCCCATCGTAATGACCTTTCTGTTGTCGCGCGCGCAAAGGATTGCTGCCTCGTTCAGAAGGTTTTCGATGTCCGCGCCGGTAAAGCCCGAAGTAAGACGGGCAAGCGTTTTGAAATCGATGTCGGGGGCAAGAGGTTTGTTCCTTGCGTGAACCTTGAATATTTCTTCCCTGCCGCGAACGTCGGGGACCTGTACGTAAATCTGACGGTCGAAACGGCCGGGGCGCAACAATGCGGGGTCGAGAATATCCGCGCGGTTGGTTGCCGCCATAACGATAATGCCGTCGTTCTTTTCAAAGCCGTCCATCTGGACAAGCAACTGGTTGAGCGTTTGTTCGCGCTCGTCGTGACCGCCGCCCAAGCCCGTGCCGCGCTGTCTGCCGACCGCGTCGATTTCGTCGATGAAAACGATACACGGCATATTGTGTTTCGCCTGGTCGAACAAGTCGCGCACACGAGACGCGCCGACGCCGACGAACATTTCGACAAAGTCACTGCCGCTTATGCTGAAAAACGGCACGTTCGCCTCGCCTGCGACCGCTTTTGCAAACAACGTCTTACCGGTGCCCGGAGGACCTACGAGCAAAACGCCCTTGGGAATTCTCGCGCCGATATCGACGAACTTTTTGGGGTTTTTAAGGAATTCCACGATTTCTTGCAGTTCTTCCTTTTCTTCTTCCGCGCCGGCGACGTCCGAAAAACGCACCTTAACCGACTGGGTAACGCGGGCTTTGGTCTTTCCGAAGTTCATCGCCTGCTGGTTTTGTCCCTGGCTCTGACGGTAAATAATGTACATCACGATACCGAGAAGCACGACCGACAGTATGGGCAAAAGCAAGCTGTAAAGAAGCGAGCGGCGCGCGGGATTGTCGTACGAAACCTTGGGAGACGTCCAACCCGTGTTGCCCTGACAGTCTTCGATCATGTCGTAAACCTGCTGAACGTTTCTGTCGGGAATATAACAAAACGCGTCGTACTTATTCGGGAAATTCTTTTCGGCGATCTTGCTGTCGTTATATCTGACTTTCAGAACGTAGTCGCCGGTAATCTGAATATTAGCGACTTTGCCCGCCTTTATGTCTTCGACAAGCGACGTGTAGCTTATCTCGCCCGCGCCGTTGTCCGAGAGCATCGTCGCGACAAGCACGACAAGCACAAGACAAATCAGAAAAATTATTATTCCTTTTGTTCTTTTTTTCACTGTGTAATAGCCTCCGCTTCCGCAATAAAAACGTCTTATTATTTATCTTTATCACGAAGTTAGTACTATTATAACATAAACTCCCTAAAAATCAACTAAAATTAAAAACTCGGGTTTTGTTGATTTTTACGCGGAAAACAACGCCTTATATAACGCAATCGCAATTTTAACGCTCGTTTTTTGCACCTTATCCCACGATACCGCCATAAGAGTTTTCAGCGGATCGTCCGACGGTTTTTCGACCGCGCCGAGAATGCCGACGTCGCCTGCGGGATTTTCGATTCCCGTTATCGCCCTTTTGGGGTTGACTCCGCCCGAAACCACTGCGACGAAAGGCTTTTCCGCCTCCTTTGACAAGCACGCGTCCACCGCGATTACGGGGCTTTCGGGGTGCGCGCATTTTATGAGTTCCAGAAAGTCCTGCACGTTTCTTCCGTTGACGCTTCTTCCCGTCGCGCCGTACACGAAACATCTTGCGTTCAGCCTGTTTTTCAAAATATCGCCGACAATCGGACCGACGCTGTCGCCGGCGATTTTGTCGCTTCCTATGCACAAAATTACGGGGGTTCCTTGTTTCATTTTTATCTCCTTTTCATAAGTATTGACAGGGCTTACAAAAATAAGCGCGTTTTTTTATTAAATATTGTTTGATTTCTGTGACAAATTTGGTATAATATTTATAAATATCGAGAAATATCGTAAAAAAGAGGGATTATGGTATGTTGAATGCTTTATGTACAGCGAGCATGAACGTCTCGGATATCGTCATTCTGGCGGTTCTGGCGGTCGGCATCGTCGCGGGTATTATCGCAGGCTTTGCAAAATTGCTCAACGGCACTATCGGCGGCATCATCGCGTTTATCGCGGCGATATGCCTTGGCATATTCCTTGCGGGGTATCTTGCCGGTGTTTCCGCGTTTGTTGACCTTCAAGCAAAAATCAGCGACTTTTTCGTAAGTAAATTCGATGTGGCGGGCTACAAGGCAAAGGTCTCCAACGGGGAACTTTTCCTGAACGTCAGCGGCAGCGCGTGGACAAGCGTATCGACGCTGTTCGAAGGCTCGTCAAAACTCAAAATCGCACTGCTTATACAAACCGTTTGCGTCAAGCTTTTCAGCGGCGCGCTCACGGGCAGCGTTACCCTTGCGGCGTTTGCGGCAAACCTTATCGTGAAAGCCCTTTGCGCCCTTATCGTTTTCGTCGCGTCAATTATCGTGCTTGAAATTTTGTTTTCGCTTCTTTCAAAGCTTCTTTCAAAGATTGTCGAAAAACAAAAAGGCTTCCGCAGCGTCGACCGTATTATCGGGCTTGTGTTCTCGGCGGCATTCACCGTCGCTCTCGTTTTCGTCGCAATGTTCGTGATCGCAAAAGTCGGCTCGGGCGCGCAGGCGGCAATCGACAATATCGAATCGGGTACCGTTGCGAAATGGTTTTATGAAAACAACCCGTTCCTTCTTCTGTAAATAAGACAAAATTAAACAAAAAATTAAGCAAGGTTTTTTACCTTGCTTTTTTTATGTGTTTTGTTTTGAGGTTTATTTTGCGGTTTTCAGATAAATCAGCAGAACGGTAATATCCGCGGGGCTCACTCCCGAAATCCTGGACGCCTGTCCGAGCGTCGCGGGGCGGATTTTTGACAGTTTCTGCCGCGCCTCGATTCTCAGTCCGCTTAAAGCGTTGTAGTCGATATCTTCGGGCAAAATCTTTTCTTCCAAACGTCGTGCGTCTCTTATCGCGGCGTCTTCCTTTTCAAGGTATCCCGCGTATTTTATCATGACTTCCGCCGAAAACAGCGCGCTTTTTGAAAACTCCGAAAACGCGTTTGTGACTTCTTTCAATACGTCAAAGGTGATGCCGGGGTGTTTCAACGCTTCTTTTACGGGCATCGTTTTTTCAACCTGCACACCCTCGTATCTTTCAAATATTCCGCCGTTTTCCTTTTTGATTTTGACGGTTTCGGAAAGCCTGACGATACGCTCGATTTCTTCCCTTCTTTCCTGCATTTTTTTGAGCCTTTCTTCCGTCGCAAGCCCAAGGGCGTATCCTTTTTCGGTAAGGCGCAGGTCGGCGTTGTCCTGACGGAGCCTCAGACGATATTCCGCGCGCGCCGTCATCATACGATATGGCTCGTTCGTGCCTTTTGTGACAAGGTCGTCGATAAGCACGCCTATGTACGCTTCGTCGCGGTTTAAGGTGAAAGGCGGTTTTTCGTCGACGTACAACGCGGCGTTTATGCCTGCCATAAGCCCTTGCGCCGCCGCTTCTTCATATCCGCTGCTGCCGTTGATTTGCCCGGCGGAATAAAGCCCTTTTATCCTTTTTACCTGCAACGACGACGAAAGTTCCAGGGGGTTTATGCAGTCGTATTCTATCGCGTACGCATACCTTATAAACCGCGCGTGCGTAAGCCCTTTTATCGAGTGGTACATTTCTTCCTGCACGTCTTTCGGCAAACTTGACGACATGCCCTGAATATACATTAAATCACTGTCGCGGCCTTCGGGCTCCACGAATATCTGGTGTCGGGTTTTATCGGGGAAACGCATTACCTTGTCTTCAATCGACGGGCAATATCTCGGGCCGATTCCGTGTATCGTGCCGTTGTAAAGAGGACTTCTTTTTATGTTTTTCCTGATTATTTCGTGAGTTTTTTCGTTGGTATAGGTGAGCCAGCACGGCATCTGAGAATAAAGATTTCCGTCGTTCATGAACGAAAACGTGCCGATATCGCTTTCGCCTTCCTGCATTTCCATTTCGTCGTAGTCGATGCTGTCTTTCGCAATGCGCGCGGGCGTTCCCGTTTTGAAACGGCGGATATCTATGCCGAGACTTAACAAGTTGTCCGTAAGGTGCGTTGCGTTTTTGAACCCGACGGGACCGCTGCTTTTTGTTTCCGCGCCGATTATCGTGCGCCCGTTTAAGTACACGCCCGTCGCGATAACGACCGCCCGTCCCTCGATTTCGCCGTTTTCAAGGGTGGTTATGCCGTGCGCCACGCCGTCTTTTACAAGAATTTTTGTCGTTTCGTCGTACAACACGTCAAGGTTTTTCTGATTTTCCAAAACGCGCAGCATTATGTCGTGATACAACGCCTTGTCCGCCTGTCCGCGAAGACTGAATACGGCGGGACCTTTTCCGCGGTTGAGCATTTTTATCTGCAACAACGCCTCGTCCGCAGAAAGCCCCATTTGTCCGCCAAGCGCGTCCACTTCCCGCACGAGATGACCTTTCGCCGTGCCGCCGATTGCAGGATTGCACGGCATAAGCGCGACGCCTGACTTTTCAAGCGTCGTAAGAAGGGTGCTTTTGCCCATGCGCGCCGCGGCAAGCGCGGCTTCGATGCCGGCGTGTCCCGCGCCGATTACAATTACGTCGTAAACCTTTTTCATTATTTACCCACGCAGAATTTATCGAATATGTCGTCTATGATTTTTTCGCTGACGGTTTCTCCCGTGATTTCACCAAGCGCGGTGTAGCCTTCCGTCAGAACGGAAATTACGCAGTCGGTCGTAACGCCCGCTTTCAGCGCGTTAAGCCCTTCTTCGACCTTTTCTTTTGCCGTCGTTACCGACGACAGTTGTCTTTCTGACGTCAGCACTTCCGATTCCGACGTCTTTTCTTCATCGAAATATTTTGCGACGATTTTCAGAAGTTCGTCGATTCCGTCGCCCGTTTTCGCACTGACGAAAATCTTGTTTTCTTCGTTTTTCGCATCGTTTATAAGGTCGCTTTTGTTGTAAACTTCCACGACTTTTTTGCCTAAAAGCGCGTTTTCAAGCGCCCTGTTTTCAGGCTTTCCTTGCGTTGCGTCCAGAACGCGAAGTACCAAGCGAGCGTCTTTAACTATCGAAATCGAACGGTTAATGCCTTCTTTTTCAATTTCGTCGTTACTTTCCCTTATTCCCGCGGTGTCGCAAAGATTGATCTTTTTCCCGCTTAATTCAAAGCTGTCCGAGATAAAGTCGCGCGTCGTTCCTTTTATCGACGAAACGATTGCGCGGTCATACCCCAAAATCGCGTTCATAAGACTTGACTTGCCGACGTTCGTGTCGCCGACGAGAGCGACGTCCATGCCTTCTTTTATCATTTTGCCGTAGGCGCGGCTGTTTTGAAGCGCGGTAAGGGTTTTTACGATTTTTTCAAGTTCTTCTTCCGCCGACGGCAGTGTTTCGTCTTCCAGTTCCTCGGGATAATCCAGTACCGCGACAAGCCCCGTCAGGACGGTTTTCAGGTCGTTCTGAACGTCTTTCACCGCCTTGGACAATTTGCCGGTCATAAGGCGATATGCGGCTTTTACGGCGTCCGCGCTGTCGGCGTTTATCATATCTATGACGCCTTCCGCGTCGGACAAATCCATTTTCCCGTTCAGAAACGCGCGACGGGTGAATTCGCCCCGCTCCGCAAGGCGCGCGCCTTTCGACACGCACGCAGAAATTACGCCTTCCGCAATCCTTGTTCCGCCGTGCACGTGAAACTCCACGACGTCTTCGCCGGTGTAACTTTTCGGCGATTTGAAATAAACCATATAACCAAGGTCGGAAAAGTCTTTCGCTTTAATTTTTCCGAAGTACATAAAGTTCGGTTTAATTTCGCCATTTATCGCTTTCGTTTCAAAAACGGCGCGGGCAATCGGCAACGGGTTTCCGCTGAGTCTGATTACCGCTATGCCGCCCTTTCCCGCGGGCGTTGACAATGCCACGATTGTGTCCATACTAATTTGCTTTATAATAAAAATCTCGCCGTTTCTTGCGGCGAGAACATTCAGTGTTTATCACCCAAAAAACAAGTTTTTTCGGGAACGTGTTCCATTTTCCAAAAGAACAAAGTTATCTTTTAGGGGTTTTATAATAAGGTAACCCTTCCGGGAGATTGCCACGTCGTCTTGCTCCTCGCAATGACATAACGTGCTTCGCACGCAAAACCTTTTCTCTTATTACTCCCCTTAAATCGGCGAGAATTTGATGGATTTTTGACGTTTCTTGGCAAGTTCTTACGAGGGCGCGTACTTGTCGTACGTAACCGAGTAAGGTTTTGCCAAAAACTCAAAAAGGCGCGAATTACGTCGCCGATTTTAAAAGTGTTTTTTTGTATAGCCGAAGGATTTAAACTTCGGCGGTCCGTTCTTTTTCAGATTAAACTCCGTTGACGTTGGATCTTCAACGGGCTTTACGGGCGCGGATTCCTGACGAGAATCGTTGCGGTTGCCGCGACGGTCGCGGCTGTCGTTTCGTCTGTTTCTATCGTTACGTCTGCCGTCGTTACGTCTGCCGTTTCTTTCTTCGTATCCTTCGCGCACGCCGCCTTCTTTCGGGACGATGACGATATGACGATTCATATCTTCTCCCTCGGATTCGGTCGTGGCGTATTTGCTGTTTTGAAGCGCGGTGTGGATCACGCGGCGTTCAAACGGATTCATCGGTTCAAGCTCGACGTTTCTTCCCGTGCGGTACGCCTTGTATGCAAGGCGGTTTGCAAGGGATTCCAGGGTTTCGATGCGTTTTTCGCGATAGTTTTCGGCGTTGATCGACACGCGGATAAAGTTGTGTCCGCTTTCGTTGACAAGAATGAGCGCAAGATACTGTATCGCGTCAAGCACTTCGCCACGGTATCCGATAATGACGCCGCTGTCACTTCCCGTGATATTGACGACGATTTCTTCGTCTTTGACTTCGCAGTCGGCATAGCATCTCAGATTCATTCTTTCAAACAAGCCGTTCAGAAAGTCGATGACAATGTCTGCGGGTGTTTCCTTTCTTTGGACGGTTACGACCGCCTTGCTGAAAAGACCGCCTTCCTGCAAAACTTCTATTTCGGCGTTTTCTCTTTCGATGCCGAGTTCTTTCAAGCCTTCCTCGATGGCTTTTTCGACCGAGGACGCTTTGACTTCGATTTTTTCCATATGGACTCCTTATTATTTGAAGGTCGATTCAAGACGTTTTTCTTCGTTTCGCTTGTCGTTGACCTTTACGCACGCATTGTAAATAAGTTGGAAAACGGTGCTGAACAGGTTGCTTATTACCATATATATCGTGAACGCCGTGCTGTACAAAAGGGCGAACACCGCAAGCATAATGGGCATAAACCACTGCATCATTTTCATGTTTGCCTGCATTGCGTTTTGCATATCTTTGCCGCTGCCGTTAGCCGTCGGGGGCTGGGGCGGCTGGGTTTGTTTCATAAGTTTAGTGGACGCGAAAGTGATAAGTCCGGTGATTATGGGCAATAACATAAAGCCGTTCCAGCGGCTGCCGCTCTTCCCGTTTCTCTTGACCTGATTATACTTCGCGATAAGCGGGTTCATGACTTCTTCGTATTCGGTACGGTTGCCGTGCTCGATAGAAGCGGTGTCGATGCCGAGTTTTCCGATTCCGTTGCCGATAAACGTTTCGTAATCGGGAATAGGATTCTTCCAGCTGTCGGGCATAAACACGTTGTTTACCCACATGAACTTGATTTCTTTTTTGTATTTGTCGTCAAAAAGGCTTACGACCGTGTTTTGCGCTGCCGTCGTTGCGGTTTCTTTTGCGACAATGGTTGCCGCCTCGTCCGCTTCCGTTTCGCTCTTTCCTTCGATGTTATGCAGTTTGTCGTATTCGGTCTTATAAACTGCCGCGTATTGCGTTTCGTAAGTCGAATAGTACGAGCTTGACAAATCCTTGTACATGTTGATGTTGTATTGCTTTACCATGCCGTTAAATCCCGAAAACACCATGAAGAATATGACAAGCGAGATTATCGACGGAAGACAACTTCCAAGCATGCTGTACTTTTCCTTGCGGTAAAGTTCCATCTGCTTTTGCGAATACAACTCCTTATTTCCGGCGTACTGCTGCTGCAATTTTTCAAGTTGCGGCTTCATTCTTTCCATCGCGCGGTTGTTCTTCGTCATTACGACTTTCTGCCATACGTCGAAGGGCGACATCGCGAGCTTTAAGATGAGCGTGAAGCAGATTACCGCCACACCGTAGTTACCGATACCCTTGTTCAGCGCGTCGATAAGCCACATTACGCCTTCGGCAATTTTGTTCGCCGCAAGGCCCATCTCCATTATACTAACCATTTTGCGTTTCCTTTATAGTTTTCTGCCACGGGGTCGTAGCCGCCCTCGTGGAAAGGGGTGCATCGAAGTATCCTTTTCGCACCCATTACGCATCCCTTAAAGAATCCGTGTTTTTCAATTGCGGTCAGGGTATAAATCGAACACGTCGGCACGTATATGCACGGCCGCGTAAGATTTATCGAAATAAAACGTTTGTAAAATCCAATTAAAATACGGGCGAGCGTTTTCATAATCATAAGGAATGGCCCAAAAGTCCGGCCTTTTTGAGGAGCGACCTCATCGAATCGGCAATGACGCTGCTTTTCTTGCCGTAGACTGTGCTTCTCGCCACGAATATTATGTTGTACCCGGGGGTTATCTCGGGTATCATAAGACGGACGCTTTCGCGCATCTGTCGTTTTACCCTGTTGCGCTGGACGCTGCCGCCGACCTTTTTCGAAACCGAAAATCCGACTTTGAGCGCCCCTTTCGTCTTTACTGTGTACAAAACGAAATCGTCGTTTGAAAAAACCGTGCCTTTCCTGTAAATGTAGTTGAAAGACGCGCGTTTTTTTAACTTATATTCCTTTTGCATTGTTCGGGGGAGCGTCTGCCCGCACAATTAGTTGTGCGGGGTAAGTTTTGCTCTGCCTTTGTTGCGGCGACGTTTCAGAACGTTGCGGCCTTGCTTGGTTTGCATTCTCTTCCTGAAACCATGTACCTTGGTTACGTGTCTTTTCTTGGGTTGGAATGTCCTTTTCATATATGCCTCCTTGATAGGGATTATTTCTTCGTTACTATTGTTATTATAATATAACAATGCCAGTCAATTATAAGGAAATTTTGTTCGCGTGTCAACCGATTTGACACCTTTTGAATAAATGCCGTTTTCCGCCCCGATAACTTTTCGGTAAAAAGTATAAGGCGATTTTTTCCGTTCGGTTGCGCGCAAAATAAAAAACCTTTCCGCTTTCGGAAAACGGAACGGCAAAATTTCTCGTTTCGTTCAAGATCTTTTTCAAAAGAAAAAACCTTTTTCTCTTTTTTGAAAAATTAAACCGTACTTTGTACGGTTTAAAAAATTGTTTTCGAAGATTTTGTGCCGTTTTCCGTCAAAAAACAAACAACAGCTCTTTTAAATTAATATTTGTTTCCGCCCGGCTATAAAAATTAGACACTTGTATAGTTTTTCTGCCAATGTTTATGCTTTTCCCAGTTTACATTCTTTTATTTTTGTCCGAAATTATTTCATTTTTGCATTATTCGACAATGCAAAACCTTTGGTGTGCTTGCAACAAATATAAATCATCAAAGCACCATTCGCTTGCAACAACCACGCAACAAAACTCCGTTCGTTTGCAATAGACACTAAATAACAAAGCAACTTTCGTTTGCAACAAAAAAACACAACAGCAATACGTTGTTTCGCATGAAACAAAACACAAAAAAACACCGCACGCATGCAGCACTGTCAAAACAATTCAAATTTATAATACCCGGCATTTGCTACAAGTCACCGCTTAAATAAAACACCGTAATTATTACAGATCGCTTTTTGTCGATTTCCGGCATCAGTGTTTTATAATTGCTTTTCGCAACACATGTGCCAGAATCGTTCGCGACTGTTTTTTAGGAATTAATACACCACAACACGACTGCGCTCGCCCATAAACAAGCACTTATCGAAAATTATTGTTTTTACGATCAGACAACGCAAAATTATTCGACCTAAAACAGCCCGAATAAACATTATTTGCATTTTACACCCTTTTCACGTCCAAAATCATAATTATGCCAACAGATAATAATACGAACTTAGGTTTTACGCCGTGTTTTTGACTAATACTGCGTTACGCTCACGGCTTATACGGTAAAGTATTAAGCCGCTCGCGTGCCTTGTCTTATTCTAAAAACACGACGGGAAACTTGTTCACAACCGAAAACGCCGAGATTTCAGATGATTTTTGGAAAAGGCGAACGCGGTTGTACTTTTCGTACTACAAGCGAGCATTTTTCATAAAAGCGTTGAAATATCGGCGTTTTGGCAACGATATCGTTCAATCCGTATCGGTCACATTTTTCACGGCGCGTTTCGATGATTATTTTTTTTCAATCAAAATCATTTATGCGCCGACGAGTACGCCGCTACCGTTTGCGCCATAAAATCCACGCAATTAAAACAAGGCCAAACAACCCGCTGCGTTTTCTTAAACACAAGAACGTATCAATCGCCATTTGGCAAACGATTTAACTTGTGCCGCTCGCAAAACGACGTTCAAAACACAAAAGCGTTTTCACAACAAACAATACACGCCCAAATCAAAAGATCAACCGTTTGAATCAGACCGCACTCATTTTTACGTAAGGTTTAACAACGGCAACTATGAAAATGCACCGTCCGACCATAACTTTTTCTTTCTCACAAAATCACAACCACTCAACAAAAAACAACCAACCGGAACAATCAATCAAATCAAACAATCAGAAAAAACAATCCAAAATCTCTCAATCAAAAACTCGCCCAAAACAAACACAACAAGCAATTACGAAAAAATGCAATGTTTTTGAATATTAAAATAATCGCCGGCTGATTCACTGCCGACAAATACTTCCCTGAACCCACGTCTAAACATTCGCTTTTAATAAAGACTCAATACAACCGCAAAAAACAAAACAACATAACCTACACTTTAAGGTAACATACAGCAACCACGAAAAAGTAAAACTCTTTATTATTAGATACTATGAAACCCGCAAGAAAATATATTTAATTTGGAGTAAATTCAAAACACAAGGAACGAATAACAATTTCAACAATAATATATTGTCCGCACATAAAACAAAATTATTACATTGTAATCAGATATTGACAATTCTTACTTTTATTCCGGACAAGCATGCCAAATATCAATAAAACCGCACTTTTCATAAAAAATACACCTTTTCGGAACACGGCAAAATAATAATAAAAAAGCCCGAAAACTCGGGCAAATAAAAACATTGCTATTTTGATTTCTTTGGCTTGTCTTTTCGGCAATTATATACTGCCATAACTGTTTGCCTTGCAAGATCGGAATTATCAATATCCAATACGTAATGCAGTTTTGCGCCGTCGTATGGAATCTCTTGTTCGCAATCTTCACCGAGAAGTTCGGATGTTTCTTTCAAAATCTTAACAAAAACGCAATCGTCGCAAACAAGCAAAACGGGCACGGCTTTATAATATACCATATATTCGCCAAACATTTTCTTGAAAGAAATATCCGGTAAATCAATTTGTTCGACAACGTATTTAATATAATTCAGGTCGGTCGCCATAAAAACCTTCTTTTTTGTCAATTTTCTCAAAACTATTATATCAATCGGTTGACAATGTGTCAATTTACTGGCAAAATGGTTAAAAGATATCCACATTTTACGGAGGCGACGTTTCACGTGAAACAACGGGATATTTTGCCTGTTTTGATATGTATTGTTTTTATATGTTTCACGTGAAACAATTAGTTATCCACATTTGTTCCACGTGGAACAAAAGCCGTTGTTTTGAGCGGGTTTTAGGCTGTTTTTCCGGTTTTTTTGGGCTATTTTTAATTGTTTTTATCGTTTTGTTTCGTGAATTTCCGTTCTTTCTCCGTGTAAATTTAGCAGTGCGTTTTTGTGGATAACTTTCGGCTTTTTCGGACAAGGTATATATCCCGATTTTTTGGGAATAATTGCAACAAATAATATTATGAAAAGGCGGTAATTATTATGAAATGTACGTCGTGTAATAAGTCATTTTCACCCGAAAAAATGTATGTTTGTAAGTCATGCGGCGCTTGCTTTTGCGAAGATTGCGTGAAAAACAACCAAAACTCATGCCTGAAATGCGGGACATTCCTTGATCGTTTGAATTAAAAAGTGCCGTTTTTCTTGGCAAAAACGGGCGTTTCACGTAAAACATTGTCGTTTTTGGCGCGGTTTTTTATTGTCTTTTTATATTGGTATTAGACGGATTTTTTGTTTATTTTTCGCCGTGTTTTATTATAAAACCAGATAAAAACTTTTGTATTGCGGACTTAATTATTCTTTTCTTTTCGATGTTGCGGCAAGGAACGTGAACGATTATGTTTGTTTCAATAATTTTCAATCGTTTATTGTCCGGAATAATTTGCCGTCATGGCTTCTTTTTTATTATTCTTTTTCGGTATAACAAAAAACCGCCGTTTCGGGCGGTTTATTATTAGCGCGTTATCGTCTTACAAAACGTTATAATTATTGAAAAGGCGTCTTGTTTGACGCCATTCCGATGTTTTTCTGTTTTTCTGCGAGTTGTTCGACAGAGTTTGCGCCGGGCTCAGACTTTGTCATGTAAAGGTTTTTTACCTTTAATTTATAAGTCTGCGCCGATTAAAAGCATTCTTTATGCCGATTAAATAATATGGGGCAAAAACGCTCTGATTTCTTCCTTTGCGCCTTCGAGATCGTGGTCGAGATAATTCCCGCATTCCTGCCGCTTAGAGCCCGGGATTTCCGTCATTTCCAGACACTTTTCAAAGCACTCTTTCACAATAGGCTTTACTTCGTCAAGCGTGGTGTCGAGCATAAGCAGATAAAAGCCCGTGCGGCAGCCCATCGGCCCGAAATAAACAACCTTGTCTTTGACCGCGCTGTTTCTTATCACGGTTGCGAAAAGGTGCTCAACGGTATGCGCCGCGGCAGTCGTAAGGAAATCGCCCGCGTTCGGTTTTTTGAAACGAAGGTCGTAAGTATAGATATTGTGCTCCTCATGAGAAAGGTAAACCCCCTCCGGGTGGGCGTCGTGATTTATAAGAAAAGATTTGATGGTTTCCATAGTTTTTGAATTTTATATATTATTATATAATATATAAAATTTTGTCCTTTGTTTTTTTCGTGATTTTTCGGCTTTTTGCCTTTTTATTTTTCGCGCGCAATCGCGTCGATAACGTCGACGATTATTTTCGCGCAATCTCTTGTCCCCCGGTCTGCGATTTCGTTGAAGTCGGCGGGGCTTGTTTCGTCGGCGTTGTCGCTGACGATTTTAAGGCTCAGCGCAGGCACTCCGTTTTTGTTTGCGATAATGCAAATTCCCGCGCCTTCCATATCGCAGATTTCGGCGTCGAAATCCGCAATAAGTTTATCTTTAACTTCGCTTGACGAAATGAACTTATCCCCGGAAGCAAGCCTTGCCGTCTTAATTTTGGGGAAATCCTTTTTCACCGCGGAAATAAGATTTTTGTCGAAATAAAAGTACGGGTCGGGATTTTCGTCGTAATGGCCCGCTTTCACGTTGTCGATTGCCGACGTGTCGATTTCGTAATGCACGACTTTTTCGACAACCGCGACGTCCTTACAACCGAAGCGTTTCGTAAGCGTCCCGACGAAACCGAAGTTGAATATCGCCCGTACGTCGTATTTCGCGATTAAAAACTCGGTTGCGCCCGCAGCCGATATTTCGCCCATGCCGGACACCGCGACGTAAATCAGGGCGTTTTCGCGGCTGACAAGGTACGTGTCGTATGGCTTATTTTGAATTTTTTCGACTTTCCCGAAGGCTTCGAGCACGCCTTTGACTTCGCGTCCGATTGCGATAACCATTCCGAATTTTTTCATAACAGTCCTTTTTTGTCGATATATTTTACATAAGTATACCATATCTTCCAGAAATTTCAAACAAATGATTTGTTAAATCGTCGCGGCGTATGGTATAATTTCGGATTGAAGAGGTATTTATGAAATTCGATAAGAGAAACGTTGCGCTCGCATCGCTTGTATTCGGCTGGATTTCGATTTTCTGGAACGTATACGATCAGCTTATTCAATCAATAAACACGTATTCTTTCGCGCTCGAACCGTACGAAAGCGGGTGGATTCTTGCAATCGACAATATTGTCGGGCTTTTTGTTCTGCCGCTTTTCGGGCACTTTTCGGACAGATGCAAAAGTCGTTTCGGCAAGCGCACGCCGTACATTTACGTCGGCACGGCGATATCTCTTATCGGGCTGTGTCTTGTGGGCGTATTCGCCTCGAAAAGGCAACTCGCCCCGTATATCGTGTCACTGACGGTGACGCTTGTCGCGATGGCGGCGTACAGAAGCGCGGGGCTTTCTCTCGTGCCCGATTTCGTATACGAACCCGACCGAGGCAGGGCAAACTCGATTGCGAATCTTGTGTCCGTCGCGTTCACCGCCGTGGGTATCGTGCTGGCGATGGCGTTCATGCCCCTTAAAGCCGCGAAAAACGCGCAATTTTTGCCGATTTGTCTTGCGGTTGTCGGCAGCAGTCTGATAACGGTTGCCGCATACTCGTTCACTTTCAGCGAAAAACGGGTGACGGACGACTTCAATCGTCGTTTGGAAGAATATAAACGCGACTACCCCGAAAAATACAAAAGCGAAACCGTCGTCGTGGAAGAACTTGACAAGCAGCAGATGAAGGGCAATCTTTTCAATAAGATTTTCATTCTTGCAAGCGTGTTCTTCTTTTATATCGCGTACAACGCGCTCGTGTCGAATTTCACCGTGTACAGCGACGTAATGCTCGGCTTCAAAATGCCGCAACTGCCGCTGGTTTTCGTCATAATCGGCGCGCTGCCCGGGTTTATATTCGCTTCTCACGTCGCAAAGAAAATCGGCCGTAAGTACACGATAACGATCGGACTTGCGCTTATGATGGTCGCGCTGCTTGCCGCGATGCCGTTTTCCAAAAAAGACTCGGGACTTGAACTGAAAATCCCGCTTGTTTTCTTCTTTATGGTCGAGGGCGTCGGCTACGGCTTTGCAATGGCTAATCTGTATCCGTTTTATCTGGAACTCAGCAAAGCCAAAAACATCGGGCAAAACACGGGTATCTTTGCGGGCTCTACAACCGCCGCAATGGTCGTCACTCCCATACTCGCCGGCTACGTAATCAAGGAAGTCGGCAAGAAAACGGGCAAGACTTACGTCATCGAACAAATCGTAAACGGCGTCAATACCGAGGTCGTGAAAGTCGGCGATTACAGCGTGCTGTTCCCGTACTGCGCCGTCGCGATACTAATTGCGCTTGTCTGCATTCTTATCGTGAAATCCGACTACGCAACCGGCGGATTGCGCGACCATATGAAAAAATATTTCACAAAAAGGAAAGCGAAAAAGAATGACTGAATCCTTTTTTACAACGCTTAAAACCGCGGCTGAATCCGTCGGCGTAAGCGTTACCGACAATCAATGCGAAAAACTTTACAAATTTTACGAAACGGTGGTTGAATACAACAAAAACGTTAATTTAACTGCCATTACCGACGAAAAAGAGTTTATCGTAAAACATATTGTCGACAGTATTTCCGCCGCAAAATTCATAAAAGAAAACGCCGCCGTCGTCGATATCGGGGCTGGCGCAGGATTCCCGTCGATACCCCTGAAAATTATCCGCGACGATATTGTACTTATTATGCTTGACGCGCTTTCAAAACGCGTGGATTTTCTGAACTTTGCCGTAAGCGAACTTTCCCTTAAAAACGCAAAAGCCAAACATTTAAGGGCGGAAGAAGCGGGCGAAAAACTTTTAAGGGGGAGTGCCGACGTCGTCGTCGCAAGGGCGGTCGGTCAGACGAATATCCTTCTGGAACTTTCAATCCCGCTCCTTAAAAAGCACGGCATTTTTATAAATTATAAGGGCAAGGATTTGTCCGACGTGGAAACCGCAAAGACGGCGGAAGCCGCACTCAACGCGAAAAAAACCGAAGTTTTCAATTTCTGTCTTCCTTTTGACGTCGGCGAAAGAAACATCGTCGTTTACGAAAAGATTGAAGACACTCCGAAAATTTATCCGAGAAAATTTGGCACAATCAAGAAAAATCCGCTGTGAAAACAGCGTTTTTTTGTTTTATCCGCTTTTTAATTTCTTATGTTTCACAAAAATAATGTTTCACAAATTTTTGTAAATAATTGATTATTCACCTTTTTAATGTTATACTGAAAAAAAATACTTTTACATACGAGGTGTTTTATGTCAAACAAAGGTATCGGAAAAGGTCTTGCTGCCTTGCTCGGCAATATGAAGGAAGAAGAAACGATTGCGGAAAAAAGCGAATCCGCCGTATCCCGCGAAATAATGAACGTCGATATTTCCCTTATCGACACCAACCCTTATCAGCCGCGTAAAGTTTTTGACAAAGCCGCTCTGGAAGAACTTGCGGCGTCGATTAAGACTTTCGGTATTATCCAGCCTCTGATAGTTTTGAGAAGTGGCAACAGATACGTCATAATCGCGGGCGAAAGGCGTTTCCGCGCGGCGCGACTTGCCGGTCTTACCTCGGTGCCATGCGTCGTAAGGGAACTTACCCCGCGCGAAATGAGGGAAATCGCCCTTATCGAAAACCTTCAACGTGAGGACTTAAACCCCGTCGAAGCGGCGGAAGGTATCGCGGAACTTATCAAATCGTGCGACCTGACGCAGGAAGAAGCGGCGGAACGTATCGGAATGAGCCGCCCCGTCGTAACCAACCTTTTAAGGCTCTTGTCGCTTGACAAAGAAGTTCTGGAACTCGTAAGGTCGGGCAGACTTTCGGGAAGCCACGCAAGATGTCTTGTCGTCGTTACCGACCCCGAAGTGCAGGTATATTACGCAAACAAAGCGTGCGACAACAAAATGTCGGTAAGGGATCTGGAACAGCAAATCCAACTTTATCTCGGCAGGAAACTTATCCCGACCGGCGCAAGAAAAGAAAAACAATCGAAGGAACTCAAAGGGTTTGTCAACGATATGAAACGAATCTTTAATACGAAGGTCACGATCCTTGGCGGCGAAGAAAAAGGACAAATCCGCATCAATTATTATTCCAACGACGATTTGCAACGCATTTACGACTTAATCGACAGTTTAAGACGTTAATTTTTAAGATAAAGTATGGAAACCACCAGAATAACCTTGCCGAAAATTACCTTGATCGGGAAGTGCGGTTCGTCGAAAGACGGCAAAGATTTCGTCAGAGATTTATGGACGGAATTAAACAAAAACTTTTCGGAAATATCTTATCTTGCAAAGTGGGACGAGTCGGGCACGCTTAAAGGTCTGTGGGGCGCTATGAGCGACGAATCACTGTCTTTTAAGCCGTGGGAAGGCGGATATGAAAACGGGCTTTATCTTGCGGGTGTCGAAGCCGTCGACAACGCCGTCGCTCCAAGCGGCTGGACAAAATGGGAGATACCGTCTTTTGAATATATAAAGGCAAAGGTGGAGTCGACCGAAACTTTTAAGGAACTTATCGGATACCTTATCGCAAACAAGATAAACCTTGTCGGAAGCGTGCAGAATTTCACCAATCCGAAAACCAACGAAAACTTCCTTATGTTTCCGATAAGAAAAGTCGAAGAAGAAAAGTAACAAAAAGATTAAAACAAAACACACTGCATTTTTTCGCAGTGTGTTTTTTTGTTTTGGAATAAGTTTATATTAGTTGATAATACGCACGGGCAGAATAAGGTAAAGATATTCGTCTTCCTTCTTTTCCGTAGGTACGATGACGCCGGGCGCGGTCGAAGTAGTGAAGCAAAGTTTCACAAAATCGTCGCTTATCGCGCGCAGGCTGTCCGAAAGATATCTTGCGTTGAACCCGATGTTAAGGTCGTGTCCAAGAAGGTCGATATTGACGATTTCGTTGATGCCGCTGATTTCGCTTTCCGCAGATATCGACATTCTCTTTTCGCGGATTTCAAGTTTTACGACGCTTTTCTTTTCGGTGCGGGTTGCAAGCGACGCGCGGTCGATTGCAGTGTCCAACGCCTTTTTATCGACAAACACGGTGGTTGTGAAGTCGGAAGGAATAATCTTGTTGTAGTTGATATATTCTCCTTCGATAAGTCGCGTTACTATTTTGGTGTTTTCGAGATCGACCATGAAATAGTTTTTCTCGATGCTCACCTTTACGTTTTCGTCGCTGTCGTCAAGAAGTTTTGAAATTTCACTCATACTTCTTGCGGGGACAATTATTTTAATATCCGCTCCGCCGTATTCGATTTCTTTTTTGCAATATGCAAGGCGGTATCCGTCTGACGCGACGCCGATGATTTTATTGTCGGAAATTTCAATGCTGCAACCTTTAAGCGTTGGGCGGTTATCTTCGCTTGCGGTGCAGAATATGATTTTTTCGATAAGGTTTTTCAACTCTTTCTTTACAATATAAAAAGAGTTTTCGTCGTTGACGTTTTTGAAAGCAGGATATTCGTCGGCTTCCATCGTCTGTATATAGCCGTTATTTTCGCCGTAGGTAAGTTTAAGGGTGTTTTCCTCGGACGTATCGATAATAACGTCTTCCTTATCGATTTTTCTGACGTATTCCGTAAAATATTTTCCAAGGATAACCGTTTCTCCTTCGGTAAAAATATCCGCCTTTATTTTCTTTTCGATTGAAAGTTCAAGATCCGTTGCGGTAAGCGTCAAAGTATCTCCTTCCGCTTTCAGTTTAATACCGTTCAATATCGGCATTACTTTCTTTAAAGGAAGGGCTTTTCCCACCTGTGTTAAAGCGTCTGATAAGTCAAGGCTGTCGCAAGAAAGTTTCATCGTTTTCTCCTTAATTATTTATTGTTATTTTATACTTGATGATGATTTTGTTAATAAGGGTTGTGGAAAAGTTGAAGGTGAACGTTTCGCACAAGATATTGACAAAATACGATTGGTGCCAACAACAAGTTGTGGATTTTAATGTTTACAACTTTGTTGAAAACTTTTATATTTTATAAACATATCTACAATCAGCGTTTATAGAGCATGTCTTTTATGTCGTTGATTTGTATTTTTAGTTTTTGTGACGCGCCGTTATTCGACGAAATAATGTCCGAAATTTTGTCGCGCGCGTGGATTATCGTCGCGTGGTCGCGGCCGCCGAAAATACCGCCGATCGACACAAGGGGGACGGAAAGCATGTCGCAGATAAGATAAATCGCGATCATTCGGGGTTCCACAAATTCCTTATTTTTCTTTTTGCCGATAACGTCGTTTTCGGAAACGCCGAAGTATTTGCATGTTGTCGAAAGCACGTCGTATGCGTCAAAGTGTTCCTTTTTCGTTTCGATATACCCGGAAAGCGCCTCTTTCGCAATAGCAAGCGACGCCGGCTGTCCCGAAAGTTGGGAATAAAACATAACCTTGTTCAGCAGCCCTTCAAGGTCGCGGATGTTGTTTTCCATATTGCTGGCGATAAACGACGCGACGTCGTCCGAAAGATAAAAGTTTTCGGCGTCGGCTTTCTTTTTGAGAATTGCGATTCTCGTTTCGATATCTGGCGGCTGAATGTCCGCAAGAAGTCCCCACTGGAAACGGGTGCGAAGCCTTTCTTCAAGGGGCGCGATTTCCTTTGGCGGACGATCCGACGAAATAATGATATGTTTATCGTTCTGATATAAATCGTTGAAGGTGTGGAACAACGCCTCCTGCGTGCCTTGTTTCGACGCGATAAACTGAATATCGTCAATCATAAGCACGTCGACGGAACGATATTTTTCACGGAAAGCCACGCTTGTTTTGGAATCTCTTATCGACTCCACATAGTCGGCGATATACTTGTCCGTCGTGATGTACATTATGCGTTTTTGAGGAAATTTTGCGTTTATGTAATTTCCGATTGCGTGCATAAGGTGGGTTTTTCCAAGTCCGACTCCGCCGTATATAAACAGGGGATTGAAACGACCGCCGGGATGCTCGGACACGGCTTGCGCCGCGGCGAAGGCGATCTCGTTGGATTTCCCGACGACAAAGTTTGAAAAGGTATATTTTTTATTGAACGAAAAACCCGCGTCATCGGATTTTTCAACCTTTTTCACGACAAGTTCGTCCCCCAATGTATAGTCCTGCTGTTTCAGACAATCGGCTTTTTCGGACTCGATAATAATTTTCACGTCCGAGATAATGGGGTTGACTTCTTTCACCGCTTCGAGGATGGTTTCGCGGTAATTTTTCACGATTGTGTTTTTGCTGCTCTGACTTCCCGTTTGCAGCACGAGAGTATGACCGATAAAACAAATCGGTTCCAGTTTTTCAATCCATACTTCGTAACTTATCGCCTGAAGTCTTGCGGATAATTTGATTTTGGTGTCGTTCCAAAGGGTATTGATATCGATCATAATAAATATATGATAACATTATTGACCGAAAAAAACAAACAAAATCGGTATATATTATAAAAATAAAGTATATTTATTTAAGAAAGTTTTTTGCGCTTATTTTATCTTTTTTTCGGCGACGGTGCCGTTCTTTACGACGTACAGTTTTGACAAATTAAGGGGTTTAACGTCAAATTCCGTACACGTAATCACCGTTTGCGTGCGGTTTGCAAGTTCGATAAGTTTTTCGCGGCGCGCCACGTCAAGTTCGCTCAGAACGTCGTCCAGAAGTAAAATCGGGGCTTCGCCCGTTTCGTTTTTGAAAAGAGTGAGTTCCGCGATTTTGACCGAAAGCGACACGCTTCGCTGCTGTCCCTGCGACGCGAATTTTCTTGCGTCCACGTCGTTTAATATTATTTTAATATCGTCGCGGTGCGGACCTTGCGACGTGTACATAAGGGCGCGGTCGCGCTCCACCGACGTTGAAAATGCGGAAAGTAAATTATTGTAAATTTCGTCGTAAGTGTCGCCTTTTATCGCGCACTCGTATTGCAGCGACAGGGTTTCTTTTCCGTCAGACAATTCAAAGTGGGAATCTTTCGCAAGGGTTGAAAGTTTTTTTACGTAATTTTTCCTTGCAAGAATCAGATTCGCGCCGACTTCCGCCATACCCTCGTCCCATATCGACAAAAGGGTTTTCAGGTTTTCGTTGCGGTTTTCGTTTTTGAGAAGGGTGTTTCTTTGTTGCAGAATTTTGTTGTATTTTGCAAGCGACTTAAAGTAAGTTTTCGATTGTTGCGAAAGGGAAATGTCCAAAAATCTCCGTCGTTCGTCGGGGCCTGCTTTCACGAAACGCATTTCGTCGGGGGAGAAGTAAACGACGTTGACGATACCGATAAGTTCGGACAGTCTTTTCACGGGAAGATTGTCGATTTTTATTTTTTTCGCGCCTTTGTTTTCAATTACGATTTCGATGACGTGCGTGCGATATTTTTTTGCGATTTCCGCCTTGATATACGCGCGCTCGGCGTTGAACGAAATAAGCTCCTTTTCGCGGCTCGTACGGGGGGATTTGCCAAGTCCCAACAGATAAATCGCTTCCAGCATATTCGTCTTTCCGCTTGCGTTTTCGCCGGAAAGCACGTTGATGCCTTGTCCGAAAGTAACGGACGCCGCGTCGTAGTTTCTGAAATTTTTCAGTTGAAGCGATTTGATAAACATACGGTTATTATATCATATCGGAAAAGAAAGTAAAAGAATTTTTAGGAAGTATCGGAAAAACGCGCGGTTTCTTATCCGCGGCGGAAATGTAAAAAAAGACGTCCGCGCCGCAGGGGTTATCAGAACCGAAATAAGAAAAACGGATATATTCCCCCACGACAAATTGAATTTTGCCCTTAAAAGCCCCGAAAATCCCGTAAAAAAGGATAATTTATCAAAAAGACGCGAAAAACGTTTTGTAATTTATTGATAATATGTTATAATTATTATACTTATTACTTTATGCGTGCGCACGCATTGCGTACGCGGGAGAGCGTATGCGCGTGTTTTACACGGACGTCGTCGCGATAATCGACGAAGGCGTCGGAAATTCGACCTTGTCCCTGGCTCTTGACGAAATCATTTCGGAAGGCATGATAAAGGTACAAAAAACCGGCGAACCCAGAAGCGTCGTTTTTTACGACGACGAAGACGGAAAACAACATGCTTACATAAGCAATCTGTCTGGGCGCGCGCTTTTTTCACATTTTGAAAAACACGGTTTTATTTTCATATAAACGGAGGTATTATGGAACAACAAAATTTATCTTACGACCAGGGCGCGATACAGGTCCTCGAAGGGCTGGATCCCGTCCGTAAAAGACCGGGTATGTACATCGGCTCGACCGACGAAAGGGGCTTGCATCACCTTGTTACGGAAGTCGTCGACAACAGTATCGACGAGGCTCTTGCCGGATACTGCGACAAAATCATCGTTTCGATTGAAAAGGACGGCAGCTGCAAAGTCATCGATAACGGCCGCGGAATCCCCACGGGCATTATCCCGAAAGAGGGTAAATCCGCCGTTGAAGTCGTTCTGACGAAGTTGCACGCCGGCGGAAAATTCGGCGGCAGCGGCTATAAAATCTCGGGCGGTCTGCACGGCGTCGGCGTATCCTGCGTGAACGCATTGTCCGAATGGTTGGAAGCCACCGTTTACCAGAACGGAAAAATATACAAACAAATTTTCAACAGGGGCATCGCGCAACGTCCGTTGCAGGAAGTCGGCACGACCGACCGCACCGGCACGACGATTCAGTTTTATCCCGATCCCGAAATTTTCGAGACGCTCGATTTCAACTACGACACGATGAAAATCCGCCTGCGCGAACTTGCGTACCTCAACCGCGGGTTGACCATTCAGCTTATCGACCGCCGCGAAGAGCCCGCACGTGACGAAACTTTCCATTACGAAGGCGGTATCGTCCAGTTTGTCGAAAGTCTGAATAAAAACAAAGAGACCGTTTTCCCGGAGGTCATTTATTTTGACGAAAGTTACGAAAACGGCGAGGTCGAAATCGCGATGCAGTACAACGACAGTTATTCGGAAACCATTTTCGCATTCGCCAACAACATCAATACCGAAGAAGGCGGCACGCACCTGGAAGGTTTCAGAAACTCGCTCACCAAAATCATCAACGATTACGGCAAAAACAACAATATTTTGAAAGGCGACGAAAAACTTTCGGGCGACGACGTCAGGGAAGGCTTGACGGCGGTTATTTCCGTGAAACTCACCAACCCGCAGTTCGAAGGTCAGACCAAGACGAAACTCGGCAACAGCGAAATGCGTACGGTCGTCGCAAAGGCTATGACCGAAGGACTGGGCTCGTATCTCGAAGAACACCCCAAAGAAGCCAAAGATTTGATTATGAAAGGCGTTCTCGCCCAGAAGGCACGAGAAGCCGCAAGGAACGCACGCGACCTTGCAAGGCGCAAATCCGCCCTTGAAAGCACCACGCTCCCCGGCAAACTTGCCGACTGTTCGGACAAAGATCCTTCTCTTTGCGAAATTTACCTTGTCGAGGGCGACTCCGCAGGCGGCAGCGCAAAGATGGGGCGCGACAGACGTTTTCAGGCAATACTGCCCCTCCGCGGTAAAATCCTGAACGTTGAAAAGGCAAGGCTCCATAAGGTCCTTGAAAACGAAGAAATAAAGACGATGATCACCGCGTTCGGCGCGGGCATCAAGGAAGATTTTGACGAAAGCAAGCTTCGTTACAACCGCATCATCTGTATGACGGATGCCGACGTTGACGGCAGCCATATCCGCATACTTATGCTCACGTTCTTCTTCCGTTTCATGCGCCCGCTCATCGAAAACGGCCACGTTTATATCGCGCAGCCCCCGCTTTACAAAGTCACGAAGGGCAAAACCGTCAAATATTGTTATTCCGACGACGAACTTAACGAATATCTCGATTCCGTCGGAAGAAAGGGCAACGAAATTCAGCGTTACAAAGGTCTTGGCGAAATGGACCCCGAACAACTTTGGGAAACCACGATGGATCCGAAATCCCGCACGCTGCTGCGCGTAAATATGGATGACGCGATCGCCGCGGACGAAATATTCACCGTTCTTATGGGCGAACAGCCCGAACTGCGCCGTCAGTTTATCGAAGACAACGCGACGCTCGTAACAGAACTTGACATTTAAGGAGAGATGAAAAATGATAATCAAAAATAACGATTCTCAGAAAGATAAAGATTTCGTCGAACATCTCGGGATGTCGAAAATCGTCAAAATCGACCTTGACCAGGAAATGAAAAAATCGTTCATCGCCTACGCAATGGCGGTCAACGTATCCCGTGCGATTCCCGACGTCAGGGACGGTCTGAAACCCGTACACCGCCGTATCCTTTACAGCATGAGCGAACTTAATCTGACCTGCGACAAGCCGTTCAGAAAGTGCGCGCTAATCGTCGGCGACGTTCTCGGCAAATATCACCCCCACGGCGACAGCTCGGTTTACGACGCTCTCGTAAGGCTTGCTCAGGACTTCTCGATCCGCTGCCCGCTTATCGACGGACACGGTAACTTCGGCTCGGTCGACGGCGACCCCGCGGCGGCTTATCGTTACACCGAAGCAAGGCTTTCCAAAATCGCCAACGAAATGATCCGCGACCTTGACAAACGCGTTGTGGACTTCTGCCCGAACTTCGACGACACGCGTGAACAGCCCGTCGTGCTTCCTTCGCGTTATCCCAACCTTCTCGTGAACGGTTCGGACGGTATCGCCGTCGGTATGGCGACGTCCATTCCCCCGCACAATCTCGGCGAAGTTATCGACGCCACCGTCGCTCTTATGGAAAATCCCGAACTGGAAGTCGAAGACCTTATGAAATTTGTTCCCGCGCCCGATTTTCCGTCGGCAGGCATAGTTCTCGGCCGTGCGTCCATTCGTCAGGCATACAAAACCGGTCGCGGCGGCTGCATAATCCGCGCCCGCACCGAAATCGAAGAAATGGCAAACGGCAGGACGAGAATCGTCGTTACCGAACTTCCGTATCAGGTCAACAAGGCGCGCCTTATCGAAAATATCGCCGACCAGGTCAAAGACAAGCGAATAGAGGGCATTTCGGACATTAAGGACGAATCCGACCGTCACGGACTCCGCGTCGTAATCGACATCAAAAAGGACGCGAACGCGCAGGTCGTTCTGAACACGCTTTTCAAACAAACCCAGATGCAAATCAGTTTCAGTATGATTATGCTTGTCCTTGCCGACAAAAAACCGCGCATTCTCAATCTGAAAGAAATCCTGACTTATTACATCAAGCATCAGGAAGACGTCATCACCCGCCGTACGAGGTTCGACCTTGAAAAGGCGGAAGAAAGGGAACATATCTTAAAAGGTCTTGCAATCGCGCTTGCGAACATCGACGAGGTCATTAAGGTCATCAAAGAAAGCGCCGACAACGACTCCGCCGCGAAAGCCCTTATGGATAGGTTCCTTCTCAGCGACAAACAGGCGGCGGCAATCCTTGAAATGAGACTTCGCAGACTTACTTCTCTGGAAGTCGAAAAAATCAACGACGAACTTGCCCAAAAAGAAGTCGAAATCGCCAACTACAAGGAAATTCTTGCCGACATCAACAAAGTCAACGACATCGTCAAGAAAGAACTTTTGGAGGTCAAGGAAACGTACAATACGCCGCGCCGCAGCGAAGTTTCCTACGATTATTCCGAAATCAATATCGAAGACCTTATCGAAAAGGAAGACATCGTCGTTTCAATGACTCACGGCGGATACGTCAAACGTCAGCCCGTTGCGGAATACAAGAGCCAGCACAGGGGCGGCGTGGGTATCACCGCGCACAAGACGAAAGACGAAGACTTTGTGGAAAGCATCTTCACGACGTCCACCCACGACGACCTTATGTTCTTCACCAACTTCGGCAAGGTTTACGTCATCAAAGGGTACGAAATTCCCGAGGCGTCCAGGAACTCCCGCGGGCGCGCAGTCATCAATATTTTGCAGCTCGATCCCGGCGAAAAGGTCGCGACGCTCCTTCCCGTGCCCGAACGCGGCGAAGGCTATCTGATGCTCGCAACCAAACAAGGGCTTATCAAGAAAACGGCATTATCCGAGTTTGAAAGCATCAGAAAGACCGGTAAAAAGGCGATTCGGTTGGTTGACGGGGATGAACTCATCGCGGCAATGATCACGAAAGGCGATGAAGAACTTATCATTGCGTCGCACGAAGGCAAGTGTATCCGCTTCCGCGAGGCAGACGTCCGCGCAATGGGCAGAGACTGCCAGGGCGTACGCAGTATGAAACTTAACCCCGGCGACTACGCCGTCGATATGGCAATGGTCGAAGAAGACAAAGAAGTTCTGACAATCTCCGAAAACGGCTTCGGAAAACGCTCCTCGCCCGACGAATACCGCGTGCAAGGACGTGCGGGCATGGGCGTCAAAGCGGGCGTATTCAACGAGGAAACCGGAAAACTCGTGTGCCTGAAAATGATCAACGCCGACAACGATATTATGATTATCGCCGACAACGGCATCATTATCAGAGTCGCGGCGGACGAAATTCGCAAGATCGGCAGGGATACCAAGGGAGTCAAAGTCATGAACCTCAGGGAAGGCAGCAAGATTATGTCGATTGCGGTCGTCCCGCACGAAGAACCCGAAGAAGAAGTCGTGCTTGACGAAAACGGCAATCCCGTGACGACGACCGAAGACGTGAGGGAAGTAACGTCCGCGACAGATTCCGAATTCCCCGTCGATAACGAAAGCTCGGAAGAAGCGGCGGAAGTCAACGCCGAAATCAACGCCGTAAACGAAACCGTTTCCGACGAAGAATAAGGCAAATCAAACAAAACAGAAAGCATCGCGAAAGCGGTGCTTTTTTATTTGGTGTTTATGAATTATATAAGGATATAGTGTTACCGACACGGCGAAAACCTTGTCGCGAACACGACTTTGCCGAAATTTTAAGTATCTTTTATGAAAAATTTTTAATTATTTTAAGGCTTATGCTTAAAAATGAAAGAAAATGGAGCAGGAACATGAAAAAGAGGATTTTGAAAGTTTTGGTAGTAACGATTATTGCGATATGTTCGTTTTCGCTTGTCGCCTGCAACAGTGAAAACGACAAAAGCGGCGGACTGAAAAAAACGACTGCCGTCGCGCCGACAGTTTACGACGTGAGCGAAAAAGAAAGCGCGGTGGAAAATGCGGCGACCGTCGATTTGTCGGCGCTGTCCGAAGACGTGAACGCGGACGGAGCGACCGTGCTTTCAAACGACGTAACGACGATTACGACCGCGGGCAGTTATATATTGACGGGCGCGTACGCGGGGATAACCGTGAGCGTCGGCAACGGCGAAACGGTGCATCTGTTTCTGAACGACGCGACGATATCGGGCGGCACGGGAATCGCGATTTCAAACACGAATAAAAAATCGACGCTTATAATCACCGCGTGCGAAAACACCGAAAACGAAGTGGCAAGTAAGGGTGACGACGTGAGCGCGATCCACGTCAAAGGCACGCTGAAAATCAATGGCACGGGAACGATAAAAGTAAGCGCGAAAAAGAACGGTATCAAGGTTTCAAAAGGGCTTTCGATTGCGGATTCTACGATAAATTTGACCGCCGGAAACCACGCTTTGTCCGCAAGGTTTATTGAAACGGAAAACGCCAAAATAAACGTTTTATCCGCTGGAAAAGACGCGTTAAATGCGGAATGTGACGATGAAACGCAAGAGTTTACTTTGAACGAAGGATACGTTTCTCTTAAAAACAGCAAGATAATTGCAAGCGTTTCGGGCGACGGAATTCAGGCGGACACGCTCGTATATATCACGGGCGGAAGCGTGGATATAAAAACCGCCGCAACCTTTGTGAGTTACAGCGAAGAAAGCATGGCGGCATACGACCTTACCGAGGACGATTTCAGATATATCAAAAGCGGCGACACCCATAAAAAGGTTGCCGACGACGTAGCGACAAAGGGCGCGCGATACGCGATGATTCAAAGCGCGAAAGGCATCAAGTGCGGCGAAATCAAATATGAAATCGACGGCACGGAATACGCCGTCACAAAAAATTCGAATTACTTTATCGTCATTGACGGCGCACGCGTGAAAATAGATTCGTCCGACGACGCGATCCACACGAACTCCGGAAACGTGCTTATAAAAAGCGGCACGCTTGATCTTACCACTCTCGACGACGGAATCCATGCCGATGAACTTGTGAAAATCGACGGCGGCGAAATCACCGTGAACGGCGCATACGAAGGAATCGAGGGCGCATACGTTGAAATAGGCGGCGGCACGATTTACATCACCGCAAGCGACGACGGCATAAATGCCGCAAGCGACGACGAAAGCGTGAGCGAACATATCATTATCTCGGGCGGAACGATAGCAGTCGACGCGTCGGGCGACGGCTTGGACAGCAACGGCACGATTTACGTCACGGGCGGCACGCTTATCGTATACGGCCCAACGACGGGCGCGGACACAGGACTTGACGCAGACGGCGGAATCCTTATCGACGGCGGCAACGTATTCGTCGCGACAACCAAAGAAATGATTGAAATCCCCGCGTCGAACTCAAAATCCAACGTGCTTGTGTACGGCGTAAACACGGTTCAGGCGGGCTCGGAAATCATTCTGACAAACGCGGACGGTGGCGAAATGGTCCGCATAACGCTCAAAAAACAGGCGCAGGCGATAATCCTGTCAACGCCCGAACTCGCAACCAACGGCACGTATAGTCTGTATGCGGACGAAAACCTTCTTGCAAGTTTTTCAGTGACCGAAACGATAACGGCAATTGGCGTGCGGTCGAACGGCAGACAGGGCGGACAACCCGGCGGTCAACCCGGCGGACAGGGCGGAAATCCTTCCGCTCCCCGAAATTAACACAGATCACAATCCATAATTCCTTAATCCTAAAACACATCAAAAGACATTACCACCGCAATTGCGGTGGTATTGTCTTGCCCCGCGGCGCACACTTCGCTTTTGAAATCACGTTATCGCAAGCGATAACGCTCACTCTTATGCTTGTTTGCGCCTTTTTCTCCACGCAAGTACAAAAGTATCTTGCGTGGGTTTATAACAGGTATCCCTTCCGGGAGATTGCCACGTCGCTTCGCTCCTCGCAATGACATAGTACTTCGTACGGAATATAAGAGTTTGTTTGATGGAAACTTATTACAAAATTTTCGTACTTTCTTTATTCTTTTCCGTGCAACGCACTTTATGTCATTGCGAGCGAAGCGTGGCAATCTCCCGGAAGGGGAACCTTGTAAAACAAACGCGGTATTACTTTCAAAAAGTAACATAAACGAAAAATTTTTTTCGGGCAAAAAGGACTTTGTGCGCGAAAAATATTGAAATAAACCTTTTCACTGTGTTATAATTACTTTATCTTTTAATAACGTTGGAGGAAATTATGGCAGATTTTGACTTCAAAGCCGCTTCCGAAAGCATGATGGACTTTATTAAGAAAGTCGAAACGGAAATCGGTCCTCGTCTCCCGGGTTCCGACGAAGAACGCGCCGGCGCCAAACTCATCAAAGAAGAATACGAAAAGAATATCGGAATCAAGCCCGTGTCCGAGCCGTTCAAGGTTGCACCCGAAAGCGGAATCGGCTCGATCCCGTACATCGGTATCGGCGGACTTATCGCGCTTATCGCGTTCTTTATTTACCCGATAGCGGGCGCGGTAATCGCTGCGCTTTGCTTCATATACTTCGCGCTTATGGGTGGTTTCTACACGCAGATTTTCGACTTCCTTTGGAAAAAGAAAGACACCGAAAACTTCTATACCATGCAGGAGCCTTTGTCAGGCAAGACGGACTATACCATCGTGTTGTCCGCGCACTACGACAGCAGTTGGAACTGGAACCTTGCAAAGAAAAACCCCAAAACGTTCATTCCGAAAATCGTTTACGGCGTCGTAGGGCTCCTTTCGATTCTGGTGTTCGGATTCGTGTTGCAGTTTGCCGCGGACGGGACGTACGCTAATCCCTTGTGGACAAACGCCGCAACCATCACCACATGGAAATGGTACGCATACGTCGGATATATCCTTCCCATCGTCTGCATTCCGGGGCTTTACTTCATCACGCAATTCCTGTCGCACGACAAAACCATCGCGTCCCCCGGCTGTATGGATAACCTTACGGGCATCGGCTTGAATCAGGAAATCGCCAAACATTTCAGCGCGCATCCCGAAGATTTGCCCGAAAACTGCCGTCTTATCTGCGCCGCTATGGCTTGCGAAGAATCCGGTCTCCGCGGCTCGCGCGCGTTCGTGAAACACCATAAAGACGACGGCATGCTCAAAAATTGCTATCAGATCAATGTCGACAGCATCTCCGACGAAGATTACTTCGAGGTCATTCAGGGCGACGCCGCGCAAATGTGCAAATTCGATATGGAACTCGGCGATATGCTTTACGAATCCTTGCAGGAACTCGGACTTGTCAAAAAGACGGGCAGAATCTGGAATCCCGTCGGCGGTTGCGACAGCACCCCGTTCTGCCGCGCAGGCGTAAAAACCATCACCTTCGCCGCGCAAAACCCCATCGCCACCGATTATTACCACACTTCCAACGATAAGTCGGATCGCTTAAAGACCAGCGTTTTCGAGGGCGGTATCGAAGCGGTGTATAGGACGATCAAGAAAATCGGCGCAAAAGAAGACGCGAAACGTCAATAATTTGCGTGCTTTCGAGTTTTCGGCAGAACTTGCTCGGTTGCGTACGAAATAGTACGCGCGCTCGCAAAACCAGCCGAGAAACGTCAACGGGGTCCCCACGAGATACTTGTACTCGTGGGGCGGTAGACCATCAAATTCTTGACGTTTCGCACAGCATATAAATTAAGCACCCCAAGTGGGTGCTTTTTTGTGTCGTTTTCCCCATTCAGGGAACCCGCGCGCCGCTAACCCTGAATTCCCCTTTCACGGTTTTTGAAAAGCGTGGTTTTCAAAAACCCGAGCAATGGTGGATTTTTATATTGTATATAAAAAATACATATCGCTTGCAAATATATTTTTGATATAGTATTATAATTATTAGTAAAAAATGCGATATTGTTTCGTTACGATATATCGGAGGAACTATGAAAGGCGGTTTTGGAAAATTTCTTACATTCATTTTAGGGATTGTCGTGGGCGTATTGCTTGTCGGCGGTACGATTGCGGGCGTGGTGTACTACGCGGTGGCGGCGGTTTCCGTCAACGACGTGGAAAACTACACAAAGCAGGAATTCACTTTCATCGACAAGGACGCTGAAATCCGCAACAAATCCATACTTGACATTTACGATATGGTGAAAGGCGGCAACATCAAGGAGACGACGGTGTCCGACGCGAAGCGTATTTTCGGCATCGACATCATCAAAATCCTTGAAAACTCGCTTGAAATCACGGTGGACGACAAAAGTCGCGAAACGCTTGGCGCGTTAAAGGTCGCGGACGTTTTCAAAGACGATAATCTGAAAGTCGTGCTTAACTGCTTTACGCTTGGCGACGTTCTGAAAAAGACGGGTATCGACACGACCACGGGGCTTGCAAGCAAGCCGATTGTGCAGGAACATATTTCGGAGCCTGTCATCGACGGATTCAACGCGCTGCTTAAATCGTTGGAAATCAACGAAATGACCATCGCCGAAATGCAATATCTTCTCGGCGTGTCGTTTGGCGCGGGCGGCGTGCTGGACACTGTCGCAAACGTGAAAATCGGCGATCTCAATTCCGCGATAAACAACATTAAGTTTGAAGACGTTTTGCCCGATTTCGACCGTGACCTTTATACCGAATGGGATTACCAAAACAACACGGCGGTCTTGTACAGAAGATCGCGCGCGCAGTTTTCGCCGAAAACGCTCATCGCGGCAAACGGCACGAGCGAATACTTTGAGTACGTTTCAAACGACAAAAAAGTCAGCGGCGAAACTTATTATCTTCTTGACGCCGACGCGGGCACGATAAAAGTCAGCGACGCCGGCAACTGGAAACTCAAAGCAGGGGCGGAACTTCCCAACTTCAAAAACAGATACGATAAATCGGGCAATCAAAACCGTTTCGGCATCGCATACGTCGTGCCCGAAGACAGCCACGGTATGACGGTTACCGAAAGATACGACGCCGATTATTCGACGAAGAACGAAAGCGGTTTGTTCTATTATGAATACGATTTTGTAACAGCAACGGAAGCGGGCGTTGAATATTTTTACCGTGTAGGCGCGGCAGTCCGCACGAAGAATCAGGACGCAACCGGAACAGAACCCGCAAAATACGCCGAAATCATTGAATGGCGCGGATACGTCGAAACGACAAAGGCGGACTATTTCGAGGCAGAACCGTGGAAAACTTACGGTTACAGCAGAGACGGAAAGGTCACCGACGAAGAACTCCAAGAACACCCGTCAACCGATTCTTTGGCAAGATACGCTCTTATGCACGTCGGGAAGAGCGAGCCCGTCCTTAAAGCGCTTGCGGACGAAACTCTCAACACCCTTGACGGCGCGATCGGCGATATGAAACTCGGTCAGGTCATCGAGATTACCGACGACAGCGCGGACATTCTAAAAAAGCTGAAAGACAGCAAAATTTCCGAAATCGATAAAGACGTCAAGAACGTCAAAGTCGGCGATATTATGAAGGTTGTTTCCGTCACGACCGCAGAAAAAGCGACGGACGGCGCATATATCGCGCTTCCCGCACTTTCCGCGGGCAAAGAATACAAAGGCACGTTTATCACCGCAAAAGACGGGGATAAAACCGTATATCTTGTGAAATATAAGGACGGACTTGCCGGATTTGGCGATAGATACAACATCACCGAAAAGGCAAGCAACGGCGTTGTCGTCGCGCTTGCAGACAAGACCATCGGCGAGTTGCAAACCGCAGGTATCGACGACCTTGTGAACGCCGCGCGACTTTCCGACGTCATGGACGTGGACGGCGACGTGTTTGTTTTGGACTCGACTGCCGACGCGAAATTTATCCTTGACGAAGACGCAAACAACGAAAACGGATTCTTCCGTCTTGCGGCGGCGTACGAAACGGCTGAATATAAGAGAGTATACGAAGGCGACGGAAACGCTGTCGTCAAAAAACTTTCGACAATCGGCGTAAACAACATTGCCGCCCGTATGGACGACGTTGTCAACAGCACGCTCTTAAAGGAAGTTGTCGAAGTCAAAGAAAGATATAAATTAAAAGTCGCGACGGCGGCGGACATCGGCAACACAAGCGTCAGGAAGTATATCTCGCTTGCCGACGTTTACGCAGCCCCCGATTACGCGGGAACGTTCAACGTGGGTTACGTGGAGACCGATCCCGACACTGACATTAAATTCGTGCGCGCAAGAGGCACGATTGCGGCGGGTGTCACGCAGTACGTGATTGTCGATAAGGCAAGTTCGGGCGTGCTTGTCGGATTGCAGGACAAAACCATCGGTACGCTTTCGACGGGCGTCGACGAAGTCGTCAACGGAGCAACCCTTTCGGACGTTCTGGAAATCGACGGCAAAGTTTACGTCAAAGCGGCCGACTTCGACGCGGCGGTTGCAACAAGCCACGATAAAATCGGGCAACACGTCGCATATTATAAGGACGGCAACCTGTTCCTGGAAGCAGGCTACGTCAGAAACAACAACGGCGATTACGTTCTTCTTTCCTCGGGTTACTATAAACCGACTGCCAGATTCGATAAAACCGGGGGAAGTTATACTTCATCACCCGACGGTGAATGGTTCCAGATAGGTACCGAGTGGCATAATATGAACGACTACAAACGCTATAAGTTTGACGGCGAAACCGCGGCCGAATACTACGCTTGCATTTACGAAGGCGAATCCGACAAAATCCTTTCAAAAATGGCAACGATGACCGTTCAGGACCTTGCCGACAGCGGCACGATGGACAAAATCGTGAAAGATATGCGTATCGGCGACGTGATGGAACTTAACGACAAAAACAGCATTTTATACGGGCTCGGAAACAGCAAGATTTCTTCAATCGAAGCCGAAGTTTCCGACAAAATCAAAGTCGCAACCTTGCGTGAACTTAACGCCTGGGGCAATCTCGGTTTGACCGAAGAAGAATTGAACAAGACCGTCAAAGGAACGACGAAAAAAGTGGGCGACATGAAGGCGGCGGAGTTTTTGAAATTAGCGATTCAATTCGCAACAAATCCATGACCTATCATGTTAGAAAATACAAAGACGAGGATCGCGACGCCGTAAGAAAGATTTGCCACCTTACGGCGACCGCGCCCGCATACGTCAAAAATCCGGAACTTGTCGCAACGCTTTACGCCGACTATTATATCGAGTTCGAGCCCGACGGAATCTTTATTCTTGCGCGGGACGAAGACGACGTTGCGGTCGGATATATTCTGTCAAGTCTTGATTACAAAACTTTTGTGAAGACATTCACCAAATACGTTATGCCGCGCGTCAGAAAACTTTCAAGGATTGAAGCGTTCACGCACTTTTTCGCATTCCGCCAAAGTTTGTATATGGACGCGAAAAAATATCCCGCGCACCTGCATATCGACATTTTGCCCGAGGCGCAACACCAAGGATACGGCGCGAAACTTATGGACGCACTCATGGACTACCTTGCCGAAAAGGGCGTGAAAGGCGTGCATCTCGGGGTAGGCGGCGACAACGCGGGCGGAATTAGGTTTTACGAAAAGTACGGATTTACGATGATACACGACTTCGGAAAAATGGGAAAAATTTTTGCGGGAGTGCCGTCGGAACTCCTTGAAAAGCGCAAAAAACAATAACGAAAAGGCAGAAAACATTAGAGAGAAAACAACCACTTGACAACGTGCATAATAATAAATATAATATATTAAACTCATAGGCGATGAGAAACAAGAGTAGCGCAGGACGCCATCAAGAGAGAAAACCCTTTTGGCTGCAAGGTTTTTTGGATAAATGCGGGAAAGTGCGGTTTTGAGCCTTACGGGAGGAAATGCCCGTGCGTGCGCGCAAACGTTATTGCGCTATCCTTGATTGAGGTGGAACAACGGAGTTAATTTCAGCCCGTCCTTAAAGGAAACTTTTCGGACGGATTTTTTATTAAAGGAAGGTAAAAATGTCGGGATATCTCAAAAGTTACGTGGCGGCGGCAATGGAAAAAGATCCTGCCGCGACAAGCAAAATTATGGTGCTGTTTACCTATCCCGGGGTAAAGGCGCTTATGTGGCATCGTCCCGCAAACTGGTGTTACAGACACAAAATGAAATTCCTTGCGCGGGTAATTTCGCAACACGTGCGGTTCTGGACGGGCATTGAAATTCACCCGGGCGCGACAATCGGCAAGGGAGTGTTCATCGATCACGGCGCGGGAGTCGTCATCGGCGAAACGGCGGAAGTCGGCAACAACGTTACGCTTTATCAGGGCGTAACGCTTGGCGGCACGGGCAAAGACGCGGGCAAACGACACCCCACGATCGAGGACAACGTCGTGATTGCGGCGGGCGCAAAAGTTCTCGGTCCGTTCACCGTCGGCAAGGGAAGTAAGATCGGCGCGGGCAGCGTAGTGCTGAAACCGGTGCCCGAAAACTGCACAGTCGTGGGCGTTCCCGGGCGCATCGTAAAGCAGGACGGAAAGCGCGTGGACAGCTTAAACCAGGTGGAACTTCCCGACCCCGTGCTGGAAGAACTTCGCCGCATAAACGCAAGGCTAACGCAAATCGAAAACCTTTCGGGCATCAACTGTTCGCGTTATTCGATTGCAAACGAAGAAAATACAAAATCAACCGAAACGACAGATTAAAGGAGAAAAAGTATGGTTAAAGTATACAATACGCTGACAAGAAGAAAAGAAGAACTTGTTCCGCTTTCGGGCAACAAAATAAATATGTACGCGTGCGGCATCACCGTTTCGGGCGACGCTCACATCGGTCACGCATATCAGGCGCTCATTTACGACATCATCAGAAAGTACCTTGTGAAAAGGGGCTTTGACGTAACGTATGCGAGGAATTACACCGACGTCGACGATAAGATTATCGCAAAATCGAAAGAAACGGGAATCCCTGCCGACAAGTACGCGGCAATGATGATAAAACGCATCGACAAAGTTATGCGTGAGTTCGACGTGGACGATCCCGACATCTGGCTGAAAGCGACGTGCAATATCGACAACATCATTGACTTCATAAAGGGGCTGGAAGAAAAAGGGTACGCCTACGCAACGCCCGAAGGAGACGTGTATTTCTCCGTCGAAAAATTCCCGTCCTACGGCGCGCTCAGCAACAGAAAAACCGAAGAAGCGTTTTCCGGCGTCCGCATCGAAAACGAAGACAACAAGAAAAGCGCGCTGGACTTTGCGCTTTGGAAGTCCGCAAAAGAAGGCGAAATCTCGTGGGACAGCCCGTGGGGCAAAGGACGTCCCGGCTGGCATATCGAATGTTCGGCAATGAACCGCGCGGCTTTCGGCGATCAGATCGACATACACGGCGGCGGCCGCGACCTTATTTTCCCGCATCACGAAAACGAAATCGCGCAGACCGAGGCGCTTACCGGCAAAAAATTCGTGAAATACTGGATTCACAACGGGCTTATCAAGGTCAACGGACAAAAAATGAGCAAGTCTTTGGGCAACAGTTTGCTCCTTGAAGACTTGTTGAAAAAGTATTCGGCGGAAACGATAAAATTCGCGCTGTTGCAGACGAACTACCGCGCCGACATTAACGTTACGGACGATTTGTTCCCCACCGCCGAAAAACACCTTGTCGACTTTTACAGAGTTTTGGAAGAAGCCGAAAAATCCGGGCTTGAAAGCAGCAAAAAGACCGAAAAAATCGGAGAAGACTTTGTAAATTGCATGGACGACGACTTCAACACCGCGCTTGCGATAAGCAATCTTTTCGGATATTTCAAAAACATCAGAAAGAAGTTGAAAGACGGCGACGTAACCGCAATCGAAGACATCAACGCAATCCGTGAAAACTACGATATCCTTGGATTGTTCCGCGCGGACGCAAAAGAATTTTTGAAAAAATATGACAAAGCCGACGCCGAAGACAACGTGTCCGTCCCCGAAGAAATTTTCGCGCTCGCGGAAAAGAGAAAGGATGCGAAAGCCGAAAAGAACTACGCTCTTGCCGACGAAATCAGGAAAGAAATCGCGGACAAAGGGTTTATTCTTGTCGACACGAAAGACGGATTCACGATAAAAAAGGCATAACGAAAAAGGTCGGGCGCGAAAACCGCGCCCGTTTTTATTAAGGAAAAATCATTGACTATATTAACTTATTAAGGCTATAATATAGTAATTAAATCGAAAAAGGATTTTTTATGGCTTATTACGAAAGACTGAACATCAAAGATATTTTTCAGGAAGAAGTGTTCACCGACGAAGTGATGCAGCGATATATGTCGGAAGACGCGTATCGCGCGCTGAAAGACGTTATCGCGCGCGGCGACGAACTGCCGAGGAGTCTTGCCGACGAAGTTGCCGCGGCAATGAAGACGTGGGCTGTCGAAAAGGGTGCGACTCATTTCACGCATTGGTTCCAGCCGATGACGGAATACACGGCAGAAAAGCACGACAGTTTCATTTCCGTCGACAAAGACGGAAAGGTACTGCTGGAATTTTCGGGCAAAAGTCTTTCAAAGGGCGAAGCGGACGCGTCGAGTTTCCCGTCGGGCGGAATCCGCGCCACGTTCGAGGCGCGCGGCTACACCGTATGGGATTGCAGTTCCCCGGCGTTTATCAAGCGTTCAAAGGGCGGCGCGGGCGTACTGTGCATACCGACGGCGTTTTGCGCCTACACCGGCGAGGCACTTGACAAAAAAACCCCGCTCCTTCGCAGTATGAACGTTTTAAACCGCGAGGTTTTAAGGCTTTTAAGGATTCTTGGAGACAACGAAACCAAAAAAGTTACCCCCGTCGTCGGCGGCGAGCAGGAATATTTTTTGATCGACAAAAACCACTATATGCAGCGCGAAGACTTGAAGTACGCGGGACGTACTTTGTTCGGCGCGCCCCCCGCAAAAGGACAGGAAAAGTCCGACCAGTATTACGCGACAATCCGTGACCGCGTCGCCTTTTTTATGGAAGATCTGAATCGCGAACTCTGGAAACTCGGCATCGCCGCAAAGACGGAGCATAACGAAGTCGCGCCCGCTCAGCACGAGCTTGCGCCGATTTTCACGTCCGCAAACATCGCGACCGACCAGAACCAGCTTATCATGGAAACGATGAAAAAGGTTGCGGAAAAGCACGACCTCGCGTGCCTTCTGCACGAAAAGCCTTTCAACGGCGTCAACGGCAGCGGCAAACACAACAACTGGTCGATAATGACGGACACGGGCGTGAACCTTTTAGAGCCTGGCAGCAATCCCGCCGAAAACCGCATATTTATGCTTATGATACTTGCGGTCATCGCGGGCGTGGACGAATATGCCGACCTTGTCAGAATGAGCGCGGCAAGCGCGGGAAACGACAACCGTCTGGGCGGAAACGAAGCACCCCCGTCGATAATTTCGGTTTTCGTCGGCAACGACCTTTACTCGGCGTTTGAAACGCTGAAAGAAGGCAAAACCGCCGTTACGAAAGTCAAAGAGTACATCAAAATGGGGCTGCCGTCTTTCCCGAAACTCAAAAAGGACAACACCGACAGAAACCGCACCTCGCCGTTTGCGTTCACGGGGAACAAGTTTGAATTCCGCATGGTCGGAAGCAGCGCGTCGCTTGCGACGTCCATAATCGTCCTTGACACGATAACCGCCGAAATGGTGCGCCGTATCGCCGACGAAATCGAAGAAAAGACAAAATCGGGCGAAGACCTCGACCACGCGTTGTCAGAAATCATCGTGTCTTATATCCGCGCGCACGGCCGCATCATCTATAACGGCAACAATTACAGCAAGGAATGGGTGGAAGAAGCGAAACGCCGCGGTCTTCATATGACGTCCAACAGCCTTGACGCGTTCAGATGTATGCTGGACAAGGATATTGTCAATCTTTATGAAAGGAACGGCGTTTTAAGCGAAAAGGAACTTACGAGCCGCTATGAAATCTTTGTTGAAAACTACGCAAAGACCGTCAATATCGAGGCTCTTGCAATGCGAAATATCGCAAGGAAACAAATTTTGCCCGCGGTCATGAGGACGGAAGGAAAACTTGCGGCATACCTGAAAGACGTAAGGGAAATAAATCAGAAATTCGGGGCGGCGGACGAAAGACTGCTTGCCGAAACCGATAAACTTATCGACGAAACCGATCGTCGCACGACCGATCTTGAACACGCTCTTGCAAAGGCAAAGTCGATTGAGAATTTTGAAAAACAGGCAGAGTGTTATCGCGACAAAGTCCTTGTCGCAATGAACAGACTGCGTGAAAGCGTGGACAAGCTCGAACTTATCACCGAGAAGAAAGAATGGCCGTTCCCGTCTTACGGCGACATTCTGTTCTATGAGTAAAAAACGATGTTAAACGTTGAAAACGACAATATAAAGCCCGAAAACGGCAACATAACGCCGTCGGAAGTCGACCTTAAAAGGGCGAACATCATCGCCGACACTTTTGTGGAAAAGGTTGAAACCGCCGCGCCTGTCAGGATTGCGACAAGCGTTGACGAAAAGAAAGGCGCGGTAAAAATCCGTGAGCTTTACGAAAAGATTTTGGGGCTTCCTGCAAGGACGGAACCCACCACCGTCGCGCCGCTTGCGGGACGATTCGGCATACCCGTTTACGGGGTGATTTTCGCGATCGCGCTTGCGTTTTATATAGTGGGCGTGCTTATCGACGACAAAGCCGTCACATACGGTTTTCTTGCGCTGTCGATGCTTGTTACCATTCTTGTCGGCGCAATGCTGTTCGTACAGGTTCTGACAAACAAAAACACGTTCAACGCGCTTTTCCCGAAGCGCACGTCGTACAACGTATTGTCGTCGATCGAGGCGAAAGCCCCTGCCGAGAACACTCTTGTCATCGGCAGCCACTACGACAGCGATATGGACAGATCGGACGTCGTAATGTTCCTGAAAGATAAAAACCTGCCGAAATGGATTTCACGTGCGTTCAAGGCGTTGTCGATAATCAGCATACCCGTACTTTTCGTGTTTGAAATTATCGCGATATGTCTGCCGCACTTAAACGTCGGCGACAAAGCGGTGATGTTTTTATTCCCGACGATATTCTGCGGACTTGCGATATTTTATCTTGTCACGATGTTTTCATACAAAAAGCGCAACAGCAACATCGGACACGAAGGATTGCAGGCGGCGGGGGTATCCCTTGCGGTTGCGGACTATTTAAGGCTGCATCCCGAACTTATCCCCGACAATACGAAAGTCGTGCTTGCGTGCTTCGGCGCGAAAGAATGCGGCGCAAAGGGCGCGGAACAACTCATATTGCAACACTACGGCAGGGACGAATCACTGATAAATCCCGTCGTGATAAACTTTTCAAAAGTCGGCGATTGCGACAACGTCGTGATACAGGGCGACAGACAGTACAAAAACATTTACGACCTGAAAATCAACAACGTGGCGTTCAAGGCGATTAAGGAAGTGTGCGACGACGTGGCGTTCAGGTACAGCGAAACGCTTTTCACCGACAGCACACCGTTTGCGCGGCGCAAAATCCCCACGACTACGATCGAACTCAAAAAAGGCGACAACGAACTTTCGTCGGCATACGACAAAGCCTTCAAAAGCGCGCTTAACGTGACGGTCGATACGATGAAGTATATGCAGGAACGCCAGCAACTTTTCCGCGGCGAAAAGACGATAATGTAAACCGCTGCTAATTTTTCAAAACAAAACGAAATTCCCGCAACGAGATTGCGGGATTTTTTATTAAAAAACAAAAAACGACGAAAGATACGGCGGAAAAACGCCGAAAGGGGGAATAAGGTTTGACTTTTATAAGATAATTCATTAAAATCTTATTAACTTGATAAGGTCGCGGACAAAAGGCGCAACGCAAAGTCTGCATAAAGGAGAAAGATAAATGAAATCCGAACCCGTGAACGTTATTCCCGAAATCGAAACGAACCCCGTCGTATTTCAGCAGAAAGAACCCGAAAAGAAGTGGAAAACCGTCGTCAAAAAGTATGCGAATCGTTACTTCATCGACGCGTTTTCGGGAATGGCGCAAGGACTGTTCGTCACGCTTATCGCAGGGACGATATTAAAGCAAATCGGCAGTTGGTGCGGCGCGAATTCGGGCTTCGGCGCACTGCTTATTCTCATCGGAAACATCGCCTGCACGCTTATGGGCGCGGGCATCGGCGTAGGTATCGCCAAGAAACTGAAAGCGCCCGACCTTGTGGTTTTTGCGTGTGCGGTCGCGGGATTTTTGGGAGCGTTTTTGCCCGACAAAGTTTACAATCTTTTGTCCGACGGAAGTTTTTCGTTGAAAGCAGTAGCGGGCTCGATAACGGCGTTCAAAGTGGGCGCGCCCGGCAACCCCATCGGCTCGTACGTGTCGACTCTTATCGCGCTTGAAATAGTGTTGCTTGTACAAGGCAAAACCAAACTTGATATCTTAATCGTACCTTTAACGGTTATGTTTGTGACGATAATCTCAATGTTTGTCGCATATCCCGCAATCTGGTTCATAAAAGTAATTCAGAAATTCATTGAAATTTCGGTGACGGCGCAACCCTTTATTATGGGTGTTGTGATATCCGTCGTGATGGGCATACTTTTGACGATGCCCACGTCTTCTGCGGCGATATGGATTGCGATTGCGTCGGGAAGTACGTCCGACGCGATGATGCTTGCGGGCGGCGCGGCTGTCGTCGGATGCGCGGCGCAGATGGTAGGCTTTGCCGTGATGTCGTTCAAAGAAAACGGCGTCGGCGGACTTATCTCGCAAGGTATCGGCACCAGCATGTTGCAGATCCCCAACATTATGAAACACCCGCTCATTTTCGTGCCGCCGATTATAGCTTCCGCAATCGTCGGTCCCATTGCGACGTGCGTGTTCAAACTTCGTTGTACCGCGGGCGGCGGCGGTATGGGCACAAGCGGACTCGTCGGCGTGTTCGGCGCGGTCGAGGCGTCGAAAGGCGTTGTGTCGGACGCGAATATCGCGCTTGCCATCGTGTTTTTAATGTTCGTAATTCCCGCAGTCGTGTCGCTTTTACTTAGAATCCTTTTTGAAAAGAAAGGCTGGATAAAGGGAGAATGGATGAAACTCGACGTGTAAACATTACGCCATAAGAAAATCAACGATAAAAGACGAGCGAAAAGCGCGTCTTTTTATTTTTCCGAAAAGTCTGAAAAATCCCGCGGAGTTTATATTTTCGTCAAATCCTTGCCTAAATTATAAAATAAGTATATACTTTGTATATATTTAATATTTACGACTTTTTATCGGAGGCATTATGCTTTTATCGAAACTTGTGGGGGAACGCGTTAAGGAAGCCCCTGCGGACGTTACCATTTTAAGCCACGCGCTGCTTGCCCGCGCGGGGTATATCAAGCCGGTTGCAAACGGCATTTTCTCGCTTACTTCTCCCGCCCAGCTTATGGCGAAGAATATCGAAGACATTATCCGCGACGAAATGAACAAAATCGACGGACAGGAAGTGAAGTTCCCCGTCGTTATGCCCAGGGAACTCTGGGAGCAGTCGGGAAGATATTCAAGCATCGGCAGCGAGATGGTGCGGTTTAAGGACAGAAGCGGCAAAGACATGCTTCTCGGAATGACGCACGAAGAAGCGGCGGTACACCTTGCAAAAAACACCGTTTCGAGTTATAATCAGCTTCCGTTCATGATTTATCAGATTCAGACGAAGTTCCGCGACGAGCCTCGTTGCCGCGGCGGACTTATCCGCGTCAGGGAATTCACGATGAAAGACGCGTACTCGTTCCACATGACGCAGGAGGACCTTGAAAAGCATTATTACAAGGAATACGACGCATACAACAACATATTCCGCCGTATCGGGCTGAAAAAATTCATCGCGGTCAAGTCGGACAGCGGTATGATGGGCGGCAGTATCGCTCACGAATTTATGCTGCTGACAGAAGTCGGCGAAGACACGCTCGTGCTTTGCGACGAGTGCGGATACAAGTCGAATATGGAAGTCGCGACGGGCGTACGTCCCGAGGTCGATTTCGGCGCGGACGCGGAAAAGGAAGAGGTTTTCACCGGCGACGCCAAAGACATTGCGGAAGTTTCGGAGTTTTTGAAAGTTCAGCCTTATCAGACGATAAAGGCGGTCGTTTACGCCGTGAAGGGCGAAAAGACGGTTGTCGTCGCGTTTATCAGGGGCGATTTGGAAGTCAACGAAGCCAAACTCAAAAAAGCGATTATGAAAAACATCGTCCCGTGGGAAGCCGACGAAGAATCGGGGCTCGTCGCGGGAAATATCGGGCCAATCGGGCTTGACCTGAAAGACGGAATCGTCGTTTTCGATAAGTCTTTGGAAGGCGCGTACAATATGGTTACCGGCGCAAACAAACCGCTGTACCACGTGAAAGGCGTGAACGTCGCACGCGATATTAAGCCCAAATCGTTCGTCGATATCGCAAAAGTGAAAGCAGGCGACAAATGCCCCGTTTGCGGAAAACCGCTGCACCTTGAAAACGGCATCGAAATCGGCAACATTTTCCAACTCGGCACGAAATACACAAAGAGCATGGGCATGACCGTGCTTAACGAAAAAGGCGAAGCCGTCAACCCCATTATGGGCTGTTACGGTATCGGCGTAGGTCGTGCAATCGCCGCAATCGCGCAGGAAAGCAACGACAAAGCGGGGCTTATTCTGCCAATCACCGTCGCGCCTTACAAGGTTCATATCTGCCCCTTGCGTATCGACGACCAAAACGTCCGCGAAAAGGCTTTTGCGCTGTACGACGCGCTTATGAAAAAGGGCGTGAACGTGTTGCTTGACGACCGCGAAAACGTCTCAAACGGCGTGAAATTCGCCGACGCCGACCTTATGGGTATGCCTATCCGCGTCGTGGTAAGCCCCCGCGGACTTCAAAACGACGAAATCGAAGTTACCGACCGCGCGACGCTTTCGGCGGACAAAGTGAAATACGAAGACGCGCTTTCCTATATCGACGCCATGATGGCAAGAAAATACGAGGAACTGAAATAATATATGGTGAGCATCGGCAACAGCTGGGACGAGATTTTGAAGGACGAGTTTTCGGGAGAAAACTACCTTAAAATCCGCGAATTTCTGAAAGACGAGTATTCTCATCACGTCTGCTATCCGTCGATGTACGACATATTCAACGCGCTGAAATACACCGATTATTACGCCGTCAAAGCGGTGATAATCGGACAAGACCCTTATCACGAAGAAGGGCAGGCTCACGGGCTTTCCTTCTCGGTGAAAAAAGGCGTGGATATTCCGCCGTCGCTTGTCAATATTTACAAGGAGCTGAAAAGCGATCTGGGCATTTCGCCCGCGCCGCACGGCTGTCTTGAAAGTTGGGCAAAGCAGGGCGTGCTTCTTCTGAACTCGGTATTGACGGTGCGCGCGCACCTTGCCAACAGCCACAAGAATTGCGGCTGGCAGATTTTCACCGACGATATTATCAAAAAACTTAACGAGCGGGATACCCCGATAGTCTTTATTCTGTGGGGCGCAAACGCCCGTTCGAAAAAGCAATATATTACAAATCCGATACATTACGTTATCGAAAGCGCACATCCAAGTCCGCTTTCTGCATACAACGGCTTTTTCGGCAGCAAGCCGTTTTCAAGGACGAACGAGTTTTTGGAAAAAAACGGTATCGCGCCGATCGAATGGGAAATTAAGGATTGATGAAAGAAAAAACAGGGCAGTTGTTCAAGGCTGTCGGCAAAAAAATTAAGAATCTTATGACTCCCGCGCGATATATCGTGCTCGGGTTTTTGGGCGTCATCGCCGTCGGGACGATTTTGCTGGTGCTTCCGTTTTCTTCGGCAAGCGGAAAGACAATCGGCTTTGTTCCCGCGTTGTTCACGTCGACGACCACGGTGTGCGTGACGGGGCTTACCGTCATAGATCCCGCAACTCAGCTGTCGATTTTCGGACAAATCGTCGTTTTGTTGCTCATACAAATCGGCGGTCTCGGGTTCATGACCACGACGACGTTCATGTTTATGCTTGTCGGCAAGAAAATCAGCCTGAAAGAGCGCATGACGATTCAGGAGTCGCTTGACCAGGACAGCATGAAAGGCGTTGTGAAACTGACAAAACGAATCCTTGCGTTCACGTTCATTTTTGAAGGGTTCGGCACGCTTATGCTTATGACAAGGCTTGTCCCCGCACTCGGCGCGCGCGGCATATACGTTTCGTTGTTCACGGCGGTTTCGTCGTTCTGCAACGCGGGCATCGACATAATGGGCAAAGACTACGGCGCGTTTTCCAGCATTTCGGCATTTTCGCACGATCCCGTCGTACTTATCACCGTAATGGTGCTTATCATATCGGGCGGGCTCGGCTTTTTGGTTTTCAACGACATATTAAGGAAAAAGAGAAACAGACCGCTTCGGCTTCACACGCGCGTTTCGCTTTCGATGACGGCGATTTTGCTTGTTGTCGGCGCGGCGATGATACTCGGTATCGAATGGAACAATCCCGGCACGCTCGGTCCGATGGACTGGGGCGACAAAGTCCTTAACGCGTTTTTCCAGTCGACGACGGCAAGGACAGCGGGCTGGACGTCGATAAACCAGGCAAATCTCACGGACGGCGCAAAAGTTGCGACGATGGTGCTTATGTTCGTCGGCGCGTGTCCCGCATCGACGGGCGGCGGCGTAAAAACCACAACCATTTTCGTTATGATTATGTTGTTCGCGTCCGTATTCCGTGGCCGCGACGAAGTCGTTGTCGGCAAGGAAACAATCAATACAAGGACGATAAAACGCGCGGCGGTCGTTACGACGGCATGTTTCCTGGGATCTTTCGCGCAGGCTCTCATAATCTGGGCGACGGAGGCGGCGTACGGCGTGCAGTTGTCCGTCATCGACAGCATGTACGAGGCGTTCAGCGCGTTCGGCACGGTCGGCGTATCGGCAGGGCTCACGACATCGCTTCATACACCCGCGCTCATTACGCTGTGTTTTTCGATGTTCATCGGTCGTCTCGGGCCGCTGACAATCGGCACCGCGCTTTTGAATACAAAAAAACAATCGGCAAATATCAAATACCCCGATGCCAAAATTCTTATCGGATAAGCGGAGGTTTATTTTATGAAAAACAAAAAATCGAAAAATCAACAATTTGCGGTAATCGGACTTGGCAGATTCGGCTCGACCGTCGCGAAAACCTTGTTTGAAAAAGGCGAGGAAGTCCTTGCCGTCGATATAAAAGAAGAGGTCATCACGGAAGCGCACGAGTACACCACGCACGCCGTCGTCGCCGACGTCACCGACGAACGCACTTTGCGCGCGCTCGGCATCGAAAACTTCGACGTCGTCATTATCGGCATCGCAAGCGACCTGGAAGCAAGCGTTTTGTGCGCGCTCACCTGCAAGGAAATCGGCGTCAAAAAGGTCATCGCAAAGGCCGAAAACCTTAAACATAAAATGGTTCTGGAACGCGTCGGCGCGGACGAGGTCGTCATTCCCGAAATGGAAATGGGCGAAAAAATGGGCGCACGCCTTGCCAACCCCTTGCTGCACGACATAATGACCATAAGCAGCAAATACAGCATTATCGAAATGGAACTTCCGTCAAGTTGGGCAGGAAGCTCCCTTGTGACGCTGGATATCCGCAAAAAATACGACGTCAACGTTCTTGCGGTCGAGCGCGACAACGACGTCATCGTCAACTTCGCCGCGGACGAACCTTTGCTTGACGGCGACACTTTGCTTGTCGGCGGGAGCAGGGAGATGCTCGACTTACTTCAAAACCAATACAACTAAAACGGCATAATTTTGCGACCTTTTGAGTTTTTCCGAGAACCTGAAAATCCGTGTACACCAAAGTACACTAGGATTTTCAGAACCCCGAAAGAAACATCAAAAATCCATCAAATTCTCGCCGTTTTGGGAAAGATTATTCTCATCAAAATTCTGCCGTTTTGGGGAAGATATAATTTAATCAAATTCTCGCCGTTTTGGGGAGAATTTTTTATGTCATTGCGAAGCACCGCATTGCGGTGCTGTGGCAATCTCCCGGAAGGGAATCCTTGTCATAAAACCCACGCAAGATACTTTTGTACTTGCGTGCAACAAAAAAAACGCACCGTGGAAACGGTGCGTTTTTGATTGGTTTAATAATTAGTCTGCTTTGTAGGGAAGCAATGCCATAACGCGGGCGCGTTTGATTGCGTCGGACAAGAAGCGTTGATGTTTTGCACAAACGCCGGTCATACGACGGGGCATCATCTTGCCTTTTTCGGTGATGTATTTGCGAAGTTTGGCAACGTCTTTGTAGTCGATTTCGGTTGCCTTATCGACGCAGAATTGGCAGACTTTCTTTTTGGGAATTCTTTTGCCGCCCTGAACGGGGCGTTTTACTTCTTCACTCATTTTAATATACCTCTTAATTATTGAGCCCTATATACGGGCGAAAATCAGAAGGGCAGATTCTCGTCAACGGCTTTAAGGTCGTCGAACACGCCGTCGTTCGAGGCGGATTCGTCTTCGGCCTTGGTGCTGAGGAACTGAACCTCGTCGGCAACGATTTCGGTGACGTATCTGCGGCTTCCGTCGGGAGCGTCGTAACTGCGGGTCTGAACCGATCCGGATACGGCCGCTTTACTGCCTTTTTTCAAGTATTTGTTGCAATGTTCCGCCTGCGTTCTCCATACGACAACGGGAAGGAAGTCGGTATCTCTTACGCCGTCGCTGTTGGAAAATCTGCGCGACACGGCAAGCGTGAATCTGCAAACGGGAATGCCCGAGCCGGTGTTGGTGAGTTCGGGATTCTTTGTTAAATTACCGATTAAAAATACTTTGTTCATAAATGACCCCTTATGCGGTTATTTGCGGATAATCATCTGACGTACGATTGCGTCTGTGATTTTCATCTGACGATCGATTTCGGCGGGAGCGGATGCGCCTGCCGTAAAGTTCATCAAGACGTAGTAGCCTTCGTTCTTATCGTTGATGGGATATGCATATTTGCGGGTACCCCACTTGTCAATGCCGTCAACGGTGCCGCCGAGTTTTACGACGAGGTCCGAGAACCTGTCGACGAGAGCAGCCTTGTCTTCTTCCGAAACGTCATTGTCGATGATGTAAAGGATTTCATACTTGTTCATCTTTTTATACCTCCTTGTGGACTTTGTGGCCTGCTTAAACAGGCAAGGAAATTCGTCGATAATATATCAACGTGCAATTATTATAAATAATTTATTCGTTTATGTAAAGCGAAAATCGGCCAAAATGTCAGCGATTTAACGATTTTTTCAGCGATTTTCTTATTTTTTGCAGGGTATTGTCGACTTTTTTTGTGGAAACCGAAAGAGAGGCGGCGATTTCCCGATACGAGTCGCCGTCAAGATAAGCGTAAAAAATCCGCTGTTCTTCTTCCGACAAAACGCTTTCGATTTCCCGCATTAAAAGGGTTTCCCGCTCTTCTTCGATATAAACGGTTTCGGGATTGCCCGACGCGATTTCGACGTCGTCAAGCGGCACGCTGTCGTTAAGCGCGCGATTTTTCCCGCTTGAAGATTTCCTGATTAAACCGATGATTCTTTTGCGGACGCAGATGTAGGCAAACGTTGTGAAACTCGCGCCGGCTTTTTCGTCGTAATTCATAATCGCGTTGAACAGCGCGACCATTCCTTCCTGCACAAGATCGTCGGTGTCGCCCGACGGCAAAAAGAAGCGGCGCACCGCCTTGTTGACCAGCGATTTATGACGATGCAACAGTTCGTTTACGGCGGCGGAGTCGTTTGACTGCGCGCGTTTTGCAAGTTCCTCGTCGGGCAAAGTTTCGTATGTCATTTTCTGTCCTGTCGTACCTTTTCGTAAATCACGACGGCGGCGGCAACCGAGGCGTTCAGGCTGTTGATTTTTCCGCTCATCGGAATGGAAATTACGCCGTCGGCAAGTTCCTTTGAAAGGCGTTTTACGCCGCTGTCTTCGCCGCCGACAAGCAATGCGATTGCTCCGGTAAGATTTGCACGATACATAGGTTCACCGTCCATATCCGCGCAATAAACATACACATTTTGCGATTTAAGATAATTTATCGCGTCGTTGACGTTGGTAACTTTCGCGATTTTCACGTGTTCCGCCGCGCCTGCGGAGCACCTTAAAACGGTGTCGTTCACGGTAACGCCGCGGTGCTTTCCGATGACGATTCCGTGCACGCCCGCGCACTCCGCCGTACGGATAATGCTGCCGAGATTGTGGGGGTCGGAAAGCTCGTCCAGAATCACGATAAATGGCGGCTCGTCTTTCGATTTCGCAAAAGACAAAATGTCGTCCAAAGACGAATAAACAAACTCCGTCTGAGTAAGCGCAACTCCCTGATGTTTTGCGTTTTGCGTGATGCGGTCGAGAGCGGTTTTATCGACGACGGACACGACGATTTTCTTTTCTTTTGCAAGGGCGATTATGTTTTTTACGACGCCCGTCGTTTCGCCTCTTTGCACGTAAAGTTTTTCAACGGTTGCGTCGGAGCGCAACGCCTCATACACTGCGTTTTTTCCCGTAATTAACATGAGTTCTCCTTATTCGATTGAAAGCAATTCGTTCAGGCGGTCGTGTTTTCCCGTGAGATACAGGTATCCGAGAAGAGCCTCGAATCCGCTTGCTTTTTTGTAGTCGCCGATACTTGCGTTTTTTGCCGACGACGAATAATGCGCGTTTCTTGCGCGCTTGTAAACCGCGACTTCTTCTTCCGAAAGACACGGCAGCAGTTTTTCGATTTTATCCGCCTGCGCTTCCGCCTTGATTTCCTTGGTTGCGAGTTTATGGAGCGCGCCCGATTTTTTGTCGGACGAAAGGGCAAGCCGCGTTCTGACGTACAGTTGTTGTACGGAGTCGCCGACGAAAGCGAGAACAAGCGGATTCATCTCATCCGCTTCGGCTTTTGTGATTATCGTCGTAAGAAAAGGAATGGTATCTTGCATAAGACCGATTATATCACATCGAAGTGGCTTTAACAAGAAAAAATACGTATTGACCTTTTAACAAGATTAGTATAAAATATATTTACTATGAAAAACAAAAGATTTTTGAAAATAACGCTGATTGCCGCGGTTGTCGCGCTTCTTTGCGCCGCGCTTTGCGGATGCAGTCTTATACAAGGAATTTTACACCCGGAAGGGAAGTTTGCGCTGTCCGAAAGCGAGATAACGCTGAAAATCGGCGAAACGTACGACGTAACGCTCAGTAACGGGCGCACCGACGAGTTCACTTTGTCCACGTCGGACAAAACAAAGGTCGAAATATACGGGCGGACAAGCATAAAAGCCGTCGGGAAAACCAAAACCGCGGTCACGATTACCGCAACCAACGGCAAAGGCGACACGGCGGAACTCAAAGTAAACGTCGATTACGCCGACGTTTCAACGGTAAAAATCGGCGTTGAAAATCAATATCAGTTGTTGCAATCGGGCGAAACGCCGAAAAGCGTCGATTTTTCCGCAACGCTCAACGACGGCACGAACCCCGACACCGTCTTTTCGTGGAAATTCACGAACGGCGCGGGCGAAGAAGTCGCGACGGCAAGCGGCAAAACCGCGTCGTATCTTCCAAGCCCGGGAGAAATATATTTTGCTACCGTAACGGCGGACGGAAAAACCGCAACCGTCGGATTCTGCGCCGACAAGGAACTTCTCGTATATCTTGACAAATACCGCGTCGGGACGGAAGAAAAAATCGTCGTGCGCGCAAGATATTTCGACAACTCGCCTCTCGGCAAAACCGCGAAGGCGTACGTTTACGACGAAGGCGGGAATTTGATTTCCACGACGGATCTTAAACCAATCCGTTCAAAAGGCATAGGCGAGGTCAACGATACGATTGCCGCAATCGGAAAAGAAGGGGCTTTCACCTTAAAAGTCGTTGTGGGCGGAGTAAGCCGCGAAGTTAATTTCGTCGTCAAGGACAACGTCGCCGCAAACCATATCGAAGTCGGTGTGACAGGAAATCTCAGCCAGACCACGGCGGAAACGGTAACGTTCACGGCAACTCTTTCGCCTGCAAAAGCCGACGTCGAAAGCGTCAAATGGTACGTCAACGACAAGTATTATTCGACGGGCAAAACCTTTTCTTTTAAGCCGACGAACCGCGGCGAATATAAGGTAACGGCGGAAATAAACAAAATCACGAAAACAAAAACAATCGTATATCTTTCGGAACACGACGAAGCGTGGTACTACGCCTCGCACTTCCACGACTACGGCGGATACGCGCAAAACAGATATATAACGTCCAAGGAAGAACTTAAAAACCTTATCCTTTTCGTTCTGGAAAACAAAATCGCGGAAATCACGTTTTACGCGGGATACTCGACGCCCGAAACCGTGAAAAACGACGTGTCCGAAGTCAGGGATTGCGTTGAAGAGTCGGGCATTATCCCGGGATATTCGCTTGAAACGAGCGGCAACGAGTTCACGATAAAATTCAGGTTCTTCGCCGACGAGGCAGGTCTTATCGAGACGGTCAATTCGCCCGAGTACGACGCGCCCGACGGCTTTATGGACGCCGTGCAAAATACGTATTCGAAACCCCATTACGACAACGTAAAGAAAGAGAGAAACTTTTATATCGACAGCGTGAAAGAAACGATGAGCGTGTCGACAAGCAATATGCTTTACAAGGCGGTGGCGTGGGGCTATCAGCCCGTGTTTATGGGTTCGCAAGCCGACAATCTCAAACAAATATACGATAACGCGAAAGACGCGCTTTCTTATATCGTGTCCGACGAAATGAGCGAATACGAAAAAGTCCACGCAATCTACGACTACATAATCTACAACGTGCGCTACGACCACGACTGTGCAAACGCCGAAGATAAATACGTAAGCGGAAATCTCAGCCTTAACGAAAAAAATGAAATATTACGGATATTACCTTGAAGGGATATTCCTTGATAAGTTTTATAAGAAAGATATGCACGCCGTCTGCGACGGGAAGTCGAAAGCGTTCGTTTTAATGTGCGGAATCGAGGGTATCACCGCCGTACGTATCAGCGGCGAAGCGTCAAGCGACGGCAAAAACTTCGGCGGACACGCCTGGAACAAAGTCCTGCTTGACCTTAACGGCACGGGGGACAAGGAATGGTATTTCGTCGACACGACCTGGGGCGACGTCGGCGACAACAGCAAGGAATTTTTGTCGCACGCCTACTTCCTGTTGTCCGACGACGAAGTGAAAAACACCCACGTTGAAAAACAGGGCCACGATTACCCGAAAGCGGAAGGAAAATTCGATTATTACGCGCACGAAACTTATACGTCATACGGCACAGAATACAATTACGTTATCACAAACAGAAATCTGGCGGCACAGCAAATGGCGCGTGCGTTGAAAACGCTCCCGCCATCGACGATTGTGGAGTTTGAATTTGCGTTTTCCTTAACCAAGGACGCGGCGAAGATTTACGCAAAAGAAGCGATGCAAAAGGCAGGGCGCGGGTTTGAATACAGCTATGCGATAATACGCTCAAACGTTCTGGTGATTATGATCGGCGCCGCTGCGTAATCAGCGCAAATAACAGTTCAACAATACAAAATCCCGCAATAAAGCCTGCGATTTGGTAAAATCTTATGTTACCGCCGCAGGTTTTTTCAAGCGCGAAAAACAGCATTGCGAGCGTTGCCGCCGCAAAAATAACGTCGGATAAGAACGCGAAAAACTTCTTCTTCACGACGCGGCGCAAACCGCGAAGAAAGGCGTAAAGCACGCCCGACGTCATTCCGCAAAGAATCATCGAAAGAAAGATAAAACTTTCGGAAATTATCGAGTGCGTCATTTGAAAATCTTTTTGATAAGTCCCGCCTTCGTGAGCGTTTCCGAAAACCTGATTTCTTTCACTCTGCCGGTTGCCGAAAGCCGTCCCGAGTCAAGGTTGATTTCGGTGACGGAAAGCCCTTCGCCCGTGATTGTCAACGTTTCCTTGTTTTGCATCAATACAATCGACTTGTCGCCCGACGAAATCACTTTTGAAACGGACGTAACGGTCAGGCGGTCGTTTTCGAGCGCGAGCGCTCCTCTTTTTTCGTTTTCCATAAAAACAATGTATGCATTGAGTTTTCATAAATTGACAAACTCTTATTACTTGTTTATAATAGTTGTATTATTTTAGTGAGGGACTTATGTTATTCGGAGTAATCGACATAGGCAGCACGTCCGTAAGGCTTATGATGACGGACGGCGAAAAGGTCGAAAAAAGGGTGAACACGACGCGTCTTGCCGAGAATATGGACGAGATGAACACGTTGCAACCCGTCAGTATCGAACGTACGGCTCAGGCCGTTGCGGAGTATTATTTCGTTGCGATGCAAAACGGCGCAGAAGACGTCTATGCCTACGCGACGGAAGCGGTGCGCTCCGCGAAAAACAAATACAGGTTCGTCGACAGAGTCAGGGAACTTTGCGGGCTTGAAATCGACATTCTGGACAAAAAGACCGAGGCGGAAATCGGGTTCTTGGGCGCAAGCACGAAAGGCAGATGCTGCGTTATCGATATGGGCGGCGCAAGCACCGAAATTTCGGTCGGCGACGGCGAAAACATATTATATTCCAAAAGTTTGCCGTACGGCATCGTCAGGCTTTCCGCAATCGAGCGCGAAAAAATCGAAATGACGCCGTTCATCAACGACTGTCTTATGGGATACGGCGAAATTCCGCCGTTTGACAACGTCATCGCAATCGGCGGCACGATATCCACGATGGCAGCGATGAAAAACCAACTTGAAAAATACGATCCGAACGTCGTCAACGGCTCGGTGCTGACGCTTTCCGACATCGAAAACATGTACGACAAAATCAGCAAAATGACGATGGAAGAACGCCGCCACGTGAAAGGACTCCCCGAAAAGCGCGCGGACATCATCGCCCCGGGCATACTCATGTATTCGCTTATTCTGAAATATCTCGGCGCGGACAAACTCACCGTCAGCGAGGGCGACGGCGCGGAAGGCTATCTCATCAAACTCGGCGTATTGCCGCACGGGTTCAGGGCAATTTATCAGAAGATAATTTAATTTAAGGATATTTATGAAAAATCTTACAAGCAGCGAACTTCGCAAAATTTATCTCGACTACTACAAATCGAAGGGACACGCCGTTATTTCCAGCGCGTCGCTTATCCCCGAAAACGATCCGACGGTATTGTTCACGACGGCGGGCATGCACCCCCTCGTGCCGTACCTTCTCGGCGAAAAACACCCTGCGGGCAACCGTCTGACCGACGTGCAAATCTGCGTCCGCACGGGCGATATCGAAGAAGTCGGCGATCCGACGCACTGCACGTTTTTTGAAATGCTGGGCAGATGGTCGCTCGGTGACTACTTCAAGGAATACGCAATTTCCTGCTCGTACGACTTTTTGCTGAACCGGCTGGAATTTGACAAAGACAAATTCGCGGTTACCGTTTTCAAGGGCGACGAAGATTGCCCCCGCGACGACGAAAGCGCGGAATTCTGGAAAAAGATGGGCGTCCCCGAAGACCGCATTTTCTTCCTTCCGAAAGAAAACAACTGGTGGGGTCCCGCCGGCGTTACCGGCCCTTGCGGTCCCGACACCGAAATGTTCATCGACACCGGAAAACCCAAATGTTCGGACGAATGTTCGCCCGCGTGCGACTGCGGCAAGTACGTCGAAATCGGTAACGACGTCTTTATGCAATACTTCAAAAACGCCGATGGCACCTTCTCGCCGCTTAAACAAAAGAACGTCGACGAGGGAATGGGGCTTGAACGTATGCTTTGCATTCTGAACGGATACAAGTCGGTTTATGAAACCGACTTGTTCAAACCCGCGATCGCGCTCATCGAAAATCTTTCGGGACACAAGTACGACGAAAGCGAAACCGTCACGAAAGCGATGCGTATAATCGCCGACCATATCCGCACCTCGACCTTCCTTATCGGCGACGTGAAAGGCATTGTGCCAAGCAACGTCGACCAAGGCTATATTCTTAGGAGACTTATCCGTCGTGCGGTGCGTTTCGGACGCATCATCGACCTTCCCGAGCGTTCCCTTTCCAAAATTGCAGAACAGTATATTTCGCAATATCAGGACGTTTATCAGTATCTTTTGACCAATAAAGACAGGATTGTGTCGGAACTTGACAAGGAAGAAATCAGGTTCTCCAACACCCTGCAACAAGGTTTGAAGGAGTTTGAAAAGGTCATCACGCACATTCCCACAAAGACGATAAGCGGGAAAACCGCATTCCGTCTTTACGATACTTTCGGCTTCCCCATCGAGATGACGGAAGAACTCGCGCACGAAAACGGATTCGAAGTCGACGTACAAGGATACGAAGACGCGTTCAAGGAACATCAGAAAAAATCGCAGGCGGGCGCGGAACAGAAATTCCACGGCGGGCTTGCGGACAATTCCGAAGAAACCGCAAAACTCCACACAGCAACACACCTTTTACATTCCGCTCTTATGAAAGTTCTGGGCGGCGAGGCGCGTCAGCGCGGCAGCAATATCACCGCCGAAAGATTAAGGTTCGACTTCGGTTTCGACCGCGCAATGACGGCGGACGAAATAAAGGCGGTTGAAGACCTTGTCAACGAACAAATCAAAAAGAATATTCCCGTCGTGTGCGAAGAAATGACCGTTGACGAAGCGAAGGCGCAGGGCGCAATCGGTATCTTCGACAACAAGTACGGCGAAAAGGTAAAAGTTTATACCATCGGCGATTTCAGCAAGGAAATTTGCGGCGGACCGCATGCAAACAACACGGGCGACTTAAAATCTTTCAAAATCACGAAAGAACAGTCAAGCTCCGCGGGAGTCAGGCGTATCAAAGCCGTCATCGGTCAATAAAACCGAAAAAGAAAACCCAACCAAAAAAACTCAACCAAAAAGAAAACACAAAACCAACGCGGTTTTGTGTTTTTTATTTTGCCGTTCAGCGGTTGCTTTCAAGGAATTTGTCGATATAGTTGCCGACGCTTAACGCGTGTTCCAGATATTTATCGGGCGAGGCGTCGTAAACGTAGGCGGCGTCCTTCGTTTCAAGCGTGGTCGTGCCGTGGTAACTCGTTTTCGCAAGGCGGGGCAGCGTGTACTGCCAGTCGATGCTGCCGTCAAAGGGTATGAAATGGGAATCCTTATCGGCGAAATTGTCGTGCAGGTGCAGGGCGAAAACCCTGTCGCCGAAAAGCCCCAGCCAATCCTGAACGCGCCAGTAGTGGTCGTGTCCGACGTCATAGCAAAGCCCGACGTAAGGCGACTTGAAATTTTCCAGAACGTAGGTGACGTGGTCTTTCGTGATGACGTTTTCAAACGCAAGTTTCACGTTTGCGTTTTCCGCAAATTTCACAAGGTCTTCGATACGATTCGTGCCGATTGTCGACACAAAAGGCGGAAAATCGCCGTGCGTCAGGTGGCAGACAACCGTTTTCACGCCGTGTTTCGAGGCTGCCGCAATTTCGTCCTTAAAGCGGGAAATGCGTTCGTCCCCTTCCTTGCAGTCGATCCACATTTCGTTCAGGTGGTCGCAACTTAAATGGAAGTTTTCAATGAAAAGACCGGCGCGTTCGGCAAGGGTGGCGCGTTCGTCCGCGGACTCTTTGGCGTCGGGGCCGAGCCATATCATGACCGAGCCGAAGCCTTTTTCTTTGAACTTATCGAAGCGTTCCGCCATGCTAAGGTTCATTAAATTGTTTGACGTTAAACCGACCATATAAATACCATTACCTCGTTTGATAGGATTATAGCACCGATTTTAAAATATGTAAAGAGCGCGTTATTATCTTGTGTTCATAACGAATGACAAATTAACAAAAGTTTTGTATAATCGGACGTATGAGAATCGAGATTATCAACGGCTCCGTCGAGTACGACGGCAATACGGTGCTTTCCGAAATAAATTTTTCGGTGTCGGACAAGGAAAAAATCGCGCTTGTCGGCAGGAACGGCTCCGGAAAAACCAGCATATTGAAGTGCATTGGCGGGGAAGTGCCGCTTGTGTCCGGCACTGGTGACGAAAAATTCTCGTTTTCGATATCGGGCGCGCCGAAAATCGGATATCTTCAACAGGTGTCTTTGAACGACGAACTGACTCTCCGGCAGGAAATTTTGTCGGCGTACAAGGACGTCGTCGGACTTGAAAACAAATTGCAAATCCTTCTTGACAAAATGAGCGAAAACCCGTCGGACGAAAACGTCGGCGCGTACTCGCGCGCAATGGAAAGGTTTGAAAATATCGGCGGATACCTTTATAAAAAGGAATATCTGACGGCGGTGAGCAAATTCGGGTTTTCCGCCGAAGACCTTGACAAAAAACTTTCGTGCTTTTCGGGCGGGCAGCGCACAAAAATCGCGCTTATGAAACTGCTGCTTGAAAAACCCGACGTTTTACTTTTGGACGAACCCACGAACCACCTTGACATCGCCGCGGTGGAGTGGCTGGAAGGATACCTTAAAAACTATAAAAATTCGGTCGTCATCGTGTCGCACGACCGTATGTTTCTGGACCGCATCGTCGGCGTCGTTTACGAAATCGAGTACGGCGTCACGACAAGATACAAGGGCAACTACACGGCGTTTTTGGCGCAAAAACAACAGGCGTACGACAAGGCGCTTAAAGACGCAAAATGGAAATCCGCCGAAATCGACAGGCTCCGAAAAATTGTCGAAAGATTTCGCTACAAGGCGACGAAAGCCGCAATGGCGCAGTCGAAACTGAAAGAAATCGAAAGGCTTGGTACTGTCGAAACCCCGCGCCGCTTCGACACCTCGACGTTTGCTTCGTCTTTCCAGCCCGAGTACGAAAGCGTTAGGGACGCGCTGTTTGTGAAAGACCTTGTTTTCGGATACGATAAACCGTTGGGCGAAATATCGCTTGCCGTCGAAAGGGGACAGAAAATCGGCGTGATCGGCAGCAACGGCACGGGCAAATCTACGTTACTTAAAACGATAACGGGGCTTATTCCGCCGCTTTCGGGCGACGTCCTATTCGGCGTGAAAACGCGCGTTGGGTACTTCGACCAGACCATTGCCGCAACGAAAAGCGAGTTGAGCGTCCTTGAAGACTTCCGTGCGGAATTTCCGGAACTTAACGACGGGGAAATACGAAAAACGCTGGGCGGATTCTTGCTTTCGGGAGACGACGTTTTCAAGTGCGTCAAAGATTTGTCGGGCGGCGAAAAGGTGCGCCTTGCGCTTTCAAAAATATTCCGCCGTCGTCCCAACTTCCTGATTCTCGACGAGCCGACCAACCACATGGACATCATCGGCAAGGAAACCCTTGAAAAACTTCTGATGGATTTTTCGGGCACGGTCATCGTCGTGTCGCACGACAGGTATCTTATAAACCGCGTTGCAAAAAGCCTTATCGTGTTTGAAAACGGCGGGGTAAGATACTTCGACGGCACTTTCGACGAGTACGAAGAAAGAGAAAAAGAAACCGCGGAAGAAGTCGCAAAGGAAAAGCCCGAAAAGACCAAAAAAACCGGCGGGGAACGCTACGTCGAAAGTAAGGAAGAAGCACGGCGCAAACACCGCGTCGAATTTTTGGAAAAAAAGATCACCGCGCTTGAAGAAGAACTAAGCCGGGCGCAGGCAAAACTCGACGACGAAACCGTCAACACCGACTACAAAAAAGTAATGGCGGTCGAAGAAGAAATAAAAACGATTGAAGAAAAGCTTGACCCGCTGATAACCGAGTGGACGGAACTTTCGGAATAAAAGAAGGGATAACGCAAAAAGCGTTATCCCTTCTTTTTTTGGCGTTTATCTTTCAAAAACGACAAAGTAAAGCTTTGTTTTTGAATAGATAGTGGTTTTTTATTTTATTTCGACGACTTCGTAGCCTTCGTTTGTTACCGCGGATTTCAACACGTCGCCATTTACGTCCGACGTAAGAGTTACGACCGCCGTTTTGTTTTCAAGCGACACTTCGACGTCTTTGACACCGTCGACTTTTTGCAGGGCGGATTTCACGTGAGCCACGCAATGCGCGCACATCATACCTTCGATTTTCAATGTTTTTTTCATACTTTGTTCTCCTTTTTTAATTTCGGTGTTTTTGGTTTTTGAAATATCGTTTACGTCGATTTTCACGACTTTTTTCCTGTGTTTTACGGGCTTGTCAAGGTTGATAAGATTAAGTCTTAACGCGTTTAGCACGACGCATACGCTTGAAAGGCTCATTGCCGCCGCGCCCCACATGGGATTCAGCGTAACGCCGAGCGGAGAGAACACGCCTGCGGCGATGGGAATGCACACGACGTTGTAAATAAACGCCCAGAACAGGTTTTCGCGGATATTCAGAAGGGTGCGGCGGGAAAGGCTTATCGCGCGCGGCACGTCCGAAAGTTCCGATTTCATCAGCACAACGTCCGCGCTGTCGATTGCGACGTCGGTGCCCGCGCCGATTGCGATGCCGACGTCCGCGCGGGTAAGGGCGGGAGCGTCGTTAATTCCGTCGCCGACCATGACGACCTTTCCGTATTTTTGAAGGTTTGACAAAACGGCGTCTTTTTCGTCGGGAAGAACGTCCGGGATAACGCAGTCGACGTCGCAGGTTTTTGCAACCGCGTTTGCGCTGAGCGCGTTGTCGCCCGTAAGCATTGTGACGAACAGACCTTGTTCTTTCATTCGTTTTATCGCGCCCGCGCTTTCGGGTTTCAGCTCGTCCGAAACGGCGATGACGCCGATAATTTTATTGTTTTTCGCAACGTACAACGGGGTTTTGCCGTCCCGCGCGAACTTTTCGCCTGTCGGGGAAGCGTCGTTTGCCGCCGCGCCGATATTTTTCATGAGGGCTGCGTTTCCGATGACGATTTCGTCGCCGCTCACGATTCCTTTCACGCCGTGTCCCAAAAGGTTTTCAAACTTTTCCGGGGTGAAAACCGTTATGTTTTTTTCTTCCGAAAAGCGCACGATCGCCGTCGCAAGCGGGTGCGAACTGCCTTTTTCAAGGCTTGCGGCAAGCGCGATAATTTCTTCTTCGGAATCACCCGACAAAGCCGAAACGTCGGTGACGACAGGCGTGCCTTTTGTTATGGTGCCCGTCTTGTCCAGAACGACGATATCTGTTTTTCCCGCTTCTTCAAGGGCGGTTGCCGTCTTGAACAAAAGTCCGTTTTTCGCGCCTTTTCCGCTGCCGACCATAATGGCGACGGGGGTTGCAAGACCTAAGGCGCACGGGCAACTTATGACAAGCACGGATATTGCGTGCGTAAGGGAAGTCGCAAAGTTTTTCGTGACGGCAATCCACACGATAAAAGTAACGATTGCGACGCAAATGACGCTTGGCACGAATATTCCGGATACTTTATCTGCCGTTTTTGCAATCGGGGCTTTTGATGCGGACGCGTCCTGCACAAGTTTGACGATGCGCCCGAGCGTGGAATCTCCGCCGACGGAAGTGGCTTTTGCGGTGATATAACCGTTGACGTTCGTCGTGCCGGAAATAACCTTATCGCCGATGTATTTATCGACGGGCATACTTTCGCCCGTTACCGCCGATTCGTTGACGGAGCCGCTCCCCGACAATATTACGCCGTCCGCGGGAAAGTTCTCGCCGGGGCGTACGACAAACGCGTCGCCCGTCGAAAGTGAAGACAGCGGAATTTCTTTTTCTTCGCCGTCCTTAATAACCCTTGCGGTTTCGGGAGCAAGGTTCATCAACCCTTTTATCGCGGACGTGGTTTTTCCTTTGCTGTAAATTTCCAGCGTTTTTCCAAGGGTGATAAGTACAAGTATCATCGCCGCCGACTCAAAGTACAACGTGTGCGGAAGATGATGAAGATATGAGGTATTTACGCCTGCGCGAATCATAAGCGCGACGCTGTATACGAAAGAAATGCCGCTGCCCATCGACACAAGAGTATCCATATTCGGCGCGCGGTGGAAAATCGCCTTTGTGCCGCTCACGAAAAACTTTCCGTTGATGACAAGTATGACGAAAGAGAACACAAGTTCGTATATCGCGATACCCATCGGGTTGCCGTTCAGCGCGCCCATATCCCAGCCGAACATAACGCCGCCCATCGACACGTACATAAGGGGGATAAGCAGGACGGCGGACACGGCAAGGCGGATTATCGAGCGGATAAGCGGATTGACTTTTTCCTTTTTTTGCGATTTGTCGTTAAAAAGCGCGGCTTTATATCCCGCGCCCGAAACGGCGCGTTCGATTTTTTCGGCAGTGGCAGGCTCGTCAAAGTCGACGACCATCTGATTTGTGAGAAGGTTCACGGCAACGTCTTTTACGCCGCCAAGTTCCCTTACGACCTTATCGACGCGCGCGGCGCACGCCGAGCAACTCATACCGTAAACGTTGAATTTAAGTTTTTCCATAATTCTTTTAATTATTTCAGTTTTTTAATGAGTTCAACCGCCTCGTCAAGGATTGCGGTGTTTCCGTCCTTCACGTTTTCGACGACGCAGGTTTTGAAATGATCGGACAGAATTTCATACCCGAACGACGACAGCGCGCTTTCGGCGGCGGACAACTGCACGAGTATGTCGCCGCAATAACGATTGTCGTTCAACATATTTTTTATGCCGTTTAACTGTCCGATTATGCGGTTTAACCTGTCGTTCAGACATTTGAGAGATTTTTCGTCGCGCGGCGTGTGCTTCTTACGGCAGCAATCGACGCACGACATTTCGGCGCATTTTACGTTTTCCATTTTGCTATTCTCCGTTAATTTTCAATATACCCTATGGGGGTATGTAAATATAGTATAAAACCATATTTTTTATTTGTCAAGAGCGGCGATATTTATTTTTTGCAAATACTATACAAAAAGTTGAATAACGAAACAAAAGGCGTTTCGGGCGGTTTTATCGTTGACAAATATGTTTTTTGGATATATGATAAGGTATCTAATAATTTTTATTAGAACACGCACGCGTGCATACGCGATATATTACTTGAAGATAAGAGATACAATGAAAAATAGTAAAAAAACACTTGGCACGCCGATCGACGGTTCGTTGCCCCTTGAAGTAAAAAATCTTTTCAAAAAGTACGGCAAAAAATCCGATTATGCCGTAAAAGACATCTCTTTTTCTTGTGCGGAAGGGGAAGTCGTCGGTATCCTTGGCGCAAACGGCGCAGGAAAATCCACCACTCTTAAATGCATCACGGGAATGATTCCGTTAAGTTCCGGCACGATAACCGTGTCGGGGTACGACGTGTCGAAAAATCCCGTGGATGCAAAACGCAATTTTTCTTTCGTCACCGACAATCACACGGTGTTCACAAAAATGACGGGTATGCAATATCTTTCGTTCATGAGCGACGTTTACGGTGTGCCGTACGAAAAGCGCGACGAGAAAATCAAGGAGTTGGAAGGGGTATTCAAACTCGGCGACAGCATAAACAAACTTATTTCGGGATACTCCCACGGAATGAAACAGAAAATATGTATGATGGGTTCGCTCATTCACGAACCGCGGCTGTGGCTTCTTGACGAGCCGATGCTCGGTCTCGATCCCCGCACGCAGAACGCCGTCATAAACTATATGCGCGAGTACGTGCAGACGGGCAAAACCATTTTGTTTTCGTCGCACAATCTCGACGTCGTGGAAAGGGTTTGCGACAGGGTGATTATAATTGCCGCGGGCGAACTCAAAAAAATCATCGTCACCGGAAAGGACAAATTCGACGGCGACGAACTTATCGAAAAGTATTACGATACTAATAAGGAAGACTGATGCTGGGCGTACTTCTGAAAAAACAGATGACCGAAAAGTTGTCTTATTTCAAGCGTGACAAAAAACGCATCGATATCGTCGGCGCGTTGCTTACGCTTGTGATGACGGCGTTTATTATGTACGTCGTTATCGAGGTGTTCGGCGCGTTTGTCGCGAAATATACCGAAATCAGGCTCAACGGCGTACGCGACGTGCGCGCGCGGCAATATGAAATAATGACGTTCGTGTATGAATTCGTTTTCGCGGTCGACGTTATCGGCGGCGTCGTAGCAATAAACCGCGCGATTTTTGAAAGCGACGACAGAATGATTATCCAGACTCTTCCCGTAAAGGCGTCGGACGTACTGTATTCAAAAATCATTTTCATTTACGCAAAACAGGTGTTGTCGGCGTTTGTGATTCTCGTGCCGTTTGTGGCGGTGTTCGCAAGCGTGACGAAGCAGGGCGCGGGATACGTGATCCTCGGGCTGCTTGCGGCGTTTATTATTCCCGTTATGTCGCTTTCGGTGTCGAGCGTGCTTGCGATGCCGTATTATTACGTCAAAAAGTTTTTCTCGTCGAAGTACGTTTGCCTGCTTGTGATAGTAACGCTGGTGCTTTTTGCGCTGTTTTATTGCTATGCGACGGTGCTCGACTTCTTAAAAACCCTTATGTCAACGGGCGAAATCAAGTTTTTCTTTTCCGAAAAGACGATGACGACGATAATTTCGTTGACGAAAAACCTTGTCCCCGCAAACTTTATCGCGGCGTTCACACTGAAAACGGACGTATGGAAAAACCTGGGGATAATCGTGGCGATAACCGTCGCGACGGGCGCAATCGGCATTCTCATAACGTCGCTTTTGTACAACAAGGCGATGAAAACGCGCGCGACGGCGGGCGCAATAATGATTTTTGCAAAAAAATCCGCGGCAAGAAAACTCCTGCCGTTTTTAAGTCTTTTGAAAAAGGAATTCAATCTCGTGCTGTTCACGCCCGATTACGCGGTGCAGTACTTCACGGTGGCGGCGATAATGCCGCTTATGGTATATTTTTGTATGGGCATCGGCAAAAACTTCCTGACGTCGCTCGTTTACATTCAGACCGATTTCGAGCTGGCGATTTTGCTCACGGTGCTTTTCGGAGCGCTTACTAACACGTTCTGCGCGACGAACGTCAGCCGCGACGGGAAGTCGTTTTACGTCGAAAAGACGTTGCCGCTTTCAATAAACGAGATTATGGGCGCGAAAATCGCACTCAGTTTTGCGGTGGCAGTCTTGTCCGTCGGCATTGCGGCGACGGTGCTTCTTGCAAAGAAATACGTGTCGGCGGGCGAAGGCGTATTCGTGTTTTTCGTCGGCGCGATGATGGCGTTGTCGCAGATACTGTACGCCACAAGAAAGGATCTGAACAGTCCGCAGTTTTCGCTGGAAGAAGACAACGTCGTGAGGGAAAGCAACAACAACGTGTCGATAATCGTCGTGCTGGGGCTTGTGTCCGCGATGCTTCTTGGCGGAATACCCCTTTTCGTCAACGTATTGTCGAACGTCAGGGGCAAAGATATGCGCTGGTTTACTTACGTTTTCGTGAGCGTGTGCGCGGTGGCGGAGTTTGTCGGATCGCTTTTATATTACCTTATCGGAATCAAAAACCGCTTTGACAGAGTAACGGAGGGGGATTGATATGAAAAAGAAAATAATCGCGCTTATAATGATAATACCGATTGTGTTTCTGATCGCGCTGTTCTCCGTGGGGAAAGCGGCGGGCGTTTACGCGGACATTCCCGTGACGGGCATACAAATCACGACGCAGAACGAAGACGGGTTCATCGACGTGGACGTTGCCAAATACGACCCCATCGCGTTTTTGGCGCAGGTGCAGCCCGTCAACGCAAGGAATCAGAAATATTCGTTTGAAATATCGGGCGTCGGCGGCGACGAAGCCCCTGAAGGTTTTGAAATAATCGACGGAAAACTTCATATAGATAACGTAGGAAAGGTGAAAATCACGGCGATTTCCGCCGAAAAAGGATTTAAGGACAGCGTCATAGTTTCCGCATATTCCACGAAAGTGTTAAGAATTTATCCCAAAGTCAACGGTGATGAAATCACGAGCGACGTAGTTTTGATAAACGGCGGCGAAAACGTCTTTTCCGCAGAACTGTACCCCGAAAACCTTTCGGGCGAAACAAGGATATTTGAAGAAATCGGCGGCAATCACATTCTGAAACTCAACGCCGTCACGGGCGTGGCGCAGGCGCTGTTTTCGGGCGAGACGCAGGTTAGAATTACTTGTCCCGAAGGACGAGAAGGGCTTGAAAAGGTTTTGACCGTCAAGGTCAACGTCAATACCGATAGCACGGGCTTTGCGGTCAACGGAAAAAGCAGCGGCGCGAAAGTCACCGTGAAAAACAAAGCGACAACGGCAAAACTTTTCGTCGAAAGCAAAAACGACGCCCTTGAAATATCCGACCTTACTTTGCCCGAAGGAGTCACGGCAAGCGGAATCGAAAGGATTTCCAAAAACAAATTCGTATTGACCTTGTCTTTTGACAAAGAATTTTCGGACGAAGAAATTTCGGGAAAGGTCGGCGCAACGGACTTTTCTTTGGAGTTTACCGAATATAACCTTGACGTGCGTACGTCGTATTATGACGGCGAAGGCGACGAAATCAAACAAAAAAACAACACGAAAGTTACCTACGTCGCATATTCCGAAAGCGATGACGACGCGGACGTGAACTTTGAAATAATCAAAGGCGCAGACGTAATAACCCTTGAACGACACGGGCAGTTTGCAAATATTACCGCAACGAAAAGGGGCTCTGCCAAAATCAAAATCACCGCCGAGCACGACGGAAAAGTCATCAAAGAAATCGAAAAGACAATCCGCGTCGTGCCCAACGTGTATTCGATGGAGTTTGCGGACAGCGCGAAAGAGTACGGCATCGAAAACATACTGACAATCGGCGGCAGAAAACCCGACGGAAAGCCGGACACAAGGACGATTCTCGTAAGGGTTGTCACGGAAGCGGGCTCCGAAACGTTCACGGACGAGTTTATGAACGTCGCGTTTTCCGACGACAAAGAGTTTGTTACATGCAAGACGAAATCGGAAGAAAACGCCGACGCGATTTCTGCGGAAATCAGGGCAAAGGGCACGGGGCTTTCCACGCTTAACGCACAGTTGACGGAATATAACCAATACTTCGGCACGAACATCTGCGCGAAAATCAGACTTCGTGCGGTCAAGGACGGCAGGAACGTCGGCAATTACGAGGAGCTTAAAAAGGCGACCGAAGCCGGCGGTATCGTCGTTCTGACGGGCGACGTGATGCTGGGCGTCAAAAGCGACGGCACGGCTATGACCGAAGACGAACTCAAAAAAGACGTCAAAAAATTCACAACCACGTACGACAAAACGTATCTTGAAAACAGCGGCGAAAGCAAGGAAGTCCAATACCTTATCGAGTTCAGAAACCACGTTTACGGCAACGGCTTTGAAATCAACGCCGACAAGTTCACGCAGTGCAAGGACACGACGGGGGTTCCGAAAATTTTCAAAGGGCCTTTGAATTTCGTCGCGATACCGTCCGCAAGCGTCAAAGGACAGGACAACATTTCTTTCCTTGTAAGGACGGATAACGTGCTTATAAACAACGTCGTCTTAAAAGGTTGCAGCGACGATAGCCTTCTTGAAGAAGACGGACAATTCAACTTGTCGAAACTCAACTACGTCGGCACTACGCTTGAAATCGCAAAAAGCGCAAAACTTCTGAACAGCCGCGTGTCGAACGGGCGCACCGTCGTCAGAATTTTTGCGGGCGGATCCACAATGGGAAGTCCCGTTGTTGAAGACAAAGCGGCGTTTAACGTGCAAGATGAGAAGATAAACGTGCATATTGAAAGTTGCGTGCTTTCAAACGCGCGCGAATTCATATTGAAAATCGGCAGTAACCGCGCGCTGAAACAAACAGACGAAGTGCAAAGATTCCTTTTTGACGCAAACGGAAACAAATATTCGCCTTACGATGAGAAAAACAAGACGGACAAATACTTCAACGACAATTATCTTATCAACGACGTTACGCTTAAAAACTCGGTGCTCGAAACGTCGGGGTTGTTCTCGGTCGGTATGGAAACGCACTTTTCGGGCGAATTCTTGTTAGGCGGCACGATAACGACGTGGGAAGGATGCGCGGCGACTTCGTATGCGTCGGCGCTTCGCATTGTCGGCGACGTAAAGATGCTTGACTGGAAAAACCTTTCAAACGTCGACAGCAGCACGCTTATCGAAGTTACCGGCGATGCAAATCCGTGGCTTTCGATGAACGTTGCGGAAATGATGAAAGAAGTCGCAAAGGTAAAGTCGGAATGCCGCGATATAATTCTGAACGTCGGCGGGACGGAATACGTCCACGGCGGCATAGCGTTTTACGGCGGCGGATATAACTATTCGTACCTTGACCTGACGGAAGCGAACGACGAAACAAAGCAGTTCGGCGTGTACGACGTCAATATCTCGGTGCTTGAAAACAGCAAGGACGAGAATATCCGAAATCAGGGCAAAATGTTGCCACAGGCTGCGGGCGCGGGCGATTTCAGATTTTACCTTTATAATAATAAATCGAGCAGAAACCTGTCATGGCAGGAAAGCATAAAAAACCAAGGAAACCAAGGGATGAAAATTCATCCCGTGGTAGCGGAGGATATTGAATGAGCAAAAAAGGATTAAAAACAATGCTCGTGTGTATCGTGCTCTTAATAGGGCTTGTTACGCTGTTTGCATGCAACAAAAGCAACGTGGCTGACAAAGACGGACAAACGAAAGTGATTGTGAAAATCCAAGACGAAGACGGCAGCATTTACAAGGAAAACGTCGTGTTTTCCGACTTATTCACGCTCAGTCTTCAAAAAGAAGGATACACCGGAAGACTGTATCGCGATGCGGACTTTTTGAAGCCGCTTACAAAGGATTCCAAAGTCAAAAACGGAGATACGGTTTACGTCAAATGGACGATCAATAAATACACCGTAACGTTTATGGACGGCGAAAAGGTGCTTGCAGCCTTTACAAACGTCCCGCACGGCGAAACCGTAACCGCGCCCGAAGTCCCTGAAAAGGACGGCAAGACTTTTTCAAAATGGGACAAAGATTTTTCAAAGGTCACAAGCGACCTTACGATAAACGCGGTGTACGACGTCGACACGTTCACGGTGACGTTTAAGGACGGCGAAAAGGTGCTTGAAACCCAAACGGTGGAATATGAAGCCGCCGCGACCGCGCCCGATACCGCCCGGCTTTCGCCGCCCGAAGGCATGCATTTTGCAAAATGGGACAAAGACTTTTCAAAGGTGACGGAAGACATTGAAGTTTCCGCCGTGTACGAACTTAACGAGTATACGGTCACTTTCAAAAACGGCGAAACGACACTCAAAACCGAAATGGTGAAACACGGCTTTGCCGCAACTGCGCCGAACGTGTACGATACCGCGACGAAAAAGTTCGTCGGATGGGACAAATCGTTTGACAACGTCACAAGCGACCTTATCGTCAACGCAAAGTTTGAAACGAAGAAGTTCACGCTGACGTTTATTAACTTTGACGGCACGACGGTTCACACGGCGGAGGTCGAGTACGGCGCGTCCATCGACAGCCATTTTGAAACGGCAGACAACGACGCGACGTACGACGCTACAATTTTGGATTACGACGGCTGGTACAAAGCGGACGGAACGAGAATCGACGAGCTCGATTTGCCGACAATGCCGGCTGAAAACTTTACGCTTACGCTGAAATTAAGGCTTATGGATTCCGCAATCGGCGAATTCACGGTTAATACCCCCGCGGACTTCACGTATGTTGAAAACAATTCGGCAGTGTTTACCGTCAATGGCACGCCGTACGATGGCGTTACTTACGAATACTTCTGGACCATACTTAAAGATAACGAAGTTTATAGGACGGAGACGACGATAGACGAGCAGTCGCTCACCCTTCAAAACCTTGCGGCGGGCGAATATCTGGCAAATGTCAAAATCGTCGCGTCAATGGAAAACTGCGGCTCTGTCGAAAAAGGCTTTACGGCAGACAAAACGCTTATCGTATCCCGCGCGGACATTTCGGACATTACGGTAACGGGCGTCACAATGACGTACGGCGATAAAACCGCCAAAATCGGAATAAGCGGACTTCTTGCGGACGACGTCGTAACATACGGCACCGACAACACAACATTCCCGCTTCAAAACGTCGATTTGTCGGCGCTCGACTGCGGCGAATACGATTACTTTGTAAGAGTGTACAGGGGCGACAACTACAACCCTTACACGTCGGGAAAAATCACGGTAACGATAAATAAAGCGACAGTTTCCGCCACCGTTACGCCCGACGATGACACGTTGACATACGGCGATACTTTGCCGAGCCTTACCGCAGCCATAAACGGCGAAACGTATACGATTGAAAGCGGCAAATACGAATTGCACCTGGGCATGACCTCGATAACGGGCGACGTTGCAAATAACGTCGGCACGTATAATATCGAAAACGTGGACATCTCGGTCTTACGCGAAAAGTATCCCGAAAAGAATTACGATATAAAACTCACAACCGTCGGCGCGATTACAATTAACCAAGCGAAGCTCACGGTAACCGTTTCGCTGGACAAAACCGAACTTACGTACGGTGAAGATTCGCCAATAATAAGTTATACTTTTAGCGGGTTGAAATCTTCGGACAAGGAAGATGACTTCACGATTACCAAAACGAAATTTGCAGAAAAACTCGATGCGGGTACGTATACGGCGGCCGTAACCATTTCGGGCGACAAGACGAAGTTTTACGAAATCAACGTGAACACGGCTGATTTCACCGTAAAACAAAAGGCAGCGACAATCACGATAAACGAAATTAAAGATATCGTTTACGGCGATAAAGTGCCAGATTTGTCTGCAAAAGTCGATGGCGTGCTTGACGGCGACAGTCTTTCATACGCGCTTGAAACCGACTATACCGTCGGCAAAAAACCCGGCAATTATTATAACGTGAAAGTCGTGTTTGACAAAAACGCCGAAGCAAACAAAAACTATGCAATCACCACAACCGTCACAACGTTCTACGTCGGCACAAAGGATCTTACGATAAAACTCAATAATACGCCGACCGTTGCGGTCGGGAAAACATACAAGGTCGAGGCAGAACACCTTGAAAAAATCGGACTTGTTGCGGGCGATACCGTCACGGGATACGTCACGATAACAAAGGACGTCGCAGGCACATATAACGCAGACGCTTTCGACAAAACAAACCTTGTCGTTATGAACGCCGATTGCTACGATATTTCGTACGAAATGAGCGTTGAATTTATAGAGGTCACCTTCGCAATAGATTTCGCGGACGTTACGCTGACGTACGACGGGCAGCCGCACGGCGTTTCGGTAACGAAGACCGACGACAGCAAAAACTACACGATAACGTACGGCACGACCGAAAACGATTGCACGCTTAATTCTTCGCCAGCATATAAAAACGCGGGCACGTACACGATATACTTTAAGGTTGTTGACAACGACACCTACGCGGAGCATGTCGGATACGTCACGCTTACGATAAACAAGAAAGCGGTTGAAATTAAGGTTAACGACGTCACGATAACTTACGGCGATACGCCCGTATTTTCGTACGAAGTTACGGGGCTTGTAGAGGGCGAAACGCTTTCGGGCGAAGCGGATTACAGCGGCGCAGGCACGGATGCGGGCGATTATGAAATTTCCGTTTCGGGACTTACCGCAAGCAATAACTATAACGCGTCTTTCGTCCCCGGCAAACTCACGATAGACAAAAAGCCCGCCACTGTCACTTGGAATATTGCGGAAAGTTACGTTTATAGCCCCGCGGGACAGACTTTGCCCACGGCAACGTACGACGGCAAAACCGCAAGCCTTATATTCACAAAAGACGACAAGGCTTGCGAGTTCAAAAACGCGGGCACTTATACGGTAACTATTGCGGACGACAACAACTATGATTTGACCGGCAGCGAAACGACAAAAACAATCGTCATCAATAAGGCAAAATACACGGCGGCTCCCGAGCTTTCTCTTACCGGCACGTACGATCCCAACAAAACGCTTGGAAATTACGCGCTTTCGGAAGACTTCACTTGGGTTAACCCGGGCGAAACCCCCGTTTGCACAAAGACGGAGTACGCGGCGAAGTACAATACGGACTCCGCAAACTACGAAGATTTTGAAACGAAGGTAACGCTCGTTCTTCAAAAGGCGACGGTAACGCTCGCGCAAAATCTTTTCGAGTTCAACTTTGACGGTGCGTCGCACGAAATAAGCACGACCGTGAAGTACAATAACATCGAAGTAACGGAGCCTTACACCCTGACGTTTGAAAAGAATATGTTTTCTGCGGCAGGCACGCACAAAACGACCGCGACGCTTACGGCGGACAACTTCGCTTTGTCCGACAACGTCGTTTACGTAAAGGTCAAAGGCGTGAAAGTCGGCAACAACTATTACACAATCGAAGACGCGCTTGACGTCGCGAAAGAAGGACAAACGATTTTCGTTTTGAACGACACGGCGTTTGCAACGCAAGAAATTGCAGGCGTGCTTTACAACGACGTAAAATTTAAAACCGTCAAAACGGGCGTAACGCTGCTTCTGCCGTTTAACGAGAACGACACCGTCGGTCATATCGGCGCGGGCGAAGACGGAAGTGACAACTACAAGGCAACCGCCGCGCTTACGGGAACTGCGAAACTTTATAAGACGCTCGTTATCCCCGAAGGCATTGAAGTTATCGTCAACGGAAAACTTGTTGTCGGCGCACAAACCGGCAAAATCGACGCAGGGCAAAGACAAAACGCGGTCTCGGGCAACTATTGTGAAATAAGTTTAGGCGGCACGATTACGCTCAACAACGCACCGCTTGAAGTGTACGGATATATCAAAGGAAACGGCGAAATTATTGCAAACGACTCGACCGTGATTGAAAATCTGTATCTTTCGGGTTGGATGGGCGGAACGCAATCCGCGGTAAGGTACATCGGCAATGATAAAATTGACGGAGCGTCGCTTGCCATTTCCGGAAATCTTAAAATCGACAATCCTACACAATTCCCGTTCAGCCAATATGAATTAAGATCAATTCAATCAAGAATAACAATAAACAAAGGGAGCAAATTGCAAGGTTACGCAAAGATAGCAACCGGAAAACTGGAACAGCTCGGAGGGCTCGTAAAAATACCCGCACAAATTAACAAGGCGTATCTTACTTTTATTTCTTCCGATGCAAGCAACGCTTCAAGCGGATTGTTCAGACTTGTCGGGAACAACAGCAAAATCATAAAATCGATGAGCGGTGACAGAGTAAGGTTTGATTTGTTTGACGAGATTAATGACGGCTACACGTCATTAAGCGTAAAAGTGATAAAAAAGACCGTAAATATGACATCAGAAAAAGTTTTCTTCCCGATTGACGGTCGTACCGATATTACGCTCAAAAACGGCGCAACGTTTACGCAAAGCTATATGTTCAAAGCATTGCCTGGCGCAACGATTACCGTTGAAAGCGGCGGCATATATAACCTTAACGGAACACTCGTTATGTACGATAAATCGTTCACCGATATTTCGACTTACCCGTATCCGGGAGCAAGCCGCGGCGACGCGAAACTTATTGTAAACGGCACGATGAACGTCAACGGCGCACTCGGCGGAAACGTAACGTCGGATAACGCGGGTGTGGTCGCGGTCGGGGCAAACGCCACGATAAGCGGTGTTCACTCGGCGGAAGGCGAAGGAACTATGGCAAGGAGCGGAATATATATCGTATTTACGTTCAACGATATATGCGGCGTAACCAAATCGCAGGTGTTCGTAAATGCGGACAACTCGACGGTTGCGGCGGAGACAAACAAAACTTATAATTACAACAACGGAACGTGGCAATAACCGCGCCCGATCTCAAAAAACAGAGTATGCGTCCGAAAGGGCGCATATTTCTTTGAAAATTGCTTGCAACTTTTCCCCCGCGGTGATAATATATCGTGAGAAAATTCAAGGTGAACTAATGAAAAAACCGCTTAAAAAAATCCCGAAGACCGCGGAACTTATGTGGGTGCTGGGCATATTCCTTGTCGCGCTTGGCGTGACGATGAGCAAGAAAGCCGACCTCGGAGTTTCGATGATTGCCGCGCCGACGTTTATCGTGTACGAAGCGATAAGACCGTTGTGGGCTGTATCGGTGGGCACGGTCGAATATCTTGTGCAGGGCGCGATTCTCCTTATAATGTGCGCCGTCGTGCAACGGGTGAACTGGCGATACCTGCTGGCGTTTGCGGTGGCGGTGATATACGGCTACGTGATGGATATGTGGATGTTGGTTTTCAAAAACGTCGTGCTCACAGAAGCGTACTTAAAATGGATCATGCTTATCGCGGGCGACGTGATGACGGCGGCGGGCGTGGCGTGCTTTTTCAGGACGTATATGCCCCTGCAAGTGCACGAACTTTTCGTTGCGGAACTGTCCGATAGATATTCCCTGAAAATAAACAGGGTGAAACTCGTTTTCGACTTGTCTTTTCTGGTGCTGTCCGTGGTGCTTGCTCTTACGATATTCAGGGACGCGAATACCTTTGACTGGAAAAATATCGCATCGACAAGTTATCATAGCCTGGGGCTTGGGACGATTGTCACGACGTTGATAAACGCCCCGATAATCGCGGTAATCGGGAAAGGGCTTGACAAAGTTTTCGACTACACCCCGCTTTTCCCGAAACTTGAAAAGCTGATAGGCCGCAAAAAGAAAACGGACGCGCCGACCGAAACGGAACAAAATACCCATAAAAACGAACAAACCCCGCCATCGGACGAACAAGCCGCAAACGACGAGAAAGAATAAAACCTAAAAAACCCTCGCAAAATCGCGAGGGTTTTTAATTTGAAAAATCTTCCGAGAGTTAAAATCCCCCGAAAACGGGGAAATTTAGATGAGATTGTGTTTTTCTCGGCAGGTTCTGAAAAATCCTAGTGTACGCGTCGCACACTTCGCTTTTGAAATCACGTTATCGGGAGCGATAACGCTCACTCTTTTGCTTGTGTGCGCCTTTTCCCCAAAAGTACAAAAGTATCTTTTGGGGTCCCCTTTTTTGCTCGCAATGACATAAAGTGCGCTGCACGGGAAAAATATATTTTATCAAAATCCCCGAAAACTTAAAATGCTCCCGAAAACGGCGAGAATCAGATGGATTTTTGACGTTTCTTGACAAGTTCTTACACGGGCGCGTACTTGTCGTACGTAACCGAGTAAGGTTTTGTCAAAAACTCGAAAAGGCGCTAATTCTCGCCGGTTTCCTCTTGACGTTTGTTTTCGATAATGTTAAGAACTACGGTTATCGACGGCACGATTACCGCAAACAAGCAAAGTTCGACAACGGTGTTGATTGCAACCACGCTTGACAAAAGCCACTTAAAATTTATGACAAGTCCGTCGTAGTTTTTGCCGTGCGCGAATGCCAGAAACATTGAAAGGAACAATATCGTGTTGGTGATAACGCCGCAAATCGTTGAAAAACAGCCGATTGCAAAGTTCACGGCGCGTTTTTGTTTTTCGGTGCGCGGTTTTGTCGATTTCGCCGCCGCCTTGCTCAGCCCTTTGTATACGAGCGCGCAGACGGTGCCGCACAATATGCGCGGAAGCACCGATACGAGCGGGTTTATCGCAACGGCGTACATGGGAATACTGCCCGAATAAATAAGCGCGATAAACAAACTTACAAGCCCGAATACGCCGCCCGAGATCGCGCCGAATTTCACGCCGTAAACCTGTCCGCAGACGAAGACGGGAATAAGCCCCAGCGCAAAACTTATCGGCAGCCCGAATTTTTGTATGATTTCCGCAAGAGCCTGCAACACGACGACAAGGGCAAGCGTTATCCCAAGCGTCGCGATTTCTTTGTTTTTCTTGTGATTTTCAACGTTGTTCATAAACGTTATTATACAAATATTTTCAAAAATGAAAAGCAAAAGCGCTTACAATTTATTCAAACGTCGATGTGGAGTTCAACAAAAACGCTTTCAGCTTCTCGGTTTTGGGATTGTCGAAGATTTCGTCGGGCGTGCCGTATTCGGCGACTTCGCCGTCCGCCATAAACACGACGCGGTCGGCAACCTTTCTTGCAAAGTCCATTTCGTGCGTTACGATAATCATTGTACTGTCGCCTTTAAGCCCCTTTATGACTTTCAGGACTTCGCCCGTAAGTTCGGGATCGAGCGCGGACGTCGGTTCGTCAAAGCACAAGATATCGGGGGAGAGCGCAAGGGCTCTTGCGATTGCGACGCGCTGCTGTTGTCCGCCCGAAAGTTCGCAAGGATACGCCGCGCATCTGTCCAGAAGCCCGACCTTTGAAAGTGTCTCTTTCGCGCGGGCGTCGATTGCCGAAAACTCGGCTTCTTTAAGTTGCTTTTTTTGCAAACTCAATGCTTTACCGCGCACTTTTTGCTGTTTTAACTCCTTAATTTGCTGTTTTATCTTGTCTTTTGCCAGTAGTTCCGCAGATATTTTCACGTTCTTCAAAACGTTCATATGCGGGAACAAATTGAACTGCTGGAACACAAGTCCGAAGCGCAGCCGCTTTTTCCGAAGGTCGTTGTATTTTTCGTTTTTGTCGCTTGCGCCGTCGAAAAGAGTTTCGCCGTCAACGATGATTTGTCCGTCGTCGGCGGTCTCCAAAAAGTTCAAGCACCGAAGAAGCGTCGTCTTTCCGCTGCCCGAGGAGCCGATAATCACCACGACTTCGCCTTTGTCCATTTCAAAATTTATGCCTTTCAGCACTTCCTGCGCGCCGAACGATTTTTTCAGATTTTTAACTTCGAGAATTGCCATTTTTTATACCTTATAATAGTCCAGCTTCTTTTCGATGTAGCGGAAAAGAAGAGTGAGCAGTCCGCTGAATACGAGATAAAATACGCCCGCATAGAAAAGCGGCCACAACACGACGTAATTGTTGACGATTTGCTCGCTGAATTTGATGAGTTCCACAACGCCGATGACGCGCGCAAGCGACGTGTCCTTGACAAGCGTGATTATTTCGTTGGACATCGGGGGCATAATGCGCTTCACGACCTGCGGCAGGGTTACGTAAAAGAATGCCTGCGATTTCTTCATGCCTAAGACCGCCGCCGCTTCCGTTTGTCCGCGCGGTATCGACTGGATCCCGCCGCGATAAATTTCCGAAAAGTAGCAGGCGTAGTTTATCACAAACGCCACGAGTACCGCCGTGAATCGCGATTGCATCGGATAATCGAACAAAAGTCCCGGCACGTAAAATACCACGATGATTTGAAGCATAAGCGGCGTGCCGCGGATAATCCATACGATAAGTTTTGAAAGATATTGAAGCGGTTTGAACTTCGACATCGAGCCGAAGCAGACGATAAGCCCCAAAGGCACGGACAGGACAAGCGTCAGAATAAACAGAAGACACGTTGTCCCGAACCCCGTGAAAAGTTGCCTCGTCACTTCCGAAAATGAAATTGTTGCTGCCGATAAAACCATATTTATAAGTCCGTAAAAAGGTAGATTTCGCCGTTTGCACGGCGAAATCGAAAAAGTATTTTTTTGTTTAATTATTTTATGCCGAGAATTTCCTTTGCGGCGTCTTCGCCTGCCGAGCCGTCTTCCGCCACGATGCGCGCTTTTTTCAAAGCGTCGTAGGAGTTGTATTTGTCCTTGTCGGCTTTTCTGATGACGGCGCATTGTTTGTTTTCAAGGTAGTTCATCGTTATCGACCATTGTGCGGCACGCGCCGGGGTTACGGTCAGACCGTTCCATACGCAGTCGATGGTTTTTGCTTCCATTTCGGATTCCTTGTTGCTCCATTCGATAAGTTTGAATTCAACCGAGATTGTCTTGCCGACTTTCTCGCTGATTTTTGCAAAGACCGCTTTTGCAAGGTCGGTGTCGAAACCGCCCGTCGTTTTGTCGCCCGAGCCGAGAGCCATGGGCGCGTTCAAGGTGAATCCGATGACGATTTTGCCTTTGTTTTTGATATAGTCAAGTTCCGTATTGTCCGCTTCGCCCGTGGGTGCGGTGTAGGCAAGGTCGAGCGTTGCCGCGGAAATGCCGTATTTTTCGGCGATTGTTTTGTAGTCGGCGTCTTTAAGTTCAACAAGAACTTGATTGACAAGGTCGGTGAGAGCGTTGTATTTGCCGTCGGCTGCCTTTCTGAAAGCGATGCCGTAGTATTCTTTTTCAAATTCCACGTCGGCGATCGTCAGATTTTTCGCCATTGCGGAGTCGACGCTCAGAAGATAGTTCGCCATCGTGTAGTCCATTATGCCAACGTCGGCGGTTTTGGCGTTGAGTTCCTTGAAAACGTCTGCCTGCGCCGAGAGCGCGGTGTAGCCGGGTTTTGTTTCCTTGTTGCAGGCTGCAAGCGCAAACGCCATCACGAAAACTATTGAAATAATCGAAACAATAACGGTGATTTTCTTTTTCATGTTTTTACCTCGGTTTAACGCGTTAGTAATTTAGCGTAATAAAGTGTTATGAATGGATAATACCATATAAAAAAGGTTTTGTAAAGCAAAAAACAAACATTTTCAAAAATTTTTTTGCTTATATAATAATAAAAATATTAATATACAATAAAAACAAAATAATAAGCGATGATACGATGTTTTTGCCGCTTGAAAAAGCGATGCACCTTCGGCGCAATGAGCCTAACGGCAGTGATATGCCTTCGGCGTGATATTGTCTTCGACAGTGATATTGCGTTGCAGTGATATTTGCCCTGCGGGCAAGTTGCGGATTTACCTTAACTTCGGCTGAAAGCCGAAATATAACTTTGACGAAGTCAAAATATAACTTGCGAAGCAAATATAACTTGCAAAGCAACCTGAACCCACGCAAGATACTTTCGTACTTGCGTGGGGAAAAGGCGCACAATGTGAAAAAGCAAATAAAAACGGACGCAGGGTTGCGTCCGTCTTGTGCGACATAACTCTTATTTGTGGTTGCCGTTAAGCAGTGCGAAGTTCTGTTTGTTCGCCTTATAAAGGTTTTTGAACACTTCAAAGCCCTTATCGTAAACCTCGGCTTTCAGCTTCAAATTGGGCTTAAACGTCTTTTTTGCGGGGATAAAGTCCTTAACTTTGTCAAACGAAGGAATAAGGTTAAGCCCGATTGCAACGCATACCGCCGCGCCGACCGCGCCCACGTTTTGCGGACTGTCAACCGTTTCGATAGTGTGTCCCGTGATATCGGCAAGGAGCTGGCAGGTAAAGTCGTTCAGCGCGCCGCCACCGACAAAACGAATGACGTCTGACGTTTTGACTTTCCTTTCGCTTGCTTCCAGCATCCAGCGTTTGTGATAGCATACGCCTTCCAGCACCGCGCGGATAAGTTCGGTTTTTCCGGTGTCAAGCGAAATGTTGAAGAACATACCGCGTGCGTTCGGATCCTCAAACGGGCAACGGTTGCCGTGCAGCCAGGGCGTGAAAATTACGCCGCCCGAGCCTGCGGGGATATCGTCGACGACGGTTGTCATATATTGATACAGGTTGAGATATTTGGATTCAAAATCTTCCGCGATGTGTTTTTTCTGAATGTAAATGCCGACCTCGTCCAGGGCGATATGGTCTTTCACCCATTCAAGACACTTGCCCGAGGTTTCAAGTTCCGCAAAGTAGTTGAATTTGCCGGGTTGCGCCGCGACTGTCGCTGCAATCATTGTGGTTACGTCCACGGCGGATTTATCGGTAACGGTCGAAACCCAGCCCGAAGTGCCGCTGTAAATGTGAGTTTCGCCAAGTTCCGTGCTGCCCGCGCCGACGCCGATAAGAGAAGCGTCCATACCGCCGCCGAAGACTTTGATGCCTTTGACAAGCCCAAGTTCTTTCGCGGCTTTTTCGGTGATTTCGCCCGCGCAGTCGGACGACGCGATAAGTTTTGGCAGGTGGTCGTAATTCACGCCGCACATTTTGCACATTTTTTTGCTGATGCACTTGTTTTTAAGGTCAAGTAAAAGCGTGCCGAACGCGCTGTCGTACGTCATGACGAATTCGCCGGTCAGACGGCAGATGAGATACTCTTTCACGTCCAACCATTTGTAAACGCGCTTAAAGTTTTCGGGCTCGTTATTTTTCACCCAGTTATATTTCCAGACGGGGTCTTTTACGCTGACGGGTGCCGCGCCCGTTATCATAAGTGCGGGGATAAGTTTGAAAATATTTGCGCCTGCGATTTGAAGCCCATAGGAAATGCCTTCCTTGATTTCCTTTCTCGCGCGCTGATCCATATAAGAAAAGGCTCTGCGGATTGCGACACCGTCTTTGTCGACAAGGACAAGCCCCTGTGCCTGCGAGCAGAAAGAAACGCCTGCGATTTTGTCGGGGGAAATGCCGGATTTTTCAAGTACGACGCGCGTTGTGGAGCACATTGCCGCCCACCATTCGTCGGGATCCTGTTCCGCGCCGCCGTCGTCGTAGACGTAAAGTTTGTAGCTTTCGGTTGCTGACGCCAGAATTCTGAAGTCTTTATCGATTTCGAAAATACAAGTTTTGATGCCTGTCGTGCCTACGTCGTAGGCCATAATATATTTTGACATAAGTATCACCCTAAAAAATTTTTATACAAAAATTATACCATAGTGTATTTTTAATGTAAACAACTTTTTTACAAAGGGATAAAAAAGTATAACAATATCAAATTTGTGTCAGAATGACACACAATGGCGTGCAAAACCAGCTCAAAAACGCAAAAAAGTCGGCACAATTGTCAATATGACAGTCATACCGACGGTAAAAACGCAAGTGTGTTTTAATTATTCGATTGAAGTTGTTTGCGATAACAATCGTTTTCGATGGAGCAGCCGCCGCATTTCGTGCAACCTTCCTGTTTTTTGAAGTCCAGATTGTATTTCACGAGAAGGCCTGACAAATGCGTCGCGATTTCGATAAGATCCTGCGTTTTGCACCTTATCGAAATGTCGACGGGCGCGTTGTCAAGCGGACGAATGGGCATAACCGTCGGGAATACGCCGATTTTTGCCATCTTTTCACATTCCACCATAATGTCTTCTTTCGGCTGGATTCCCGCAATCAGCACGGAAGATACCTGTCCCCATCCGAAAACGCTCACCGCTTTTTCAAACGCCTTATAATAATGCTCGTACGAAATTTTCGATTTTCCCGGGCAAATCTTTTTCCTTAATTCGTCGTTTGCGACTTCCAGATTCATTATCGCGACGTCCGCGCCCGCATTTTTCAGCGCTGCGATTTTTTCAAGGTCGGACGGCGGGGCAAACTCGATTGCGATTTTCGCGTCCGAAAACGCACGGATTTTTTTGACAAGGTCAATCCAGTAATCCACCATGACGTCCGGGTTTTTATAAGTCCCGCCCGAAAAGTTGAGCATATTGTCTTTTGACAGTTCAAAAAGTTTTTTTATGGAATCTGCAAGGATGTCGGCGTCAAGCGGCGTTTCGCGCTCTTTCACGATACTGCAAAACCTGCATTTTTCGTTTTCCCTGTCATAACAGCAATTACTGTTCGGCCAGATCGTAACGCAACCCTTGGAGTGAAGCCTTGCAAAGTCGTCCACGACCGTGCCGGTGTGTGGGAGCGCGCCGAAAAACGAAACGGGGAAACTGTTTTTTCCGTCCGTTATAAAAAAATTGCCGTCCTTTTCGTCCAGAAGATAGGGCGATTCGTGCGCGAAGTCGTCGGCGATACTGACGTTGCAATTCGTTTCCGAAAACCTTACGTTCAGGCTGTGCATTATTCCTTTTGTGAAAAAGTCGGGAAATTCCTTATATAATATGGCTTTTGCGTTGTCGCTTGCGCGCATACCTTTGGTCAGGAGTTCCGCCTTATAAAAAATTTGATCGTTTATATTCATAGGTACCTCAATCGTATTTTATAATATCTTTTCTTTTTTCGCAACCTCAGCGGAAAAATCGTAATCCGAAAATCATAAAAAAATTCAAAAAACCCCCTTTATACGGCGGAATTTAGGTAATTTTAGGGTTTGAAAAATAAAATTAAGAAAAACAGTTCATTTTGATAGGCAAATTATCAACAAGATTTTATGAAAATGAGGAAATATGGGAGCGAAAGAAAGAAACAAAAATTACGTGCTTGAAAAGGCAAAAGAAGTTTTTTTGGAACGCGGGATCACGGGCGTTTCGATGGCGGACATTGCAAAAGAAGCCGATTTCGGCGTGGCGTCGGTGTATCGCTACTTCGGAAACAGGAAGGCGTTGATTATGGAATGCGCCGTGTCCATATGGCAGGACAAACGCGATAAATTGCGCGTCGTTTATGAAAAAAATCTGTCGGAAAGCGGATATGACCAGATCGTCGTGCTTACAAAGTATTTTTCGTGGCTTGTCGTGAACGAAAAGTCGTTTTCAAAGTTTTTGCTGTCGCTCGATTCGTTTCTGATAACGGAAGACGCGACGCGGGAAGAGAGAAAGGAATACGACGCGATACTGCTTGAAATTTACAAAATGTTTGAGAGCGCGTATAAGACGGGACTTTCCGACAATACGGTCAGGGATATCGGCAGTTTTCAGGACTTTTATTTTGCGGCGACGCAGTCGCTTATCAGCTTGTCTCAAAGGCTCACGATGCGCGGCAACGTCGGCTTTGACGACGTATCGTTGCACGATAAGGTGAAACTTCTCGTGAGTATGTTCACAACGTATTTATCAAACGAAAAATAACTTTGCCGTCAAATATTTGACGATAAAACGCAAAAACCGCCAAAACGGCGGTTTTTTGTATAAAGAGAAAATTTTTTCGGCGTTACAGCCCGATGAAAATCGACGAATTTCTGAGGCTCACGTCTTTGATTTTATCGTTGATACTTAACGCGTGTTTGTCAAGATTTTGTCCGTCTTCGTCGGATATTTTTTGTGCGCGGAACTCGGCAATGATTTTGCCCGAAACGTCAGCAATAATTTCGTTTTTGAGTTTTGCCTCGCTTGTCGAATTTCCGCATTCGGTAAGGAATGACAACGCCGTTTCGACATCGGACAGAATGGTGAGTTCCCGCATGCCGCGGTATGCCCATTTGTAAAAAGGCTCGTAAACGTTGTTCAGCAAATACACGCACGAAATCGCGCTTTTTACAAATTCGAAAATCGCAAGTTGTGCCGCGCCCGTCTCTCTCCTTGCGATAAGGCGGGGGTAGTTGTATTGTCCGGATTGGCTCATAGAAAGCGCGTGCGCCGCGATTTTTTTCAGACGGACGTCCTCGGGGAAGCCTTTTTGCAAAACTTTGCGAATCCTTGAAAACTCGGCGCAGTTATTTATAAACATCTTGCCCGATACGGCGGTGCGTAGGGCGTATGGCGGGATTTTCAGCCAGTCGAAAGTTATTTTTGGCGCGGAACTTCTGCCGATAATACTTTCGTAAAAGTCTTTGCACGAAAAAACGCCGTGGCGACTGCCGCCCGCGGGCGAAAATTTCAGACGGGAAAACCCCAAAAATTCGTCGGGAAGTTTGTTGTACGCGCGGGTTAAGTCGAACCCGTATTTTTCGTAATCCGCGTCGCTTAAAAAAATGCAGAATCCCGGCTCGAAGTCGTGGTCTTTTGAAACGTCGTCGTCGAAAAACAGACACTCGCTGCCTTGACCGACAAGCCCTGCGGACAACGTCGGCAAAAGAAAAGCGAAGTCTTTTTCAAGCATCGGCATTCCGAATTTTTCAAAATATTTTTCAGACAACTCAACGCCTTTCATAAATACTCCTTGCGCGCGCCGAAAGGTCTTGTGCGTCGATAAATCTTCCTGCGTCGGAAAAGGCGGACGCGCATTTTTCGCACACAAAGGCGTAATATCCGTCGCGCGTTACGCCTTCGTCATTTAAGCACGACAGGGCGTTGTCAAGAGCCTTGTCGACGTTTTCGTCGTCAAAGGGATCTTTTCTCAGAAAAGTTGTCGAAAGGTTTGTGTACGTCACCGCTTCGTCCAACTTATTCCCGCTCTTTTTCGCAATTTCAAGTGCCTTTTCAAAATACGATATTGCGGTGTCGTAATCGCCCAAATCGGCATATGACAGTGCGGAATTGTTGTATAAACCGCCGAATAGCGCATTATCCGCGTCAAGGTTTTTTGAAAAAACCTTGTATACTTCGTCGTAAATTTTCAGCGCGCCTTTCGCGTCGCCAAAGGCTTTTTTATTGGTTGCGACGTTCAGTAAAAACGTTGCGCCGCTTGTCGTTTCCGCCATATCCGTTTCGTCAATCAGCCGCAAAATCTCGGCGCAATATTTCTCGCTTTCTTCCTTGTTTCCCGTTTTTCTGAAAACCCCGGTGAGTTCGCTCGTCACGACGAGTTCGCCCCGTTTATCGTTCAAGGCTTTTGCCTCGTCAAGCCAGTATCTCAAAAGTTTTTCGGCGGACGCAAGATCGTTTCGTGACAAAAATTCGTCTTCCTTTTCGATAATGCGTTCGACGGGAATCGTCCCGTGAGTTTCGGTTTCGGGATAATAAAACTCTTTGCCGCCGCACGTCGCGCAGGCAGGCTCTTTATAATCGAATTCGTCGATACCCATAGTTTCTCCTTTTGGCGCGACGGCGTGATTGTCGCGCGTTTGACCTGATTCAAGAATAACACAAAATTCACGCCTTGACAACGGACGGCGCAAAGGTTATATTATTACTATTGATATTTATAAATAACATAAAGGCGGTATGTTGAAAAAATGATAAGAAGAATCGAGTCGGCGGACAGGGCGGATTATATAAAGTTCGCAAAAGAGTTTTATACGTCGGACGCCGTCACGCACGACGTTCCCGAAGAATACCTGACGCTGACCTTTGAAACGCTTGTCGAAGGCAACCCGTTTTCGGACGGCTATATGATTGAAAGCGACGGCGAAAACGTCGGATACGCTCTCGTTGCGAAAACGTTTTCGCAGGAAGCGGGCGGCATGGTTGCATGGTTTGAAGAATTGTATCTTTCGGAAAAGGCGCGCGGAAAAGGACTCGGCACGCTTGCTTTAATGTACCTTGAAGGCAAGTACGTTTCGGAAGGGTACAAGAGAATAAGGCTTGAATACACGGCGGAAAACGAACGCGCGGCGAAACTTTATCGACATCTCGGGTTCAAAACGCTTGATTATCTGCAAATGCTGAAAGATTTCAAATAAAAAAAGAAAAGGGAAAAAGGAAAAAATGGGAAAAATTATCGTAATCGGCGCGGGACAAGGCGGACTTGTCGCGGCAAAGCATCTTAAAAAGTTCGGGCACGACGTGGTTGTGTATGAGGCGGAAAGCCGCGAAAACGCGGCGCATCCCTGGCGCGACGATATAAGGCGCGCCGTTTTCGAAGAAGCGGGCTTAACGCCGATTCCCGTTTCCGACTGCGTCCAGAAAAACAAATGGAAATTCGTGTCGCCCGACGAAAAGTCGACGCTCAGAGTGCCGATGACGCCGCCGCTTGAAGAAATCGCAATCGATAGACGATATCTTCTTGAATACCTTCTGAAAGAATGCGAAGGCGTCGAAGTGCATTTTAACAGCCCTGTCGAAAACCTTATCACGGACGGCGATAAAGTCGCGGGAGTCAGGGTAAACGGCAAAGACGTCCGCGCGGATATGGTCATCGACGCGTCTGGTTACAACTCGAAATTCCGCCGGGAAGTCCCGAAAAAGTTCGGTATTCCGGAGCCGGAATCCGACGACAAATTTTGTGCATTTCGGGGATATTATCGCGCAGATCTCAACAAAAATCTGCCGAATCCGCCGTGCACACTTTACATAAAACACCTTGGCGGTGTCGGCATCAGCTGGTGCAATCTGTCGCAGGACAACGTTGCGGACGTGCTTGTCGGGCGCATCGGTAGCCTCTCCGACGAAGAACTCGAAAGGGCGAAAACAAGCCTTCTTAAAAATCACGATTTCAACACCGGGGAGCCGATCGTGGAGCGGCGCGTTGATATTTCGTTGCGTTATCCCTCGGGCGTACTTGTCGCAGACGGGTACGCAATCGTCGGCGACAGCGCGTATATGACGATGCCCATGATGGGCAGCGGTATCGAAAGCGCGATGAAAGCGGGCAGAATGCTTGCCGAAACAATCGGGACGGACTGCGACTTTTCGGCAAAGAGTCTGTATCCGTATCAACTCAAATTTTATAAGCAGTTCGGTTTTTTGTACGTTTTCGTGGACGTTCTGAAACGCTGGGCGCTCAACCTGCCCGATAAAGACGTTAACCTAGCGTTTTCAAGCGGGCTTGTCACCGACGACGATATGGCGCTTCTCAGCACCGATGAAAACGCAAAAGGCTTGTCTTTTTTGACAATCCTTAAAAAAATCGGAATCCTTTTCAAAAACTTTTCGCTTGTCTGCCGCGCCGTGAAATATGCGGCGCGCGGGCTTAACGCGATGGCGGTCGCAAAACGTATCCCCAAAAACTACGACGCGGACAAGGTCAGAAAGTGGTCGGAAAAACTCGACAAAAAGGTCAGAGGAAAGAAAAAGAGATAAATCCGCCGTGAAAACGAAAGAAACAACAATCAAAATATTGTTCTTGGCAATCGTGTGTGCGCTGATATCGGCGACGATATTTTCAATGAAACCGCCGCGCGCCGTTTCGTACGCCGAAACGGGAAATTGCCCGCACGAATACGACGACGATTGCGACGACGAATGCAATCTTTGCGGCGAAAAGTGCATGCCGAAGCATTATTTCGGCGAATGGACTGTCGTAAAAGAAGCCACCAACGACGAAGAAGGGCTGAAAGAGCGAACGTGCGTCAGGTGCAACGTAAAGCAGCAGGCGATTTTGCAAAAGACCGCCGTCCCCGAACCGCAAAAAGAAAAAATCCTTTCAAAATCGGATATCGCGGGGATTGTCGTAGGAAGCGTTTCGGCAGGGGGACTCGTCGCATTTATCGGGGCGACGCTGATAAAAAAGAAACGCAAGAAATAAGGCGCGCGAAAGTGCGTTTTTATTTTTAATAAAATGTTGAAAATCGTCGCCCGAAACGGTTGACAATATAACGGTTTAAGATTATATTTTTGTCGCTATGGAAAACGAAAACGAGCAACTTGTCGTGCCGCCCGAAAGCGAACGGGAAAAAACCGAAGAAGGGCATACGACAAGCGAAGAAAACGAAATAGTAAGCGTCGAAAACGCTGAAACGTCGGAAACCGCCGCAAAGATTTCCGCGACCGACAACGCGGAGGATTTGCCGAAAAAGAAAGGTCAGCGCGATATGACGGAAGGCGTCATCTGGAAACAAATTCTGGCGTTTGCGCTGCCGATACTTTTGTCCAACGTCATACAGCGGTTGTATAACGCGGTCGACTCCATCGTCGTAGGGCGGTTTGTCGGGCACGAGGCGCTTGCGGCGGTCGGCAGCAACAACAGTATAATCAACGTTTTCGTGTCGCTGTTTTTGGGAATATCCGTGGGAGCGGGCGTTGTCGTCGCGCAATACTACGGCGCAAAGGACGATGAAAAACTCAAAAAATCCGTGCAGACCTGTGCGTTTCTGGCGATTGTTTCGGGTATAGTGCTGACAATCGGCGGATACTTCCTTGCGGAGCCGATATTAAAACTCGTTCACACCCCCGAAAACGTAATGGCGTTGAGCCGCGAATATTTGCAGATTTATTTCTTGGGCGTTCTCGGCGCGCTTATATACAATATGGGGTCGGGCGTGATACTCGCGGTCGGCGACAGCAAGCGGCCGTTTTTGTATTTGCTGTTCGCGTGCTGCTTGAATATCGCGCTGGACGTAGTGTTCGTAAAGAATCTCAGGATGGGCGTTGCGGGCGCGGCGTGGGCGACTCTTATTTCGCAATACGTATCGGCGATTCTGGTCACATTAAGGCTTCTTCTGACAAAACAAAACTATAAACTGTCGTTTCGGCATTTTAAGATTGACAAGCCGATTCTCAAAAACATATTCAAAGTCGGGCTTCCCGCAGGGTTGCAGTCAAGCATGTACAGCGTCGGGAACCTGCTTATCCAGTCAAGTCTGAACACCTTCGGCTCGGTCGTAATGGCGGGCTGGGTTGCCGCAATGAAAGTGGACGATTTCACCTATGCCCCCATTTGTTCTTACGGCATGGCGATGAACAGTTTTGTCGGACAAAACGCCGGCGCAAAGCGCATGGACCGCGTGAAGAAAGGCTTTTACACCGCGCTTATTATGAGCGTCGTTACGGCGGTCGTAATCATTGTCCCTGTGCTGATTTTAAGGGGCGACATCGTTCGCATATTCAATAAGGAAGCGGACGTCGTGAGCGTAGGCTCGGACATCATTCTGCACATCTGCCCGTTTTACGTGATTTTCGGCATGTGCGAAGTTTTCTCGGGCACGCTGAAAGGGCTTTCAAAGTCGCTGACGGCGTTTATAATCACGTTTGTCGGCATACTCTTAACAAGGATAATCTGGCTTTACACGGCGGTGCTTATGACGCACAATCTCACGGTATTGTTTATGATTTACCCGATAAGTTGGGTTGTGACCGCCGCGATATACTTCATATACCTTGCCGTCAAAAAATGGGACGGAATGCTCGATATGACCGCGGAAGAGAGGTTTATAGAAAAACTCAGACATATCGGTAAAAAGAAAACCGCGTGAAAACGCAAAAAGAAATATCGTTTGTTTTATAAAACATATAATATAACAAATACACAGACGGCGAAAAAACTAAAAAATCGTAAAAACATTTTGAAAACCCCTTGACAAACGTATAAAGGGGTTTTATAATTACAAACAGTTGAACAGTTATTCAAATGTTTGACAAAAGGAAAAAGAAAAATGAAAGAAACAAAAACCGAAAAAAACGAATTTTGCGAAGAAGTGCACGCGCACGACGAAACGGTGCAGAAGGTCAAAGCAAGCCTTTCCGACGCCGATTTATTGTTTGACGTTGCGGAACTTTTCAAAATCTTCGGCGACAGCACCCGCGTCAATATCCTTGCGACGCTTTCAAAAAACGAACTGTGCGTATGCGACGTCGCGGCGGTACTTAATATGACGGTCAGCGCGGTATCGCATCAACTCAGGATTCTTCGCCACAACAAACTCGTGAAGGCGAGAAGAAGCGGCAAAGAAGTGTTTTATTCGCTTGCGGACAACCACGTCGTGAAGATTCTGGAACTTGCAATCGACCACGTAAAAGAGTAAAAAATCAAAGAGGTAATAAATATGAAAAAGACGGTAACCATTAAAGACATCGACTGTGCAAACTGCGCCGCAAAAATCGAGCGCGACGTGCAAAAAATCAACGGCGTTAAAAGCGCAAGCCTGAATTTCTTCGGACAGCGTCTGCAATTTGAATGTGACGAAGAAGATTACGAAAGGATCGCAAAAGAAATTGTGCATTGTGCAAAGAAAGTCGAACCGGATTGCGTAATCTTGGGTTTATAATACAAAAATGAAAGATAAAGATAAGAAAAAGTTATCAAAAAACCAAATAAGGCTCATACGGTTTTGTGTGTGTCTTGCTGCGTTTATCGTGCTTTACGCCGTCGGCAAGACCGTCGGTATGCCGTGGTACGTGGGGCTTGCGACGTATCTTGTCGTGTACTTCGCGATAGGCTACGACGTGCTGTACCGCGCCGCGAGAAACATCGTGCACGGGCAGGTTTTCGACGAAAACTTTTTAATGTGCGTGGCGACGGTCGGCGCGTTTGCAACCGGCGAATATCCAGAAGCCGCGGCGGTTATGCTTTTTTATCAGCTTGGCGAACTGTTTCAGGATTACGCCGTCGGAAAGAGCAGGAAATCCATTGCGTCGCTTATGGATATCCGCCCCGACAAGGCTGTAATATTTAAGGACGGACAGGAAACCGAAGTCGCGCCCGAAGAAGTTAAAATCGGCGACATTATCGTCGTGAAAGCCGGCGAAAAAATCCCCGTCGACGGTGTGGTAATAAAGGGCAGCGGCAGTCTCGATACGTCCGCGCTCACCGGCGAAAGCATGCCGCAAACCGTGTCTGAAAACAGCATCGTTTTAAGCGGCTCCATCAACCTTTCCAGCGTTTTGTATATCCGCGCCGAGAAAGAGTTTTACGACAGCACCGTCGCAAAAATTCTCGACATGGTGGAAAACGCTTCCGCAAAGAAAGCGAAAGCCGAAAACTTTATCACAAGATTTGCAAGATATTACACCCCCGCGGTCGTTATCACGGCGGTTGTACTTGCGATTCTGCCCCCGCTCGTCATCGATATGAGAAGCGGTGCGGTCTGGATCTCGTGGCTCAATCGCGCGCTTACGTTCCTTGTCATCAGTTGTCCGTGTGCGCTTGTCATCAGTGTTCCGATGTCGTTTTTCGGCGGTATCGGCTGCGCGTCCAGAAAGGGTATACTTTTCAAGGGAACGAGTTATCTGGAACTTATCGACAAGGCAAACATATTCGTGTTTGACAAAACCGGCACGTTGACGAAAGGTACTTTCGACGTCAAAAAGGTTATCCCCGCGGAAAACCGCGACGAAATACTGCGCATTGCGTGCATCGCCGAAAGCGGCAGCCTGCACCCCATCGCAAAAAGCATTTACAAAGCGTACGGAAAGTCCGTCGACAGTTCCGAATATCAAATCACGGAACGCTCGGGACGCGGTATGGAAGCGACGGGACCCGAAGGGCGCATACTTTGCGGCAGCGGCAGATTGCTTGTCGAAAACGGCGTTGCGATTATCCCCGTCGAAGAAGTCGGAAGCGTGGTGTACGTCGCAAAAGACGGTCAATATCTCGGCGCGATTCTGATTGCGGATACCGTCCGCGGCGACGCGAAAGAAGTCATAAAAGAACTGAAAGCGCAGGGCGCAAAAACCGTCATGCTTACGGGCGATAACGAAAAATACGCCCGAGCGGTCGCCGAAGAAGTCGGCATCGACGATTTCAAATTCGGTCTTCTTCCCGCGGACAAAGTCGTCGAAATGGAAGCAATCATGGAAAATAAGGGCAAAAAAGACAAGGTCGTGTACGTCGGCGACGGCGTCAACGACGCTCCCGTACTTATGCGCGCAGACGTCGGCGTTTCGATGGGCGGCGTAGGCAGCGACAGCGCGGTCGAAGCGTCGGATATGGTGCTTATGCACGACAACCTTACAGGGCTTGTTTCGGCGCGGAAAATCAGCAAAAAAACCCTTAAACTCGCATACGAAAACATCGTGTTCATATTGCTTGTCAAAGCCGTCGTGCTTATTCTCGGCGCGCAGGGCTTGGCGAGTATGTGGCTTGCGGTGTTTGCGGATGTGGGTGTGGCGGTGTTGGCGACGCTTAACTCTATGCGCGCCCTGACTAGTAAAAAGTCATAATTTTGCGACCTTTTGAGTTTTTGGCAAAACCTTACTCGGTTACGTACGCCAAAGTACGCGCCCTCGTAAGAACTTGCCAAGAAACATCAAAATCTCATCAAAATTCTGACTTTTTAGGGAATGAAACAATATACAAATTCTCGCCGTTTTAGGGAGAGTGAAGATTCTGACTTTTTATGAGAAGTTAATTTTTTAACTAAATCTTAACTTCGGATTAAAGTAATCTTTAACTTGCGCGGTTATGATTAAGCCATAAAGTTTCATAACATAATTTTCTCCCATTATTGAGAAGGGGCGTCCAAAGCGGGCGCTCTTTTTCTTTTGACGCGTGCGGGCAATAAAGTTGCCTTTTTTGTAATTGCATATTATAATAGACAGATGTAAGAGGATTCGAAATCGACCGTATGTTTTTATTGCTTGCGTTAATTTATCTTATTTTCATATCGCTGGGGCTTCCCGATTCGCTTTTCGGCGCGGCGTGGCCGGTCATGCACGTTGATTTCAACGTGAACGAAAGTTTCGCAAGCATATATATGATAATCACCGCGGTCGGCTCGGGCGGCGTAAGTTTTATTGCGGGGCCGCTGATCAGAAAATTCGGTACGGGTAAAGTAACGGTGGTGTCGATTTTGCTTACCGCCGTCGGCATGCTTGTCATCGGTTTTTCGGTGCATATCGCGATGGCGATTTGCGGTTCCATACTTATGGGGTTTGGCGCGGGCGCAATCGACACGGGGCTCAACAACTATGTTTCGACGCATTATAAGGCGCGGCATATGAACTGGTTGCATGCGTTCTGGGGCGTGGGAGTTACGTTAAGTCCGATAATCATGGGCGCGTTTCTGGATATGAACAACAACTGGCGCGGCGGATACAGATGCGTGTCGTGCATACAGTTCGCGATATTCGCGGCTTCGCTTTTTTCGTTGCCGCTTTTTAAGAAGTACGAACACTCCGTGACGGTTGAAACGCTTGACGGGGCGGTGCCCGACGAAAGCGAAGAAGAAAACGAAAATACGACGAAAGAACAGGCGGAAGAAGACGGCGAAAAGCCGAAAAAGAAGAAGCCTGCAATTTTTGAAATATTGAAAATCAAGGGCGTGGCGTGGGCGGTTTTGTCGCTTGGCATGTACACTTCGATGGAATTTCTGATCGACACGTGGGGCGCAAGTTACGCCGTCAACACAAAGGGCGTATCGCCCGCAGACGCCGCCCGCTGGGTGTCGCTGTATTTCGGCGGAATTATGGCAGGAAGGGTAATCAGCGGGTTTATCTCTTATAAATTTGACGATAAAGTCCTTATTCGGTTGGGAATTGTCGTCATGACAATCGGAATGATCGTGTTTGCGTTGCCCATCGGGAAATACTCGCTTGCGGGGCTTCTGCTCATCGGCACGGGCTTTGGTCCGGTGTTCCCGTCGACGATACACGCAGTACCGTTCAGGTTCGGCACGAAGTATTCCGCGGACATTACGGGAATACAGATGGGCGGCTCTTACGCAATCGGCTGGGCGGTGCAGCTCACGTTCGGATTCGTCGCGCAAAAGGTCGGTTTTTTGTTCATGCCATACTTACTGCTTGCGTTTGCGGCGGCGCTGCTTATCGTAAGCGAAATCACGAACAAAGTCACCGCAAAACACAAAGTCGCGGCGGAGCAAATATCGTAAAAAATGAAACAGCGCGTTAAGAAATCGTTGATAATCGTTGCAATCGGCGTGGTGGTAAACGTCGCGCTTGCGCTCATCAAAATGTACGTCGGTCTTTCAAGCAACAGTCTTTGCATAATGCTTGACGCGATCAACAACTTTTTTGACATTTTGACGGCGATAGTGGCAGGGGTAGCGTTTTGCACGCTTCTTATCCCGCGCAGCGAAAAGGCGCCGTACGGCTACGGCAGGACGGAGTATCTTGCGGGGTTTATCGTCGCGGCGACTTCGGTCGTGGTCGGCGGGCTGTTTCTGATAAGGTCGCTTAACCGCATGGCGATGCCCGAGCCGGTATGGTTCGGTGTAAAAAGTTGCATATTGATATCGGTGACCGTGCCGGTAAAACTCGGACTGGGGCTTACCTACTATTTTGCCGACAAGAAGATGAAGTCGCCTGCGCTCAAAGCCTTGGCGATTGACAGTTTTATGGACGTCGGCATAACGGTGACTTCGGTGGTGTCGTTTGCGGTGTCTGCTCGCATCGACTACGCTGCGGACGCGATTGTCGGCATCGTAATAAGCATTGCGGTTATCGTATTTGCGATAAAGGCAGTCAGGGACAGCATAAAGGCGGTTGTGTCGGGCGACGGCGCAAAAGACGAGAAAGAAGCGATATACAAAGAGTGCGAAAAGGTCGGTGTGATCGTTGTGAAGACTCAACTTCACGATTACGGTTACGGCGCAAAAATCGGCGTCGTTATCGTGAAAAACGGCGACGAAAACGTATTTTCCGACATTTCCCGAAAAGTTCGCGAAAAAACAGGCGCGGAAATTAAATTTATCATTGAAACAAACGGCGAAAACGCCGAAGAACAAAACAACTGAGGTGAAGATATGAGAAAGAAGAAATTCGACGAAACGAACGACGTTTCTTTCAGCGTGGAAACAACCGAATTCGGCACGCGTGAAAAGAGAAAGAAAGAGAAAAAGGTCCTTTCGCCCGAAGAAAAGAAAAAGCGTACGATAAAAGCGCTGATTATCACGGCAAGCGTCGTGCTTGTCCTTGCGATATTCTTTGGCGGTTGCGCGATAAGTTCGGCTGTCGGCACGAAGTCGCTTATCAAGCAAGGGCAGAGTTTTGACAAAGTCGAATATACCGAGAAGCACAAGCAGATTGTGCCTACTTTCGACAAGGAACTCGGCTATTACGTGTTTGAAAATAAGGACGGGCGCGAGTTCAAGGTGTTGCAGTTCACCGACGTCCATATCGGCGGCGGCGCGTTTTCGCACAAAAAGGACGCGTGGGCAATGAACGCCGTCGCGACGATGATACAAAAGGAAAAACCCGACTTTGTCGTGGTCACGGGCGACATCGCGTATCCCGTACCTTTCCAGTCGGGCACGTTCAACAACAAAAACGCCACGATGATTTTCGCGGAAATGATGGAAACCCTCGGCGTGTACTGGACGTTCGCGTTCGGCAACCACGACACCGAATATTACAGTCGTTATTCGCGCGTGGATATCTGCAACTATTATAAGGAAAGAAATTTCAAGTATTGCTTGTTCGACGCGGGCGTTTGCGACGAAAAGGACTATATCGGCGACGACGCAATGGGCTTCGGCAATAATATGTTCGTGGTCAAAAATTCGGACGGCAGCATCAATCAGGCGCTCGTAACGTTCGACAGCCACAGCTACATCGACGGCGACTACTTCGGCGCGGCGTGGAAATACGACAATATCCACCAGTGCCAGGTCGATTGGTATACCCGCGAAATGGCGAAGTTGAGAAAAGCAAACGGCGATAAAGCCGTCAACAACCTTGTGTTCTTCCACATTCCGCTGCGCGAATATCGCGACGCCTGGGCGAACGTAATCGACAAACTCGGCGACGGTAAAACACCGAACGTCGGCGATAAATTTGTATCCGACCGCGGCACGACCGAGTTTATCTACGGTACGATGGGCGAAAACAACAAAACCAAAAACGGTCAGCGCACCTATGGCGTATTCTGCGGAATGCGTACGGACGAACTGTTTGAGGCAGGGCTTGAAAACGGTATGCAGGGCGTCTTCTGCGGTCACGACCACTACAACAACTTCTCCGTAAACTACACGCCGAAGGGCGCGGAACGCTCGATACGTCTGACGTACGGCATGTCCATCGACTACCTCGCCTACGTCAGCGTCAGGGATCACGCACAACGCGGCTGCACGCAAATCTTGCTGAAAGCCGATAACTCCTTTGACTGCGCCCCCAAAAACTACTATTCGGACTACAACGTGACGCCCGAAAAACCCGAAAGGAAGAAATAACTTTTTCCTCAATTCCAGACTACAAAAAGGCTTGCCACGCGGCAAGCCTTTTTCATTGCGTTGTTCGGCGTGCCGATGTCATAAAACCGTTTGTTTTTGTCTGGTATACAACAAAAACAGAAAATTTTTCATAAGCTCGTTGACAAACGGAAAGGGTGCCGATTTATAATTTATAATATACGCGCGAAGATTTTCGTCCGAGGGCGATGTTTTAACAAACGAAAAAACAATCGTGGAGTGTTTGATAACAAGTCGCGAGTTTTCGCGACATCGTTTCGGGAAAGGCAAGGGGGTATTATGTACAAAGAAAGCAAACTCGCAAAAAACAAGGCGTTCGGAATCTTTCTGATGATTCTCGGAGTGTTTGGTTTTTTGATTATCATACACAGGCTGTGCTGTTACAAGTTCGAATATGACGAAAAAATCAGCCCCGTAGATTACGGAAAATTTAATATCCTGTCTTTCTTCACAATTCAATCCAACGTGTTCGTATACGTGTATCTTATTTGCGCGGGGCTTGCGTCTCTCGGCGTCGAGGGGGCAAAGAAGGTTGCGTACAATCCGCTTGTCGGCGCAATGGCAACGACGTATATCCTTGTTACCGGGCTCGTATACGCCGCGGGCATTCCCATGGGATTTACTCCGCCGTTCAAGTGGGGCGATTCCTACCACGCGATGAGCAGTTTCATTCAGGTGTATTTTCATATGATTATACCGCCGATTATGCTGATACTGTGGTTTTTCCCGTTCACGGACAGGCGCACGAATCATAAGACGGTATGGGCGTTTGCGATATATCCGTTTGTGTATTCGCTCTTTTCCATAATCCGGGGCGCGGTGGGAAAAATGCACTTTTATCCTTATCCGTTTTATCGTCCCGAATTTATATGGTCGATATTCTCAAAAGGCGACGTCAATTATCCGCTTGCGTATTTTCTGATGTTTATCGTGCTTATGGCGGGAATGTTGCTGTTTGTTGGCATAGGCAGGATTATGATGTTCATAAACGATAAAATGATAAGTAACCGTGGCGACGAGTGCACGGTGAGCGAACAAAGCGACGCGGACGCCGGCTAAGTATTCTGGTATTCGGTTGTTGACTTTGGGGCGAAATGGTGATATTATATCGTTGCAAAAAAGGAGAGAATATGAAAGCGGCAATTATAGGACTGGGCGTTATCGGAAAGGTTCATTACGACGTTTTGAAAAGGCAGGGTGAAGACATAGTTGCACTTTGCGACATAGATGCGGCGAAGTTGAACGGCTACGACAACGTCAAAAAATATTTTGACTACAAGAAGATGCTGGATGAAGAGAAAATCGACGTCGTGCATATTTGCACGCCGCACTATCTGCACGCCGATATGACGATATATGCGCTTGAAAGAAACGTGAACGTTTTATGCGAAAAACCGCTGTGTATAAGGAAAGAAGACGTCGCGCGGATTATCGACGCGGAAAATAAGTCCGAGGCGATGCTCGGCGTATGCCTGCAAAACAGATATAATAAATCCAGTCAATTTGTCAAAAGGTATTTTCAAGACAAAAAAGTCGATTTCGCTTTCGGCAACGTGTTGTGGCATCGCGATAAGGCGTATTATGCGTCGGGAGAATGGCGGGGTAAGAAAGAAACCGAAGGAGGCGGAGTGCTTATCAATCAGGCAATACATACGCTTGATCTGATGCAATGGATTTGCGGTGAGCCGACGAGCGTTTGCGCCAACACGTACAATTATTCGCTTAAAGACGTCATCGAGGTGGAAGACACCGCCGTCGCGCTGTTCAAAGGCGACACGGATTTTGAGTTTTTTGCCACTAATACCGCAAAAACAGATTTACCGGTCGAAATACGTTTCATTGCAGGCGGCGATATCGTTACGCTTTATCCCGACAAGGTGCTTATCAACGGCGACGTCGCCGATATCGAAAATGAAATCGAATGGAACGGGAAACGCTCCTACGGCAACGGACACGAGAAACTTATCGGTCATTTTTACGATTGCGTCGCGAAAAAAGAAAAATTTCCGATTGACGGCAGCGAAGCGGCAAAATGCGCGAAGGAAGTCCTTTCCGCGTATGAAAGCGACGGAAAATTCGTTGAAATATAAAAGAAAAATCGTTATTCTGGAAAAAACCGTAAAAACAGCCCGAACGGGCTGTTTTTTATTGCAAATTTTGGCAATTAAGGTTGTAAACTTATCGATGCGTAAAATTGCTTCGGCGTTATGCCGAACTCGTTTTTGAACGCGCGGAAAAAGTGTGTATAATCCGAGAAACCGCATTTTGCAAACACTTCGGTTATCGGGAAGCCTTCTTCGATAAATTGTTTTGACAAGACCAGCCGTTTTTTAAGGATATATCGGTGGGGGGAAGTGTTGGTGTATTCCTTGAAAATGTGCGCGAAGTAGTATTTGTCCACGAACAACGCAGACGCGATTGCATCCAGGGAAAGATCTTGCGAGATATGTTCGGAAATATAATCAATGGCTTTTGTCACGCAGGGATTTGCTTTTCCCAATATGGTGAAATCGTCGCGGTTTTGCAAGAAATACTGTCCCAGCAACACAAGCAAAGTCTTTATGCGCTCCTCGTTTTCGATGTCCGCGCCGAAGTCGCCGGTTTGTGAAACGGAAAAACCGTCCAGAATATGGCGGGTTTTGTCCGAAACCGCACTGTTGCGGATAAGAAAAGCGTTGTGTTCGTGCGCCTGCAAAAAACAGGTGTTTAGGTCGGTTTTTGCGGTTGAGATGCGTTTCAAATATCGTTGATTAAGCCACACAACAAACCTTTCGTACGTCATGGCGGAGTCTTTGATGTCAAGCTGATGAAGCTTGTTGGGAGGAATCAACAGCACGTCGCCCGGGCGCAGGGAATACTTGCAATCTTCCACGATGTATGACGCAGAACCCTGCAAAAAGAAATAGATTTCCGAAAAATCGTGAGAATGCATTTCCACCGTTTTGAAATCCTTGTCTTTTTTGTGATGCACCTCGTAAGTCGAGTTGCTCATTTGTTGATTTTCGTATTTTGTTCCGCTCATATCTTAACAATACTCCAAAACCGCAAGATATGCAAGTAAAAAAGCAAAAAATAAAATTTACTATGCAAAAGTTGTGTGATAAAATAATTTTAATAAGGAGAAAGGAAAATGGGATTTTTTGATGAAAATCTTTTGCTGACCGGCGATACCGCGCGCGGAATTTACAAAAGCATTGCGGATTTGCCGATTATCGACTATCACTGTCATCTCAACGAAGCGGATATTAAAAACGACAAGAAGTTTTCCGACATAGGGGAACTGTGGCTTTCGGGCGACCATTACAAGTGGCGCGCGATGCGTCTTTCAGGCGTTGACGAAAGTTATATCACGGGCGACCGCTCTTACGAAGAAAAGTTTTTGAAATACGCAAAGATTATGCCAAAACTTTTCGGCAATCCGCTTTATTACTGGACGCATATGGAGCTTAAACAAATTTTCGGCATTTCGGAGCCTTTGAACGAAGACAGCGCAAGTCGTATTTACGAAAAAGCAAACGAAATTTTGCAAGGGCTCAGCGTGCAAAAACTGCTTGAAAAATTCAGGGTGGAGTATATCGCAACCACCAACGATCCGTTTTCCGATTTATCTTGCCACGGCGATATAAACGGGGTGAAGGTGCGCCCGACGTTCCGTCCCGACAGATGTTTTTCGGAAGGCGTCGACAAGGTGCAACTTGAAAAGAGATTGGATTATTTCGTTTCCAAAGGCTGCAAAATCGCAGACCACGGATTCGATGATTTTTCCGACACGCAAAATATCGAATGGCTGATTGAAAAATGCTTTGAAAAGGGAGTCGTTTTGCAGCTGCATTTCGGCACTTTCCGAAACGTCAATACCGCGGCGTTTAACAAAATCGGGAAAGACAGCGGGTTTGACGTTTTCAGGGCAAGCGTTGACACCGACGCGCTTGCACGACTTCTTGACAAAATGTACACAAAACTTGGGGCTTTGCCAAAAATCATACTTTATCCGCTCAACGACGAATGTTTAAGGGCTGTTTGTGCGATTTCTGGCGCATTTCCCAACGTTATTGTCGGTGCGGCGTGGTGGTTTAACGACACCGTGTCGGGCATAAAAAGACAACTTGAAACCGTGTCGGAATATGCGGTTCTCGGCACGAATCTCGGCATGCTTACCGACAGCAGATCGTTCAGTTCGTACGTGCGGTTTGATTTTTACCGAAGGATACTTTCATCGTTTATCGCAGATAAGGTCGACCACGGCGAGTATGACGAAAAGTCCGCGCTCGCGCTTGCAAAAGATATTGCATACAACAACGTAAAGGAGGTTTTGGGACTGTGAAAATGACCTTCCGCTGGTATGGAGAAAACGATTGCATACCGCTGAATTACATAAAACAAATACAGGGAATGAGCGGGGTTGTGACCGCCGTTTACGACACGCCCGTCGGAGAAGTCTGGAAAGAAGAAAAACTTGAAAGGCTCAAAAATCTTGCAAACGACGCGGGGCTTGATATGGAAGTTATCGAGTCCGTCCCCGTGCACGAAGACATAAAACTCGGCAAACCTACGAGAGACAAGTATATCGAAGCGTACAAGCAAAATATCATCAACTGCGGAAAAGTCGGCGTCAGGTGCATTTGTTATAATTTTATGCCCGTGTTCGACTGGCTAAGGACAGACCTTTATTTCAAGCATAAAGACGGCTCGACGTCGCTTGCTTACGATCACGAAAAATTGCTTGCGCTCGATCCCAAAAACCTGCATTTGCCTGGCTGGGACGAAAGTTATTCATTGGTAGAACTCAATAAACTTCTGGACGAATACAAGGGAATCACGCACGAAAAGCTGTTTGAAAACCTTGTGTATTTTCTGAATGCGATTATGCCTGCCTGCGACGAAGCGGGCGTCGATATGGCGATACATCCCGACGATCCGCCGTGGGATATGTTCGGTTTGCCCAGAATTATTTGCAAAGAAGAAGACTACGATAAGTTGTTTAAGGAGGTACCGAACAAGCACAACGGAATAACGTTCTGCACGGGAAGCCTGGGTGCGGGCAGGTTCAACGATCTTCCGAAAATGGCGGCAAAATATGCAAACAGGATTTATTTCGCACATCTTCGTCAGCTGAGATACGACGGAGAAATAAATTTTTACGAAAACGGACATCAGACCGACTGCGGAAACGTCGACGTGTACGCGATAGTCAAGGCGCTTGTCGAAAACGGGTTTGACGGATACGTTCGTCCCGACCACGGCAGAAACGTGTGGGGCGAAGACGCAAAGCCCGGATACGGACTGTTTGACAGAGCGATGGGCGCGTGTTATCTCACGGGACTGTTCGAGGCGGTTGAAAAGGATATAAAAGGAGAGAAAAAATGAAAGTTCCTTTCAAAGTAGATTTAAGTGACAAAATTGTTGCAATAACGGGCGCGGGCGGCGTGATTTGCTCGGAATTTGCCCGTGCGCTTGCGGAGTGCGGCGCAAAAGTCGCGCTTCTGGACGTAAACTTCGACGCGGCGAAAAAAGTCGCGGACGAGATTGGCGAAAACGCGTTTGCCGTCAGGTGCAACTGCCTTGACAAAGACGAAATCCGAAAAGCCAAAGAAGAAGTTGTCAAAAAGTTCGGACAAGTCAACTTCCTTATCAACGGCGCAGGCGGAAATAATCCCAAAGCGACCACCGACAACGAAGTTATGACGGCGGATCTTGAAGGCGCGAAAGACTTTTTCGCCCTTGAAGAAAGCGGGCTTAAATTCGTGTTTGACCTTAATATTACGTCGGCGTTTCTGGTGACGCAGGTGTTTGCAAAAGACATGGTCAAAACAGGCGGGAACATCATCAATATTTCATCGATGAACGCGTTCAGACCGCTCACCAAAATCCCTGCATACAGCGCGGCGAAAGCGGGCGTATCCAATTTTACCGAATGGCTTTCCGTGCATTTTGCGCCGTGTAATATTCGTTGCAACGCAATCGCGCCGGGATTTTTCGTGACAAATCAGAACAGGGCGCTTTTGTTCAATGCGGACGGCACGCCGACGGCAAGAACGGGCAAGATTCTGAACGCAACGCCGATGAAAAAATTCGGCGAAATCAGCGACCTTATCGGTTGTCTGTTGTGGCTTGCCGACGACAAAGCAAGCGGATTCGTAACAGGTGCGGTTATCCCCGTTGACGGCGGATTCTCAGCATACAGCGGAGTGTAATATGAAACAAGTAATTCCCGTTGTCGTCATAAACGACGAAAAAGAAACGATAGAAATTCTCTCGAAATTGAGAGAAGGCGGCATAAACTGTGCGGAAATCACCTTCCGTACGGCGTGCGCGAAAGAAGCAATCGCAATCGGCACGAAAGCCTTTGAAGATATGAATATCGGCGCGGGTACGGTTATCAACGCCGAGCAGGCAAAAAGCGCGGTACAGGCGGGCGCAAAGTTCATCGTGTCCCCGGGGTTTTCCGACGAAGTGGCTCGCTATTGTACAGACGAGAAGATTCCGTATTATCCGGGGTGTGTGACTCCCACCGAGATTATGCGCGCGCTCTCGTACGGGCTGAACGTCGTTAAGTTTTTCCCGGCGGGCGTATATGGCGGTCTGAAAGCGATGAAAGCATTGTCGGCGCCGTTCCCGCAGGTCAGATTTATACCGACGGGCGGTGTGGATTTGAGCAATTTGAAAGAATACCTTGATTTCGATAAGGTGTACGCCGTCGGCGGCTCTTTTATGATGAAAGGTGATATCGTAAAAAATTGTAAGGAGATTGTAAAGATATGCGAGTTGTGACGTTTGGAGAAATAATGCTTCGTCTGGCACCCGAAAACTATTTGCGGTTCGTACAGGCGGACAGGCTTGAAGCGACTTTCGGCGGTGCGGAAGCGAACGTTGCCGTGTCGCTTGCAAATTTCGGCGACGACGTTTCGTTTGTGAGCAAACTGCCGTCCCACGAGATAGGACAAAGCGCGATAAATTCCCTTCGCAAATTCGGCGTCGGCACGTCGTTTGTCGCAAGGGGCGGCGAGCGAGTCGGCATTTATTACTGCGAAAAGGGCGCGAGCCAACGCCCGAGCAAAGTCATATACGACAGGGCGGGCAGTGCAATCGCAACCGCAACCGACGACGACTTCGACTGGGACAAAATTTTCGACGGCGCAAAATGGTTCCACTTTACGGGAATCACACCCGCGCTTTCCGACACGCTTGCAGGCATTGTCTTGAAGGCTGTCAGAATCGCAAAAGAAAAAGGAATAACCGTGTCGTGCGATCTGAATTTCCGCAAAAAACTTTGGAGCAAGGAAAAAGCGAAAGAAGTTATGAGCGAGATTTGCAAGTACGTCGACGTGTGTATAGCAAACGAAGAAGACGCAAAAGACGTGTTCGGAATCGAGGCGGAAAACACCGATATCGAAAGCGGAAAACTCAACGAACAAGGTTACGTTTCGGTTGCGAGACAACTTGTCGATAAGTTCGGCTTTAAGGCGGTTGCAATCACGTTAAGAGAAAGCATAAGCGCAAACGACAATAATTGGTCGGGAATGCTGTACACGGACGGCAAAGCGGTGTTCAGCAGAAAATACGCAATGCATATCGTGGACAGAGTCGGCGGCGGAGACAGCTTCGGCGCAGGGCTCATTCATTCGTTGCTGGCAGGTAAAAACGCGCGCGACGCGATTGAATTTGCAGTTGCCGCAAGTTGTCTGAAACACTCGATCGAGGGCGATTACAATATGGTCTCAAAAGAAGAAGTCGAAGCACTCGCAAACGGAAACGCAAGCGGAAGAGTGCAAAGATAAAAAGGATACTATTATGAATGAAATTACAATATCAGGGTTTTATGATGAAATAAGCAGTGCGTTAAGCACTCAAATCGCTGTTTTGCACGAACTCGGCGAAACTTATATGTGCCCGAGAAACGTGGACGGCAAGAACATTGCGGACTATACGTTTGAAGAATTCAAGGAAAAGATTTTCCCCGTGTTGAAAAAGGAAGGCGTGAAGTTTTCGTCCATCGGTTCGCCGATAGGAAAAGTCGGCATCGACGACGAAGAAGGTTTTGAGAAACAAAAGAAACAACTTGCGGAACTCGTGAAAATCGCAAAACTTACGGGGTGCGAATACATCAGGGTATTCTCCTTCTTTTACGGCGACAAAAATCCGAAAGATTGCACGGAGAAAGTTATTGCCCGCCTCAAAGAAATGCTGAAAATCGTCAAAGGCAGCGGAGTGAAACTTCTGCACGAAAACGAGAAAAAAGTTTACGGCGACGTGCCCGAAAGAGTTCTGGAAATTTACAACGCGATTAACGACGAAGATTTCGTTTTGTGTTTTGACGCAAGCAACTACGTCCAGTGCGACGTCAATCCGAAAACGGCGTTCGATATGCTGAAAGATTACGTCGTTTATTATCATATCAAAGATTGCTCGAAATACAAGGTCGAAGTTCCCGTCGGCACGGGCGAAGGGTGCTATCCGTACATTCTGGGCGAACTGAAAAAGCGGGGCTATCACGGCTTTATGACGCTTGAACCGCATACTTTCAAATATGCGATATTCAAGCCGATTGTCAATTTCGTCCCGTTTGCAGCACTTGCGATGAAAGATTATTTCAAGGCGTTCAGGCTTATCGACAAGAAAATGCACAGAAACTATTTTGCGTGCGCGTCAAGAAAACAAGTTTTCTTGTGGCAATACTATAATTTGAAAAAACTACTTAAAGAGGTGGAATAATGGATAAGAAAGAAATCAGATACGGCATTGTAGGAATTGGTAAACAAGGCACGTTATACACAAAGATATTTACCAAACTCAGCGGACTCGTAAAAGGTGCAAAGCTTACGGCGGTGTGCGACATTTTACCTGAACGTCGCAAGTACGCCGAAGAAAACCTCAAAGGCGTTAAAGTCTTTGATAACTATCAGGATATGTTTGCGTCGGGACTTATCGACGTCGTTATGGTCGAAACCCCGCACTATTTCCACCCGCAAATCGCAATCGACGCGATGAAAGCAGGGCTGAACGTGCTTTGCGACAAGCCTGCGGGCGTTTACACAAAACAAGTCAGAGAAATGAACGAAGAAGCGAAAAAGCATCCGGAACTGCTCTTTGGAATGATGTTCAATCAGCGCACGAATCCGTTGTACATAAAAGCCAAAGAGATTATCGACAGCGGACGCCTCGGAAAACTCACGCGAATCGTATGGATAATAACAAACTGGTATCGTCCGCGTGCGTATTATGCACAAGGCGGCTGGCGCGGCACGTGGTGGGGTGAAGGCGGCGGCGTACTTCTCAATCAATGTCCTCACCAGCTCGATTTATTCACCTGGCTTGCGGGGCTCCCCGTCAGCGTAACGGCAACGGCGTCGACCGTCGGTCGCGATATCAGCGTTGAAAACGACGTGACGGCTTATTGCAAGTTCGCAAACGGCGCAACGGGTGTGTTTATTACCTCAACTCACGACGCGCCCGGCACGAATCGCCTTGAAATCACCGGGGAAGGCGGAAAAATCGTCATTGAAAACGGCAAACTCGTCTTCACCGAAAACGAAGAAATGGAGCCGGCTTTTTCGGAACATAACACCGTGTTTATGGGCAAGCCGAAAACAAAAAAATACAAGTATCGCGGAATCGGGCATTATCTTGCCGTCACGAAATATCCGCCTCAGCACGTCGGCATAATCAAAAACTATACCGATTATCTTCTCAAAAAGACGGACAAATTCACGGCTCCCGGCGAACAGGGCATCGTCGGACTTACTTTCTCCAATGCAATCCACCTTGCAAGCTGGACGCATAAGGAAGTACAGATTCCGTTTGATGAAGATCTGTATATCAGCGAGCTTGAAAAACGCAAGGAAGCCGAAAAAGAAAACGGCAAAAAATAATCAAAATACACAAAAAAGGGAGTTATTATGAGCGATATTTCAAACGTCGCACAGGCGACGGAACAAAGTTTCATTTCGCGCACGAGCGGGCTCAAAAGCAAGGATTATATCGGGTACGCGATGGGCGATACGGCGTGTTGTCTCGTTTTCGGGCTGGTCACGTCGTTCTTGCAAAAATTTTACACCGACATTTTCAGTTTAAGCCCGTTGTTCATCATGCTTATGTTCATCGGCGCGAGAGTCTGGGACGCAATCAACGATCCCGTTATGGGAAGATTGTGCGACACAATCAAACTTTCCAAATGGGGAAGATATCGTCCGTGGTTCTTATGGGCAGCGGGTCCGTTGATTATTTCGACGGTGCTGATGTTCATCAAATGGCCGGGGCTTACGGGCGAAGAAAACTACGTTGGCACCTGCATTTATGCAACGGTTACATACGTGATGTTCGGCATGAGTTACACGATGCTCCAGATTCCGTACGGCGGACTTGCGTCGGTCGTTACGACAGACGAGAAAGAGCGCACGAAACTTTCGGTGTTCCGTTCAATCGGGGCGGGCGTCGGAAGTATCCCTGCGGTGCTTATCGCGTCGTTTTGTTACAAAAAAATCGGCGTCAACGAACAGACGGGCAGAGTTATTTCCGAGATGCAGTACAAGCCGGTAATAATCGGCGTCGTAATCGTGTCACTGGTTGCGCTTGTTATGCTTATCCTTGCTTTTATGATGAACAAGGAAAGAGTCATCGCTCAGCCCAAAGAAAAAGTCGCAAAAGGTGAGACGAAACAAATCGTAAAAGGCCTGTTCAAAAACAGGGCGTTTCTGGCGGTCAGCGTGGCAAGTATGCTGTTGCTTGCAGGACAAATGTTCACGCAAAGTTTTTATTTGTACCTGTTCGACGACTATTTCGGAAAGCCTTGGATGAACCTTGTTTCTACTGCCTGCACGTACGCACCCATGGTCATATTCATGTTCTTCACCCCGAAACTCGTCAGAAAATTCGGCAAAAAAGAACTTTGCGGAATAGGTATGATTATCGCGGCGGTTGCAAACCTCGGAATGTTTGCTTTGCGCTCGGTTAACCCGAACATTTTGGCGTATCTGTTCCTGGTGCTTTGCTTTGCAAGCGGATGCGGACTTACTTTCATCATTTTGCAGGTCTGGTCAATGGCAACCGACGCAATCGACGATATCGAGGTCAAAACGGGACGTCGTGACGACGGCACCGCCTATGCGTTCTTTATGTTTTTCAGAAAGCTCGGGCAGGTCATCGCGGCAATCGCCGTAAACGGCGCGCTTCTCGGCATGCATTACGACTATACGAAAGGCGCGGTTCAAACCACGAAAAACCTTGAAATAATGTACGATATGGCAACCATTATCCCGGCGGTGCTTTTTGGAATTATGGCTGTCGTGTTGCTTGTATGGTATCCGCTTTCCAAAAAGAAAGTTGCCGATCTTCAAATTGCAAAAGAAGAACATCTCAAAAACGCATTCGAAAGCAACGCGATTGCAATCGACAATACAAGAGGCATAGAAACCCTTGGAGAATCGTGCGCGCAACTTGAAGAAGAAGCCGAAGAAACGACTGATACAAAAATAGATTAAATTGCACAAAATGGCATTTACAATGATAATAGCGAGGGATAAAATATGAAATACGGCATACAACTGTTTTCTTTAAGAAAGTATCTGAAAGACGAAAAAGGATACGAGCAAGTGTTTAAGCGCACGAAAGAAACGGGCGCGCAAGTGGTACAGCTGTCCGGCGGAAAACCCGTCGCACCCGAATATATCAGGTCGCTTTCGGACAAGTACGACCTGCCGGTCTGCATAACTCACGATAACTTCGACAGGCTTGAAAACGACCTTGACGCGCTTATCGCCGAGCACAGGATTTACGGTTGCAATCGTATGGGCGTCGGCATGATGCCCAAAAAGTTCCGCACCGGAAAACTTGAAGATCTGGACAAATTTATCTCCTTTCTTAATTCCACCGCGCAGAAGCTTGCGGGAGAGGGTATGACGATTGCTTATCATAATCACTGGTTTGAATTCGACGAAATCGACGGCAAGGTTATATACGACTATATGATTGAGCATACCGATCCGCGCGTGGAGTTTATTCCCGATACGTACTGGATAAGATTTGCAGGAAAGGACATTGAAGAGTATCTTGAAAAGTTGAAAGGTAGGGTGAATACGCTCCATCTCAAAGACTACAAAAACAAAATTTTCAGAGCGGTGGGGAAGGGCACGCTCGATTTTAAGAGCATACTCGAAACAGCCGAAAAATGCGGGGTTCAGAACGCCGTCGTAGAGCTTGATTTTTCACCGAATCCGTATAAGAGCGTCGAGTTTTCGATGAATACGTTAAAGAGGATTGCAAATGCAAACTAAAACGATAGCAACGCCTTGCGGCAACGTTATCGGCGAAATTACACCGTACGGATTGCGGTTCAGAGGTATAAAATACGCAACAGCCGGACGCTTTGAAATGCCCGCCGAAGTCAGGTCTTTCGGCGGTGATTTCGACGCGACAAAACAAGGCGTATGCTGTCCGCAAATGCGCGCGTTCTGGAACGAAGAACACAGATTTTATTATCAGGAGTTCAGGAAAGGAAAAGAGTTTACTTACAGCGAAGATTGCCTTATCCTTGACGTTCATGCGCCCGACAACGCCAAAAACTGTCCCGTGATCGTGTTTATTCACGGCGGAAGTTTCACGGGCGGCAGCATTAATGAGATGCAGTTCAACGGCTCGGCGTATACGAAGCGTGGCGTGATTTTCATTGCGATAAACTATCGCCTCAACGTGTTCGGCTTTTTTGCCGATGGTGTGCATTGCAAAGGCAATCTCGGATTGTACGATCAATACACCGCTATCGAGTGGATCAGACACAACGTCAGTGCTTTCGGCGGCGATCCCGACAACATTACTCTTATGGGGCAAAGCGCAGGCGCGATGAGCATACAAACGTTGATTTGCTCGGACTATCTCAAAGGCAAAGTCAAGGGTGCAATTATGTTGTCCGGCGGCGGAAAACGCACGGCGATACTCCCGTTGTCAAAGCCGAACGCGCGATATTGGAAAAAACTCGTGAAAGCAAGCGGAGCAAGCTCTTTTGACGAGTTCAAAACACTGCCCGTAGAGCAGGTCTGGACGGCGTGGAAAACAAAACATACGCTCGGGAAAGCGCTTTATACAAAGCCCGTGATCGACAACGAATTGGTCAAAAACGCAAAGTACGACACAGACGTCCCGATAATCTTCGGAACAGTCAAAAAGGACTTATTACCGCCCGTGCTCAATCATATGGCAAGAGCGTTTGCAAGAAAACAAAAAAGAAAAAATACGCCGTGTTACGTTTTTTCGCTCACGCGGCTGTTGCCACCCGATAACGCCTCATTCCATTCCTGCGATCTTTGGTATGTGCTCGGCTCGCTCGGGGATTCTTTACGTCCTTTTACGCAAGCCGATTACGACTTGTCCGACGAAATGGTTGACAGATTTTCCGCTTTTGCCAAATCGCAAAATCCTAACGTCGACGGCAAACCGCAATGGAACGTCTATTCATCAAAACCCGATATCAAAGTTTTCAAATAAATTAAAATAAGCATTTCAAGTGCGAACGCCAACCATTCGGTTGGGTTCTCGCCCATAAATTGTCCCATACAACAAAAACAGCACATCATCTTGATGTGCTGTTTTTAAAATATGGGGACCCCAAAAGATACTTTGTACTTTTGGGGATAAGGAGTATGCAAGCAAAAGAGTGAGCATTATCGCGAGCGATAATGCGATTTCAAACGCGAAGTTAACGGGGACCCCGCGGGATACTTTGTACCCGTGGGGAAAAGGAATAAACAAGCATAAGACAAACAAAAAAATAAAATGCGTTTGTTTGGTCAAAAGCGCAGTTTATGACGTGGGACAACAGGGCGTGCTCGGCATAGTGCAAATCGAGGATAAACAGCAAAGCGACGCAAAGTGTCTGCAAAGTTAGACACGGTGCATAACGCAAGCGTTTGCAAGCAACCGCCGACCGCCAACCGTTCGGTTGGGTTCTCGCCCATAAATTGTCTCATACAACAAAAACAGCACATCATCTTGATGCGCGTTTTTTAATGTGGTGGGGACAACAGGGCTCGTCAACAGCGAAGCGGAAATGCTTGCATTTCGAAGCGAGCGTGCAGTGTGACCGGGGCACAGGGGCGCAATGATTTGCGCAAAGGCGGATAACCCGCCTTATTCGAGCCCGATGTTGTTTTCCGACACATAAAAAAGCACAACACATAATGTTGCGCGTTTTTTAATGTGGTGGGGACAACAGGGCTCGAACCTGTGACCCCGTGCTTGTAAGGCACGTGCTCTCCCAGCTGAGCTATACCCCCAACTTGTGGTGACCCCTACGGGGTTCGAACCCATGTTACCGCCGTGAAAGGGCGATGTCTTAACCACTTGACCAAGGGGCCACGAAATTAGGCGATTTGTTTCACAAATGTTTTGTTTCGGCGTTTTGCGTTTACGCAAAGACGGCGTAAAGAAAACATAGGGCGGGCGAAGCGCAGGCTTTGACCGGCTTCTTGGAAAGCGCCAAAGGCGATTACCAAGGGGGAAACAATAAAACAAATGTTTTGTTTCGGCGTTTTGCGTTTACGCAAAGACGGCGTAAAGAAACAAACCTTTCGTAACGTTAAAGGATAGCTCAGTTTTCAAGGAACGTGTGTTTTTTAATTTCTCCCGTCGTCGGTAAGCCGCGATGCGTCTTTCCGCCTATGGGGATGTATATATCGTAAATTGCAAATGCTTCGCATTTTCTCGTTTTTATTAAAAACGCTTTTGAAAGTGAACTTTCAACGTGTTTTCAATAAACCCGGCACCTTGCGGTGTTGCAATTTACGGTGTTTACATTTGGTAGCGGCGGTCGGATTCGAACCAACGACCTGCCGGGTATGAACCGGCCGCTATAACCATCTAAGCTACGCCGCCAAGTTGGTTGCGGGGGTGGGACTTGAACCACACGACCTTCGGGTTATGAGCCCGATGAGCTACCGACTGCTCTACCCCGCGCCGTTTGCATAAAAATCAAATGCTTAATTAGTTTATCTTATAATTGAATGTTTGTCAAACAAAAATAAGAAAAAAGGAATAAAAAATTCGTGAAAGACCGTGCAAAGGGGCGAAAAACGTGCAAAAAGGGGAGAATAGTTGCCAAAAACGGTCAAAACATATACAATAAAAGCATGAAAAAGGTGATTTCTGTCGCGCTTGTCGCGATACTTATTGTAACAACCGCGCTGACTTTTACGGGCTGCATATTCAATACCGGCGCAGAGAAAGAAGTTTACGGGGTGTACGGAGTCGACCGTATGTTTTACAATTCGTACGACGGAAAAACGTATAATTACGCCGACAAATTCGACTACTATCTTCTTGTATTGTATAAGGGTGGCGAAAGCGAAAAGACGGGCAAGGTAATCTTAAAACCCGTCGGCGGCGAAGAAACCTCGTACGACGTTCACTTCACGCTGGAATTCGACGCGGAAAAAAGCAAGGTCGTGAAGAAGGTAATCATCAAGGATTTCCGACTGCCGACGTATGGTGACTCGACGGGCACGCTGTCTTTTGCAGAGCCCGCGGAAGCAAGTTTCATGCTGTATCCGAAGCGCGAAGACCTGACATATAGAATGACTCCGTCGAAAATCGAAGACGGCAAATGGAAGTTCAGCAAAAACCTTTTGGAATTTAACAAAATTTCTATGAGGACGACCGACAAGAAAATCGAACGCGCAAAGAGTAAACAAACTAATTCCCGCGAAAAACGCGGCAGTACCTCAGATTGACCAAAAACCGCTTAACCGCGGTTTTTTAATAAAGGAGAATTATGAACGTAAAAAGAACGATTGCGATTATCCTTATATTGTCGATAATTGTCGTGGCGGTGTTCGCGCTTTCGGGCTGCAACATCACGAACGACGGCTCGGAAGACGAACTCAAAGGCATTTACGGCGTAACGACGATGTATTATAAGTCGTATGAAGGAAAGAAGTACAACGTGTCCGGGCAATACGAATATTTTCTGCTGGTCTTGAACGGCGACGAAGGGAGAACGGGCAAGGTCATAATGAAGCGCGACGGCGACGCAGAATTTTCATACGACATCACTTATACGCCGAAGTTCAACTCGGACGGCAAAACGATATGGAGCATTACCGTCAACGATTTCCGTCTGCCGGAATACGAGGACGAAACGGGCGCGGTGCGCTATTCAGATCCGTCCCAAAGGGAGTTCCGTTTTTATCCGATGCACGAAACGTTCACGTTCAGCCTTACGCTTTCACAAATGGGCGACGATAACCGGGTGAAATTCAACAAAAACTACTTTGCGCTGCACAAGATTTCAAAAAAGACAACCGCAGCGAAAATTAAGTCCGCAAAAGAGCAGCAGCAAAGGACGCGGGAAGCGCGTTCGCACGAGGTTGACGAGGAGAGAACTTTCGGCACGTACGGCGTGAACGAAATGTATTATATCGCGAAAGACGGCAAAAAACACAACGTTTCGGGCGAGTTCGAGTACTTTATCATTGCGCTGAACGAAAGCGACGGCAAAACCGGGCAGGTCATAATGAAGCGTGACGGAAAGGAAGAAGAAAAGTACGACGTCACGTTCACGATGACATACGGCGAAGATTCATCGGGTGATATTTACGTGCAATACGTGAAGATTTCGGGGTTCAGGCTTCCCGAGTATGACGAAACGGGCGGGGTGACTTTCGGCGCGCCGCAGGACGTAACTTTCGTTCACGATATCACGAAAAAGGTAACGCTGACATATAAGGACGAAGCGGGCAACAACGTTATGACTTTCGAAAGAACGTACGTAAACGTATCGAATATCAGTATCGAACAAACGAAATCGCAGCAAAGACAATCGCAGGAAGCCCGCGGACAATAAACAAAAAAACGTAATAAAAAAAGACTTGCAACCGTCTGCTGCAAGTCTTTTCTTTTTGATTTAATTTTTTCAGTCGATTTTGTCGGCGTTCGAGTTGTTGTCGTCGGACGAAGAATTGTCGTCGGACGAATCCGTGCTGTCTTCAAGGGCGTACAGTTTCATTTCCTTGAAGTCGAACCAGTAAATCTTGTCTTGAAGGGCGATTGTTACGAAGTCGATGACCGCGATAACCCACCAGCCGCAGAAGATAAGAAGAACGACGGAAAGAACCGCGCCGATCGTATCTTTTTTCACGATGCTTTTCGAAAGGCGATAAAGATTCGTGGGGATTGCCCAAAGGAAATTGAGAAGGAACTTGACCCATTTGCCGAGCCCTTCGTATGATTTGATATAATTTTTTGCGAAGTCTTGCATAAAAAACCTCCAAACATTTTTTACGAAAGGAATAATAGCACCGTAATACTTAAAAGTCAACGGTTACGGCAAAATAATTTCGTCGTCGCTTAAAGATTGTATGGAAGAAAAGTCGTAATTATTCGTTTCGACGTCGGGAAGAGACGACTTTTGTTTTTTCGTCGGCCACTCGGCAATAAGGATAGCCGCCGTCATTCCGATTATCGAAAGGGCGAGATACCAGGTGAACTTGTCGCCGCCCAGAATCACCGCAAACACCGCGCCCAGCGTGCTTTCAAACGACAAAACAAGTGAAACTTTTGACGCGTCGATTGTCTTTTGCGCGCGCGTCTGAACAATATAAGCAAACGCTGTATTCAACACGCACAGGGTGAAAAGCGGAAGGATAATGGATTTAGGGAAAGAGCAATTCAGCATTGCTTTGCCGTCGACGATAAATCCGACGACGAAAAACAAAACGGCGGCGGTCAGCATTTGTACAAAGGTCAGCGCGCCTGCGGGCGTGGACTTCGTCGCTTTGTCAAGGACAAGATAATGGACGGCAAACCCCAAAGCGCAGAAAAACGCGAGAAGGTCGCCGAAGTTCAGTTTCGACAAGCCGCCGAAAGCCAGACACGCAATGCTTGCGAAGCCCAGAAAGCCCGCGACGAATGCGCGGATCGGCGGACGTTTTTTGTGCGCCGCCCAAATAAAAAACGGCACCATCACGACGTAAAGCCCCGTCATCAAAGACGTGTTTGTCGCTGACGTGTAAACCATTGAATAAGTCTGACAGCCAAAGCTGAAAACAATAAGCGTTCCTGCTAAAACGCCACTTAAACACTGCTTTATATTAAGTTTAACTACTTGTTTGAAAAATATAATGAAAGTTATGAGCGCGGCGACGGAAAAACGCAACACGTTCAGAAGCGACGGCGAAACATACGGCAACACCTGTTTCGTGAATACAAAGCCCAAGCCCCAGACGACGGTGACCAAAGCAAGCAAGAAATATAAAAACAAGTTTTTACGCTTTTGCACTTTTCTACCTTCTCCGACGGGCTACCTCGCCAAGGAGCGTTAAGAAAACCATTACGATTATATCATACTATAAAAAAAACACAACTTTTTTGTCGGGGAACGCGGTTTTTTTTGTGCAATCTGTTGAAAGCCGCCGCTTTATTTGATAATATATAGTTATAAGAAATTATCCTTAAAAAGAGGTAAAATTATGGAAATCAAAAAGTGTTGGTACAAGGAAATGACCGTTTACCAGATCTGGCCCAGAAGTTTCAAGGACGGCAACGGCGACGGTATCGGCGACCTGAAAGGCGTGCTGGAAAAGCTTGATTATCTGAAATGGCTGGGTATTGACGCCATCTGGTTTTCGCCCGTTTACAAAAGTCCGCAATGCGACTTCGGATACGACATTGCCGATTATCGCAACATTGCGCCCGAATACGGCACCCTTGACGACTTCAAGGCGGTGTTGAAAGGATGCAAGGAAAGGGGCATAAAAGTCATAATGGACCTTGTCGTCAACCACACGTCGACCGAACACGAATGGTTCCAGAAGTCCCGCATGGGCGGCGACGACAACCCGTATAAGGATTATTATTTCTGGCGCAAAGGCACGGGAAAGGACGGGAAAGGTTATCCCAACAACTGGACGTCATCGTTCCCCGGCCCTGCCTGGACGTGGGATGACGAAAGGAAAGAATATTATCTGCACCTGTTCGCCGTCGGACAGCCCGACCTGAATCACGATAATCCGAAAGTAAGACAGGAAGTCATCGACATTTACAAATACTGGCTCGATATGGGCGTGGACGGTTTCCGTGAAGACGTCATCACTTATATCAGCAAGGAAAAAGGGCTGCCGAACGGCAATCCGCTTGCACCCGTCATGCGCGGCACGACGCACTATAACAGGGGACCGCACCTTCACGAATATCTGCAACAGTTCAAAAACGAAGGCTGGGGCAAATACGACTGCATGACCGTCGGCGAAGCGCCCGGAATGACGCCCGATATTGCCCTCGAATTCATAAAAGAAGGCGACAAACAAGACCTTAATATGATGTTCCATTTCCAGCATATGGAAGCGGACTGCATCGGCAACGCCTGCGTGCACACAGGATTCAAACTCAAAAAACTTAAAAAAGTCATGTCGACGTGGCAGGACAAAATGTACGGCGTCGCGTGGAACGCAAACTATATGGAAAACCACGACCAACCCCGTTCGGTTTCCCGTTTCGGCGACGAAAAGAGATATCACGACTTGTCGGCGAAAGTGCTTGCAAACTCGTATTTCTTCCTGTCGGGCACGCCGTTTGTGTATCAGGGACAGGAAATCGGAATGACCAGCATATACCTTAAAAACATGCGCGATTACGTGGACGTTGCGGCGTTTTGCACGCACGACATAATGAGAAAACTCGGTCTTCCCGAAAGGCTCGCGATGAAAATGCTTGCATACGGCAGCCGCGACAATGCCCGCACCCCCGTACAATGGACGGACGGCAAGTGCGCCGGGTTCACGACGGCAGACCGCGCCTGGTTCCATATCAACAAAAACTATAAGGATATCAACGTAGAAAGCCAGATTGACGACGAAAACAGCGTCCTTAACTACTATCGCGAACTTATCAGGATAAGAAAAGAAAACCCGATTATAATCTACGGCGACTATAAACTGCATTATAAAAACAGCAAAAACCTGTGGGTTTACGAAAGGAATTACGAAGGGAAACGTATGCTTGTCGTGCTGAATTTCTCGGACAAAGCGGTCAGATTCAAGGCGCCCGAAGGCTTCGACCTTGAAAAGGGCAAGTTACTTATTGGAAACTACAAGGACAACAAAGTGGTAAACAACGGCTTTGTTACCCGTCCGTGGGAAGCAAGGACGTATATCTTCGGATAAACGGCAAAAAACAAAAATGCGGGGGCTTTTCGGAGTCCCCGTTTGTATTTTTATGATTATTTTGAAAAAAGTTGGAAATTTTCAGGAGATAATCCGTATATAAAGTAGAGTCATGTTGAAAGAAAAGGTAGCGCGCGCTATCAGACAACTTAAAAAGGGCAAAACCGAGTATTTTGACGAGATTTACGATTTGACAAGGGCGTCGGTGTATTACGTGATACGCGGCGTGTTGAAGGACAACTATCTTGTCGAGGACGCAATGCAGGAAACGTACGTCGCTTTTCTGAACTCGATTGCGAAAATCGACGATGAGCAAAACCCGCTTTCGTACCTTTTGCAAATCGCGAAAAACAAGGCGCTGGACGAGGCGCGGCGTAAGACACGGGCGGCGGGCGCAAATATCGACGACGTCGAAATCGCGACAAGCGACGTGACCGTTTCGGATCTTCCGCTTCTCGAACACGCAAGGCAGAATTTAAGCGATGACGAATTCCGCATACTGGAACTCACGACGATTTACGGATACCGCCGCGTTGAGGTCGCAAAAATGCTTGGCGAACCCATATCCACGATAAACTGGAAATATAACAAGTTAATCAAAAAAGTCAAAACGTTTTACGGCGAGGTTTATAATGAAAAATAAAAACAAGATTATAAACGAATTATACGAAAAGTCCCCCGACGTCAGAGAGAGAATCAGGAAAGACGTCGATTTTTCGCAGTTTGAAAAGAAGAACGCGTCCGCCGCAAAATCGTCAAACGGGTTCAAGTGGGCGACGGCAGTCTTGTCTGTCGCGCTTATCGCGATGATTGCGGTGCTTGCGCCGATTATCGCAAAAACGTCCAAGCCCGATAAATCCGGGAAAACCCCCGGCGTTTCGAACGCGTCGGACTACGTCGTGTTTATCGATGTCAACCCGTCCGTAAGGCTCGACGTGTCCGGCGGGGACGTCGTTACCGCGCAAAAAGGCATGAACAAAGACGGAGTGGTTTTACTTTATCAGGAAAACCTTGTCGGCAAAAATATCGACGAAGCGGCAACTTATCTTATTGAAAAAATGGACGAGGCGGGGCTTGTGAAGGATAAAGGCAAAGTCAGAATTTCCGTCGCCGACAAAAAAACGGGCAAACGCATCGACGAAAAACAGAGTCACGCCTTAAAAGTCGTCCACAATCTGTTCCAGAACAAAAAAAAGGACGTTTCCGCGATGATTTTAAGCGATAATGACATCGACGCCATCGAGGATTATTACGACAACAACAACGTCGGCGAGTACGAAAAGCAGATGGTTGAAGAGTTCAAGGCGAAATTACTTCTTGCAATCGACAAAAAAATCGGGGACATCAACAAGCTTTGTGAAATGCTAAATAATGCGGGGCTTTCAGAAAGCGAGCGCAAGGTGAAAAATCTTGATCAAAACGACGCGGAAAAAGCCGCGCTTGAAGCAATCAAGGTTTATTGCGCCGACTATAAGGTGAATTATCACGAGGTCGCCAACGACGAAATCGCCGAGTTTTATGAGGACCTTGACGATAAAATGAAAGAACTTCTTAAATGTATCGACAAAATCAAAAATTCCGACGACGACGACTCCTACGGAGAGATCCTGTCCGACCTTCTGGAAATCGTCAAGGAAGAACTTTTTGAACAAGAAGATTAAAAATTTTTCAAAAACGTTAGAATTATTTAAGGGCTTGTCCGTATATTAAGTAGAATAAACAGGAGGTAACCCCTTATGAAAAAGAAAATAATATCAATAGTATGTGCGCTCGCTCTTATCGGAACGATGACGGCTGCGCTCACGGCGTGCGACGTCAAAGGCGGCGGTAACGCGGAGAAAGTCAAAGTCAACGCAAACGACGTATACGCGCTTTCCGCGCTGACCGGTGCGGAATATCTTGATCAGACCGAAAGCGGCGCAACCGGCGCGGCGGAAACAACCCGCCCGGGCGTCATAACCGACGCGGACGTAAGCGGCATCAAAGACTGTCTGAATATGTTTGACGACGTTATTTCGGGTGGCGGCATCACGCAAACCGTTGAAAAGAACGAAGACGTTGAAGGGCTTTATAAAGATTATCCTTTCGTCATGACGGTCACCGTCGGCAACACCGGCATCACCGCAAAAATGTATTATAAGGAAGTCAACACCGTCACCGAAACCGAAATCGACGACGGCGAGGAAGAAACCGAAGTGTCCACGACTTTGTCCGGCGTGATGGTCTTTGACGGTAAAGAGTTTGAAGTAAGCGGCAAGAAAGAAATCGAAACCGAAGGCAACGAAAAAGAAACTTCCATCGAATTCACCACCAAAAGCAAGGCGAATCCCTTGAACTACGTCAAAATCAAACAATCCGTAGAAGTTGAAAACGGCGCTCAGGAAGTCGAATACGAATACGAAATCTACGAAAACGGCGAGAAGGCACGCGAATTCAAGCTTGAAGTCGAAGACGAAAACGGCAAAACCGAAGTATCCTTCAAAATGGAAATCGAAAACGTCCCCGAAGAAACCGAATACAAAATCATCAAAGGCGACGTGGACGGAAAATTCAAGATTAAGTACGAAAAGGGCAAAGAAAAAGGCTTTATCACCGTTGAAGCGGTTGAAGGCGGCTATAAACTCACCTACAACAACGGCTACTTCGAAGTCATTTAATAAAACATAATTTTCCTTATCATTTATCCCTAAAACAAAAACAAAACCCTGCACCGCAGGGTTTTGTTTTTCAATGCAAGTTAGATTTTGGTTGACGCCAAAGAAAAGGGGAATCCATAACTTGCCCGATGGGCAAATTTCATCGTCGGGGCGATTTCAGTCGGTTGGAAAACGGATTTCACAAATTCGCCGACGGCGAATTTATTTCAGTGTAGCGCCCGAGTTACATCTTGTCGGGGGCGGCGATCCCGAGAAGCGTCAAGCCCGTTTTGATGACTTGTTTCGTCGCTTTGGTGAGCAGGAGCATTGCGTTTCTTTGCGGTTCTGCCGCGTCGATAATGCGGTGCTCGAAGTAGAACTTGTTGTATGCCTGACATACCGCCATCACCGCGCGCGAGATATAGCACGGCTCGTACTTTTCGGCGGCGTCTTTGACGGCGTCGGGGAATGCCGCGATCGCTTTCACGACGGCGTTCGCTTCCGCATTGTCAAGGGCGGAGTAATCGACGTCCTTTGTAATTTCCGCACGGCTTAAAACGCTTGTGCAGCGCGCGTGAGTATATTGAACGTACGGTCCCGTTTCGCCCTCGAACGACAGCACGCGGTCGTAACTGAAAACGACGTCTTTTATGCGGTTGTTGTAAAGGGCGGAGAACACCACCGCGCCAACGCCGATATCTTCGGCAACCGTCGCTTTGTCGTCAAGACCTTTCGATTTTTCGTCCAGAATTGCGCGGGCTTTTTCCACGGTTTTGTTGAGGACGTCTTCCAAGAACACGACCTTTCCTTCGCGGGTGCTCATTGCGCCGTCTTCCATCGAAACCATGCCGAAAGCGACGTGCTCCAAATCCTTGTACCAGTCGTAACCCATAAGTTCAACGACCTTAAACCACTGCTTAAAGTGCAGATTCTGCTGATAAGCCACAACGTACAGGCATTTATAAAAGTCGTAAGTTTTCTTGCGATAAAACGCCGCGGCAAGGTCGCGCGTGGCGTAAAGCGTCGCGCCGTCCGCCTTTAAGATCAAGCACGGCGGCATATTGTATGCGGACAAATCCACAACCTTTGCGCCCTCGCTGTCTTTGAGCAATCCTTTTGCGTTAAGCTCGTCGATGACGGGCTGCATTTTGTCGTTGTAAAAGCTTTCGCCGGCGTAACTGTCGAAGGTGACTTTCAGACGTTTGTACGTCCTGTTTACTTCCTTCATCGTGATGTCTTTGAACCAGTTGAACAGGGCAAGCGCGTCTTTGTCGCCGTCCTCGATAAGTTTGAAGTAATGCCTTGCCTCGTCGTTCAGAGAGTCGTCCTTTTCGGCTTCTTTGTGGAAGCGGACGTATATATCGAGCAGGGCGCGGATACCGCGTTTTTCGATGTCGTCTTTGTCGCCCCAGAGTTTGTACGCGACGATAAGTTTACCGAACTGCGTGCCCCAGTCGCCAAGGTGATTTATGCCGACCGCGCGGTAGCCCAAGAAGTTGAACGTGCGATAAAGCGCCGCGCCGATGACCGTCGTCATAAGATGGCCGATATGGAAAGGCTTTGCGATGTTGATGGACGAATAGTCGATGCAGACGGTTTTGCCCGCGCCGACGTCGGACGCGCCGTACCTGTCGCCTTCCGCGGCGACTTTGTCCAGAATTATTTTGTTGTACGCGCTTTTGTTAAGGTAAAAATTGAGATATCCGTTTTTCGCCTCGACCTTATCGACAAATTTCGCAAGCGACGCAAGATAAAAGAAAGCGTCGGCGCGTTTTTTCGGCTCGGACTGGCTGACGTCGTCAAAAAGTTTTTCAAAAGGCTTTCCGAGTGATGAAAACTCCGCGCGGAAATCGTCCTTTTCGTTTTCGGGCAAAAGATCGAGCAAAGAAGATTTGCTTTTTACCGACTCTCGCACGGCGGAAATCCTTTCGTGAATGCGGTTTATGCGTTTGAGTTTTGCGACAATATCGCTTGCAAGGTCTTCGGCGATTTTGTCGGGGGCTTTCCTTAACACCCTTGCGAAACGGAAGCACGGCAAGGAATAATCGCCGTTGCCGCTTTCTTTGGGCACCGCAATAAGGGATTCGACGTCCTGCCGGTCGACGCCGTCGATGTTGATAAGTTGCGAAATCTCGTGTTTGTAATCCATAAGTTGCCTTTTTATTTGCTTTTATGCTTAAATAGTTTAAATTATTTTATCATAGCAATTATATTTTGTAAACCAAAGTGCCGCCTTTCTCTTTACTACAAAATAAAAATGTTGTATTATATTTTCGACAAAAACAAGAGGTGTGATATGAAATTAGGCGTAGTCGGGCTTCCCAACGTCGGGAAAAGCACGTTGTTCAACGCAATTACAAACGCAGGCGCGATGAGCGCGAATTATCCTTTTTGCACGATAGAGCCGAACGTGGGCGTCGTCGCGGTGCCGGACGAAAGGCTTGAAAAACTCGCGGCGCTTTACAACAGCAAGAAAATCACCCCCGCAACCGTGGAATTCGTGGATATCGCGGGGCTTGTCAAGGGCGCGTCGAAAGGCGAAGGTCTTGGCAATAAATTCCTGTCGCACATCAGGGAAGTGGACGCGATCGTGCACGTCGTAAGGTGCTTCGACGACGAAAACGTAACGCACGTTTCCGGCAAGGTCGATCCCGTCGACGATATCGAAACCATAAATCTGGAACTTATTTTCGCCGATATGGAAACGGTGGAACGCCGCATCGCAAAAGCGCAATCTATGGCAAAGGGCGGCGACAAAAAGTTTATCGAAGAGGCAAATCTTTTAACCCGCATTTATAAATGGCTTGAAAGCGGCAAACCCGTAAGGACGATGGAACTGTCCGACGACGAAAAGGAACTTGTGAAATCCTTTTTCCTGCTCACCGACAAACCCGTCATTTACTGCGCGAACGTGTCCGAAGACCAGACCGGCGGAAACGAATATACGAAAGCCGTCGAAGAATACGCAAAGGCGGAAGGCAGCGAAGTCGTCTTGATTTCCGCAAAGATCGAGGAAGAACTTGCAAGCCTTTCCGACGACGAAAGAAAAGCCTTCCTTGACGATTTGGGAATCGAAGAAGGCGCGCTTCCGAAACTTATCACGGCGTGCTATAAACTCCTTGGTCTTATCAGTTATCTGACCGCCGGCGAAAAGGAAGTCAGGGCGTGGACGATCGAGCGCGGAACGAAAGCGCCGCAAGCGGCAGGAAAAATCCATTCCGACTTTGAAAAGGGGTTTATCCGTGCGGAAATAGTAGATTATCCTACGCTTCTGGAACTTGGCAGTTTCAACGCCGCCAAAGAAAAAGGCAAGGTGAGAAGCGAAGGAAAGGACTACGTAATGCAACCCGACGACGTGGTTTTGTTCCGCTTCAACGTATAATTTTTTCAAAATCCGAAACAATGAAAATCAATGCGCTCCCAAAATCACGGGGGCGTTTGGTTTTGAAAATGAAAAATCCGTTCGATTTTTGTTTACTTATTATATTTACTTTGTTATAATCTTTTATATATTTTTTCAAACGAGGTATTTCCTATATGAACATGCTCGAAGTCGAAGCAAAATGGAATAAAAAATGGGAAGAGGAAAAAACCTATAAGTTCGATCCGTCGAGAATCGACAAGAAGTATTACGTCCTTGAAATGTTTTCGTATCCGTCGGGCGCAAAGCTGCACGTCGGACACTGGTTCAACTACGGACCGTCGGACAGTTTCGCGCGCTTTAAGCGTATGCAGGGCTACGAAGTGTTCCAGCCGATGGGATTCGACGCGTTCGGTCTGCCTGCCGAAAACTACGCGATAAAAACGGGTATTCATCCCAAAGACAGCACCATGAAAAACATCGCGACGATGGAAAAACAGCTTAAAAACATCGGCGCGACATACGATTGGGATTACGAGGTCGTCACGTGCGATCCGAAGTATTATAAATGGACGCAATGGCTGTTTTTGCAAATGTATAAACACGACCTGGCGTACAGAAAGGAAGCGCCGGTCAACTGGTGCCCGTCCTGCCAGACCGTTCTTGCGAACGAGCAGGTCGTCGACGGCTGCTGCGAAAGATGCGGCACGACGGTTGTCCGTAAAAATCTGACGCAATGGTTCTTCCGCATCACGAAATACGCCGAAGAACTTTTGAACGACATCGACAAACTCGACTGGCCCGAAAAAACCAAACTTATGCAAAAACACTGGATCGGTAAATCCACGGGCGGCGAAATCGAGTTCCAAGTGAAAGACAAGGACGTCAGTTTCCGCGTGTTCACGACGCGCGCCGACACGATTTTCGGTATTACGTACGTCGTTCTCGCGCCCGAAAGCCCGCTTGTCGATAAGGTCGTCACGGAAGAAAACAAACAGATTGTCGAAGACTATAAATTGCAGTGCAGCAAAATTAACGAGATTGAACGTCTTTCGTCCTCGCGCGAAAAGACGGGCGTGTTCACGGGAAGTTACGCCATCAACCCGATAAACGGCAGGGAAGTCCCCATTCTCGTTGCCGATTACGTCCTTGCAAGTTACGGCACGGGCGCGGTTATGGGCGTTGCGGCGCACGACGACCGCGACTACGTTTTCGCGAAAAAGCACGGCTTGCCCATCGAAAGAGTAATAAAAAGCAAGGACGGCTCGCCCGACGATCTGCCTTATACCGATTACGGCATAATGTGCAACAGCGGCGAATTTGACGGTATGACCACCGAAGAAGGACGCATCGCCGTCATCGAAAAACTTGAAAAAGAAGGGAAAGGGGAACTCAAAACCAACTATCGTCTGCGCGACTGGCTTATCTCGCGTCAGCGTTATTGGGGCGCGCCCATTCCCGTTATCCATTGTCCGCATTGCGGCGCTGTGCCCGTCCCCGAAAAGGATTTGCCCGTGGAACTTCCTTACAACGTCAACTTCACGCCCGACGGCGAAAGCCCGCTGAAAAAGTGCGACGAATTTATGAACGTGAAATGCCCCGTTTGCGGCGCGGACGCAAAGCGCGATCCTGACACGCTCGACACCTTCGTATGCAGCAGCTGGTATTATCTGAGATACGTCGATCCGAAAAACGACAAGGAAGCGTTCAGCCGCGAAAAGGTTGACAAAATGCTTCCCGTCGATAAATACATCGGCGGCGCGGAACACGCGTGCATGCATCTTTTGTACGCAAGATTTTTCACAAAAGCGTTGCGCGACATGGGATATCTCGACTTTGACGAACCGTTCAAGTCGCTTGTGCATCAGGGCACGATTTTAGGGCCCGACGGACAAAAAATGAGCAAGTCCCGCGGCAATGTAATTTCGCCCGACACTCTCATCGAAAAGTACGGCAGCGATGCTTTCCGACTTTACCTTATGTTCGGTTTTTCCTATGTCGAAGGCGGACCATGGAACGATAAAGGGCTTGAAAGTATCCAGCGTTTCATGGACAGGGTTGAAAGGCTCGTGTGCCACAGCCGCACGTTCTCGTACAACAATAATCCTTTGACCGCTGCCGAAAAGAATATCGAATACGTCAGAAACAACACGATAAAATGCGTCACCGCCGACACCGAAAACTTTGCGTTCAACACGGCGATCGCGCGTATTATGGAATTTACGAACGCGCTTACCGATTACGAAAACAAAGTGTCCGACAAAAACGCCGTCTTTAAGGAGTGCGTCGAAGACCTTGTGAAGGTGCTTGCGCCGTTCGCGCCGCATTTCACGGAAGAACTTTGGGAAATTTTGGGCAACAAAACCACGATTTTCAATACCGAATTCCCGAAAGTCAACGAAAAAGCCCTTATTAAGGACGAACTCGAACTCGCGGTGCAGATCAACAGCCGCGTGAAAGCGAAAATCGTCGTACCGTCCGGCGCGGACAAAGACGAAATCCAAAAAATCGCGATGGATTCCGATGAGGTCAAAGCCCTTCTCGACGGCGCGACCGTGAAAAAAGTTATCGTAATTCCCCATCGCCTTATCAACTTCGTAATATAGGAGAAAGATATGATTGATATTAACCTGATTCGCAGCAATCCCGACGCGGTGAAAGCGTCTTTGAAAAAGAAAGAATGCGACGTCGACTTTTCGGAACTTCTCTCGTGGGACGCCGAAAGACGCGCGCTTATTTCCGACGTCGAAAGTCTGAAAGCAAGAAAAAACAAGGTGTCGGCGGACATTCCCCGCTTGAAAAAAGAGGGCAAACCTGTTGACGCAATCTTTGACGAAATGAGAAAAATCGGCGAAGAAATCTCCGAAGACGACAAAAAAATCGACGATTTGCAGGAGAAAATCTTCAATTTCGTCGCGTGTCTTCCCAACCTTCCCGACGACGACCTCGTTGCGGGCGGCAAGGAAAACAACGCCGTACAAAAAGTCATCGGCAAAATGCCCGAATTCGACTTTGCGCCCAAAAACCACGTCGACCTTTGCACAAGCCTTAATCTCATCGACTACGAACGCGGCGTGAAACTGTCGGGCGGCGGATTCTGGATGTACCGCGGCGTCGGCGCACGGCTGGAATGGGCGCTTCTGAATTTCTTTATTTCGGAGCACCTGAAAGACGGTTACGAATTTATTCTTCCGCCGTTGCAACTCGGCTATAACTGCGGGTTCGGCGCGGGACAATTCCCCAAGTTTTCGGACGAAGTGTATTGGCTCGACGTCGACGAAGACCGAAAGAAAAACCGCTTTATGCTGCCGACTGCGGAAACCGCTCTCGTGAATATTTACTCGGGCGAAATCATCGACGAAAGCAAACTCCCGATGAAAATGTTCGCATACACCCCGTGTTTCAGAAAGGAAGCGGGCAGTTATCGAAGCGAAGAACGCGGCATGATCCGCGGACATCAGTTCAACAAGGTCGAAATGGTGCAATATACCCACCCCGATCACAGCGACGAAGCCTTTGAAGAACTTGTAAACAAGGCAAGCGGACTCGTCGAAAAGCTGGGGCTTTATCACCGCATATCGAAACTTGCCGCGGGCGACTGCTCGGCGTCGATGGCGCGCACGACCGATATCGAGGTCTGGATTCCGTCGATGGGCATTTTCAAGGAAGTTTCAAGCGTTTCGAACGCGCGCGACTATCAGGCAAGAAGAAACAACACCCGTTTCCGCGACGCCGCAACCGGCAAAACCCGTTTCGTGCATACCTTAAACGGCAGCGGACTTGCGACAAGTCGCATCCTTCCCGCGCTTGTGGAACAATATCAGAACGCCGACGGCTCGGTAACGGTGCCCGAAGTTTTAAGGCCGTTTATGGGCGGACTTGAAGTAATCAAATAATAAAAAACAAACAAAAGCGCATTGAAAAACCGCCGTACAACGGCGGTTTTTTTTGCGTCCGAAAAAACGTTATAAGTCGTATTTTTCAAAACTTTTCGCGCCATTTTTATATGAAAGCGCGGTGAGTCCTGCGCCCGAAATAATCCCAATAAACAAAATTACGAGTTTTTCCGCAAGGTGAGAGCCGTCCGTCGTCAGAAACACGTCTTTTACGACGGGCGCGTGTGCAAGCACGACGTCGATTGCGACGATTAAAAATCCGAGTGCGCTCGACAAGGCAAAATGTCTGCCGATTTTTTCGGGACTTTTATAATACGCCGTGAAAAACGACAGGTTGAATATGCCGAAATACAAAAACGCGATTCCGTAAAAAGCAAGCGACGGCATCAAGCCCGCCTGATTTGCGGAAGTGTTTAAAACCGTGCAGCGAAGGACGGCAAAGGGAATCGTCGCGACAATCGTCAAAAGTTCGAAAATGCAGACGGTGAGTATCCTTGCGCCGACCAGGTCCCGCTTTCTTACGGGCAGATTAAGGCTGTATTCCAGGTCGTGATTTTCACGCGACGAAAGACACATAAAGAATATGCCGAGCGTGGTGTAAAAAAACGACACAAGATAAGGATAATTCGGGATAAGCAGCATAAAGGCAAACGACAAAAAAATGTAGTTCGTCGGGTGCGCCGCAAGGCGGAATTCCTTGTAAACAAGATTTTTCATAATTCCTCCTTTTCAAGATGCACCATAATGTCTTCAAGCGATGCGTCGGTTGTTTCAATGTTCAAAACATCGGCTTTATCGGCAGAAATTAACACGCTTAACCCGTCTTTCAGCCGTCTCACGCCGTGCGAGCACGCTGCGATATCGTCCGTGAAAGCGTCCTTTTTAACGAATGCGAGTTTGTATTTTTCCTTGAACGTATCGGTGGGTTCGCTTGCGAAAATCTTGCCGTTTCTGATGTAGGTAATGTCGTCGGCGCACTTGTCCAGATCGGACGTCACGTGCGTTGAAAAGAGTATGGTTTTCCCGTCGTCTTTAAGCGACAAGAACACGTCCAGAAGGTCCTCGCGCGAGACGGGATCGAGCCCCGACGTCGGCTCGTCCAGAATCAAAAGGTCGGCGTTGTGCGACAGGGCAAGCGCCAGCGAATACTTGACTTTCATTCCTTGCGACAACGCCTTTACGGTTTTGTTTTCGTCCAGGTTGAATTTTTCAAGATAGCCGCGATACGCCGTGTCGTCAAAGTTTTCGTAAAACCTTTTCGTGACGGCGGTTATCGTTTTCAGTTTTTTCGTGACGTAATAATCCGCGCCGCCCGAAACGTAGCCGACGCGGCTTTTGATTTCCTTTTCGTTTTCCGAAAAGTCCTTTCCGAAAAATTTTACCGTGCCGCCGTCTTTATGGACAAACCCCAGAAGACATTTGAGAGTGGTGGATTTTCCCGCGCCGTTTCTGCCGATAAATCCCATAATGCGGCCGCTCTCGACTGAAAAACTCACGTCGTCAAGGGTAAATGCGGGATAAACCTTCGTAAGGTTTTCAATTTCAAGAGTTTTCATTGTCGTTATTAAACACCTTGTCGACGTAACCCGAAACGTATTGTTTCGGCGGAATGGCGATACCGCGCTCGGGATCTCCGAAAAGAATAAGCGTGTCGCCGGGCACAATGCCGAAAACGTCGCGCGCTTCCTTTGGGATAACGATTTGTCCTTTCTCGCCGACTTTTACCGTCCAGGCGAATTTGCCGTCTTTTTGCGATTTCATAATTACCTCAAAAGTATGAAAAGTATGATTTGTATAACTTATTTTACGCCGCGCATTAAAAATTGTCAATAAAAAAATAAAAAACCCCGCTGGCGCGGGGTAAAAGGATTTTTATTATCTGAATTTTTTGTTATCTGAAATTCACGACGTTTATCGGCTCTCCGTCAAGATAGGACACAAGGTTCATAACCGCGGTGTCCATAAGGCGTTTTCGGGATTCCTTCGACGCCCAGGCGATATGCGGCGTGATGATGCAGTTGTCCGCGCGAAGAAGCGGATTGTCGGGTTTTATCGGCTCTTCCGACACGACGTCGACTGCGGCAAACGAAACTTTGCCCGAGTCGAGCGCGTCTTTAAGCGCTTGTTCGTCGATGAGTCCGCCGCGCGAAGTATTGATGACGATTACGCCGTCTTTCATCATATCGAAGGCGTTTTTATCAAGCATTTTTTCGTTGTCTTTCGTGAGCGGGCAGTGCAGCGACACGATATCCGCGCGGGAGTACAATTCCGCAAGGTCGGCGTATTCGGCGATTTCGCTGTCCAACGACATTATTTTGTCGTAAACGATGACGTGCATGCCGAACGCGTTTGCGATCGTGCCGACGGTGCGCCCGATTCTGCCGTATCCGACAAGCCCCAGAGTTTTTCCTTTCAGCTCGGTAAGCGGATAGTCCCAGAAGCAAAAGTCTTTTGAATTTGTCCAGCGGCCTTGTTTTACGGCGTCGCTGTGGTGTCCGACGTGGTGGCAACATTCCAGAATAAGCGCGAAAGTGAACTGCGCGACTGCCGCCGTGCCATAGGTAGGAACGTTGCAGACGGGGATACCGCGCTCGGCTGCGGCGACGGTATCGACGACGTTGAAGCCGGTTGCAAGCACGCCGATATATTCGATATTCGGGCAGGCGTCCAGAATTTCCTTTGTGATTTTCACCTTGTTCACGATGACCGCCTGATTATTGCCGATGCGTTTGACAACGGTGTCGAAGTCGTCGGGCGTTCTGTCGTACACGGTAAGCTCGCCGAGGTTTCTGAACCCGTCCCACGAAAGGTCGCCGGGGTTTTCGGTAAAACCGTCCAGAATAACGATTTTCATAAGTTCCTCCCTGAAAAAGTGCCTGAAGTGCCGTAATTTGCAAAAACATTATTGCATTTTAATTGTACATTAAAAAGCGGTCGGTGTAAATACTCTTTTTCAAGAAAACGACAAAAACGGACGATTTTTTTGCAAAATTATCGGAAAAAATTGTCCTGTTATAGGACTTTTTTGCCTTTTGAATAAACCTCCGTGACTTTTCCGCGCTCGTCGACGACGTTGAACGACGCGTCATATCCAACGGAAAGAGAGGGAATTTCAAGCCCCAAATATTTTCTCGGCGATTCGGTCGCGCAATAAACCGCCTTTTCAAGCGGCACGCCGTAGCGGACGATGATTTCAACCATTTTCGCGATGTTCGTCGTGCTTCCCGCAAGGGCGGATTTGTCTTTGAGATACGCCGCGGTGCCGTCGGCAATTACGGGCGTGTTTTCGCCAAGGATATATTCGCCGACAGGCGCGCCGCACGGGGCAAGGGCGTCCGACACAAGTATGATTTTTTCATATCCTTTGCACTTATAAATGAATTTGAAAAGGTTTTCGCCGATATGCACGTCGTCGGCGATGACTTCCGTATAAATATCGTCAAAGTACATCGCGCACTCGTTCAGCCCGAGATGTTTCGTGATTTTGCCGTCGACGCGGCGGAATCCGCTTGACGCGCAGTAAATATGAGTCGCTCCGTCAAGCCCGACGTTTTTGCAGGCGATAATCTGGTCGTCGATACTGTCGTCGTGTCCCGCCTGCACCTTTATGCCGTTTCCGACGATTGCTTTTACGAGCGCGACCGCGTTTTTCGTTGCAGGACACAGCGTTACGATTTTAAGAACGTCCGCGTTCCGGCTGAAAAAATCCGCGTCCTTTTCGTCAAAGGAAGTCATTATGTTTTCAACGGGTTGCGCGCCTTTTTTCGCAATGCTTATGTACGGACCTTCGATATGCGCGCCCAGAATTTCCGCGCCCGACGGCGACAATTTTCTCAGTTTTTCAAAGGCTTTGTCAAGCGCGGTAAGAGGGGTTGCGACAAAGGTCGGAAGGTATGCTCCGATACCGTTTGAAAGAAGGTAATTTCCGATTTTCGACAATGCGTTTTCGCTAAGTTCCGTGACGTCGTGAGTCACCGCGCCGTGCGTGTGAATATCAACGTAGGGCAGCGTAACGTATCGCGGCGCAGATTTTTCGCGCGTCTTTGAAACCTTTGAAATTTTTCCGTTTTCAACGGTTATGTCGACGGCGTTATCGGCGATTTTCCCGCCATAAATGAACTTTACGTTTTTAATTTCCATAATAAACCCCGTTTTTTGTCATAATTTGTAGAAGTATATCGTTTCGGGCAGTTGCTCGAAATACAGCGACACGGCGGCTTTTTTGTTGAAATCGAGCGTCACGAGAGAGGTTGTTTCAAACTCGTATCTTCTGCCGTCCGAAAGGGAAAGCGCGCACGATTTTTCGTATTCTAAGGTGTCTTTCGGTTTCTTAAAAATTGCCGACAAAACGCCCGTCTTTTTTTCGACAAGGTTGTCTGTTGTACCTTTTGAAATCTCTTTCCCTAAAAACTTCACCGGGAAAGTCGGCGGCACGAGAAAGGTGAGTTTTGCGGCGGAAAACGTCGCGTTTGAAAAATGCAGCGCAAGACGGTTTTCTTCTTCGACGACGGACATTTTCACAAAATCCCCGTCGTATCCCGAAAAGTCGATATGCGCGGACTTTACCGAACACGACTTGGTTTTTACGTCCGAAAGCGTGTATTCCCCGTCGACGTCGAACCGCGCGGTCAGTTTCCCGTTTTTCACGCCGAACTTTTTTTCGGCCTTTACCGATTTTATAAACGGAACGAGCGACGTATGATTGAAAACTTCCGTTTCGTCAAAAGAAAGCCTGACGCCGTATCCGCTGTCAACGATTTTAATCATACCGATATTTTACCCTTTTTGGGGGCGGTAGTCAAGGCGCGAAATCACGTTTGAACGAGTCTCGTCATATATTGAAAAAAATCGTCGGGGGAAAAGGGTGGACAGATGCCGCGCGGAAGTCGATTTATCTCGGCTAAAAAAAAACTTTGAAACGATAAAAGAAAAATGCGACGACGTGTTTGCCGTCGTGAAAGCGAACGCGTACGGACACGGCGCGACGGAAGTCGCGAAAACTCTTGAAGAAAGCGGTTGCAAAAAATTTGCCGTGGCGTCGGTGTACGAGGCGGAAAGTTTAAGGAAAAACGGGATAAACGGCGAAATCGCGATACTCGGCTTTTGCGAGGACTTCGGGCTTGCCCGCGAAATTGCCGCACGTCCGCTCGTGTACGACGAACACACCTTTCGTCTTGCGAAAAAGTACGACGCGGAAGTTTTCGTAAAAATCAATACGGGAATGAACAGGCTCGGATTTTCGACTATCGGAGAAACGGCGTCCGCCGTGAAAAACCTGCGGGTTCTCGGGGTGTTCACCCATCTTTCGTCGGCAGACGGTGACGACGCAACCGACCGCCGTATTACCGAGGCGCAGATAAAAAACTTTATGGAAGCGGAACTTGTCGTCAAAAACGAAAAGGACGTCCCGTTTTATGCCGAAAACAGCGCGGCGCTCATAAAGTACGGCAGATTTTTCGACGGCGCGAGAATCGGAATCGCGCTGTACGGCGTAAACCCCGTATCGGGCGACAAAACGCCGCTTTTGCCCGTGATGACTTTTCGCGCGGCGGTAATTGCGATAAACACGGTGAAAAAGGGCGACTTTATCGGGTACTCGCGCGGGTATCGGGCGAAAAAAGATATGCGCGTCGCGATAATATCGACAGGTTACGCCGACGGACTCCCGCGGGCGTTGTCGAACAAGGGAATGATTTTCTGCAACGGGCAATTTCTGAAAATCGTCGGAAAAGTTTCGATGGACAGCGTTGCCGTCGACGCGGGCGACGCAGACGTGAAAATTATGGACGAAGTCGTCGTTTTCGGCGACGAGATAACGGTCACGGACGTCGCAAACCGCGCGGATACTCTGCCGTACGAGATTCTGACGGGCGTTTCGGAAAGGGTGAAAAGGGTTTATAAAAACCCGTAATGCCGAAGGCACAAAAAAGCCCCGCTTGACGCGGGGCGTTTTTAACGGATTATTACTTTTATTACTTGTTGTTTTTGATGAAATCTTTAAGTTTTTTGGTTTCCATCTTCCAGTAAATCGTCTTAATCGGCGGGCAGATCGCAAACAGGAATCTTGCGAAGGTGAACAGTCCGCAGGGGTAAACGTATTTCTTCTTGCGTTCGATACCCTTTACCATTTTCTTTGCCACGTGAGCGGGGCTTTGTACGGGGAAGGGTTTCTTGAACTCCTTGGGATTTGCGGTTTTGAAGAAGTTCGTATTCGTTGCGACGGGATACAGGCAGGTCATCGTCACGTTTTCGGGAAGTTCCAGACGAAGACCTTGCTGGAAGCCTTGCGTGCCGAACTTCGACGCCGAATACACGCAGTAGCCGGGCATAGCCATCTGACCGATTGCGGAAACGGTGATGCAGAAGTGTCCGTCGCGGCCTTTTAAGAAATCAAGGTATTTGCCATAGGTGTACATCGGCGAAATCGTATTGACCTGAAACATTCTGTTGACGCGATCCCAGTCGGCATAGTTGTACTGTTCGTAATAAGGGAAGCCGGCGTTTGCATAAAAAATGTCGATTGTGCCGAGTTTTTCTTTTGCGACCTCGAAGATTTTGTCGACGCCTTCCTTGTTGCCGACGTCGCATTGCATGGGGAAGACCTTGCTTTGGTCGAACGTGGAAATGACGTCCGTTTTAAGGTCGACGGCAAGGATTTTGTTGTTGCCTTGCACAAGAAGTTTCAATGTTTCGAGACCGATACCGCTGTTTGCGCCGGTCAGAACGATTTTTTTACCGGTAATCATAAACGTGCTCCATATTATTTTGATAATAACATAATAGCACAATGCCGAAAAAATGAAAAGCGTTTTGAAAAACGAAATTGCCGCGGGGCGTTAATTTCCCGCAAGATTGTTTGACTTTAATATAAAATATTTATATAATAAATAAAAATCGGAAAGGGAGAAGAAAAGACGATATGCTGACCGTAAATTACGTTGACGACGACGATGAATTGATGAGAATTTACGACCGCGCGGGGGTGACGGGCGCAAACACGAGCGGTATCAACGCGGTGCTCTTCGACGACGACGAGGGCGTGGGCATATGCAAAATGGTGCTTCGCGACGAAGGGATCCTTATTGTATCTTTCGACGTTGCAAAGGACAAGGCGGAAGATCCGTCTGTTTCCGACTTCTTTTTCAGGACGATTCTTTTTAAACTGTCGATGAGCGAAGTCAATATTCTTATTGCACCCGACGACAGGCTTGAAAAATTCGGATTCAAAAAACAAGGAGATCTGATGGTTGTTGCCGCACGGGACGTAGTTTTCCCGTCGTCTTGCGGTGGAAATCACTAAATCGATAATTAACCGAATAAAATCGGCGTATAAAGCGTCGATTTTTCCATTAAGGAGCATATATGGAAGAATTTGCAAAACCAACCAACTTTATTGAAGACATCATTGACGCCGACCTTAAAAGCGGCAAGCATACGTTCATAGCGACGCGTTTCCCGCCCGAACCGAACGGGTATCTGCATATCGGCCACGCAAAAGCCGTCTGCATAAATTTCGGCATTAAGGAAAAATATCACGGCACGTGCAATCTGCGTTTCGACGACACCAACCCGTCGAAAGAAGACGTCGAATACGTCAACAGCATTCAGGAAGACATTAGGTGGCTGGGTTTTGAATGGGACGCGCTTTATTATGCGTCCGATTACTTTGAAAAAATGTATTCGCTTGCGGAAGGGCTTATCGAAAAAGGGCTTGCGTACGTCTGCGATTTGTCCGCGGAAGAAATCAGCAAAACCCGCGGCACGCTTACCGAGCCCGGCGTAAACAGCCCGTACCGCGACAGAAGCGTGGAAGAAAACCTGCGACTTTTCAGGGAAATGCGCGCGGGAAAATACGACGACGGCGAAAAGGTTCTCCGCGCGAAAATCGACATGGCGGCGAACAATATCAACATGCGCGATCCCGTCATTTACCGTATCGTGAAAGCGCCGCACCACAGACAAGGCACAAAATGGGTGATTTATCCCATGTACGACTTCGCGCATCCTTTGGAAGACGCGATCGAGGGTATCACGCACAGCTGTTGCAGTCTTGAATTTGAGGATCACCGTCCCTTGTACGACTGGGTTGTCGAAAAGTGCGGATTCAACCCCCGCCCGAGGCAAATCGAGTTTGCAAGGCTCAACCTTACCCACACGATTATGAGCAAGCGTTATCTTCGTCAGCTTGTCGAAGACGGCGTGGTCGAAGGGTGGAACGATCCCCGTATGCCGACATTAAGCGGTATGCGTGAAAGGGGATATCCCGCGGAAGCCATCCGCGATTTCTGCTCCCGCATCGGCGTGGCAAAGGCAAACAGCGTCGTCGATATCGCGCTTCTGGAACACTGCGTCCGCGAAAACCTTAACGAAAACGCAACGCGCGCAATGGCGGTTCTGAAACCGTTGAAACTCGTTATCGAAAACTATCCCGAAGGGGCGACGGAAACCGTCGAAATCGAAAACAATCCCAACAAAGAAGGCGCGGGAACTCACACCGCGACTTTCAGTCGCGAACTTTTCATCGAAGAAAGCGACTTTTCGCTGAATCCCCCCGCAAAATATTTCCGCTTAAAACCCGGCGGAATGGTAAGGCTCAAAGGCTCGTACATCGTCGAATACGCCGGTTGCGACGTCGACGAAAACGGCAACGTCAAAGAAGTGCGCTGCAAGTATATCGAAGACAGCAAATCGGGCGGCGCGAACGCGGGCATCAAGGTCAAGGGCGTAATACACTGGGTGAACGCAAACGACTGCGTCGACGTAACGGTAAATCGTTTCGATTATCTTATCAACGACGTCGAAGGCGACCTTATGGATCGCGTCAACAAAAATTCAAAGACGGTTGTCCGCGCGAAAGCCGAAAAATTCATCGTCGAAAATGCAAAGGCGTACGACCGTTTCCAGTTTATGAGACAGGGCTATTATATGGCGGTAAGCAATTTCGACAAATCCGCGCCCGTGTTCAACGAAGTCGTGGGGCTGAAAGACAGCTTCAACAAATAAGACAAAAAAAGAAAAACGCCGTCAACTTTTTTACGAAAAGCGTTGATATGTAAACTATTTTAGTTTATAATAGTTAAGAAGTATCTTGAAACCACGACGGTTTTTTCGTGATTTCGACCATTGTTTAAGGAGATAAATTATGGCAGTATGTAAAACTTGCGGTTCAGTAGTCCATCAGGGCGACTCGTTCTGCCCCGTTTGCGGACAAGGCCTGTTCAACCCCGAAGACGCGCTTATCTGTTCGGCTTGCGAAACGCCGAATGCGCCCGGGACGCGCTTTTGCAAACATTGCGGCGCGGTGCTTCTGAGAAAGCCCAAGACGGTTCAATGTCCCGTATGCGGCAGCGAAAACGCCGAAGACGCCTTATATTGCACGGCTTGCGGCAGCGAAATGCCCGGCGATTTCGAAAAAGAGTTCGAGGTGGAAAGCATCGAAAAACTGCAAGCGGTTTTGCCGCTCATCCACTCTTATGCCGAAAGGTTCAACGGCGAATTTGACAAACTTTCCGAAGAAGAATTGAAAAATTCCACGTACGTTTGTCCGGTATGCGGCAAGCGCAACAGCATTTCTGACGAAAAGTGCCGTCGTTGCGGCAGAGATAAGAACAGAAGTCTGTACCTTGCAAGCAAGCAACGTATTCCTTCGTTCGAAGACGCCGTCGAGGTGCCCGACGTACCGCACACTCCCGTGGTCGAGCCCGTATTCCCGGTGAAAGCGGACAAAAAGCCTGAGTTTATAAACGGTAAAAAGTCTGCCGACAGCAAACCCGTAAGGGGCGGCGGACAAGCCGGTTACGCAGGCGGCTATGCTTATTCGGGCGACGGATTTATGCAAAATTCGCCCATAGTACAGCCCCTTGCAATCGTTCCGTACGTCACGCAGGAACAGCCCTTGTGGCAGTATGCGTCCAAGGCGGATTATGAAAGAATGCGTCGTAATAACGCAAAAAAATAACGGGGGAATTATGGATAAAAAAACAGAAAACGTTAAAAACGAAAAAGTCGTATTTTACGCTCCGTTGCCGGTCAACAAACCGTATCCTATCATAAGGCCCAGCGAAAAAATCCAACTTCAACCCACGGTAAATCCCGTTGCGATCGTTCCTTACCTGTCCGCGGGCGAGGAAGAAGAAACCGTCGCGCAGTCCGCGGCGGAACAACAGACCGTTGCCGCAAGAAAGACGGAAAAACGCGCGTCGGCACGTGTGTCGGGCGTTCTTATGCTTATCATCGCCACGCTGTCGATAATTCTGTTCGGGTTGTCGTTCGCGGCGAAATATCCCATTGCGGGAGCGGAAAAATACATCAGCCTTAAATACTTTGCCGATATGTTCGACGTGATGCTCAAAACGCACGAATTTGCAAAGTTTGACATTGTTTTCGCGCCGTATCTTATCGCCGTCGCCTACGTTGCGATAATCGTCAACTTCATTTTGTCGATAATCGCGATTTCCACGGGAAAGAGAATAGGATTTACCCTTTGCGCGGTCATAGCGTTCCTGTGCTTTGTCGTCGCGGCGTTTTATGAGATGAAATTCTTCTCTCAGATCAAAAATCTGGGCAATCTGCTTTCGCGCGATTGCGGTTGGCCCTCGATAATGCTGATTATTATCGGCGGCGCAAACCTTGTGTTCGCATTCGTCTGCAACATAATTTGTCCTAAACACAGAATTCAGGAAACTGTCGAGTTTTAAGCGGAGGTTATATAATGAAAAGAAAAAACAAAAAAGTAGTTGCCGAATCTTTGCCCGTGAGCGCGGAAGAAACCATTAAAAACGCCCGCTCGGAAATGAAGGACGAAGATTTTTCTGAACTCAGAATTCAAAAGTCCGAAGCAACGCCCATTCCGCAAGGGAAACCCGCGGCGGCTGCTCCCGCTCCGCAAAACGCGCAAAAAGTCCCGCCCGAGGTTGCAAATCCCGTCGAATATGCGGTGATGCGTCCCGTGGCAGGCGGTCTTCAACCCATAATTGCACCCCGCGGTCAGGTTCAGCTTAACCCCGTCGTAGTGCCTGTGGCGTTCGTGCCGTACGCAACGCAAAACCAACCCGTTTTGCAAATCGACAATAAACCCAAACAGCAACAACCGCTGCCCGAAGTCAAGGATCAACCCCTTGATAAAAAGGCGGCGCGCGCGGCAAAACGCCGCGATAAAAAGCCCGAGTTTGTCGGGGATGACCTTTCCGCAGAAAAAGCAATCAAGAAAACGAAAGCCAAAAACCGCGCGTTTGCGGCAATCCTTTTCGTTATCACCCTTGGATTCTTTGCGTTTGTCATTCTCAACCACTTCGCGGCAGAACTTAAAATCACAAGCCTTGCGCTTGCCCCCGGCGAGCCCGATATCATTGCCGGCTGGATGAACTTCAATACAAGCAACCTTATCGCACAAGTTCCGCTGTTCCTTTACACTGTGGTATGCGCAATTGCTCTTGCGACGCTTATCGTGGAATTCGTGGGGCTTTGCAACGGCCATGGATACCACATCTGGATTTCCGCGCTTATTCTGTTCGTATTGACGGTGGCGGGCGCAGTTATTTGTGCAACCGTTCCCGCATTCAAAGCGCTTAACGTTCCTTTGAACCCGATTGCGAAGGGCAGCTTCGTATGGCGTCTTGCGATGGTGTCGGTGGTATTTTTGATTTTCGCGCTTTGCTTCATTCCAAGGAAGCCCAAGTTCGATAACGACGACGATTTAAGCGATCTGATTTAACAAAAGACAAAGAAAAATCCCGCGGAGCCCGCGGGATTTTTGTTTGCGCTTTTTCGTTTTGTTCGTTTAATATTCTACGCCGGGGATTTCTTCCCATTCAAGGACTTCTTCCCACGTCTTATTATGTTCGATGCAATAAGAATACAACGCAATCGTACTTTGTCCGAATTTTTCAGCGAAAATCGAATTGCCCATTACCATATATAAGGGCACCAAATCTCCGCCTATAATTTCCACGTAATCTTTCTCAATTCCGTTCATTCTTTTATCTCCTTCGTATTATTATCTGTTGAAACAATTATTTATTAAAAATGTCGTTTCCTTTTGAGTCCACGCCGACGACGCACTCGAACCCTTCGACTTCGAGTTTCGTTACCGCTTCCGACAAAAGTTCCGGAAAAGCGATGACTTCCGCCGACTTTATCGCCGATTTATAAAACGCGCCCGCTCCGCCGATTGCGACGAAGTAAACCGCGCCGTTTCGTTTTATCGCGTCCACTACCGCGCGCGTGCGCGCGCCTTTACCTATTATACCTTTAAGTCCCGCGTCCAGCATATCGGGCGTATAAACGTCCATGCGTTTCGACGTCGTGGGACCGCAACTGCCGTATGGTTCGCCGTCTTTTGCGGGAGTCGCGCCCGTGTAATAGACAAACGAATTCCGAAGGGGGAAAGGCAAAGGCTCATTGTCTTTCATAAGGGCGAAAATCTTTTTGTGAGCGGCGTCGCGCGCCGTGTAAATCGTGCCGCTTATCGACACGATATCGCCCGCATTCAGCGTTTTCAGTATTTCAATATCGCTTGTTTCGACCTTAATCATTTATCCCTCGATTATTCTTTCGCCGTGGCGCGAGCAATGGCATTGTACGGTGACCGCGACGGGCAGTCCCGCAATGTGGGTGTTTTCCGTTTCGATAAACACGCGAAGGGCGGTAACGTCGCCGCGGAAGCCTTCCGCGCCGATGCCCAAAGCGTTGATTTTTTCAAGCATTTCCTTTTCAAGGGAAGAAAGATATTCGTCGGGGTTTTCTTTGTCCAAGTCGTTCAAAAGGGCGTGCTTGCTCATAATCGCCGCCTTTTCCATCGTGCCGCCGACGCCGACGCCCAAAATTACGGGCGGACACGGGCAACTGCCTGCGTCTTTCACCGTTTCCACAACCTTTTCGACCACGCCCTCGACGCCGTCCGCAGGAGTTAGCATAAAAAGCCGCGACATATTCTCGCTGCCGAATCCTTTCATCATGCAGGAAACTTTCACTTTGTCGCCTTTCACGACGCGCGTGTGGATAATCGCGGGGGTGTTGTCGCCCGAGTTTTTGCGGGAAAGCGGATGCACGGACGATTTGCGGAAGTTTTCATACGCTTGTCTTACGCCGTCGTTTACGGCGTCTTCGACGTATTTCCCGGAAAGAGCGACGTCCTGCCCGATTTCCAAGAATACGACGGCAAGCCCCGTATCCTGACATACCGGCGAGTTTGTATCCCGCGCGATTTCGGCGTTTTCGGTCAGGACTTTCAGCGCGAAGCTTTCGCGTTCGTTTGCGCCTTTTGCCGCTTTCAGACGGCAATATACATTTTCGTCAAGGTGCGTTCCGATGTTCTCAAAAATTTCCCTGACCGCGTTTTCGATTTTTATCGTGTCGATTATCATACTTCACCTTTTTACCGATATAGTATAACATAATATCGCTTGTAAAGCAAAAAAAACCGTGATACAATATTAAACGAGGTTAATATGTCACTGAGAATTATGTCGATCGCCAGCGGCAGTCACGGGAACTGCACTTATATCTCGTCGGAAACGACGCATATCCTTGTGGACGCAGGGGTAAACTTGAAAAGAATTTCAGACGCGTTGAAGACAATCGGCGTGGGGATTACGGATTTGTCGGGAGTTGTCGTCACGCACGAGCACGACGACCATATTTCGGGGCTTTCCGCACTTTCAAACGCCGGCGTCAAGGTGTACGCGCACGAGCGGGTTATGCCGCATATCGCGCGCCGAATAGGGCAGATTCCGTTTGAAAACGTAGATTTTTTCGACGCTGGATTTGAAATCGGCGATATTGCGGTTTATCCGTTCAGAATACCGCACGACACGGTATATCCGCTTGCTTATACGTTCGTGTCCGGCGGCGCAAGGGTTTCCGTCGCAACCGATATCGGTCATATAACCGAAGGAATTTTAAGTAATTTGAAGGGTAGTCAGGTAGTATTGCTGGAAGCGAATCACGACGTGGAAATGCTGATGAAAGGCTCGTACGCGCAACGGCTCAAAACGCGTATTTCGGGTGCAAACGGGCATATTTCCAACGATTGCGCCGCAAACGTCGCGACCGTCCTTGCACACAGCGGGCTGAAAACGCTGATTCTCGGGCATATGTCCGAGGAAAACAACTGCCCGGAACTTGCTTTTTCGACGGTATTGTCCGCCCTTGACGCAAACGGGTTTTCGGACAAAGTCCGCGTCGAACTTGCATATCAGAATAAATGCGGAGAACTTATCGAAGCCAATGAAAAATAAGAATTTCAAGTTTTCAAACACGGGCAACGCGTTTCTCGTTGCGTTTGCGACCTTTTATGTCCTGAGCCTTATTTATGAATTCTCTTTCCGCTTCACAAGCGGAATGAGCGGGGCGGCGGCGTGGTGTCAGTATCTTATCAACCCCGTTGCGTTCATAGGCTCGATGCTCGTTTACGCAAAGCGTAAAAACGTCGACGTCGTGTCCGCGACGAAACTCAACAAAAAAATCGGGCTGAAACAAATCGGCATACTTTCGCTGTTGTCGGTATGCTGCATTATGGCGTTTTTGCCCGTGTCGAACATATTTTTGGACATACTTTCAAGGCTCGGGTTCGATATGAGCCTTAATATCGTCGATACGACGGCATCGGTCGGCGCATACTTTTTGGGACTGTTGCTACTTGCGGTGCTTCCTGCGTTTGCCGAAGAGTTTCTGATGCGCGGCGTCGTCCTGAACGCGGCGTCGAGAAAGCGCGATTATTCCTATGCGATACTTATCACCGCGGGTATGTTCTCGCTCATGCACGGCAACCCGATACAGACGGTGCATCAGTTTTTGCTGGGCGCGGTGCTTGCCTACGTCGTGCTTGTGTCGAAGTCGCTGTGGGCTGGGATTTTCCTGCATTTCTTCAACAACTTTTTAAGCCTGACGCTGGAATACCCGTACGAAGCGATTATGAAAAATACGAGCTTGGGCTCGATGCACGTCGGATATCGCTATCTCATCTGGATTGTGGCGATACTTTTAGGCGGCACGCTTGTCGTATATCTTCTGAAAAAGTTCACGAAAGTAAGCGCGCCGAAACGCATTGAAATTTTGCCGGATAACGCCGAAGTCATCGACGTTTACGAAAATAAGGACGGCGTTTATTCCACCGAAAAGACCTTGTCCGTTAAAGCACAAGAAAGCAAAAACGACTTTGCGGCGGCATTTAGGGATTTGTGCGGGATTTTCAAAAAAGGCGGATTAAAGGCTGCTTATAATAAGATAAACACCATAATCCGCGATATTACGCCCGAAGACGACGAAATGACCGAGATGTCGCGCGAGGACTTTTTCCCGTCGAATATCAAGCTTGTTTACGTCATTCTCGCCGTTATTTGGATTATCTCGCTGGTCAGCGGATTTTTGAATTGATGACAAAACGTTTCGCAAAAAACGGCATATATGCGTTCTCGATGCTCCTTATCGCAATCTTCCGGATTATGGTTTCGGAAGGGGTTTTGTCGGGGTTGTCCGTGCTCGGTTCCGACGCCGTGTGGAGCGTCGTCGTGCAAGTCGGATTTATGGGCGTCGTGCCGCTTTTACTTTACGTAATATATCTTAAATTTTCCCGGGACAAGCACGCCTTAAAAACAATCGCGGCGGAGTTCAAGTACGATTCGTTGCCCGCTAATAAAAGTTGGGTTTATATTTTCCTGATTTCGATTTTCGCAACCTTTATGGTGACGTGTTTGTCAAACGTCTGGTACAATCTTATTTCGGTTATCAGCTACACACCCTTGGTTTCAAAACCGCTTGTTTACGACAACATCGGCGTACTGTTTGCGGATATCGCGCTCACGGCGATTCTTCCCGCGACGTTTGAAGAGTTCACGAACCGCGGACTTTGTTACGGCGCAAACGAAAACGCGCGGTTTCCGACTTTTGCGATAATTCTTTCGGCATTGATGTTCGCGCTGATGCATACGAACGTCACGCAGGTGTTTTACACGTTCTTCTTCGGGCTTATCACGGGCGCGCTCGTTTACGTCACGAAAAGTATATATCCCGCGATGTTTTGCCATTTCGTCAACAACTTCGTTGCGGTAATGCGCGATTACGGACGGCAAACGGGAAAAGGCTTCGATTTTCTGAACAAAGCGTACGGTTTTCTGCTTGGCACGACCGAAGGCAGAATAATCGCCACGATATTGTTTATACTCGTTGCGTTTTTGATGTTTGTACTGTTTTTGAAGACGTCGGTTATCGAGAGCGACAACAGGATCGAAAAAGGCAAGGAAGTCGCGTTTTGTAAGGAAGAGGCCGCACGGCTTGACAACGCGCCGCTGTATTTTGCGATAACGCTGAATGCGCTTATTACGATATTTACCTTTGTATGGGGGGTTATAAGATGAAAATCAACGTCGTGTGCGTGGGCAAGATAAAAGAAAAGTATTTTACGGACGCGATAAACGAATACGCAAAAAGAATTTCAAGGTTTGCGGAGTTCAAGGTTATCGAGTGCGCGGAATTCCCCGTGAAAAACCAAAGCGCGGCGGAAGTATTACAGTCTGTCGAAAAGGAAGGCGAGAAAATACTCGAATGTGTCAAAGGGTATGTCATATTGACAGCGATTGACGGAAAAATGCTGGATTCCGTGGAGATTTCGCGGTTAATGAGTGTCAAAATGACAGAGGGCGTTTCCGAGATAACTTTCGTCATCGGCGGCAGCAACGGCGTGAGCGACAAAGTGAAAAACCGCGCCGACTTCAAAATTTCTTTCGGGAAAGCGACTTATCCCCATCAGCTTATGCGCGTGATTTTGTCGGAGCAGATTTACCGTGCGTTTTCGATAATGAACAATCTGCCGTACCATAAATAACTTTTATTATTATTTCAAATCAGGTCAAACGAAAAAGTTTTTTCATATTATGTCGTATGATTTACGCGTACGACGATTTATTGAACGACCTTAAAACAAGAAAAAATTATTTTTCAATCGGACAAAGCGTGTTTTCGCGCGAAATTTTCGCATTTGTTAAAGGACGGGGGAATCCGCACTCGCTCATATTCGGCGGGATTCACGCAAGAGAGTGCGTTACCGCCGACGTAGTGATGCGGCTTTACGATAATTACGACGAAAGTTTGCCGGCGATATGTTTCGTGCCGCTTGTAAACCCGGACGGCGCGATGCTTGTGAAATATTCGCTTGACAGTGCTGCGTTTTCGTCGCGCGAATTTTTGAAACGGGTGAATAATAATTCAACGGATTTTTCAAAGTGGAAAGCAAACGGGCGGGCGGTAGACCTCAACGTAAACTTCGACGCGGACTTCGGCAAAGGCGAAAGCAACGTGTTTTATCCCGCGCCTGAAAACTACGTCGGTGAGCGTCCGTTTTCCGAGCCCGAAACGCTTGCCATGAAAAAATTGACTGAAAATTTCGGCTTCAAAGCGGCGATGTGTCTGCATACGAAGGGAAATCTTATCTATTATGGCTATAAAAAATTGAAATGTTATAAAAATTATGTTAAAATGATTGCAGCCGCAACCGGACTTCCCGCCGTGACAAGCGACGGCAGCGCGGGTGGCTACAAGGACTGGTTTTTGAAAAACGGCTTTGGATTTTCGATAACGGCGGAACTCGGCGACGATTGTCTTTTTCACCCGATTTCACGCGATTACACGGCGGAATTTGCGAAAATCCTTGAAAACACGCCGAAAATACTTGCAAAAATCGGTGAAGAAATATGGATGAAAAGTTTATGCGCCGCGCAATCGAGCTCGCAAAACAGGCGGAAACTTTTGACGAAGTCCCCATCGGCGCGGTCATCGTCCTGAACGGAGAGATCGTCGCGGAAGGCAACAACAGAAAAGAGCGGGACAACTCGGCAATTTCGCACGCGGAAATCGTCGCGCTCAAAAACGCCAACGAAAAACTCGGCTGGTATCTTTCGGACTGCGAAATGTACGTCACGCTCGAACCGTGCGCGATGTGTGCGGGCGCGCTTATAAACAGCAGGCTGAAAGCGGTTTACTTCGGCGCGTACGACCAAAAAGCCGGCTGCTGCGGCACTCTTTACGACCTTCCGACGGACAAGCGGTTCAACCACAGACTCCACGTCGAAGGCGGCATCTTAAAAGACGAATGCGCCGCGCTCCTTTCGGAATATTTCAGAAAAAAACGCAAAAAAGACAGCGACATACAAGGTGAAAAATGATTATTATCGGTCTTGGCAACAAAGGACTTTCCTATAAAAACACATATCACAACATGGGTTTCGACGTCGTGAGCAAACTCGCGAAAGAGCTGGGCGTCAGGTTTTCGCATACCGAGTGCAAGGCAAAAACCGCCGTTACGAACGTGAACGGGAAACGCGTCGTCCTTGCAAAACCCGAAACGTATATGAACCTTTCCGGCGAGTCGGTCAGGGAACTTATGGGGAAATATAAGGAAACGGCGGACGGCATAATCGTGATTTACGACGATATCGACATCGCAATCGGCACGATCCGCGCAAGGAACGCGGGAAGCGCGGGCACTCACAACGGAATGCGGAATATCGTGGAATGCTTGAACGGCAACACTGCTTTCAAGCGTATCCGCATCGGTACGGGATTCGACCACGGCAACGTGCCCCTTTACAACGTCGTGTTGTCGAAAGTCAAGGGCGAAAACAAAACGCTTGTCGACGCCTCGACCGACTTTGTCGCAAACGAACTTTTGTCGTTTTTGAAAGACGGCGACTTTGACAAACTTATGCGAAACGTCAACGGATTTAAGCCCGAATGACGAAAAATATAAAAACGAAATGTACGACTTTTTGAGACTCGAAAACTTAAAAGGCGACTTCAAAAACCTTCTCGACGCAGTACGGGGTGGCAAAGCCACCACGGCGTTTTCGCTTGTCCAAGGAGCAAAAAACCACGTTACAAGTGCAATTCCGGGAGTTAAACTGCTGATTGTGCCGGATAGACTTGCCGCCGAAACCGCATACACTCGTCTGAAAGCGTACGTGAACGACCGCGTCGTGTTTATCCCCGACAAGGACGACGTACTCTTGAACAGAAAGGCGGGCTCGGTCGGACTCACGGGAAGAAGAATCGAGGCGTTGACGCGCCTCATACAAAACAAAGCGGAAATCGCGGTTATCCCCGCCGAGGCGCTTTTGCAGTATTATCCCAACGTCGATGCGTTCAGGGCGGCGCACGTTACCCTTATGAAAGAAGAAGAGTACGCGCCCGAAAAAGTCGCGAACAAACTTGTGTCGATGGGTTATACTCGCGTCGAAAGCATGTCCGACCGCGGCGAGTTTTCATTGCGCGGCGACGTTCTGGACGTATATCCCCTTGCAAGCGAATACCCGATAAGGATAAGTTATTTTGACGACCTTGTCGAAAGCATAAAATTTTTCCGCCCGGAGACGATGGAAAGCGTGAAAGAAATCGGACACGTCACGCTGTCGCCGGCAACCGACGTACTCATCACCCGCGACGAAGCCGACAAAATCATCGGAAAAATCAAAAAACACCGCACGACGAACGGCAAAGCGAACGACGTAATCGACGACGTCATCGGCAGGCTTGAACTTAATCCGACCGACAGAAACCTTGTGTGGATAACGCCGTTTATCGACGAGCGAAGCGTTATTTTCGATTATCTTCCGCGCGACGCGACGATTATCGTGGACGAGCCGAAACTTTTGTACGACAAGTTGGAACTTATCGAAAAGGAACACTCGTCAAGGGTAAAAAGCCTTGTCGAAAGCGGCGAAGTACTGCCGATTCATAAGGAGTCGATTTTAACGCGCGCATACGCGCTGACGTATATAAGGGTGATGAAGCGGCTTGCGTTCCAGCAGTTGACCGCGCTCAATCCCGTGTTCGAGTCAAACGCCGTATATACGCTCAAATCGCAGCAGCCCGCAAAGTATTATCTTGACCGCAACGTGCTTTACACCGACGTCAAAAATTTCAACGCAACGGGCTACAAGGTCATGCTTTGCTGCGGCGACGAAAACCGCGCGAAAAACGTGTCGAAATCGCTCAAAGAAAACGATATTTACGCAGAGTGCGACGAAGATTTTTCACGCAGTAAAATCATTGCGACAAAAGCCCCGATACGCGTCGGATTTATATATCATCAGGCAAAACTCGTCGTCCTCGGAATGGACGAACTTTTTGGCAAAATCGGACATAAAACAGAGTTAAGCAAACCAAAAACGGGGTTTATCCAGTTAAAAACGGGAGATTACGTTGTTCACGAGCAATACGGAATCGGCGTTTGCGAAGGCTCCGACCGCATCACCGTCAACGGGATAACGCGCGATTACGTCGTGCTTCGTTACCGCGACGGCGGAAAACTTTTCGTGCCCATCGACCAGATGGATATGCTGACGAAGTTTTCGGGCGGAGAAACGCCGAAACTCAATAAACTCGGCGGCGACGAATTCAAAAAAACCAAAGAAAAAGCGAAGGCGTCGATACGTAAACTTGCCTTCGATTTGCTGAAACTTTATCAGGAACGCGAAAAGCAAAAAGGATATAAATATTCCCCCGATACGCCGTGGCAGCGCGAATTCGAGGAAAATTTCGAATACGACCTGACCGACGACCAGGATCGCGCCGTCCGCGAAATCAAGGACGATATGGAAAAAGGGCGCGTGATGGACAGGCTTGTCTGCGGCGACGTCGGCTACGGCAAAACGGAAGTGTCGTTCCGCGCGGCGTTCAAAACGGTCATGGACAACAAGCAGGTTGCGATTCTTGCCCCGACGACAATCCTTGCAAAACAGCATTTCAACACCTTAAACGCAAGGTTGCAGGGATTCGGGATAAAGACGGTACTTTTATCAAGGCTTCAATCGGACAAGGAAATCGACCGCTCGCTCAAAGAAATCGAAGACGGCGTGGTAAGTATCGTCGTCGGCACGCACCGCATACTGTCGAAAGACGTCGCGTTCCACGATCTCGGGCTTTTAATCCTTGACGAAGAGCAGCGGTTCGGCGTGGAGCACAAAGAAAAACTGAAAACGGTGAAAAAGGACGTCAACGTTTTAACGCTTACCGCAACGCCGATCCCGAGAACGCTGAATCTTGCGTTGAGCGGAGTCCGCGACATAAGTCTTCTGGAAACTCCGCCGAAAAACCGTTTGCCCGTGCAAAACTACGTCGTCGAATACAGCGACGGGCTGTTAAAAGACGCCGTCATGCGCGAAGTGAGCCGCGGCGGACAGGTGTTTATCCTTTACAACTACGTCGAAACCATCGAGGCGTTTGCCGAAAAGGTCAGGAAACTCGTTGACGGCAAAGCAAGGGTAATGGTGGCGCACGGTCAGATGGGCGCGGGCGAACTTGACAAACGAATGACGTCGTTTTATCAAAGGGAAGCGGACGTGCTTATCGCAACGACGATTATCGAAAACGGCATCGACCTTCCCGACGCGAACACTCTTTTCGTCATCGACGCCGACAGATTCGGGCTTTCGACTTTGTATCAGTTAAGGGGCAGAGTCGGCAGAAGCGGCGCGCTTGCCCACGCATATTTCACGACGCGGCTTAACAAAGTCCTGACCGACGACGCCGTAAAACGCCTTACCGCGCTTACCGAATACAGCGACTTCGGCAGCGGATTCAAAATATCGCTGCGCGACCTTGAAATAAGGGGCGCGGGAACTTTCCTCGGCGCGGAACAGCACGGCCATATCGAAAAGGTCGGATATGAACTGTACAGCAAGATTCTGAAAGAAACCGTGGAAGAAATCAAAAACGGCGGCGTAAAGAAAGAAAACAACGTGCTTATCAAAATCGACGTCGACGCATACGTCCCCGAAGACTACGTGGGCGACGGCGACAAAATCAGGGTATACAAGCGCATTTCGGAAGTTACGAGCGTGAAAGAAAGGGACGAACTTATCGCGGCGCTGTCCGACGTATACGGCCCTGTGTCCGCGCCGCTTAAAAACCTTATCGACATCGCACTGTTAAAAAGCCTTGCCGGCGAATACGACGTCGAAAAAATCGTCGCGACGAAAAAAGGCGCGGCATTCGTGTTCCGCGACGCGAACGTTTTTAAGGAGCAAAACCTGCTTTCCGCCGTGGCAAAACTTACCGAAGACGTCGTACTGACGGCGACCGTACCCCCGCAACTGTTGTTCAACACAAAGGGGATGACGGTCGAACAGGTTGTCGAAAAGATGATAAACTTTTTGCTGATCACGCAAAAATCGTGAAATTTCCCGCGTGAAAAACAAAAAAACGATAAAAAGGAAAATATATAAAAACGTTTGCCTAATTTAAGGTAATCTTATATAATATGGTGTACGGTTTTTATTATATATAATTCCGCAAGGAGTCTATGATGAATATTAAGAAATTCTTGGCAGTTATACTTGTGACGATTATCGCAATTACCGTGTTTGCGGGTTGCGACGTTATCACGAAGAATGAGGAGCGCGACTACAACCAATCGCTTGCCACCGTGAAATACGCAGGGCTTACGTCCACCGTCACGAAGGGCGAGTTTAACGAGTCGTTCAACTCACTTGCCTACTATTACGTTTACTATTACGGATACACCGTCGACGAAGCGGCGACATCCATATTGGATTCGCTTGCCCAGCGCAAGTTGCTTATCCTTTACGTCCGTGACGAAATCGCAAAAAGTCAGGGCGTCGCAAACACCACCGCGGTTGCAGACCTTTTGAACGCCGTTGAGAAAAACGAAGCGGTAAAGAGCGCGAACGAATCCATGGCAAAGTGGTACAAACAGGTGTTTGAGGAACTCTGGAAAGAGGCAAACTCCACCGACGACACGACGGACGATACGACCGACGACGATAAAGTCGACGAAACCGACAAAATCGCCGCGCGTCCCACTCGTCCCGACAAGGCGGAAGCGGAAGTCGATTACAATGCGGAGTTAAAGCCCGAAGACGCCGAAATTAAGTTCTTTGAGAAACCCTACAAAGATTTGTACACCGAAAAAGAATGGGACGAACTTAACAAGGTCGAGGGCAAAGCCGACTATATACCCAAGGCTCTGAACGAACTCAAAAAACAACTTGCAGACAACTACAAGTCCTACGATTATTACCTTAACAGCGCGTACGAAACCCAGCTTATCTCGAAGTATAAGAGAGAACTCGGCAAGGATTTCAACCCCGACGACGCCGCAATACAGGCTGAATACGACAGATACGTTTCGCTCAACAAGGAAAAATTCAGCATCGAAACGGAAGCGAATTACAAGTCGGCAATCTCGTCGTCCTTGACAAACACCGTTTATCATCCGACGTCGGAACACGGCTACGGCTACGTTTTCAACATTTTGTTCAAGTTCAGCAACGACCAGTCGACCGAACTTAAAAACTTCACGGCGGGACAACCCGACAAAACAATCGTCGAAAAGTATCGCGCACAACTTGCAAACAAAATCGAGGTTATGAAGTCGAATCCCGATTACGATCCCGACGAAGTCTGCGAAGAGTGCGAAAAAGCGCAAAAAGACAACAATGACCCCAACAAGTACTGCACGAAAGAAAAATGCAACGCCCGTCCTTACGAGGTCGATAGCGAAGGCAATATCAAGAAGTACAACGTAATGGACGTAATCAACGAACTTACGGCGAAACTCGACGCGGCAACTACGTTTGAAGCAAAACGCGAAATCGCGGCGCAGTACGTTTATATGGTAAACGACGACACAGGTATGTATAATACGAGCAGTAATAACGCCATCACTGCGGGCGGCAACGGATACCTTATCTCGCCCCACGAAACCGATAAAACTTACGTCGAAGAATTTTCGAAAAAGGGCAGAGAACTTGTAAATAACGGTCTCGGCTCGTACGGTTGGTGCGTCACCGACTACGGCATTCACTTCATGTTTGTAAGTTACATTCCTTACGACACGACCGTTTCGGGCGTAGCGGACGACCTTATTCCCCTTGACTACATCGTTTACTATGGTCGCGAAGACGACGAGAACGACAAAAATAAAACGCTCCGTGACGTCATTGTCCAAGATCTTAAATCCAAAAATACCGAGGCACGCTATCAGATTGCCGCTCAGAACGCAATCGCAGCAAACAAAGACAACTCGATTTCAAGGAATAAGAAAGTCTGGGAAAAGACAGTGAAAGAACTCAAAAAATCGCTTGGCGTAAAAGACTAAGACAAAACAATCAAAAACCTTCGGGTAACCGAAGGTTTTTTTATCGGGTTTTTTGAAAGAAAAAACAACCGCAGGATAATCTCAAAAATTAGTATTGTAAAACCAAGAAACTTATGATATTATATAATCAATAAAACAACTTTCGGAGTCATTATGCAAAACGAAAACAATTTTGAAAAACACGAAAAACTGAAAAAAAAGTTGAAGATCGCGGGATTTGTCCTGGTGATTGTCGGGGCTGTGCTGGCACTGGTGGCGTTTATCGACTTTTTTATAACGGTCGGTAATCCCGACAAAGGAATGCCCAAACTCTTCTTCCTGGCGTTTATAGGGCTTCCCATGCTGGGTATCGGGGCAGGGCTTCTCACATTGGCGTTCCGCCGCGAAATTGCCACGTATTCCAAAAACGAAAGTGTGCCCGTCATTAACGAGGCAAGTTCGGAAATCGCGCCGGCAATACAAAACGTCGTGAAAGCGGCAAAAACCGAAAGCGGCGTCAGGTGCGAATGCGGCGCGTTGAACGACGCTGACGCGAAGTTCTGCAAGGCGTGCGGAAAGCCGCTTGCAAAAACCTGCGACAACTGTGGCGAAAATAATTCCGCCGACAGCGCATACTGCAATAACTGCGGCAACAAGCTGTAATAAAAAGAGAAAAGGGGACTTGCAAAAGCAAGTCCTTTTTTTGCGCCGTGTTTTTGACTAATACTGCGTTTCGCCCACGGCTTATACGGTAAAGTATTAAGCCGCTCGCGTGCCTTGTCTTATTCTAAAAACACGACGGGAAACTTGTTCACAACCGAAAACGCCGAGATTTCAGATGATTTTTGGAAAAGGCGAACGCGGTTGTACTTTTCGTACTACAAGCGAGCATTTTTCATAAAAGCGCTTAAATCTCGGCGTTTTGGCAACGTTCATATTATTATCTGTTGGCATCCTAAAAATACGACGGAAAAACCATACAAAACCCGATATTCGTCGGAAAATTTTTTCATATTCGTTGAATTCTCGATTTTTCAATGATATAATAATATAGGCAAAACCCGCGGGAGTGTCCGCGGTTTGCAAAACACAGATTAAGGAGAAAATTATGGGAGATTATTCAAAATTTATCGACGAAAAAAGACGCGCCGTACCGACGCCCGAAAGCATGGTTGACGAAAACGGCATTTGCGCGTTTGGAACTTTCGACAAGGAATTTGAAAAAATGGACCTTGTGAAACTAAAAAAACCCACAAGTTTGCCAAATTGCTTCAACAGGCTTAAACTCACGCTGTGGGAAGCGACGGAAGTCCATCTGAAAAACGGTGTGCTGCTTGCGGTGGTTTGCGATATGGGCATATTCGGAAAAACGCTGAACGTGTTTTACGACAAGCGTACGAAAAAGGTTTATTGCTGGGATACCAACTTAAAATCAAAGGACACCGTTATCGCGCCGAACCTTATCAACGGTGCCGTTGCAGAAGGGAAAACACCCGTGTCGCACGTCAGATATGTCAACGACTTCCAGGACGGCAAATGCCATCTTAAAGGACAACATACGGGCAAATGTCTGATCACCGTTCCTCAAAAAGACAAAACGATCGTCGCGGCAATCAAAGAAAACTACGGCGAAGCGACAATCGAGTACGACTTCACGCTGACGCGTTTGTCAAAACCTTGCGTAGCAAGCATTCCTTTTGGCAAAAACCGCCCGCTGTACAGCCAGAAAGACTTTTTTAAGGCGGAAGGCAGGCTTGTCATTAACGGCGAAGAAATGCTGACGGACGAGGATTCCGCGGCAATCGTCGACGATCACAGGGGCTATTATCCCCGCCGCGCCCATTACGACTGGGTAACGACGATGGGTAAATGCAACGTCGACGGCGCAGAAAAATGGCTTGCGTTCAATCTCACCAGAAATCAATCCATCGATCAGGAAAAGTATAACGAAAACATACTTTGGCTTGAAGGGAAAACAAGCATTCTTCCGCCGATAACGTTCACGAGAAACCCCGAAAGCAAGGACTTTAAGGATTATTCGGAATGGATTGTCAAGGACGAGCACGATATGGTAAACCTTAAATTCAAGGTATACAATATGAATCCGATGATTATGCACGCGCTTGTCGTAAACATAGATTATTATGTCGCATACGGCGAACTCGAAGGGTATATCCGTGACGAAGACGGCAAGAAATACGTCCTTGACGGAATGCTCGGCATGGGCGAAGATAAAACGCTGCTGCTGTAATAAAGCCCGAAAACAGCATGCAAAGTACTGCCGTACGACAAAAAACACAATAATTGTATGAAAGTCTTAAACGGCGAAACATGCAGTTTATCGGTCAAAATCGCGTGATAAACATATTATTGCGAGAACAGGACAAAAACAAAAAAGACAGCCCGCGGGCTGTCTTTTTTATGCAAGAAAACAAGTTGTTTTTAACGAGGTTCCGAATTACTGCTCCTGCGTTTCCTGACGGAGCAGGGTTGCGTAGCGCAGCATATGTTTGCGAGAGGACACGCCGAGTTTTTCCAGTATGTTGTGGTTGTGGAATTTGAGCGTGCTTTCGCGGATATTAAGGACGTCGGCGATTTCGTTTGCGGACTTGCCGTCAATATACAAGTCGAAAATCTTTCTTTCCGTTTTCGTGAGTTCTTTCAGCCCGGCTTTGAACGCCTCGTAGTTGTCCGGATCGATTTCGTTTTTGCGGGAATACGCAAGCCTTTCGATTTCGGCTTGTCGCTTGTCGATTTCGGCGGTCTGGTTTTCGGTGACGCTTGCAAGTTCCTCGTTCTGGCGTTTCAGCTTATCCGTTTCTAGATCGCGCAGTTTATCCTGTTCGGCAAGGTAGACGAACAAGTCGTCGATTTCGATAATGTCGGAGTTGTTTTCGGCGTGCTCCTGCTTGCGGATTTGTTCCAGATTTTTTATCACCGGCGCGACGAATTTTCGTGAGAAGACAACCGAAAGCACGACGGCGGCGAACACCAACAAGAAGCATACCAAAACGATTCTCGTTGCGTTGACCGCAATGGTTTTGTCAAAGCCGCTTTTCGGCTGCATTACCACAAGGGAGTATGCCGTATCGCATATCGAAATCGTTTTCGTGACGGCGACGAAATTTGTTTCGCCGCTAAGTTCGGTAAGGTTGTTTTTAATTATTTTCGGGGAAAGAGTGCCGCTCGGTTTCAGGGAATAGCCGCCGAGAACGCCCGTCCAAAAGATATTTTCGCAGTCGATTTTGCTGTCTTTTGAAGTTTTTGAAAAAGTGCAGGTCAGTTGATCCAACCTTGTCGGCTGGGCGAAGTAGTCCTTGAAGTAGGTGTTGGAGATTTCAAAGCCGCAGATTCCGTAAAAAGTGTTGTCCGCGCCGAAAATCGGGGTGATATAAGCCATCGCGTTGTCGCTTGTGCCGTCAAGCGCATAAACGTCGGACAGCAGCGGACTTTTATCTTTTACGGATTTGCCGAAGATGTCTTTTATTTCTGCCACCGATTCGGTATTGAATTCCAACCGCCATTTACGATGCGGCATTATGCCGTTTTGCCTGCCGAGATCCGAGTTTCCTCTGTACATAAGCAACGTTTCGTCCGTGCGGTCGAGGGTACTGCGCTGGAAGTACAGCCCGGTTCTGGATTTGTCGGCGTTTGTAGCACCGGAGTTTACGGTTGCGTCCATCACAATGAACGCGCCCGAGGCGTCGGCTTTCAGCAGTTCTTCTCTGAGTTTAGGCAAAAGGGCTTTCTGCACGCCTTCGGTATGCGACAGGGAGTCGTTCAGCGCGTTGAAAGAAATCCCGTTTTCGGACAGATACGCGTCGATTATCGCCGAAGAGTCGGCGGCAAGCATTTCGCCCATCATCGAGATATCGTCAAAGTATTTTTCGATTTGTCTTGTATAAAACTCGTTCTGGAAAGTGAGGTTGTCGGAATATTTTTCGGTCGTCGTCGAGAACTGCCCGGCGAAAAATAATCCGCAGCTTACAAACACGCCGACGACAAGAACCAGCGCGAGCATATACAACAAAAGCTTGCGCCACATTGACTTTTTTCTGTTTTTGAAATCGGCGATTTTTAACATATTTCGGGATTTATCGCCGCGTTCAGGCGACGTTATACAGCGCGGCTTTCATTTCCGCGACGATTTGTTCCGTGGTGCCGCCCGCCGCGTATAGCGAGGCAAGGTTTTTCTGGATTTCGCGGATTTCGTCGTACAGCGTGCGTACTTTGGAATAATAGCCGTCGAAATTCGGTTCTCTCACGAAAGTGCAGGTCGCGACGGTTTTCGTCAGTGCGGCGTAAAGGTTTTTGAAGGCGTCCGACTTAAAGGAATTTTCGCCGATTTTCGCAAAAGCCCCCGTTCTTACGGGCATATATCCGGTTGACAGGACGAAGTCCACGTTGCGCTGTTCCTCGGTGAACCACCGCGCGAATACGGTTGCCGCCTCGGCTTTTTTGTCGGTCGTTTTATAGGCGCAAAGCCCGACGCCCGCCTGCGTTGCGACTTTTTGTTTTCCCGCCTGTTGGGGCAGGGGTAAAACTTGCAGATTCATATCTTCCGACGTATTGTTGGGGTACGTGATTTTGTCGTTGGCGTAAAGCACGGAAGCCGAAGAGCCGATGCCGGCGCACGTTTGCGCTGTCATAATCTGCGTGTTGTAGTACATATCGGACACGACGATATGGCCTTTGGCAATCGACGTCGCGAACGCCTCATAGGCTTTTATAAACGACGGGTTGTTTTCGTCGTACCAGCCGTCCTTGTAAGAAATGCTTTCGCCGTCGGATATTGCACAAAGTTCCGCAAGTTTTATGAGATAATCGATGGCGCAGAAGGGTTTTCCGCCCGACCACTCGTAATATTTTTCGGCGACGGTGAAGAAGCCGTCCCACGTTTCAAGGTCGGACACGGAAACTTTTTTTTCGGCGGCGAATCTTTCAAATACTCCGCCCGCGATAAACAGCATATAAGTCGATTTGGAAACGGGGAAAACCGAAAGGCGGTCGCCCAGCATGCCGTCGCTCAGAAAATCGGGGACGAAGGCGTCCAGTTCGGACGGCGTGAAATAATCTTTCCAGTTCAGAAGGTTGTCCGCCCCAAGACTTTGCGCGTCGCCCGAGTGACAGAAGAACAGGTCGGGCATATCCTTGGAGCCCGCTTTCCCCGCCTGCGCGTCTTTGAGTTTCTTTCCGATCTGGGAAGCGTTGGACATCAGTGTGACGTCAATGACGATTCCTTTTTCCTTGCCGACGGTTGCGTTGAATTTCTCCACAAAGTCGTTCATCGGGGAGTTGGCTTGCTCGCCGTAAACGTGCCACATCGTAAGAGTCGTGGGTTTTTTGGGATCGAGCAAGGATTTATTTTTGTTGCAAGCAACAAACGTAAACGGAATTGCAAGAAGCGCCGTGGCGGCGATCAACAAAGTGAGTATTCTTTTGGCATTACGTTTCATAGTGTTTTTCCGTTATTATCAGTCGGGGGAAATTGCCCCGATTTTTCAAAAAAATCAAATTATTTTTGGGTTTTTCCCCACCTTTTGGCGGGTTGGGTGGGGGAAAAGCCGTCCTGATTTTGATATACTGTCTATACACTCGAAGGTGATTATCTGTATTATAGCATAACATGCGCGCGCAAGTCAATCCGCCTTTGAGACAATAAAACGCGATATCTGCGGAATTAACAACGGTTTTAAGTCGCGATTTTCGGCGATTTGGAATAAATCACTTAAATCAAAAGGAGTAAGACTATGAAAAGAAAGTCATTTCTTGCAATTATGGTGCTGATGCTGGCAATTGTTCTGCTCACTGCCTGCAACAAGGACGGAAAGCACAACTTTGCGGAAGAATGGAGCAACAACGAGACTCATCATTGGCACGCGTGCACAGACAAGGGCTGCAAGGAAACCAAAGACAAAGCCGAGCACACCTGGGACGGCGGCAACGTGACTGTTGAGCCGACCACGGAACAAAAAGGCACAATGGTTTACACCTGCACGGTCTGCCGCAGAGAAAAGACCGAATCGATTGACGAACTTGTCGTCGGAACAGAATATACGATAACCTTTGACAGCAAAGGCGGCAGCGCGGTGCAACCCATCAAGGCAAGCGCAGGCGCGGCGATTACAGCCCCGACCGATCCCACCAAAGACGGTTTTGTTTTTGCAGGCTGGTATGAAAGCACGGACGGCGGCACGACGCTTTCCGACACGGCATTCAGTTTTTCATATATGCCGGCAAGAGTTTTCACGCTTTACGCAAAATGGGCGACTGCCGACATTAAGGGCAAGACATTCAACAAAGTTGACGCAATCGTCGAGTGGGAGTCCGAAGCCGTCAAGCAAGCGCTTCTTGCAGAAATGGAAATGACGGAGGATGAGTATGTTCAATTCGTCGCATCATCAAAGATCACAGTTGAGTTTGCGGCTGACAAAAATACCGCGACGGTGACCTATGATCAAGGTCCGGGCGAAGTAGGCGGTCAAGGCAGCTTCGGTGTGTTGTATAAAATCAAAGGTACTGCCATCGTGTTCTACGACAGCCAAGAAGATATGGAAAAAGAAATTCCCGCTCACAAGTACGGATTGATTGCCGGCTCAACGTTTGAGTTGTCCGCAGATAAAACAACCATTATACAGACTAATATTGAACCGGGTTTGGGCACATATAAATTTATTTTAAAGGTTGCCCAATAAACCGGCGTAAAAGGAACAAACACAAATAATAAAGGTTTTAAGTCGCAAGTATTCGGCGATTTGGAATAAATCACAAAAATTAAAAAGGAGCAAGACTATGAAAAGAAAATCAATCATAACAGTGCTGGCGTTGGTATTAGTGTTGGCGTTGTCGTTGTCGATATTCTCGGCATGCAACAAGAAGCACAAGTATTCCAGCGAGTGGAAGTTTGACGAAAAAGCTCACTGGCACGAATGCACCACGAAGAAACACACCGACACATCGGAGAAACTCCCGCATGAGTTTAAGGAAGAAATTGTGAAAGCAGCGGACTACGGCGTGGTCGGCGAAAAGAAATTCACGTGCAAAGACTGCGGATATAGTTATACCGAAGACATCAACGCGCTTGGCGCGAAGGACAACGAAATCAAACTTGCAGAAGGCAAAACGCTTGGCAAGGAATACGATGGAGAAGTTGTTTCGATTACGAAAGACGATTTCGTAATTGAAGGCAATCGCGCACCCACAATTATGTTCAAGGTAAAAGGCGCGGACGACAATACGTACACTGCAACCGCCCCGAATAAAGTCGGCGAATATACCGTGAAAGTCAGCGTAGCAGCCACGGCAGAGTGGAAATCCGCGACAAAAACTTTCGACTTTGCAATCACCCCCATGGTAATCAGCGTTGCCTGGGAGCCTACATACAATAATTCAAATACTTTTACGGGCGCACCCGCCGAATTGCTTCCAGGCGACGAAGCAATGATTACCGTTACAATGAGTAGTGCCAACGTCGGAGCAGAAGTTCAAAGCTTTGAAATCACCGGGAAAGACGCGGGCAATTACAGCCTTGCAAGAGAAGACGTCAACGTGGAAATCATCAAAGCAGACATTAACTTTGAAATCAGCAATGCGAGCGCATTTAATGAGGTATTCTTTGTCGGCGCAACGAATATTCCCGATCCCACAACAAATTACGTTGAAATCGGCACCGGTTACGGCGAAAGGACTATCGAGTGGATAAGGCACCTTGGTGACGGCGCTTGGAGTCGCACCCTTACAAAAGACGAAGTAATAGGAACAGCAGGCGAATATCGCGTGCGCATTAAATATGCGGAAGGCGACAACTACAATTTCGGAGCCACCCAGTACGTCAGCTTCACTGTAAAGAAAGAAAGCGTGCTTACCATAAAAAATATAATCGGTCCTGATGGTAATCCTATCGCTGGCATAACCGATAGTACTTTGGGAATTAAGTTTGGCGAAGATAGAATTAATATGCAGGCTCAGATAGACGGATTATGCGAATATTTGACAAACACAGACAATGCAGAGAAATACTTTATTATCAGAGTTCAGTGCGGAGAAACCGTCATTGCAAGATTTGAAAGAAGAGGCGTGCAGACCACGAGCGATTTAAGTTATGTGTACACGTATGGCGGTATGTCGTTCGATAATGACCGAGTGACCGGTATGCATTTCGATTTGTTTGGCGCAAACGAGTACGTTAACGCGGAAGGCAAATGGATTGGTAACGAAGATTTGGAAATTACGATAGAAATAACAGACTCCAAAGACCACCCCGTACTCAGCAAAGACTCTTTGCAGAATAGCTCATCGGTTGGAGGCGGTCAAATCGCGGTGTTTGAAGTGCAACTTCCCGAGGGAGATGACGTTATTTGCACGTTCGACGTGAGTTGGTCGGGTTCGCCGAAGAATATCGAAATGGTATTGTACGATGCGGTTACCGGTTCCGAAACAAGCATTGTTGTTAATAAAGTCGGCGAAAACAAATTTACGTTCACGGAAACTTCCGGCAGAAAGAGTTTTTACTTGTACGTAGAAGAGTTGGAAGCGACCAATAATGCTTCGGGGTTTACGATAACGGCTTCCTTTACATCGCTGACAAGATTGAATTTCACGGATAACGTTGCGTCGGACGAAAGGTTTTACTCGAAAGGTACATCGGTAAAATTCATTGTCGGTGTAGGCGACGCGAGTTCGGAACAGAATTTGAAATACACCGTTGCGCTTTCAAATAATGATAATTTTAGTTATCAGGTTCACGATAAACAAGGCAACGCCATTGAGCTGGTGGATGGTTCTTTCACTATCCCCGCAGGAACGAGCGTTGAAGATTATATCATAACGGTTACATGTGAAAATATTTCAGGCGGTGGCCCCGGCCACGGCATTGGGGTAAAATGCGTGTTGACGGTAACGAAAGAAATCGTCGCGGCATAATTCAACAAAATAACAACAACAAAAGATCGGATAAGCGGGGTAAAACCCGCTTGTCCGAAAAACATTTTATTTAAAGAAGAAAATAATTAAATTTACATATAAAAAAATAACAACGGTTTTAAGTCGCGATTTTTGGCGATTTGGAATAAATCACTTAAATCAAAAAGGAGAAAGACTATGAAAAGAAAATCAATCATTGCAGTGCTGGCGTTGGTATTAGTGTTGACGTTGTCGTTGTCGATATTCTCGGCATGCAACAAGAATCACAAATATTCAAGCGAGTGGAAGTTTGACGAAAAAACACACTGGCACGAATGCACCACGAAAAAGCACACCGACACGACGGAGAAAACCCCGCACGTGTTCACGTGGACAGAAAAAACGCCCGCAGGCGTTCACACGGACAAAGTCGAAAAGGGCGTATGTGAATGCGGATACGAAACCGAAAGGACAATTTCCGGCACCGCAACGCACACTTACGGCACGGAATGGACAAAAGACGAGTCGGGACACTGGCACGAATCGACCTGTGGCACAACGGCTCCCACGCATGACGCAATGAAGAAAGATTTCGCCGCGCATACCTTTGACGAAGGCAAAGTTACCAAACCGGCGGACTTCGGCGTGGTCGGCGAAAAGAAGTTCACCTGCACGGAATGCGGATATAGTTATACCCAAGAAATTCCCGCACTTGGCGCAAAAGACAACACTATTTCGTTTGCTAACGATTTAGTTGATGAAAAAACCTATGACGGGTTGGCGTTTATCATTGATCCCGCGAAGGTCAATCGTAAGGGCGACGGTGAAATCACCATTACTTACAAAGGCGAAAACGACACTGCGTTTTCCGAAACCGCCCCGATTAACGCCGGCGAATATACTGTGAAAGCAACCGTAAAAGGCACTGCGGAATGGAAAGGCGGAGAAATCACCACGACTATCATAATCAACAAACGCGAGATAACTTTGCCCGCAGGCGTTTTTGAAGGAAAACTTGGAGAAAACCTTGAAAGCGGAAAGTTCGGTTTGACGTGCATAAACGTCGCGGCAGATACGAACAACGTCGTAGAATGGGTGACGATTGGCGCTCCCGAAACATACTATGCGATTGGCATACATACAATCAGCGCCACCGTCCTGACCGTGGACAACGACAACTTCGAGCTTAACAAAGGCGTATACGACACGGTCAGATTTACCGTTTGGAACGCTCCCGATTCCTTCTATGCCGGAATCCAAGACGTGTTCACCTTTTCCGGTAGCAGTGATATTTTGATCACAACAATAATCGCTAATGGCACGGTGAAAAAAGGCGACCAAATTTTAGTCAATGAAATCGGCAAGATAATCACCGTGAATAAAATCAAAAAGGGCACAGGCACAACGGCGACAGAGGTTGAAACGGCAACCGCTGGTGAAGAAGTAGGCTTGTATATCGAAGGCGCAACGAAGGCTGAACTTAATAGAGGATATATGCTGTCCAAGCCCGATACGATTATCGGTTATAGCAAGGTCACGGTAACAATAAGAGTGCGCACAAAAGACGAGGGTGGTCAAAACACCCCAATTCAGTCGGGAATTAAACCGAATGTTGCCTTTGCCGACACGTTCGGTGAAGTAACCGGCGAAGTTACGTTCCCGGAAGGCACGACGTTACTTTCAGGTGGTGAAATACTTGAAGGCGTCACCATTAATTTCCAAGGCAAAAAAGTTCCCGCATTTGTCGGTCGCAGGTTCACACTTAGGGTGAGCGGAAAAACTATTGCCGAATGCATAGTCACCGCAGTTCCTAATGCGACAAGAGTTAGGAGCGGTTTTATGTTAGGCGTCCCCGGCACCAATGTCATTGAGCCTATCGAGCTTGGCGAAAACACATTTGCGGTCAACCTGAACAGAAGTGATCTCGGTGAAATGCTTAAAAACGCCAAAGATACCGATACAATCGAATTAAAATTTATTAATGGCGGAAAGGACATCGCAAAATACACTCGCACTCCCGGCACAGGCGAGGGGGTATACAATGAAGTTGGCGGAAGAATAGTCGGTTCATATCTCATCGTCGAGTTTTATAAAAACACTGGATCTGATCCCAAACTAACCGGCAATAACGGCGAATGGGTTTTTACAGGCGATGATATATTTATCGGAATTGGTGTTTATATTACGCCCGCTTCGGGAACCTGAGCGACACTGCAACCATCGTAGCAAAATAACTTAAAAGTTATTATCTGTTGAAAAATCGGATAAGCGGGCGTAAAAACCCGCTTGTCCAAAAAAAACGACATATCGAAAAGCCGTCAGTCAGGACGGCTTGGGTATGTTGCCAAACAGAAAGGGTTTGTTCTGTTTGGCAACGTACTAAAAATCAGAAATTTATTTACTTATCGTGGAGACAATATGAAAGCATTAAAAGGCGTACTTATTACACTTGTCGTCATCATCGCTATCGTCGGCGTTACCGTCATCGGCGGGTACGTCGCGGTTCGCTCCAAGTACGGCATCGACCTTTTCCGCACCGCGGGACAACTGAAAACGCTCTCACAAGACGTGGACGAATCCGCGCTTTGCCCGAACGCTTACGGCGAGCAGGATTTTGTCGAAATGAAAAGCGCAGTCAATGATAAAATCGACGGGCTTATCGTCTATGAAAAGGACAAAGGCTACAACGGCTATTCGGTCAATTTTGCTTCACTTGCGGGCAAAAGTATGACAGATCCGATTTTCCTCACCGAAAAGCATGTCGGGGCGATTGCCCAAACGGTCTTTTACGAGCAAACGGGCGGCAAAATCAAGTTGGGCGATAAGGAAGTGTCCGTAACCGTCGTGCAGATTGACTTTTCGGAAATCGCCGCAAACGGCAGCGCGGACTTCAACGTCGTGGCGAAAATCGACCTTACGCCGTTCAAAGCGGATATGGGCGGTTTCCCGTATAAATACTTCAAAAAATATATCCCCGACAACCTTTACGTTTCGTCCACCGTTCGCGTAGATAAGACGGAAGAAGACGGCTTTGCCTATACCGTAACGCACAAATCGCTTACGCTTAACAATCTTTCGGCTGATGATACGGCGGATTTGTTCAACACCCTGAACGCCGTGCTGAAAATCGGGACTGCCGAAAACCTGAATATGCAGGTCGGCACCATGGCGGTAAACGCACTTATCGGCACGAAAGACGCCATCGGTTTTGCCTATTCCATGAAAGCAATCGGGGCAAAGAGTTTCGATTTCGGCACTGTTTCGGACATAGACTTGTTTATCGTATACTAAACGACTTAATGCAGCATATTTGCGATGTAAAGTCGCGTTTTATGCAAAATATCCCCCAAAAATCCAAACAAGGAGATAATATTATGACACACACAAAGGCAAACAAATCAAAGATACTTATGCTTGTACTCGGTCTTACGATGTGCCTTGCGCTTATGCTCGGCATAGTGTTTGCAAGCCCGACGAGTACGGTCTATGCAGAAGGAGAAACGCTTACGCCGTATGACATAATTTACATAAATAATAATCCGTTAAACAATGGTTATTATTTGAAAACGTCTGATGGAGATCAACTAAACGGCAACCCCGATACGGGTTACGTTGCCAAATACAAAGACGGCGTTTTGACTCTTAACAATTTTAACGGCGGGAACGTAGGTATAAATCCTGCTGTATCAGGATATTTCACAATCAACCTTATCGGAGACAATATTATTACCGGTGGGCAAAACGGCGTATTTATCGATGGAGAACATGAAGGACGAGTAACTATTACGTCTAATGCAAACGGAAAATTGACGATAAACGCTTCAAGCAGCGTTTCTTCTGTATGGGGAATAGCCTGCGGAGCGTCGGTAATGGCTAAGAACATTGACGTTGTTATTGGAGGCAACGCACAAGTCACAATTAACGCAACGTCTAATGGAGAAAACTGTCAAGTTGATGGTATTCATGCAAGGAACGTAACAATTGAAGACAATGCAAGCGTTAATATTGTAGCCAAAAACACAAACAATAGCACCGCAAGTCAATGGGTAGCAGGTATTTTTGCAAAAAACAATGTAACTATAAATACAAACGGCAATATCGATATTGACGTTAGCGTGGCGGGTGGCGATAGTGCTTATAGTTATGGTATTCGAAACTGCAAAACGATGACTAAAGCAGGCAATATGACCATAAAATACAAGAAAGCAGGAAGCAATGGCTGGCCTATTACCGGTGGTGACGTAGATAATACAACCCACGCTGTAAACGAAGATAGCGGAAATTGCTTTGCGTCCTACCGCTATGGCACACCGCGCTATGTGGCAGCAATAAACGGTACACTTGCAGGTCCGGGCGTACCTAAGGAAGCAAATAGTGGTAGCGGATATTTCCTTGCGGGTGACGAAATCACTTTGAATGCGCCTTCTTTGCAAGTGAGCGAAACGGATACGACAAACATACCGTTTGACAAATGGTTTTCGTTTACAAGTGACGCAGTTATAACAAACGCAACAAGCCAAAACGGAGCGAAACTTACCGTTCAAGACAAGGATATTGAAGTAAGAGCAAATTATAAAGCGTTTACGGTGCAACCTGTTTTTGAAAGAGAAAGTGGTACAAAAGGTACGGTGACATTTACTCTTATTAGTAATGAATTTAACCAAAGTAATTGGATAAAAATCAGACCGATAAACGATTTAACTATTTCAAAGGGTAACGTTGTGTCTGTTGACGGAACTACTTATAAAGCAACTCTTGAAGATAATGGGACTTATTACGGAACTCCTGCCGGCGAATATGTGGTTGAGGTTGTGTATAATAATAGAACGCTATACAGTGAGCCGTTCACCGTGGACTACACCGAAAAGAAAGCAACCATAGATAGCGTAACTATTTTCGGTGAGCAAGGCGAAGCGATTGCAAACACGGATATTACCGTTACTCTTACGGGATATACGTTTGAAACCGCTCTTTCGGGAGACTGGATAACAAATCTTCCCGACGGACTTGTTCAGTCTGTTACGAGAATAAGCGACACCGAGGCGAAAATCACCGTCAGCGGTACGCCTACTGCTCTTAGCGACCAGTTTGTAGAAATCACGATTCCAAAGGCAAATATCACGGGACTTACAAGCGATTTGACTGCCGAAAGCAATTCGGACGCAAAATTTAATATCGTTGCTACTCTTACAGAAATTGCCATTCCGAAAGCAAAAACGAATCTAACTTATACGGCAGGAAGTCAAATAGGCGTGGAAGGTGGCGTCGGCTATACGCTAACAGGAAATAGCGGCGTTGACGCAAAAACTTATACCGCAATCGCAAAATTAGAGAGCGGATATAAGTGGAACGACGGCACGATAACCGACAAGGAAATCTCTTGGAGCATAGGTAAGAGAAACCCTATTGTAAGCGATTTTAACTTCTATGAACCGAGCAACCTTACGTATGACGGCAATGCCAAAACCGCAACCGTTAGTTTGATTGCCCACTATGGTGACGAAACAGGCTTTGCTATAACGGTTAAGTACAAAAAAGGCGGAGTGATTGTTTCAGATGTAAAAGACGCAGGCGAATATGAAGTGTATATCGACACAACCGCAACGGCGAACTTCAACGCGGCAACCGATATTCACGACGTTTCGTGGAAATTTACAATCGCAAAGGCGGAGCAATCTGCACCGGCTGCTTCGTTGTTCACAACCGTTGCTCCTACTTCGGAGACTTCAACGGACGGAAAGATAACGGGTATAACAGCCGAAATGGAATACCTCAAAGTAGGCGATTCTGCTTGGACTTCGGGAACAGGTAGCGATGTTACAGGGCTTTCGTCCGGTAGATATCAAATAAGGTTTAAGGAAACGGACAACTACAATGCAGGAGAAGTTGTCGAAGTGCAAGTTCCTGAAAGCGGCGTTTCTTCATACAATCTTACCGTAATAGGCGGAACAGGCGAAGGTGTGTTTATTCAAGGCGCAAGCGTGACTATCACCGCAAACGAGCCTACAATCGGAAAGAAATTTTCGGGTTGGACGATTGAGGGAATAAGCGGTCTTGATACAACTAAAACAAGCCTTACCTTTAATATGCCTGCAAATGCTGTAACCGCAACCGCAAATTACGAAGATATCGAGTACACTATTACCGTAAACGGCGGAACGGGTGGCGGAACGTATAAACAAGGCGATGAAGTAACCGTAACGGCAGAAGATAAAGAAGGCAAAGAGTTCGTTGGTTGGCAGGACGCAAGCGGAAAAATCGTCAGCACCAAAAAGGAATATACCTTTGAGGTAAAAGACGAAATGGTCCTTACCGCCGTATATCAGGACAAAGCACCGGGCGGCGGCACGATTGACGGCGAAATCGCACCCGCTCCCGATAAAAAAGGACTGTCCGGCGGACAGATTGCGGGCATCGTGATCGGAAGCGTTGCAGGCGTCGGAATCGTCGGGTTTGCAATATTCTGGTTTGTCGTGAAGAAGAAATCGTTTGCCGAGTTAATTTCCGCAATCAAAGCACTGTTCAACAAAAAGCAATAATATCAACAAGGCATTGTTCGGTAAAAACAACTAATATCAACAAAGCATTGATCAACAAAAAGCAATAAATCCAAACAACAAAAAACCGTCCGTATTTCGGACGGTTTTTCCTTGGCGAAAAAACAAAAGAATCTTGCACGCAAAAGCGATGATGCGATGTTTTTGCCTTTGGCAAAAGCGATGAGCCTGCGGCGCGATGTGTGCCTTCGGCACGTTGCGGATAGCCGGGAGGGTTCGACTGCGAAGCAGTGTGCGTTTTTGTTTAAACGCACGGACTCCTCCCCCTCCGTATACAAAAACAACCGCGGTTGCGGTTGTTTTTTGGTGTACCCGGGGGGAGTCGAAAGGAACGTCGTGACGAAATAGCGTAACGAAGATGCTTGCATCGAAAGCGTAGCGTCAGCCGGGAGGGTTCGACTGCGAAGCAGTGTGCGTTTTTGTTTAAACGCACGGACT
>ENA-UOJC01000011-UOJC01000011.1-human-gut-metagenome-genome-assembly--contig:-C104-NODE-11-length-287563-cov-17.020730_pt1 | contig 287563 bp, 238 predicted proteins | sample MGYA00242339_ERZ723886 | MGnify/ENA metagenome assembly ERZ723886 | reverse complement strand
CGAACAGTTGATATAATACTAAATCAGACGTCAGATGTCAACACTTTTTTTGACAAAAATTGTATTAAAATAAATACAATCTTATATATACTCTAACGCCTGACTGATATTCGATACTCCTACTACTTTTATGCCCTCTATACTTTTAAGATGCTCTGCATTTGTCTTTGGCATAATACATGTCCGGAAACCCATTTTCACAGCTTCTCTTACACGCTGCTCTGCTGCGGATACGCCACGAACTTCTCCTGAAAGTCCTACTTCACCGAATACGACCATACTCTCATCCAATGGACGATTACGAAAACTGGAAACAAGTGCAAATACAATTCCAAGATCTGCTGCCGGATCATCAAGCCGCATACCACCGGCTATATTGACATATGCATCACTTCCTGATAACACCATCCCCGCTCTCTTTTCAAGTACCGCAAGAAGAAGGTTCACACGATTATAGTCCAAACCAACTGTTGTACGTCTCGGCAGATTAAAGCTGGTCTGGCAGACCAGTGCCTGGATCTCCAACAGGATCGGTCTGGTTCCTTCTAAAGAACATACCACAACCGAACCGGATGTCTGAAGCGGTCTGCCTGCCAGCATAACCTTCGATGGATTATTCACCTCTGATAAGCCGGTTTCAAGCATTTCAAATACACCGATCTCATTTGTTGATCCAAATCGGTTCTTTACCGCACGAAGAATACGGAAGCCTGCATTACGATCGCCTTCAAAATACAACACCGTATCTACCATATGTTCCAGATTTCTCGGGCCTGCTACCGTTCCTTCCTTCGTAACATGTCCAACGATAAAGATCGCTATATCCATCTGTTTTGCCATCTGCATCAAACGTGCTGTTACTTCTTTTACCTGAGATACACTTCCCGGTGCCGAAGCAATATCTTCTACTACTATTGTCTGGATTGAGTCGATAACAATAACCTTCGGTCTGTCCTTCTTAACATATTCTTCTACATCTTCCAGATTATTTACGCACAAAAGCAGCATATCCTTCTGAAATGTACCAATTCGTTCCGCGCGCATCTTGATCTGTGACAAAGATTCCTCGCCTGAAACATAGAGGATCTTATGACCATCCGCCGATAGATTTCTGCACATCTGAAGCAGGATTGTCGACTTACCGATACCGGGATCTCCCCCTACCAAAACAAGAGAACCGTTTACGATTCCTCCTCCAAGTACTCTGTTCAATTCTTCCAGTCCTGTGGAAAATCTTGTCTCATCAGCCGTTTTTACTTCTAAAATACTTGTAGGCACCACAGCAGTCCGTCCTCCGGACTGTTTTCTGGCGCCTACCGTTACTTTTTCTTCACAGAACGTATTCCAGGATCTGCAACCCGGACACTGTCCCATCCATTTTGCTGACTCAAATCCACATTCCCGGCAAAAAAAGATCTGTTTTTCTTTTGCCATATAAACTCCTAGTCAAATGCTTTTCTGACGTCTACCTTTACTTCTCTGCCCGGTTCAAGATCTACACTGATGCTTAACTTGCCACCGAGATTCGTTTTATTCTTTCCTACATATATATCATCAATATGAATCTTGTAATCTGTTTCCGGTTCTAGCTCCAGTGTAATAGATGAGGTCTCTGTTCCTTCTACTATAAATGATACATCTTCTTCTGATGAACGGAAGCCATGTACCGCTGTACCCGGTACTGATTCATATACAAACATACCATTCTTCTCAAGTTTGGTGATCTCATTGAAAGTCTTGATCTTATAGATATCACCTTTATATTCAATACCATCTTTCTTTGTCTTTGTTGCTAATTCATAATTTCCGAAATCCAGTGAATCGGACTCTATGTTAATTAAATCGTTGATTACTGACATTTTTATCCTCCTGTACATTATACTCATGCCTTACCCGGCACTTTTATAATCTGATTATACAATAATGCTCCGGCTTTTGCCACACCAAATATAATCAGTTCACAATTATTTTATAGAATTGGAAGCAACTACTTTTCAGGTTCATTTTTTACTACAAACTTCACCTTATCGTTGCGCACAGTCACCTGAACGGTATCTCCCCGTTTGATCTCACCTTTTAAGACTGCTTCTGCAAGCTCATCTTCTATATTCGTCTGGATCGCACGTTTCAACGGTCTTGCTCCGTATTTCTTATCGTAGCCTTTCTCAAAGATCAGTTTCTTAACTGCATCTCCAAACTTCAACTGAATCTCCATCTGCGATGCAACACGTTGCTTTAATTCTTTTAATAGAAGATTCGAAATATTTCTTACATCATCCTCTGTCAGTGCACGGAATACGATAATGTCGTCAATACGGTTCAAGAACTCCGGCTTGAAGTTCTGTTTTACCTCATCCATAACATTCTTCTTCATATCTTCGTGCTCTGTATCTGCATTTGACGCGGTAACAAATCCAAGCTTCTTCGGATCAATAATCCTCTGCGCACCGGTATTAGATGTCATGATAATTATCGTGTTCTTAAAATCTACTTTTCTGCCCTGAGAATCTGTAATATGTCCATCATCCAGTACCTGCAATAATATATTAAACACATCACTATGTGCCTTTTCTATCTCATCAAACAATATAACAGAGTACGGATTGGAACGGACTTTCTCGCTCAACTGTCCTCCTTCCTCAAAACCAACATAGCCCGGAGGCGACCCGATCAGCTTCGACACACTGTGTTTCTCCATGTACTCCGACATATCGACACGGATCAGCGCGTCCTCGCTGCCAAATACTGCTTCTGCAAGAGCTTTCGACAATTCAGTCTTACCTACGCCGGTAGGTCCAAGGAATAAGAACGAACCAACCGGACGTTTGGGATCTTTTAAGCCTACACGGCTTCTCTTGATCGCCTTTGCTACCGCATCAACTGCTTCATTCTGACCGACAACTCTCTTATGCAGCTCCTCTTCCAGACGTTCCAGACGTTTGGATTCCTGTTCGGTCAGTTTATTTACCGGAATCTTCGTCCATACAGATACAACATCCGCAATATCCTCTGCATCTACTACAACATTTTTCGCATTTTTATTCTGCTTCATTTTATCAAGCTTTGCTTCCAGCTTTCTCTGTTTCTTTAACAGCTCTGCCGCTTCATCGATACCTCCAGCCTCTAAAAGGTTCTCAAGATCATCGGAAAGCGCTTGTATCTCAAGCTCCAATGGCAGGGTCTTCTTTGCTTTTTTTCCGAATCCCAGACGTTTTCTGGAACAGGCTTCATCCATCAGATCAATAGCTTTATCCGGCAGGAAACGGTCACTGATATATCGAACCGATAATGATACCGCTGTTTCCAGTGCCTGATCACTGATCTCTACATGATGATGTTCCTCGTATGCAGGTCGAAGTCCCTTTAAGATCTCTACTGTTTCTTCATTGGTCGGTTCTTCCACATAGACCGGCTGAAATCTTCGCTCCAACGCTGCATCCTTTTCTATATATTTTCTGTATTCTGCACGCGTCGTCGCTCCGATCATCTGGATCTCTCCGCGCGATAAGGATGGTTTTAAGATATTAGATGCATCGATTGCTCCCTCTGCTCCACCGGCTCCGATGATCGTATGAAGCTCATCCACAAACAGAATGACATTTCCGGCATTTTTTACCTCTGCGATCACCTTCTTGATCCGTTCCTCAAATTCTCCACGGTACTTGGAACCCGCTACCATACTGGATAAATCTAATGACAGCAGTCGTTTATCCCGCACCGTATCCGGCACATCTCCTGCAGCGATCAGGTAAGCAATCCCCTCTGCTACCGCAGTCTTACCTACACCCGGTTCTCCAACCATACATGGGTTGTTCTTCATACGCCTGCTTAAAATCTGAAGCACACGCTCTATCTCTTTCTCTCTGCCTATAACCGGATCCAGATTGCCCATACGGGCATCCATCGTCATATCTCTGGAGAACTGGTCCAACGTCGGTGTTGCCGATGCCTTGGATTTATTCTTTCCCTTTTTAAGACTTACAAATTCTTTCTTTGCCGTACTGCCATCCACTCCGCATGCAGACATGATATCTACATATATTTTCTGGATATTTGCCTTTAATGACAGTATGATCTTTACCGCCGTACAATCCAGATGCTTCAAAACGGCAATCAGAAGATGTTCACTTCCTATCTCTGTACTTTCCAGACGTTTTGCCTCATTTCCCGCAAGCTCCAGGATTGACTCTGCGGATTTTGTATATTTGCTTTTTTCTGCACCAAAGGTTCCTCCGGCTAATGGTATCTGGCTTAAGATATTAATGATCGACTGTATCGTTACTCCATTTTCCTGCAAAACAACAAACGGTGCCGTATCACTGACAAAGGTAAGTGCCATCAGCAGATGTTCGCTTCCTATATAATTCTGTCCCAGCTTCTTGGATATCCGTTTAGCTTCTTTTAATATTTCCTGTAATTTTTCACTGTTCGGAAGTTTCAAATTATGTCACCTCTTTTTTCATAGTATATGACATTTTCTGTCCTACTATCTTCTGTTATGATACAAAAGTCCCCGGCTCCCATATATTAGTATGTTCCCCAGAGACTTTTTTCTTTCGTATATCTTTCAATAATAATTAACACTCATCAATCGCTTTACCGATATCATGACGCATATATTTATTCTCAAATGTGATCCACTCGGTTGCTTTGTATGCATTTGCACGGGCTTCATGAAGATCCTTTCCTGTAGCTGTTACTCCAAGTACACGACCGCCATTTGTTACAACTTTGCCGTCTTCAAACTTAGTTCCGGCATGGAATACATAGTATCCGTCCTTGTCTTTGAATGTCTCAAGGCCTGAGATCGGATAGCCTTTCTTATAGGAAACCGGATAACCGTCAGATGCAAGTACTACACATACAGCAGCGTTGTCTTCAAATTCAAGCTCTACCTGATCCAGTGTTCCGTCAATACAAGCCTCAAATACATCAATGATATCATTCTTCATTCTAGGAAGAACAACCTGCGCCTCCGGATCTCCAAATCTTGCATTATATTCCAGTACCTTTACGCCCTGTGGTGTGATCATAAGTCCGCAGAATAATACGCCCTTGAATTCTCTTCCCTCTGCCTTCATGGCTGCCATTGTAGGCTTGTATATATTCTCCATGCAGTAATCTGCGATCTCATCTGTATAGAATGGGCTTGGTGAAAATGTTCCCATTCCACCGGTATTCAACCCCTGATCACCATCCTGTGCACGCTTATGATCCTGTGCAGAGGTCATTGGTTTGATCGTTGTACCATCACAGAATGCAAGAACAGACACCTCACGTCCTGTCATGAATTCCTCGATAACCATAGTATTTCCCGCATTTCCAAAATGCTTATCCAGCATGATCTCTTTTACGCCGGCTTTTGCTTCTTCCAGATCCTTACAGATCAGAACACCTTTACCAAGTGCCAGTCCATCTGCTTTTAATACGATCGGAAAGCTTGCCGTTTCAAGATATGCAAGTGCTGATTCTGCATCTGTAAAATTCTCATATGCGGCTGTAGGTATATTGTATTTTTTCATAAGATCCTTGGAAAATGCCTTTGAACCTTCGATGATCGCTGCATTTGCACGAGGACCGAATGCACGGATACCTGCCGCTTCAAATGTATCGACTGCACCGGCAACCAACGGGTCATCCGGAGCTACAACTGCAAGATCAATTGCTTCCTTCTTTGCGAAATCAACCAGTTTATCAAATTCCATAACACCGATATCCACACATTCTGCCAGTTCTGCAATACCTGCATTTCCCGGTGCACAATAGATCTTTGTTACTTTACTGCTCTTTGCAATACTTGTAATAATAGCATGCTCTCTTCCGCCGCCACCTACAACTAAAATCTTCATTTGTTTTCCTCCTGTCAGTCTTCTACAACTGTTATGCCGTCTTCGATCCGAACCTTTCCATGTGCGATCTTATCAATAGCAGCAGGTAGAATATTCCACTCTGCCTGCTCCATGACTCTCTGCTGAAGCACCTTCGGAGTATCTCCGTTTTGTACCGCAACCGCTTTCTGCATAATGATCGGACCGGTATCGGTTCCTTTATCTACAAAATGTACCGTAGCACCTACTACTTTTACACCTCTTTTTAACGCTGCCTCATGAACCTTGAGTCCATAATAGCCTGTGCCGCAAAAAGCAGGGATCAGAGAAGGATGGATATTGATAATCCGATTCTCAAATGCATCGATCACGCTCTCCGGAATAACTACAAGGTATCCCGCAAGTACGATCAGATCCGGATTCACTTCCTGTAAAGTCTTCAACAGGTTCTCATTAAATACTTCTCTTGTTTCAAAATCCTTTGGTGATACTACGATATCTTTTATACCTGCCTGTTTTGCACGTTCCAGTGCATAGGCATTTTTATTATTACTGATAACTGCTGCGATCTCGGTGTCTGTGATCTTTCCTGCTGCGATCGCATCAATGATCGCCTGCAAGTTCGTACCGCCACCGGAAACCAGAACTGCTATTCTTAGCATAAATCTACTCCCTTTTCACCGGCTACTACTGTACCGAGAACAAATGCCTTGTCTCCGGCACTCTCTATAGCTGCTATTGTCTTATCTGCATCTGCAGGATCTATTGCAAGGCACATACCAACACCCATGTTATATGTGTTGTACATCATATGCTCATCTATATCGCCCTTCTTTGCAAGGAGCTTGAATATAGCAGGCACTTCATATGAGTCCTTCTTCACCTGTGCACGAGCTCCGTCCGGAAGCATTCTTGGAATGTTCTCATAGAAACCGCCACCTGTAATATGGCTGCAACCCTTAATCATTACACCGGCATCCTTTACTGCCTTTAATGCTTTTACATAAATTCTTGTCGGAGCAAGAAGTGCTTCGCCAAGTGTTGTTCCGAGTTCATCATAATATGTATCCAGAGATTCCTTTGTCATCTCAAATACTTTACGAACCAATGAGAAACCATTGCTGTGTACACCGCTGGAAGCGATACCGATCAATGTATCTCCGGCTTTGATATTCTCTCCTGTGATAAGTTCATCCTTCTCTACGACACCTACAGCAAATCCCGCAAGGTCATACTCATTCTCCGGCATAAGTCCCGGATGCTCTGCTGTCTCACCGCCAACTAAAGCTGCACCGGACTGGTTACAGCCTTCTGCAACACCACTTACGATCGTAGCGATCTTTTCCGGATAATTCTTACCACATGCTATATAATCCAGGAAGAAAAGAGGTTCTCCACCAGAACATGCAATATCATTCACGCACATAGCCACAGCATCGATTCCGATCGTATCGTGCTTATCCATGATATATGCAAGCTGTACTTTTGTACCGCATCCATCTGTTCCAGACAGTAATACAGGCTCTTTCATCTCTTTGATCTTTGCAAGACTGAACGCACCAGCAAAACCTCCGATACCACCTAATACCTCTGGTCTCATGGTTGTCTTGATGTGCTTCTTCATAAGTTCTACTGACTTATATCCTGCCTCAATATCAACGCCGGCATTCTTGTAATCCATTGTAAAATCCTCCTGTTTTATCCATTATAAAGTGCATTTTCATGCCAATTGATTCTTATAAATTATACGGGATTAATTTCTGTTTGTAAAGAAGCCATTCTCACAAATATACCAGCCCAAAACAGGTCTCTGTTCGGCACAATTTTGTTCATCAGCAAAGCGTGTTTCTTTTTTTGAAAAATACTATATAAATATCAAATATAATTTGATAATGATTCCCATTTATGGTAATATAATATCATATGCAGAGTAACTGTATTTTCATTAACAAGAGGTAGTTGTATGACAAATAATAGATTAAACATCGGATTATTCATATGTCATCTCGACAATGAATATGCAAATGAAATATGTAAAGGAGCTGAATACGCAGCGAAAGAGCTAGACGTGAATCTCATCGTCTTTCCGGGCATGTTTTTAAATGCTTCATTTAACGATCCTGAAAACGAAATTTATGATTATCAGTACAACTCTGTTTTTTATTATGCTAAAAAAGAAAATCTGGATGCCTTGATCGTGTCCGTTGGCACGATTGCATCTTTTATATCACAAAAAAGTATCGAAGCATTTTTGGATACCTTTAAGGATATTCCGATTCTTACTCTGGAATCTAAGGTTTCAGGTTATCCTTGTTTACAGACCGACAGTACTGCCGGTCTTCGAGATGCCATTGAACATCTGATTATTCATCACAACCGAAAGCATATCTGTTTTGTTGCCGGAAGAAAGACAAATGAAGATGCTCTGGAACGTTTGAATGTATACCGAACTACAATGAAAGCTCACAACATACCGGTCACCGAAGATATGATCGTATACGGTGATTATTCTGAATACAGCCGTGAGATTGTCGGTAAACTACTTGATGATAATCCGGATGCTGATGCAATTATTTTCTCTAACGATCAAATGGCTATCGGTGGCTATCAGGAATTGAAAAGCCGTAACATCCGAATCGGAGCTGATATCAGTGTAATCGGTTTTGACAACTCTCCCGGTTCCGTAACTATGGTTCCACCCCTTACAACCGTAAACGCGAACACCCCGGCATTGGGCTATCGTGCCGTTGGCAAGATAATTCAGGATATTAAGACAGGCGAATTCTGTTCTTCTGTCTTGGATTCCCACTTTGTAAAACGATTATCATGTGGGTGCGTTCTGCATGAAAATACCGAACATATGCCGATTGACAATTTCTCTACTGTAACAGATATTCTGGAATACTGTGATGATTCTATTTTAGGCAACATTAAAAACAGCTTTTTTGGTACGATTGTTCTTGATCAGATCAACAGCATCTGGAAGGATATAATAGAAATTGCTATTTTACCAAAGGCAAAACCATATCCAAAGAATCTGATTGTAGACAAACTGATGACATTATTGTCATCTCCTGTCACAAGTTTCTTTTCAGTAACCAATATTGCATTTTCATTCCGTTGTTTTTCCGGTGTCATCATAGCATTAATCAACGATCCGGATAAACGGTCTGAATACTATCGGCTAAATTCTCATATTACAAGTGCTATCGCACAGTTTTTGTCAACTTCTTTGTACCAACAGGAACATGACAGCAAAACGGGATCATGGTCTTCAATCTATATTACAAGAGATACTCTTACATATGGAACCGATACAGCAAAAACCTTTTCATCTATGCTTGCTAAATTAAAAGACCTTGGATTTGCAGCATCTTATTTATATGCGTATGATGAGCCCGTCGCCATTCAACCGGACGGAAGCTGGAAAACGCCGGATACTTTGTATCTTCAAGCTTTTTACAATCCAAAACATACAGCTGTTTTATCAGGTGAAACACGTCGTATTGCATCTACCGATATCTTTGACAATGAATATACCGGTTTTGAAGATAGATTTACCGTTGTTATTGTTCCTATTTTTACAAATGAACAACATCATGGTCTGTTTGTATGCAATACAGATGTAAATCACTTTGGACACATTTATACAACTTCTCTTCATCTTGGGGCTTCTTTTAAATATTTATCACTTTTAAAAGAACAGATCCAGACAAAAGAACAATTAGTAATGTCCTTAAATGAGATCCATGAAAAAAATGAGCTGTTAAATCACCTGTCTACCTCCGATGAACTGACCGGAGTCAATAACAGACGTGGATTAATGGAAAAAGTAGAATACCTGATCAATAAACCTGCCAATCATGGACGTAAGGCAATGCTACTGTTTGCAGACATGGACAGCTTAAAGATCGTAAACGATAAATTCGGACACAACGATGGAGATTTTGCTTTAAAGAATATTGCAAATATCCTGATGACAAGTTTCCGGGCGAGTGACATTGTCGGTCGAATCGGCGGTGATGAGTTTGTATGTTTTGCTTTCATTGATGATCTTGATTTTCCTAAGACTGTACAGGCAAGGATTCAGGAATTGTCCAATGAATTAAATGAAACCTGTGGCAAACCATATTATATCGAAATGAGTGTCGGCGTATCGGAATTTTCCTGCGATCCGGATATCAAGATTGAGGATCTGTTAAGCCAGGCAGACAGCGCACTGTATTCAAATAAACGATATAAGCGAATGTCTGTTTTAAAATAATAAAATACGATACGAATATTAACTTCTTTATAAAAGCACAGATAAACGCTGTGAAATAAAATAAACCATATAAATGATAGTTTCTCTCCCATGTTCAGGATAATGAATCCACTCTCATTTATATGGTTTATTTTTTATTTTGCCTCTTTAAACGGCTCATTTAACATCTCTGTTCCCGGAAGAACAAATCTGCCATTTTCGATAATGGCAACTTTGGTTCCATCTGCATGAACCGAATAAATGCCTCCGATCTCATCATATGGTATCGTAATATCGGTATGGCAGTTAAAATATGCCTTGCTGATATCCGTCTTTCGAAGGATCGAGCACTCATTATCCTTTGCAACGATTTCCTTGCCGTCCGGATTATGAAGGATATTTTCTTCGCTCCAGCTATAGCAGGTATCACCGACTGCAAAATGCGGCCCCATCTTCTCTACGATCAGAATCGGCAGTTTATATACCATGTTATATTTATTTGCAAGTACATATGCGGTCGTATTTGTTCCGATTGCAAACTCTCCGATCGGCAGTGTCTCCCGTCCGCCCAGAAGATTGTCCTTTACAAATTTGATATTATCTTCTTCTCTGTCAAAGTTCTTGCAGGTATAGGTTCTGATCTTTCCATCTTCAAAGGTCAGCTTGAGATCGACATATTTCAGATCATTCAGATAGACCTCACTTACATTTAAAACTCCATGCGTTCCGGTAAGCTTCGGCGATGTAAAAACCTCGCCAAGAGGAATATTCACATCCGCCAGACAGTTCTCAAAATTTGTCTCTGTCTCCGGGCGCTCTAACACATGCAGCATTACCTTCATATCAGTCTGATTGCCATTCTGTCCGATCACATGTACCCATTCTGCCTGATCCAGCTCATCGATGATCGTCTGATGAATCGGACGATATGCATTACTCTCCAAATTGTTTATTCGAATGATCTGTTCAAATATCTCCTCATAATTATCTCCGATCTCAGGCATTGGATATGCGATGATCGTAAAGCTATACTCATCTCCCGGTATATATTCATTCACAATCTGTGACAGTTCATTGGTATATTCCACACCAAGCTCCTGCTGCTTCTTGCTAAGCGTAAGCTGTCCTGGCTTGCTTACCGGTTCAAATGGTGTCTCACCAAAGATCTCGATACACGCCGGTCCTGCATATACGGACGCCTCATATCTGTATTTCTCATAAGCGCCTCGCATTATCTCTAACTTTCGTTCCATCAGCTTACGATCAAGGAATAACGCCTGATCCATCTGATGATCGTAATCCATCTGCTTATTTACCGGAGTACCTACATAACCAATCCGGTTCATTCTGATCCGATTGATCCGGTTGGTATCATAACGGAAGCATAACGGTTCCAGCCCCATATCACGGAACTGGAGGATTGCAGCTTTTACGATACGCTCCATACCGATCGAATAGCGGATGTTTACATGCTTCTTTTTTGACATATCAATTCCGGCCGCTACAAAGCCCTGACGGAAACCTTCTGTATAAGTCCGGGCGATCGACGCCACTTTTTCTGATGACATCCTGCGAAGAAACGCTTCCGTTTCCAATTCATTCTTTCCGATGTATTCGCCATATTCATATAAATAGCTGTTATCTCCGTCTTCACATTTCATAACAATATCTGTCGCAAAGGAAAGAATCGGATCCATCTTCTCACGCACACGATAATCCATGAAGAACTCAGCGTAATCATGTTCAAAATAATAAATAGCATCTTTTACTGCTTTAACAGATGGAAAATCCTCAAAGATCCCATATACCTCCACAAACAATTCAAACCATACAGTAAGGTCTACAACTCTTCCTTCAAATGCTGCCGCGATCAGTCCATGGAATTCATAACAAAGAAATGTCAGATAGTCAGCAAATAAATATTCCCGCTTGTCTATGTCTTCAATCTCGTTCTCTGCTATTTTCTCACCAAACATCTGTCTGGTGTATTCATAGTTGCAATAACTCGTTTCGTAATTTTCAGGCATAACATCCTGATAAAGTGCTGCATTTATCTGCTGTAATTCGCCCGCTGTACAGCTCTCCGAAATGGGCATCCCACTTTTTACCTTTTCGATCACTTTATCTAACTGCAGTAAAAATTCTCCAGTTCTTACAAAATAATCCCGATACCGCATGTCCACTGTTTCTTCTTTTGTGATCGAACGGATCCGCTCAACCATCAGTTCGTAACGATCTTCGATATCTTCATATTCTGCTGTTATATCCTTATAATATGTCATTTATTGTCTCCCTTTATGTTTCCAAGTTGAATGTTCTTCCGGAACACCTCATCAATCACCTGATATAACGTCTCTGATCCCTCCGGTGTCCGCTTGTTTCTACCATACACCTGGTTCTCGAAAACACCATGCTCTTTCCAGCCTTTTCCTCCGACTGCATCGCCTAACATAACCGGCGCCAGATTATCCATTACATGTGCAAATTTGGCTTCCGGCGTCTGATACTCCTCAAATTCATCCCAGAGTCCACGAAGCTTCTTTGCCTGATCTTCCGGCAGGATATTAAATATCCGGTCAGCAGCCTTTAATTCCCGTTCTCTTTTTGTTGCATTTGCATTTTTATCATATGCATATGTATCACCTGCATCTATCTCGATCAGATCATGAACCAGCAGCATGGAAACTACTCTTAATACGTCAACCGGTTCATTTGAATATTCCGCCAGCAAGATTGCCATAAGTGCAATATGCCAGGAATGTTCTGCATCATCTTCTTTTCTGATTCCATCTGTCAGATACGTCTGTCTGACTACAAATTTACTCTTGTCTACTTCCAATATAAAATCCAGCTGTTTCCTTAATCTTTCGTCCATATACTACATCCCCTTAATAAAAAAGATACCCGCTATCACAAATACAACAATATTCAGGTAAACAGCCATTTTTTTAGATGTGACACCACCTTCCTCAGAATGGTATCCGATTACGCCAAATACGATTCCTGTTAATGCCATCAAAAATGCACTGATCATCAATACACCATAGATACGTTCTACCGCACCTCTTGATATAATAGATTTGATCACGGACAGTACTATAAAAACACCACCGAGTATTCCTAATATATACGAAATTGTTGTATCTCTTGAATTTCCGGAAGGAGACATCCTGAAATCACTGTTTTTCAAACTCTTTTCTCCTTTTTCTGTCAAATCTTGCTAAAATATAATAAATAATATATCCAAGCATGCCGCCAAAGGTATTCATGATAATATCATCCACATCAAACACCCCAAGTTTTGTTATCAACTGTACCAGTTCAATACTTAACGAAAACGCAAATGCCGCCAGAGTCGCTGTAAAAAATCCGGTCTTTTTACCTCTGACCCAGCGGATCAACATTCCAAATGGTACAAAAGCAAGAACATTTCCAACCAGATTCAACATCACGCTTGTGGTCGTCATATAACTTCTGTACTTTACGAAACGCTTAATCTCGAGAAACGGTGTCAGATTGTACCGCATCTCTTCATATCCATGTCCCCTTCCAAACATATCACTGAATATCAGAAAATAGACAATGGATATACTGTATAATATAAATAGCACCAGGCATAACACCCGTAGCTTTTTCTTATTTTCTATGCTCAATGCCAGCCTCCAGGTAATATTATTTCCTCATTTTTATTAACTGGGTAAGAAGTCTGTCTGCACACTCCTCTTTACTCATCTGTGGCAATTCAATATCCTCATCCTGTGTGATCAATGTCAGCACATTGGTATCTGTCCCAAATCCAGCCCCCGCTGTCTTTAAATTATTTGCTGCGACCATATCGATCTTCTTTTTTTCCAGCTTCTTTCTGGAATTCTCTAACAGATTCTGTGTCTCCATCGAAAATCCACATATGATCTGTCCGGCAAGTCTGCTGTCCCCGTTTGTCTTTCTTGCCTTTTCTCTCTGCATTCCAAGAAATGCAAGAATATCCTTTGTTCTTGTAAGCGGAATGCTCATATCAGCATCCGATTTCTTGATCTTGTTATCTGCTACCTCTGCCGGTCTATAATCAGCAACTGCGGCTGCCTTAATAATGATATCCTGATCAGCACTGGCTGCCGTTACAGCTTCATACATATCCTGTGCAGAAGTAACCGGAACCACTGTTACGAATTCCGGTGGTGCAATCGCTACCTTTCCTGTTACGAGGGTTACGTCTGCCCCACGGAGCATCGCCTGTCTCGCGATCGCATACCCCATTTTACCGGTTGAATGATTTGAGATAAAGCGAACCGGGTCGATTGCTTCCATCGTAGGGCCTGCAGTAACAAGTACTTTTATTCCCTGCATATCTTTCTCTGCTGCGATATTTTTTAATATATAATCAACTAACAACTGCTCACTCGGAAGCTTTCCCTTGCCTGTATCTCCACAGGCAAGGTATCCGCTTGCCGACTCTATGATCTCATAGTCATAGGACTGCAGTTTTCTGATATTATCCTGAACGATCGGATTCTCTAACATATTCGTATTCATTGCAGGTGCGATAAGCTTCGGGCATTTTGCTGCCATGATCGTAGTGCTCAACATATCGTCAGCAATTCCGCCTGCAATCTTCCCAATGATATTTGCCGATGCAGGAGCAACCATAAAGATATCTGCCCGTTTTGCAAGTGCAACATGCTCTACGTTAAACTGAAAATTACGATCAAAGGTATCCACCAGACACTTATTTCCTGTTAAGGTCTCAAATGTGATCGGATTGATAAAATTGGTCGCATTTTCTGTCATGATGACATTTACATCTGCATGCAGTTTTACAAGCATACTGGCAACATTTGCCATCTTATATGCTGCTATACTTCCTGTTACACCTAAAACAACGGTCTTATTCTTTAACATCATTTTCTCCATTCTGCATCGTATCATTGAAAATCATTCTGTCCGGAACGAATCCTGATCCGGCTGTTATTTGTTCATATCAAGGATAAAGTTATCGATCAATCTTGCCTTGCCAAATCTGACTGCCATAGCACAAAGGACATGTCCCTCTACTATATCGATTGACTTCATAGTATCCATATCCACCATCTCAACATAATCAATATCTGCAAGTGGCTCTGATCCGATCAGGTCTTTCATTGCTGCTACAATCTTCTTCGCATCTCGCTCACCATCTTCAATCATTTTCTGTCCAAGCTTAACTGACTTGCTCAGTACAACTGCTGCCTGACGTTCTTCCGGCTTCAGATAAATATTTCTGGAACTCTTGGCAAGCCCATCTGCCTCACGGATGATCGGACATCCAACGATTTCAATATCCATGTTCAGGTCTGTAACCATACGCATAATGATCGCAAGCTGCTGTGCATCCTTCTGACCAAAATAAGCACGATCCGGCTGAACGATATTGAATAATTTATTTACAACTGTACATACACCTTTGAAATGTACCGGACGAGTCAGTCCGCATAATGCATCCGGAAGCCCTGTCATATTGACATAAGAACAAAATCCCGGCTTATACATTTCTTCCGGTTCCGGATGAAAGATCACATCTGCACCTGTTGTCTCGCATAACTTTGCATCTGCATCAAGATCTCTTGGATAACTCTCCAGGTCCTCTGTTGGTCCAAACTGCATCGGATTGACAAATACAGATACAACGGTTCTGTCATTCTGTTCTACGGATTTCCTGATCAGACTCTGATGTCCCTCATGGAGATATCCCATTGTTGGTACAAGTCCAACACTTAAGCCTTCTTTCTTCCATGCCTTAACCTGACTTCTTACTTCATCTACTGTTTTTAAAATCTTCATTTCTGATTTCCAGTCCTTTCCTGATCCTGTCTCCCGGTTTTTACCGGTTCAGGCAGCTTTTATCTCTTAGTATAATTTATCGATTACTTCATCATCAATTTTGTAGCAGTGTTCTTCTGCCGGAAATGTTCCATCGTCAATCTCTGCTATATAAGTCTTTACTGCTTCACGAATCATGTCTCCTGCATTTGCAAAATGCTTTACAAACTTCGGCTTGAAATCACTGAACATGCCAAGCATATCGTAAATTACAAGAACCTGTCCGTCGCATCCTGCTCCTGCTCCGATTCCGATCGTAGGAATGTTGATGCTCTCTGTTACAAGCTTTGCAAGCTTTGCAGGGACACACTCCAGTACCAGTAAAAACGCACCTGCTTCTTCTACTGCCTTGGCATCCTCGATCAGCTTCTTAGCTGCTGCTTCTGTCTTACCCTGAACCTTAAAGCCACCGAAAGTATTGATTGACTGCGGAGTCAGTCCCAGATGTGCAACAACAGGGATTCCTGCTGATACGATTGCTTTAATCTGTGGGCAGACTTCTTTACCACCTTCTAACTTTACAGCTCCAGCTCTGCCTTCCTTCATCAGACGGCCTGCATTTACGACTGCGTCATATACACTGGTCTGATAGGACATAAATGGAAGATCGGTTACAACCAGTGCATTCTTGGCTCCTCTTGCAACGGCTGCGCTATGATGGATCATGTCTTCTACGGTTACGGAGATCGTATCCTCATATCCAAGGATTACATTTCCGAGGGAATCACCGACAAGGATCGTATTGACTCCTGCTTCGTCCAATAATCTTGCTGTCGTATAATCATACGCTGTCAGCATAGAAATCTTATGCCCGGAATTCTTCATCTGCATAATTGATGTTGTTGTGTTCTTCATACGTCTTATTCTCCTATTCTGAAATCATTTCGTACTTTGTTCATTTCAAAATCCTGTTTTGTTATATCCGCCGGCTTGCCTGTCATAGTCCATCCGGCATTGCAGCATTTTCGTCTTTTACTCCTGCTTTGATAGAATATTCTTCATCTCTGAATAATCACGGTCAGGATATTTCTGTTCTGCCAGAGTAACTACAGCTCTTGATACACCGGTATAAATATATTTCTCATTTTTTTCAAGAACATTCAGATGTTTCTTTACTGTCGTTACGTCATTTCTCTCAATCGGTCCGGTCAGCCCTGCCACCGGTCCATCTTCTGCTATATGCGATGCATTTCCCATAAATAATGGAACAAGCGCACGTTCTGCCTGTTTATTTTCAAATCCGCAGTCTTCCAGTAATGAAACTGCCGATCCGTACAGACCATTTACCAGATTACTGGCAAATACTGCTGCAGCATGATATTTTGTTTTATTTTCTGTTGAGAGAAGTACACAGTCATTTCCTAAAAGACGAATAAAGCGGCAAATTTCATTTCCCCACTCTTCATCACCTTCTACTGTAAAAAAACATTTCTGCATTTCCCTGTAGGATTTTGTCTTTGAACTGATTGCATACATAGGATGAATCGAATAACCAAAGGCTCCTGCCTCTGTTACACCTGAAAAAATATTAGATGTCATAGCACCACTACAATGACAGATCAGTTTGCCCTTGATATCAAAGGCCTTTATACTGTCCCACACTGCTTCTATTCTTCCATCCGGAACGGTAAGCATCAGGACATCGCTTGCACAAACGATCTTCTTCAGATCATCAAACACTGCGGTATCGGTAAATGCTGCAGCTTCTTTTGCGCTCTCCACCTGTCTGCTGTAATATCCGGATACGGTTACTGTCTCCGGAAGATTCTTTTGTATCTTTTCTTTTTTCAAATTCTGCTCAAGATACTTTCCAAGTGTAAAGCCTACTTTGCCTGCACCGATAAATCCAATCCTCATATGATCACCTGCTATCGCCTGTTCTATCTGTGGTGTAAATCAGGTATAGTTTCTTTCGAATACCATCCGCCCTTTACAATACCATTTACAAGGTAAAAAGTAAAGCAGGAGAACCTGAATTTATCATCATTTTTTCTCCTGCTTTTCTTCTGTTTTCACTCTATGCAGATCACATATCTACATATGAAATCATCATTTTATATGACCTGCAACTGATTAATTATATTTTGCTATTACTTCTGCATTTGCCTTCATAGCTGCAGCTTCCATGGACTCACGTTCTGCTAAAAGTTTCTTTCTTACTTCTGCATTGCTATTTCCAATGATCTGAAGTGCCAGGTATGCTGCATTCTTGCTTCCGTTGATCGCTACTGTTGCTACAGGGATACCGGATGGCATCTGAACGATAGAAAGAAGTGCATCCATTCCATCTAATACTGAACCGGAAATCGGTACACCGATAACCGGAATAACTGTCTGGCTGGCTACGACACCCGGAAGTGCTGCTGCCATACCTGCGGCAGTAATGATAACCTGTGTTCCGTTATTATTTGCTTCTTCAATAAACTCCGAAAGTCCCGCATGCGCTCTATGTGCAGACAGACATCTCACATCAACAGTTACTCCATACTCCTTTAAAATGCCGATTGCCGGCTCAACCTTTGGCAGGTCACTTGTTGATCCCATTATGATTGCTACTCTCATGTTTTACATCCTTCTTTCTTACTTTATTATATTTTTAATATTCCTGTGCACTACATATCTATGTATTACACAATAGTATACTACTTACTGTTCAGATACTGATCGATAATCTCACTTGCACCTTCATAATCCATCGCATCTACCGTCATCCTTAACGCATTTAAGAATTCTATGTCAGCATCGCTATATTCATATTTTTCTATCTCGATAAATATCTCTTTAACAGACTTGATATCCGCATCCCGTAAGAAGCTACGCATATCCTTCAGCTGTCCACGATCAACAGAATCTTTCATTATCTTTTCCTGTGATTCTTCTGGATTGATCTTATCAAGATAAAGTCCGATATCCTTAAATAATCGTCTCAACATTGACACAAATTCATGCGTATTCTCTTTTGCATACTGCATATTTCCTATATTAATTGCCGATTCAAGATTGGCCGCTTTACGTTCGATGCTGTATGCGCCGATATTACCACTGCTGCTCTTAATATCATGAATGATATTCCGATATTTTCTGACATCATCGTCGATATATTCTTCCAGTCTGTCCGCATCCTGTTCATAATCTTCCTTAAACGCCATAATAAATCGGTTAAATGTATCAAAATTGCCACCAAGCATCTTCAATGCATTTTCTACAACAATACTGTTCTCCAGAATATAAACATCATCCTTAAATCTGGATTCACTGATATATTGTCTGATATTGCTTGTCTTTTCTTTGATCTTCTCCTCCGGCAGAAATAACCGGAACACCCGTTCAATTCCATCCATTTCAAGGGGTTTTACCAGAACATCACTGAATCCCTCTTTAACAATCTCATCCCTGTTGCTCTCTACATTATTCTCTGAAAGCGCAACAATCGGAACTCTCTTATACTCTTCTCCATCCAGGCCTCTGATCTCACGAACAGTATCTGCTCCATCCATAACAGGCATCACGGTATCAATAAATATCATGTCATATGGTGTCACCATTACCTTATCGATTGCCTCAAAGCCCGATAATGCCGTATCACAGACCAACTCATATGATTCAAATATAACTTTCTGGATTACCAGACTGACATCAGAATCATCTACAAGAAGTATACGTACATCCGGCAGCCAGATTCTGGAACTCGAGTTACGGAAGGCCAACTCTTTTCGCTTGCTAACATTATAATTTACATAGCTGTAATCAAATACCTGCTGTATGATCGAGAACCGGATCGTCGTTCCTGCTCCATATGTGCTGTCAACCTCAGGAGTTCCACCCATACTCTCAATCAACTGTCGCGCGATCGCAAGCCCGATACTGACATCAAAATTACCGATATCTGTTCTGTCGTAAGAATCATCCAGATCAAAAAAGCTGTCCAAACGTTCTTCCTTTACACCCGTGCCTGTATCCGATATCTCTATATCCAGATATATACTGTCTTCTTTCTCGCATTCCTCAGGCGGAATCGTACGCCAGTCAACCGAAATACTTATACTTCCCTCTTTCGTCGTCTTAGCCGCCCTTTGATATAGATTAAGCAATATCTCTTTTATCTTTGAACAGTCACCAATCAGTCCATTTGGAATATCATCCTCAATACTTACTTTTATACTTACAAGCTCTCGATTGATCATCTCTTTAAATTGTATTGCCAGTTCTTCGATCACATCAGAAACTGCATATTCCTTTTCAACCAGATCAATTGTTCCATCCTGAAGATTTGATAGTCTGGAAATACCATCAATAATTCCAAGTATCTCATAACCGGAACCATAAACCGTTGATAATTGCTTTAGCTCTTCTTCATTTTGAGAATCTACATTACGGAGCAGCATCTCACTGATTGCAAGAATGGAATTCAACGGAACACGGATCTCACGGCTCAGATAATTAACATAATCATTCTTTGCCCGATTTGATTTTTCTGCTTGCTCATTCTTTTTACTTAATTCTTCTACCTGTTTATTTTTTCTGCCAAGTAATATGAAAATATATCTGGCAACCACTATGATCGTAATACAGGTCAGAATCACAAATAAAGCGATCAGAACCTTTGAAAACGATGTTTCCCAGAATTTCAATTCTTTTACGATTGAGAAAGACAGCGGTTCTTTACAGGCTATACCATCTGAATTCTCGGCCGTCAGGACAAAAGTATAGTCCCCGCCTTCCAGATTTGTATACTCCGCTTCAAGATAATCGGTCCCTGATAAGACACGATCCTTATCTTCAAAGCCTTCCAAATGATACTTTACCTGAATGTCTCCACGATTCACATAACTAAGAACCGAAAATTTCACAACGATACGGTTCGTATCTCCCGGAACGCGGATTTTACCATCCAGATCGGAAAATGCATATTCTTTATCATCGACCGTAACTGATGATATACGGACCTGTGGGGAAACTTCATTTGTATATATCTGATTCAGATCCAAAACACTGAGTCCCTGATCACAGCATACATATACTTTTCCAGTTGCTGATATATATTCTGTAGAATTATCCGAAATACCGGAAATCAATCCATCATTTTTTGTATAACTCTCACCTTCAGGCGCCGCTGAACTAAGCAGATCCCCCTCGTAATATTTCTGAATACCTCTGGATCCGAAGATCCATAAATTGCCGGATTCATCCATGATCAGATCTGCAATAGAATTTGATGAATCAATGGCACTAATCTGACGAATCACGCCCTCCTGATAGTACAGACCATTGTCTGTTCCGATCCAGATTCCATTACTGCCACCAACAATAGAAGAAACAATATTGGAATCCAGTCCGTCAGCTGCAGATAGTTTTCGAAGATTTGATTCTATGTCGATCGTATACAGACCGGAACCATTAGAACCTGCATACAGCGTTCCATCATCTCCCTGATACAGTGATATGATATCCGCATTTTCCATTCCGGAAAATCTGCCATAACTTGCTGCCACTTTACCATTACTGAGTATAGTAATACCATTCTCTGTACCGACTGCCATGCTTCCATCTTTCAGTTCAATTATACAGTTAACGGCATTACTGGTAAGAAGCGCTTCACTCTTATTATATACTTTATATTTCCCTCTCGGATTAACCTTGATTACACCATAGAGACGATAAGAACATATCCATAAATTGTTTCTGGAATCCACACAAAAATCACGGATACTTTTGCCGGAAAGCATGGTCACCAGATCTGATTCTCTGTCCAATGTCCCATCTGCATTAATGATGTCCAGACCATCATCTGTACCAACATACAATCTCCCCTGATATTCTGTCACACAGTTTACAATGGATTCATTCATGCCATATTTCAGTGTCGCATTCTGGAATTTGCTTCGACCGAGAAACAGAAGTCCTTTTCGATAAGAGGTCATCCAATAATTACCTTCAAAGTCTACCAGAATATCACTCATCGATTCATTAAACGCAAGCCCGGTCACATATTGTATACCGCCGTCCTGATTTATGTAACCTATACCATCATCCGCAAGCACCCAGAATCTGTCTCCATATAAGCCAAGCTTATTGATACCACTGAGGGCAGCTGTTGAAATCAGGGTAAAATCTTTATTCGTCGTTAAACGAACAATCGTATGCCCAACCGTACCAATATAGCGATTTCCATCCGAATCCACATACAGGCTGTTCAGATCTTCTTCAGTATATGCCGCCTTATTTGTCTTACTGACGATCTCATTATTTTTAATATTGACAATCGTATCACTGTTTACTATCGCATACACATAAGATTTGTATCCGCCGATTGCAGTCACATCCGGATATACGATATCTTCATCAGCAACTAATGTCATATCTCCGTCTGAATAATAATAAATACCCGAAGATGTTGCCAGCCATATCTTACCCTCTTCATCTTCATACATACTATGGATCGTTGTTATCTCTGCATCGGATGGATTTGTTACACGAAAAAATTTGCCTTTATCATAGACAAACAAGCCATAATTTTCTGTTCCAACATATAACTCACCGGAAGATGTTGATAAAATACTGTTTACAGAATAAGCATTGCTTCCTTCATCTTCACCAAGTGTAAATTTACGGAATTCACTTCCGTCATATCGATACAGACCACTATCCGTTCCAATCCATATATATCCACTGGAAGACTGGACTATACAATTCGCCTCACCACTCTCAAATCCATCTTCTTCTGTATACTCTGTCTGACTGTAATCAGAGGTAAAATTCTCTCCGGCAAACACAACTAGCCGTGGTGAAAAAAGTATCATCACGGCTGCTGCTATTAAAATAATCATTCTGATTTTTGAATGTAACTGCTTCATAGTTTTCTTATGCACCTAATAAAAATGCTACATATCCTTTTTTAGTTTCGTAAATATCCGCTTTGGAGGTGATCTCCCATGGAGCATGCATGTTTAATACTGCCACACCACAGTCCACAACTTCCATTCCATATAATGATAAGATATAAGCGATCGTACCGCCACCGCCAACATCTACTTTACCAAGCTCTGCTGTCTGATAGTATACTCCTGCATCATCCATCACCTTACGGATAGCTGCGAGATATTCTGCATTTGCATCGTTGGAACCGGATTTGCCTCTTGCACCTGTAAACTTGTTAAATACCATACCTTCACCAAAGATAGCTGCATTCTTCTTGTCAAATGCACTTGCAAAGGTTGGATCATAGCCTGCAGATACGTCAGAGGATAACATTCTGGAGGATGCCAGACATCTTCTGAGTGCCAGTTCATTATAACAGCCCATCGCATTCATGATCTCAGCGACTGTATTCTCAAAGAAATGAGACTGCATTCCGGTTGCCCCCACGCTTCCGATCTCCTCTTTATCTGTCAACAGACAACAGGTCGTCTTTTCTACATCTTCTGCTTCCAACATCGCAACCATAGATGTATATGCACATACTCTGTCATCCTGTCCGTATGCCATGACCATACTCTCATCGATTCCACAGTTTCTTGCCTTTCCTGCCGGGACGATCTCAAGCTCTGCTGAAATGAAATCCTCTTCCTTCATTCCATATTTCTTCTTCAGAAGTGCAAGTACCTGTTCCTTTACTGCTTCTTTTTCTTTTCCCTTTAACGGCTTACTTGCAAATAAGATATCCAACTCTTCTCCTTCGATGACCTTATTTGCCTTTTTTTCCATCTGAGTACCGGCAAGATGGATCAGCAGATCGGTAACACAAAATACAGGATCATTCTTGTCTTCCCCAATGTTTACCTCTACAACTTCTCCGCCTGTCTTGGCAACTACACCATGGATAGCAAGTGGTAAAGTTACCCACTGATACTTCTTGATTCCACCATAATAATGCGTATCCAGATAAGCAAATCCCTCTTTCTCATATAATGGGATCTGTTTGATATCCATGCGTGGGGAATCAATATGTGCGCCAAGAATATTCATACCCTTTTCGATATTCTTCTTACCGATGTTAAATAGCGCTACGGTCTTATTCATCCATACCGCATATACCTTTGAACCTTTTGTCAGCTTCCTGCCTTCTTTGATTACATCCTGAATATCTTCATATCCGGCTTTTTTTACCTGTTTTACGATCTCTTTTACACATTCCCGCTCCGTTTTTCCTGCATCCAGAAATTCACGATAAGCTTTACATAATTTTTCCAGCTTTGCAAGTTCTTCCTTGTCATAACTGTTCCATGCATTTTTATCTTTCATTTTTATGCCTCCTAAACATATAAGTCATTGCTTATACTCTTTTTTATATATATAATGGCATTTCTGCGGATCCTGTATGTCACAAGTCCGAGAATTACCAGATAGATTGCAAAGATCATAAAAGAATCCATCCTTGTAAACTTAAATAAACAAAAACCGATTCCACATAGGATCATGGATACCAGAATTGCAATCGCCATATTAAAGAACGCATTCAAATTGCCTCTGAGCGCTCCGTATTCATCTTCCCAGTTTAATTTCGGATGTGTTGCGTCCAACCAAAGGCCGATATAAGTACAACACATAACCGACAATAACGCAATAATAATAAAATAAATTGCTGTCGGCACACTGATATGCATACAGACACATAATACGATAATCGTAATTATAACCGTAATTCCGCTGTATACCAGACTTACACCTGCTTTGATCCCAATCTGTGTCCGATAGCTGACCGGTACATATTTGATAAAGCTGAAATGTTCTCCCTCTCTTGTAAATGAGGTTGATGCGATACTGTTCATTGCTGTTGCAAAGAAGGAAACGATCAGCACCAGCAATAATGCGATCAGATCGGATGCTACAAAACCTTTGGAAAGCAGATTCTCAAATGAAGTCATGAAGTTCTTTGTTGCAGGCAGAACAAACAATGCCACCGCAAGAACCGGCCATATAATATTTACCATTACACAATATTTGCGATATGCCGGTGTCCGGTATAGTATCTTACATTCCTTCAGAAAATATGCTTTGTGAATACTTTTTTTCGCATATGCCGCATCAGAAACCACATCTTCTTTCTTCTCTGCTTTTCCGACAGATGAAACCAGATATACACCACGCAGATACAGCTTGCTTCCAAGAAAGAACAACAGTCCTGCCATAATCACATTTAGCAGAATGAACAGCAGAAAATATGCAATATTGTTCGTTTCAAGCGCTTTTAAGAATACAGGAACCGTAAAGAATATCTTTCCCATGATCATTGTAAACATATTGTTATGATTCATCAGACCATCAATATAATTGTTAATATTGATGCTGTCCATCTGAATAAACGATAATAAAAAGAGTCCGAGGAAAATAATGGTTACCAGTCCTGTCATGACATCTACATTCCGAAACAGTTTTATCCGGCTTAAAAATGCCATACAAAGTAAGGCGAAAATACCGCAATATACAAGCGGAAGGATCGGAAGCAGTGCAACTCCGACCAATGCAGTCAGTGCAGATACCGGCTTAAATCCGGCAGCTATGAAGTAACCTACAAAGCCACTGAATAAAACCATAAACTCCATAACACTCTCTGCGATATATACATTTACAAATTTGGCTGCTACGAGCTCACCCGGCTTTACCGGAAGCGGAAGCAGATGATCCAGATCCGATGAAAAAAACAGTACATTAAACAGTACCATCACCGAAAAGATCATGCCAAATACGGACATCAACTGTATGATCAGCTCTACACCTTCGGTCATTCCTCCGGCTTCTATCAGTGCTTCTGTCATAATATATACAATAAATCCAACGACCAGACAACAGGGAACCATGATACAGCACATCGCAAGTGAACCAAGTGTCTTATATGCCTTCGCTTTTTCTCCGGTGTCCGGCATCGTCATCTCTGTATCCTTTGCCATTACTCTGGTCAAATACAAAAACTTCTTCATAAGCACTCTATTCCTCATGTGTCATTTCTATAAATATATCTTCCAGTGACTTATTCTTATGTGCGGCAACCAGATCATCCAGCGTTCCCTGATAGATATCATGACCTTTCTTGATCATGATGATATTATCACACAATTTCTCTGCAACTTCCAGAACATGCGTTGAGAAAAATACGCAGTTACCTTCATCCGCATGCTCCCGCATCATCTTCTTTAATTCATATGCCGCATTCGGATCCAATCCGGTCATCGGTTCATCTAAGATCCAGACCGGTGGTTTATGTACTAATGCGCCTATTACCATCATTTTCTGGCGCATACCATGCGAATAGCTGACCATTTGTTTATTTAAGCTGTCTTCCATACCAAAACGCCCAGCCATTTCCTCTAACCGCTTCTTACGGTCAGTCTCTGATACACCATAAATATCTGCAATGAAATTCACATATTCCAGTCCTGTCAACCGTAAAAAGATATCAGGATTATCTGCAATATATCCGATCGACTGTTTTGCCTCAAGTGGATCTTTCCGGATATCATGACCATTGATCTGAACTCTGCCCTCTGTCGGATTTAATATGCCTGTCAGCATCTTGATCGTTGTCGTCTTCCCCGCACCATTCTGCCCTACGAATCCGACGATCTCACCTTTCTTAATATGAAAGCTTAAATTGTTTACGGACACAAAATCTTTACCGTAAATTTTCTTTAAGTTATTGGCTATTATCATTCTTTATCTTCTCCCGGTTCTTATCTGTCACACCATCGTTTCTATCTGGTCTGTCATTTATCAAAATACTTCTTTCCATTTGGTTTTAATTATACCAAGCCCCTAATCTCTTTACAATATAAATATACCAAAGGCAGCCTGAAAATACTCTGCATAGTAACAGGCTGCCATCTTCTTTAAATGATTGTCCGTGGACATTTTACTGTTTATAAGTTGATACTGTCATCAAAATGAAAGGCATAGATGATCTTCTCTGTTACCATTCTTCCGGTAAGCTGATGTATCGTCTTTGCATACATATCAAGCTGCACATGATAACGGCTGACCAGATCCGATATCTGATCCACCCGATCTGTCTTGTAGTCCATTAAAACCACCTGATCTCCTTCCAGAAAATAGGCATCGATCACTCCCTGAACCACGACCATATCCTTGCTGTCCTTATACTCCGGTGATATATCTTCCGGCTTCATGCCGATATAAAACTGCTGCTCCCGGTATAAGGTATTGTTCTTCTGTGCTTCTGCCATACGGATTCCTAGCGGACTGTTGACCATGTTATAAATCTTATCTGCACGGACATGCTCTCTGTACCGTTCTTCCAGATATCCATGATCAAAAAATGACCGGATCTGCTCTCTGATCTCATCCATGCTGTTTCTTGTAAAATCAATAAGCTCCATGATCTTATGGATCACAGTACCCATCTCATTTCCTTTTACAGGCTCCTCCTTCATGCGGGAATGAAGCACTGGTATTGTAAGCTCTGCTTCTGTCACAGGCGGCTGATACAGGTCAGATCCCGGATTCTCCTCTCCGCGGTGTGCCAGTCGTTTGATCTCTGTAACGGACATCTTATTTTTTACTGCCTGCTCTGTTTTATACGGGTAGGTATAATCTAAAAGTTCCTTATACTTTTCATATAACTGACGATCTTCCTGTGCAATCATGCTCTTAGATTTATTCTCTGTTTCATCCTCTGTCTGTACAGCTTTTTTTTCTGACATATCTATATTTGTCCCGGCAGGTATCTGATTCTGATAGCCGGTCTTTGCAAGTACCCAGGTTGCATAAGTATCCTTTCTGCATACAGTATCTTCTGATACGATATGCATAGATAACGCCGATAAGATCCAGTCCATAAAACAGCCGGCTTCCATTCTGGTGATATATGGAAGCTCCATCCGCATCTGTCCGGACGCTTCAATAAGAAAATCAGTCTGCAGCGGATAATCAAAGACTGCCTTTTCCGCTCCGGGGTCTTTTACCGCCGCTGTCATATATAACTTCTCTTTTGCTCTTGACAGGGCAACATATAAGATACGGATCTCCTCCGCCAGCTTCTCTGCATTCATGACACTGAGCATGGCCGCTCTTGCAAATGTTTTCTTCTTCGCACGGTTCTTCCGGTCAATCGCATAACCTGCCAGATAGCTGTCTGCATTTACCGTCACCGGAGATAAGGCATCCAGATTCGAAAAACGATTTGCCAGTCCACTGACAAATACAACCGGAAATTCCAGTCCCTTGCTCTTATGCATCGTCATCATCACAACAGAATCGTCATCATCTCCAAGCACCGACGCTTCTGCAAAATCCAGATCATTCGTCTTCAGCCGGTCCATGTAACGCAGGAAATTAAACAATCCACGAAAACTGCTGTCCTCATAGGTATCCGCTTTCTGGATCAGCATATCGATATTTGCCTGTCTTCGTTTTCCCGACTGCATCGCGCCAACAAACCAATAATATCCGGTCTGCTCCAATATCGAATGAAGCAGTTCACTGATACTCATATAGTTTTTATCTGCCTTCCAGCTATCCAGCATACGAAGAAACTGTCGAAGCTCCTCTGAAGCTTTTGAGTCCGGCTTTTCTGCATAATAACAGACCTTCTGATAAAAACTCGCCGTCCGCGCCAGATTCTTCTCATGATCCTTGAAGTCCCGGTCATAGATACCTACAATCTCTGCAAGCTCCTGTTCCTTTACACCTGCAAGCGGTGAACGAAGGACTGCTGCAAGTGCATAATCCTGATGGGAATTATCGATCACCGCCAGCATATCAAGCAGGGTACTGATCTCGATCGCATCAAAATATCCACTCTCGCTCTCTACAAATAATGGAATCCCACGCTCCGCAAATGCTTCCTCAAAGGCTTTCGCATTCTTCTTCACACTTCGCATCAATACCGCAATATCCCGGTAAGAAACCCTTCTGGTCTCTCCGTTATCTCCATCCGGAATATAAAGTGGTTTATCACCCTTCACTAACTCATAGATCTCATCTGCGATCATCCGTGCCTCTATATCCACATTTGTTAACGACCGTATCTCTTCCGGCTGGGATTTCTCCGGATCTGCGCAATCATTCCTTACGATCAGGATCTCGGATCCATACCCCATATTATTCTTGTCCTGTCTTCCGATATGCAGCTTTGCCGATTCATCATAATCGATCCCGCCCAGATTCTCTGACATCAACGGTTCAAAGATCTGGTTGATCGTATCAATCACCTTTCCTGCACTTCGGAAATTATTCGAAAGCAGGATCTTCTGATCTTCTGCATCTTCCCGGTCAGAATATGTATTATATTTATTCAGGAACAGATCCGGTCTTGCCATACGAAAACGGTAGATACTCTGCTTGATATCCCCCACCATAAACATATTCTTCCGATCTTCTCCATGACCTGTCACACAATTTAAGATATCTTCCTGTAAAAAGTTGCTGTCCTGATATTCATCGATCAGGATCTCACGATACCGTCTGGCAACCGTCTTTCCTGCTTCCGATGGAATCACACAGCCATTCTCATCCGTTCCTGCACACAGGATGTCATAGGCAAATTCTGAAATGTCCCGGAATTCATACAGATTCCTGTCGAGCTTCTCTTCCTTTAACCGGTCCATATAGGAACGTGTCAGGGATAATAACGCTAACAATGGTTCCTTCATCATCGCACATTCTGCAAGTATGACATCTGTCGGACGAAACAATGCCATCATGTCCTTTACACTTCCACGATAGGTCTGCATAGTCGTCTTTACATACTGCTGTTTCTCCGGATCACAGGCTGCGATACGCTTCAGATTGGAAAATTTGGAAACCCTTTTATATGCCTCATCCATATCCTCGGCCTGTCTCAGATTCCGCAGTAATTCCAGATCTGAACGTATAATAGGATCATAACCTGCAGGGCCATCTGCTTCGCCTGCGATCTCTAAGCACTGTTCTGCCTGACCGATCGCTGAATCAAGCGTGTCTGCTACGATCTGCATATAATCCCGATACCATTTTAAGGTATACAGTTCTTCCTTTGTTGATACTTCAAGTGCCTCTTCTGCTTCATTTATCCAGCGTTCCGGCTTCGGATAACCGGAAGCAACCCGGTAGATCTGATAGACCAGCTCCCGGATCTTCTCATCCGATTCTTTTCTCGCAAAGCTGTCTACCAGTCCGATAAATTCATCGGATGCTTCCTGATATTTCTGTTCTAATACTTCATCCAATATATCATTCTTGATCAGATCCATCTCTGCATTATCTGCTATATCAAAAGAGGAATCGATCCCGATCATCTGAAAATAATCTTTTACGATTCCAAGGCAGAAACTGTCGATCGTCATAATATCTGCCCGTGGCAGCAGGGATAACTGCTTAACGATATGCTCATCCTCCGGATGATCTTCGGCTGCCTGCTCAAGCTTATCCGCAATCTTCTCTTTCATCTGGGCTGCCGCAGCTCTGGTAAATGTTACAACCAGAACCTCATCAATATCGATTTTCTCCTCTGCCTTATTGCCATCCGCATCAACTCCCATGACCATCTCAAGAATCCGTTCTACAAGGACAGCCGTCTTACCGGAGCCTGCCGCAGCAGATACCAGAAGATTACCATGTCTGGAATTAATGACTGATTTCTGTTCATCTGTCCATGAAATACCCATCTCTGCTACTCCTCCCTGTACCGCTTAAGCTTCTCGTTATCCGGTCTGCGATATTGATTTCCGCCATTCTTAACATCAAAATGACAGATATTCTTAAACTCACAATAATCACAGCCTGTATTGCTCTTATTCTTATATGGCTCGATCGCGATCTTTCCCTCTGCGATCTGACTTCCAAGTTCTTCTATATTCTCTCTCGTCAATTCCATGATCGTCCGGATCTGGTCTGCCGATACCACATTCTCACTTTTCTTGATGTCACCATTTTTATCAAGTTTTACCGGAAGTGACTGATTGCAGGTATGATCCATCTTCTGTATCACGGCAGGTGATTCATTGACAAATCCCTGCAGCTTCATTTTCTCCATTCTCTCAGCGTCTAATTTCTCCTGATCCGAGAATTCCGGCTGCTCTGTATCGGTATCAATCTCCGAAGATTCAATCTCGATCACCGGATCATCAAAGCTGTAATATAATAAACCGGCGATCTGAATATTCTTATCGGGATAGATCATTTTTTCAATCTCATATGCGATCGCAGAATAGGTCACAAGCTGAAGCTGTTCTCCATTCAGTATCTCCTCCAGACTGAGTTTTCTGGCAGATGATTTGTAGTCGATCACCTTGATATAAACGGTTCCATCCTCTTCTTCCACATCCACACGGTCGATCTTACCATTGATGCTCATCTGGATCTGATTTGGAAGCTCAAACAGATAGGAACCCACTTCATCCTTTGCGGAATCAAAGGTCTTTTCCAGCATTCCAGGCTTCATGCTGCCAAGTCTTATATGCTTCTGTAACATACCGGCGGATGTCTGTGCCATACGTTCGATCATCTGAAGCATGTAGGCATTTCTTGCATTATCTTCAAAGAAATCTCCTGCCGATTCCTCCGCTGCACGATTTACAAGCTCCGTGACCATCAGCATTCTTTCATCTTCCGGAAAATTCTCCCAGTCATTATTTCTGGTGTCTCTTACCTGCTTAAACAGTCCTTCCATTACACTGTGAAGGATAACTCCGACATTTCTGACATCGACCTGATACATTTCCCGCTCTTTTAGACGCAGACCATATTTTAAGAAATATGCAAATCCGCATCTGGCATATAATTCAAGCTTCGATACTGATGCATGCAGATATCTGCCATATAACAGGGCGATCGTCTCCGGTGGAAGCTGTTCTGCCACGTTTCTGTATGTTCTGCCTTTATAAATGGCTGTCAATTCTCCGGCAAATCCCTTTTCTGTCAAGATTCTTGTCAGTATCCGGCTCTCTGCATCTTCGCTATCCTCTGCACGGAGAATCCGTCTTAATGAACGGTTGACGGTATCCGGCATACAGGAAGCAGCATCATACTCTTCTGCCTGAAGGGACGGAAAAATGCTGCTGATCCTTCCAAGCAGATAAGACGGACGCATGCTTTCAAGTGATGCGCTTAATTTATGATACGATATATACAGATAATCGGATGGTTTCGTCAGTATCGTATAAATATAAAACTGCTCGATATAGCTGTTCTGTTTGTTGGATGGAGCAAGCTCCAGGCCGCAGTCTAACAAAATATCCCGGTCTCTGTCACTTAGGATTCTTCCCTTTTTCGGTGCTTTTGGCACGATTCCATCATTGACCGATGTAAAGAATAACACCTTTATATGATTTAATCTTGACCTTGTGATATCTCCGATCAACACCCGATCAACCGTAGGCGGTACAACACCGACTTCAATATCTGAAAGTCCGGTATCCACGATCTCATAAAACTCTTTCACGCTCATCTTTGTATCGCCTAAGAGTTCCGCTATCTTATCAAATAACCGGACCGTTTTCTCAAAGATCTGACCATAAGCATCTCCTTCATTGATCCGGTTTTCTTCATATAATTCATTCTTTCTGGCTTCTAACTTCTCATACATATGAATCTGAAGCAGAAAGTCATAAAGGGCTTCCACATAATCTTTTGTGACTGCCTTTTTATCTGCAAAGACCTTACGGATATCCCCAAACATCTTCATAAATGCCTGACGGATCTCTTCTATATTTACCGGAGAGGTCTTCTCATAGTTTTCAGATACTGCCCGGTTCCATCTGCTGTAGCCACGGACACCACGCTTTAATGCATAATTTTCCAGAAGCTCTATATCCTCAAAGGACAGATCTGTCATACCCGCTTTTAAGAACCGGAACACACTGTCATAGGAGAAATCATCTGCCAGAACCGCCAGTACACTTCGGATCGTTTCCGCACATGGATTTGCTTTCAGGCAGGCATTTGCATCGATAAATACAGGGATCTCATATTCATCCATCACCCGTTCATAGATGTGGGATGCCTGTTCCAGATCTCCCGCTACGATCGCGATATCCTTATAACGGTATCCTTTCTCCCGCACGAGCCTCCTTATCGTAGATGCGACAAATACGATCTCGTCCTGCGCATCTCCTGTCGCTGTCAGATGGATCCGCTCTAATGGCTGCTTCCATTTCTGATACGGACTACGGAACAAATTCCGCTCCAGGAAAAACAGTTCTCGGTTCTCCCCCAGACGATAGTTGATTGTTCCAGGCAGAACGACCGGAGACTCAATCTCCACACCAGCGGCTGCTGCCGCTTCTGTTAATTTCTTTATCGTAGTCTTTGTCAGATAGAATAATTCGTAGTCTTTTATATGCTCATATTTCTGATCTCTGTCATCTAATGTAAAGGAAAAGGTCAGATCATCCGCACAGGTCATCAACTTCTCAACAAGTTCAAGCTGTACCGGCGTAAATCCGGTAAACCCATCAAAATACAGCGAACTGCCACACACAAGTTTAGACTGGCCAACATGTCTGGTCAACAGTTCCACCAACTGTTCTGCCACAATATAGCGTTCACCTGCAAATGCTTCAAATTCTTCGTAAATGTGTCTGATATCCTGCATTTTACCTGCAACAACGCTATCCTCCGAAATCTGCTCCATGATCTCATCGATCGTATCCTGCTTGATATTATACTGAAAGATCTCCGACATCATGGATTTCATCTCATCCACAAATCCAAGCTTGTCGTAATAGCTTCCATATACCTGTAAGGTGTCCTGCTGTTCACATAAGATCTTCTTGATCAGCATACTTTTTCCAAAGTCTTCCAGCACCTGTCCGGTGCTGATCCCCAGTTCATCAAATACACGATATGCCAGCCGGTTCATGCCGATCGCATCAATGTTCATCATGCCTCCGGCCGGATGCATTGTGACCAGTTCTCTCTGTGCTTCCATCGTATACTGTTCCGGCACGATCAGATAAAAATTCCGCTCCGGTTCTTTTATCGATGCCTGAATGATTTCATTGTAAATCTGTCTGGATTTTCCTGATCCGGATGCTCCAAGTAAGAATCGAACTGACATAACGGTCTCCTTTCACTCATCTGTCAAGCAATACTCTTTTTCTGACTCTCTCTTTGCTAAGCCATATTTACTTCAATATTGTTTTACTAACCATCTGTTCTTTGGTTATATTTTGTTTTCTCCGTGAATACAATATAGTAATAATAAATGAGGGGAATATTTATATGGCATCCACAAAGCTTATCGTTTTAAAATCTAAAGAAATCATATACACGGTTATTTTTCTCGGACTTGTCGCCCTGTTTATCATCATACTGACGATCATGTTCAAAAAACCTGCCACCGTTTCAGAAACTGCTTCTTCGAATACCGCTTCCGAAACAACGGAGCCTTCTTATAACCCCGGTACATATGATTCTACTATCACGCTTGGCGAATCTACTCTGTCTGTTATGGTTACGGTTGATGAACATTCTATCCGGGATGTTGCGCTCTCCAATCTGGACGAAAGTGTCACCACCATGTATCCGCTCCTGTCGTCTTCTTTAGAGGCGATCAACACCGACCTGCAGTATGTGTCATCCGTTGACGACCTCACCGTTTCCGGCGATACCAAGTATACCTCAATGCTGCTGATCAACGCCATCAAAGAGGCGCTTGCCAAGGCTGTGGTTCAATGATGCCACCGTACGATATATGCCGGTCAACTGCCTATTGTTACGCAAAACGTTCCCACTCTATCCTCGACGTAGCGGTACATAAGGCTGCAAAAGACGCAGCCTAAGTACCGACGCTCGGACAGGTTTGCTACACAATATCAGTTGTCCGGCATATATCTGTTTATTGACATAACACCGTTTCCAGCCTTGGCTATTGATACGGTACAACCACCTAAGTACTATGCTCCTTATTTCGCAGAACACTTTCATAAGTCCTTGAATCAAAATGAAAGATACATTACATATTATTCCGTAAGACGCTTCCGCTCGTATCCACGCTGTGTAACTTCGAACTAACCTCGGCAAAGCCTCGCTAAGGTCTCAGTTACTCGTGCAGCCGTACATAAAGTTGCAAAAAACGCAACTTAAGTACCGGCCTCGGATAATGCTTACGTCATAATAGTAATGCTATCTTCCATTTTAACTTAAAGTGCTAACATCTGGACAGGTCTGCTACATAAGGACATTCTACTCAGGTGATTTGTGCTTCTATACCAAGATGCGTTATATAACATTTCTGTATGTCAGTTTTTTGTACACTAGCACACTATTGTCCCAGCCTTGGCTGCGCTGCCTTTCAATCATAAATCGCATAGCCAAATATTTCTTTATATGCTTACCACAATATAGAAGGATGATAGGTGTAGCCGGTACGCAGCTTTGATATCAAAGACAGAGAATGTGTGTAGATATTTTTATTTGACGGCCTTTTCTCACGTCGGTACTTAACGAATCGCATAAGCGATGAGTTTAGAACCGCTACGTGAGAATAGAGTGAAAACGCCCGGAAAATAAAAGATATCTACATCACATTCTCGTCCTTATACCATAACGTAAAGGCTAGCGACTAATGTTTGGTTACGATGTCGTTCCGGTCTTTGTAGATGCTGTTTGATGGCACATAGCCTCTGACACGGGACAATGGGTAGATGTTTGAATGTGAGCCGATCACAGTTCCCGGATTTAAAACGCTGTTACAACCAACCTCTACATAATCGCCGAGCATTGCGCCAAATTTCTTCATGCCGGTTGCAATATCGAAGTCCGCGCCTTTGACATGCACCAGTGTTTTGTCTGACTTGACATTAGAGGTAATGCTACCTGCTCCCATATGAGAATGGAAGCCAAGGATCGAATCACCTACATAGTTATAATGTGGAACCTGCACATTATTAAAGATAATGACATTCTTTAACTCTGTGGAGTTACCAACAACGCAGTTATCTCCCACTAAAGCACTTCCACGAATAAACGCACACTGTCTGACCTCTGTATCTTTTCCAATAATACATGGGCCTGCAATATAAGCAGAATCAAATACAGTTGCTGATTTATGAATCCAGATATTTTCACCACGTTTCTCATACTCTTCCGGATCTAAGCTGTTTCCAAGTTCAATGATAAAGTCCTTGATCTTCGGAAGCGCTTCCCACGGATATGTAACGCTTTCAAGCAATGGCTTTGCTGCTGTCTCTGTCAGATCATATAATTCTTTGATCGTTACCTGTTTTACTGTTTCATTATTCATTTTCTTATACCTCACTATCTTTTTCAGAATTTAATAGAAAACAATCATTCGCCCGCAAAGGACAATTTTTATCTAAAAAACAATCATTTATCCACAAAGAATAATTCTTTTCTAAAAAGCAATCATCTATCCACAAAGGATAATTCTTTCTATTAAGCAACTATGTTCAAGGTTATTTTTTATAATATACCCTTGTTCTGTCAAATACTGTTGTAATCTGGTTCTGATTACTGATTCCTTTTACCAGATTTGTATATTTGATCACAAAGGTGTTCATCTTGTCTGTATATTCTTCTTTTGTGATCGAACCATCAGCGACACCACACAAGCCTTTTTCCCAGCTTGCTGTCAGATCCGCCCGAAGCAGTCCATTGATCGAATAATAAACAACATCATAAATGATCTCGCCGAGAAATGTCGGTGTTACAATCTGCGTTTTCTTATTCAGAGCAATGTATTTGTTATTTACAAGCTTGGTGATGATTCCATCTCTGGTCGCACTGGTTCCGATACCTGCGCCCTTGATCTGCTCACGAAGCTCCTCGTCCTCGATAAACTGTCCGGCATTTTCCATCGTCAGGATAAGCGTACCGGAATTGTAGCGTTTCGGAGGTGATGTCTCACCCTCTTTGATCTCGAATTTGTCAAGTGAAAGAATATCTCCCTTTTTCAAATGTCCGATCGTCTCGATGAATTCCGGGCTGTACTTTGTATCATCCTTTTTCCTTGTAAAGCGGTTCGTGGCAACATTCAGGTAACCTTCTTTTAACATATATTTGAAATTGGCAAATAAGAATTCATCCTGCTTTGCCAGTGTCATTGAAAGCTTCTGATATTCTGCTGCCGGATAAAAGATGCTTAAGAATCGTCTGCAAATAATCTCATACACATTTGCCGCGATCTCAGACAAGCCCCTTAACGCACCCATGCCCTGTCCGGTCGGAATGATCGCATAATGGTCTGTGATCTGTTTATCATTTACATACTTGGTCTTTGCGATCGTCTTATAGCTTCCCATGTTAAGAACCTCATCGGCATAGGCAGCCATCGGCGTATAGCGTTTCAGGCCGGATATGTTCTTATAAATTTCCTTTGCCACAGCCGTTGACAACACTCTGGCATCCGTTCTCGGATATGTCACCAGCTTCTTCTCGTATAACTCCTGCACGATCTTTAAGGTGTCGGACGGACTGATCTTAAAGAGGGAAGAACAGTCATTCTGCAACTCGGCAAGGTTATACAGCATTGGCGGAGCCTTCTTTTCTTTCTTCTTCTCACTTGCAACAAGCGTGGCTTCCATTCCATTTGCCGACAGTTTTTTTACCAGATCTTCTGCATCCTTCTTCTGCTTGAAACCATTTTCTTTATACAGAAGCGGTGAATTAAAATACGGTGTATCCTTTACTGCTTTCCATTCTGCCTCAAATGTCTGCCCGGCAACATTTACCGTACCAACAACACGGTAAAATGGTGTCTTTACAAATTCACGGATCTCCCGTTCCCGCTTCACGATAATGCCAAGAACACAAGTCATAACACGTCCAACCGCAATCACACATTTGTCCAGTTTCAGATAATTTCTTATCACATAGCTGTATTTTAACGATAAAGCTCTGGAGAAATTAATACCCATCAGATAATCTTCTTTTGCACGAAGATATGCGGCATCACTAAGCGAATCATATTCTGAAAGCGGCTTGGCTTCCCGGATCCCACGCAGGATCTCTTCCTCTGTCTGGGAGTCGATCCAGACTCTCCGCTTCTCTTTATTTCCAACCTTTGCCATCTGATCCACCAGACGATAGATGTATTCTCCCTCACGTCCTGAGTCGGTGCAGACATAGATACAGCCTACATCATCCCGGTTCAACAGCCCTGCTACGATCTTGAACTGCTTGCTGACATCCGGTATCACTTCATATTTGAATTCTGTCGGAATAAAAGGAATCGTAGCCAGATCCCATTTTCTTAATTTCTCGTCATAGGCATCCGGATAGCTCATCGTGATCAGATGTCCCACACACCAGGTCACAACAGAATCTTCCGATTCCAGATAGCCCGCTCCGGCATTTCCTTTTACACCAAGCACATCTGCAAACTGCCTTGCAACACTTGGTTTTTCTGCTATATATAAATTCTTCAAATCAAACTCCTGATTCTTTTATATTTGATCAATATTACACATCACATCTTTTTATAATACCAGAAAAACGGGGTTTCGACCATAGCTTTTATGATATCCGTACAGTGATTCCATACGACAATGGCTCAAAGTAAAAAAGCACCCCGCCTTCTATTATAGAAAACGAGATGCCCTTTGACTATTTTAGGTTGTAATAAACATTTACTGTATTTGATCTTACTGCTCGAATAATAACTGCTCGTATGTAGGGAATGGCCATGCTGTCTTTGGAAGTTCTTTTTCCAATTCGTCAGCAGGTGTTCTTACAGAATCAAATGCTGCAAATACTACGTTGTGATAGTATTTTGCCCATGCTTCGATATCATCTTCGTAATCAGCAGCTTTTGCAACAAGCTCTTCCAGTTTTACAGTTGCTGTCTTCAGTTCTGCAAGCTTATCAGAGATTGTATTCAACAGAGATACCTGTACGCTTGGCTCGATACCAAGAGCTTTGATCTCAGCAGCGCCCTTTGCAAGCTCTGCCTGATATTCCATAACTGCTGGGATGATCTCTTCATTTGACATCTCGATCATTGTGAGTGCCTCAATGTTGATCTTCTTTGCGTAATTCTCAAGCATAACTTCTGCTCTGGCTGATAACTCTGCTTTATCCATAACGCCAAGGCCTTCAAAGATCTTAACGCTCTTATCTGCTGCCAGATATGGAACTGCATCTACCATACATTTGATATTTGGAAGTCCACGTTTCTCAGCTTCTGCGATCCATTCATCTGAATAACCATTTCCGTTGAAAATGATCTTCTGATGCTCTGTCAGAGTCTTTCTGATCAATGCCTTACATGCTGTCTCGAAATCTTCTGCACCCTCCAGTTCGTCAGTCATCTTCTTTAACTGATCTGCAACGATCGTATTTAATACCATCATTGGGAATGCGATGGACTGTGTAGAACCTACCATACGGAACTCGAATTTGTTACCTGTAAATGCAAATGGTGATGTTCTGTTTCTATCTGTAGCATCCATTGTAAATGTAGGAAGTGTGGATGCACCGGATACATAAGTCTTGCCCTTTGGTGATTCTGTAGCTTCCCCTTTCTCGATGATCTGCTTAACAATGGATTCAAGCTGTTCACCAAGGAATGCCGAAATAATTGCTGGAGGTGCTTCATTTGCTCCAAGTCTGTGGTCATTTCCTGCGGATGATGCGGACAGTCTTAACAACTCTGCATTGTTATCAACGGCTGCAAGAACGGCTGCAAGGAAGAACTGGAACTGAAGGTTTGTCTCCGGATGTTTACCAGGATCGATCAGGTTCTCGCCCTCATCTGTTGAAATTGACCAGTTGTTATGTTTACCGGAACCATTGACACCTGCAAATGGTTTCTCATGAAGAACACATTCCAGATCATGCTTTGCTGCGATCTTCTTCATCGTAGCCATAACCAGATGGTTCTGATCGGTTGCTATATTTGTTGTTGAGAAAATAGGTGCTAACTCATGCTGAGCAGGTGCAACTTCGTTGTGCTGTGTCTTAGCAAGAATACCGTATTTCCATAATTCTTCATTTAACTCGGTCATGTATGATGCAACCTTATCTTTGATCGCTGCAAAATACTGATCGTCAAGCTCCTGTCCTTTTGGAGGCATCGCACCGAATAAGGTACGTCCACAAAGCTTCAGGTCTGTTCTCTTAGCGAATTTCTTCTTATCGATCAGGAAGTACTCCTGCTCAGGACCAACAGAAGCTGTAACCTTCTTTGCTGATGTATTTCCAAATAATGCAAGTGCCTTTAAAGCTTCCTTACTGATCGCATCCATGGAACGAAGAAGTGGTGTCTTGTAGTCAAGTGACTCACCTGTATATGATGTGAATGCTGCTGGGATGCAAAGGATACAGGTTCCTGCATCTGTTGTTTTTACAAATGCCGGTGAGGTACAATCCCATGCTGTATATCCTCTGGCTGCGCATGTCTCACGAAGTCCACCAGAAGGGAAGGATGAAGCATCCGGCTCGGATTTGATCAGCTCTTTACCTGTGAACTGAAGAATAACTCCGCCATCGCCTACTGTACTTACGAATGAATCATGCTTCTCGGCTGTTGTCTCTGTCAGTGGCTGGAACCAGTGAGTATAGTGTGTTGCGCCAAGTTCCATTGCCCATTCCTTCATTGCTGCTGCAACAGAATCTGCAATAGATGTATCAAGAGGTTCGCCCTTATCGATTGTGTTCTTCAAGGATTTATAAACTGCTTTTGGAAGACGCTCTCTCATAACCTGATCGGAGAAAACGTGTGAACCGAATACGGCTGAAATTTTGTTCATCATAATTTTGTACTTCCTTTCTTCTGATAAAACAAAAAAAGAAAGGTGTCCCAATGATTTGGAACACCTTTGTTCATTTCGTCTATTTATTTGATACAATATATATACTCCTTTTGATTTGAAAAATCAAGAGGAAAAATAAAAATTTTGAGGGGAAATTTTTATGACAACTATACAATGTATAAATCTGGATCTTTTACTGTCCTAAAATAATATAACAACAAAATTACATTATTTCACATAATCCCATATATTAAATAAATCATTATATGTAACTGTATCATCTACCCCCTCTTCAACCAATGTAACATTTCCAGTTTTTATATCAATGTGATAATGACTTAATGTCCCTGTATAGGAACGATATAGAATCGTGTATTCAGTACTTGTTTCTTCTTCCACTAACCAATAGAATGTATGCTCTTCACTATTCATATCACTTAAAGATGGATTATCTTCTCTGCAATATGCTTCTACTGCTTCGCATGCCATATCGGAAGTTAATTCTGACATAGTTTCTTCCGGTGAATTTCCTGTTTCCGTTTTTTCTCCTGCGTTCTCACCCGTTTCCTTTATTTCAGTCGATGATTCTGTCACTTCATCAAAAGAAATCAAACCATTAAAAATACAACTCTCTGAATACCAGTTATCTCTATATTTCTCATATTGTTCTTGTGATATATTTTCCCGATTTTCTGTACTGTATGTTGAATTTTTTGAATAAAAATAATTCATCATCTCATAGTTTTCTTCTGATGGTTCTGTATATACATCATCAATCAGTTGCATGTCCCCACCTTTCAAAACATATCGTTCCGTACCATGATAAGCAGCCCCATCAGAACCATCTCGGTAAAAATAACTACCACAATATGAAACATCACATCTATCCCAACTACTTAATAGTAATTTGGGTTTTCCATTTACCAATGTATACAGATCATATATAAGCGGAGAATTTTTACTTGCAATTATCAGTTCACTAGTTCCATCATTGTCAATATCTTCTATCTTATAACCTGCATCCGATAAATCCCCACTCATCAACAAAATATTATATCCACCATATGTAAGATCACTGATTCCATACTTATAATCATCCCTTAACGCCTGAAAATCTCCGTCATTCTGATACTTTTTCCAATGCTCTATATACGAAGATATGACCTCTTCATAAATGGATTCTACCTGCTTATCAGTATCTTCTTCCGTATAGGGCAATTCAGAAGAACCTGCCTTTTCCTGTTTTTCTTCTGATACCGCATCTGTTATGTTTTTCACTAATATTTCAGTTGTAATTTCTGTATCATTCTCTGATGCTGTTTCTTTCTTTTTGTCTATATCTTTCTCTGAAATGTCTATCTGTTTTTTCGCATTTCCTCTAATTACAGGATATGCATAATAATCATCATTCTCTATATTATGAAACCAATCATTTTTCCCATGTTTCTTAATAGCTAATTGTAAAGCATCCTCCAACGTATTTCCCTGTTGTAACATGGAATTCATAACACTGTTTGTTATGCCTGTTGCATAACTAGCTTGAACTGTATTTTTAAATCCAAGAACAACATCTGCTCCCAGATCATTAATAAACATATCTGCATATGAATAATTTATTGCTTCTCCATTACAATCACATCCAAAAAACTGACATGCCTCTACTATTACCATGGAATCATTAAATTCTCCTTTTGTATAATATCTTTTAAAAAATGAAGGATAAATCCAATAACTACATTCCCCATCTATTCCATGAACTCTTACAATATCATGTCTTATCAAGTCTTTCCAATATTTTAAATTTTTTTCATCTGCATCAATAACGATATATGACTGCCCATTATACATAATCCCATGTGTAGCAAATACATACACATCTTGTTTTTTCAATTTTTTTATTTTTTCTACAGTAACGTCTCTTATAGTATGAAAATCAACTTTATCCGTTCCCCATCTGTCAGCCATATCATTTAAAAAATAATCAAACTCTGGTCCCACAGCATAAATCAAGCTCGCATTTATTTTAGTAGCTGACTTCTTGGAATCTCCTTGCATTGCTACCTTTTCTGTTTTTTCTGATACCTTCTCGTTATTCAACGTTTTAGATGTAAAATTCTTATCTCCGTCTATTCCAAATGTTTGATCAGCCTTTGATCGAAGAGAAATTCCACCCCATATCCCATTTTTATATATAAATCTATATACCAGCGAGTCTTTATCAAACTGAATATCATATATGTAATCTTCTTCCTCTAACTTGTCTAAAAAGGAAGAAATCTTTTTCTTGCTTTCATCAATATCCAGACTACTAAAATCAGTCTCAGTCATAAATGTATCAATCATCCCATCCGTTGTCTGAAAGTTCCGCTTATCCCGTTGTATTTTCAAAAAACCTAAGCCACATATAATTCCTACTAATAAAATGAATGCTACAGTAATTATACTTATTATTTTTATCGTTTTTCTTGTTTTTCTCATATTTTCCTCCAGTTATTAAATAACAAAACAGCTCTCCACCCATATTCCACATACATATTAAATATTAACTGAAAAAACGAGGCAATCATGATAACAAATATTCTATATTACCAATCCTGCCTCGTTTTTCCATAAACATCTACTAAACTCTGTTTAATAAAACCATACTTTCATTCAAAATTCATTTTCTCTGATTCTATCTTCTATAAAGTGATTTAACGGTACTGGCTTTTGACTTATAAATCTTACCATTTACTTTTTTATATGCGACCACCTTGTAATAATATCGGTTCCATCTATATCTTGCTCCTTTGTCCAGATAAGAACCGGTTTTTCTGGACTTGATCGTCTTAATCTTTTTATATGATCCATCGTTCGTTTTTCTGTAAATCATATATCCTGAAGCATTTGATGATTTTTTCCATGTAATCCTGATTCCATTTGATTTTTTCTTAAGCTTTGTTACTTTCGTCTTCGCCGGTTTTATCTGAAATGATTTTGTAACCGTTCCCTTATAATCACCTGTAAATGTGATCTTATATGTATAAGTTCCGATATTTTTTCTTCCATTTGGAACTGTGACAACATAATCTACACCTTTTGTAAGAATTCTTCCCAAACTATCTATTGCTTTGATAGTCGGATTTTTGATTTTTCCATTGTATTCATAAGTATTAGTTGATAAAAAAACATTTTTGGCGTTTATAGTTTCTCTAGTAGAATACTTTAATGTATAATTGCCTGTTTCATGACTAAAAGCGTAACAACATGGCATTAAAACAATATAATACTCTCCTTTTTCTAATACTACATTAAAGCTAGAACTCTCAGTATTATAATCATCGCCAAATTCTTCATCTCCATCTTTATTAAGGACTGAAATACCGTACGGTAATGCCTCGCTCGAATCGTATCTTAAATGTAAAACACACTTTTTGCTTATTGTTATTTTATAGATATCTTTAATATCTGTTAATGTGAATGTACCACGAATTAATCCTTCTCTTCCCAATTCTGTTGCTTGTTGATATGTATCATTAGGCTCTATTTCATTTGCCTCTGCATCTACAAACATAGGCTTTATACAATATGAAAGAATAGGAACATCCTCATTATATCTTTTCCATGTAAATATTTTTATATAATATGTCCCAGCACTGATATTATAAGAATAAGAACCTGTTCCCGTTCCTAGATTATCATTATAATAAAATTCTTCGCTATATCGTAACATCTCCTCTCCATCGGAATCTAGTATCGTAAATCGTAATCCAGCAAAATCCGTTGTTGTTATTAAATTTAATTTTCCTGAAGTGGGTGTTGTAAATTTGTATACAACATCTTCATAATCTTCATCCCCTGTTAAACCGCCATATATAGTTGAGCCCAACGTAATATTTCTTATGTTAACCGACCCTAAAGATGCTTCTTCTCCACTTGTCTTTGCTTGTACAGTGTATAATGTTTTATTTATATTCGTTATACACATTATAACTACTATGGTAATAGTAATCATTATCCATCTCATTAAACTTTTCCTCATACTCATCTACCTCCAAATTATGTAATTAACTAGGTGTTTACCAAACGCCATACAAGCCGTATAAATACAGCATTTTTAACTTTTAATACACTTAATTTTTCCTCCTTCCATTTTTATTTATCGATTCTCCTCTTCGGCACTTAGTATATTAAAAGATACAAGTTCTCCATTATATGACACGTCAGCAATATAATACATTTTATATACCGTACTATAATGATATAAAGATATTGCCGCTTTAGCTGCATCTGATGCAGCATCTCCGCTACTATAATCACTATCATTTGTCTCATATGGTATAATCCTTGCCTCTATATATCCATTTATTTGAATATCATTAGAACCATAAAATACTCCCTCCTGGCAAATATCCTTTGTAGCCAAAGAAATTGTTCCTTCAAGTCCAATTCGATCACTTTTTACAAATCTACCCTCTATTTGTTCTGCACAAATTGCTCGATTGATTATGCCCGCAGCATTTTCTTCCATTGAAATTTTATAAAGAGTTAAAATTCCCAAAAGCAATACACATCCTAAACTGCAAATTGATAAAATACATAATTTTATATTTTTTATACTTTTATTTGAACTATTAACATAACATATATGCAATATAATAATAACTGTTAATGCTATTAAAGCTACTATCCCGTCTATCCAATCAATATAATTTAATATAACCATGATATTTATACCTTCGTTTTAATATTATTTTTTCGGTGCCACGTAATTCTTATGCAACGTCGGATTTACAAAACCAAAAATAAATGTTGAAGATCCAAACCACGAAGAGTTTCCACTATAAAAACATACTTTTAATTCTTTTACCCCTGATATATCAACATTTACATCTATTGGTTCTACTCCTCCTAAAATCGCATCTGTTCCATATATCATTTCATCATCTTCATTATATATTATCAACTGTGCTCCATAACTACTCTCATCTGTACAATCCTTACTATCATAACTTAATGCAAAAGTTCCCGTTAATGTATCGTATTCTCCATTGAGCATATATGAAATAGTTACCCATCTATTGCTTGTACCAGAATTTATAATTTTTATTCCGGAATTACCACCATTTCCTAAATTATCCTTATCCTGAGCCACCCATTTATCAATCTCCAAATAATACGGATCATCTGAGTCTTCATAAAATGGATCTATATCAGTTAATGCAACAGGACAAAAACTATTTACTCTTTCTCTCTGTTCCTTTAATTCCTTACTATCAGGCACTACTCCTTCTGCAACTGACAAAGCAGATTTAGCATCATTATAATTTCCCTTTTTTAATGCTTTTTCTGATTTATTTATAGCATTATTTACACATGTATTTTGTGCATTTGTTATTTCAACTTCATAAGCCTGATCCTGAAAATAATCCATTAATTTGTTATATGTCTGTACGGCAGAAGCCCAGTCTTTCTGTTCTTCAAATTCTTTTGCTTTATTTTCTAGGTATGTCCTATACTTTTGCTTTACATCAGCTATTTTTGAGCTAAGAGTATTATCATCATATGTCTTTTGTGCTGTTTCATAGACAGACACCGCTTCCACATATTTATTATCATCTAAATATATTTTTGCCTTCTGATCCGTAATTTCTATAAATTTTTTCTTCGAATCAGTAAGTTTTGACATTGCTTCATCATAATTACTATCCCCTGATATAACATTTTCATATTTACTAATTGCCTCTTTATAATCTGCTTTAGAATATGCTTGCTCTGCTGCCGTAAAATCCGTTTTAGACTGTTTCAATTTACTTGTCAGCTCTTGTAAATTACGAATATATTCTTCACAATCATTATCATCAGTTTCTGATAACAAATTTGCCAGCTTTACCGATGTCTGATCATAATCAATATTTCCTTCATTGTAATCATTTACAATATCATTAGCTTCGCTAATAACATTTCCTTTCGTCATACATCCAGCAGTTAATAATAAACAAAATGCCAAAATAACCATTTGAATTTTTTTCATCTGTTTTTCCTCATTTCCTCTTTTGCTGTTATAACTTTAATCAAACAGACTTTTTATCTATATTTATAATATTATCATATAAATTTTTTTAAAACCGTCCCTTGCAAAACCAGCATTCTACATTGCATTTTCAACAAAAGAAATGTGAGTCATCAACTCACATTTCTTTATATTTCTTTCAGATTTATTACAAACCACCTTATAAATTTCCTGCTGAGGAAAAGAAGCTTTTTTCTTCCGGATTTATTTCTTCTTTTTCTATAGTTTCTTTTTTTATCTCTCTATTGTATAAATCTCCTTTTAAACTACCAGCACGCATATACCCTTTTTCTGGCTCTTCTAAATTATCCTCAGAACCTGCATAGCTGTTCTGCGCTCCAGTAGTATTATAATAGCTATATACATTATTATCGCTGTTATATTCAGAATATGCATTATTGTATATCGCACTTGTATCATATCCACTATATGTATTATTATAAATGTCAACTGTGTCATACCCATTATATGCATTGTTATATCCTTCAACATAGCCATTATATGTCTCATTATATGTCTCAGATGGATTATATCCACTGTAACTGTCATATGCTCCAGACATATCATATCCATTGTAAACATTATTATATGTTCCGGTCACCGCCTTATCTTCACTGTATACATTATTATACGCTTCGTTCATGTCATATCCGCCATATGCATTGTTATACATTTCGGTTGATGTATAGTTAGTATATGTATTGCTTGGGCTTACATAGGTTTCTGTCACAGCAACTTCTTCCGACTGATCCACATCAGAAACCATTTTTGCTTTATTCTCTCCATATGCATATTGAAAACTTTTAAATATGATTTGATATACCTCTATTGCATTTGGGCGACTATTAGGATCAAGTTTCAACATTTTCTGGATAATTTCTCTAATTTCTTCTGGTAACGCTTTATCAACTTCTATTTTTGCCTTATCAAGTACAGCTTCATAAATGTAATCATACTTTTTCTTATTATATTGTGGCATTTCACCAGTAAGATATTGATGTAAGATAATACCAAGTGAAAAAATGTCCATCTGACAAGTTAGATAGGAATTAAGTTCAGCCATATGTATAAATGCTTCTGGAGACAAATAAACAAGATCCCCATTCAATTCCTCGCCAAGTTTTGGAGATGCATAATCAAAAAAACTGCAATCAAAATCAATTAACTTGGCCTTTATATGAGATTCATTTGTCACTAATATATTATCCGGTTTCAAATCAGCATGAACAATATGCTGACTATGTAACATTGCAACTGCATGTGACACGACTAAACATACCAACAAACGTTGTTTTTCTGGCAAAACAAATATATCTTGAATCGATAATGTATTACCGTACACAACTTCGGTAGTAATATAATATCTTGAATCTTGTCTGAAAAAATCATGAATTTTCACTATATTGCCATCCGAAGATGTATTGATAGCTGAATACAATTTTATCTTACCGACCTGAAATTCTTTACATTCACTTAGTCTGTCGTTTTTCTGTTTTTCACACATTGCACTATCATCTATTGGATATTTGGGTGCCAAAAATTCTTTGATAAAATATCTTTTACCATCTTTATCAGCAAATCCCCATTTAGAAAAGCCACTATTATCATTTGATAATGGCTGTTCCAAAATATATCCATTTATGTTTATTTCCTCTTTTTCCATATTTTCATCCTGCCGTTTCAACTATAATAATCTGGACTTCCTATTCGTGTAATCCATAATATACCCCTCTATAGTTCTCCCATAATCGCTGCTTTTCCTGATCTGTTGCTGATTCAAATGTAACAGCAATGTTTCCAATATAATCATGTCTGTCTATATATGTCTGCTTCATCGAACGAAAACTATCATAACCAAATGCCATAAGTGAAAACGTATAATCATCCTCTGAAAATTCGCCAATGAATGAACAAATATTTCTCTTCCATGATTCAATATTGTCTGCCTTATATAATGCATCTAAAATCAAATACTCAAACATCATGGGTGATGACAAATAACCAAAACATCCATCTGTTGCAGCAAATAATATGCAAGGTCCATTTATTGCAATCTCTTTTTCATGCAACTCAAATTTGCCATCTGCAGTTACAATATTTGTTAAAACTCCATCATTAGAAATATTGCTTAATGCATCTTCTCCGTCTATATCATCTTCTGATATTTGCTGCAGCCCTTTTGGTGTAAGGAAAAAAGTCCGTGAATCTCCCGCCCAGATATGCTTTGTCACAATCCTATTTCTTTGCTTATATGCAACTGTACATGCAAGTGTCGTTGGAAAAGGACGTATCATTGAACCCTTCATTTTAATTCCAGTTGATCCACTTCTAGCCTCGCATGATTTCAACCAAGTAAATATCATTTCCTTCAAGGATTGAACATCAAATACACAGTCTCTTTCTATAGAATCATCAAACCAGTTTTTTACAGCTCCTCCTGTAATTCTGGATGCCAGATACGCTCCTGTCTTATTTTCCGCCATTGGGTAGGATAATGCTCCAAGTCCACCACATCCATCACATACACATGAAATGCCACCTAATTCATTAAATTCCTCAAATCCGCTATCTTCGCCCTTGCCTTCTATCATCTCTTGACATATCAAAAAATGTGTACTCAATGTGTCAATAAAATTTTTCAAACTTTCCACCTCATGACATTATATTGAATTTGCTATTGTGGCTATAATTTGTCCATACTCCAGTTCCTTTAATCCATTTCCTGCTTCCGAAGGAAAATGGATAACATTATCCCAGTTATTGGATATATCTGACCAACCTGGTTTATCTGGTGCAAATAATAATAATCTTTTTGCTCTTTGATCAACATATCCTTCATTCTGCTTATCTCCCCACCAAGCTGTAAGTTCCTGCATAGAACCTGCCATACCCTGCGGATAATTATGCATTCTGGCTCCATATCCAAGTGGATGAGTTGATGCATCTGTCCATACAACAATAACCTGCCTTTTTTTCATTCCTTCTGTATTCCAATTTGATCTCATTGCATAAGCTAAAGCTTCAAGACCATCCTCCGGCTCATCACCACCGCCTTTGGCAACCAGACTCCTAACACATCTCTCAAAGTTCACCGCATCATCCGGCAAAGTAAAGAAATCGGTAACCATCATGGCATTATCACCATCTGCTATATAATCCCTGAATGCAACAATTCTGACACGTAATTTATCTACATTTTTTCCTTTTGCACTCATGCTCTGTACTACATCATTGTAAAAATTCAATGCATTATTTTTTACAATCTCCAGAATATTGTCCATACTTCCTGTACAATCAATACAAAAAACCATATCTACCGTATATGATATCTTATAATTGCTTCCCATAGTTTTTTCTCCTTTGTATTAAAATTTCTTAAACATCTCCTCAGATGTTATAATGTTCTCTTCAGATGTTGTTTCATTCTCTATTGTGCTTTCTTCCTCTGAAGTTGTTATTTCTTCTGATATAATAAATTCATCCTCATGTGTTACTTCATGTATTACTTCAAATACATCTTCATTTGTCACAATATAGCATACAATTATATCTCCTAATGATATACTCTCTTTATTCATATATAATGACGCGCCTGTACCTGTCACATATTCCCAGTACATAGAATTTGATTTTTTCACGTACCAGCAATATTCTGCTGTATCATCTACAGTCTCTGACAAGTTAAATCCGTCTACTTCATATAACTGTTGTTCTTTATCATATGATATCTTTACATCTGTTAATACCTCAGGAATATCATTAATTCTCGCATCTTCCAAATAATCTTTTACACGACTCATTTGATCCGGTTCATACTTTCCTGAATACTTAACCGCATTACGCTTCATACGATAAACATGATTATCAGTTTTTATGTAACAAGCAACAATCTCCGCATCACCTACTTCACTTTCCGCTATTTCAAATAATGAATCCTTATCCTCTGTTATCTCATCCTTTCCTGTATAAGCCGGACTTATGGAAATCCAATTATGATCTAATAATTTATACCAATAAACCGTATATTTATTTGTTAACTGTTCCGTCTCCATATGTTGAAATAATTTATCACCTTCTACAACATACTTATTGCCTTCTGGCGCAAATTGATAATCAATATATACTCCCGCAGTCTCATCGATTGAATTAATCGTATCTATATCAGAATTATCTGCCAACAATTGCTCTCCGACCTCCGGCCATTCCTCATCAGATAGTATTTCTATTTCTTCCTGCTGCGTTTCATCTTCTGTGAGAGTTTCTGTATCCGATGCTGTCGTTGCAATTTCAGTACTCTCCTGTTTTTTATTGCTATCAGTTATTTCCTGCATTCGCTCCAATTGATTTTCTTTATTCTTTACTAATTGATTTTTCTTAAATAAACCAATTGAAACTACTATACAACTTCCCAACAATATAAATACTAAGGTCATTAATGTAGCAACTCGTCGCTTCCATATAACAGCCTTTTTTTTCTGATTTGCTTTTTCTCCCGCATAACAATTAGCGCATAATACATGTTGATTGGTCAAATGTCTTCCACACTTGCGGCAAGTACAATCTGTTTCTATATATTTCACCACTTCTTTTTGTACTTGATTTCTCGCATTTGAAGGAGCTCCCATTTGAGAACCATATGCTGCAGTATTGACTTTATTATCTATACCAATTTGTTCAAAAATATTTCCATTTGACAACGCTTCCTGTTCTCTATTACAGTTTTGGCATTTTGTCGTCCCTGCCGGAATGTGCATTCCACACCATTTACAAAACATTTTTTCTCCTTTTCATACCTATATGTCTTTTATCTGCTGTCCACAAACTACACACACATCTTGATCTTTTAGTATATCTGCATCACATCTGGAACATTTTCCAATAACATTTGCATTATATATTTCTTCGAACAACAGTTTTACGTCATGTTCTTTTTTTCCTGCTTCTTCCGTCTCTGATTTCTTTTCTGATGAATATTTCATCGCATCAGAAATAACTCTCGGTCCACCAGTCATATCCAGAGAACCGCCCATATGAATATCTGTTTCATCGGGATCAATATATGATGTATCCTCTTTTCGTTTCAACCAACGAGGTATTTCAATCCATTTTCCTGTTATTTTATAATATATTAAGTTAATAATCAGAGAAATCAGCAGAACTGCAATTATACATAATAAAATTATTCCAACAATCCATACGGTATTATCATTCGATGTCCCACTTGACATCGTTGCAGATAATATTATCATTTCCATTCTATTTCCTTCCCTCAATTATTTTAAATTCCAAATATTCAAAAAGAACGAATCTATAATATCTCTAGCCCTAAGTGAATTACTAACTGCATCATTTATACTTGAGACTGCTATAATATAAATAATTGAAGCTATTATTCCAAAAACGCCCCAACCAATTTTATGTCTATCATACTTAGAGGCTAAAATAATAGAAATGAAATTTCCAACAACCAAAATATAGGCTCCAAATAAGAGTTTGGATGCAACATCACAAAAGGATAGAAAACTGTCATATTGACTTAAACTACGTCCAATATTCTCCAAAAAATTTCCACTATTGATCTCTGAACCTATCGCCTGCATCCATACAACTTCTATTATCGCAATAAATAAAAATATAATTGAAATACTGGTTACAATACCAATATATATATTTACATTTTTTCTTTTTGACGTATTATCTCTGTCTTCTTCAAATGGAATTGAATGATATGTAGGAGGGGTAGGCATAGATGTTGTACTCATCCTAGGCATTTCAGATCTCGGAGTAAGATCTGATAATGGCCTAGACATTGAACCAGATGCCGTCCCAGATATCGAATCCGTTTTTGCCCCAAATATTGAGTTCGCTGTATCTTCGCCAAATATTGGTGTAGACTCGGATACATTTCCAGTCGAGAAATTTTCCGCCATTATCTTTTTTTCTGGCACTGCAAATGTAGTTGGTTGTTCAAACAGATTATTTTCATAAGAAAAAGCTGTATTATTATCCATATTTCCGTTTGTTTCTGTAGAGTTTTCTATATACTTTTTTTCTGATAAAGCCCCTTTAAGTCTGCTTTCTGTCCTATTATTATCGTATTCCATTTCCTCTTCCTCCTTACTGTGCTATAAAGTTTTTGCATATGTATCTTTTTTATAGTTTCTCCTACATATAACAATTCTCCTCTGAAAAAAGTATATCATAGTAATTTACGAATAACCGTCCATTGCATATTATGCATTTCATATTGCTTTTTCGACAAAACAAGCGAGACAGATTCCCGTCTCGCTTGCTTCTTTTATTGCTCTACCTTTGTCCATCCTAAGAAAGTATTACTTTCAACAATCCTGTAATCATCTGTATAATCATTGTCATAAGTGTCATCACTTCCTGATGCATATCCTGCCAGTTTACTATTTAAAGTTGATTCTTTCTTTTCAGCACTACATAAATTCCACTTTCCCGTTTCTTTATCGTATACTGCCCTTACCCAGCGATCCATTGTTTTTCCGGTATCTCTGCTTCTCCATAATATATAATACTCTAATGCATCATAGTTATTTGTTATAGAAGTAACACTTGCCTCTGCAATATCATGTGGAGCAGATATTCCAATATAATTAAATAAATCACCAATTGTATATGATGGAGCATTTGTAAATTCAAATTTGATATCAGGTCTATTACCAAACGCATCTTTCTCATATTCAGAATCTGAATCCGAATCATCCTGCCCATATTTTTCATAATAAAACATTTTATCCTCAAGACTATAATCCCATTTAACTATAGTATCTGTACCAAAGATATTTTTTTCTACAATTACCGGCACTCCTCTTAAATATCCCTGAGGGACTTCTACATCTACCCGTACATAATAAACAATATAATAGTCATCTGTTTTATAATAATTATCCACCGACAATATATCTACCTGACCTACATCTTCAATTTCTATATCCACGGTATGTTTGTTTGCATCATATACTTTTCCTGATGTATGCAGTAAATCTTGTGCTATATCATACTGCTGTTTATGTGTTACCATAACAATTTCCGGAATTACACCAAAAAATACCGTGGCAATCAAAATACAAATTAATAAAACTTTTTCACTTACTCTAAATAAAGTATGTTTATCTATTTCACTCATATATAAATGAACCAAAATAATAAGAGTACAAATACCACCTATAACCAAAATAATTGTCTGCATTTTCTTTCTCTCCTATGTACAAATTTCTTTATATATTATTCAGCTATTTCTACAATAAAATAATCACCCCATCCATATATAATATGTTTTCAAAAGTTCTAACAGACTTACTTATATATGAAATATTATCATAACTAAGTACTCAAAACCGTCCCTTGCAAAAACAACACTTTACATTGCTTTATTTACAAAATAAAAGAAGCCATGTTTCATAAACATGACCTCTCCAATACTTGCTATAGCATTCTATTTGACTATCAAATTTTCAGCACTACTATATGTACTATATATTTTCTTCTTGTTAATTATTTTATAACTTCTTACTTTTACATAATATTTTTTTCTGGATTTTAAATTTGTTATCTTTTTAGTAGCTTTATTCTTAGATTTTATTGTATATTTGTTTTTGTTCTTTGAAAACTTTTTATCTGTTGCCACTAAAATCTCATAACCATCAACGCTACTATCCTTTTTCCATTTTATATTTATCGTACTATTTGCTGCAGAAGAACTGCTAACAATTTTCATTTTTTTAGGCTTAACGGTAATTGTAATTTGTTTGGAAACGGCTTTGTACTTTTGTGTTTCTTTTACTGATATCGTTACTTTCGCAATTCCTATACCTTTTATTGTAATTTTGCCTTTGCTATTTACGGTAACTACATTTTTATCAGACGATTTGTATTGAACTTTTCCATCTCCATTTGTTTTTGCTCTGAGACTAAACGCTTTAGAATTAACATCTTTTGTATATACTGACTTAACACCTGATATTTTCGAAATCTGCTTATTGAGAGATTTACTCTTTAAAATAGTAAATACACACGTTGCTACGCCACCATAATACTCATCAGTCTCTGCTACTGTCGCTTTTACAACATATGAGCCTTCCTTATTCGGTTTTTTAGTTGTGTATGTATTACTTCCTAATTTTGCATATGTGTAACGAACAGTTCCATTCCCTGTATTACCAGATAATGTTGGCTGATTAGAAGCTTCACCGACCTGCCAACCGGACATTACCAGTACAAGATCTGATAATACCTTTTTGTTGTCTCCATTTTGAGAACTTAAAACTTTCAAATTACATATACTTTCTTCACATTGTATAGTATTATAATTTTCTCTATATGTATTTTCTTTTACATTTGATATTTGTATATTACTGCTATCAACCTTTGAATCCTTATTACATAAAAACTTTACCGTGCATATATTTCCATTTTTTATAATTTCTTTGCTGCCCGACCATATAATATCGAAGCTGCCTTTTTCGGAAGTTGCAATACTATCATCCATTAACCCATCTGTTATTAGTGCCCCTTTTGCAACAGAAATAGGTGTAAACACCTCTGTATCATATGTTATTTTAATATCTATTCCCATCAAGCCACAATTTTTAGATATTACAACCGGCAATTCAAAAGTTGTTCCTGCATATACCTCTTTCGATGTCATTGACAAAACAGGCTTTTCGATTACATTTACAGAATATTGTGTTTTTACATTCACTCCATTTTCTGTATAGCTAAGTACAACATCCGACTTTCCTGTATTGCTAAAATTGTATAATGCCTGATACCCTTCTATTAAAGTTATCTTGCTTCCATCATCATATGTAACAAGTACACTTAAGCCTTTTGTATCAAGTGTATCATCTATACAATAATCTACCGTTTTTGCCGCTGTAAGAATTTCCAGTGACACCGGTTTTTTGCTCGCTGCAAAACATAACACACTTGATGAAAAGAATACTGCCATTATAGTCAAAAGTAGTATACTTAATCTAACTTTTTGTTTATTCATTAACCTTCCTCCTTCTTTTCAAGAATACAACAAAAAGAATTAATGCAATTAAAAAAACAATTATACCTGCAAAAAATCCTTTGTTTTTGAAAATATTATTTTTTATTGGTTTTGCATTTAAATCCGCATTACTAATATCTTCATCTGTTACAGTAATATTTTCTGCAAGTTTAGACACATCAATTTTTTCTATTGTTTTTTTATCAACACCTTCAATCTGAACCAGATCATTTCCTACAGCATTCCAAAATTTTTCCTTTTGATCAGTCTCTAAATCATCGATTGATGATACGCCATATTCTTTCATTTTTCTGGCAAGGGAATTTTTTACTTTATCTTCCCCAATTTCTGATATTGCTTCAACAGAGAACCCTTCTTTTTTTGCTGCTTCAAGATACTTTTTCTCTGTTTCATCATTACGGACCTCATCAGGAACCATTCCATCTACATAAGCTTTCGAATCTATATATTCTGAAATTTCTGTCTGTTCAATTGCAGTATTCTCATATTCTTCTTCAGAAGTTATATCTGTTTTTTCCTCTTTTAATGGAAATGTGATACTATGACATTCTAAAATAACATCCTCCCATTTCTCATTAAAAGTGTCCTCTTGAGAATATGTAATAACCATATCAAGTGTTGTGATATCCGAATCAACTATTGTGGCACATAAATACATAATCGTACCATCCCCAATAACATTTTCGGTTGAATTCCAGTATACACTAACATATTCACTGCCTACAGCCGACTGAATATTCGAATTAAAATTACCTTTTTCTGTTATTTTTCCCCTAGATATCGCATCCAGTTGAATCTTGTCACTGTCATAACTTAAATCTACACGAAATCCCATAATTCCAGGATTATTAAGTATATACACAGGTATAATATAATTATTTGAATTTACTTGTTCAATGGTTTCATATGCGGCCGATACAATCACTGTATCGGCTGCATATGATATCATACCTTTAGTAAATATCAGAAGTGACATAATACATACAATTGCATATATTCCTACCTTCTTCATTATTTAAGGTCCTCTTTTCCAACCAGATATCTGCTTAACATAGCAGCATCTCGGTTATTCACATTACCATCACCATTCAGATCCAATGCTCTTAAGGTTACATCATCTGCCGTTTCTTTACCAATCAGGCATCGAATAACACCAGATACATCCTTACCATTAATTACACCGTCACCGTTATAATCACCTATCTGAATAACAATTACTTCATCAAGCGAACCACCATTATCACTTAACAATTGAATTCGTGATTTTGTTCCAACATAGTCAGTATCCTTTAATTCAACATTATCACAGTCCACAAATCGAAGTTTGTCAGCATCTATCTGCTTCTTAATTTCTGCAACACTGTTCTTGCCAATTTCTATACCTCGTAAATATCCATCTGCAAGTTTGTATGTTGAATTACTAAACAGACATATTGATGTCTCCGGATTACCAGTTACTATAATCGTGCACTCTGCTTTTTCTCCCGATGAAGCTACTGTTGCTGTTAAGGTAATTTCACCCTTTGTAAGAGCACTTATATTTCCTTTTGAATCTACTGTTGCTACATTTTCATTTGAAACTGACCAAAGAATTTCTTCATCTGATGCATTTTCTCCTGATTCCAGATATGTAACTTTAGCTTTAGTACTTATATCATAACCAGAGCCTTCCATAATTGAATAACTCTTTCTTGTAAACTTTATAACAGTATATGCAGAATTTTCTACATATTTAGCTGTTACTGTTGTATTACTTGTAATACAATCTGCGGATTTACCTTCTTCTGTTATCCAACCAGCAAATTTATATCCACTCTTTTCCGGTGCCAGTGAAGCATCCGCAGGACAAGCATAAGTTACTTTTCCTTTTGTAATAACACTTCCATCTTCGTCCTTATATGTAACATCAAACTGTTTTCCGATGTAATTAGCATATAATGTCAGACTTTCTGTTATTGTTTCAGAACCTTCCCGCCATCGGTCTGTCATTGCATCATCATAATAGATTCCACCTAATTCAATAGTCTCATAGTTAGTTCCCTTAGTCACAAGGTCGTAAACATCTAACTTTCCGCCATCTTTTACAAATGCCTTATGAGACTCCACATCCGTTAGATCAAAACTATTAACTGAAATAACCTGTACTACATGAGTAGGAACATTGCCAGTTTTATTAATGGAATACCACTCTGTCTGCGTGCCACTATCATTCATACCCATCTTACATGCATAGAATGATAGAACAGTTTTATCTGATATAGTAATCGGCGAATTATATATCTTCACACTATTTGAATTCTCAACATCCTTTGGATTACTTCCATCGGTTGTATAATAAATAATTGCATCCTCTGTATCAGTTTTTAATTCAACTGTCTGATCACTGCTATATTCTCCTGTTTTCACAGATGCGAATGGTTCAGAAACCGATTCATCATATTCATAAATTGCTCCAATTACCAAATTAGATGTAATAGACGTCAGATCAATATCTTCGCCCCAACTTACAAATGTCATATTATCCACATGTTTTGGAACGGCTTTATTATCCTCTGAATAATCATCCATCGTTGGTGTTCCTTCTTCTATGTCTGGATCATCTTTGCTTGGAGCAGCATCCGGAGCCATTGCTGACTCACCATATTTTACTTCCTGTTCCTGTACAACCTCTCCTTCTGCATCAACAAATTTAACTGAAAATGTAGGAGTTTCATAAACAGCCTCACATAACATATTTGCATTAATCTGTACACCCTTTGTCGATGCTACAACTGATGTATCTTCATCATTTCCTGCAAGATTCATAATGATATTATTTTTATCACCATTTATCATCCAGCCTTTAAATATAAGTCCTTCTACAGCTTTTGGTTCTTCCGGCAACTCCAGATAATCCCCATATTCTGCCTCTTTACTTTCAATAGTTTTATTCTCCCAATCCACAAATGTAATTGTGTACTGATCCTTTACATATTGAGCAGTTATAGTTGTATCAGCATGAATATTTGTTGCTCCAAGATCCCATCCGATAAATCGATATCCTTTCTTTTCTGGTGCATCTGGAACTACAGCATTTTCACCTTCTGTAATTTTCTGTACAGTTGTCTTACCAGTTTTATCAATTGGAATTGCTTTTCCATTTCCATCAATAAATGTAACATTATATACTGGTTTTGGTGCTTCGATCGTTCCTACCTTCACATAGTTACTGGTTCCTTTAACACCAAGTACCACTGTGTAATCGCCTGTTCCTTCATATGAAAGTTCTTCTCTTGGTATAAATGACAGATTCAACGATCCATCTTTTCCAATTGTTGTATCTCCTATGTATTCGACATTATCCTCTGAAATCTGACTAACTTTATTTTTGAATACAATTGCAATTGCATCCTTACCAGCCAATCCCATTGCATCCTCTGGCAATTTACAATTTGGCGTTAATGTTGTACCACTTGCTACAGCTTCTGGAAGCTCAATCTTATATCTATACTGAGTCTTCTTTTCTACAAGTGTCTTTGTTGATCCTGCTTTAATCTGCTCATCACCAGCCACCTCATTTTCCTGCCATTCAGACCAATTACTATCAACCTGATAATAATAGTATGTATAATTAACAGTGCTTCCTAATGATTCATAATAATAATCATAATCCTTATCCCTCTGTTCATTAACATAAGCCGCCAATTTTGCAGAAGTATTCGGACCAACCTGTCCATCTACAGTTAATCCTGCATTTCTCTGGAAATTCTGAATAACTGATCTTGTATTATATCCATAAGCGCCATCAATTGCCGTATTATACCCTAATCTACACAAGCAAGTCTGGATCCAGCGAACCTGACTCTTATAACTATCTCCTCCATATGTATTGATATTTATAATCTGCTGTGGATATGTATAAACATCTGGATTGTACTGTATCCACGATTTTCCAACAGACCATGTTCTCTTAGCACCATCATGCCACGGTGCACTACTATTTCTTCCGTTTCCAAACCAGACAGAATCTCCTTTTCCGTAATATGTGGTTGAAGATTTTTCATCATATTTTGTCCAACCATCCAGAGTTTTAGAAGTTGATGTCTGATAATTAACTTTCTTATATCGATACAATGTTCTGGTCTGTCCTGATTTATCATTTGATGCTTTATCATCTGACCATTCACTATATCCGGAAGCCTGAACTTTAATATCTTTTATTTCTGCAAGGGGAACTGCTGACTCATAATCATCAAGAACTACAACTCGTACTTTATCTGCAGCATTCTCACATACTACATACATGTCCTTAATATCAACACTACCATCTACTCCGTTCTTGGCTGCTGGAACCTTTACTGTTCTAGTTTCTCCCTGTGCAACCATTTTTCCAGAATTAGTAACCATATAGGTCATTACTCTTGCTTTTTTCTTCGTTTCCGAATGATTTGAAATTGTAAATTTAAGTGTATATGTTCCTTCTTCTGTATTTGCTATACAAGAATTTTCATCAGCCGATATTACCAATGGAAGTTCTTCATCAGCCCACTTATATACCGGGTAAATTGTCATGTCAGATGTTATAGAATCAAACGGTTCACTCCATCCCTCAAACTTATATCCATCCGGTATTGTAAGTTTACTTTTATCCGGGGCTGTTGCTGCCTCTTGATATTCTACTTTCTGTGTATCGCCTATCTTTGTTCCATTTGTTTCTTTGAATGTTACTTTATATACATTTTTTGTATAAATGGCCTGAACTTCCGCATCCTTTTTTACATTCTGATATGTACCATCCCATCCCTTAAATGTATAACCGGTTCTCTGTGGATTTTCAGGGGCCTTTGCACTACCTGCATATTTTACTTTCTGTTCACTGATTATACTGCCATCAAAATCAAGGAACTTAATTGTTTTCTCTTTATAAACATGAACCTTGCAACTTGCTGTCTTTCCATTCACAGTTGATGCTGAAATGGTTACTTCGCCTTCTTTGCGTCCTGTAATCACTCCATTATTAACCGTTGCAATATCATTATTGGAACTTGTCCATCTTACACTCTTATCTGTTGTATTTGCCGGTTCCACTGAAGCAGATAACTGCTCATTATATCCGATTGTCAAATTAATATCCGATGCGCTCACCGAAATAGAACTTGCATTTATCACTCTTGTTGCATTCCAGGCTTCGATCATCTTGCTCCTGGTTGACGGACCAACAATACCATCTGCCGTAAGTCCATATTTTCTCTGGAATGTTTTAATCGCATTCACTGTTGCTGCACCACAAACACCATCAACTGCTAAATTTGTTCCAATCAGACGATTACATATTGCCTGAACCCATGCCACACCTTCTCCACGGGAATTTCTTCGAACCATTGTCGTCGGCTGTGGATGATCATCAGGATTGGATGATGAACTAACTATGCTACTACTGCCCCCAGTCCATGAATTAGTTGTACCACCTTTTTTATTTCCATATGGATATGTGCCTGTATAATGCTCTGTGACAGCCGAAGATTTCCCCGAATAATCTATGTCTCCAAATGCAACTATCCGGCTATCGTTTCTCTGATATATACCATGTGATACCATTCCACATTCTTTATAATTTATTTTATTACCACTCTTATTTCCTCCAACTGTATATATATATCCATTTTTATAATCAGTTACAATTTCTATATGCTGAATATAATCTACATGCGGATGCTCCACTGATCTACAATTCCAATCAAAATATATAGTATCTCCTGGTTTTGGATCATAATTTTCTGTTCTATATCGAAGCTTTCCGCTTCGAATAACATTAGGGTAGTCCGCCCTGCCAACACCTGCGACTCCACTTGTTGAATTATAAACTGATGTCGGGACTCCTGCAGTTTTCATACACCAAGCCACAAAAAATGCACACCAATCCTGATTATTGCTACCAAAATAAGCTCCGTATTTATTATTTTTGTCAGCTTCAGCTCTGTACCATAATTGATTCGTCGCAACATCTACTACCGCATTTTTTAACTGATCTGCAGTTTTGGCTTCTACTGTTCCAATTTGTTTAACTGGTATGCTTGGTACAATTGTTATAATCATAATTAATGCCATAATAAAACTAATGCATCGTTTTTTCACTTTAGAATACACTTTCTTTTTACTTTTCTTTCCCATAATTTTAATCACCTCACGTTTTTATAGACATCTTTGACTACATAATAAGTTTTCCCTAGCCGCCTCCTATCTATCATATAATTTTTCTTTCTAGTTCCTTTTCGTGCATAAAAGTTCACATATCATATAGATTGTGAACTTTCTGTGAAATATAATAAAATTATATCACTCTTTTCTTCTCAAAAACTTTCATTGCAAAACATGCAATTATCCTGTCTATTTTGCATTCAAATAGTATCCATATAAAAACAAAAACAGCCCGACATCCCTCCATCCAATTGACAGAGTTCATATCGAGCTGCCTCACGTTTTATATTATTTTATCACTTAATTCAATAACTATATATCATTCCTCTTTAATGAGATACCTTTTCGTTCGTTATCCTACTTATACCCTTTCTCCTTCTCATACGCTATTATAAAATCCCGGTTTGCCAGTTCATATTTATTAAATACTGCTGTGTCGTCAAAATCATCCGGCTCGACCGTTCCATGATACCAGCTTTTGGAGTTGAAATATGCCTGATAATCGGCGTCTTTGAACTTTCTTTCATGGCGGGCATACAGTTCATTACATGCCAGACGGATCTCATCCGGTGTTAATCCATCCAGGTCATCCTCTGTCAGATATTCACTGTCACTATATGGAAGAATGTAGTCATCGGAAAAATAACCTTCTGTTGTTGAATTATTATAAGGTGATTCAATTACTATACCACCATATTCACATTTATCCTCCAGATTGTCGACACTTAATTTACTTGAATAATACGATGGTGTTGCCATCGTATATAAAGTACAAATCACACACAACTCGGAATTCTCGTCTACATAAGGTACCGCCTCACGCACATTAGACATCGCAAGCGTCTGGTCATGAATTTCTTTCAACATAGGATCTGTTGCTTCCATATCATTATATGTATTGGTAAAATAACTATCCAGTGCATCCTGAACTTTCTTTTCATACAAATTTTCATCGATATCCAAATATGCAAGCACGTCATTCTTTGAAAGAAGTACATCTTTGCTAAGATCAATCATATATACATAAAAATCACTAATTTGAATTGCTTCATAATCCACTCGTACAACTACAGATAATAAATCCTGATAGATAGACCATTCATAGCCAATAGCAATACATTTCGCATAATCATCTCCAGGTTTCGCTATATAGTCATCCCCTATTTTCTCCACCTGTGCATTTACATTTTCACAGGCTTTGCTGTCATAATTTATGTACGGAAGATGATATACCGCTACTTCACCATTGGTTTGAACCTTGCATGACAATTTAGAATCTATGACCATATCATTTGAATATTTTTCTGTCATTTCACCGTTTCCAAATCCTACTTCTTTTTCTTCCAGAAGTGCGGATTCTTTGCCTTCCGATCCTGCTGCAGAGAAAGCCTCCTCTGATGTTTCCGTGTCGGAACCTATATCCGTACTGGTAGTTTTATCTGGTTTGCTAGTTTCTTCTGTCACGGTTGTTTCGATCTTTTTACTACTGCCAGCAGCATCTTTATTTAAGGAAAAACTGCATCCCATAAGGCTGCCTGCCAATGCCACACTTAATACTATAAATTCTGCTTTTTTTCTCATACTTTTTATCATCGCCTCTCATTACGTTTTAATTTCAAATACCTTTTAAAGGAAATAATAATCTATCACTGCTGCATATAAGATAAAATACTATATATTTGCGTAAGCAGCAGATACAGTGTGATCAGCGCAACGCAATATTTGTTTTCAAAATAATTGTTTCTTCTCATCTTATATGATCTTTTCTCTCATTTATCATATTAATGATTTTATCATAAAAAAAACACAGAAAACGTCCCATGCAAAACTGACATTTTACATTGTATTTTCGACAAAAAACAGCCCGACATCCCTCCTTCCAATTGACAGAGTTCATATCGAGCTGCCTCACGTTTTATATTACTTTGTTACTTAATTCAATAACTATATATCTTGTATCATCCTTTTTACCCTCGTTTCTTTATCTTATAACTGCCAGTTTATATTTTCAGCATTTTTTGCTACCAGCAGTTTGGTTCTGAGTTCTGTATCAGCCAAGTCTATAAAATCACCATTTGAATAATACTTCCACTGTGCTACTTTCTGATTTCCCGACCAGTTCATTTCACTGATCACATAAAACTGCATCGAAGCCAACAGTTCCTCACGATATTTCATATATCCATAACAATCGTTAAAATGTTCCCTATGTACCAGTTCCTTTATTTCCATAAATTCCTGTTCATTCTTCACCTGCCATATGGATAGTCTGCAGTCCTTTTTAGGCTTTCGTATTATTTTTTCAACAGATCGGTTGAACAAGATGGATATACAAATATAGAATACCGCATATTCTAATATATACACTCCAATATGTACAGAATCTCCCATCGTTGTATAAAAACGTTCCTGCTGCAACTGATTGCGGTAATATATAATTATCTCCGTAATATACAACGATAAAATGACATCTGTTACAAACTGTCCTATTGTGATTGCCGACTGCATACATTTTGAGTTAGCAAAAAAACGGATAACTGCCAGAACAATTGCTGTTATTACAGCAACGATCAATAGCACAATTCCTATATTCCCAATTGAGGAAAATATCCAGTCCTTTTTATCTTTTATGCTTGGATTAACTACTTTTCGCGTACATTCTTCCAGGGACTGCACAGCCTCATTGGAATACAGTAAGGACAGAAAGCCCATTCCAAATCCTATTAAACATACAAACAACCCCATTAATTTCTTTTTCATATCTTCATCCCCCATATCTTGTATATTTCTCCAACAATATATTCGTCACACCATCAGGCAAGAACCGCTTCCATTTCAACCCCAAGCACATCCCCAAGCGTTTCTGCCACCTTCTCCGCGGCATAAAGCTTATAATACAGTCTGGAATCCTGTTCTCCCATCTGGAAATATCCATCGATGATCGTATCCGAAACAGCCACTGCATAATATACTTCTCCCGGTACACTATCCTGATTGTTTGGATCAATATTTCCCGTTGTACCGGTAATACCGATTCCAATGTCTGCACGATATGCCCGTTTACAGGCTTCCGCCATTGCCCGCGCTGTTTCTTTGGAATATACGCCATAAGTTTCTATCACAGCTTCCGGAACACCCTGCATGATCTTTGCTTCGTTGGAGTAGGTTACAAACGCCCCCTTTAGTACTGCAGATGCCCCTTCAGTATCTGTGATCAGGGAAGCGATCTGCCCGCAGGTGATGCTTTCCATGGTTGTGATCGTCATTTTCCGGTCGATCAGACAGCCTGTCAATCGTCTGTAATTATTCCGTATTGTCTTTTCCATCTGTTCATCCAGTTTTTTTCCTGCCATTTATCCTTCCGCCTTTGTTACCTTTAATCTATTTATCATTATAATATATTCACAAAAGGATTTCCACAAGTGGAAATCCTTCTGTCATTTCTATTTATTCTAGTTCTTCTCCACAACCAGGAGCTCCTCGCCATTCTTCACCTTTCCGGTCTTTACCGGGTGCAGCTTATATCCATCCGGAAGCTCTGTTATGATGACAGGGGATACTAGGGATGGTGCATGCTTCTTCAGATAAGGAAGATCAAGCCGCATGATTAGCTGTCCGGCAGACACTATCTGTCCGGTCTCAACCAATACGTCAAAGCCTTTGCCATTTAGCTTTACCGTATCGATTCCGATATGGATCATCACACCGATTCCCTGTTCCGTTACCAGCCCTATGGCATGCTTCGTATCAAAGACAAAGGCAACTGTTCCGGAAACAGGTGCGGTTATTTCAGGATTCGTTGGCAATACAGCGATTCCAGCACCCATCATTCCACTGGAAAATGCCTCATCCGGCACACTTGATAATTCAAAAACCTCTCCTGTAACCGGACTCAATATAGATACTGCAATAACCGCTTTCTCATCATCCCCCTCCAGATAATCTTCCAGATTGGATTTGATCACAGACACCTTCGGACCATAGATAACCTGTACGCCATTTCCTTTTTTCACCACACCGGATGCTCCGCTTGCCCGGAGAATATCTTCTTTTACAAGAGCTGCATCATATACCGTACAACGCAGTCTGGTTGCGCAGCAGTCAACATCCGATATATTTGCCTTGCCGCCAAGCCCTTCACAGATCAGCCTGGAAGTCTCCATCTGTGGGCTGTGATTCCGGAAAACATCCGGATTCCGACCATTGCCTGATCCCTGCTCCCCGACATTTTCTCCATGCCTTCTGGCATCCACATCACTTCGACGATATAATTTCACTTCGTCATTGTTATCTCTGCCCGGTGTTTTCAGATCAAACCGCCGGATCAGATAATAGAACAATACATAATATACGATGAAATAACCAATACCAACAATGACGATCCAGATCCAGTTTGTCTTTGCATTTCCCTGCATGATGCCGAACAAGGTAAGATCGATCAGACCGCCGGAGAAGGTCATTCCCACACCGACTTCAAATACATGCATCAGCATATAGGCAAAGCCTGCCAGAATGCAATGGATTCCATACAGAGCCGGTGCAACAAATAAAAATGTGAATTCCAGCGGCTCTGTAATACCTGTGATCATGGCTGTAAGGGCTGCGGAAAGAAGCAGTCCGCCTGCTGCCTTCCGTTTCTCCGGTGCTGCTGTTTTATACATGGCAAGAGCCGCCCCCGGCAGGCCGAATATCATAAGCGGGAATTTACCGGACATAAATCTGGTGGCCGATCCCGCATACTTTGTAACAGATGGATCTGCAAGCTGTGCAAAGAAGATATTCTGTGCTCCTTCTACAACACGCCCGCCAACCTCCAGCATTCCTCCGACCGCAGTCTGCCAGAATGGCAGATAGAACACATGATGCAGACCAAATGGTATCAGAAGACGTTCCATAAATCCATATACCCAGGTTCCAGCATAGCCGGAATTTAAGACCAGATCACCTACTGTATAGATGCCCTTCTGGATCGCCGGCCAGATAAAGAACATCAGAATACCTACTCCGGTATATACCAGTGCTGATATGATCGGAACGAATCTGGAACCACCAAAGAAGGACAACACCTGTGGCAGTTCAATCTTATAAAAGCGGTTATGCAGGGCAGCCACACCAAGGCCTACCAGAATACCGCCAAATACACCCATTTGCAAAGATGTGATACCGCAGACAGAAGTAACTGCCCCTGCAAGCATTGCTTCCGTACCACCATTTATCGTGATCAGGGCACTGATCGATGCATGCATGATAAAGAATGCAATAGCTGCTGACAGTGCAGCGACCTCTTTCTCCTTTTTTGCCATACCGATCGCCACGCCCATGGCAAACAGGATCGGCAGATTGGCAAATACCACATTTCCTGCCTCACTCATTACCTCAAATACAGCAGCAAATATCGTTCCCGGCCCAAGGATCCGCATCAGCCCATATGTTTCAAGCATAGTTTCATTGGTAAAGGAGCTTCCGATTCCAAGCAGCAGTCCCGCCACCGGCAGGATCGCGATTGGAAGCATAAACGACCGTCCAACCCGTTGTAATATTCCAAATATTTTATCTCTCATATAAAAAATCTCCCTGTTTCATAGATACATATTCATACGGACTAGTATCTGCAAAACAAGGAGAATCATTCCATTTTCTTATGAAAATACTTCTTCTTTGTATGGTCTTCCGATCTTTACAACTTCTCCATTATCCAGAGTTACGGTTGATCTGGAATAATGCTTGACGTGCTGACGGTTGATAATACAATTACTGTTTACACGGACAAATACCTTTGGAAGATTTTTCAAAGCATTTGTCAATGTAATATACTGCACATAATCACCTCTTGTTGTACAGTATCTGGTGAGACGATCATCTCTGTGAATACAGATGATCTCCGAAGCTGAAAAAATATTGATCGTTTTCCCATAGCAGACTCGGATAAAATTACTTCTGCTCATATTCAGACGCTTGATCGCCGTATCAACGGCATGCACCAGCTTGATATCCCGGTTTCGCTTCATAACACAATTGCAGTGCTCCACGTCATAGATATCCCAGCCATCCGGAATATGGTCTGCATAAAATATAATCTTGCAATTTGGAACAGAACGATTGATGGCTCTGGCCAGACAGATCCCGTTATATTGCAGATTGTCAAATACGATCTCCGTGATAAATATATCACAGGAAAAGGTACTTTCTTCTACATCTATAGACGCTTCTTCCGGCAGATACAATTCAAACTCTACATTATCCAGATCCATACGGGATTCTATAAAATCCTTCACAGCTTCCACTTCATGCATAGATGAATCACATATACCAATTTTCATTTGTATAACACTTCCCTCTCATTTGAATGCCACTTGTAAATTTTAGTATATTTCTTAGATATACGCAGTATTATTGTTAGTTTTTACATATAATAGAAGTGTCACTATCTGTTTCTTTTTTGATATTTATTAGAAAATACTTAAAAAGAAAAGGAATACCATCATGACACTGAATTATAAAATTATAGGATCACGCATAAAAATACGCAGAAAAATGAAAGATGTCACCCAGGAACAGATGGCGGAAGACCTCAATCTGTCTGTAGGTTTTATCAGTCAGCTTGAACGTGGTATCTGCAAAGTGAGTCTGGATACGCTTGCAAATATCACCGAATATCTGGATTGTACTTTTTCTGATATTCTTGAATACAATCAACATTCTGAAAGCTATAATCAGTCGAAACTGAATGCTCTTTATTCATCCTTATCCCCTGAAGACCAGCATGTTATGCTCAGTCTGATGGAGGCTTACACAAAACACCGCTAATATCCGGAAATTAGAATACCATAAAACAGACTAAAAAAAACATAGATTGTCAATTCTACGTTTTATCATGCATAAATGACATGTACAACTGACATTTCTGCTTTTTTTCTGCATAATTTACATCATAATAACAAAAACTCCGACCATCAGGATCCATACTCGAATCCAGATAACCGGAGTTTTTATTATGTTTATTTTATTATTCTTTCGAATCTGTTATTTACTTACCTTACGGAAGTTCTTCTTACCACGTCTTACAACGATTCCGTCTCCATCAAACTTCTCTTCCGGAATTGTAACTGAGATATCAGGTATCTTGTCACCATCAACAGCAACGCCGCCCTGCTCTACCGCACGTCTTCCTTCATTTCTGGAGGATACCAGACCGGACTTTACAAGTACGGATACGATATCGATCGCACCATCCTTGAAATCATCGGCTGACAATGTAACAGATGGCATATCAGCAGCAACACCCTGGGAGAATAATGCTCTTGCACTCTCCTGTGCCTTTACTGCTTCTTCTTCGCCATGAACCAGCTTTGTAAGTTCAAATGCAAGGATCTCTTTTGCTGTATTTAACTGACTGCCTTCCCAGCTGTCCATCTTGTCGATCTCTTCCAGTGGAAGGAAGGTCAGCATACGGATACATTTTAATACATCGGCATCTGCAACATTTCTCCAGTACTGGTAGAACTCAAATGGTGATGTCTTGTTTGGATCAAGCCATACAGCACCCTTCTGTGTCTTACCCATCTTCTTGCCTTCTGAGTTCAGAAGCAGGGTGATCGTCATGGCATATGCATCCTTGCCAAGCTTTCTACGGATCAGTTCTGTACCACCAAGCATGTTGCTCCACTGGTCATCACCACCGAACTGCATATTACAGCCATATTTCTGGAATAACTCATAGAAATCGTAGCTCTGCATGATCATGTAGTTGAACTCTAAGAAGCTTAAGCCCTTCTCCATTCTCTGCTTGTAGCACTCTGCACGAAGCATGTTGTTAACTGAGAAATGAGGGCCAACCTCACGAAGAACATCTACATAGTTCAGGTCAAGTAACCAGTCTGCATTATTTACAAGAAGTGCTTTGCCTTCTGAGAAATCAATAAAACGGCTCATCTGCTTCTTGAAGCATTCTACATTATGAGCGATCGTTTCTGTTGTCATCATCTGTCTCATATCGGTACGTCCGGATGGATCACCGATCATAGCTGTACCGCCACCGATAAGGGCAATCGGCTTATTACCCGCCATCTGTAAACGTTTCATCAGACAAAGTGCCATGAAATGTCCTACATGAAGACTGTCTGCGGTTGGGTCAAATCCTATATAGAAAACAGCTTTTCCGTTATTTACCAGCTCTTTAATTTCTTCTTCATCTGTTGTCTGGGCAATCAATCCTCTTGCCACTAACTCATCATAAACCTTCATTTTTTCCTCCTGTAACAGCATCTGCTTAGATGCTGACCTTTTATATCATAATTATTATCTACTTTTTATTCTGTGTCCAACCAGCTACCGGCAAAATATATGTCTTCGACCACTTTCCGGCAGTTGTTTCATCTATAGTACACACACTTTGTGATTATACAACGAAATATAACACTTTGACAAGCCTGTACTTCCACAATCCCGTCAACTCCTGTCAACTTCTCCTTCTCATTCCTGCCATAAGCGCAAGAAACAGGAATAAAAACGGTGTCGTGATCGGCTGTTCCACATTTACAAATGCCTGTACGACATATCCTATCATGCCTGCAAGAAGCGGCATACATAAAGGATTTTCCTTTACCAGCTTCACTCCATTCACAATGGACGTAATGATAAGCCCAAGGTATGTGATAAGACCAACGATACCCATAGTTACCAGATATTGCAGATATTCATTATGTGCACTGTCATAGACTGTTCCTGTCACTTCTATCATCTCATCACTGTACCTTGCGGACATCAATGTATAGATACTCTCATTTCCCGTACCAAATACCTTATTCACAAATGGAAGATCCTGATAAATCCGGAAAAGTCTGTTCCAGACATATCCCCGGTAATTGCCCCATTCATCGTCAAAGGTAAATATCTCCCACTGGTTGCCGACTCCTGTTACCACTGTTACAAATGCAGTAAGGATCAATATCCCAACCACGCTCCAAAATATTACCTTCCAACATCCCATTGTAGATGCCTGCTTTTTATCCTTAACAGACCTTAAACCTTTCTTTTGGGCAACTACACAATCTGCCTTTTTTCTACTGCCCCATCCGTAGAGCAGACTGCCTATCACCAACACTATAGATTCAATTGTTAAAATCAGGCGATGATCCACCAGCTTTGCAAGCCCTGTCAGCTTATCGTATCCCTTTCCGGTTCCGGTCGTAAGAAATGCCATCACCGTATAACCAAGAACGATACCGGCATATCCTATAAGCCAACCTAAAAACGGGTCACAGGTGGAATTTTGTCCAATCACCATACGATCATCATATGTCTTTACCCGATTTCTTATCCCTGCTAATAACAGCACCACCATCGGTACTCCGATACCAATATAAGCTACATCACTATTTGCGGCAATAACTGCCATTCCTCCAAGGAACAAAACGAATGTATATAACACACGCTTCCAGCATTTGTCTGCATACATGCCTGCCGCCATAAATAACGGGATCGTCAAGCAGAGAAAACTTGCGTACATATTAATATTGCCAAATGTCGATATAAACATCGGTCTCTGGTCAAATCGAATCGACGCATACAGATGAAACAGATCAATCTCCAGATGCTGCAGAATACTCATCAGATATGTAAGTCCACTCACACAGGCAAATACCGGATAGATCCATTCTTTCACGCTGCATCCTACTGCCACGCAGATATAGGCTGCTCCGACGAGAAGCAAAAATGCGAAACCGCATCTTCTTCCCAATTCCCCGGTGAATGCCGCCATCCGATCCTTTGCTGCTAAAAAAGCAAAAAATCCTGCAATCAAAAACAAAACCATAAAGACATCCGATGCCAGTATGGTATGTTTTTTTGATACTGCCCTATCACTTCCCGGATGACCCGTATTTCCCGAACGATCTGTCAGATACAGAACCAGAAGCAGTGCCATGATTATAAGAAGTGCCAGAACACCGTTCTTAAAAAAATTATATTTTGTTATGGTAATATCTTTATATCCATCATGCAGAACCAGAGGAAAAATCGCAAACATATAGACCAGATACAGATGGATCACTGCATCCGTTATCTTATAAATATCTCCTCTTTTGTTCTTCTGATCTACTTTTCCCATATTTTTATATCCATTCTACAAAAGCATTTTTCATTTATTTCCAATTCTGTTTAAAGCAGCGGCGATAACAGTCTGAGGAAGGCATCCACCAGTGTAATTCTGGACATATGCTCCTTACACCAGTCCAGCGTGATCTCCTCTGATTCCTTCATCGTTGAAAGCATATCATACTTCACTTCTGCAATGATACTGGAATCATATACCAATACACCGCATTCAAAATGATGATAAAAACTTCGGTTATCCATATTGATAGAACCGATCGATGTCAGATTATCATCCGTCAGGATACATTTGGAATGGATAAATCCCGGTGTGTACTGATAGATCTTCACGCCGGCACGAAGCAGCTCTTTGTAGCTCGACTGTGTCATACGAAAGATCATCTTCTTATCCGGAATCGCCGGTGTTACGATTCGGACGTCGATGCCTCTCTTTGCCGCAAGCTTTAATGCTGTCATCATCTCATTGCATACAATCAGATATGGTGTAAAGATATATACATACTCTCTTGCGTCATTGATCATCTGCATATATATGTTCTCGCCAATCGGCTCTTTCTTGAGCGGATTTGTCGTATATGGTTGAAGATATCCATCGTTCAAATGTTTCTTCTGCTCTGTTGGACGATAGCTTAAGATATGCTTATCTTCATTTCGGATACTGTTCCACAGCTGTAAAAACAGGATTGTAAAACGCCATGCAGCATCACCTTCCATACGGATACCATTATCCTTCCATTTGCCATAAGGCGCTTTCTTATTTATATACTCATCGGACAGATTAAAGCCGCCGGTATAGGCAACCTTACCATCCATAACCGCGATTTTCCGATGATCCCTGTTATTAAAGATCGTTGCCAGAAATGGAACCACCTGATTAAATGCCATACATTTAATCCCATAGCTTCCCATCTCACGCCAGTAATACTTTGGCACATAAAAGACTGAGCCGATGTCATCATAGATCAGACGGACTTCCACGCCCTCTTTTACTTTCTCTTTTAGGATGTCAAGAACCGTATCCCACATTTCACCCGGATTAATAATAAAGTATTCAAGGAAAATATACTTCTTTGCCTCTTTCAGATCATCAACAAAATCCGGCCAGACATCTTCACCCATCGGATAATACCGGACATCCGTATTCTGATATACAAGCGAACCTGCATAATCTTCTGTATATTTGAACAACCGATATGGCTGCTGCCCTTTTATCACATCACTAAAATATGCCATATTCGCATACAGATCCGTCTCATAATCCCATTCTGCCGCATGCTTCATGTATTTCTCTAACTTCTTCGGCATAATGATATGTCCGTAGAGCAGATAAAGCAGACCACCGAGAACCGGAAACATCAGGATCGGAACGATCCATGCCAGTTTAATTGACGGATTCACATCCTTTAATAACAGATGCATCACAGCTATAAAACTTAACAAATGCAGAATAGCCGCCACCAATACATAGTATTGCTGCAGCTTGAATACTTCTACCATAAAGAAGATCAACTGCGCCGCTACCAGCAGACATGTAATTACCATTCGACTAAATAACTTGTTCAATAGTTTCTTCATAGACAATTTCCTTCTTATTAATTTATGACAGGACACAGTAAACCGTGCCCTGCCATTTTATCTTTTATCCCGTATCTCTATTTTACTTGATCGAAGTTACCTTATATCCGGCTTCCTTCACTGTATTCTTAATCTCTTTATCGGATAACTCGCCACTTAAAGTAAGCACCGCCTGCTTCTTCTCATGGCTGACCTCCGCTTCTGTTACCTGTGGAAGTGCCTCAAATGCTTTCTTCACTCTTGCCTCGCAGTGTCCGCACATCATTCCTTCTATATACACCGTCTTATTCATCGTACCAGTCTCCTTTTCTATCTTATTATTTCCCTCAACATTTTTTGATACCATTTTTTGGTGTATTCTGTATTTACTATTATTAACATATATCTTCACAAAATTCAACCGTAATGCATTCATTACTACACAAAAACTGGAAAGGCTCATGGCAAACGCTCCAAACATCGGGTTTAATTTCCAGCCAAACATCGGATACCAGACACCTGCGGCAAGCGGTATTCCGATAATGTTATAAATAAATGCCCAGAACAGGTTCTCTTTGATATTTCGTATCGTTGCCATACTTAACCGGATCGCTGCAGGAACGGTTCGAAGACCTTCCCGCATCAGTACCACATCTGCCGCATCGATCGCAACATCGGTTCCGGCTCCGATCGCCATACCGATATCCGCACGGGTTAATGCCGGGGCATCATTAATGCCGTCACCAACCATGATCACACGGTGCTCCTTCATCAGTTCTCTTACTACCGCTTCTTTTCCATCCGGCAGTACATCAGCGATCACTCGGTCAACACCTGCCTGTTTACCGATTGCTTCTGCTGTCTTTGCATTATCTCCGGTTAACATAACAACTGAATAATTCATCTCTTTTAATTCTTTGATCGCAAGGATTCCATCATCTTTGATCGTATCTGCAACTGCAAGGATACCGATCAGTTTATTCTCATCGATTGCCAGATAGATCGGCGTCTTACCCTGTGAGGCTAATTCTTCTGCCAGTGTCTTATCCGTCTCGGATAAGGTTACATACCGGCTGATGAATTTTTCATTTCCTCCCAGCAAAATATGATCTGATATCTGAGAATGGTTCTGTCCTGCATAAAATACCCTTTCATTCTGTGATGCCGCCTCACTGCTTAATCTACAGCGGAGTCCATTTCCCGGAAGCACCTGAAAATCTTCGATTTTCTGTGGCTTAATTTCCTTCTGTCCGACATATTCCATAATGGCTTTGCCGATTGGATGCTCACTGTACTGCTCCAGACTTGCTGCAAAGGTAAGCAGATCTGTCTCACTGTATCCATTTTCCGGAACTACATCTACCACTTCCGGCGTTCCGTTTGTGATCGTTCCTGTCTTATCTAATATAACCACATCTGTTTTTCCTGTCATCTCAAGTGCCGCTGCATTCTTAAATAAGATACCCTGTTTTGCTCCGACACCATTACCTACCATTACGGCAACCGGCGTTGCAAGTCCAAGTGCACACGGACAACTGATCACAAGCACCGATATCCCTCTGGCAAGTACAAATCCTGTGCTCTCTCCTGCAATAATCCATACAATAATAGTGATCAGTGAACAGATCAATACAGCCGGAACAAAAATACCGGATACCTTATCTGCGATCTTTGCGATCGGAGCTTTTGTTGCTGCTGCATCACTGACCATCTCAATGATCTGGGATAAGGTCGTATCTGTACCGACTCTGGTAGCCCGACATTTCAGATAACCGGATTTATTGATCGTTGCGGCAGATACCTTATCTCCCTCAGCTTTATCAACCGGAAGGCTCTCACCGGATAAAGCAGACTCATCAACCGCACTGTTTCCTTCTATAACCACACCATCTACCGGAACACTGGAACCCGGACGGACGATAAATACATCTCCGACTGTCACATCCTCAGCAGCGACTTCCTGTTCTTCTTCACCACGAAGAACAATAGCTGTTTTGGGTGCAAGCTTCATTAATCCCTTTAAGGCATCTGTCGTACGTCCTTTGGAATATTCCTCGAGAGTCTTACCAACCGTTATAAGTGCAAGAATCATCGCTGCCGATTCAAAATAAAAATCATGCATCAAGGTCATAACACGATCGTTATCCTGTCTCATCACAGCATCTGTCATTGCAAATAATACATATGTGCTGTAAATAAAGGATGCACCTGAGCCAAGTGCTACTAATGTATCCATACCCGGTGCTCCATGGATCACACCTTTAAATCCATTAATAAAAAACTTCTGGTTTACAACCATGATCGCAATTGCAAATAACATCTGGATCAGTCCCATAGCGACATGGTTATCACTGATGATCGCCGGAAGCGGCCATCCCCACATCATATGTCCCATGGAAATATACATCAGCGGAATTAACATAACGATAGATGCGATCAGCCGGACCTTCATCTTGTGCAGAGCTGCATGATTATCCAGTTCATCTGCATCCATCGCCTGCTTCTTCTTCCCGGCATCCTTCCGGTCTTCTCCTGTCATCAGACTGGCTCCGTATCCTGCCTTCTCTACTGCTTCGATAACTGCTTTTGGATCAGCCTTTCCTTCTACCGTCATCGAATTTGTAAGCAGACTGACTGTACAACTGTCAATCCCTTTCACTTTCTTTACTGCCTTTTCTACACTTGCGCTGCAGGCACTACAGCTCATTCCTGTTACGTTATATTTATCCAAATCATTCACCTTCTTATCAAGCTTTTTTATCATGTGCTTCATACATTCTATGCATTCCGCAAAATCAGCATCCTTGCGAGCAAATAATTTTGCGTTCATTATATCATGTGCTTCGCACATTCTATGCATTCCGCAAAATCAGCATTCTTGCGAGCAAATAATTTTGCGTTCATTATAATTTTTATTATGTTTCAGATCGAAACAATCATACGAATATATTATCCTTTCCGGCTGAAACATCTCTATGTATTTATTTCATTAATTTTTTAATAGTATCAACCAGATCATCCACTGTATCCTCTTTTCCTGCTTTGATATCCTCGATCACGCAGGTTCGGATATGCTCTGCGAGAAGTTCCTTATTAAAGCTGTTCAATGCAGAATTGACAGCAGCAACCTGTACTAATATATCCGTACAATATGCATCCTTTTCCAGCATCCCCTTGATTCCACGGATCTGACCTTCGATCCGATTCAGCCGGTTCATCAGCTTCTTATATTCACCTTCTGTTCTCTGTTTTGTTTTATGACAATGGCAACATGGTTCTTCCATTCCTGTTTGCTCCTTTCTGATCTGTTATGCAAATTCATCTATTTATAAATATCAGACTGTATCTTATCAGCCATCAGGTTATTTATACGATATATTTTATATACCCCATAGGGGTATTTTGTCAAGTCAGCTAATGATAAAATATTGCAATTATAAAAAAGAGTCACCAGCGGCTCTTTCCTGTAAAATAAAAACAGAGAATCTGATATCTTCTATCAAACTCTCTGTTCTATTCTTAATTATTATAGCCCTGATTACTTCGTTCTTTATTCTACATCGACAATGGCATCATCGTTACTTTCCAGTGTATCAATATCTGAGCTGTCTTTCTCATTATCTACATCACTTGAATCGATATCTGTATCGTCTGAACCATCATCTCCACCTATAATGGTGTCATCATCATATTCATCTGATCCGTCTTCTTCTCCGCCAATGGTATAAGTGCTGTCCATCGTATCATCATAATAAGCGGATGCATCTGTACTCTGAAGAACCTCTTTCAGATCATATATCGTTCCGTCAACTGCATTTACCATGATTGCCTGTACCGGATAATCATAATCGTAAGTTCCATCTTCTTCATCTGCCTGTGCGAATATCCATACCGGTACATATTGATATATATTCTCCTGCGATTCATCCTTCATGCAATAATACGTAAGTCTTACATCGTTATATTCAATATCATTATAAGAAGTCTTATTTTCTGTATAGTATGCCGGTACATTCTTATTCAATGCACTTAACAGATCTTTCCAGCTCATCAGTTCTACATTCTTCTGCTCATCTCCTGTCGGTGCAAGAAGCGGATAACAGCTTGCATTGATCACTCCGTTTGAATCAACCTGTATCGTAAATGTCTCAGATGTTGAATCATACCAGACATCATCATCGGATGAAAGGGAATCTACCATGGACAGATCCGCACTATATGGTGCAGTACCATTTACCGAACGTCCAAATGTCATGATATATCCGTCGTATTCTGTCGCTACAACGTCATATGAGGTATCGTAATATTCCCATAAAAGCTGGGATGTATATGTAGGGATCACAACATCATCAATACCACAGCTGCTCAGGAATTCCTGTGCAAGAGAAACTGCCTCGTCCTGTGTAAATGTACAGCTGTTCGGCATACTTTCATCTACATCTTCATCACCATACTGCGCATCATATGCATAAACATATGTAGCGCCCTCATGTGGCTTATAATTTATAAGTCCTTCGGACGGATAATAGGACAATTCAAAATTTGCTCCCAGACCCTCTTCCGAATCTGAAAATGAAAGCATATATTCATAATCACCGATATTACCTATAAAATCTGTTGCACTGTAATCACCCGCACCTGTACGTTCGTCTGTTGCATTCGTCATCTCATCTTCCAGATAAGATATATATTCATTACAATAGCTCTCCGTCTCTGTGTCTCCCGATGCCTTTGCCTCTTCTAACATTGCCTGAAAGGAGTCAATCTGCGACTGAAGATCACTCTTTGTCTGATGTTCCCAGTCATATACATAGATTCCTTTTGATTTATCAAACACTGCCTCGCAAACTTTCTGCTTATATGCATTATCAAATGTATTACTTTTATAGTTAATGATGGACATACTGTCAGATGACGGAATACTTATATCGTCATCTTTTATCTTAATACTCTTTAATCCGGAATCACCGACCTCAATATCTCCCTCATAAGATTCAGGAATTCCCAGACGTGAAGCAAGCGCACCACTATCTCCCGAACCACTGTTTTCACTGCTGCCGTCTCCATCCACATCATAATCCACCTTTTTATTACAGCCGGAAAAAACGGTTGCTGCTGACAATGCTGTTACTAAAAGCAGAGCTGTCATTTTTGTGAACTTTTTCTTTCTCATGATTTCCTCCTAGAAATTTTCAGACTATACACTGATTTTATTCAATTAAACAAGGTTATTATAATCGAGTGAATATTTAATAGCAAGAAAAAACACGCATAAAAAAACGAAAATACTGTGAACACACAATATTTTCGCCTTTATTTCAATTATTTTTATTCTTTTGATATTACAACTTTTCCGTCAACAACCTGAATCTTTACTTTATTTGTGTCAATTCCTGCTGCCTCCAGAATATCATCACTGATCTGAACACGATGCGCTTTATCCAGAACTGAATATTCTTCATGAGAATCTGATCCGTTGAAATTAACGCCTTCCATGTCATTAATTCTTTTCCGATAGTCCTCTTTCATAATCTTCTCTGTACTGATCTTGCCATCAGCGATCATAACCACTCGGCTTACCTTATTTGCCAGACTGATATCATGTGTTACTATGATAACCGTAATACCAAGCTCCTCATTCAGTTTCCGGAACAGATCCTGTATCATATCCGATGTCTTGGAATCGACTGCACCTGTCGGCTCATCTGCCAGAAGTATCTTCGGGTCATTTGCAAGTGCGATCGCGATCGCAACTCGCTGCTGCTCACCACCGGACATCTGAGACGGATAAGAATTCACCTTTTCCTTCAATCCCACTTTACATAACAGATCATATGCTTTCTTTTCTCTGTCTGCTTTATTATCTTTGTCAAAATACATCGGAACCTGAACATTCTCAAGTGCTGTCATATAAGGAAGCAGGTTTCTGGAATTCTTCTGCCATACAAAACCAACCGTATGCTTTCTGTATTCCACCAATTCCTTATCAGTCATGGCAAACAGATCCTTACCATCTACATACAGCTTACCCGCCGTAGGACGTTCCAGACCGCCGATCATATTTAACAGCGTTGATTTACCGCTACCGGATTTACCGATAACCGCCATCAGCTCACCTTTTTTGATTGTAAGCTCCAATCCCTGAAGTGCCATAACCTCAACTTCATCTGTCTTGTAGATCTTAACCAAACTGTCACAATCAATGATATTATCAGATTCCACAGAATCTGTATCAGTCCCAGCTGCCTCTGATGCTTCTGTATCCGTTTCAGCATCTGCTGCCGGCTTCTCCATTGTCTCGTCATTTTCTGCAGTTTCATACATTTCCGTATCTGTTTCCTGCTTTTCGGCTGTATCATCAGCTAAGACTGTAAGGCTGTCATTCTTCTGTTCTTCCATATCCCGTTGAACATCTGTATTGTACTCATCTGTAGATACAGAATCAAGCATCTCCGCCCCAGATACATTCTTTTTTTCTTTCTTCTTAAATAATCCACTATGCTTTGCCAACGATCTCACCATCCTCTATCTCAAATACAACATCTCCGAGTTCCATCAGGTTTGGATCGTGGGTCGTCATAACAATGGTTATTCCCTCTTTTGCAACCAGATCCTTGAACAACCGCATAACATTCAATCCGGAAGCCGTATCAAGTGCTCCCGTCGGTTCATCTGCAAATATAACTTTTGGCTTATGAGCAACTGCCCTTGCTATAGCTACACGCTGCTGCTCACCACCGGACATCTGATTTGGCATATGATACATTCTGGAACTCAGTCCAACCATCTCCAGTACTTCGCGAATTCGTGAATCACGATTGCCTTCATACTCCGCCAAGCGGAGTCCGAAATCAACATTTTCGTATGCATTCATGATCGGAATCAACGCAACCGACTGAAATACAAATCCAATATCAAATCGTCTTAATTTCTCTTTATCCGCAACAGACATCTCTGACAGGTCATTATTTTCTATAATAACCTGTCCCTCCGTTGCATCATCAAGAGCACTCAGTATATTTAACAATGTCGTCTTACCAGAACCGGATCGACCTTTTAATATTGCAAGCTTGCCTTCAGGAATATCCAGATCAATTTCCTTAAGAGCATAAAATGGTTCGCCGTTTCCAACCGTAAAGCATCGTTTTATTCCTCTTGCAGTAATCATATCCATAGTTTAATCCTCCCCAAGCTTCAATGCCTGTGTAATGTTCATCTTCTTTAATATTGTACGAAGAACAATAAAACAGATAACAAACATTACTACAATAACGATTGTCAGTTTCAAAATATCAAACAGATTAACCGTTATACTTATCGCTATATTATGAGCCTCCGGCAAATATACAACAGCTACCAGCTTTACGAACAGTGCTGTTGCTGCAGCTCCGACTCCGTAACCGGCAAGACTTGCAAGTACGGAGCTGAACATCTGCTCATTGATCAGCATCTTATTGATCTCATGCATACTCATACCCATAGCACGGTAAATACCAAACAGAAGCTCTCTCTGCTTGATGGATGTGATCCAGTAGATCAGGAATCCGATCGTACAAAGAATGACTGCAACTAAAAAGCTCAATGAGAATAAACCATTTGTGATCAGAACCAATGGGGATTCCAGCATGTCTCTGACATCCTGATCAACACTTTCATAACTGTTCAACTGAATATCCTGCTTCTGTACTGCATTAACGGCTTCTTTATAATCATGCCCTGCTGTGAGTCTTCCCCATACCTGATATGGTGTCAACCCAAATGATCCAACTACATATGCATAATTGGCAACAACCAGATAACGCTCATTTTCGACGATCTTACCACTGCTGTCTTTTTCATATGTATATTGATTGAAGCCCGGCCATGCATCAACAATCGCACAGATCGGACCACTTGCCGAACCAAGCTCTACATCTTCGCGTCCTTTGATATCGCTGTATCTCGTATACTTGATATTATCTCCGATCGACAGATCATATTTTTTTGCCAGATTAGATGAAATAATTACACCATTTGAAACAGTCGCTATGCTGTTCAGGTAATTAAACCAGTGTTTATCATTAAGACCGGATTTCAATTCTGCGGTCTCACCAAATTCTTTTGTATTAATACCCATCATAACAGAACCTGACAATTCTGAACCGGCAACGTTAATTGATACATTATCATCATAAATAACACGCGTCAGATCGGAGCAAATACCCGAAAGGCTTTCTGTATATCTCTCATAATCCGGTTCCTCATAATACCAGTGGCTCTGCTTATCCTTATCCAGATATGCACCGGCTTTCCAGCGTTCCTTCAAGATCAGATCCGTTCCCATATTATATTCGATACGTTCCTGATTATTTTCATTGATCGTTCTTGCCATATTCGAATTGAACATACCCATAGCGATCGTCATTACAAGAAATACAGAGATAAAGCCCTGTTTCTTAACCGTTCTTGTAATCTGAAGGAAAGACGCATATACTGCCGGAGACCACTTCTTCTTACCTACGAAATAGATGAACTTAATCAGATATTTAATCAGACGAAGCACCAGAAGACCTACCGCGAAAATAAACAGTGAGGAATTCAGGAAGATCAATGGATCCGGCTTCTTACCGGCTAAAATATTAAGTGCAATATCACTTTTCTGTTTATTGTAGTTGTACAGCAGATATACCGATACCGCTACCAGGATCACATCGAGAAATGCTTTCTCCCAGAACGGTTTGGTACTGATCTTGCCCATTTTGCTCTTTTGTTCTACGATCGAGTTCTTTGCATATTTCAAAACCGGAAGTGTCACAAACAGAACTGCCACCAAAGCTGCAACGAAACTGTATAACAACATTCCCCATGTCAGTTTATAGAAATGAGTATCACCAAACGTAAATTTCAGGAAGGATGTTGCACTTGCACATAACTTACATAACAGATAACCGATCGGAATACCTATTACAATTGCGATTCCTGAAAGAATTGCCGATTGTCCGAAATATATTCCAAGGATCTGTCTGGTACTTGTACCTCTGCTCTTCAACATGGCGATCTCGCCATCTTCCATTTCAAGTATCTGACTGGATACCATATAGATAAATGCCAGCAATAATACAATGATCGGAAGCTCCAGTACCCATATGATGATCATTATAGAAGTTGCATCATCCTGATACTCTGCGAGGATACTGCTGAAATTCTGTGTAAAATTACCATCTGCCTTCGAAAAAGCACTCAGGTAATAACGAATATCCGCTGCATTTGAATGATCGATATATGCATAATCAAGCATATCCGAATTCGTATAATATACAGTAAGTATATTATATTTCCGGATCATCTCATCAAAGGATGCCTTATCGGTAAACATCATTTTGTCAAAATCTGCCGGAGTCTCTTTCCAGTAAATATCACTTTCATCCGATGGTTCAAAAATACCAACGATCGTACATTTCAAAGTATTACCATCCGAATCGGTAAGCTTGTCAATAGATACTACCTCACCAACGACCAGATTATATGTGTCCATATCCTGCTGTGTCATCAAAACCGGATAAGTTCCTTCTTCTACCTTTCCGTTTTCCAGATCATCTCCAAATGCTACATTGATATGTTCCTCCATATCAGGCATATAGTTAATACTGAAAAATCTTCTGGAACCGAGGCTGGTCGTTGCATATGTCCCTTCAATAAACATACGGATCTGTCTGCTTAAAACCGGTACATCGATATAACTGAGCCATTTTTTCTCATAAGCACTTACTCTTGCTTCTACTGCATCTGAGTCCGGATATTCCTTTGTATCACAGGATCCTCCTCTTCCGATCACCGCCGAATATACATTGTTATCTTCTATCGCAGCGTCAAATTTCGATGATAATGTCATATCCATAGCACCGTTTTTGAACATCGGATTACAGGATGCTACTGCAACCAGAAGTACAATACCAAGAAGAAGACATGCATTGAGCCATTTCTTGTTTAATAACTTATGTCCTAAAAATTTAAACATTCCTCTTCTCCTTTCTACTCCTCTGAATCATCCTTCGATTTCTTCGATGTATTCTTACCTTCGTCCTCTATCGCACTCTTGATAATAACATCGCCTTCCGAAAGTCCTGTCAGTATACATACTTCCGTCTGTGTCTCATCTCCGAGAGTAACATATTGTTTTACGATTTCATCGCCTTCAAGTTTCCATACATATTTGTATTGTTTTCCGGATGTCTTATTCTGCTCTTCATAGACCAGGTTTCGCGGAATCGTTACAATACTGTCGAGTGACAGCTGAGCATAATTTACAAAATAGCCTTTTGGTGAGTCATAGAATTTTTCATCATCCACCTTGATATAGTATCTTGTTTCATCTGATGAAGCACTGCTTGTTACATATACTTCACCATCAATTGTTGTTACATATGCTTTCTGTGAATCCGCTGTTGCTCCGATACATCTTCCTGTATACTTATCGCTGTCATCCTTCTGGTTAACCAAAGTTATTTCCTGATTGATCAAAAGCTTTGCATTTGCATCGCCTGATCCGCCATCGGAATCATCGCCGCCGCTGTTATTTCTTCTGCTGTTTCCGCTGTTATCCTTTAACGACAGAGACATCATTTTAGACTCATTACTTCCTATACTGACAACCTTGTCGCCCTCCTGCAGCTGGTAACCGGTACTTACATATACATTCTGAACAACACCATCACTATCTGCATATACACTGATATTGCCTTTTCCGTCATTATTCTCATTCAGCTTATCCCGTTTTGCAATCAACGGATTTACAGTTGCATTATAGTTGATCTTTGCAAGCTGTTCATTATATTTCGCTACTTCTATCTGACATGACAACTGTTCAACCATATAAAGGGTATTTTCACCATCTGCATCACCCGGGGTTGCTGCCTGCTGCTTTTTCTTACCTGATTTATATTCGTTGATCTGTTTTCTGAGATCTGAAATCTGTTCCTCATATCCTGATATATTAGAATCATATTCCGTCTTTGCATCCGTAATCTGACCATTCAGCTCTAAAAGCTCTGCGCTTCCTCCACCACTGTCAACTGTAAATAACAGATCACCTTTCTTGACCTCCTGTCCTTCTGCCAGATCAAATTTGGTAAAATAACCCTCTACCGGTGATGAATATGTTACCTGATTAGTGTCCACCATCTTATAGGATCTGCTGGTTCCTGTTTTTTTGAAATTATTTAATTTGATATCATACGTTGTGTAATCGCTTGGTATGGCCGAATCAGAATCGTAATAAACAAGCTCTCCCTCTGATAAGCCGCTTACTACTTCTGTATAATTATCATCTGATGCACCGATCTTAATATCACGTCTCTCTTTATCACTGCTTTCTGTCTTCACATATACGAAATTCTTATCTCCATCCTGATACAGAGAATCGTTTCCGACAACAAGAACCTGAGATGCATCCGAAGTACTGAAATAAAGAGGTGTAACAGTTCCGGTTTTCAGGATTTTCTTATTATCCGCACCTTTTAGTTTGAATCTGACGTATGGAAGCTTGGATGCACTCTGTGCTGCTGCAATCTCCTGGTTGGTATAACTGTATTCTTCCAGATCATATCGTTTACCGTCGATCATCGTATACATTGTATTATAAACTGCCGCATACCCGTCTTTTGTGATCTGTTCTCCGGTAATCTCAATATATGGATCGTTATAATCTGAAATAATTACAACATTTTCACCGCCTGCAGCAGTTTCGCTGTTTTCATCTGATCCTGACAGATTCTTTGCATATGTAACATAACCGCTCTGGTTTGCCACTAATTTACTGTCAGTTGCAAGTGATTCTTTTTCCTTAATCTGCTGATTAAGTTTTTTCACCTGATATTTATACAGCAGATTATCATAGCGGTTATTTTCTGCATTTACAGCCTTTGCACTCTGATATTCTTTGGCTCCTGCCGTATCTCCTGCCTCTTCACAGGCCTTTATCTTATAATCATTTTCTTTCTGTGTCTGCTCATATATCTTTTCATTAATAGTGTGTGTCTGCTCCTGTGTAGATAATGAAGCCTTTAAATCATCAATTCCTGATGTGGTCTCATCATCATCTGCTTCAGCAAGTACAGTCCCTTTTTCAACATAATCTCCGACATTCACATAGATCTTCGAAATTGTCACAGAGGACTTATAGAAATAGCAATAATCCGTTGGAACTACAGAACCATTCTTTATGATTTTCTTACCAACATCTCCTTTTGATACCGGACGATATGCTTCATTGGTCGATACCGGATCCAACAATTCGGGTGCTTTCTCCGGTTTCTTGCCACAGGAAGTCACACACAACATCAGTGCCATAGATAACGCTACCAGTCGGGCTCCGTAAGATTTTCTTTTATAATTCATATTTATCTTTCTCAATTTATCGTCACCTGCTCTCCTGCTGTTAATCCTGATTTAATAATCGTGGATCCATCTACGGTCTCACCAACTGTTACATCTACTGCCAAACGATAACCATCATCATTAATTGTGTATACATAATACTGGCCTTCTGACTTTTCACATACTGCCTTTTCAGGAACATATACTACATTTTTAATTACCGGTTTATGAATAGTCATCGTTAGTTTATTATCTTCGGATATACCTGCCATATTGTCTACAGGCTCAAAAAGGATTGTTTGCATATCTTTTCCGGTCGCATCATCTGTATATTTCTTAACATCAATAACTTTCATATTGTATTTTGCGACCTCATAATCTGCCTCGTATTCATCTCCAACCTTAAATTCATACGTATCATCTGTAGTTACTGTATAATTTGAGGATCCTGATGCCACCGTTATCAAATTGGACGCGGAATTTGCATATCCATATCCCAGACTGTCGTCAACATAGGTCACTGTTCCGTCCTTTTCCGCAATCAGGCAGTAATCCTTCATCTTCTCATTCTGCTCTTTAATATATGTATCTGCAATTGTCAGATCTTCTTTCAGGCTTTCAATATCATCTGAATAATCTTCCGATCCATCAATCTGCATCAATTTCTGATAATGTTCGATTAAAAGCTGTTTTTCTTCCTTTTCTGTTGTATATTCATCAATCGTCTGCTGAATCTCATCTGCCTTAAACTGTACCATGATATCACCGGCTTTTACACGATCACCTTTTGCCACATTTACTTTTTCAACTTTATAATCATCCTGTTGAACTTTATATGACTTTGTTTCATATTTATCCGGGGAAAGATCTAACTCCAGAACAGGAGCAATGTCACCCGACTGAACTGTAGCTGTATCATATCCTACCTTGGTATATTCATCAATATGGATCGATGGCTTACTGCTTTCTGCCTTCCTGCTGCTACATCCACTGAGAAGGGCTGCAACCATGCTGGCACATAATATATATGTCATACCCTTTTTTATATGTTTTCGCATTGTTTCCTCCTTATTACACATCATTATTATGTATCTGTTTATTTTTATTTAAGAAAAAACCATTGTAATTTTACTCTGTCTTCCTGCTTTATTCAAGCAATGTATCAGCATATTAAACAATCTTAAGGTTTTCTGTATAATATTGTCATTACTTAATATTACAGTCTTCTGCTTTGGTATTATAAAAAAGAAATGTATCATATTTGCATCTTATAATTTTCTTTTTGCACATACATATCGGAAGTAGTATAGCATATAAATATGTCCATTTTGTGGTGAAAAGTCCTGTCATACTGCGTGTGTTTTAATTTTTTGAAAAAAAATGAAAAAACTTGTTGACATTTATATAGCACAGTGGTATTATCTTACTTGCGTCGGCGGTAAGCCGTACGGAATAAGACATGCGGGAGTGCTGGAATTGGCAGACAGGCTAGACTAAGGATCTAGTGCTGGAAACGGCGTGTGGGTTCAAGTCCCATCTCCCGCATCTTTATTTTTAGAAAACCTTTGAGGTTTTCTTTTTTTATGTCCACAAAAGCCTGATGCCGGAAGTTTTGCTTCTAATGTCAAGATTTTGTCTGTAGATATATCTTTATGTAGCAGACCTTTTCTTACATCGGTCCTTAACGATCCACCGTCAGGGGGGAGTTTAGTACCGTTATGTAAGAAACAGAGTGAAAGCGTTCTGCGGAATAAATGATATATCTACAGACAAAATCCCTGACGCGGATACAGCTTCCGACATCAGGGATTTTTCCATCTCAAATTTTTATCATATTGGTAAGTTTCTTTTCTACGTCTTCTAACAGATGTGCCTTAAATGCACTGTAGTACTCATGTGTAAACTGTGTATAAAGGAATTTGTTCCACAGATTACTGCAATATGTACTGTCAAAATCGTAGTAAGAGTCTGTGTACATCATTCCGTTGCTGTATCTGGTCACATCCAGATATGGCTCTTTTCCTGCATAATTCAATCTCATTACCAGATTCTTCTGTTCGCTGCAGCATGCGAATGTCTCTAAAAACATCTTCATCTGCTCTCTTGTTACTCGTTCTACAAACATAATATGTCACCCTCCATGTCCCATAAATTAGCTCAATATATAGTTCTATTATAGTATGAACAGGACAACTATGTAAAGGCAATTATGTCGATGTCCGCCTATTATTTATGATCTTTAAAATAACGGATCACTTGTCAAGGCAAACTTTCTGATAACGCAAAAACAGACCATAACCATCTTCTTCCGAAAATCATCATGATCTGTTTTTATCTGCTTATATTAAATTAAGCAAGCTTTTCCTTTGCAACAGCAACAAGCTTCGCAAATCCTTCAGGATCACTGATAGCCATCTCTGAAAGCATCTTTCTGTTGATGTCTACACCTGCAAGCTTTAAGCCGTGCATTAATTTGCTGTATGAAATATCATTCATTCTTGCAGCAGCATTGATACGAGCGATCCATAACTGTCTGAATTCTCTCTTTCTCTGCTTTCTGCCAGCATATGAACTTGTTAAAGCTCTCATAACTGACTGCTTTGCTACTCTATACTGCTTTGATCTGGCTCCTCTGTAACCTTTAGCCAGCTTAAGTGTTCTGTTATGTTTTTTCTTAGCGCCAACGCCGCCTTTTACTCTTGCCATTCTCTAGTTCCTCCTGATTTATTAGATATAAGGTAAAATCTTCTTCATTACCTTTTCATTTGTTGAATCTGTCATTGTTAATTTTCTAAGATTTCTCTTTCTCTTAGTTGTCTTCTTTGTTAAGATATGGCTCTTGTAAGCCTTGCTTCTCTTAAGACCGCCGTTAGCTGTTTTCTTGAAACGCTTAGCTGCTGCTCTTTTTGTCTTTAATTTAGCCATGTGTGTATTTCCTCCTTAATATATGTCATATTGTAAATTAACGTTTTTCAGTTAAAAACATTATCATACTTCTTCCTTCAAACTTGGCAGGCTTATCGATGACCGCGATGTCTGAAAGCTTCTCGGCAAATTCATCAAGAATGCCCTTTGTCTGTTCTACATGGGCAAGCTCTCTACCTCTGAAACGAAGTGTAACCTTTACTTTATCGCCATGTGTCAGGAACTTTCTTGCCTGATTTACTTTTGTATTCAAGTCGTTAGTATCAATGTTTGGAGATAAACGAACTTCCTTGATCTCCATTGTCTTCTGTTTCTTTCTGGCTTCTTTCTCCTTACGAGCAAGCTCATAACGGTACTTACCATAATCAATAATCTTGCATACAGGTGGTTTTGCCTGTGGAGCGATCTTAACCAGATCAAGCTCTGCTTCCTTTGCAAGCTTCAGTGCATCTCTGGAGGACATAATTCCGATCACCTGACCATCCTCGCCGATCACGCGCACTTCTCTGTCTCTAATCTGTTCGTTAATCATTAATTCGCTAATGACTTTTTACCTCCATTGCATAAAAAATAGTGGACAGCGCAAACCATCCACTATTATATATAAGTACATATTATAATCTACTTAGATATGAACCCGAGTCACTGTTCTTCGTGCTAAGGTGAGAGTGGATACTCTGCTTTCTTGTCTGTCTCTGCTAAACAGCTTCTACAGGTTAGCATATATATGTGCAAATGTCAAGAATTTTTTTACTGTATCCAGCAACTTTTTAATGCTCGCTCTCTTCCGCTTCGATCGGGATAAATACCCGGTCATGGGAGATTGCGGCATCTGCATCCTCCGGCTTTGCAGAACGCTTACGGGCTTCTTCTGCGAAATACATCTGGGAATCCAGCTTTACCTTGCCGCGAAGATCCTGCTTCTCGTAACTGCCATCCGGCTGCATGATGTGAGCCTTTAAAGTATCGGCAAGCTGGATCTTTAAGATGTCCTTGATCCGTTTCTTCAGATCAGGATCTTCTACCGGGAAGGTGATCTCGACACGCTTGTCAAGGTTTCTCGGCATCCAGTCCGCACTACCCATATAGATATCTTCAAATCCATCATTATAGAAATAGAAGATTCTGGAATGTTCCAGGAAATTACCAACGATCGAACGAACCGATATGTTCTCGCTGAGTCCCGGCACACCTGCTTTGATACAGCAGATACCGCGGACGATCAGATCGATCTTAACACCGGCAGCCGATGCATCATATAAGGCTTCCATCACCTTCGGATCACAAAGAGAATTCATCTTAGCAATGATCCGTGCCTTCTTACCCTGTCTGGCATTTTCCGCTTCACGGTTAATAAGCATCAGAAATTTATCCTTTAACCAGATAGGTGCAACTGCCAGTTTGTTCCATTTTCTTGGCTCTGAATATCCGGACAGCATATTAAATACTGCCGTTGCATCTTCGCCGATCGGGTCTGAACAGGTCAGGAGTCCCATATCTGTATATAACTTTGCTGTCTGATCGTTATAATTACCGGTACCAAGATGTACATAACGCTTGATACCATCTTCTTCTCTTCTGACAACCAGTGCGATCTTGGAATGAGTCTTAAGTCCGACCAGGCCATAGATAACATGGCAACCGGCTTTCTCAAGCTTTTTCGCCCATGCAATATTGTTTTCCTCATCGAATCTTGCCTTTAACTCAACCAGAACAGTTACCTGCTTGCCATTCTCCGCAGCCTGCTCTAACGCTGCTATGATCGGTGAATTGCCACTGACACGATATAAGGTCTGCTTGATCGCAAGTACATTTGGATCGACTGCTGCCTGACGGATAAATTCAATAACCGGCGTGAACTCATAATATGGATGGAACAACAGACGGTCATGCTTCTTGATCTTATCAAATATATTGCTGTAGTCACCATTTGAAAATGCTGGCTGTGGAACATATTTCTCATATTTCAGATGATCAAAGCCCGGCAGGCCATTTACTTTCATAAGGAAGGTAAGGTCAAGCGGTCCGTTTATCTTATATACAACACGATCAACCACATCCAGATGCTTCTTTAATTCTTTTAACAGCTTCTTATCCATCGTATCTTCTACTTCCAGACGGATAACCTCACCCCACTGGCGCTGCTTTAACTGCTTCTCGATCTCCTTTAACAGATCGGCTGTCTCTTCCTCATCAATTGAGAAATCCGCATTACGCATAATACGATATGGATGTGCACATACGATATCATAGCTTAAGAACAGCTTATCCAGATTCTTCTCGATCACTTCTTCAAGCAAGATGATCTCTGTCATGCCCTGTCGCTCAGATGGCAGAATGATCACTCTTGGAAGTACAGATGGAACCTGAACGGTCGCAATATCTGTAACGTCTTTCTTCTTATCATAGATCAGCGCACCGATATTTAAAGATTTATTTCTTACAAGAGGAAACGGTCTGGAAGAATCCACTGCCATCGGTGTTAATACCGGATAGATATCCCGCTCGAATAATTTATCTACATATCTGGACTGTTCCGGTGTCAGATCTTCATAATGTCTGACGATCTTCAGTCCATTTGCCTCTAATAACGGAACCAGAGAACGATTATAGGTCTGATACTGATTCTTCATGAATTCCTTTGTTGCAGGAATCAGCTCATCAAGCTGTTCTTCCGGTGTCATTCCGGCGATATCCTTCTTCGTATATCCCGCATTCTTCATATCCTTTAAGGATGCGATACGCACCATAAAAAACTCATCCAGATTGGATGCTGTGATGCTTAGGAACTTGATCCGTTCAAATATCGGAATATTCTTATCCTTCGCTTCACTCAGGCATCTTTTATCAAATTCCAACCAGGACAGTTCCCGGTTGTAAAATAAATTCTTATCGCTCATTTATATGCCCCTCCTTTGTTTCAATACTACTTTTACACCATAGACCTTTTCAAATAAGATATTATTCGTTTTAAACATGCCTGCTTCAAGTGTAATATCCTCCAGCGTATCTGTATAGATCACCAGTGTATTGTCATGTAATGAAATCCTGAGATTTGTAATCTTCTGTTTATAGCTCTTATCAAGCACATCTGCCAGTCGAAGGATAGCGGTAAGCTTGGCCACCTTCATATAATCTGCCGATCCGATCCGCCCGGATGCCCTTAATTCCGACGGAAGGTAAAATCCATTATAATAAACCGCATTTGCGATCTCCTCTCTCTCTTTATGAGAAAGTCCAAGGATTTCCGTCGCCATCACGATATGATAAGAGATCAGGGATACATCCTTCATATTTACAAATTTACCACAGTTATGCAGGATCGCCGCGATCTGTAACTGCAACCGTTCCCGTTTACCAAGTCCGTGTAATTTTCGTATGCTGTCAAATATTGCAAGTGCATTATCCGATACATTCTGGACATGCGCACGATTTACTTTATATTTCTTTGCAATCGTATTCACAGATGCAAGAATATCCTGATCAAAATTCTTGTCCATCAGGAAGGTTCCCTGCTTATCCATATAGTCGGCAATAATACCATCACAGAAGATCACGTTCGGAGTCAGGATCTCCTCTGCCCTGGAATTATCCAGAAATGACTGATAAATAATCGCCATCGGAAGCATCAGGGTGGCACGCTCATATGGAATACCATATCGTTCCGCCAGATCTTCCGGTTTTATGTCAACTACCCGTTTATAGAGAATGCGGAATTGTTCTCTCGATATACTGTTCGCAATCGAAAGCTCCGGACCAACTTTTTTCAGGTTGTTGATACCATCACCGATTGCAATAATACTCTTAATATCTTTATCATTTAAAAACAGATTTCTGAATTCTATGATCGCATTTGATGCGTACTCTTCCATCAGTGTTTCAAGATCTACCGTATCGGAACCGAACCGGGTCAGATAATCACGGATTCGGACTGCACCGATCGGAAGATTCTGTGTCTGTACCAGATTTCTTCTGTCAAAGATCGAAATCTGTAAGCTTCCGGCTCCGATATCAAGCAATGCGTTATTCTTATGAGTTGCCACATCCACATCCATCCCGGTTGCCACGAATGCTTTATAATTCATAAAACGTTGTTCTGAATTACTGAGTATCTGCACATCAAAATCCGTACACATCTTAATTCTCTCAATGATCATAGAAGCATTCTCCGCTTCTCTGACCGCACTGGATGCATATGCCCTGTAATCAGATACATCGTATTCCTTCATCTTTCTCCGGAATTTAATCAACGTGTCACACAGCTTATTCAAATTATTTTCTTCGATATATCCTTTGTTATAGGTATCACTTCCAAGCTCAATGATCGTTTTTACGGTATCAAGCTCCCTCGCACCCTTTCTTGGTGTGATCTCGCAGATCTTCATTGATATCTCATTAGAACCTACATTGATCGCGGCAAATGTCTTTCCTGCCATACTTTCATACACCTCACTTCTTTTTTACACCCCTAATATGTACCGATCAGACGAAAATCCATCGCATCTTCACAGATTCCCTGTAATGCATGTCTTGTTCTTGAATCTAACAGACTGCCTTCCATTGTAACAAAAAAGGCATATTCCCATTTTCTACCGGTAAGCGGTCTTGATTCGATGCTTGTCATATTAATTCCGTTCAGATTTATATGGCTCAATATATTGTAAAGTGTACCACTTTCATCCGGCAAGGAAAAGCGGATACTTATATTTTCAGCCTTTTCCACAAAGATTTTCTGTTTTGACAGGATTATAAAACGTGTCGTATTGTTGTCATTGTTCACAATGTCCTTTGCAAGGATCTGAAGTCCATAAAGCTCTGCTGCAAGCTCACTTGCAATCGCTGCCTGTGTCTTATCTCCTTCTTCAATAACCTTGACCGCCGCTACTGCCGTATTTGCAACACTGCACTGCTTCCACGGCTTCCGGCTCAGATAATTCGCGCACTGAAGCAAACCCTGTGTGTGTGAATATACGGTTTTGATCCGGGAAAGGTCACTGCCCGGCACACCCATTAATGCATGTGCTACATGAACCTCTTCTTCGCCGACGATGGTCACATCATTATTTCCCACCATGTCATAGATTCCATTTACAAATCCGGCTGAAGAATTCTCGATCGGAAGTACACCATAGTCTGCCTTGCCGTTCTTCACCATCTCGATCACATCTCCGAAATCCGGCACATTAATATTCTGGATCTCTTTTCCGAAGAACCTGAACATTGCCTGTTGGCTGTATGCTCCCGGAACCCCCTGATAACAGACAACAGTGTCCTTATCTACTTCTAATTTCTTCACACAGGTAAAATCCTTCATTCCATCACAAACAACCTGAGAGCTGTCATTCGTCAGCTTCTTATTCTCATCTGCCATACCTGCCAGAATCTTATCTCTTGTCTTTACAAGAGAAGCAATCTGTGCTTCTACTGTCCGTAAATCTTCCATATTATATTTATCCATTGTTTTATCTGCTCCAAATACAGGACATTCCGCCTGCAGTCTTTCTATAATATTGATATTGTCTTCAAAATTATGCAATACGATCAAATGCACATGCTCATTCATTTTTCCCGGTTTATTCTTCGTTCCGTTCCAGCTCGTCAAGCAGCTCCCGGATTGTCCTGCCATTGACCGGATGTCTCTTATAGCCTGCTATATTGGACAACGGCTCTAATACAAATTCCCGCTTGCACATCTCTATATGTGGGATATGGAGATTCTCCTCATCACAGACAAGATCATCATACAAAAGAATATCGATATCCAGTGTTCGTGGTCCCCAGTGGATAAGGCGTTCTCTTCCGGCATCCTTCTCAATCGCATTGATCAGATGTAACAGTTCATCCGGTGAATGAAGTGTCTCCACCTCGATACAGCCATTTAAGAAATTATCCTGTTCCACGCCACCATATGGCTCTGTCTCGATGAAATCGGAAACCTTTGTCACCTTGGTATATTCATCTTTATTTAATTCATCAATCGCAAAATCGAGATAGGATTCCCGGTCGCCCATATTCGAACCAAGTCCCAGATAAGCAATGTGTCTCTTTCTTCGTATCTTTACTGACACTGTCTGAAGAGGCATCAATACCGGTGCCCATGGTTTCTCAACCTCTACTTCAACCTCTGACATCGTCGGATATGACAGAAGGATATTCGCCGCTACTTCTTCTGCGACTGCTTCGATCAGCTTATACGTATGCTCTTTCATCGTCTTTTCAACCAGATTACAGATAGCTCCATAATCAATAGACAGCTTCAGATCATCCCGGATCCCTGCCGCCCTTGTCGATGTATACATATCAATATTAATTACAAATTTCTGTCCAAGCACATTTTCTTCTTTAAAAACCCCGTGATTGGCAAATATTTCCAGTCCTTTTATGCTGATTCTATCCATCCGACGCCTCCTGTCTGTTCTCCCTTTTACCAGATTAAACCTCATCTTTTTTATTTATGATTCAATGAAATTTTTCTTCTGTTCATTGAATCATTAAGTACTGCTTCATTTTCTCTTATTGACTGTATTAACTATGCATGATCGCCCATGCCATCTGAAGTGCGCGCGCATTTCCTTTTACATTATGCACACGGAAGAACCGGCACCCCTTCATAAGCCCCATGACCGATGTCGCGATCGTACCTTCTTCCCGCTCTGTAACCGGAAGATCAAGAGTCAGACCGATCATTGATTTTCTGGATGTGCCAAGAAGAACCGGCAGCTCCCATTTGTGCAAAAGCTCCAGATGATTCATCAAAGCAAGATTCTGTTCTAAGTTCTTTGCAAATCCGATTCCCGGATCTACCATGATCTTCTCCTTCTTCACACCTGCATTAAGTGCCATCTGAACAGATTCGTCCAGATCTTTAACAACGTCGTTTAAATAATCGGTATAATCCATTACCCTTCTGTTATGCATCAGACAACATGCCACATCATGTGCAGCAACGATATCTGCCATCCTTCCATCCCATTTAAAGCCCCAGATATCATTGATCAGATCTGCACCTGCCCGGATTCCGGCTTCCGCCACGCCAGCCTTATAGGTATCCAGTGAAATTACGGTATCAAATCGTTCCCGGATCGCCTCGATCACAGGAACAACACGACCAATCTCCTCATCATCTGAAATTAATGTATAACCGGGTCTGGTCGATTCTCCGCCTACATCTATAATATCTGCGCCATCCTTTATCATCTGCTCTGTGGCATACAATGCATCATCGAACTTATTATGTGTTCCTCCATCGGAGAAAGAATCCGGTGTCACATTCAAGATTCCCATTACGTATGGTTTTTCATTCAGTTTAAATTCTTTGTTCCCTATAATCATCAGTAGACCACTCCTTTGTTCTTTTCGTCTTCCTTCCAGTAACACTCGTCATAAACCTCACAGTCAAAACAACGTCTGGAAAGCTTGTCTGCCCTATATATCACATAGGAAAGCCCCTCTGCTTCCTTCCCTGTCGTATTATGTTTGCTGATTGCTTCTAGGATCAGCTCTGTTTCCTCACCGGAAAATCCGGTTGCCAGCAAAATACTCCGGCTGTTGCGGACACTTGCCAGATGATGTTCTTCGCTGGTCTGATAGCTGACCGCCCGTCCGATATCATGTAATAATGCTGCCGCATAGATAAGCTCCGGTTCCAGTCCCAGCTTCTCCTCCAGATTCATCAGCATTCCGATCCTTGCTACATCCAGACAATGATCAATCCCATGACAGCAGAATCTCCGCTCTTTCTCCGATCTCCTGATCTGCTCCATCCAGTCTTTATATTCTTCATTCGCTAATATTGCGTTGACTCTGTCCATCGTCATTTCTTCTCTGTAGTCCTCTCCTAGTTTATCGTACTACTTATCCGCGGTATCAGCGGTCCAATAAAAGATAATGAACCAAATACCACGATCACCGGCTCTGTCAATTCTTGTGCCAGTGTTTCCGCCTGTCTCTGCGCAGCAAACACATCCTCTGCCGTATCCACCGGCTTTCCGTATGAACGATAGCATTCTGCCAGAATCTCCTTATCAAGCGCCCGTGGATTATCCGGCGTTACCGTTATGATAAAACTTGCAAATGGTGCCATGATATCCACCATTTTCTCATACTCTTTATCTGCAAGAACACCACAGATATAGATCAACGGCCGCCCTGTAAAATATGCCCGGATATTCTCTCTGAGACTTCTCCATCCGCCTTCATTATGTGCTCCATCAATATAAGTCAAAGGCACATCCTTAATCTTCTGGAATCTGCCCTCCCACAACGTCTTTTTTAATCCGTTCTTTATACTCACATTTTTTAAATCAAACTGTTTTTTTATACAATTACAGACCTCAATTGCGGTTATACTGTTATAGATCTGATAGATTCCGGGAATCCCCAGCTCATACTCCTGTCCTTTATAACAAAACCTGCTTCCATGCAGATCTTCTGCTATGACCTGCAACTGGTCAGTATCTGCCATGATCGGCTCTATCTGCATTTTATCACATTTATCCAGCCATATCTGTCTTATCCCATCCTGCATCGGATATGCCACACACGGAACCTGTTCCCGAAGGATCCCCATCTTCTGTTCCAGAATTTCCTGCAATGTATCGCCAAGAAACTGCATATGATCTCTGCTGATGCTTGCAAGCACGGTACAAAGTGGCTGTTTCACCACATTTGTCGCATCGTTCTTTCCGCCCATTCCTGTTTCCAGTAATACGATATCGACCTTTTTCTTCACAAAATACAGAAATGCTACCGCAGTCTCAATCTCAAAAGCGGTAGGAACCGAAAGCCCGGCTTCCTCCATATCCTCGCAAACCGGGATCACGGTCTCCATGATCTGTGCAAATTCCGATTCTTTCATATAATGTCCATTTATCTGAAATCGTTCCAGATATGTAAAGATCGTTGGGGATATATAGCGTCCGACAACATACCCTGCATCTTCCAGAATATGCTCGACAAATGCGAATACAGAACCTTTTCCGTTTGTTCCGGCTATATGAACGACAGGAACCCGATCCTGTGGATTCCCCAGTCTTAAAAGTAGTTCTTTCACTGTCTCCGTTCCGTAGACACTGCCTCTTTTTCCCGCTTCTTTCATATATAGATATGCTTCTTCGTACGTCATTCTTTAGCCTCTTTACTTGATTATGTATAGATAAAATATAATGAACTATTTCTAATGTGTTCTATGTTGGATATGCGGTGTATCATCATCAATCGGAAGGATCTCATATCCATGTTCCTCTAATTGTTCAATCAGTGACGGCAGAGATTCCACTGTTTCATGACAGCAATCCAGATCATGCATCAATATGATCGTGTCATCATAATTTAATGCATCCTTCAATATATTCTTTACAAGCTGATCCGGTGTCTGTCCGGCAATCACCGCATCATTATTCAATGCATTCCAGTCAAAATACGTCAATCCTGCCGAATCCAGATAATCGATCAGGTCATTCACCGGTACCTGCGTAACACGGTTTGAACTTCCGCCCGGGAACCTGTAATACCGGCAGTCCACTCCTGTAACATCATACAATAATTTTCTTAATTCCTCAACATCATTCACGAAATTGTCATAGCTTGCATAGATCGTACTATATTCATGGGAATATGAATGGATTGCCAGTGTATGCCCTTCCTCCACGATCCGTTTGTACATGGGATAGTATCGTTCATTCCTTCCTATTACAAAGAACGTAGCTTTTATATCATATTCTTTTAAAATATCAAGGATCTCTCCGGTCTGATCGGACGGGCCGTCGTCAAAGGTCAGATATGCCCGTTTTCGTGTCACTGCCTTTGATGACATGGCAGCCACGCTGTCTGAATCCGGAAATTTATCTTTCTGATCGATAATGAATTTTCCTGTAAATAATAAAAATACAATCAGTGCAGCAACGAGAATTATATTCTGCCAGTAAACTGCAAAAAAGCGGTCACACTCTTTTAACGCTTCATTGTCTTTTATGTGAGATAAAACTGTTTTTATTTTTTTCCTCATTTTTATAAGATCTTCCGTTTTTTATACATCTATACTCCTGATCTGATATTTTTATTCGAATAAAAAACAGGAAATGTCAGATACTATTTTTATCAAATGGAAAAGGAGAATAAAAAAATGAAAAAATCATTTCTTTTATGTGCATGTCTGGTTATCATGGCATTTACCCTGACTGCATGCGGTGAGAAAAATAACCCTGAAACAACCGGTACAACAACCGGGAGCAGTACAGAGGACAGCAGTTCCACAGAAAATGGAAATAATTCAAACGGTACAGGTTCTGTAGGTAAGGATCTCGGTAACATGATCGATGATGCCGGAGATGTTGTAGATGATGCAGCAAAGGATGTATCCGATGCTCTGACCGGAAGCTATGATACTTATGACCATGCTTATAAGTATTTTATGGATCAGATTCCCGGTGACTCTAAGAACTATGAAGTCCGTAATAACGACAAGGACCTTACTGATTATAACTCCGGCAGCATGGGCTACCACTTTGAGCTTCATGACACCAGAAAATCTGACAACTCTAAGGTTGGTGACTTCTATGTAGATTCTACCTCCGGCAAGGTCTACAAGGCAGTCTCCGGCTCCGGCGTGTCCGAATTTGACTTCTCGACCTTGAAGTAGACCACCTTTAAAAAATGGAAGACAGGGTTACCTATTATTACGCAAGACGCTTTCGCTCTACCTTCGACGCAGTGGTACGTAAGGCTGCAAAGTACGCAGCCTAAGTACCAGCGCTCAGGCAGGCTTGCTTCATAACAGTAACCCTGTCTTCCATTTTCCCTACGGTATCAAAATTCAACAATCCTATTTTTTAAATATCTGTTGTTTTTATTTATATTTTTTTCGAGAATACAATGGTGGACTTGCTTTATCAGGACGATAAAAAGTAAGACGAACGAACCGGTCGATGGTTATACTATTATGTAGCAAGCCTATCCGAATGTCGGTCCTTGATGAGCTGTATAAACAGCGAATCTAGTACCGCTACATGAGGATAGAGTGCAAACGTCTTGCGTAATAATAGGTATAACCATCGACCAGTTCGTCCGTTTTAAGATTTATCGTCCTCTTTTTTGACAATTTCATGGGTGATGGGATTTACGACTACGCCCATCTCCTCTGCCATTTTGAGGTAGACATCCATCTCATGGTCTTTTCTCTGCTGTTCGCGTTTGCGGATAGCTTTTGACCGGATAATCTCCACGATACCGAATACGATCATACAGCATCCAAAGAAGATCATCACAGGGCTTAAGGTACCTATACACCCCTTTACCAGACAGATCGTTCCGATTCCGATCATGATGATTCCCATTACCAGATTAAACATTTAACTTTCCTTTCCTGTATAAAATGCATCTTTTCCTGCTTTTTCCATCATTTTGTCATACTGATCGTACATTTTCTGCACACTGTTTTCAAGTAAATAATAATGCCTGATATATGGGATCAGCAGGACAAACAGCGCTGCCGCTAACAGTAAGATCTGTATTTTTTCCGTTACCACAAAGGTCACACAACAGCCTACCGTAAGGATTGCAAATAAGATCGTCACAAGAAGATGGATCAAACGCTCATGCATGAAAAATTTGATCTGCACCAGATGTCTCCGCATCTCCTCATCAAAATCAACATCATCCCTTGCAAGCAGTTTATCTACATATACCAGATATTCTTTGATTCGTTTTGCCATATTCGATCACCTAACCCATATTTGCCTTATTCAGGAAATGATTCCATCCGGCAATTACCTTATCATAATAAAAGCTTACTATATAAGAATCTTCGTCAACATCAACGATCATCTGATAACACTTCTTATCTGCTTCCGGCTTACCACCATAGAAGATATAGTTCTCTTTGAACTTTCCAAATATCTTCTCATACTCATCTTCCGCAAGTTCCTGATCCGGAACTTCTTCTACCAGATTATCATTTGCATCATAATACTTATGACCTTCCAACAATACCGCTTCGATGACCGGATTCTTAAACCGTATCTCCATCTGATCGGAATATTTGTCTGTATAGTATTCGTTCTGAGAATTGTTATCCTTTACAACCGCACCTTCTACATAGAGTTCCAGCCATCTTGCCCGAAGCCCTTTAAGGGAAGCTGCTTCGCCATCTGTTTCCACTTCTCCAGCTCCGACAAGCTTCATTTCTTTGATCTGTGCATCCCGTAACTGAATGGTTTCTATCTCATTTGTACTCTTAAATTTCATATTTTATACACCGCCCTGAACAATTTTAACTGCCTATAACTATAAACTGTTTTTCATAGCTTGTAAATGGAATTTAAGACAGAAAAATAAGAGGAACCCGTCTTACAGGCTCCTCCTGTTTATCTAATTCAGCGCATCATAGCCGCTTTCCTTCGTACGGATCTTCATGGCGGTGCGGATCTCATAACTGAATATCTTGCCGTCTCCGACTTCTCCGGTGTATGCTGCCTTCTGGATCGCATCGATCGTCTTCTTCTCCCATTCTTCCGAAGAAACTACGATCTCAAATTTGATTTTCGGCTGCATAACGACATCAACCTCTGTACCACGTACCAGCTTCTTATATCCTCGCTGTGCACCACATCCCATTACCTGAGATACCGTAATACCATTTACATCGATCGCATTCAGTGCTTCCTTTACATCTTCAAATACTTCTTCTCGCACGATTGCTTCTATCTTGATCATCATATTCTCATTCTCCTTTCCGCAACTTCTATGAATCCAATCCGTTAAATGTCGGATATGCACTTTCTCCCTGTTCTGCGATATCCAGACCGATCTTTTCTTCCTTATCTGATACACGAAGCGGTGTGATCAGTCTTACAAGTCCAAGACAGATAAACGTTCCGACCACTGCAACTGCTATTGTCACAACGATACCGATCAACTGTGCAACAAAAAGGTGATAGTCTCCGAAGAACAGTCCATCCCATCTGGCAACGCTGTTGATCGAACTCTTACCAAATAATCCGGTCGCGATACCACCCCAGACACCACCGATACCATGACATCCAAAAGCATCGAGTGCATCATCTATTTTCAATTTCTTCTTCAATAAAGTAATCATACCACAACAGATCGGACTTACAAGTGCACCGATGACAAATGCAGACCAGATCGGAACAAAGCCTGCTCCCGGTGTGATCGCAACCAGCCCGACAACAAGACCGGTCGAAGCACCAACCAAGGTTGGCTTTCCATCTTTTATCACATCGATCAGCATCCATGACATCATGGCACTCGCACTTGCGATCGCTGAGGTTAAGAATGCATGAGCTGCAAGGCCATTTGCTCCGAGGGCACTTCCTGCATTGAAGCCGAACCATCCGAACCAGAGGATAAATGCGCCAAGAGCAACGAATGGAATGTTATGAATACGATAAGCAGTATTCTCATAACCTTTTCGTCTGCCAAGGATAATCGCAAATATCAATGCACTTACACCGGAGCTGATATGTACGACATTTCCGCCTGCAAAATCGACGGAACCGATCTCTGCAAGGAAACCGCCCTGTCCCCATACCATATGTGCCATCGGGTAGTAAACCAGAATCGACCAGAACATGATAAAGAAGAATAAAGCCTTAAACTTTACACGTCCGACTAATGATCCTGTGATCAGTGCCGGCGTGATCATTGCAAACATCATCTGAAATGCAATATATACAAAATGCGGAATATTGTCTGCATATGGTCCGGCCTCATTCATGGATATGCCATTTAACGCAAACCATCTGAGATCACCAATGATTCCTCCGTGATTTCCCCCAAAAGAAAGGGAGTAACCAAATAATATCCACATTACAACCGAAAGTCCCATAATAAAAGTACATGCCATCATCGTATTAACGACATTTTTCCTTCGCACCATTCCACCATAAAAGAAAGCAAGTCCCGGTGTCATAAAAAATACCAACGCTGTACAGATCAGCATAAAACCAGTATCACCAGTATTCATAACTATTTCCTCCATTTTTTTCTGAAATTCTTTTGAAATCTCCGGCAGGTGCGCATCCCCCGACAGGTTTCGCTTCACTTTTTTACAAAATTCCATGGTACTTTTTTTGTAAAACAGAAAAGACGCCGATCGAACGTATCTCGTTCAACTGACGTCTTTGTCTAAAGACATACTAGCAGACCTGATTTATTTTTTCAAGTATTTTTTACAAATCCTTTACCATTCTTTAGCCAGGACATCATTTTACCTGTTTTTCTAAAGCAGATTGTATTTGTTTGACTTTTTTCTCATATTACGCTATGATTTTTTAGTTATGTATTCTATTACGAAATTTAACGATTTTGTCCATGTTATGCATACGCAATAAAAAATTGGAGGATATTTAAATGTTTATGACAACTAACTTTTTCATCATGCTTGCAATCGTTGTCTACCTGGCGATCATGCTTGTGATCGGCTTTGTTTACAGCAAGCGTAACAACAGTACAGAAGATTTCTATCTTGGCGGCCGTAAGATGGGACCTCTCGTAACAGCCATGAGTGCTGAAGCAAGTGATATGTCAAGCTGGCTCCTGATGGGACTTCCGGGCGTTGCATATCTGTCCGGTATCTGTGATGCCGCATGGACTGCCATCGGTCTTGCCGTTGGTACATGGTTGAACTGGTTCTTCGTGTCCAGAAAACTCAGACGTTATTCAAATAATATCGGCGCGATCACTGTGCCTGATTTCTTTGCAAAACGATTCCATGATAAGAATAATGTTATCACAGCACTTTCTGCTCTTGTTATCATTATCTTCTTCATCCCTTACACAGCATCCGGTTTTGCTGCCTGTGGTAAGCTGTTCAACAGCTTATTCGGTATCAATTATCAGGTTGCCATGATGTTGTCCGCCCTGTTGATTGTTGGTTACACTATCACCGGTGGGTTCAATGCCGTATGTGTTACAGACCTTGTTCAGAGTATCGTTATGACCGGTGCACTTGCGATCGTTCTGATCTATGGAATCTCAAGCGCAGGTGGTTGGACAGCCGTTATGGACAACGCAGCCGCCCTTCCGGGTTATCTGTCTCTGACATCTACCTTTGATGTTGCCTCCGGTTCTGAAGTCAAATATAACTTTTTGACAATTTTCTCAACCGCAGCATGGGGACTCGGTTACTTTGGTATGCCTCATATCCTTGTCCGTTTCATGGCAATCGAGGATGAGAAAAAACTGGTACTTTCCCGCCGTATTGCCTCTGTATGGGTCGTGATCGCTATGACCGCAGGTGTTCTGATCGGTATTGTCGGTCTTGGTATGACCAAAGCAGGCGCACTTGAAACTCTGACCGGTTCAAACAGTGAAACTATTATCGTTCGTATCGCAGGTATCATCAGCCAGCATAATGCATTAACTGCTCTTATCGCAGGTATCATCCTTGCCGGTATCCTTGCCGCTACGATGTCTACCGCAGACAGTCAGATGCTTGCTGCTGCATCCGGTGTTTCACAGAATATAGTACATGATTTCTTAAAGATCAAGATTTCCGAGAAGACAAATCTTCTGATCGCACGTTTAACAATCGTTGGTATTGCAATCGTAAGTATCTTCCTTGCAAGAAATCCTAACTCCAGTGTATTCAAGATCGTTTCCTTCGCATGGGCAGGCTTCGGCGGTGCATTTGGTGCTGTTGTGCTTTGTTCTTTATTCTGGAAACGTTGTAATCTTGCAGGTGCGATCGCCGGTATCATATCCGGTGGTGCTACCGTATTTATCTGGAAGTATCTGATTCGTCCACTTGGAGGAATTCTTGATATCTACGAACTGCTTCCTGCATTTATCGTATCCCTGATCTTCATCATTGTGGTCAGCCTGCTTACAAAAGCTCCTGATGAAGAAATCGTCCGGGAGTTTGAAGCAGCCAGCCAAAAGGCGTAGGCAAATCTCCCCCCTTACGAAAAAGGAAGCCGCTATACATATTATTGCGCAAGTCGCTCTCGCTCTACCTTCGACGTAGCGGTACATAAGGTTGCAAAATACGCAACCTAAGTACCGACGCTCAGGCAGGCTTGCTTCATAATAGTATAGCGGTTTCTTTTTTCTTATGTATATTTTGAAGTAACTCACATATCCAAAATTACGGCTCTGTTATAGTTCACTATTATGAAGCAAGCCTGCCCGAATGTCGGTACTTAGTGAACTGCTGTAAGCAGTGAGCTTAGAACCGCTACATGAGGGTAGAGTGAGAGCGTCTTGCGCAATAATATGTGAACTATAACAGAGCCGTAATTGGATAAAGAAAATAAAGTTGATTTTATCTGCTTTTGTTATATAATCAGTGAGAAATAACTATTTTCGACAGGATGATTTTTATATGGCTGATTATATTACAACTTATACCGGGGATCATTTTGATCCGACTCTGCCGGAGGCAGAACATCTTCATATCGAGGACATCGCACACGCATTATCACTAATTTGTCGTGGAAATGGTCATGTAAAGACCTTCTTTTCCGTCGGCAGTCATTGTATCAACTGTGCAAAGGAAGCGGCTGCCCGTGGGTATTCCGACCGACTGGTGCTTGCCTGTCTGCTTCACGATGCAAGTGAAGCCTACCTGTCAGATGTTCCAAGACCTTTTAAGAAGCATCTTCCTGCATATAAAGATCTGGAACAGAATCTGTTAAATGTGATCTATACAAAATATCTGGGTTCTCCTCTGACAGAGGAAGAAGAACGCAGGATCAAATGCATCGACGACGACATGCTCTATTTCGATCTTCTCACTTTGCTAAATGAGCCATCGAACAGACCGGAGCCTGAGATTCACATCAACCTTTCTTATGAGGTTCGTTCGTTTGAGAATGTCGAACAGGAATATCTTCAGTTGTTTCATATACTGTATAAATAGTATTTATTTTTCCTCTTTCGGCAAAATGATATTTAAAAGAATTGCTACCATTGCTGCCGGTACAATTCCCGATCCGCCAAACACCAACTGTACCACCTCCGGTGTATGTACCAGAATTCCGGGATTAGCTCCCATTCCATATCCAACGCCCAGTGCTACTGATACAATGGAAAGATTTCTGGCATTCAACGGATTCTTCGTGATCAACTGAATACCACTGATTACAATTGACGAAAACATCATGACTGCTGCGCCACCTAGTACAGACTGTGGCATGATTGATACCAACGCAGCAAGCTTTGGGCATAAACCGCAAAGGACAAGGAAAATGGCTCCGGTTGCAAGAGCGAACCGGTTTACAACCTTTGTCATGGCTACCAATCCAACGTTCTGACTGAATGATGTATTTGGCAGGACACCAAATATCGCTGCAAATGAAGAACCCAGTCCGTCACACATAACACCGCCTGCAAGTTCTTTATCTGTTGCTTCTCTGCCCAATCCGCCTTCCATAACACCTGAAATATCTCCAACCGTCTCAACTGCAGTTACAATGAACATAATAAGAACCGGAAGAATCGCACGCAGATCGAAAACAGGTTTTACAGGCAAAAGCTTCGGAACCGCAAACCAGGAGGCTTCCGCAACTTTATCCCAGTTCAACACCCATGCCTTTGTATATTCTACACCATCTGCCGTCACTCCGGTTTTCGGCAAAACAAAGCCCATGATCATTGCTGCAATGTATCCGAAAATAATGCCAAATAAAATAGATGAAGAACTCAAAAAACCTTTTGTCGCATGTTTGAAAAACAAAATCGCAATAAGTACAAGCAACGCAAGTAACAGATTCTCAATGGAGCCAAAATCTTCTGCTTTATTTCCTCCACCAAAAGAATTGATACCTACCGAAATCAGACTTAATCCGATCGACATTACCACGGTACCGGTTACGACCGATGGAAAGAACTTACGAAGGGGCTTTAAGAAAAAGCCAAGCACTGTTTCAAAAAGACCACCTATAATAGATGCTCCCATGATCGCGCCATATGCCAGTATACCACCACCCATGGTTGCTGCTACACTGTTAAAGACACCTATAAATCCGGAAGATGTTCCCATTATGATCGGTACCCGGCCTCCTACCGGACCAATTCCGAACAACTGTACCAATGTCACAATTCCTGCGATCAGCATCGCATTCTGAAGCAAAGAAAGCTGTAGATCTGCGAACTCACCGCCTGCCAAGCCACATGCTCCTGTGATGATCAGAAGTGGAGTCAGGTTTCCTACAAACATTGCCAAAACATGCTGTAATCCTAACGGAATCGCCTGCGAAAGCGGCATCTTTCCATCCATCTGAAATGCTGTCTCAGACAGCTTAAATATTTTTTTCATTTGTGAATTCTCCTCATCTTTATTCTTTTTCATCCAACATGGACATCAGTATCTTTTCCGGAGTGATCGGAAGTTCTCTGTGCCATACGCCTGTTGCACGATAGATTGCATGTGCAATTGCAGGTGCAGGTGTATTGATCACTATCTCTCCTATAGACTTGGCTCCAAATGGGCCTGTCGGTTCATAACTGTGTTCAAATTCTACCTGAAGATGTCCCATATCAAGGCGGGTTGGAATCTTATACTGCATGAAACTGGATTCAATCGGACATCCTCTTTCATTGTAGGTGACATTCTCAAACAGTGTATGCCCGATTCCCTGTACGATGCCGCCTTCTGCCTGAATACGCGCCAACGCCGGATTGATAGGAATTCCACAGTCAACAACAGCTACATAATCCAGGATCTTTACCTCTCCTGTATATCGGTCTAACTCAATCTCAACCATACCGACCATATAAGGTGGAGGCGATACAGGTGAAGAATGGGAAACCGTTGCTACTGCTGCGATATCATTTGCAATCTGGTCTTTTACACTAATCTCGGCAAGTGACACACTTTGATCTGTATTGACCCGACATGCCCTTCCATTTTCAAAGATCATTTCCTCCGGACTGCAGGAAAGCATACCGGCTGCTATCGCACAAAGCTTTTTTTTCAGTTTCTCACAGGCAAGTTCTACGGCCTTACCCGTAACATATGTTGTAGATGATGCGTACGAACCGGAATCATATGGTGATGCATCCGTATCTGCCCCAAATACAGCTACATCATCCACGGAACAATCCATACATTCTGCCACCATCTGAGCTAGGATCGTGTCACATCCGGTTCCCATATCTGCCGCACCGATGATCAGATTAAATGTTCCGTCATCGGCCAGCTTTACCGTTGCCGATCCGACATCCAGATTGGAGATACAGGAGCCTTGCATCGCCATAGCTACTCCGGCTGTTCTTACCTTCCCATCTGCTGTCTCACGAACAGGATATTTCTCGTCCCAATGAAATAATTCTTTGCATTTTGCCATACATTTATCAAGTGCACAGGCATTTGCTGTCTCTCCATAATATGCCGGCATCTTCATTCCTTCACGGATCATGTTGTTTTCACGGATTACAGTCGGATCAATTCCAAGTCTTTCTGCAAGTTCATTTACAGCACTTTCCAGTGCAAATATACCCTGTGTCGCACCATATCCCCTGTAAGCACCGGCTGCCATCGTATTGGTATATACTACATCATAATTAAACCGATATGCTTCAAGTCCACCTGTATAAAGGGGAATCGATTTATGTCCGCTCAGACCAACTGTTGTAGGTCCGTGTTCTCCATATGCTCCTGTATTTGAAAGTGTATACAGATCCAGTCCGCGGATATGTCCGTCCCGGTCTGCTCCCAGGCGTACACGAACTTCCATCTCATGTCGCGGAGAACCGGCAATCTGACTCTCTTCTCTTGTAAATATAAGTTTGGCGGGTTGTCCGGTCTTCAGTGTGACAAACGCCGGATATACTTCACTGACTGCTGTCTGTTTTGCTCCAAAACCCCCACCGATTCTTGGTTTCTCAACACGTATCCTGCTCTTTGGAATGCCCAGCGCTCTGGAAAGGATACGACGCACATGAAATACAATCTGTGTAGACGAGATCACATGAAGCCTTCCATATCGGTCAAAACAGGTATAGGTACGGAAGGTTTCCATCATTGCCTGGTTAAATGCCCGCATATGATATGTGTGTTCGAACACCTCATCACAATCCGCTATTACGGCATCCACATCACCATCTCCGTTTTTTTCACTTGCAACCAGATTTCGTCCGGGATCTCCTCCAACTTCCATAGGTGGAAACCAGTCCTCCTCCGGGTGTACAAGGACAGCACTATCCTTTGCCTGATGAAAATCAAGAACCGGTTCGAGGATATCATATTTCACTTTTATCAGCTTCATTGCTTTTAAAGCAGCTTTCTCATCCGTAGCCGCAATAATAGCAACAACATCCCCTACAAAACGTACATGCCGGTCTATGATCAGCCGATCATAGGGAGATGGTTCCGGATATGTCTGTCCTGCAATCGCAAACCTCTGCTTTGGAACATCCTTCCATGTATAAACATCTACAACTCCCGGAACTTTTTTCGCTATTGCTACGTTGATATCTTCTACAATAGCATTGGCATATGGGCTTCTTAAAAGCTTTACCGTCAAAGCATCTGATGATGTAATATCATCAACATAAACCGGTTTTCCCAAAAGGAGCTGCATTGCATCTTTTTTACGAACCGAATGATTGACTGAATTATACTTCTTTTCTTTCATGAATGCCCTCCTCTGATCTCTTATATTCCAGATAATTTCGAATTCCCCGTAACTGACCTTCATATCCGGAACATCTGCAAAGATTTCCTGCCAGATAAGCACGGATCTCATCATCTGTAGGATCCGGATTCTCTCGCAATAATGCAATCGTGTTCATAACAAATCCGGGATTGCAAAATCCACACTGATCAGCTCCCTGATCTGCAATAAAACCGACAAATTCAGAAGCTTCCTCCTGAAGTCCCTCTAATGTCTGTACCTCATGACCATCTGCCCTTGCCGCAGGCACGGAGCAGGAAAGCACAGGAATGCCGTCCAAAAAGACTGTACATAATCCGCAATTTGCAGTTTCACAGCCTCGCTTTACACTATAGCAGCCATGCTTTCTCAGAAAATCGATCAGAAGCAGATCCGGTTCAATAGAATCCACCAGTTTTTTTCCATTTACAATTACTGTTATCTCCATTTCTGCTCCTCTCTCAATTTATTTAATAATCGCTGACTTAATACACGAACCAATCTGGAACGATACTTTGCTCCGGCTCGATGATTACTTCCTGTCGGAATATGTTTCTCTGCCCACATAGCAAAGTCCTCTATAGAGTCTTCTGTCAGTCCCTCTGACAGAAGCCCTTCTTCATCCAGAAGAAGCATCGCTCGTCCCGGTCTTGCTCCCACTGATAAACGATATTCTCCGCCTACAACAGAAGCCGCACATGCGATGACCGGAAAATCAGTACTCTGATTTCTTACAGATGCATAAGAGAAGCATCCGGACGTCTTCTTTATGATCAGGCGAACCAGAATATCCTGATCCGGCTTCTGCCCCGCAAATTCTCTAAGTGGTATTCTCCCACCCTGATATAATTCCACATATGTATCCATGGCAAGAAATACCGTCAGCACATCAGAAAAACCAAAACGTCCCCAGATACTTCCACCTATCGTTGCCAAATTACGAAACTGTACACCGACAATATCTTTTACAGCGTCTCTGACAGAATTTTGTGTATAATTATTTAAGCCTCTATGCAATTCAAGCTGTCGTAGAGATACCATCGAACCGATAATGATCTCATTCTCTGTCTCCTCGATCTGATCCAGTTTCAGATCACACAGATCAATTGCTGTCAATATCGTCCGGTTCTGCATCTTTGTCCATAACATTCCACCGATTATACAGCTACCTTTTTTTTGATTTAACTGATAAGCCTCTTCCAGACTTTTAACACGTATATAATTCTGAATTGTTACCATAAAAAGCTCCTTTAAATGTTGCATTAGCCACACTATATCAAAATATATTATAGTAAAAATGCTTGTTTTTGAAAAGATGCTTTGCTACAATACCGTTGTATTATTTAAAGTATAACGAAAAGGAGTTATTATGAAAAACACACTAAAAAAATGCTTGTCCTTATTATTAATCTGTTCCCTGCTTTTATCTCTGGCAGGCTGCAATACTTCATCAAAGCCTGCAGGCACAGGAACAACCGCTTCATCAGAAGCGACCTCAGAATTATCATCAGAAACTTCTTCAGATGATGTGTCTACAGAAGCTGCCGAAAAAGAAACCTCTTATCCAGTCACAGTTACGGATCAGGCAGACCGCACCGTTACCATTGAAAAAGAGCCAGCTAAGATTGTAAGCGGATACTACATTCCTTCCAGTCTTCTGATCGCACTTGGATTATCGGGCAAGGTGGTAGGTATTGAGGCAAAGGCAGACAAAAGACCGATCTACAAACTGGCTGCCCCGGAGCTTCAGGAACTTCCAAACGTCGGAACAGCAAAGGAATTCGATCTGGAAACCTGTGCTTCTCTTTCACCGGATCTTGTGATTTTGCCGTTAAAGCTAAAGGATGCCGCAAAGAGTCTGACAGAGCTTGGTATTCCTGTGCTACTGGTAAATCCAGAAAGTCCGGATCAGTTATCCGAAATGATCAGTCTTATTGCCACAGCTACAAATACCCAGGATAAAGCAGACCAACTGCTTGACTTCATTAATCAGGAAAAAGAAATGCTTACTACTTCTCTTGCAACCGCAGACGACACTCCGAATATTTACCTTGCAGGTAATTCTTCTCTCCTGTCAACTGCCGGTCCAGCTATGTACCAATCAGGTATTATCGAACTTGCAGGCGGTAAAAATGTAGCATCTGATATCTCTGATACCTATTGGGCCGAGATTAGCTATGAACAGCTTCTCTCCTGGGATCCTGATTATATTATTCTTGCTTCCGATGCAGAATATACAGTAGATGATGTATTAAGCGATCCGAACCTGAAAGACTGCACAGCAGTAAAAAATAACCACGTTTATGCTATTCCGGGGGATATCGAAGCACTGGACAGTCCTGTACCTGCTAGTATCCTGGCTTCCATCTGGCTTGCCGGAATCCTGCATCCTGATCAGGTTTCAACTGATACTTATACGAAAGAGATGAATTCTTTCTATGAAACATTCTATGGAATCAAAAAATAAAGCAAATTTATATCTTATTGCCGGAAGCGTAGGTCTGATTCTTCTGACAGCAGCTTCCCTGTTTATCGGAAAATACAGGATCACCCTGACCGGTCTGATAGCCGGAGACTCCATGCAATGGCGTGTATTTCTTACGCTCCGTGCCAGCCGCGCTGTTATCGGTGCTATCGGAGGATTTGTCCTTGGCATGGCAGGTTTTGTCTATCAGACCGTTTTTCGGAATCCTCTGGCCTCCCCTGATATCATTGGCGTATCTTCGGGAGCCAGTGCCGGTGCAGCATTTGGAATTCTGTTCTTATCCGGTTCTATGGCGATCACAGTCTCTGCTTTTGCAGGGGCTGTTTGTTCTGTTATCCTTGCACTGGTATTATCTTCCATAACCGCAGACCGGGATGGCCGCAGCATCGTACTTGCCGGAATCGCTGTTCACAGTCTCGCACAGACGGCGCTGGTTTGTCTGAAATTAATCGCAGATCCGGAAAAACAACTGGCATCGATTGAATATTGGATCATGGGAAGCCTAAATGGAATCAGCATCTACTCCATAAAAGGAAATATTATCCTGTGTCTTTTCTGTTCAGTCATTCTATTCTTATTATATCGACAGATCATTCTTCTCTCTTTAGATGATAATGAGGGAAAAATGCTCGGTGTAAATGTACAGCAGATTCGTCTGATTGTTTTGTTGATTGCGACACTGGCTGTTTCCGGTGTGATCAGTATGACCGGACTGATCAGCTTCGTATCTCTTCTGGCACCACACGGAGCACGTTTATTACTAAAAAACAACCGGCTATCCACCATGCTGCTAAGCGGACTGATCGGTGGATGTCTGCTAACCATGGGAGATATATTCGCTCGTAGTATAGCATCTACAGAACTGCCTGTAAGTATCTTTACAAGTCTTTTAGGAGTCCCATTCTTAATCTATCTATGTATAAGGAGAAGTGATCGGATATGAAATTACTGACTGTAAACAATCTGTCTGCCGGATATAATGGAACAGACATTATCAAAAATATCAGTTTTTCCGTCGACTCCGGGCAGATTATTGGTATACTGGGGGCAAATGGTTGCGGAAAAACCACCTTGATCAAGTCCCTGGCAAATCTGCATCCCCATACGGGTAACTGTCAGCTTGATACAATTACTGTAGAATCAGTTTCCCCAAAGGAATTGGCAAGGCTTTGTGGATATATACCACAAAATAACAGTATCTCTTTAGATCTCACGCTTTTTGATGTAGTTATGATGGGGTTCAACCCTGAACTGAAACTGTTGCAGACTCCAACCCGGCAAATGAAGGAATCAGCTATACAGGCACTTATGGATGTTGGTCTTGGCAACCGGATGTATGATAATTTTCAAAGCCTGAGTGCCGGTCAGAAACAATTATGTATATTAGCACGTACATTTGCAGGCAAACGAAAACTTCTTCTTTTGGATGAACCGGAAAGTGCCTTAGATTTTCGGCTACGTTATCAGGCAATGGAGCTTTTACAGGATTATATCCAACAAAATCATGCTTCTGCCCTGATCACACTACATGATTCAGCTCTGGCGCTAAATTATTGTGATTCACTTCTGATCCTGTCAGACGGCAGATTGATCGGTACGATCATTCCATCCGAAACATCAATTTTCGAGATGGAACAGCTTCTTTCCAAAATATATGGTACAATCAGTCTGTCAAAGCTTATCGATCGTCTTGGAAATAGCAGGCTTGTTATGATGAAGGAGGCTGAAACATCTTGAAAGCAATAACAAAAATTTATTTTGTAAATGAAAATAACGAAAAATTTTTTGGAGCCGGGCCATGCCAACTGCTTCATATGATCGAAGAAACCGGCTCTCTCCGTTCTGCATCAATCTCTATGGGACTTGCCTATACAAAGGCACTCCGTATGATCAATAAGGCAGAAAAAGAACTGGGATTTTCTCTGACAAAACGCAGCACCGGTGGCAGATCCGGTGGTGGAAGTACTCTGACTCCAGAGGGAAAGGAATGGCTGAAAAAATATGAAACCTACCGGAATGCCTGTAATGAGGCCAACAGCAAACTCTATATGGAGATCTTTTCAGACTAGCGGAAAAAAACATCTGGTTCTGACAGGAGCATCCGGAAGTGGAAAAACAACACTTCTGTCATCTCTCTTTTCCTCCCCGATGCCCGGTGTTACCTCCTGGGTAGTACCGGAAAAAGGGGTCTACCTGAAAAATAACTGTTCAAAAGAAATAATCCAGATTGGACGTTTTCATCCGGATCCAACCCATAAGAGAAATCAGATGCGTGCTATTCCCGAAAACTTTGATGAAAAAGGAACCGCATTCTTACATTCCTGTCTGCATGCAACTTCCGAATGGATCACGATTGATGAAATCGGCTTTCTGGAAAGTAATTCCTGCAAATACCGGCAAGCTATACGAACCTTAATGAAGCACAAACAGCTTCTCATGGTCGTGCGAAAACAAAAGCTTCCGTTCCTGGAGGAACTGCGTAACCATAAAGATGTTTTCCTTGTGGATCTCGACCAACCATATGGAAATGCAGGCTGTATCATCATGGCATCCGGTCAGGGTACCCGCTTTGGTGGAAATAAGCTGCTTGCTGATTTCAATGGACAACCATTGATCAATTCTTCTCTTAACATTATTAAGAATCTGTTTACAGCATCTGTCGTGGTAACCATTCACAAGGAAATTCAGAGCCTATGTATAAAACAAAATATTCCGGTACTGCTTCATACCTTTCCTCATCGAAACGACATGATCCGTCTCGGCCTGGAAACCATTGGTGATCATATCGATCGCTGCGTCTTTCTTCCCTCCGACCAGCCTTTGCTTCAAAAAGGATCCATGATCTCGCTGCTTCTTTGTGCGGAAAATGACAAAAACTCAATCTGGCGAACCTGTTATGGCGATATAGTCGGTTCTCCTGTTATCTTTCCGGCTGAATTTTTTGAGGAACTTCAGAATCTTCCTTTAAGAAAAGGCGGCAGTCTGGTAATAAATAATCATCCTGATCGTATCCGTACCTTTTCTGTTTCAGATATAAACGAACTAAGGGATATTGATACACCTGATGATTTATCCCAATTACTCCATGGGAACCTTTAATCATTCTTGACATTTTATTTTATCGTTCTATAATTCATCATGTCATAAAAAAAGAAATGAGGACGAATAAAAATGAACAAGGATCTGACCGTAGGAAAACCGGAATCTGTGCTGTGGCGTTTCTGTCTGCCACTCTTTGGAAGTGTGATCTTCCAGCAGCTCTATAACATTGCCGACAGTCTGGTTGCCGGAAAATTTATCAATGAAAGTGCTCTTGCCGCTGTTGGCAACAGTTACGAGATCACATTGATCTTTATCGCATTTGCATTTGGATGCAATATGGGATGCTCGGTTATCGTATCCAGATTATTTGGAGCAAAAGAATATCGGAATATGAAGACGGCTGTATCGACCACCTTTATCTTTACGGCTGTTTTACTGGCTGTTATGGTGATCGCAGGTCTGTTCACCAGCCGGGAGCTGCTTGCTCTGATCCACACTCCTGACGATATCATGGACGCTTCCCTGCTGTATCTGAACATCTATATCTATGGTCTTCCATTTATGTTCTTTTACAACATTGCAACCGGAATCTTCTCCGCTCTCGGTGATTCCAGAACTCCGTTCATCTTCCTTGCAATATCATCCGTTTCCAATATATTTGTCGATATCTTATTTGTAAAATCCTTTCAGATGGGAATCGCAGGTGTTGCCTGGGCAACCTTCCTCTGTCAGGGTGTCAGTGCCGTTCTGGCTGTAGCTGTTGTGATTCGCCGTCTTACCGGTATCAAGACAGAAGGCCGGTTCCGGTTCTTTGATGGCAGCATCTTAAAACAGATCTTGGTCGTTGCTATCCCAAGCACCTTACAGCAGAGTTTTATATCCATCGGAAATATTATCATCCAGAGCGTTATCAACGACTTCGGAACCAGCGTTATCGCCGGATATTCTGCGGCTGTCAAGCTGAACAATCTGGTCATTACCTCTCTTACCACACTGGGAAACGGTATATCAAACTATACCGCCCAGAATATCGGTGCGGGTAAAATTGACCGTATCCGTTCCGGTTTCAAAGCTTCCTTAAAACTGGTCTGGCTGTTATGTATTCCGTTTGCGCTGTTGTACTTCACCTGCGGAAGATGGCTGTTACTGCTCTTTCTTGACAATCCGACTGCAACTGCGATCAAGACAGGTATCGTTTTCCTGTGTATCCTTGCACCATTTTATTTCATCGTTTCCATCAAATTAATGGCAGACGGAATCCTGCGTGGCGCAGGTATCATGAACAAATTCATGATCTCCACCTTTACCGATCTGATTCTTCGAGTAATCTTATCCATCATCTTTTCAAAGATGTTCGGTTCTGTCGGTATCTGGTGCTCCTGGCCGGTCGGCTGGTGCTGCGGAACTGCAGTCTCCGTCCTCTTTTACCGCGGTGAACAGAAACGGGATTTTAAAAATGCATTTGAAACATAGAGAAGCTATAACTTCTTTTAGCAGCTTTAAAGCGACTTGTCTCTCATCTTCTTATTCATATGAATATAGAAGATGATATTGATCACAATACCAAATATCGTTGCAACCGGTGCTGCAAGTCCGATCTTCGTCAGGCTGGCATCCGGCTGGATACTCATATAATAGGCCAGCGGCAGGCGGACAAGCAGGGTCTGGATCAATCCCTGTATCATAACCCACAGCGTCTTGTCATGTCCATTGAAATATCCGATCATGCTAAACAACACCGCTGTTACGATGGTCTCCAATGCGAAGCCCCGCAGATAATCATATCCTTTCTGAACAACGATTCTATCAGTTGTAAAGATTCCTGTCAGAAGATTTCCTTTAAACATTACAAAGATAAATACGATACATCCGATCACAAGGCCAACACCGATTCCGGAATACATTGCTTTCTTCGCCCGCTTCTCATTTCCGGCTCCCACATTCTGCGAAACAAAGGATGCCATCGACTGCATCAGGGAGCTTGGTATCAGCATGGCAAAATTTACAACCTTACAGGCTACACCATAACCCGATGATGCTTCCAGTCCCAGACGATTCACGAACGCACATAATGCTAGAAAGGATCCCTGGGTCAGGCACTCCTGAAGTGCCAGTGGCAGTCCTGTTTTCAGTACTTTTCTGCAATGCTCATTCAATCTGAAATCTGCCTTCGTGATCGTAAATGAAAGCTGCTTCTTTATAAGCAGACAGATTGCAAATACCACGCTCACTGCCTGTGCTGCTACAGTTGCGATCGCAGCTCCTGTCGCATCCATATGACAGCCTGCTACCAGGATCAGATCCCCAATGACATTTACCACACAGGCAACTGCCACAAAGATCAATGGGGATTTACTGTCTCCGAGTCCACGAAATATCGCCGCCAACAGGTTATATGCAACAATAAAGAAAATGCCTGCTCCACAGATACGGACATAACTTGCGGTAAGTCCTACTGCCTTTTCCGGCGCCTGCATCAGTATCGCGATTGGCCGCGAAAAGGCAATCATCACAACAAACAGCACGGCTGAGATCACCGCAAATACGACGGCAGATCCACCGATCAATGCTCCGATCTGTTCCGGCTTCTTCTCACCGATATATCTCGCAATCAATACTGTAATTCCCATAGCAAGCTGTGTAATCACAAATGTAACCAGATTTAAAACCTGACTTCCGGTCGATACCGCAGACAGACCGGAGGTACTGCCAAATCGTCCAACCACCAGAAGGTCAACTGCTCCATATGCCGCCTGTAATACAAGTGCACCAAGCACCGGCATCATAAACGGAATTAACTTCCCAAGTATACTTCCCTGTGTAAAATCTGACTTTGAACTATTCAATGGTAACCCTCCTCTCACTCATGACCTTATAGAATTTACTGATCGTATCGATCATACAGTCCGCTTCATCATCTGAAATGTCATCCATATATCGAACTAAACGACTGTAATAATTCTTATCATATTTATCTGACAGCAATTCACCTTTCTCTGTGATCTGAATATAAGTGATCCTGCCGTCCTCCTCTGAAGCATATTTGCTGAGATACCCTTTGCTTTCCATCTCTTTTACCGTCCTTGTCACGCCCGGTCTTGGCAGCTTCAGATAGTCACTGATATCGGAAATCTTTACATGCTCCTGCTGCTCCTTAATGATATGTATGACATCCATGTACTGAATATATGCTGGTGTAACACCCTCTGGCAGCTCCGGAAGCAATTCCCGGATACGTTTTGCCAGATAACAGGCATCTAACATCCGTTTGATCTTATCTGCATTCATGCTCTGATACTCCCTTCTGATCTTAATTTGTTGAAAAAATCTCTCATAAAAACTGCTCTTTCCCTGCAAATAATGATATAAATTTACTTTCATTTGATAATTACCTTTGTTAATTACCATAGGTAATTATATGGGTGTGTACATAAAATGTCAATACAAAATTCTTGAAAACAAAAAATCTCCCTTTGACTGCGATATATTTTCCACAGTCAACAACTGCGGTCATAATACAGACAATGGGGAGATTTTATTTATATTTTTAAATGAAGTTTTGCTTTTTATCCTACATCGAGATCCAGCCAAGTGCATTTGCAACCGAGCTTGCAAGAATGATCAGGGCAAAGACCGGACATATGTATTTGATCATCACAACAAAGATCTTCTTTCTGCGGAATGCACCCTCGCCATGACGAATCTCTTCTTCTATCTTATTGATTCCCACAACTCTTGAAACCAGTAAGCAGGTCATAAGTGCTGCGATCGGCATCATAACCGAATTCGTCAGGAAATCAAACAGGTCTAAGAACTGCATACCGATAATCTTTACACAGGCGAGCGGTCCATATCCAAGTGATGACAGACTTCCAAGGATCAGCATGATCACACCTACGAAAACAATTGCTTTCTTTCTGCTCCAACCGATCTCATCCTCAAATGTGGATACTGCACTCTCAGTCAGTGCGATTGAGCTGGTTACTGCTGCAAATAAAACCAACAGGAAGAACAGAATACCGACTATTGTTCCAAGTCCCATATTCTGAAATACCTTAGGGATCGTTATAAACATCAATGAAGGACCTGCCTGTAAAGTGTCAGGATTACCGCCTGAAAATGCGAATACCGCAGGAATGATCATAAGTCCTGCCATGATCGCAATCGCCGTATCAAACACCTCAACATTCCTTGTAGCATCCTCGATCGCCGTATCCTTTTTCATATAAGAACCAAATGTGATCAGAATACCCATTGCGATCGACAGGGAATAAAACATCTGCCCCATCGCCGCTACCACAGTCATCCATGAGAAATTATCAAAATTCGGAACAAGAAAATACTTCACGCCCTTTAATGCCCCCGGTCTTGTCACTGAATATACAGCAATAAGGATCGATAATACGATCAGTACCGGCATCATGATCTTTGATACACGTTCAATACCATTCTGAACACCTGCAAAGATGATCCCAAGCGTAAACAGACAGAATACGATGAAACAAAGCTCTGTCGAAATGCCATTCGAGATAAAGTCTGTAAAATATCCATCCTTTGCCAGATTCTTTCCATTTCCTTTGACATATTCCACCAGATATTTGATAACCCAGCCACCGATCACCGAATAATATGGTACGATCAGCACCGGTATGATCGCATTGATCCAGCCGCCAAAGGACAACCATTTCTTCTTACCAAATGACCGAAACGCTCCGACCGGACTCTTTCTTGTCATACGACCGATCGCAGACTCAGCAACGATCATCGTATATCCAAATGTGAGTGCCAGCAGAATATAGATCAGAAGAAAGATTCCTCCTCCGTACTTTGCTGCCAGATACGGAAACCGCCATATATTTCCAAGACCGACCGACGCTCCTGCCGCCGACAGCACATATCCTATCTTCCCCGAAAATGAACTTCTGTTGTTATTGTTTTGTATATCCATCGTACTCTAACTTCTGCTCCATGTACCCTGAAGCAAAATATCCCTTCTCTTTTTTCTTTTTACAGTGTACAGCTTCGATTCTAACATGAATGATCAATTAAGTCACTACTTTATCATATTTTCAATAAATACAGCATACCCTTCCGTCGGATCATCCACAAGCACATGTGTAACCGCACCGATCAGCTTGCCATTCTGTACGATCGGGCTTCCGCTCATGCCCTGACAGACGCCGCCGGTAAGTGCGATCAGATCCTCGTCCTCTACCTTAAATTCCATATTTTTATTGGCAGTATCGGTATGAACCGCCAGAATGTTGATCTTGTATTTTTTCAGATCCCCATCCAATCTGGAATAAATATATGCCTCTCCGGTCTGAACTTCACCAGGATCTGCGATATACATGGCTTCTGTAGCTTTGTAATGCTTCGCCACATATTCTTCATCGAGATATCCGCCGATTCCGTTATCATAATTACCTTCTACAATTCCGATCAGATCCTTCTTGTAAAGGATCGTTCCCTGAAGCTGCCCCGGCATCGACACAAAAGATCGGTTGATCTTCGTTATATGTGTAGTATAGATACCCCCACCGGTGCTGCTGATCTTAAGCCCGGTATCATTATCCGATACGCTGTGTCCAAGTGCCATAAACTGATTGCCACATAGGAAGGTAACTGTTCCGATACCCGATATGTCATCCTTCACCCACAGTCCTAACATATAAGCATTCTTATTTGTTTTCACAGGTGTAACCTCTGCTACCTGTGACTTTCCGTCCCGCAGAAATGTAAGTCTCACAGTTCCGGTATTATTCCCGGATAAAGCCTGCATCAGTTCCTTTTTTGTTGATATGGCTGTTTCATTTACAGCTGTGATATAATCTCCTGTCTGAAGCAGGCCGTTACAGGGAGAGCAAATCTCTCCCTGTGCAGTTTCCACCTCGCCACAATCTACGACCATAACGCCATCTGTTTTCAGATAGATCCCGACCGGCTCGCCGGACGGTATTACTTTCTGTCCGGACAGATCATCGAATACAAGCTCCGCATCTTCATACTTGATCTCCTGATCTCCGATATCTCCATTCCAGAAATAAGCGATTGCCAACAGTGTAAATGCGATCAGATCCAAGATCAAAAATCCGATCAGCAGCGAACGGTAACGGTTCGACGTCTTTGTTCCTTCTTCCATCCCAATACTCCTTTCTGTAAATGCTGCATAGACCATAAGAAACATGCCTCCGGTTTCTTATGGTTATCGCGACAGTCGCCAAGGTCTTGTGCAAGCACAGACTTTGGCTCGTTGTCCGCGTAAAAAAAGAGCAGCAATTGTTTTATTGCTACTCTTAGTATTGGTTTTTTTGTTCTGTTTTTAATTAGTGTATTTTTGCTTTGTCTGCCAGTTCTTTCATATCCCTGGCATTTTCAACCGCGGCATTTGTGATCTCTGCACCGCCAAGCAGTCTGGCAATCTCAAGCACAGATTCTTCCCGGTCTAACTTGGAGATCTGCGTGATCGTCTTGCCATCCTTTACCACTTTTTCAATTCTGTAATGGCTGTCCGCCATTGCCGCGATCTGTGGCAGATGCGTAATACTGATCACCTGATGCGCTTTTGATATAACCGCAAGCTTTGTTGCCACACTTGATGCTGCTCTGCCGCTGATACCAACATCAATCTCATCAAATATCAGAGTATCAATGTTATCTTCCGATGCCATGCAGGATTTGATCGCAAGCATGATCCTCGAAAGCTCACCGCCGGATGCAACCTCATAAAGCGGACGTTCCTTTTCTCCGACATTTGTCGATACAACAAAGTAACAATCATCGATACCGGAGATGCCCGGATGCGCCAGACAGTCAAAATGCATATCGAACCGGATCTGATTAAAGCTCAGATCCTCCAGCGCCTCTGATACCCGCTTACATAATTCTTTTGCCTGAATCTTTCGTTCTGCACTTAAAGCTTCCGCTGCCTGATCCAGTTCTTTTTTTGCTGTTTCTACTTTCTGCTGCAATTCTTCTGCATATTCCTCATACTGCACAAGCTTTGCTTCATCCTGCTTCAACTGCTCCAGATAGGCAAGCACATCGTCTGTCGTTCTGCCGTATTTTCCTTTTAAATTATTAATGGTATTCAACCGGTCTTCAACCTCATGGAATTCAGACTCATCGAATTCCATACTCTGCATATAATCACTGACCGATACGTTAAAATCATTTAACAACGAATCAATATTGGTAAGCTCACTGAAGATGCTCTCCATCTCCTCGTCCAGACCTTTTACCGCTTTTAAGCTTGCAAGCGCACGTCCGATCTCATTTCCGGCAGATGCGTTCCGATTATACCCTGTGATCGAATAAACCTCAGAAACTGCTTCCACGATATCCTTGGCATTCACCATCTTACGATACTGTTTTTCCAGTTCTTCATCTTCTCCCGGAACCAGCCTGGCACCTTCAATCTCTCCTGCTTCAAACTGGATATATTCCAGCTTCCGTTTCCGCTCGCCCTCATCCATCTGTCCTTCTTCCAGTTCTTTTCGAAGATTTTCAAATGTTTTATAGCAGTCTTCATATTTCTGTTTTAATGATGCAAGCGGTCTTTTTGCAAATTTATCCAGAATATTCAAATGCTCTGCCTTCTTCAACAGGATCTGCTGCTCATGCTGTGCATGCATATCCACAAGAAGTGCCGAAACATCTTTTAACTTTGCTGCTGTTACTGTCCGGTCATTAATAGTATTCATGGTTCTGCCATTTACTATTCGTCTGGTTATGATGATCTCTCCATCCTCTGATGGTGTAACGTCAAGCTCCTGCAGCTGCTCAAACAATGATTCATCATCAATAAAAAATAATAACTGACAGAAGCCTTCTTTTTTCGGATCTCTCAGCATATCTTTCGGGAGCTTGCCTCCCATACCAATCTTTAAAGCTCCCATGATAATAGACTTACCTGCACCGGTCTCACCGGTTAAGATATTCAGTCCATCTGTAAAATTGATATTTGCATCTTCAATCAATGCGATATTTTTTATGTGTACATTTAAAAGCATATGTCCTCCTGTATATTCCATGCACAAAATAACAGAATTTACATCTTTTCAATCTGCGCCTTGATCGACATCGTCAGGCTCTTATCCTTCACAGCAAGGAAGATCGTATCATCTCCTGCGATACAGCCCATCAGCCCATCAATATCCATATGATCCAGCGCTGCCGCTACAGCCATGGCAACACCGGAGATTGTCTTGATCACGATCAGGTTCTCTGCCGCATCTACAGAAATAATTCCTGTGCTCAGAACCTTCTTATAGGAATCCAGTGTCTCATAACGATTGTTCTTCTCTACGGCATATTTCTGTCTGGCTCCCGGTACGGATACCTTTGTCAGATTCATTTCCCGAATATCTCTGGAAACGGTTGCCTGTGTTGCCTGAAATCCCTCTTCCTTCAGTTTCTCCAGAAGATCATCCTGTGTTTCAATATCATATTTTTCAACAAGCTCCAGTATCTTTGCCTGTCTTTGATATTTCATCTCAGTTTCCTCCTAATTTATTTCTAAGTATTTCATAAAAGTTCACATTACTTGCCTTGATCAGCCTGGTTATCTTCTCAGACTTACGGATATCCACCCGGTCGCCAACGGATAATTCCACATCGTTACCGCCATCAAAGGAACAGATTGCCTCTGTATCCTGCGTCTTACGCTTCTTGGTGATCTCTATCGTGATCCTCTCTTTGCCGGATAATACGATACTCTTTGCAGTCAGCGAATGCGGTGATACCGGCGTGATCACTAATAACTCTGCATCCGGGCTGACGATCGGTCCTCCTGCCGACAGATTATAGCCGGTAGAGCCTGTCGGTGTCGATATCACAACACCATCTGCCTCATATGTATCAAGCACCTGTCCATCAACAGACACATTAAGCCCTATCAATCTGGAAAATCCTGCACGGCTGATCACGATATCATTTAAGGCACTCTTGCGATACGTTGTGCCATCTGCTTTTGTCACCGTACCTGTAACCATCATTCGTTCTTCAATTGAAAAATCATCTGTCAACAGCCGATCCAGTATCTCTTCGATATTAGCAACTTCCCCTTCTGTCAGGAAGCCTACCGTACCCAGATTAATTCCAAATAACGGTATATCAATATCTTCCGTCTCACCTGCCATGCATAACAGTGTTCCATCACCACCGAGAACCAGTACACAGTCAAACTGCTCTTTCTTTAAAGTCTCCCAATCCGAAGGCTCCAGCCGGAATACATCCCGCACCATACAGACTGCTCCATGTGCTTCCAGGTAACTCTGTATTCTGTTTGTAACTGTCGAATCGGTGTCCTTATCGGGATTCACCACGATCATAAAACGATTCATCGGATTTATACTCCTCTTACAGGCTTCTGTGTGACTCTTCCACCATAGCCTTTATATCAAATTCTTTATTTTCCTTTGTCTGATCCTTTGTTATGTACAAAAGATACTCGATATTCCCTTCCGGTCCCTTGATCGGTGAATAGCTTAAGTCAAGTGTTTTAAATCCTATCTGTCGTGCAAAATCAACGATCATTTCAACCACTTCCACATGCACCTTCTGATCTCTGACAACGCCTTTTTTACCGACCTTTTCTCTGCCGGCTTCAAACTGCGGCTTGATCAGACACACAATCTCTCCGTCATCTGTCAACAGCTCTTTTACCGGAGGAAGTACCTTTGTCAAGGAGATAAAGGATACGTCGATCGATGCAAATTCAATCCTGTCTTCGATATCATCCGGTGTCACATAACGGATATTTGTTTTCTCCATACAGACAACCCGCTCATCGTTTCGAAGCTTCCATGCAAGCTGTCCGTGTCCGACATCCACCGAATACACCTTGACCGCACCATTTTGCAGCATACAATCTGTAAATCCACCGGTTGAAGACCCGACATCCATTGCCACTTTTCCCGCAAGACTTACTCCGAAGCAGTCCATTGCCTTTTCAAGCTTTAAACCGCCGCGGCTCACATATTTTAATGTATTTCCTCTTACTTCTATCTGTGCTTTCTCATCAAATGTCGATCCGGCCTTGTCTTCCTTTATGTTATCCACATAGACAATGCCCGACATGATGATCGCCTTTGCTTTTTCTCTGGACTCTGCAAGCCCACGATTTACCATCATTACATCCAGTCGTTCTTTCATCTCTACTCCATCATATCCTGAATCCGGTCATATATGGATTCAGCATCTATCTTTAGCATCTTTCTCAGTTCTTCTATGCTTCCGTGACGGACAAAGGTATCTTCAATTGCGATCGGAAGAACCTTCACATCACTTGCCTTTGATTCCAGATATTCCTCAACCAGAGCACCATAACCGCCATGCAGGATACCTTCCTCGATCGTCACGATCAGTTTATGTGACTCTGCCAAATGATCGATCATTGCTTTGTCTAACGGCTTGATAAACCTTGCATTGACAAAGGTCACCTGTCTGCCTTCCTGTAAGAACCGATTATATAATTTCTCGGTTTCTTCCACCATATTTCCAACCGCTACTAACGCGATCTCACTTCCCTCACGAAGGATCTCACTCTTTCCGTATTCGACCGGCTCATTATAATCTTTTAAGCCGTAATATGCCTGTCCTCTGGCGTATTTGATCGCTACCGGTCCGTCATAGGCTACTGCCCATTCCATCGCTCTAGTGAGCTCATAGCGGTTCTTCGGAGCCATAATGACCAGATTCGGAATATGCGATAAAAATGCCGTATCAAAGATTCCCTGATGTGTCTCACCATCTGCCCCGACCAGCCCTGACCGGTCGATTGCAAATATCACATGCAGGTCCTGCATACAGACATCGTGCAGAATCTGATCGTAAGCCCGCTGTAAGAAGGAAGAATACACTGCTACCACAGGGATCATACCTTCCGCAGCAAGTCCTGCCGCAAATGTGACCGCATGTTCTTCTGCGATTCCCACATCAAAGGTTCGATCCGGGAATCTCTCTGCAAATTTATTGACTCCGGTTCCCTTGCTCATTGCCGCTGTGATCGCAACGATCCGGGTATTTTCCGTTCCGAGCTCTACTAACTTTCTTGCAAATACACCTGTATAGGATAAACCTCTTTCGACATTTTTAACTTTACCGGTTTCAATATCAAAGGAACTGATTCCATGAAAATAGCATGGATGCTTCTCCGCAAATTTATACCCTTTTCCCTTGATCGTTTTTATATGAACCAGAATCGGTTTATTTAACTTAAATGCACGTTTAAAGGTTTCTTCCATCAATCTTATATTGTGTCCATCGATCGGACCGATATAGGTAACACCCATTTCTTCAAAGAACATCCCCGGAACAAACATCTGCTTCAAAGAATCCTTCGACCGCTTCAGTCCTTTAGCAAGCTTCTCGCCTGCTACCGGTATATGCATCAGTGCTTTCTCGATTCCGTTTTTCAGATCATTATATGGCTGACCGACACGAAGCTTACTCAGATAGCTTGACATTCCTCCTACATTGTGGTCGATCGACATCTCATTGTCATTCAGCACGACCAGACATCCGGTCTTGACCTCTGCCATGTTATTTAGCGCTTCATAGACCATACCACCGGTGAAGGAACCGTCACCGACAACGGCTGCAATCTTCTCCTTCGTTCCTTTGATCCCTCTTGCACATGCCATACCAAGTGCCGCCGACATCGCGGTCGAACTGTGTCCTGTATTAAAAGCATCACAATCACTCTCACTGGTCTTGGGAAATCCGCTTAAACCGCCAAACTTCCGTAACGTTGTCATCTGATCTTTTCGTCCGGTCAGGATCTTATGCACATAGGACTGATGTCCTACATCCCATACCAGCTTATCAGCCGGGAAATCCATCGCACGATGAAGTGCGATCGTAAGTTCCACGCACCCAAGGTTTGACGCCAGATGCCCACCCGTCTCGCTGACATTTGCAATCAGAAACTCTCGGATATCCTGTGCCAGCTCCGGCAGATCTTTCTCATCTATTTTCTTTATGTCATTTGGTTCTTGTATTCGATCAAGTATACTCATATCTTTCATCTCTGTTATTTCTTTCTGTTGATCAGTTCCAGAATCAATTCATCCAGAAATTCATTCTTATACGGAAGCTGATCCAGTCTTGTAACCGCACGCTTAGATATCTCCGCGACATCCTTCTTGGACTCCTCAAGTCCGTGGACCGTGACATAAGTTACTTTACCATTTTCTTCATCTGAGCAGACAGGTTTTCCAAGCACTGCACTGTCACCCAGAATATCCAGAAGATCGTCCTGGATCTGGAATGCCAGTCCGATATCCGATGCGATCATCTCAACCTGCTTCAATTCGTCTTCCGTTGCTCCGGCAAGAACTGCACCGATCATCATGGATGCTTCAATCAACGCACCGGTCTTATTCTCATACACAAAATGAAGCTGATCACCACTCATCTGCTTCCCTGTCATCTCTACATCTACAACCTGACCACCGATCATTCCGTTTACACCTGCTTTTTTTGCAAGGATCGTTAATGCCCTGGCAACAGTCTGATCCCCCGGTTCCAGTTCAAATGCCTTACAGGCTGTCTCAAATGCATAATTTAAAAGCGCATCACCAGCAAGGATCGCCATTGCCTCACCAAATACCACATGCGAAGTCTTTCTTCCTCTGCGGTATTCATCATTATCCAATGCCGGCAGATCATCATGGATCAGGGAATAGGTATGTATCATCTCGATTGCTGCCATAAACGGCTCTACAACTTTTCCTGTTCCGCCAAATAAGCGGTAGGTTTCCTGCATTAATAACGGACGTAGTCTCTTTCCCCCTGCCTGAAAGGAATAGTTCATTGCCGTAAATATAGTTTTCTGGAACCCTTCTTCTGCCGGTGCATATGTGTATATAATATTCTGTACTTCCTTTGTATGAAGTTCTAATTTATTCTTTTCCACTGTTCTCTCCACTTAATACGATCATTTCTTTTTCAACATCACACAGATCATCCTTACATGCCTGAACAAGCTGTACGCCCTCTGCGTAGGCTGCCAGACTATCCTTTAACGATGTCGCAGGATTCTCTAAGACAGCCGTGATCGCTTCTATTTTCTTCAGGGATTCCTCGATTGAGAAATCCTTCTTTTCCATCTTCTCTGCCATTTCTAATCTTCCTCTTTCACATCCGTTACTCTTGTCTCGATCAGACCATCATGAACACGGATGGTAATGTGGTCATCTTTTTCTATCTCTTTTATCGTCGTTACCGGCGTTCCGGTCTTTTCGATATATCCAAATCCATTTATAAGCTTCGCCGATGGTGACAGACCATGCAGACGTTCTGCAAGAAGCATCACCCGATGTTCGTATCTGTCGTATTTATTCTTCATAGCACGGTTTAAACGATCTGACAGATCATCCAGATAAATCTGCTGCTGTGCAAGCCTCTGCTTCGGATTCAGGATACGAAGATGCCTTTCTGCAGCCTGCAGCTTCTCCTGATATACTGCAAGTCTCCGTTTCATCAGATAATCCATCTGTCGGCCCTGATTTATGACCTGATGGACTGTAGACATCACATCCGGGATTGCCTGCTCACAGGCGGCTGATGGTGTCGGTGCTCGAAGATCTGCCGCATAATCTGCGATCGTATTATCAATCTCATGACCTGTACCGGAAATGATCGGCGTCTTTGCATGGTAGATTGCCCATGCAACGACCTCCTCATTAAACGCCCAGAGATCTTCGATCGAGCCGCCGCCACGACCGATAATGATCGTATCTACGCCCATGTTATCCAACACTTCGATTCCATGCGCGATATCTTCTGCTGCCCCATCTCCCTGTACCTTTGCCGGATACAGGATAAGCTGGACATATGGATTTCTTCTCTTTGCGATGTTTCTGATATCCTGGATCGCCGCACCTGTCTGTGCTGTCACGATGCCTACCCGCTTCGGATATGCCGGTATCGGCTTCTTGATATCGAATTCAAACAGTCCCTGTTCATACAGCTTCTGTTTCAACTGTTCATACCGCTCATAGAGATTTCCAATCCCATCCAGCTTGATCTCTTTTACATATAACTGATATCTGCCATCCCGTTCGTAGATATTCACACTTCCGTGGCAGACTACCTGCTGCCCGTTTTCCAGTTTGAAATCAAGACCGGAATATGCATAACTTTTAAACATAACAGCCATGATCGAACCGGTCTCATCCTTCAATGAAAAATAGATATGCCCGGAACTGTGATATTTGCAGTTAGAGACTTCTCCCTTCACATAAATATCACCAAGCAGATAATCACTGCTGATCAGATTCTTGATATATCCATTTACCTGTCCGACGGTATAGCTTTTCTTTGCCATATTCTCACCTAATCTGCAAGCTTTGCAAGAAGTGCATTAATGAAGCTCTTTGCTTCTACATCGCAGTATGTCTTTGCAAGCTCTACTGCTTCATTGATCGCTACCTTTACAGGAATATCTTCATCAAACTTGATCTCATATACAGCCAGTCTTAAGATAGCAAGCTCGGCTTTTCCGATTCTTCCAAGCTTCCATCCCTGTGAGATACCACTGATGGTTTCATCGATCTCAGTAATATGGGAAACAACTGCCTCTACACGATCTATGATATATGCTTTTTCTTCCTCTGTCATGGCAACAGCATCCATCTTGTTATCGTCTTCATCATAAAGGCTGGCATGCTCCAGTTCGAGCTCTGCTTCTTCTCTGATCTCTGAAACATCATTGAATTCCAGACTGAATAAAATTTTAAATACGGTTTCTCTTATCTCTCGTCTTGTCATATGTTCCTCTCTAGTTTGCGTCTGCCATGCGAACGCCGGCTACACGTATATTTACCTTGGTTACATTAAGACCTGTCATTGTCTCAATTGCCTGCTTTACTTTATCCTGAACCTGTGTTGTCACAGTCGGAATGCTATACTCATATAATACGTCAATCGCAAGATCTACTTTCACTTCACCCGGCAGTAATTCTACCTTCACTCCCTTTGCCGGATTCTTCTTGCCCAAACGGCTTGCGAGTTCATTTGATAATGAGCCGGCAAGTCTTGATACGCCATCTACCTCAGTTGCAGCCAGACCTGCGATGATCGCGATTACTTCGCCCGCGATCTGTACATGTCCGATGGAATTTTCTTCTTCTATATTTTCATACGTGCTTGTATTCTCTTCACTCATTCTGTATACCTCCAGACTTCCTGTATTTGTACATATTGATTCAATATTATACCGCAATTATGAAAAACATTCAACACCCGGAATTGACGGGGAAAATTCAGAATTAGCTGCTGGTTTTGTGAAGGATATGCAGCTATGGGCTGTCGGCTGGTACTTGTATCCTATAACAACACACTTCTCTTCCTATGAACTGCACATGTCTTATCCGCACATACTCCTGTGCAAACTCGCCTGCGGCTCAAACATGCACCCGTATGTGCTGACAATGTGCACTTCATAACGGAAGCTTCGCTAATGTTGTTATAGGATACAAGCACCAGCCAGACAGATCATACCTGCATATTCATTCACTTTGTACAATAGCTAATTCCGAATTTATTCATATTCTTTGAACTATCTTATGACTTTATACTAATTTATAGTTTCCAACATAGTATCTGCATTGTTGGTGATGTTTATTTATATTTTGGCATAATATAATTAAAATGTATATCCGTTGCGATATCTTCATTTCTGACGATAATACATATTTTTACATAATAAAATACATCTTGTAACAGACACCCTTGCTGTTTAGTTGTACAAAACAGGCAGGATGTTATGCACCCTGCCTGAAAAGCTTTATATTAATAATATCAATATTTCACTTTTAAATAAATCATCTGTTCATTTAATCTTCATAGTCACTGTCATAAGTTAAATTGAATATTACATTTGCAACATTTCCACTTTCTTTTGATAACTTATAATAGTAAGTATGACCCGCATACATATATTCAGTAATTGACGCACTGGAACTTGAATTAAACCAGTCATATCTATCATTCGAACTATCCGGATCTGAGTATTCATATACATCTATATTCTTATCCAGTCCGCTTACACTTGGCACATAGAATTCATAATATCCGCTTGTTGTAGGTGTAAATTTAAGAATCGCAGGACTGACCGGAGATACTGTAATGCTCTGATTTGAACCCGTATTGACTGTGCTTATATTACTGGAAATAACAACATTTGCTGTTACCATAGTACTGTTTCCTGCAACTGTTACATATGCTGTAGCCGTATAGTCATATATGGAGTTCTTCGTCTTGCTTGTTAATACATAATTTCCATTTTTCAGGTAAAGTGTATTTCCGAATCCGCAGCTCTTACCGGTAGCATCATACCAGGTTTCGAATGAAGAATCTGATACAATTGAATTATTGGAATAAATCATAACCTTGTAAAGCGGAAGCTGGATATCATAACCTGACTGGGTAGCCTGAAGCGACTGGGAGTACAGATACTTCAATGTTCCTCTGTAAGAAGCTTCAATATCATATATACCCTGCTCTAATGTAATAGAATATGCGCCTTCACTATTTGCCGATGTGCCGATATCTGAACTATAACGGCTTGCTTTATTCTGATTTGTAAATGAAATATCTGCATATGGAATTGGATTTCCATTCATATCCTTTACAATACCTGCGATTGTAACGCCCTGCTTTACATGAGCTACAACCTGTGTAGAAGTCTGAAGAGCCGGATTATTTTTATCTGTTACAACAACAGTAAATACATAATCACCAGCCATTGGAAGGGTTCCATGTAATTCTCCGTCACTGTCAATCACACAATTATAGTTTGTGCCGGTTAACGCATAAGAATAACTGCCGCTTCCACCTGCAACGGTTACATACCGACTGAAATCAACGCCCTGTGCAGAGCCATACACCAGATAAGACGGTGTTGCGGCAGCATAAAGACCGCTGTCATTATATACCAGCCATGTAACGGTCTCTGTCATACGATTACCTAATTCATCATCTGTTACGATCGTAACATTATAAACACCTGCCTGAACCGGTGAACCATAGAACTGAACATAAGAATAACTGTTTGAATAGACAACCTTATATCCTACACCGGCCGGTAAACCGGAAACTGTTGCAGTTGCAAATCCATAACCACCCAGAGCATATCTGTATCCACCTGAACTGGAATCCATCTTGGTACCTACAGCCACCTTGTAGACACTTTCATCTGTATACTGGAATGCGCCCTTTGTATAATAAACTTCCTTCTCCGTACCATACTTTGGAATTGCAACCTTTACATAATGATCCTCGTACAGACCTGTCTCATCATTCAGTGTTAAAATGTAATTTACACCATCTGAAGATGATATGCTGTCGACCACACACTGTTTTCTGTATACACCTGTTGCATACTCCTTTGTATATAATACGAAATCATTTACATTAAGTGATTTTGCAGGAGAAATAGATACCTGAACAGAATGATCGTTCAAAGCAGTAAGTCCTGTAATAACTGCAGGTACTTCCTGTTTCTTCTTTACTGTTACTTTACAGACTTTTTTCTTACCGGAACCATCCTTTGCAAGTGCTGTGATCTTTACTGTACCTGCTTTGATTCCCTTTACTACACCGTTTGCTGATACAGTAGCAATTTTCTTGTTTGATGTCTTCCATACAACTGACTTGCTGCTGGCTTTTTTAGGAGCAACTGTTGCCTTCAGCTTTAAGGTCTTGCCTACTGTCAGGCTTGCCTTTGTCTTACTTAACTTGATGCTTGTTACCGGCGTTCCTACCGTCACCTTGATCTTAACTGTTTTTTTCTTGTTTGCCTTAGAAATAACAGTTATCACTGCTTTTCCGTTTTTCTTAGCTGTGATCTTACCCTTTGCATTTACAGTTGCAACTTTCTTGTTACTGGTCTTATAGGTAACTGCTTTTGATACCTTTTTACCAGAAACGCTTACTTTCGTTTTCAGAGTAAATGACTTACCCTTTTTGAGTGTCAGCTGTTTTGCCGGCAGGTTTGTAACTGCTACAGATTTTACTTTACCGGTCGCCGCACTTACTTCCGTATCCGGAATTGTAAGCATGGAAACAGCTACCGCTACTGCAATTACAACTGCCAGAATACGTTTTAATACTGACATTTTTACTTGTTTTCTCATAAAAAATAGCCTCCCTTTATTGAATTCTTCTCCCAATTTCATCCGCTGAGAATGCAATATCACTCATATCATATGATAAACGTGATCATCAATTCTTCTATGTATGAATATGTACCCTCATTTACTGCTCCTTTTGTATACGAATAAAACTCGAAGAGCATATTCATTATATATCACATTGTTAATTCGTGCAAGAAATTTGCATACATCATGTGTATGTTGAGAATTCAGAATCAGCCGTTAGTTTTGTGAGGGATATGCAGCTATGGGCTGCCGGCTGGTGTTTGTATCCTATAACAACGCGTTTCTCTTCCTATGAAGTGCACATGTCTTATTCGCACATACCCCTGTGCAAACTCGCCTGCGGCTCAAACATGCACCCATATGTGCTGACAATGTGCATTTCATAACGGAAGCTTCGCTAATGTTGTTATAGGATACAAACACCAGCCAGACAGATCATACCTGCATATCCATTCACTTTTGTACAATAGCTAATTCTGAATATTAAGCTTATATTTTTATATAATAAAAACGAATACCCATTATAATGTGGCATGAGCATTAAGTCATTATAACAGGTACCCGTCTTATAATTGTAATCTTTTACGATTATTATTCTTTTTTTATTTCGCCACTACATGCGCGGTCACTGTTGCAGACCGTGTAGTATCCGTAACTGATATCTGAAGAGTTGCCTGATAAGTCACACCATCTTTCTCTGCGGTACCGGTTAATGTATAATTGCCAACCGCCAGATAGAGGTATCTGCCTTTGCCCTGTACAACTCCATTCTCATCCTGCCACTCTCCCATTTCGCTAAGATCTGCAAAATCCGTATTATCCGATACGACAGTCTGCTGATATACAGGAAGAGCAAACGTAACTTCATTCGTAGCTGCAGCACTTACATAGTAATCACTTGCATAGGCTCCTGTTCCGCCTCTTTCATCCTCAATCGAGATATCATAGACTCCTTCCGGTACATAGCTGTACATTGCCATTCCATCGCTAATCTCCCCGACCTCTCGTGCATAGCTGATATCACTGTATGAATTATCCTTCCACTGGGATTCAAGTCTGCACAAATAAGTATCTATACCGGTATATTTGATCTTATTCCCATCCAGATCGGTAGCTGTAATCTGGAGCAGGACTCCCGGTTTTATAATAAAGGTCACTGTGCAGTATGTGAAAACTGCAGCATCTCTGCTGTCAGAGATCTTTATCTTCATGGTATATTCACCAGCTTGATCTGTATCAATCGAACAATACTGTACTCCGGTTTTTGACATCACCAAATCCAGACAATCTGCTTTTGACACAACTTCATATTTGTAATTGCCACTTCCACCAATAGGACTTATCTGTGCTCCATACTTTACTGTATAAGTTCTATTTGGTTTGTTTGGAGTTGGAAAACTCAGGCATCCATATTTTGTAACATCCTGTGCTATGACTGCCCTTTCATCATATACTTTCCATACCTTGATATAATGAATCTTATTTCCAAATTCATCTACGACATCAACCTTTGTCTCCCAGATTCCTGTCTCTTTCAAGGTACCATAAAACTGCAGATAACCGGATTGGTCTGCGTCATCTACCACCTTATACGAAAGACCGGTTGGAAGATTGCTTACTGTATATACTGCATAGCCCTGTACATCCGGATCATAAACTCCTGAAGTATCTGAGGAACTGGTCCCTACCACTGTTCCTTTTCTGCGTCGTACTTCCGATCTTATTGTTATCTCTGTCGGCGTTGTCCGATATGTCAGTTCTTTTGTACTGTTTAATGTCGGAACAGAAACCTGAACAATATCTCCATTATAAAAAATATCCTGTTTGTCCAGATAAAGCTTATATGTAATGTTATCTGTTGTTTCCAGATGATCGATCACACATTTTCTTACAAAGCTTCCGTATCCATATACCTTACTGGATACCGCGAAATCCGATGTCTGTAATACTTTTGCTTTATTTAATGTCACCTGAAGCACTGCTTTATTCACAATACTCACGTTCTGGATCACAACCGGTACTTCCGGAACAACCGGAGTCACCGCCGCTTTCTTCACAGTGATCCTACAGGCTGCTTTCTTACCGGAACCATCCTTTGCTGTCGCTGTGATCGTAACGGTTCCCGCTTTCTTTGCCTTTACGACACCTTTGCTTGTAACGGTTGCAACCTTGGTATTTGAACTTTTCCAAATGATTCCTTTATTGCTTGGTTTCTTTGGTGAAAGGGTTGTCTTTAAGGTCAGTGATTTACCAACATTTAAGTTTGCCTTTGTCTTATTTAACTTCACCTTGGTAACCGGGGTACCGACCGTAACCGTGATCGTACATTTTTTCTTCTTATCTGCTTTGGAAATAACATAGATCCTGGCGGTTCCTTTTTTCTTCGCTGTGATCTTCCCCTTGGTATTTACAGTCACGATCTTTTTATTGCTTGTTTTAAATGTGACTTTCTTTGATATCTTACCGGTCGTTGTTACCTTCGTCTTTAATGTAAAAGTTTTGCCCTTTTTCAATGTAAGCTGCTTTGCCGGCAGATTCGTAACCGCTACGGTTTTGATCTTACCACTGGCTGCATAGCTCTCTGTCTGTGGAACAGTCAGAATGGATACTGCAACTGCTATTGCTATCACCCATGCCAGAAATCTTCTCACAGACAAAATATTTCGTCTTTCTTTCATCTATACTCTCCTTCTGTTGATTCCCTTATCTGTTCTCATCCGAATCTTATTCCTTGACATATGCATATGCGGTCGTATTGCTTCCATTCACCGTCACATCCAGATAAAAATTATAAATTACACCACTTATACTCTTTCGACAGGTTAAATGATGAGTTCCATTTTCCAGATAAACGGTTTTGGTCGATCCATAATAACTTCCATCCGAAACATCCTGCCAATTGCCAAAACCGGTTATATTTTTCACTGCATCCGGCACATCCGGGTCCAGCTCTATAGTAACCTTATATACCGGGAGTGTGACATCAAATGACCAGACCGGATGCACATCATCTGTTCCATATGCCGCTTTCTGAGTCTTCAGATTATAAACAGTAGTACCTACTGTTCCACTATAACTGGATACCGCAACATCATAAGTACCAGCTTCCAGATCATCCATTAAAATGACTCCATCCTTACTAACACCATTCCATCTGCCGCTTACCTCATCCGTATACTCGGCATATTCATTTTGGTTCTTCATAGTGAATTGAAAACTGGTCAGTGGATCGCCATTTGCATCTTTTACTTTACCCTGTAAATAACCGCCTTCTATAATTTTTAGTGTAAGAGTTCCTGTGCTTGTCATAGAAGTGTCTGTCTTATCTGTTGCACGGATACGAAGCTTGTAGGTTCCGGTTGACAGTTTTGGGGATGATACCTGTATCCCAGCTCCACCGTTGATAAGTGAAGAAACTGCTAATGCAGCGCTGTCACTGCCTTCTTGTAGAAGCTCATATGTGTAATCACTTGTAGAAGTTCCGTTTCCGCCATATACCGCAAGCTGTGGAAGCGTAGTTCCCCATTCAGTTGTCAGAACTTTTTCCGCATCCTTTACAAGCAGTTCTGTTCCATCATAAACCAGCCAGATGATAGTCATACTGAATTTGTTACCAAGTTCATCTTCATAGACTAATTTGCTTGTATATTTTCCTTTCTTTGTCACATTACCGTTAAATTTAAGTGTACATGTGGCAGCAGCTGTCTTGATCTGATATCTAACCCCTGCCGGCAGTCCGCTGACAGAGCAATTGGAATATCCCTTTCCAAGTACCCGGCTCTCATCGACGGAAGCTCCGAGTTTGTATACATATGTTTCTGATTTTTCTATCGTATAAGTTTCATCCCGATAGATACATTCTCTTGACAGATTTAATTTTGGAACTACTACTTTTATATAGGAGTTTTTCTGTAACACCGAATCTCCTGTAAGCTTAATCTTATAAGTAAGCGAATCCGTTGTTGTTATCTGTCCGATCGTATACTGTTTCAGATAGTCTGCACTTTCATATTTCTTTGCCCATACCTGAAAGTCCGAAGCCGTAAGTGCTGCCTGCTTTGTTAATGTAACGGTTAACATATCCGGCTGTGCTATATTCAGGCTCTTAACGATCAGCGGTTCTTCCGGTGTTGGCATCGGTATGATCGAAGCTGCTTTCTTCACTGTGATCTTACAGGTGGCTTTCTTACCGGAGCCATCCTTTGCTGTTGCTGTGATCGTAACTGTTCCTTCCTTCTTTGCCTTTACGACACCTTTGCTCGTAACGGTTGCAACCTTCTTATTGGATGACTTCCATACGACTGCCCTGCTGCTGGCTTTCTTCGGTGTAACCATTGCCTTTAAGGTCTGCTTTTTTCCAATTGTCATCGTGGACTTGGTCTTGTTCAGCTTTACCTTGGTAACCGGTGTACCGACTGTCACTGTGATCGTGCATTTTTTCTTTTTATCTGCCTTTGAGATCACATAGATCTTAGCGGTTCCTTTTTTCTTCGCTGTGATCTTACCCTTTGCATTTACCATTGCAATCTTTTTATTGCTTGTCTTATAGGTAACCTTCTTTGAAGCTTTTCCTGTTACGGTTACCTTTGATTTCAAGGTAAATGTTTTCCCTTTTTTGAGTGTCAGTTGTTTTGCAGGCAGATTTGTGACTGCCACCGTTTTTACCTTGCCACCGGCTGCATACGATTCCTGTACCGGCACTGTTAGGATCGAGACGGCTACCGCAAATGCCATAACCAAGGCAAAAAACCTTTTTATCATTATTGTTCTTCCGTTTTTCATTCATACCTCCCTATAAAAAACCTTGTTTTTTATGTTATTCTGCGTCTTTTTCTGCTATACAGACGTATAGTTTCATTATATCTGACGCCCTACATAAAAACAAGGTAACACATTCTATTTATACAAAATATCCAGTTGTTTTTGTGCAATTTTACACCAAATGAACGGCACTGCAGCAAGCACCGGATACACATTATAAATGACTTGCTGCGCTTTCGATCCGAAGTAAATGCCCTATATGTAAATACTCCTGTGCCAACTCGCCTACGGCTCAAACAGGCACTCGTATTTACAGGCAATTTACTTCTCTTGTCGAAATGCTCGCGGATGTCATCTTACAATGTGTATCCGGTGTTTGTTGTAGCGCCTGTTAATTTCTATATAAAATATATAAGCTCCAAATCTTTAAATTTAATCTCACTTATTTATTTTCCGTTGTGACATATCACAACTTGTAATTACATCACGAAGGCAATCATAATTACACCTGCTGGGCTTTATAACATAAAAATATGATGCCCTTTATAATATGACATTTGCGAGCATTTCGACTGAAAAAGCACATTGTCAGTAAATACGGGTGCCTGTTTGAGCCGAAGGCGAGTTGGCACAGGAGTATTTACAAATAAGACATGTGCTTTGAGTCGAAAGCGCAGCAAGTCATTTATAGAGGGCATCATATTTATGTCATAGACCCAGCAGGTGTATTCCTACTTATCTTCGGCAATTGTTATTACAAGCTGGGATACGTCGTAGCCGGTTTTTCTGGTTACGATGTCTTCCACCTGTGCCCGTTCTGTATCGGACAGTGTTGCAACAGGAAGTGTAACATCGACGGTATCATCATTTACGGTTACGATGCAGTCGGTATAGCCTTTTGCTGTCAGGACGGTTTCTGCATCTGTTTCTTTCTCGATCGTATCGGTAAGTTTTACATAGCTGTTTACTGCTTCATCTTTTGCTGCACTGTCCATCGTTTCATCATTGATGATCGCAAGCAATGCTTCTTTGCTTCTTGCGCGGCTCTGCTCCCGGTTCAGCTTTGCAGTCGCAAGATTACTTTTCATGGTTTGAGCACTTGTAAGAACAGCTTCTCCGATATCCTCCTCATCACTGTTCAGTTCTACATTTTCTTCAAGAGCTGCCTGTTCCAGATATGTAGTATCGGTATTCTCTGATGCAGCTTCTCCCACTTCTGTATTGTCAGAAGTGCCCATCGTTTCTTTGTCGGCCTGATCTGTAAGTCCATCTTCCGCAGCATCCGCTTTATCGTTGTCATAGCTGATAACTTCGGCATCCGCATTTGTCTCCTTTGCCTTTTGGCGCAACAGGTCGTCTCTTTTCCCTGCATTGAAATTCAGATAGCCTGCAACTCCGATCATAACCGACAGGGCAAGTATCACCAGACGGTTTTTCTTAAAGATCTTTTTCTTCATCCATATCCTCCATGCTTTATTCTTGTTCTAATACAACTATCTTATGCGCCGGAACATCAAATAATGCCTGAACCGCTTCGGTTATTTTTATCGCAATCGTCGGATCGGAAGCCCCCGTACAACTGACCAGAACTCCCTCAATCTCCGGTTCCAGTGTTTTGCTCACATAGGGATATTCGCCGCTGTCTGCATTTGTCATAACAGAAGTCTCACTCCTGCTCTTCTGACTGCTGCCATCTGACTCACTATCGGACTTCGTCACATCCTTCTCTATGATCTTCTCGCCTCCATCTTTTAATGTGATCATGACACTTACCGTTCCGACGCCTTTCACCTGAGACAGTATTCCTCGCAGCTTCTCCTCCTGAAATGCTATATAATCTTCATAACTGCTGTTTGCCGATGATACTTCTCCTGAAATTTCCTGTCCATTGTCTGAGGCATACTCTCCGTTCTGTTGCTTTCCGGTCACTCCACCGGACGTTTTGTCCTGTTTCGTTCCGGTTAAAGCATCAAGTCCGGAAAATCCGTTTTTCTTATCAGACGGCCAGAGAATGACCAGCAGACAAATACCTGCAAGCAAAATTCCCATGCACTTTCGAAGTGCCGCATTTTTATCTTTTTTCAGTTCCTGCAGCTTTTGTTTGATGTTATTCCATATTCCTTCCATGCTCTCTCACTCCATTATATGTAACATGTCCGCTTTTAGTACATGTTATTTTGTCTGATATCCATTTATAAATACTTTGATCCTGTCCTCACTGATCTTATACTCTTTTGCGATCTCCTGACGGAGTTTTGCTGCATCCACGATTGTATCTGCCGCACTGTCTGATGTTGTAGAGACAACATCAACCTCAACCGCTGTGATCGTATAGTTCTCATCAAAGATGATCGCTACCTTACTGTCCAGTTGGAATGTATCGCGCAAATGATCTTTGATCATCGTCTCCATGACGTCTGTATAATATGTAACATCACCGTTTCCCGGTGCGCCTGCAACGGATTCATAATAATAGTCAAAGCTCAAAATATCATTTAACCCTCCCGCACTTAATACAGGCGTCAGAACTATGATCGCCAGTACAAAACCAACCGCCGTCTGCATGTATTTCCTGTATTTCTCATCCGGAAGCAAGAAAAATACCAGAGAAGAAAACAATATAAAAAGCACGATATTTTTTATCCAGGCTAACAACATCCAGCACTCCTTTCCACCAATTTCTGAAAAACGGTTATGCATGTACCCGGATGGACAACCAACTTTTCACCTCGCAAGCAACGTCATGAGTGTGAGGGAGATGATAAATAAAAAGGAAGCACACCAGATGCCACGCAGCATCAGTCCGATGGTCTGTGCCATAATGTTAATGCCGTCGGAAAACCGTTTATCTCCCAAGGGCTGCACAAATGCAGATACGATACGGAGAGTCAGATAGATCACTGCGATCTTGGTAACCGGCAGAAGCACCGCCAGCAATACGACGACTGCACCCGCAATCCCGATCGCATTTTTTAAAACCATCCCCGAACCGAGCAGGATATCCGAAACATTCTTAACTGTATTTCCACCCGGCAGCATACCGAAAGCTTTTAAGACGGCATTTCTCTCCAGCTTATCCACTGATGGAACGATCAGTCCCTTTATCACATTCATTCCGGTTACGACTGCAAACATGGTTTTCAGGATCCATCCTGCAATATTCCTTAATAACGTAACCGTCCTTGAAAAATGATCCTCGGCATTTAACTTATTCACAAGTCCGACCACGCCACTGCATTTGGTAAGCGGAAATACGATCTGAACGATCACCTTCTCGCACAGAAAAATGATCAGCACCGTGATCTGATAAGTAAATTCCGCCGTGCCTGCACCATTTGTATAGGAGACAGCCAACGTATAAGCAGGTATAAAGGTGATCATCAGATCCGTAAGATCCGAGACTGCCGACACCGCTATATCGGAAACGACCGCAAACATTCCGAGCAGAATGGATACCACCATCAGATAGGTGACGAAGAAGCCGTTTCCACCTACCATCTTTCCAAACTTTCCGGACAGATTTGTGAATACCGAACCAAGAATGACAACGGCAAGAAGCTGAAGGAGCATGCGGTTATTGCTTTTTATCTCCCCTGTAAGTGTCTGCTGTATTGTTTCCAGACTGTAGTCAAGAAGCCCCTGAAGGTCTCCGTTTCGGATATAGGATACGACCTCCCGAAAAGAGAGTCCTGCCTGTTCTTCTGTCAACATGTCCATTTCGTCAAAAGCGTTTTCATCAAGTCCCAGATCCGTTTCATCAACATCCGATATATCTGTATCCACATCTGCCATTTTCATATCCGATCTTCGATATCCAGCAAACTCTCCCGGTTCGGTATTTATAAGTTCTGGGACAAACCCAGGTGGTCTACCATTACCCGATTCCTGCATAGCAAACGTTTTCTGCTTCTTCCCGGCAAATAACACCACTGCGATTAAGATCAGTCCTGCCACAATGCCTGCTATAATTATTTTCGCTTTTTGTCCTCTCATAGTTCTACCCCATCAGACGAACAACCATATCGATCACATGGAACAGAATCGGCAAACTCATCACCACCATTGTCACCCGTCCGGCAAGCTCAATATGCGAAGCGATCGCTCCATAGCCTGCATCCTTACAGATATTTGTCGCAAATTCACAGATATAGGAAATGCCAAGCATCTTAAGCAGGATTGATATATACTCCATATTGATATTGATGTACCCGGTGATGCGGTCGATGGAATCCAGTACATTCCCAAGTCTTCCTATGATAAAGCTGACAATAAATAAACACGCTCCAATACTTAAGAGCGTGCTGTATTCTGCATTCATTTTCTTTAGTTTTATCGCTACTAAAACGACCAGAACAGATGCCATACATACCGTAACAAGACTCATGCCTTTTCTCCCCTATCCACCGATATTTACAAGCTTCATAATGTCATTAAAGAATTCTACGATATATGGAATGATCCACGAAAGTACAAGGATAAGTCCTGCCAGATTCAGCAGGAATGCCAGCTCGTCCTTCCCCGAATGCTTTAATATCTGATTCAACAGTGCTACAAGGATTCCTACCGCACCTATCTTCAATAATAACTGTATCGTCATAAGCTCCTGCCACCCTTACCCTATCAGTATTATCAAAAAGATCCCTCCGAGTAATCCAAGTGACCTGGATACTTTATTTATCCTGTGTGCTCTGTCCTTTTGTTCTTCATACTCTGTCCGCATGTTCTGCTCCCACAGCTTCAGATTCCTGATCTGCATATCGATATCCATATAACACAGCCATTTTCCAAGCTCTTTTACCGCACCAATCTGTGCATCCGTCAGATAGCTGTATTCCATCAGACTTCCGATACTGCCTGTCCAGATCTGCTCAAAAGAAGAAGCATATTCTTCCGTCCGAAACTGCAAAGCCAGCCCGGCAAGCCAGTCTCCGATCCTTCCCCCTGCTTTATCCGATCCTTCCCGAATGATCTCGGTGATCTCCGATGCACTGTATGCCAGATGCCCATTTGCCATCCGGACAAATATCAGAAGCTCGTAGATATCTTCCACGCGCCGGTTCTGATAAACTCCTATCGTCTTTCCTATCCCATAGGAAGCTGTGACCACCAGAAGCATTCCAAGAATCTTTATATATAACATATGTACGCCTCCCTGCACTTATGACAGTTCTGCTACAGCCGCTTCATTTTCATATGCCGATGTCAGACGTTCATCCTCTGCCATAAAGAGAACACTTCCCCGATCGTCAAATATCGTCCGGATCTCTCCTGTCCGTTTGCGATTGCTCAGCACGATATATCGTTCAAATACCCTCTCATTGACCAGCTTCCGTAGTCCCGGGCGATTCCTGATATCATCAATGGAATTACCATGTACGGTTGCGATCAGCTTACAGCCGCAGTTGATCACGCTGTAGATCGCATCGATATCATCTCGGCTGCCAATCTCATCCACCGCTATGATCTGCGGTGACATCGAACGGATCAGCATCAGCATTCCATATGATTTTGGACAACAGTCAAGAATATCCGTCCGTATGCCGATATCATTTTGTGGTACGCCTTTATAACAGGCTCCGATCTCAGATCGTTCATCTACGACACCGATAGTATTTCCTTTGAATCCTGGAAATCCATCCGACAACATCCGGATCATATCTCTAAGAAGTGTGGTTTTGCCACATCGCGGTGGGGAAATGATCAGTGTATGAAATGTCTCATTTCCATTTATTATGTACGGAAGAACCTTCTTACAGCATCCCTTAACCTGATGTGACAAACGGATATTGATAAATGATATATGTCTGACACTCTTGATCATTCCAGATTCCAGAATGACTTTTCCTGCAAGCCCTACACGATGTCCCCCTTGAATCGTTATAAATCCCTGCCGGATCTCATCCTCATATGCATAGAGTGAATAGTTACTGATATATTCCAGCGTTTCCTTTATATCGGCAGGTGCTACCATATATGCTTTCTTACATTCTGTGGTTCGCTTCCCCTTCTCCGTCACAAAATATTCCCGATTATCATAGATCACGATCAAGGGTTCATTCATCCTAAGCCTTATCTCCTGAAGCTTGTTATAATCATATATCTCACTCGAAAATATTCTCCTTAACGCTACGGATAATATCTTCAATATTTCATTCTCTCTGCTTTTTTCCAAACCGATTCACCTCATGCATATGTCATCTGTAACCATTTTCACCTGTCAGTTCCATCATCTGCCAATACTCGAAAAGCATCTGCTTTTCTGATATGATCTGATACCTAAAGTAGGATGTTACACACTTCTGATAGTTATAATGTATGCATGACAAATGAAATTTAGAACAAAAAAATACCACATTCCTTTCTGAATTTTTCAGAGTGAAATGTGGCATCAAAACCCGATGCGCAGATCTTTGACTTGAAGCCCTCACAATGGATCGGCACCATGATCGTTCATCCCACGCAGCCCTGTGCAAAGCTTCGATCTGCCCGCTTCAGGCACCCTTTTTGTAATTTTCTTCTACTTCTTTTCCTGTCGTGCCAAGGTCGTTGACCCTGCCGGGTCTGCTCTCACGCACACCGGAATATTGAACGTTTGCCATGTTTGCTACCTCTCTTTAATTATTGGACATTTGTAACTATATCTATATCACAATGATTAATCACCTTTGACATTACCAACCAGGGGACGCTTCCGCTCGTTGAGTCCTGCAGCGGTACTAAGATGCTGCTTGCGCACCACCTAAGAACCGGCGGACTCAAATGCCCCTGTTTTGATAAGTCAAGATGCTTAATCATTATCTGCTCCATGGATTTCGCAAATGTCTATCATATATTAAATAACGTATTGATCTACCATCAGGTTGTTCTGCCAATCGACGAGATCGGCTAATGTGATGCCCTCTAATACATCCTGTATTGCCTGATCGAGTTTCTCCCAGATCAGTACGCTGACACACATACTTCTGTTTTCGCAGTAGGCTGCGTTATCGCCTACGCAGTCTGCCGGCGCCAGACTTCCTTCTACCGTTTCTAATATCAGCCGCACCGTATAATTCTCCGGTGAAGCATATAACATGTATCCTCCACGCGCTCCACGGACACTTTTTACCAGTGATGCCTTATTTAATATTGCAACGATCTGCTCCAGATATTTGTCTGAAATATGCTGTCTTCTTGCAATATCCTTTATCTTAACCGGCTCACCATTATAATAGGTGGCCAGATCCAGCATCAGTTTTATCGCATATCTTCCTTTTGTTGATATCTTCATCTTGACCTCCCTGTCGTTGTTATCTGATTAAAATGATTCCATGCTTCTATACATCATCTGAATCTCATCTATTTTTTCTGCAAACATGATAAATTGTCGTTTGTATTGTAGTATACTATTTCTATAGGATTTATCAAGTACAAAATTATTTTTTATGGCGATCTATCCGGTTGTAATAAAATATTATCTTCTTTAATGCATCTTCCACTGAACAATCCACGTCAAATGCTGCATTTTCTCATTGTTATAAAGAAAAGGCAGCTGTCTTATGCAGGTAGACAACTGCCTTGCTCACTTATCGTAATCTCAATCTATCGTCTATCATGCATATGAAAAATAAACCGTATTCATCCATACAGTCTGACAACAGCAACAACACATTCCCATATCATATTTTCTGTTTATCCTACTGTTTTCATATGTCATGATCGAACCTCCTGTGTTTTAATCTCTACTTATCTCATAGGTTTAATATGTTTTAACTTTATGGGCTGATTATATATTACCAATATCTTCCTATCAATATATTTTCTCAATAATTTTTAAACTCAGCCAATTATTTTAAATAAAAAAGACTTTGTCGAAACAACTCATATCCTGAAAACTATTCTTCAGAAATTATCTTGTTCCCGGCAAAGCCTTTTCCTTTTTACTATTTAATTCATGCGTTCTTTGTTATTGATCGCTTCTTTCGAATTTTCTGCCGGTTTACTGGAAGAATCCGGCATCAGCGGACTTATTATAGATTCCATAACATCCAAGCGTAGTTGCATCAGTAGAACGAGTCTGCCACCAGGACAAGAATCCGTCAGGCAATTCTGAGACAGGTGCATCCGGAGTATAGAAATAAATCTCTGTTCCTCTGTCCATGCCGGATGGCTCTCCTTCTTTATAACGGATACCATCTTCTATTCGTTCTGCTTCTTTATCAATAACAACGCTGTCAAGCGTCATGGAATATGTATAATCATTTACTTTTTTGATATTTGCAAACTGTCCGCTGAAATTACAGAAATACACCGTTCCATTTGGATAATCATTCTCATCTCTTTCTCCCATTTCCGAATCGGAAAATGCTCCCGTAAATGATCCATCCTCAGATAACGTGAGCGTTGTACTCCACCCACCGGCTCCACTGCTAAATACCATATCCATCGGATAAGTACCCGGCAGAGATGACACATCTTCCGACTGTGCTTCCGTTGTAGAAGCTTCAGCCTCTGTTGTACCGGTATCTTCTTCAGAAGAAGCCGCCTCTGTTGTCTGTGTCTCAGTCTCGGCTTCTGTGCTGACTGTCTCTGTTGTCTGGGCTTCTGTCTTCTCTGTCGTTACTTCGGTTGATACCTCCGTTGTTCCTTTCGTCTTTTCTGTCGACTTTGATCTTTCACCATTACATCCAGCCAGCAAACCGGCTGCAAGCGTTGCTGCAAGTACTGCTGTCACGATTTTTCCTGATTGCGTTATATTCTTTCTCATGTTTAAAATCCTCCTGCATTCATTTATAAATACATTTCCAGAATTCTTATTGCGACCCTCATCACAATGCCTTTCCTCGGCTGTTTTCGAATACAAAAAGTATATGCTTGTCATCCCGTTTTGTCAGCTTAATTATTCGTTATAGATGTTGCATTTCGTTTACGATTATTACGGTTCTTTAACCAATCTTTGAACTCCGGCAGGGTCTTTCTTCCGGCTTCCGTAACCGGCTTCACCCATTTGCCTGATCTGGTATAAACAAGCTCGATTGCCAGACGCACCAGCTCATCCGTATATACAAATGAGAATACCGCAAGGAAAGGCAGATGTAAGACCATGCCTGCGATCCATGTCGCCGGAACGCTGACCAGGAATAAACCGCCAATCTCCACATAGGTTCCGACTCTCGTCTCACCTGCTGCCCGATATCCCTCATTCATAATATAGTTACAGGTTCGAACGGCACCGAAAAACAGGTAAATATATAACATATACATGCCATACCGAAGTGCCTGATCACCCAGTCCAAATAAGCCAAACAGCGGTTCATGCAATAACGAACAGATCAGCACAATCCCGAAAGTAACTGCCGGACAGAATAATGCCGACCGCTTCATAAACCGGTATGCTCCCTTATGGTCACCGGCGCCGACAGACTGTCCGATCACAACGCTGGTTGCATTTGATAAGCCGCCAAAAAATGCATAGACAAAGCCCTCGCAGACACGGAACGCCGCCATAGCCGCAATCGCGGATTCATTCTGATGTCCGATCACAATATTGATCAGCATTTGTCCTATTCCATAAAACAGTTCATTGCAAAGGATCGGAAATGCATTTGACAGATATACTTTGATAAATCCGCCATGGACTAAGAACATCTGACTCAGACGAATCCGCACTTTGCATTCTGAACGCATCAGATAGATAAACAGCAGTAATAAATTGATGATTGCAGATGCAAGTGTTCCGACTGCTGCACCGGCTGCACCCATTTTCGGTGCGCCGAATTTACCGTATATCAATACAAAGTTCAAACAGAAATTCACTACCAATCCTACGATGGAACAGATAAGCGGCGCTTTCACCCGCTCTGTTGACCGTAGCAGGAAGCTGATAAGTACAGCAAATACCTGAAGCGGATATGCCCATCCGACGATCCGCATATACGGCTTTCCGATCCGGATAAATACTTCTTTATCTGTATATACCCCCAATAAGAATTCCGGTCTGATAATACACAGAGATGCAAATGCAAATCCCACGATTGCCATACAGATGAAAGTGATACCGAATGTACGGTTAATTCCCTTTTCATCATCCGCTCCCCAGTACTGGGAAAAGAACAGGATCGACGCACTGGCGAAGCCCCAGTAGCAGCTAAAGAACAGTGAGCTGATCTGCGAACAAATACCAACTGCTGCCACACACGACTCTCCCAGTCTTCCGATCATGATCGTATCTACCATACTGGCTGTTGTAGTTAATAAATTCTGTAATGCGATAGGAAATGCGATTGTTAACATCACATACAGAAAGGATTTTTTGTTTTTCATATTTCATTTATCACGTTTATGAAACCTTGATCGTTACCTTTTTCGTTTTGCTCCTATATACAGAGGTGCCCTTTGCTTTAACCGTAATGGTATAGGTTCCTCGTGGTGTTCCCTTCTTTACTGTTACGCGTCCCTCTTTTGTAACAGTAATATATTTTTTTGCTTTTTTAGCAACGGAATACGTTACCTTTCCCTTAGCTTTCTTAACACCAACTGTAAAGGTATGCTTACTTCCCAGTTTTCCGGTTGCTTTTTTCACCTTATATTTTTTAGAGGTGACATTTAATTTCATTGTGTTTGATTTCTTGATCACAAGTTTTGCGACATTGGATCTGGCCGTGTTGCTGTTTTTCGTTGCCTTTGCAACTGCCACTACATAATAAGTTCCAACTTTATATGGATATGATGCCAGTTTCTTTTTACACTTAGCATCTGAATAATACCGATATGCGATTGCTCCTGCTTTTCCTTTTACAACAGCAGCATCTATCTTCTTTTTCTTTCCCGTATAGGTGACAGTTTTATTTTTCAGTTTCAGGACAGGTGTGGTTTTCGCAGACTGATCCGATTTTTTATTTTCTTTTACAGTTAAAGTAATCGACGCCTGATAATATCCTGTCTTACCTGTAATCTTTACCTTACCACTTCCTACAAATGAAATTTTTCCATTTGAGTCTATGGTGGCAACACTCTTTTTGTCCGATGTCCATGTTATATTGCTGCTTGTAAATGGACAATAGATCTCAAATCCCGGGTTTATCAGCATCATTTTCGCATTCGTGTGCTTCCCAACTACATAGGAATCTGCGTCTGTCTGTATTTTAAATTTATATAAATAAGTCTCAGCATCTCCCCACATTATGCCTGCAGTGGTAACCGCCTCTGTAAATTCGCCTTTGGGGATATTGACACTCTGTATTACCATCCGGTCTTCCTGTTTAACTGCTTCCTGTGTCACCTTTGATCCAAAGCATTGTACCCATGTATAAGTTCCATTAATATAAAAACATCCAACACCTATGGAAGTATAATCTTCATCTAAAATATTTTCTCTATGACCTGTTGAATTCATCCAACTATCCATTACAGATTCAGACGTTGTCTGATTGATTGCTATATTTTCTGCTATCATATTCTTATCTGCCGAAAAACAGGATGCTCCATCCGGTCTGGTATGAGAGAATAATACAGCCTGATCGCCCGCTCTAACCATAGCAGTTTCCAAAAGACCCGTATCCATAGTCAATGCAGGTAATCCATTTTTTGCTCTTTCTTCATTCACCTTCGTCAATACTTCAAATGCTTTTGTATAGTCACGTTTTCCGGTAATCCGTATGGTCTCCACATATCGAAGTCCATTTGCGCCGAATTTGACCAGATCCTTATTCTCGCAATTTATGATAACAGTTGAAGAAAATGCATTCTCATCAACAAATTGCGTTGAAGCCGGAAGTGTTATCGACTGAAGAGACGGGCAATTTGCAAATGCTTGACGATATATAATCTTTACGTTTGGAAGGTATACATCCGTCAGTGAATAGCACTGTGCAAAATCAGCATAAGCTATTGATTCCAGTCCTAATCCACGGAATGTCTTAAGGTTACTGCAGCTGTTAAATACCGACCCTCCCCATTCCTTCATCGTCGCAGGAAGCGTTATTTCAGTCAATCCCGAACATCCTAAAAATGTCCGCATTCCAAGTGTTGTTAATCCGCCAAAATCAATAGAGCTTATATTTTCACACTCTTCAAACATAGAATAAGAACTCTCTTTTAATCCACTGCCAAATTTTACGGCTGTGAGCATATTACATTGCTCAAATGCAAAATAACCGACTTCGCTGATCTTATCTGAAATCGTCAATGTTCCCGATAACTGAGAACGATAGAATGCTCCTTCCCCCAGCGTAGTTACATTTGCAAAGTCTACTGAATTTAAACCTCTTACATTATAAAATGCATATGCTCCAATCTCCTTTACATTTGCCGGTATCGCAAAGGTTCCGACTCTGCTTTGGAACGGATACATAACAAGCACTGTTCCATCCTTTGAATATACAATACCATTCTGTGCAATATAGGATGGATTTCCCACTGCAACTGTATAACTCTCTATCGTGGTATTTCCGAAAAACACTAATGGTGAAATAGATGTGATACCTGCAGGTATTTCATATGTTACAGCACTTGTTCCCTGGAACGCATAAGATTCCAGGCTTGTGGCACCCGGCGTTACAATCTTTGTTACAGCCGAACAATCACAATATGCACCACTGCCAACTGTATTCACACCAGATGGCAATACAATCTCTGTCAGTCCATAGCACTCATAAAAGGCGGCATCTCCGATCTTTGTCAATGTATCCGGATAACTTACCGATGTAATCGATGACATCTGTAAAAAATTCCGGTTTCCTATACCTGTAATACCTCTCTGGATTATAACTTTCTCAACATTGAATGTAATCCATGGTGCTTTATTTGATGAATCAGCATCCGGCATATCGCCACTTCCTGATATCGTAAGCGTGGTACCGGAAAGGCTCCATGATATATTTCCCCATGTTCCGCTCTGTGTTGTACTGTCAGTGCTATACATAGCTATATCATAATCAGAATACAACTCCGGTCCCGAACTATTTTCTTCTATTTTTACATATCCTGCTGCTGGCTCCTGATCCGCCTCTGCCTCAGCTATAATATTCGATGTCTGTTGCTCTGCATGAACAAGCTTAACCGGAGTCCAAAGCATTCCGCATATGGCTCCGATTCCTAATGCTATTGTAAATTTAAATCTGTAATTTCTCATTTTTCTCCTCCCATATTCATATATTATTCATAACTATACTGTATCTTTAAAATGTCGTTTTGTCTATAGAAATAATCCCATTTTTCTCCATTTATCCATATGCTCTGTTTTTTCATATGATCACTGGCGTAAAAATTCTCGTTCTACCCGTGTTATTTTTAAAAACAATTTATATAGCATTCTGTTCGTGTTTTTTGTTTTTACTATTGTCTTATTTAAAATAGAATGATAATGTAATATACAGAAAGCACGGTATATCTTTCATTAATCCGATTATATCGGGTCATTTTCTTTTGTTACTATAAATAACATTTTGTCAAGGAGTACATTATGAAGAAATTATCTACTGCGCAGCTTGCAGATACTATTATAAGACTACGCAAACAACAGCATATGACTCAGGCACAGCTTGCTGCCGAAACCGGAATCAACCGTTCCTTAGTTTCACGTATGGAGAAGCAGGATTTTATGCCATCGATCGGACAATTAGAAGCTCTGGGCGATGTGTTGCACTTCGATATCACAGAATTATTCATCAGCGACCTACCTGTGAAATATCCTTCTCCATCACCATTAAAGATCGCAATCGCCGGAACCGGCTATGTCGGATTGTCCATCGCCACGCTGCTTGCACAGCACAATCATGTGACCGCTGTTGACATTATCCCTGAAAAAGTAGACATGATAAACAGACACCAATCCCCGATCCAGGATGAATATATCGAAAAATATCTGGCTGAAAAAGACTTGGATCTGACTGCCACAACCGATGGAGCTATGGCGTATAAAGATGCAGACTTCGTTGTGATCGCAGCTCCGACCAACTATGACAGCACAAGAAATTATTTTGATACATCTGCTGTAGAATCAGTGATCGAGCTCGTTCTGGACGTCAATCCCGATGCCATCATGGTTATCAAATCCACGATCCCGGTAGGCTACACAGAATCTGTCCGAAAAAAATACCACACCAGAAATATCCTGTTCAGCCCGGAATTTCTCAGGGAATCAAAGGCTTTATATGACAATCTGTACCCAAGCCGTATCATTGTATCTACGGATAAGAATGACATCCGTCTGTTCGAGGCTGCCCATACATTTGCCGCCCTCTTACAGGAAGGCGCCATAAAAGAAAATATTGAAACGCTATTCATGGGATTTACCGAAGCAGAAGCCGTGAAATTATTTGCAAACACCTATCTGGCTCTCCGCGTATCCTACTTCAACGAACTTGATACCTATGCAGAGACCAAAGGGCTAAACACCAGGGACATCATAAATGGTGTCTGTCTCGATCCCCGAATCGGCAGCCATTACAACAATCCGTCCTTTGGCTACGGTGGTTACTGTCTGCCAAAAGATACAAAACAGCTTCTTGCAAATTACAATGATGTTCCACAGAATATGATGAGTGCGATCGTAGAAAGCAACCGCACCAGAAAAGATTTTATTGCAGACCGCGTTCTGAATCTTGCCGGATATTATGACTATAACCATAATGGAAATTATTCCGCAAACCGCGAAAAAGAATGTATTATAGGCGTATACCGACTGACAATGAAAAGCAACTCTGATAATTTCCGTCAGAGCAGCATACAGGGTGTCATGAAACGAATCAAGGCCAAAGGAGCAACCGTCATCGTCTACGAACCGACACTGGAGAACGGAACAACCTTCTTCGGAAGCAAGGTAGTAAATGACTTAAATGCTTTTAAATCCATGTCGCAGGCAATCATCGCCAATCGGTATAATTCTGATCTTGACGATGTCCGGGCAAAGGTTTACACCAGAGATTTATTCGAACGGGATTGATGGAGGTGAAGTGCTGCTTCAGTTCCGCTTCACATTCTTTTACAGACTGGTCGTCTGGTCATGTGAGTGCGGAATTGAGCAGCTAATTCTAATGTAGTGTGATATAAGTTGTTGAATATTTTGGTGTTTGGTTGCAGGGATGATCTTTGTTTTTCTACTTTTTATAAATCTTCTGCCTTATATAAGGTATAACCTTCATAATAATAACTATGGTCTATGCCCTTCATATATACTTCTCTATCATCGATCCTGGCTGTCAAAGCCTGTTTTAAGATATACTTTATCTCAATATCTTTAATTGGACTTCTCTCCATCGCCAGCAAATAATCTTCTTTATCGACTGTACTCCAATCAATAACCTTTTTCAGTTCTCTCTTTAGAATTAAATCCAGCCATATTCGTGTGCTTCGTCCATTTCCTTCTCGAAATGGATGCGCAATGTTCATCTCTACATATTTTTCTATAATCTCATCAAATGTTGACTGTGGCATCTTATCAACATTTTCTATTGCTGCCTGCAAATACATAACCGGCGCAAATCTAAAATTACCTTTTGCAATATTTACATTTCTTATTTTGCCTGCAAAATCATATATTTCATCAAATAAATATCTATGAATTGCCGCCAACATCTGAAAAGATCCAACTTCATATGCATCCAGATATCCATTTTCAAATAATTCTACGGCTTTTTTCTTGCTAATCTTTTCTTCCATTCTGGCCAGTTCTGTAGAATCTGTAATATTAAGTTTATTTTCTAAAGCCATAAGATATCCTTTCCTGTTATATATAACCCATGTAAATTCTATAAAACATCTTATTATTCAACTTGTGAGATACTAATTTTTATAGAATCAAAATGAAAAATTCCTACATAGCATATTTTTGCTCTGCACATAATATTAATTCATTTATTTCATTCAGTTCTATTATAATATTATTATGTATATATATTAAAAAAGCATTATCAACCGTACCTCGAAAAGCAACAACAGAATTATATTCTTTCTTTAAATTATTATATATATTATAATGATAAAAGAAAGTTCTAACAAATTTTCCAGTTATACTTCTAATTGTCTTACCTTTAATTGTCTTTTTCATCTCACGACAAAGATTCTCAACTATTTGATTAATTAATGAATTTTTCATTATCAAATCATTCCAATTAGTGTCCGATTCATCTTTTATGCCATACTGCGTAAGAATCTTTCTAAATTCCTGAATAGTTTCCTGAGATTCCAAATAAAATATTTCAAAATCTTTCTTTGCAGTATATTCCTCTACAACTTCAGTTGAAGTCTTTTCTTTCTTCAATTCTTTGATATGCAAAGCATTTTCTATCTCTATTTGAATATTTTCTTCTGTCAATATATCGTTTTCTGTATATTCCAATGTTTTCAAATCATATAGATTATAGAAATCTCTCATCTTCTTTCTATAATCCAAATACTTTTCTTTCCCCATATCTGCATGCGTTGAACTAGGCGATATCTCAATCCCTAATCTCTCACCCGTATGATAATTTAATATCAAAAAATCCAATCGTCCCTGATGATATACCTCTTCATTTTTTCTTAGCCGTACTTCTCGTAACAAAAGAGGAGTTTTCATCATATTTTCTTCATTTAGTCCGGACAAATATTTAAGATAATTATCTATAACTTCAGGTTCATATTTCGAACCAGTAGAAAATTTGTTATAAAATTCCCGAAGATACTGTATAACATCTTGATTGTCTTTTTTTCTATATCTAACTCCTGAAAGCATAATTCGATTGTTTATTTTATCATAATTTATGCTTTCATTTGCAACAACATAACCTTCTTCTATCAAATGCCCTATTGACCAATATGTATATGTAAGTTTTGTTAAACTAATCAGCCTATCTGAAAAATATTCCGAACCATTATATTGAGTTTTCGTAAATATTCCGATTATTTTTTTATTATCCCACAATATCATTTCCATATCACATTGTCTAATTTTTATCTTAGAAAATTTCTCATATCTTTTATTATATTTCTTATATAAATATTCTCTCAAACAGTCAACTACCTTTTTCTCTTCTATTTCGGGAAGTCTATCTGCATTTTCCAAAACCCGTGCAAAACATTTTTGAAAAAAAACTTCTGCATTTTCATATTGTTCATAATGAAAGTCTCTAGAATAAACATGGTCGCACCTATGAAAAAATGAACTTACTACTTTACAGTCTGGTTGCTTTTTTAATTCTTCTTTTGCATATTTCCGTAATATTTCAACAAATTCTTTATCATATGTCTGTCCCATACAAATTATCCTCACTACCATATTCATTTAATTTGAATTAGTTCCTTTTATACCAGAAATCTCATCTTCCTTAAATGATCCAGATTTCCTATATATTTATTTTGCACTATCTTCAGCTAAGCTTTTGTAATAATCCATTACATTTATAAACGGAATTACAATCTTTCCTTTATTAAATATACCTGCTGACAAAGTTTCAATCTTACCTCGTGCAATTCCTATCAATGCTGCAACTCCATTTAGGATTACAAGTTGTTTAAATGCATCTTCATTCAAACAATTTCTCGATAAAAAAGCCCCTTCCAATACAAGTTCTATGCTACATTTATTTTCTTCCTGTTCTATTTCTATTTGAAAATGAATGGCAACCTGTGCAATTACTGCATTTTCAATTTTTTCAAATGTTGGCTCATTTATATTTAGTCCAAAGCTCTTTCTTGCATCTTTCCCTATATCAACAATATTATTTTTTACAGAAAGATCTTTAATTACAGTTCCAACCATCTCTATTCCATCAACAATACAATTCAATTCCATTTTATGCGATAGCCCCCTTATCCTTTAAATACTCTTTCCATCCATCATTTAAATCATGAGGAATGAACCGCTTCTGATCCAATTGGATCAATGTATAATCGTTCACCGGATATCTGTCTTCCAATTCAACACGTAAATCCAGCTCCAGTTTTTCACAAATCTCATTCAAAGAACGAATCGTGAAATTATAATCTCTGCTCTCCCACTTTGACACCATTCCCTGAGTGACTCCCATAAAAGCAGCAAACTCCTTTTGTGTCATTTCTTTATCAAGTCGTTTTCTCTCAATCGTTGCAGAAATTCTGGCTAATTCAACAGTTGATTTTATTTCTGTTCTCGACAAACCATCCACTACCCAGCTGGTTGGTTTTGCCTTTGCTATCTTCTCTGCTATTCCCATGACTCATATTCCTCCATATTTCAATCATAATCACTTTCCAGCCATTTCAATCTTTTCTTCGCTGTCCTTATCGCCCTCTGATAATCCCCTGAATTCTTCTCTAAAAATGCAATTAATAAAATAATACAATCATCATAAATAGTATATATAATACGAATATTCTTCCTAGATCTTGGTCGATGAATACAATACAAATTCTCCTCACCGGATAATTTTTCAAATTGCGGCAAATCAATAGCTTTCTCTTTAGACAAATCTAATACAGCCAGATCCTGTAGTAACTTTTTCTGATATCCCTGCCACGGTTCCACCTCTTTCCATGGCTCATTCACTGCATCCTTAAATTCCTTTTTTATAACAGACAATGCATAAGTATCATTAACTCCATCTATATTTATCTTCTCCAGTTCCACATCCTGCACCCTTCCTTAATATAATATTACTTATAAGTAATATTATCAAGTAAAACTTTATCTCCAGTAACAAATTGCCTTGAATTCTAATAGTATATTGCCTTTTTCATTTTTCATACATATTTACGGATATATGATTCGTGATTACGAATATTCTAAATAGAATCCCCACCCATGTTCGAATGTTTGTTCTTTTATTGTAGAACAGAATGTACGCATTGTCAATTACTTATTTTTCATGTCCCATTTTTAAATATTTTCATGTTTTTTTTGCAAAAAATTATTTTTTTTTGATTTTAATAACATATTTACTGTGTAGTTGATGCATGTATAAAGTTACAAGGAGGAATAAAAACATGTATTGTTTACTTAACTATTTATTTTTCATATTGTCTTTATTAGACAATACAGACTGGCTCGCAAAATTTAAAAGATACAGAGTGTATGTATCACAGGAGGATCAACACGCTATGCCTGAAAATACCCTTGGGTATTATCGCCCTGGGACTGGAAGATGGGGCGTACATATCATCAGAGTAAAAGCTAATTTGCCTAAAAATCTCAAAATCACAGTTCTCTGCCATCAGTGTGCCCATTTTATCGAATATGTTAGTAATAATTCAGAACATAAAAAAGATAGAACTGAATTAGAAGTCCATAATAGTGAATGGAAAGCTATTTATTCTGAATTGCTTTATTCATTTTATACATCTGGTCTTTTAAATCCTGATAAGCTTGAAGATGAATTAGAAGAATGCAGAGTTCTTCCGCCCGACTTGGCGATAGTATCCCATATATTAGGCATTCGAGACTTCGGTCAGTACGATATATATGACGAGGACGAATTATTTTACTACAATAATTGGAACAGCGAAATGGAATCTCCATTCGACTCGTATGACGACGAGGATATTGATCCAAATTATTAAAATATTAATACAATAATAATATAATGCACAGCTACACAAAGGACTGTCACATAATTACTTAATGCGACAGCCCTTTTTTATTGCCTCATAACAGGTCAGCATTCGTTAATATATACTTTAAAATTAGCGTCATATAATTCAAGTTATTCCTTAATTCCCATCATCATATTATAATGTTCGATATGGTTCGTATGAAAAAATATCATCCTAAACACCTCCTGATATCTTTCCAATGAATCATCCAACGCTTCAACATATAAATCATCCGGTATACAATGTGACCCATCATTTATCCAAGATATTAACGATCTACATATTTCCTTACTTTCATAATCCTGAAATTTATCTATCAGATCCTCATCCTTATACTTTCCAAGTATCTTAAAATAATTCTCAATTATACGTCTCATTGTATTTTGTATTGTTATAACAGAATTATTATTTTGTTCTTTTAATTCTTTCCACAATAATTCATACGAAGAAGATATTGGATTTTCAATTCCATAATACTGTATATTTGTAATTCCATTCTTTTTTCTTAAAATCCAATAATGAATATTCTTATTAGAATCTTTTCCATTTCCCATAAAAGAAAGTTCTTTGTGAAAATATACATTATGAGTTAAAACAAATACCTGTTTTATATTTGATTCCCCAACCAAGACTTTACGAATTACATCTTTTAAAAGTGAACTTACTACAAATAAAATATTACTATCTAAACTCGATATAGGATCATCAATAACGATTACCCTATCTTGTGTAACATCTTCTTCATTTTGACTTCCCTTTATCCACTGTAAGAAATATAAAAAAGTAATAAACGTTACTTCCCCTTCACTTAACGTTGATTCCACTAATGTACCATCAGGTCTTTTTATCTGATAATGATTATTTTTTTCTTTTGACGGATCAATAGAAAAATTGTTGAAACCATAACTTTTTAAAATACCATTAATTTCATCAACCGCAGGTTGTACACTAGTAACTAGTTTATTTTTTTCCTTAATCTCTAATTCTAATTCTTTCTTTTTTACCTCATGTTGATTTTTTTTATTAGTTGTCTCTTGAATACCTTTCATAAAACCATTTATTTTATTATTATGTTTACTTATCAATGCCATATTTTCTTTAGCAATTAGTATCCATATATCGTCAATTAATTTTTTCTTTTCAGTTTTATAGTTTTCAACTAAATTATTGTGTTTAATGATTTCTGCATTCTTTATATCAATGATGCAGTTAATTTCATCAATATATTTTTCAATACTATCAAGCTGTATTTTTTTACTTGGTTCATTAATTTTCCTATTAATTTTTTCTTCATTATCCCGAAAGCAATTTACTATTTTTTCACACAATTGTTGTATTTTAAACTTTGTCTCATTTTCTAAATCCTGGTTTTCAATAATAGCCAATTTAGAACGAATATCGTCTTTTGCACGCAAATATTCTTCTTTTCCTTTTTTTAACTGTTCAATATCATTTTCAAATTCCAAATCAAAAAATGCTTCCAATTGACTCCTAAAATCCTCATCAATTGTATCTTTTTGACAAAACGGGCACTTACTTCCTGAATATATATATTTTCTTCCTTGGTTAACCCAATCCCCATTTTCTAATTGAATTATTAAACGTGCAATTGGTATATCTTTCTTTCCAACAATACATTTATCCCATATAGCTAAACTCTCAATCTGCATTATATATTGCTTTGATAATTGGAAAAGCTGTTCTTTTTTTACTGGTGGTTCTCCAAATAATTTAGCTGCTCTTTTTTCTACATCTTCTCTAGTTATATTTTCTTTTTCGGGTAATGCTAATTCTTTTAACTTAGAAGCAAATGCCTCTTTTTTTAAGAATCCACTAAATGCCTCTTTAAATTTATCTTCATTTGTTTTATAGACATCTTTCCATATTATTTCTTTAAAATCTGATTTTTCTTTTTCTATTTTCCCTCTTAAATCTTCAATTGTTTCATTATTTCCTTTAATATGGTGTGTTTTTTCCTCTAACTCTGCCTTTTTTCGATTTATTTCTTCAATCTCCTCAGTAGTAGCCTGTCCTAATGTAAAAATCCCTGCAATATCACTACTTTCTTTAAAATTCTTTTCTCTAAATGTTTTATTATATACAAATACCTTTTCGGGCAAATTATGATCCCATTCTACTTGACAATCACTAAATTTTTCACATGCTGTATCTTCTAATAAAGTGCTAATAGTTGTTTTACCACATCCATTTGCACCGTATATGTAATTAACCTTTTCAAGCTTATCTATAACAATACCTTCAGTATTATATGTAGCCACATTTTTGACAATAATCTTATTTATCACTTTACTTTCTCCTTAATTAATCTTACTATTGCACATATCTTTTTGCTTTTCTTATAAAGATTTCAATATACCATACTCTTAATAGACCATTCACATACACTATTCAATTTTTCATTTCATGGATTTTAATTAGATCTGTCTCCAAATAGACATAAAAAGAAATCCCCCCCTATTCGATTATCTATATCTCATATATTAACCCTATTTATACGCAAAGTCAACATTCTTCGACATAATAACTATGTTCCATCATATCAACTAAAAATGGGAATGGGTAGAACCTTCAATATTCAAGGTTCTACCCATTCCCTCCTAGTTTTATTTTCTAATATTCCGTTTACACAAATAACATCTATATTCTATAATTCAAATCATTTATACCTACTGCATTTCCCTTAATTTTCTTAATATAGCCATAATATCAGGCTGTGTAGGTGTAAATTTCACCCCTCTTTTTAACATCCCCATGACTTTTCTTGCTTTCTGTTCAATTTCGTTAACAGTATGTTCACTGGTAAGCAGGAGGTGATTACCACCTATCGTGTACTCCCCCATCATATAGAAAAAGTCCCTCACCTTACGGCGAAGGACTAAACTTTCAACCCGACCATTTATATACCACATATCGGTCAGTAGTATATTCTATAAAAATATATATCCATAAGCAACCATCATTTTTATCCGATGATGCTTCAAACCAATTTAATTAAAATCATTTTTATCAAATATAACATGTGATGTCTTGAGTCACATTCTGTGAAGTTCTCGCATCTACAATCGCTCTTATAACATCCAACTCTGGCTGAATAGTTTCATATTCTTTTCTAAAGACTTCATTCTGCATCATCCTTTCACATAATCTTCTCCAGCATCCCTACCCCACCGGGAAGCCATTTTTGAATACATATTCATTGCCATACGAATCATGAATCGTTATAACAATCTTATTATTCAGATCAATCGTATTTTCTTCAATATATTCGGTCCTGTCAAATATCTCAATTCCGCATTTCTGCATATACCCGGGTTTAATAAATACCCTCTCTCCCCTATACATTCCAAGCACTAATTTGTTATTATCCGCTATAGAAATATGGTCAATACCAGTCTCGATATTGCCCTGGTTGTAGATCACCAAATCGACCAATAACCCATCAGGAGATTTATATGCCACAGGCATAACTTTCAGTTTAATTCTATATGGCAGCTTTGCAACCTTAAACGAAGTTGTAATTGCAATTATACTTATAACAATTGTCACCACAGAAAGAACAAAAGACAAAAATCCTTCATTCTGATTACACCACGCAATTATTTCATTCATCTCATTTCTCCCTCATAAAATTATTCCTCTTATTATTTGTCTTGTAAAACTCTAAATCTCACCAAACTTATTTATCCATTTCCATAATCCTGTATCATGCTGTACCGTTCAATCCAGCACTTCATCATCATTCGTAGATATCATCTAAGCCAGCCAAATGCAACAGTTTCAATATTATCAATGCAAAGTTATATGACAGCCATTTTATATCCAGCTGATTGCCGGCAAAATATGTGCTTTTATTATACTCCGGATATCTAAAATATTCCGGATTTTCGCCTTCGATCATTCTACAATAAGAATCGCAGAAAGAAGTTACATATTCCATGTATTTTTCATTAATTAAATACTTTGACCATAATAAATCTGCCAACTCTTTCAAATTATGTGTTTTCAAATCTTTTTCTACCACATTTTTTTGTACCAACAAATATTTAAAGCCCAATTCAATAGCTTGTCTCCCTATATAAACGGTAACCACTGACTTTGGTAATACATGTGTAAGCTGATCAAATGCATTTATGTATTCCAACCAATAAAACTTCCATAATTCAATTCTATCCGCTTTCTTATATCCCTGCTCTGTTCCATTAAAGGCATCCAAACTGCCAAGAACATCATCAATATGTCCCATAGAAGAAAGACTGTTCTTCCTTGAATTTCTTGCAATATTCCTGCCATCAATATTATTAAAAAGCGGTGATTCCCCATAATTAATATGTGCAACCGAATATGCACCATCTAATTGCAAAATATCCTTGTAACTCAATCCATCTCCAATTGCTTGAAAAATCTTCATATAATCAACTCCTGAATCTTCTTTCCCTTTCATATAAGAACAATCACCCCGGATCAGCAGGTTTCTAAAAGGGCAAATAGACCTGCTATCAACCTTTCCGTTAACACTTGAAATCAACTACTGTTTATGATATCATCAAACTATGAAAGGTGCTACCGATAGACGGCTAGCCTCTTAGTTATTTAGCAATAAACGATCGCCAAGTCCTACGAAAACTAACGGCGGTCGTTTTTGTTTGTGTCATCATGTTCTTCAGCTTCTTTCCTGCATAGAAACCTTTCGATTTTCTCAACAAGTTTTCCAACTGCAATTCCGGCTATAAAGATGGTAAGAATAAATCCTACCAAGCTTATGTACTCCATCATCATAATCACACCACCCTCCTTTCCCATACGGAGGGCTTTTGTAACAGTCCCTCCTTTTCGCAAGAGGGCCAGCCGCCTACCATCTCAATAGGTTACAACAGACTTCCATCCACCTTTACCTAAGGATAGCACCCACAAATATCATAGAACAAATGTTCTTATCGTGCAAGTATTTTCTAAAACTAGAAAAATTCCTCACATCTCGGCAAAGGACTTATCTTCTATTAACTACCAATCTACTTATCCCCCTGCATATGCTCACAACCACGATAGCGCTCACATATCCCAGTGCATCCAACGCCAGATCAAAGGAATCAAAATGTCTTCCGGCAATGAATAGCCGAACTGACTGATCGCATAATGATATACACATGCAAGTTAATAATGCCAAAACCAGCATCAGCCAGATTTTCTTCGCTGCAAATGCATAAAAAATACTAACACAGATGCCGATGATCAGGAATTCAAATACATGCGCCCATTGGCGTACTGACCAATCCACAAATGCACCGACCCAATTAAGGAAATCTTCCACGACAGGCAGATGCCCTACCCTTTCCGAAAGAGCAACCGTATCATCCGGTGTCTGGAATGTCAGGTAGAACAATATACATAACGTAATCAGAACAAATGCAAATGAAATGACCAATGATATTCTATTATCTGCTGTCTCCTTTCGCATATATTCCCCCTTCTTTCTTTTACAACACATTTATCTCATAATATAAACCATCTATCCTGCCGGCTCAACACTCCGCAATTCTTATGGCCTTGTCCTTACCGGAACATGCGACAAATTCAAGCTCGATTGATTTATCTTCCTGCAGTTGTGCATTCTTCCAATCAGCAATCACCTTGTCAGGATCCTTAAGCCGTGCATTTTGAAGGTTCACCCTTATAGGGATCTGTTTCAATTCCACGTTCTGGATTGTCAGATCTACGAGAACACGATATTGAATATCTATCCCCGCCTTTCGGAATTCATCTTCTGAAACTGCCTGATTCTGAAATCCGGCTGTCATCTTAAAGGATTCCCATGTACAATTCTCCGGTATTCCTCGAATACTATCTGCCAAGAAATGGATAGCTGCCAGATCTTCCTTTTTAAATGGTTCACTAACAGAAAATGTCACACCATACTGTGCTTCTACCAACATAACTGCCTTGATCATATCTAATTCAGTTTTCAGATCCTTCATACTGCTGCCAGATATCGAATGTTCAAGTACCGATGACATCAGCTCCTGATCATCTTTCTTTACCCGAATAGACATGGTAGCTCCACGCACAGCCGCCATCTCAAATTCAAGAAATTTCCTACATTCTCTCCACGTCTGACAATTGATCTTATACGAAAAATTCATCTCTCCTGTGTCAGGGTGAAATATTATTTCAGACCAGAAGCCTTCATGTATCTGTTCTGTTACAAGATGTAAAATATGTGCAGCCGGATCTGTCGGCTGTATCTGATATGATAACTGATATGTATCATTCCATCCGGAAACGCCAAGTTCACATTCAATTGGCTTCGGTAAAGGCTCCGGAACAATCTCAAAATGAGCTTCGCTCATTTCTTTCTGAAAACCGTCTTGAAAAGGATCCGGATCATCCCCTAACATCTTTGTAATGACTGCTTTATCAATGGGAATCGGGGTCTGTGATATATAAGATTGTCTCTTATAATCATCCAATGAAAGTCCTTCCGGAACAGTAATCGTGAACTGACCTTTTACGGACTCCGGATACCTCTCTTTTGCTTCCGGTATCAACGCTTTACTATACAGATAATTTTCACCTTCATACTCCTGTATACCAACTCCATAATATGGATACAGTGCATGACTCTTCTCCAAAGATCCATCCATATTCCTCATAAACTTCTGAAGCACGGCCGGATCTCCTTTCAATTCACAAATTGCATCTGCCGGATCCTGAAGCACAGTATAATGAACTGAATTATCTACAATCGTACTTCCCTGCACGATATCTCCATGCATTTCTCCTATACGAATTTGATTCTTCGTCTTTTGTTTATCGTTCCACATCCTGCCAGATATCCCCCTTTATCTTTTGTACCGTAATTGTGTTCTTCTCTGTACTATTCTTCTGTTTCTCGTTTTTTTGTTTATCCGTACCATTTCTTACATTCTGGCAAATATTTCCCTGCACCCGGTCAGCCTGAATCTTATTACTCTTGTGACGTTCATATCGTCTGCCACCAATAAATGTACATATCAATCCCGGAACCAGACTGATCAGAAATGCTCCTAATGCTTTATTCGGATCAAAGAGATTTGAAAACTGCTCATATAAAAAATAAAATATATCCTTCATGATTTCCCCCATATCTACTTTACATTTATACAGCTATGTTTTACAGAATTTTCTATATCTGCACATCCGCAAAAAATTTGTCCATTGGATGAGTATCCCATGTACAAATATCACTATATGTTTTTAACTTCTTATCATTTATATAGCTTCCAAGATTTTCTACTGAAATATTCATCATGCACATAACATCCTGCAATCTATAGCCATTATCTAACAAATATAAAAATAACCATCTTCTTAAGACTGCCGGCGTTATCATGTTAATGCCCTTTTTATTCTTAATTGTCTTGGTAATTCGATCTAACATTCCATTAATACTACCTTCTTTTAACGGAATCATACATCCGGTTGTACAATTACCAAACACATATATTGCATCTTCCGGTTCTTCCATCCGGAGTTCTTTCAGATACTTCACTATAACCTTAGGAATTACAATATAACAGTTATTATTTATTTTTAAATACTTCATATTCTTAGAAATATCCTCGTCCCATTTCATAGAACATAATTTTCTTCTTTCTATTCCAAGACCAAGCAACATTAAAAACAACGTAATATTTCTTGTTCCATTTCTATCCTTTGATAAGGCTGCAATTAACTCCGTAATCTGTTCAGGGTCTATCTCCACAATATCATCATTCTTACTCCGAAGAATATCCTTACATCTACTTAGTAATTCATCACTTCCTCTGGCAAACTCTCCGTCCGGCCCAGTTCTGCTGATCATAAATCCTTTTATATAAAAGAACTGGTTCTTCGCTGTTGTCTCTGAATTTATATTGGAGCTCTCCTTAACATACTCCTCAAAATTACTGAATGTAATATCTGAATATTGCATGCCGGAATAATTTCCCTTATTTTCTGCATAAAAATCAAAAAATCTTTTTAAAGCTGTACTGTAAGCTGACCAACTACTCTGGTTCGTACTGTTAAAATTTTTATTCTTATATTCTGTAATATCCGCAAAAAATCTTGCATTTTTATACTTACCGATAAGATTATCATATGATAAATACTTAAAATATTTGTTATCTTTATTGCTTTCAAAAGAGATTGCTAAGGCAATTTTATCATCTGTAAAGGATTCATCTCCACAATAAATATCTCTGTTTAACAACCAGACACCTTTCTCATGAATAAGAATCGCCCATTCATAACCTTTTCCGGAATTCAATTCTCGTACAAGCTCGTTAATAGCCTTTTTAACACCTTGTTGAACATAAAATCTGATTATAATTGTATTATCAATAATACAATCGTGAAATTTACAATTATGATTTATTTTGTTTATATCTCTAACTAAATATTGCATATTTCCCAGGAATTCTTCCAAGATGTTATTTACATAATCATCAATGTTAATTTTGTCTTTCGATGTAAATCGTGATCTTATAAATTCGAATGTATCATTTGATTCCATATGAAACTCCATTTTCTTCTTGTAATTCTAGTTTTATAATAAATCATAACCACTTGTTGGTGGTTATGATTTATTCATCTAAATTCTGTAACAATGCATTAATATTTATTGCCGGAATTACTACAGGTTCAATATCCGGCTGTGCAGTCATCAAAGTAACCTGTGCTCTTAAATATGGAAACAAAATGGACATCGTGTTCTTTGTAATAATAATTTCTTTTTGATCTGCATTTAATTCTGATTGAAATTCAAATATACCAGAAATCACAATCTCTAAATCAACTGTTTCTTCTTCATCTGACATTTTTAATGTCAACGAACACTTATATTCCTTTTCATCAAGTTTATCTATGTTTTTTCCAATACTGCTTTGTGTTAAACGAATTACACCACTTGCTATCTGATTCCGTTGAAAATTCATTTTTTCAACAAAAATCTTCTTTGCTATCAAAGCACTTTCAGATTTCTGAAAAATATTTTCCTTTTTCATAGTATTCTCCTATGCAGCCAAAAATGTATTTTCATCAAACGGATAATACATTTTTCGACTTCTACTCTCTATTATAAATGATTCCATAAACAAGTCGTTCAAAGACTTATATACAGTCTTTGTTTCATCAACTATAAATCCTCCCTTACCGGCATCTCCATACGATACAATAACGCCACAACTCTCTGCAATTTTTTCAATTTGTTCTTTAGTCATCATATAATCACCTCATCAAACCCATTTATACTTGAACTAACAACACATTTATCAATAATATATTTATCATCAGTAACGCAAATCTGTTTTTCATGATAAGCTAATCCCATATTCGCAAGAGAAAAATCCTCTACCACATTTACATGATATTCACTAGCAATATAAGATGGATTACTTCTGGAAAAAGTATAAATAATCACTTCTATATTTTCATTTTCCTTTACAGCATCCATCCAAAAACATCTGATTTTTTCTGATAACTTTCTTTTTCCCTTTGTGAAATCAAGCTTAATACCCAATTCAACAAATTGCTTTTCTAAATTTTTTTGACACTCTTTAAACTGCTTCATTCTAAATGGATTATCCAAATTCCAAATATTTTCAGCATGGATATGCCCTTTTATAACCACTGGTTTGTCACTATATCCATATTTTTCATTCTGCCTTTCAACTTTCGTCCTTGACCACCATTCTGCCAACTCATAATCAGAATAAAAATATACCCCATGCCCTAACCAATGATTATCTCCTTCTTTGGATGGTGCTATCTTAAATCCATCATTTATAATCGAATCTACAAACCGTTCTTTCGTTCCGTGATATCCTATAATCTTTTGCACATTAATCTCCCCACTTATCTCAACACCAAACGGCTGATTCACATTCTATCATACTTTTCTTTGTCCCACAATATTCTTTTACAATATTATATTCGTCTTTTTGTAGGATTATAATAATAATCTTAATACATCGGAAATAGTTTCCAGAACTTATTAGTCAACGCTCTACCATGGGTACCTCACTATAATTAGCCGTTCGTCTGAGCCACTCTATTTCTGTATTATTTCCTGCATTCTGCAGGAAGTTTATCTGACCTTGGTAGAAAAAGTATCATTGTTCTCATCGTCCATGTGTTCCGGGATTTCTGTGAGAAGATAATTAAAGTATTCATATAGTCTGAGTTTGTTTGCTTTTGCTGTTTTTACAAGACTGTATATTATGGCACTGGACTTAGCTCTATTTATTGTGTCACACATAACATCTTTCCTTTTCTAGTGGTTTAAGTGCGGCACTGTGTTGGTGGGGAAAGAGCAATACGCTCACTTCCCCTTGTAATCCGAACATTCCAGCAAAAAATTAGCAGACACGAAATACGGATTATACTTATCTCCGTTTTTTACAATTAAAACCGAATCATCATCTGATGCAAGAATAGCAATCTGATCACCTGTTTTCAAAACCAATTTTATCTTCTTAATTTCTACATCTTTTGTCACGGAGTATGTTCCCAGAGTTTTCAATTCTTTTTTGTCCTTAATGTCTCTGTATTTGTTTGTGATCACGCTTCCCACTGTACCACCTACAGCAAGACAACTACCTCCAATTATTGCTAGAAGATTTAATGGACCGCCAACTTTTTTTGAAGCGGTGGTAATCCATTGATACCATCCAAGATTACTCATTCTCTCACCTCGATTTCAACTTAAATATATTCTATTATATTATCATTGGAGATGGAGAAACTGCTATTTTCAGTTTTTCAACCAGCCCAACAACATACGGATACAATTTTTCGTCATCAAATTTTCTCAATTCATCCATTAATTCGTCTATTGACAGAACTTTTCTCACATCTCTTATATCTGTAGGATATGATTCCTTGCCTATAATGAGATTAAAAACGCGAGTATCTCTCAGTGCTTCAATTTCCTTGTAGCAAGGAGCCCCTTTGTGCTTAATATAGTTATATGTATTTCTGATTTTCGACTCAGAAAATTCTTTCCAGAACTCAACAATTAAATCAATTGCATCAGAAAATTCTGGTCTCATTACTTTAAGATATTGAAATGGATTACCTTCTGCATGCGGCGTACTCACTCCATTTTCTGTCTTTCTCAACATATCCAATGACTTTTCAATCGAATGCATGCCAATGATTTCATCCGCATTAGTCACATTTCCTTCATTGTCGAATTTATATAAAACATATTCTGCTGAAACATAGGTCATCGTCCATGTTAAATCAACTAGAATATTGTAATATATTAATGCTGTTTCAAGCATTTGGGATTTGAACATTAATTCAATTCCTTTTTGAGCAACCTCATCATCTACTTTATTAAACCAGTAATCCCAATTATCTTCCTCGGTTTTGCTTAAAAATATTCTCGCCATTTCATAGCGTTCAAAAAGTTCATGCCACTTGCTTACAAAATACACATCTTGGCTCGTTGGAAGTTTTGTACCTATCAAATTGTATTTACTGCTTAACGGCGGTTCTACTCCCTCAAAAATATTTGTTTGAAATTCCATAATACGCTTCTCCATTAATTTTTCAAAATAGATAATTACATTTCTCACACTTAGCCAATCATAAGATCGTTGCCTGCTGCTCACCACGGAGAGGTGTGTGATTATTTAGAGAGCTGCATAGAGCGCTTACTGCACTTTCAGTATATCACATTTCACTCGATTTCGCTACTTTGAACAGACATACCTTAATACACCAGTAACATCGAACACACTTACGCAAATCAATCTATGAATACTCATATCCTTCTTCGTCCTCTACCATGGAAATGGCTTTTTTCGGACAGATAGTATAACCAGTTGTACATCCACAGCATGGTTCTATGTACTCAAATCAACAAATTGGAATTGTCTTAAATGGTATTAAGTATTTGATCATTAAAAAATAGCAAAATCATCACCTTTTGCGAAAAACTTTACTTTTTTCCGAGGGAAAGGGGATAATCATTTATAAATAGTTATTCTACATATCAATTGCTGCAATAATACGGGTTGCTAATAGTTGAAATGTGTTGTAAAACTCATCTCTATTACGTTTCATATTATCCCAAACCGTACCTGATTTTTGGACCTGCTCTTGTGTTAACAAAAATACCGGCGTATTGTGTTCTTGCGACTGTGCGATAAGACTGTTAAAGTCAGCAATATTAATCAAATTATATGGTTCGTCATAAGATCCCTTATTGCCGCTTTCACAGAACATATCATTCGCCATTAATACCGGAATCAACTTATCAGCCACTAAATAATTTATATCAGTAATCCAATCCGCAAATGCCCGGGCAGGAGACCCATTTCTTGGACGATACCTCTGTTGAATCGTCCCCAAAAAAACTGGTGGTTTATCTTTCATTTTATAAGTAGCACTTTGGAATATCTCATTTAAAGCCATTTTATTGTAAGTTTCACACCATTTAGGGAAAATAGAAACCAGCGACTCTATTGCCATATAACAAAAATAATCCGGAGCACATGGCACGATAAAATAATCACTCTGCATTAAAATATTGGCATTTGTTGCAGAAATACTTGGGCTCATATCTATCAATATTATATCTAAAGAATATTTTTCTGCCGTTAACTCCAACATTCTTCTTAATGCCCCAGGAACATTTTTCATTAAGTTCAAACTTCCGGTCATTGTTTCAGCAATATTATATGTAGTATCATAACTAGAAAATTGTATATGTCCAGGCAAAAGAAATAGATTATCATTTCCCTTAAACTCCACACAATTCGCTGCTTTTATTGGTTCAGGATCTCCGCTAAAAACAGGTTCTATAGAAGACTTAATATTAGATAATTTTGATTTGTACAAATCTTCTAATTTATTTTCTTTCGTGCTATTTATACATATTCCTGTAAGATTACACTGTGGATCACTATCAACTATTAAGACTTTTTTACCCATAAGTGATAACATCCATCCCAAATTATAGGTCGTTGTTGTTTTACTAACACCACCTTTATTATTAAACAATGCAATTATCTTTGTATTTCCCATCTTTTCCTCTCTATTCTTTTTAGTGCATGTTCAACCAAAATCTTATATTTTACTGTTTTTGCTGAACAGTTAATAAGTTACATATATCTCCAAAATAGAGTTTTCTGGATATGAAGTGACTTCATTGAATACATTTCTGATGACTTTGCCTAAAATGTAATCAACAATTTCTCGATAACCTTCTTTATACTCTTCTATATTGTTTATATAACAATACCATTCAAAACACAGAGATTAACTAGGCACGAGTGGTTTATCGTTTACTGATAACCTCTTTCATTTTAAACTTCATACTGCTTTAATTCTTCCAGCGGTTCCTTACTTGTATCAATGCACATACCGTCTTTCAGCCAGTCTGCCTTCGTATATCCTGTTCCCGTCACTTCATATATCTCACCGCTTCGACCTACTGGCTTAACCCATCCCCATGTAATAAGCATATCCAGCGCTTCTTGCCATCTAGCAGATTCTCTCCGTGAACTATCCGCCATAAACTGTTTGCCATCAGCTGAGACCTGAACTGCTGAACCTAACGTAGCAAGTCTGAATATTTGTCCATTCCCCTGAGCTGCATATACTAAAAGAAACGCTGATTCAACCGGAATGCTACCAACATCATCTTGTCCTACTGTTGGTGTATAGTGTTGGTTAAGCTCCTCTGTGTCTTTACATTCTCTTGTCCTAGCTTCCGTAATAGTAGATATTCTATCCAAAAATCCATCGCGCTGTCTTTCCCATGTTGCTTCAGACATTGGACGCAGATTAAACTCTTTTGTAAGTTCATCCTTAAACTCACCCAATCTATATTTTAATGTTCTGATGTCTGAATCATCTAATTTAATTGCAATTTGTGTCTTATCAATACATCCATCCAGCTGATTGAAATAAAATCCCGGCAATAAAACACCTGTCCATTTGTGTTTCATTGCTCATGCGGCTCCCATTTCATTTAATGACGCTGTGCTACTATAATAATCCTTTGAAAAAGCATAAATCACATGAAGGTCACTATTCTGAAATTCATTAACAAGCCACTCATATACCTTATTCCCAAGTGGAATACAGTATGGAGGAATTGACGAACAAATTATCTCTTCATCTCTTAAGCCTAATATTTCGAGTAATCCCACAAATGCCTCGACATAATCAGCATCTTTACTACTGTGTGATATGAATAATTTATGTGGTTTATCCATCTTATTTCCCTCCTCTACTGATTCAGATAATGTTTTTCCTAATATCGTTAATTTAGCTTCTAGTTGAGCAAATGTCGAATCATCACTAAAGTTTTTTCCCATTTTTGAAAAAAGGCGGATTATGTCTTGGACTGTTTTGCTCTGTGGAATTTTTTCAAGTTCTGCCTCAATTTCTGCTTTCCATCGTAAATATTTTTCATCGTTGTGAATTGTTTGATATGGAGTCTGAATAGCAGGCTTTCCGGCTGGCTTTCCTAAAGATATGTACTCCGTTTTGAAACGTTTTTTTATATCTGAAGTCTGCTCAATAAGCCTAATCAAATTTTCATTTGCCAACTATTTTTCCTTCTTCGCCTATTTTCTAATTTTTTTATTATTTCATAATCGGATGCTTCCAATTTGCTGCCAAATGTCCACAATGTAAATGTAACTCGATCCCCATAAATATAATCATTTACATATTGCTCAATTTCCTCATCCGAAAGCCCTCCATAAGATAAAATTTTGCTGATTATTACACTTTTTTCCTTTCCATTTATTTCCTTTTCGTCTATACACATTTTTTTAGCAATTTCATGTAATGCATACCACGGCAATGTTTGTAATTTTTGTTTTCTCTCTAATGTATCCATTCACAATCCTCCACATATAATATAATAAAGTAAAGAAATTTATTTCTTCATTACTTATTTAGTTTCCGTTTTACATATCAATATTACAATTCTCGATCCCCTTAAATAAAGGGAATCAACACAATACTATTATTTTCACTTATACTTATTCAATTATTCCGATTCATGGATTTTAATTAGATCTGCCCCAAAAGGCATAAAAGAAATCCCCCCTCTATTCGATTATTTATATTTTACATATTACCCCTATTTATACGCAAAGTCAACATTCTTCGACATCAAAACGCTACTTTGTTTATCAATCAAAAAAGCCAGCCCAGCCTCCCCTTTTCCATCCAAGGTTCCGCCGTTCCAGCTCAATCTCATTTATCTCTATTAACCACCAATCTATACATTTCCCTGCATATGCTCACAACCACGATAGCGCCCACATATCCCAGTGCATCCAACACCAGATCAAAGGAATCAAAATGTCTCCCGACAATGAATATCCGAACGGACTGATCACACAACGATATACACATACAAGTTAATACTGCCAACACCAACATAGTCCAAATATTCTTCGCTGCAAATGCATAAAAAATACTAACACAGATGCCGATGATCAGGAATTCAAATACATGTGCCCATTGACGTACTGACCAATCCACAAATGCACTGACCCAGTTAAGGAAATTTTCCACAAGAGGCAGATGCCCCACTCTTTCCGAAAGGGCAACCGTATCATCCGGTGTCTGGAATGTCAAGTAGAATAATATACATAAAGTAATCAGGACAAATACAAGTGAAATGATCAATGGTTTTCTGGCTTTATTACCAATCAATTTCTTCAGCATAAACATCCCCCTTTTCCCAACAAAATCTAAAATTTTATACTCATAATGCAAAAACTTCATCCTAATCTGAAATCAAGAAAAAAGTCCCTCACCTCACAGCGAAGGACTATACTTTCAACTCAACCATTTATATACCGCGTATCGATCAGCGGTAAACTCTCACCCCCGACCATTTATATACCACATATCGGTCAGTGGTGAACTTTCTACTCTACCGTCACACTCTTTGCAAGGTTTCTTGGCTTATCAACATCCAATCCTCTGGCAACAGATACATAATAACCAAGCAACTGTAATGGCACAACTGCAAGACTAGCAGCGAAATGCTCATCCGTCTTCGGAACATATACAGTGAATTCCGCTGTGTCCTCGATGGAATAATTGCCTACGGTTGTAAGTGCCATAAGGGATGCACCGCGGCTCTTGCATTCTACCATATTACTAATCGTTTTCTCATAGAGTTCCGGCTGAGTCAGCACGCCGATTACAAGAATGCCGTCCTCAATCAGGCTGATCGTTCCGTGCTTCAACTCACCGGCAGCATATGCTTCAGAATGAATATAGCTGATCTCTTTTAACTTAAGGCTGCCTTCCAGACAAATCGCATAATCAATACCACGACCTACAAAGAAAATATCCTGTGCATTCGCCTGTTTGGCTGCAAACCACTGAATCCGCTCCTTATCTTCAAGAATTCTGCCGATCTTATCCGGAATCGTCTGAAGCTCTGTTATATATCCTGTATACTGTTCTTCTGTGATCTCACCACGAACTCTTGCAAATTCTATCGACAGCATATATCCCGAAATCAACTGTGCGCTGTATGCCTTGGTTGTAGCAACCGCAATCTCCGGTCCGGCAAGAGTATAGAAAACATTATCTGCTTCACGGGCAATCGATGAACCTACAACATTCACGATACCAAGAGTCTTCACTCCCTGCTCTTTTGCAAGACGAAGTCCTGCAAGTGTATCTGCCGTCTCACCCGACTGGCTAACCACGATAACCAGATCATTTTTATTCAAAATAGGTCTTCTATAACGGAATTCCGATGCAAGCTCCACACGAACAGGAATTCTTGCAAGATCTTCCATCACATACTGAGTAACAACACCTGTATGATATGCAGAACCACACGCTACGATAAATACCTGTGAAATGTTCTTAATATCTCCCTCACTCAAGCCCATATCGCTCAGATCAATTCTGCCATCTTTGATCTTAGAATTCATCGTATCCAAGATAGCCTTTGGCTGCTCGTGAATCTCCTTCATCATGAAATGCTCATAGCCACCCTTTTCGGCAGCTTCTGCATCCCATTTGATCTCAACCAGATCTTTCTGGATCTCATCGCCATCCAGATTGTAAAATGTTGCCTTACCGTCAGCCAGACGACCAAGCTCCATATTTCCAATGTAATAAACATTTCTTGTATATTTCAAAATAGCAGGAACATCCGATGCAATATAGCAATTCCCATCAGCAATACCAATAATCATCGGGCTGTCTTTTCTTGCAACATAGATTTCATTTGGATACTCTTCAAACATCATTGCAAGTGCATAAGAACCACGAATACGAACCATCGCATGATTAATCGCATCTACCGGTGTATGTTCATATTTCTTGTAATAGTAATCCACAAGCTTCACAGCAACTTCTGTATCGGTTGAAGAATAAAAAGAATAACCATTCTTAACAAGCTTCGTCTTCAGCTCCTGATAATTCTCGATAATTCCATTATGTACGCCTACAACATTTCCATCATCACTTGTATGAGGATGTGCATTTGTCTCTGATGGTTCACCGTGTGTTGCCCATCTGGTATGTCCGATACCACAAGTGCCAAATACAGCATGTCCGGCATCTGTCTTCTCAATCAGACCTTTCAAACGTCCTTTTGCCTTAACGATCTTTATCGCTGAGGCATTATCTCTGACAGCAATACCTGCTGAATCATAACCTCTATACTCTAACTTTGACAGACCATCCAAAAGAATCGGTGCTGCCTGTTCCTTACCTACATAACCAACAATTCCACACATTTGTTTATTCTCCCTTGCTCATTATTTTTATCATCTGTATCAATACCTGAATGTATTATTATTGTCGGATTTATCTGCGATTGTATCACTCTTTGAAATGATATTCAATCTCTTCAATTTGAATTCGATATTTTCACGTGCTAGTAAAAAATTGTCAAAACCATGCTAATAGACTTAACTGCATTCAATAATGTCAGCTTCTATTGTTTTTCTAATACAATATTTATAAATCTATCTGATCCAATACGTGTCTGACTGCTAATACTCTCTTGTCAGTCATCTGCCTTATTTTAGTTTTCTCTTGCCTAACATCTAACATTTAAAATGTGCACATGCAGCAAAATCCGTATTTCATCGTATTCTATATGTACACTCCGATTGCTTTATTTGGACGTCCGTTCCAATTTCATTTTCTACAAGTAATTTTCTAACATCTGCTTCAGATAATTCACAGTTATGACCGATGCACACAGACTTTAATGCTTTTGACGATTCTTTTATCCATGGAATTTCATAATGCTTCTTTATATGTGTTTTTAAGTCACTAACACTAACACCTTTCTGCGCAAATTCAATTTCTTCAATTGGATAATAAACAATTCGAATTTCTGCTTCAGACTCAAAAGTAGGGTTTTTCACAAACCCTGAATAGTGTTTAAATGTAGGACGAATGCACATTATCCATGCCGATGTTCCCTGTTCTTTCAATGCCCTATAGCAAACATCTGTCATTTGTGCTTCAAATTCTTCTGAATGATATATAACAGTATCACACCCTATGGCATTTGATTGAACAGTGCTCGGATGCGGTTTCTGTTGCCTAATGCCGTCATTATGAATAAACCAATTTATATCAAATCCTAGTGACAACCCTTTTGTATGATCTCCATACTCAGTCCATTGAGAGAATATATCTTCTTTTTGACAAAAGCAAACTCCATACGGTGGTTCAGTTTTGATTTCCGTCTTATATTGTTGGTCAATCTGCTGAATAGCACTATCTAAGATATTCTTCGGAATGTCTGTTTGTTCCAGCCTTTGCTTGACTTGCTACCAAAGAACAACAAAAGTTCTGATGACTTCCTGTTCATCATTAGAATCTGTTAAATCGCACAGCCAAAGCACCTTACTCTTTAAAATATTTTTAAACGTTTTAACTGTACAATAATGATAAACCAGATATGTTTCGCTCATTCACAATCACCTCAGTATTTTCAATATTGCAAGACACATCTACTCCTACCGCTACATCAAGCCGCCGAACATTCCCCCACTGCGTTATAGAAGATGTCTGATAGCTGTAACCCATCATGATCGTGCTGCTTTTATCGGACATACCTTAATGCATTGATAGCACCGCACACACTTGCTTTCATCAATCTGCGGATACTCAAATTTCTCTTCATCCTCTACCATTGAAATAGCTTCTTTCGGACAAATAGCATAACAGGCTGTACATCCACAGCATTCTTCTTTTCTTTTATATAGTACCGGTATTTCTCTTTCCATATCCAATCACTCCAAGATTGTATTTTTTATTATAGTAATCAACCAGCTTAACAACTACTTCTGTATCAGTCTGGCTATAAAAAGTGTAACCATGCTTCAGCAGTTTTTCTTTCAGTTTTGTGTAATTTTCGACGATACTGTTATGTACACCGACTACCTCGGACTCCACTGCACCAGATCCAGAACGAGTACAGTTACCAGAAACATGCGGATACGCATTAATCTGGCTTGGCTCCCCGTGTGTTGCCCAGCGAGTGTGTCTAATACCACAGGTTCCTTTCAATGCCTTACCGCCAGCTGTTTTCTCAATCAGATTAGACAGACAACCTTTTGCTTTCATGACCTGTGCCAGACTCACGCACCAGAATACGGCCAGTATCGCTCAGTGCTTCAGCAACCTTGGGCACCGCTTCCTGTGCAGCAGGATCATTCTGTGCGGCTTTCTTATCGGTCACAAGAACATTCTCCAACACCTGCGGATAGATTTTCAATGGTACCGCCAGTTCACTCATCGTTTTCTTCTTCGCCAACATCACTTCCATCATCTTCAGACTGGTCAGGATACCATCGTCAGTGGTTACATACTTAGAGAAGATGATATGACCGCTCTGCTCACCACCAATGCGGCAGCCGTTTTTAACCATGTATTCATAGACATATTTGTCGCTCACAGCGGTCTTAGCGTAACCGATACCCTACTCATCAAATGCTTTGTACAGACCAAAGTTGGACATGACCGTAGTAACAACTGTATTATTCAGCAGTTTGCCGCGTTCTTTCATATAGCAGCCATAGATGTACAGGATATCCGTTCCAAAGTATTTAGACATTTTTTATTCTCCTTACAATCAAACACGAAACACAAAGAGTAAGCCGTATTCTAAATTACTCTCTGCCCCCCCGATCACTCGAAGCATACTTTTCATTATTTTCTTTACCTTCCTTTTAACTCTTGTTTTTAAAGAATATTTAATCGGAGCTGCATATTTTTCTTCCAATTCTTCAAAACTCATTGTGTACATATCGTCAAAAAAAGTATCTCTTTGTGATGGCCTTATACACGACTTATATTCAGCTGGATTTCCTTTTACACCAGCTTCATATGTCACTTCTTTTAATTTCATTTCGCAACTGATATAGTTAAATATTTCTTGTCCCTTTTTTGTTCGAATTAATACGAGAGATGTTCCTAACCCGTCATTCATTTCAGGAGCAACATCTTTGATTCCCCAAAAATCTGCAATTGTTAAATCAGACTTTCTTTCTTCCTTGGCCGCACACTCATAGCAGGATGGCCGCAGGCAGTAATCTCTCAGAAACATCTGCATATAAGGATCTTTATCTCTAGATATATACAGTTTCTTTTCTTCACTCTGAGGTATATTTTTAAGCATCTCTTTCATGCCAAAATCAACCCAACCGTCATCCTTACAACGAAAATTAATATCCCTTAGCTTGCCACCATTTTTCTTTTCCTGGTATTCTGCGTATTTCTTCCATAGAGCTGGTGATGGTGCACCATGGCAAATTACATCTACACATATAAGATTGTCATAATCTCTTTCAAGAAAATTCTTTAATCCATTTACTTGACAGCCTGTTCCGGTAAATAGTACATGTCTTCCAGATATTAAATTCCTTTTAACACTCTTAAACGTATTTCCTATCTTTGCCTGAAGATATTTTGATCCACGTAGCCTTGCCATTCCCACTTCATCTGTAACTGCAATAAACTCTGCTGAATAGCAATCCTCAGACATTGCGACACCATACACAACACCTTGTTTATTAAGCACATACTCTGCCAGAGAGGAAAAAACTGCCCCAGAAGAACTGTTCAATCTCAAATCTTTATTTATATTGTAACAAGCATATACTTTTTCTGGCTTCATTCGCATTCCTCTTCTATAATCATTTCCTAAAAATTTTCCTAATTGGTCCCATAACTAGCTGTTTCTCTTCCGCATTCACCCCTAAGAAAAACATCGAAAGTGCATACACGATCATATATATAATTGCAAACACTCCCAATTTAACGAGTCCCGTAATACTGGCAAATTTCATAATGATAAATCCGACTACACAAGGTGCAATCAATGCAGGGATAAACTTTGCAATTTCTTTCCAAAAATAAATCATGTTCATTCCAATACGGGCATGATAATACCAATTCATGAAGATAGCATTACCCGCAATAAGAGAAATAGCTGTTCCAAGCGCAGCACCAGCTGGTCCCATAAGTTTAATCAGCGGAATGCTGATAAATATGTTGGCAATTGCAATTGCCAAATAGACAACTGCCCTTGCCTTATGCATATTCTTGGCTCTTTGAATCTCAATTCCAAGATTTTGTATTAAGGGAACTGTAACAGGAATAATAAGCAACAGTGCCACAGCATACGAAGCACCGTATTCCGTCCCTGCCCAAATTTTTACAAAGGGAACTCCAAAAAATATAAATCCAGACAAAATCAGTCCTAAAACCATAAACTGAATTCGTCCAACCTTTGTAAAAAGTTTAGTTAATTGATCATTATCATTTGTCTCGGCAACAATACGATTAACTTTTGGAACAAAAACATTTGACACGGACGAAGAAAACTGAAGATATAATGTATTAATCTGTCCGCCTACTCCGTATACGGCAACTGCTGTCGTACCAGCAAATCTACCTAACAAAAATTTATCTACGCTCCAATTAATTTGATCGATAATCTGATTCAGGAAGATGAAAAATGTAAACACCCACATTTCCTTAAGCAAACTAAGTTGAAGTCCTCTAAACGCAAATCTGATATGTAATTTTCTAAAACAATAGAACATATTAGATATCAATAACACAAATGTAAGAAATGTTGTTACGGATACCATGCCTATTGATCCGTACCCCATAATAAGTAATGGCAACGTCAAAAAAGGACTAAATAAATTCTGAAGAAGTATCAGCAGTTTTTGAAACAGAAACTTTTCGTGCGCCGTAATTGAGCAGTTAAATACACAATTCGGAAACGTCATTGCAAGGTTTATAATGAGCAGTCCCATCAAAACCTTAGCGGTAGCATATTCGCTTTCTGTAAGACCCGTACCAAAAATGCCACGAATTTTTCCTATCATTACAAGTCCACATAAAACACAGATAACAGAAATGGAACAGAAAATAAGCATAAACATTCCGTTCAACCTTGCAACGCCATCTTCATCTTTCTGTGCTTTATACCTTGAATAAAACCGTAAGTAGGAACTTCCAAATCCCAAACTTAAAAGACTCAAGTAAGAAACCACCGAATACACTAACTGATACAATCCGTATTCGCTTTGTCCCAAAAGGCGCAACATAATAGGGGTGTAAATTAAACTAACTAATATTTTTACTAATTCACCAGCATATGATAGTATAACACCGGCTTTTCGCTGATTAATCATATTTTTCATTTTTCAAAATTTTCTATTCTAAACCTTTCATTTATTAGACTCATTTACTACACAAACCTCATCCTGTTTGAACCCCAATATAATTTTAGCGACATACAATCAATTCTTCAATGCGCTACTCAAAAACTCTCTGGAAGATTTTTGCATAGTAAGAACATTTTTATCGACAATCGAGTAATCGATTGGATTAACTGTTTTGGTCACTAAATTTTCATTAATAGAAATGACACGATCCGGCGTTCCGTACAGTTTCACTAAATCATATATTCTAACGTTCATCAAATCTTCAGGATTATTTGTTGGTCTCTCTAACAAATAAAACTCCTTATGAAAAACATAGGAAAATACACCTGCATGGAATGAATCTGTTACAACAATTTCTGCGTGCTGGATAAGACTAAGAAATTCTGGAATTCCAATATCATATAACTGTTCATCACCAAAATGCCAATCCTGTGTCTTAAACTGAAAAACACTGCTATTAACAATGTGTGGAAGCGTGACAAGCTTTAATCCTTTTTTCTTAGCAAATTCTTTTATTTGTTTTCTTTGATTTCGGTCATCACCAAGCATATAACAAAAAATATACTTTCCATTGATGCACTGCTTTCCTGCTAACTCATGCCAACTTTCTCTGTCTACTAAAAGTGTCGGATCTAATACATGTTTTGTGTTATCAAAAATGCACCTTTTAAACTGCTCCACCGTTGCCTCTTCTCTTAACGAAACAGCAGAATATTTAGCTAATGCCTTTTTCATATATTGAATATACACATCCGGCAGGTTGCTTACCGATACGCTTGATGCATATGAAAAAACAATTTTATGATCTCTAGCATTTAAAAAATTGAATACATATCCATCATCAACCACACCTGGTTTCCAGATCTGATCGCTTCCACTTATAAAAATATCATATTCCTTTTTACACTCAGAAATTGTTTCTTCTGTATAAACTTTAGAATGCCTAATAGATTTTTCTCTAAATTCCGATACTTTTTCTGTACGCGAATTCAAGCATTCTGAATACCGCTTTGCAAAGAATCTTGTTACTATCTTAGAATATACGCGCCATACAACTTCAGCAATGCCCATTTTTACCAGTTTCTGCATTTTCGTCTGTTGCGGCGGCAGATATAACGGCTTTATATTCTCTCTTTTATAAGAGATTAGTTCACTATCATATCCCAATTCACTAATATACTTATCCAAAGCATAGGCTTGCAATAAGCCACCATAGTTTTTACTATTATAATAAAGTGAAATTATACCTACTTTTTTCATCTGACCTTAATAATCCTCTCACTTACTATCTATGAACAGCATTCAAAAAACCATCATAAAGAGTAACCAATGTTATTTTGCTTGAATCAATGTTATAACCTGCTTCGTTTATTTCATCCAAGTGTGATGTTCTTGTTTTTTCCCAATTTACTTTTTCATTCATCATCCTTTGTGCCCATTCAAGCGGAGTTTCATTTAAAGAATAATACCTGATATTTTCTGTAAGTTTTGTGTCTTCTGGAACTCGATCTGAAGCAAAACAAAATAATCCAGACGTCTGTGCCTCAACCGCAACCATTCCTAATCCCTCCATTTTAGAAGGAAAAAGAAGTATATCCATTGCAGAATACCATTTTTCAACATCACCCACACTTCCCATAAACAGGCATTTATCCGCTATCTCAAGCTCTTTTGCTAACTCTCTAACCGGTTCATCCAGTTCTCCCGCTCCTAGCCATAATAGCCTGGCATCAGGCACTAATTTCTGGAATTCAGCAAATACTCTTACTGAAAAAAACGGATTCTTTAAATAACTCAATCGTCCGACTACTCCAACTACAACAGCATTTGCCAGCCCAAGAGATTCTCGAATTTGATTTCTATTCTCCTTGTTGAACACATATTTTTCGGCATGGATTCCATTGGGGAGGATCTTAAAATTTCCTATTCCAAAGATTTCGTTGCCTGCTGCTGTAGAACAAGCTAAATGTGCATTAGACAATGTTGAACACAAATTATCAAAAACAAAAGATTTGATTTTATTTTTGTAAGTATCTGCCAGCTTCTGAGCATGGCTATGATACACTCTAACCGGAACTTTGTTTTTGTAAGCAGACAATAGAACGGCCGCTCCATTATGATTCGGCACATTTACATGAACAACATCATACCGTTGCCCCATAATTTCATCCAAAAATTTCATCTTCTTTTTGCTAATATAAGAATCTGCTTTTGGTATTAAATACAATTTACTTCCATTTCTAATAGCTTTTTTTTCGTTAGCTGTATCAACATTTTTTAGCACTAAAAAATCAACACACTTTGAACTTTTAATCAGTTCATCGTAATTATTCATGATACTATTCGTTACTCCATTATTTTGAGTAAAACTGCTAACCATAATAAGTATTTTTTTATCTTTCATATTTTCGCACTCTCACATAAATTGATATGGTACTACTCCATAGAATTCTGCTGCCTTAGTTATCGTCAGCCAAACAAAGTAAAAGCCGAACATGAAATATATGAACGCTCTAACAATTGGTACATTGGATTTCAACTTCATTGAGCTGATTGCATAAGGACAAAGAATCAAAATAAAAGGTGTAAAGTATAATGAAAATCTATTCAGAATATTCATGCGGAAAATCAATAAGTTAAATGTCGACGCTATCAAAGCCATATAAAGTAAAAAGCTTTCATTTTTCGCTAGGCAGTACATACTTTCATCATCTTTCAAAAAATGATTTTCTGTTTTCTTTTCCCACACCAAAACATAATAGCCAAGTAAAAATGGTACAAATGCAAGAATAAAATTATAAATCGTCTGGAGATTTATATGTCCAACACCTTCCGAAGCACTTGTCAAATATCGTTCATAATTGTTTCCTGTTCCAAAGAAATTGAGTGCAGCAGTATAGAAATTCATATAAAACAAGTAAAAAACTACCATTACTCCTACACCAATGATTATTTGTTTCTTTGTGAACCTTAGCCGATCAAATAGAATCATCAGTATACACAAAATAGCCGAGCTGTGAAAGGTTGATGCCAGCAAAATCAACAATGCAAATTTTATATAATCTTTTATTCTTCTTTCGCTATTATTCAACAATGTATAGGCAACCAATATGATTGAAATCGCCAATCCCTGCCTCATCATTGTCATAAATCGATAATAAAAACAGCTGAACAGCATAAGTTCCGTACTTAGTATAACATCCGTTGACTCCTTATAGATAAAATATCCAAATGCTGCGCACATTAGAAAAGAAGTCACAAAAATGAAAAACTGTACATCATTTGAAAAAAGATGTAAGAATCTAGTAAAATAGCAATATCCAATTTCGTAGCCAATCGTAGTTGAAAATGTAGGAATCTGCGACCAGCTATAATCTCCAATCATATTAAAACGTTTTGCATAGTGCCCCGCTAAATCCGTTCCAACACTTGGATCTCTTAAACTTGCCACCAAAATCAAAACACCAAATGTAACAATCAGATATATTTTTCTGCGTCTATTTGAACTGTTTGCTCGATACAAGTTTCCGTATATATATATAAATACAGCTAATACAAAATATATTGCCATTGCTATTCTCTCCTCTTTAACCTTTTTCCACCAGCTCTTTCAGCTTCTTTTTTAGTCCAATCGGAATTGATGCTTTTAAAGTCAGCATCACTCTTTTTATTCCAAGACTCTTTTTAAATTCTTCATCGACTGCATCATACCCCTTCGCATGATACAGTTTCATAATTTTCTCTCGTTCCTCGCTATAATGGGATGGTTTTCTCAGTTGTCCATTATTTGCCGAAATTCGTGTATAGTTGGATGCGACTAATTCCAACGAAGCTGTATCTGCTATTAGCTCCATACCTTTCTCTGTATTAGCCAAAACGCAAGAAATGCCATCATATACTCTGTCTTTCCACTTTTTATCTCTAAAAAGTTCCGGATGTTCATGTTCGATGCCCCAATAATCTCCGATAGTAATATCGCTATACCGCATTTCAGACGCATATTTACAGCTATAACAATTCTCGCGATAAGTCTCACCCTGGAGAAAATACTCGTAAAATGAAGAAACTCGACAATGAATATGCCTTGACTTTTTATTTATACCATATTTGATATAAAAATCCTTCCAGCCTTTTTTCTTATCCCTAAATTCAAAAGTCTCTACGCTATCTGAAAGCGTGTGGATGTAATCATTCAATAGTTTCTGACTAGGAACACCATGACAGATTATATCAACCGTAATGAGATTGTCATATTTCTTTTTTAAGTAACCCTTCAGAGCATCCACCTGACATGGTGTACCAGAAAAAAGAACTTTCTTGCCTGATTCAAGGTCCTTTTTAATACATGGCAAAACATCAAAAATATAGCTCTGCACATATTTGGAACCCTGAACTTTTGGAAGTTCCTCAATCGTATCAATTCTTATGTGCCTCAGCGTATAGTTTCCATCTTTCATCTCATAGGCTGCGCCGTATACAACACCGCCATTCTGAAGCATTTCTGTCGCAAATGCGCTGAATGCACCTCCGGAAGATGATTTCATTAACTGATCGTGATTTGTATTTGTTGCAGCATATCCCACAATCGGTTTAAATGCCTCATGGTTCTTTTGATAATTACATACTATCTTGCATAAACCACATTGCACACACTTGTCTCTATCAATCTGGGGATAAATAAATCCGTCTTGATCTTCTGTCATTTTTATTGCGTTTTTCGGGCATATGCTGTAACACGCACCGCATCCGCAGCAATTTCTCTTTTCATGAAAAAGCTCTATGTTATTCATCCGATTCACTTCTCCCCTTTCTGATCCTCATTCAAAAATTCTTCTGGATAAATGTTGTTGCTTTTACTCTTTCTCGTTCAAGCACATCATTGACTTTTGCAAAATCAATTGGTTCGTATTTCTTCTTATTATTCATTACACGATGTTCTGTTCCCGTAAGTTCCAGCACACTCTGCAATCTGGAATTATATTTACCAGGATAAAAAATGAAAAATTCTTTGTTGAAATTTAAAGAGAAGGCTGTACAATGGAACGAATCTGTAATCACATAATCTGCATAGTTGATCAACGACAAAAATTGATTCACTGTCGGTGTGTAGATCATTTTTCCCTGTTCTTTTAAGTGGTTCAGATAATAGCTCATTCTAACAATCCTACAGCCCGTTTTTTCAGAAAGTTCTTTAGCGAACTGTTCCATCTCTGAATTTGGATTTAAACGGTAAATAATAATGTATTTTTCCCGAATCATTCGAGGGGCAATCATGTCACTCCACTCCTCTTTATTCAGCACAAGCGTCGGGTCAAGGATGTGTTCAACATTTTTATATCCAAGTTCTTCCAAAAGTTCTTTAGCTTTATTTTCACGCACCGAAATTGCGCTGTACTTGTGTACATAATTACTCATTTCGGCACGTTCATTTTCCTTAATTGAGTTCATACCAATGCTGACCGCATAACCAACTCGTTTTTTTCCATCAGGAGCAAATTCCAAATAGTATGCTGGAAGTATTCCACCATTGTATTCGCTATTCCAAGTCTGATCGCTTCCAGTGCAATACACATCGGCTACCGGTGGATTCTTTTTTAAATCATCATAGTCCTTATATCTTCTTGTCAGTGATACATTTTGTGCTAAAAAATTCACACAGACCTTATTTCTCTTTATATTTTCTATTTTTTTCAATGCGACATACGCTACTGACTTCAATACATTTTTTCCAAAATGCTTGCTCTCAAGCCCATCTTTGAGCATAGCATCTTCTTCCGCATTCGGTCTAACATAGTCAATAATCTCAACCTTATGCCCCATCAACTCCAGCTTTTTTTGTGTTGCATAGGTCTGGAGCACAGAGCCATAATTTCTAATATAATGTAAAGTTATTACTGCAACCTTTGACATATTTTCTCCTTATTATCCAACTAGCTTTTTCTTCATAACCTTCATATACAGTGCTGGGCTAACAATAAACAGCAACATCTGAACTTTCTTTACTGCATGAAGTTCTGATGTCATAATTTCCCGTATATTACTCTTTAAATCTTTCTTCACGAGCTTCACAGCCTCTGAATCCAGTTTTCCTGCACGAACCATCGCATTTGCAATAGAAAGATCACCATTTACGCATTTATATCCTATAGCCAGATTTTTCATAGAGGCACAATTCTGTGCAGTTTCATCCATAATGGAGGTAATGTTGCTGTTCTGTTCCAAATACCATGCGATGCTGTGATCAGCATGAAATGTTGCCGCACCCTCACGTTGCGCATAATACGCATAGAGCGCATACGGTACATAAACAACCGTTCTGCTTTTAAATAAGGCGCGCATCAAAAATTCCAAATCCTCTGCCATTCTTTTACTGGTATCAAAACGCAGATTCTGGATAAGTTCCCGTTTGAAAAGTTTATTCCACACTGTCACTTGAACTGGTCGGCTAAAATCTGCTATGAGCTCAAATGCTTTCTTATTGTCAAATTTCAGCACATTGAAGTCATCACCCGAAGACCTGTGTACAAGTTGATCAGTCGCACCATCAGTAATTGCAAATTGGCACATAGCCATCTCTGCATCAGCCAAGACTGCTTGCCGATACATATCCTCAAACATCGTAGCAGCAACGTAATCATCACTATCCACAAATCCTACGAATTCACCTGATGCCACTTCAAGTCCACTATTTCTTGCTGCTGATACCCCAGCATTCTTTTTGTGGATTACGATAACTCGCTTATCCTTGGCAGCATACTCATCGCAGATATTTCCGCAATTGTCAGGCGATCCATCATCCACGAGTATAATCTCAATTTCCTTAAGTGTCTGTCCTAGCACAGAATCCAGACATCTAGTGAGGAATTTCTCCACTTTATATACAGGGATGATAATAGAAACTTTAGGTTTCATTGTATCCCCCCCATTAATTCTTCCTTGTGTTTAATAACAGATCCTGCTGGTACATCCTTATAAATCAAACAGTTTGCACCGATCACGCAATTATCACCTATGTGCACTCCTGCAAGAATTGTTACATTACTTGCTATCCAGCAGTTATTTCCTATAGAAACTTCCTTGCTTGTGAATCCCTGTGAATGAATCGGAATTCCAGCATTCTTCTCACTGTACTTATGGTTATGGTCGTATATCTTAACACCCTCGCCAAAAATGCAATCATTTCCAATCTTAATTTTCTTTATTGACGTCGCTGAAAAATAATTATTCACAAAACAATTATCGCCAAATTCAACACGACCTGTAGGTTCAATATACAGTTTAAAATTACCTCTGAATTTAAAATGCTGTCCGTATACAAATCTATCTCTGTATACGAAACGATAATATGCAGTTATCACTATCCGTCTGGCATTTATTAAAACTCTATGAACAAAAAACATGACCCTTACTCCTCACTAAGCATTCGTTCATAGCACTCCATCAGTTTTATAACGTGATGTTCCGAAGAATACTTTTCTCTATTAAAATCTTTTTCAATGTTGGACTGCAGTTTGGTTACAAGCGCATCACTTTCCATACTACAGATAGCCTTATAAAGAGCATTTACTTTTTTCCCTGAATAAATCAGTCCATTATATTCATGCTGAATGTAATCTTTACCGGCTGAGCAATCTGAAACAATACACGGCAGACAATATCCTCCCATTACCTCCGGGATAGTTAACGGAGCACCTTCATACCATACCGATGGGAAAACAAGTGCACGTGCCTGAAGGATATACTCCTTCATTTCCGCCTGTTGTTTCCATCCAACAAACTCTATCATGGGGTATTTTTTTTTCAGATCATCCAGTCTATCTCCAGAGCCAATTACCAGTCCACTCACTCCGGCTTTAGTGATTCCCTCACAGAAAAAATCTATGCCTTTCTCATACGACAAGCGGCCAATATACAAATATTTTTTATTTTTGCTGGCAGGAACAATTGACCGCAGTTCAACATTGATTGGATTCGTAATCACCATCTTTTTATAGCGAAAAGGAATTCGTTTCTCAGAAACATTCTCATTGAATTTTGAGATAAATGCCACATATAAGTCTGTTCCTTTAACCAGCTTGTGCATGCCAATCTGCCGGATAATTCTATACAGTTTATATATGTAACTTCTCTTGTCACAGTTACACGTCACACAATCAACGCTCAGTGCTTCTCTTTCACATATCTCTTTCTTTTGAAAGTCATAGCAACAGCCGTTTGGACATTGTAGAAAGTAGTCATGCATTGTCACAAGAACTTTAAATCCCATCCTCTTAATTGGAATAAAAATGGATGAACTCAGTACCTTTGACCAGCCGTGCATATGGATAACCGTATCTTTAGGATCATACTCTTTTAACAACTTCTCCATCTCCTGCCGTGCAGAACGATTGTAAATTCCTCTGATGATTCCACGCAACCTGTTGCTGTCTTTTATTGCTTCCTCTTGATTCAGGCATATAACATGTACGTTGCTATTTTTTAGCTCATCACATACCGAACCTTTTCCTGTAAACATGACAACATTGCTGTCTGTTTCTGCAAGTGAAACAGCACTTGTAACAGCTACTCTCTCAGCACCACCAGTTATATTTGCAAAATCACAAACAACAATAATATTTTTAACCTTCATGTCTACACTCTTCCCACCTGATTATTCTATCAACAGTTCTTCAAATTTTTTTCTTGCAACATTCCAAGTGAAATTATCCTTAATAAAGTCACTTCCATTTTTTCCAATTAAGCATCTATTGGCTTCATCTGTAAGCAGATCAGTGACCCAATCTGCAAACTCCGAATTATCGTCTGCAACAATCCAATCTTTACCGTTCACAGCATTTATATTTTCGGCTCCAATGCTTGTCGTTACAATGGGTAGTCCCATCGCCATTGCTTCAAGATTTTTGGTTTTTATTCCACTTCCAAATGTCATTGGGCAAACAAAAACCTTACACCGCTCCAGATAATCTCGGACGTCTTCTACACGTCCAGTAAAATACACGTGTTCTGATTCAAGCTTACGCAATTCCTCCGATACACCACCACCAATAACCATGAACACTGTATCCGGAACCTTTTGCAAAACAATTGGTAGGATTTCTGAAATAAAATGTCGGACTGCATTTTCATTGTGTGCTACACTCATTGCTCCCAAAAAGCCGACTATGTTTTTTGTTGCCTTAGGTTCGCGGTAATAGAAATAATCCACATCCACACCTATCGGAACTGCAACCGCTTTGTCTTGTTTTAATTCCTGATTAAATTCATAGGCCTCTTTTTCTGCGACAAATACTGTTTTTTCACATATCTGTCCAATTTCTTTTTCATATTTTTCCAACAAAGCAACCTCATTCTTCATTACTGCCAATTTCAAAGGTTTGACCAGCATTATTGCTCGGAGAACTTTCGGCACAGTATAAAGAAATGCCCCGTATGGATTTATTCCATCAATGTCATTGTCTAACTGTCTTTTGTAGCGCAACGAAATTCTATCATCCAGATCTGCAATTCTAAAAGAATCTATGTCTCTTATGTATTCAGTACTGCGAACCATGTCTCCAATTACGTATTTTGGATGTTCTTTTTCAACAAGTTCATCTACCATCTTTTTTGCTTCAGGACTCCAGTACAATGCTACCTGCATCGGTTTTTCATGCAAGATAATAGAATCTTTTACAATTCCCAATATGCGGCTTTTTGCAGACGCTTTTGGTAGGACGATTAATTTATCAATAAATTCCGGTTTTTGTGTAGGATCATCACTGCTCTCCAAAAATGCAGCGACAACCAATCGATAACCCAATTCTTCTGATAAAATTCTGCAATAATGATATAAAGATGTCTTTCTGCCAGAAGATGCCGGAAATGGAAGTCTTGGCATTATAAATAATATTGTTTTTTCTTTACTCATCCTTAATTTCTCCAAAAAATTCATTCTCTAGCATCAGACACAGACAATGGTAAACAGGAAGATGCAATTCCTGAATCATATATGTCTCAGTCTGTGGAACTTTGATACACACATCACTCATCTGCGCTAACTTACTGTCCTTTGCACCGGTCAGGCCAATCACCTTCATTCCTTTGGCATGAGCAGTCGTCGCTGCATACAAAACATTTTTACTGTTTCCACTTGTCGAAATGCCAAGAAACACATCCCCGGTCTTGCCATAGCCATTTACCTGCTGTGCAAAACACAGAAGCGGTTCGCAATCATTCATGTACGCAGTAGATAACGCCGGATGTCCATCCAGTGCAATAGCAGGAAGCGCACCTTGCAGGTTTTCTACAAGAACAGTTCCAAGCTCCTTATTTTCCTTAACAAGTTTATCTGCGAAATCTGCGTCTGGTTTTCGAGGGAGTTTGAAGCCTTTCATTAATTCGCCAACAATGTGTTCCGCATCTGCAGCTGATCCACCATTGCCAGCAATCAGTAGCTTTCCACCGCAACCATAGCAGTCTCTAAGAACTTTATATGCCTTCAAAATATCATCTTTTGCCACTAAAAGTTCAGGATATCTTTTTACAAGTATCTCAATCTCATTCATTCGATTTCTCCTTAATTATTCTGGAAGGATTACCAGCAACAACGACATTTGAAGGAACGTCATGTGTCACTACGGCGTTAGCACCAATAACCGCATTGTCACCGATTGTCACATTGCCTAATACACATGCACCAGCTCCTATCATCACATGATTTCCAATTACAGGTGCACCACCCTCATTAATTCCTCCTGACCACTTGCTACCTAATGTTACATGTTGAAAAATAGTACATTTTTCGCCAATTATGCATTTGGGATGCACAACACAACCAAGTCCTCTATGGTAAAAATAGGTTCCTGCACCTATTGAAGCTTTAGCACTGATTGAATTTGCAAAGAGTATGTGTTCTAGAATATCTAAGAATCTTCCTATCTTCTGTAGCACTCCTCCATCTCGATTAATGAGAGCATGTGCCCACTTCCACAATATGTTCATTTCTCTCCTCACTTCATACCTGAATTTACAAATGAAGATAGCGATTTAACCGTAACCATCTGACCATAGTTTTCATCAACTTCGCTTAAAAGCACAGTCTTGCATCCAGCATTGATGCCAGCTTTAACATCGTTTTCCCCATCGCCAATCATCCACGACTGTGACAAATCAATGTTATAATCTTCTGCTGCTTTCAACAGCATTCCTGGCTTCGGTTTACGACAGTCACATTCAATCTTCAGTTCCGGGCACTCACCTTCATATCCCTTATGAGGGTGATGCGGGCAATAATAAATGGCATCCAAATATGCGCCTTCTTTTCCAAGGAGTGTTTCCATCTTATTGTGGATTTCTTCAAGTTCATCAAAAGACACTTCTCCACGGGCAATAACCGGCTGATTTGTCACAACAATTGCTAGATAACCAGATTCATTAATCTTACGGATTGCCGTCGCAACGCCATCAATCAATTCAAAATCATCTATCTTTCTAAGAAACCCAACATATTTATTGATAGTACCGTCTCGGTCAAGAAATACCGCCTTTTGTTTGTTTTTCAGATTTTTTCCAGAGACTCTGCCCTCTTTATAATCTGCACATACAGAGTAATACCTCTCTGGAGTGCCCATGTCTTTGACATACTCTGGACTGTCATAACAGAACATCTTTCCTGTCCCCGCTAATGGTTTCAATAACTGACGATCCAAATCGACTTTTACCGGTTTACCATTTGCACCATTTTTACCTATTAAATCTGCATCAATACCGGAAAACTCCAGCACTTTAGGATTAATAACATGTAAACCTGCATTCACACGATTTTTGTAGTACTGTGGCCGTGCATCTTCCTTGGTCAACCACTTTTCGACTGTGCCATTTTTATCCGCGACAATTAGTCCGCTATCATAGGGATGACTATTCGGATGCGTAAAAAGTGTAACCAATCCGCCACGTTTCCGGTGAAAAGCAACAAAGCGGTTAAAATCCACATCAAACATCGCATCTGCATTTAGGAGCAAAAAATCAGATGTCAGCTTATCTTTTATTTTGAACAGCGCACCTGCATTGCCGAGTGGCTCTTTTTCAAAATAGTACTCAATATGTACACCAAACGGCTTTCCTGTTGCCGGAGAGTTTCCAGAACCGTCACCAAAGTAATCCATAATAATATTTCCCAAGTGACTTACCGTCATAATAATGTCATCAAATCCCTGATCTTTCAGACATTTGATTTCTCGTTCCAATACCGGAATGCCTTCAATTTTTATCATCGGCTTAGGAATATCACTCGTTACAGAGGAAATACGAGTGCCTTTCCCGCCTGCCATAATCACTACTTTCATGTCTCTAATCCTTCGGTGTATAGTCTTCCGGTGTATAATGGATTATACGCGTTCCACTATCTTCAAATTTGAACGGAATATAGAGTAGGTCGCGCATCGCCCAACGAACAGCATCCTGTCGTTCCGGCTGTACATAGAATACAAGGAATCCACCACCGCCGGCACCAAGAAGTTTTCCGCCCAAAGCACCAGCAGCCATTCCTTTTGCATAAAGTTCATCAATGCTATTTGTGGACACCGCTGATCCCGTTTGACGTTTCAACTTCCATGTGTGATCCAACAACCTACCGAAATCATCAAGATTCTTTTCCTTATCTGTCAGAACTCTCTCTGCATCGTCAACTAAAGACAGCATTTCTTTTAACTGTCCTGTTTTATCAACCTTACCTGAGGCATTTACTTTCTGAACGTCAGAAGAAAAGCGAGTAAAACCAGTAAAGAACATCATTAAATTTTGATTTAGCTGCTTCTTTCTCTCAGGTGAAATGATCATAGGTAGGACTTCATATCCATCCGCATTAAAGTTGATACGATTAAATCCACCAAATGATGCTGCAATCTGATCCTGCCAGCCACCTGCTTCCTGACACAGATTTCGCTCCAGATAAATTGCTTCATCTGCCAATTTTTTCTTATCAGCATATTTTCCTTTTAGCGCATAAAAGGCATTCAGCATTCCTACTGCAAAAGAACTTGATGTTCCTAACCCGGAACGTGCTGGGAGATCAGCTTCATATGTAAGACGAATTTCGTGCATGTCTAGCATCTTCATCGCATTGCGAATTGCAGGATGTTGAATGTCATCGATATTTGTCACACGCTCAGTTTTTGAATAAGATAACTCAGTAGAGTAATCAAAGAAACGTGGCAGGTGTCTAACGTTCACGTAACAATATTTATCAAATGTGGTAGACAAAACGGCACCGCCATATTCTTTAAAAAAGCTTTCCATATCTGTTCCGCCGCCAAAAAAAGACATACGGAAAGGTGTCTGTGTAATAATCATTTATTTACTCCTCTGGTTCTTCTCGAACCAATCCCTTAAAAGTACCTTCATATCTATGTACACATCTGCTCTTCACAGATAGTATTTCTTTTTCCTTTTGCTGCTCCTAGTCAGCTAAGTTTTCCCTTAAAATTTCATTATATCCAACCAATATCACATCGACCCTTCACCCTTCAACACAACACCCACTGTCTTGAACAGTATCTTGATATCATTTACAAGGCTCCATTCATCGATATACTTACGGTCTAATCTTACAACCTCATCAAAATCCGTGATGTTACTTCTTCCACTGACCTGCCAGAGACCTGTGATTCCCGGCTTAATCGCCATACGTCCTCTATGATGGGCAGAATATTTCTCCCATTCATCCTCTGTCGGCGGTCTGGTTCCGATCAGACTCATATCCCCCTTTAACACATTGAAGAACTGCGGGAATTCATCGAGTGACCAGTCACGGATCCTGTTTCCGATCCCCTTCTTGATCGTACCATCCGGCAGCTTCTTGCAGCCGATGATTCGCGGATCATATTCCATCTTGAACATCATGCCATCCTTAACCTGATTCTGCTCCATCAGCTCTGCTTTTCGCGCTTCAGCATCCATATACATGCTTCGGAATTTATAAATCTTGAACTTCTTGCCATTCTTACCGATACGGTACTGCGAGAAGAAGATCGGTCCCGGTGATGCGATATAGATACATGGTGCAAGGATGATCGTAAGAATCCCTGTAAAGATACATCCTACGATTCCACCAAGGATATCGATTGCACGCTTCACAAATGCCTGGTAGGTTGTTATATATGTAGTGCTGACAGTCAATACATGATGACCAAGCTGTTTATCGAATACATACTGATAATTGGAAAGCTCTGCCGGAACACGCACCCGCACATGAACTGTGATTCCCATATCTGCAAGCTGTCCCAGAAGATTCTCCGGAATATGCTTCTCAAATGGTATATTCACATAGACCTCATCTACCCAGCCATGCATGATCTGTTCCAGAACTTCGTCTGAATATGTATATATACTAAGCTCCAAATCTGCATATTCTGTATTGTAGCTTTCTGCCTCATCCTCAGTTGCATCTAATAATACAACACCTGCAACCCGATACAGATTATAGTATTCTGTATCCATTTCTGCAAGTAACGCATTCAGATATTCTTTGACTGTCACGATCACAATAGATTTCTTTGCCACACGATGTCTTCGTATATATTCCTTCCAGAGAAGTGTAACCACATAACCCATAACCAGATAAATCATGCCAAACAAAGCCATAACCTTTCTGGAATAGGCCGCACCCATCTTCATCATGAACAGAACGAATACTGCCAGAAGTACAACCAGTACAGACTGCTTCACGGATGCGATTGCTTCACGAAAACGTCCTCGTTGCAACACGCCTTTATATATATGACATACTATGGTAACCAATAATTGAAATAATGTCAGAAGTACGGCTATTGTCCGATATAACTTACTATGATACGGATTCTCTGTTCCCATCCGTATAAAATACGCCATACAATAAGATGCATGCAGTGCTATCAGATTTAGCACTGTAAAATCAAGATGCTTTAACCAGCCCTGCGGTCCTTTTCTATACATTGTATTCCCTCATTTCCCTCATAAATGTGTTCATCATGTATCTTTATCAAGTCAAGCTATATAAATATAGTTGTTAATGGCTTAGAAATCCTTAACGCTTCTTAACCACTAACAACTATAATTCAATTCTTATTAAAAGTCAATTTTCTACGTTTAAGTTGAGTGTAGAAATTTCCGGAAATAATACTGTTATTTTAGGCATTTTTTCCAAAGTATTCGACGCAGTTCTATAGCTTATATCCATTCTTCTTTAACAGTGCTCTCGCTGTCTCCGGTGAATCCACACCTTCTGCATTCTTGATCGGGGCGAATTCATAGTCTCTGACAACCTCGAATGGCAGACAGTCATTCATGAACTGAAGCATATCAAGAGCAAGTGTCTCGAACTTATAGCCGTTCGGCTCCGCAGGCTTTACCAACTCTTTTTTCTCATTCATATATGGAATAACTTTCTTCGCAGCATGAAGTGGCATATTCTCGTTTAAGAGTACCTTCAACTGATCAACCGGGAAGATATAATTTAAGATCACGCCATAGTTATAGGCATAGTCACCGTTTGCATTTTTTTCAAACCGCATATCATCTGTTAATTCATAATATTCTACGATATGTGGCTTTCCATCCAGATTACAAAGGACGCCCACTCGCTCATACGGATCTGCTTTCTTTACGACTTTTGCCGCCGACTGATAATCTTCCATCATCATTGAGCCAAGAAATACCGGATCTGCAATCTTCTGTAACACATTGTCCACAGCAAATACATTGATATACCGGATGCCCTCTTTGTCGAGCTGATCTACCAGTCCTGCCCGTTTCATGGATGAGAACCAGCCACCATTTCCATTTGGTGACAGGCAGATCTTTGATGGTGCTTCCATCAATATCTTTCCATTAAAATCAACGGATGGTACCAGCTCCTGTTTGAAGAAATGCAGATACTCCTCCTTATATCCAAAGTTCTTATGCTCTGCAAAGAAGGATGTCGTTGCTTCGTAGTTCTTATCACTGGTCATGATATAGAGATGGATCCATCGTCCAAGTGTCCTCACAACAGTCAGGATTGTTTTCACCTGACATTCGAAGATATAGAGATCTCTCGTCAGTCCGATATTGTATGTGCCCTTCGGCCCATCAAATCCAAGTCTGGTGCCCTGACCTCCGGCAAGCATTACAAGAGCGAGCTGTCCTTTCTGGATCGCCGTCTCGCCAAGTACCTTGTAAGCGAATTCGTATTCTTTGATCGTATCAAGCGTTAATACCGCCGTCGGTGTGATCGAGCCGGTCTTTCCGGCTGTGTCTTTTTCTTTTAACACATCAAACATCGAGAAGTCTATCTCGCCGATCTGTAACAGCAGGCTCTGCTTTTCTTCTTCATTTAGTTCATCATAATAGGCGAGCACATGCTCCTGTCCGTACTTTTTCAAAATTTCCAAAGCGTTTTCATATGTCATATAATTTTCCCTCATTTCTATTTTCCTCCACCACTATACCTTGAACTTGCCTATACCATTATTCCGCAGTCATTAACGTCCGTGTGTGTGCATCCTTCTTTTCACCTCTACGGTTTCGTTGAACACCTTTGCTACATCCTTTAATCCAATCCTTCTTCCGCCCCTGCTGTCATCCCGGCTGTAGTTCAGCTCGATCGGAGCTTCGCAGATCTTTCTGCCATCTTTTGCTGCCATGGCAAGGATCTCAATATCAAATGCATATCCTTCTGCCTGCATCCGGCTGACGATCGGTTTGATCACTTCTTTTTTGAATAACTTGATACCGGTCTGTGTATCGTGGGTGTTCAGATGGAACATCATCTTTAACATCAGATAATATCCATAGCTCATAATCTTACGCAGCATCGGATAATGGAGCTTCGATTCCGGATGCAGCTTGGAACCGATCACGATATCGGCATCCTGCTCCTTCATATCCTTTAAGAATCGTTTCAGCAGGATCGGTGGCAGTTCCAGATCGGAATCCAGAAATGCGATGTATCGTCCCTCTGCTGCTACGATTCCTGTCCGGATGGCATGTCCTTTTCCACCATTCGGCTGATACGAAATCCCCCTGATATGGGTATCCTGCATTTCTGCCCGGTGGATACACTCTGCGGTATTATCTGCACTTCCGTCGTCAACTGCTATGATCTCATACCGTTTGACGAAACCGGACAGCACCCTGCTGGTTTCAAGCAGATTATCTGTTATATGTGTTCCTTCATTATAGGCGGGCATGACGACAGATAGTGTCACATCCCCTTCCTTATTTGTTTCCATGGTCAACGTTCTCCTGTCTGACAGTCTTATTCTTCTATGTTCGCCTGTTTTACGATACCGTAGACTGCCTCTCTGACGATTTCCGACATGGATACACCTTTTTGCTTTGCATACTTTGAAAGCAGTTCATGTGTATCTGTGTCGATTCTTAGTCTCAGAATTGTGTCTTTCCGTTTATCGGTCGGTCTTCCCGGACCTCTCTTGATTTCCTCTGCCATCTCCCTGCTCCGTTTCTTTTTATTTAAAGAAAATACTTCTTTACTCCATGTATCGCATATCCTGCAAAATATCCAAGTGACTTCACTGTTCCAAATCCCATCTTCCGGTATACCTGATACGTCATCTTTGCAGAATGTAATTTGGAACCTGATTTACTGTTCTTCACCATCCGGTAAAGCAGTAACGGTTCATTGATGCCTGCTGCCTCCCCGTATTTCTTAAGGATCTGCAGCCAGCAGATATAATCCTCGTGAGCATCATCATCCCCCATCGGGAACTCTGCTGCCACCTCACGCTTCATCACTACGGATGAGCAGTTGATCACATTTCCATATAACATACCTTTATAAGTGATCTTCTCCGGTACCGGCAAGATCCGCCCGGTATGGGTTCCGTCCTCTTCCATCAGTTCTCTGGCAGTTGAGGATAATACCACTCCGGTCTTCTTCATAACAGCAAGCTGCTTTGAGAGCTTTCCCGGCCGCCAGATATCATCGGAATCTAAGAATGCTACATATTCGCCCTCTGCAAGCTGCACACCTTTATTTCTCGTTGCTGCTACGCCAAGATTGGTTTCATTCTTATATAGTCTAACCTGTGGATTGCTTTTATATTCTGCCAAGCACTCCGTCAGATCCTCCGGCGAACAGTCGTTGATCACTATGATCTCTGATATCACATCCTGACAAAGTGCGGAATCGATTGCCTGTTTAATTGTTCTGCTGCAATTATATGCCGGAATGATCACGGATACTTCTGGTTTCATTTACTTCTTTTCCTCTACATTATAGAAGGCATCCTCGGCTTCATCATGCGGATGCTTGATGCCTGTTTTCTTTGTCTTGTCTTCACGGATCGCTGTCGTCTGATTTGCATCGATTCCTTCCGTGTTTTCCTTCTGGAATAAGATCTTGAAGGTCAGCAGGATCAGCTTCAGATCCAGCCATAAGGAATACTGCTCATAATATGTCAGGTCAAGCTTCACCTTATCTCTCGGTGTGGTGTTATATTTACCGTAAACCTGCGCATATCCGGTAAGTCCGGCCTTCATCTTCAGACGATAGTCGAATTCCGGGAAAGTCTCCCTGTACTGTGCTGCGATCTCCGGACGTTCCGGTCTAGGGCCTACGACTGACATATCACCCTTTAAGATATTAAAGAGCTGTGGCAGCTCGTCTAAGTGTGTGGCACGGATCACACGGCCAACCGGTGTGATTCTGTCATCATGCTTTCTTGCAAGCTGTGCGCCATGTTCCTCGGAGTCCATCCGCATACTTCTGAATTTCATGATCTTGAATACCCTGCCATTTAATGTCAGACGATCCTGTTTATAGAATACAGGGCCTCTGTCATAGAGCTTGATCGCAAGTGCGATCAGGATCATAAACGGTGAAAAGATAATGATCATGATCAGGGATACGATGATATCCATCAGACGCTTGAAGATCATATCTTCTCCTGTCAGTCCCTGGTTTCTGGATAATAATAACGGTGTATCAAACAAATGGATTGGTTCTGCTCCTAAGATAATGATATCCGATAACTTCGGTACCACATACGAACGGATTGAATGCTCGAAGCAGTATTTTACCAGTTCGTTTCTGATATATGCCTTTGTCTCACAAAGGATAACGCCATCGTACTGTAAGATTTTTTCTTTTAATGCTTTCTCACCTTCACTGACATGAATACGGTCAGCAATGATGTATTTGTCTTTTCTGGCATTGATCTTATCAATGAATTCGGTCGGTGTCTTATATCCATAAACAAGCAGTAAATGTCTCGGTGGATAGAACTTGCGGTACATCATCCTGCAGACAAATACCCATATAAATATAACTATGATCTCTAAGAATGTAAGCTCGATCATGTTCAGTGCCGGCAGATAATTACGGGCAATGATACACAGCTCGATATAACCTACGATATTTGCACAGACCAATGATAATATTTGTGAAAAGAGAACATCCATCACCCGGAGGAAGCCTACTTTATAACCACCATACAGCTTCGTAAACAGATAAATGATAATCGCATACATACCGATTACCGCCCAGTTACCTTTGTTCCAGAACGGAATCTGGATAGCCTGAGTATTATCTGCATATTCGGTATACCACATTCTCGCAAACAGCAGTACTTCCGCAGCTAACAGAAGCACGCCTTCCGAAAATGTGATAATACGTTTGTAAATGTCTCTCTTTCTCACATGTCTGGTTTCTTCCATATCAATCTCCATCCCACCATGAGAGGTGGTCATCAGGTGGATATGCCACCTGCTTTCTCTTCATTTTTTTCTATTGGTATCGATTATTTTAACAGCTCACGGAGCATCTGGTTTACGGATGCCGGATCTGCCTTGCCCTTCATTGCTTTCATGGTCTGTCCGACCAATGCGCCAAGTGCTTTTTCTTTTCCGCCACGGAAGTCTTCGATCGCCTTTGGATTATTGGCAATTACTTCTTCTACAACCTTACGGAGTGCACCCTCATCATTTACGGTGGCAAGTCCATGTTCTTTTACATAGCTTTCCGGTTCGATATCATCTGTAAATATCTTCTCGAATACTTCCTTTGCGACATTGCTGTTGATGGCTTTCGCATCTACCATCTGTATCAGCTTTGCAAGGTGCTCTGCGCTGAATGACAACTCATCTGCATCGATGGAATGTTCTTTCATCAGACGCATGGTCTCTCCCATCAGCCAGTTGGATACCTTCTTCGGATTTGCTCCGAGAGCGATCGTCTCCTCGAAAAGGTCTGCCATCTTCTTTGTATTTGTAATGATATCTATATCATAGTCCGGGATATCATACTCTTCTTTATACCGGATCTTCTTCTCATCCCGGAATTCCGGCTGACGGCTTCGGATCTCCTCCATCCACTCGTCACTGATCTGTACCGGTACAAGGTCCGGATCAGGGAAATAACGATAATCCTGTGCATCCTCTTTGGAACGCATTGGATATGAATATTCCTTGGTATCATCCCATCTTCTGGTCTCCTGTACAACCTTTTCACCTGCCTCGATCAGGTCGATCTGACGTTCTCTCTCGTTCTCGATCGCATGGGCGATAGCCTTGAATGAGTTCAGGTTCTTTGTCTCTGTTCTTGTTCCGAATTCTTCTGCTCCGACTTCACGAACAGACAGGTTGACATCGGCACGCATCGAGCCTTCATTTAACTTACAGTCTGATGCTCCGAGATACTGGATGATCAGACGTAATTTCTCAAGATAAGCAATTACTTCTTCCGCAGAACGCATATCCGGCTCAGATACGATCTCGATCAGAGGCACACCGGAACGATTGAAATCCACCAGTGAACTGTCTGTATATGGATCATGTACCAGTTTACCTGCATCCTCTTCCATGTGGATCTCATGGATCCTTACGAATTTCTTCTTGCCCTCTACTTCGATCTCTACCTTTCCGTTTCTGCAGATCGGGTAGTACAGCTGAGAGATCTGGTAATTCTGTGGATTATCCGGATAGAAATAATTCTTACGGTCAAATTTACAGTTCTGTGTGATCGTACAGTTGGTTGCAAGACCGACAGCAACTGCTTTTTCTACTACCCCTTTATTCAGTACCGGAAGGGAACCCGGCATACCAGTACATACCGGACATGTATGTGTATTCGGTGCACCACCAAATGCGGTGCTGCAGCCGCAGAATATCTTTGTCTTTGTCGCAAGCTCTACATGAACCTCCAGACCGATCACGGTTTCGTATACTTTACTCATCTTACAGACCCCTTTCTGCTACAGCGGCAGGCTGCTTGTACTCTCTTGTCTGCTCAAATGCATATGCCGCCTGAATGATTGCTTTCTCGTTAAATGCATCTCCTACCATCTGGACACCGATCGGCATGCCGTCTTTGTCGTATCCGCATGGAAGGGAAATACCCGGAAGTCCTGCAAGGTTGACCGGAACGGTGTATACATCGCCCAGATACATCTTGATCGGATCGGATAAGGATTCACCCATGGTCAGTGCAGTTGTAGGTGCAACCGGACCGAGGATGATATCGTATTTTGCAAATGCTTTATCATAAGCCTGTTTGATCAGGGCTTTTACCTTAAGTGCTTTTACATAGTATGCATCATAGTAACCGGATGACAGGGTAAAGGAACCTAACATGATACGTCTCTTTACTTCTGCGCCGAAGCCTTCGGAACGTGTCTTCTTATACATGTTGTGAAGGTCTGTGTACTCTGCTGTACGATAGCCGTATTTTACGCCGTCGAAACGTTCCAGATTCGAGCTTGCCTCTGCAGATGCAATGATATAATATGCAGGAATTGCATATTCTACCATACCAAGGTCAAATTCTTCCACGATCGCACCTTTTTCTTTTAATACTTCAGCTACATGGTACACAGCATCCTTGATCTCAGGATCCAGTCCTTCTGTGAAATAGTCCTTTGGGAGTCCGATGCGCATACCTTTTACATCGTCCTTTAATGCGCTTGTAAAATCATTATCCGTACGTTCTACAGATGTAGAATCTTTCTTATCATACTGGGAAATAATCTCTAATATCGTTGCACAGTCTGTTACATCCTTTGCAAGTGGTCCGATCTGGTCAAGAGATGAACCATATGCAACCAGACCGTATCTGGATACTCTGCCGTAAGTTGGCTTGATTCCTGTTACACCACAGAATGCTGCCGGCTGACGGATCGATCCACCGGTATCGGAACCGAGTGCACACGGTACTTCTTCTGCTGCAACAGCGGCTGCTGATCCACCGGAAGAACCACCCGGAACTTTATTTGTATCCCATGGATTCTTTGTCTCGCCATAATAAGAAGTCTCGGTTGTACTTCCCATCGCAAACTCATCCATATTTGTCTTGCCTACGATCACGGCTCCTGCTTCCATTAATTTCACAACAGCATCTGATGTATAGGTCGGTACGAAGTTTGATAAGATCTTGGATGCGCAGGTGGTAAGTACACCGTTCTGACACATATTATCCTTGATCGCGATCGGCACACCTGCCAACGGGCCTGTCAGCTCGCCGCTGTCGATCTTCTTCTGTATTTCTTCTGCCTGTTTGAATGCACCTTCTTCATCTACGGTGATAAAACAGTTATATTCTTTGTCGTATGTCTTTATATTCTCGATGCAGGCTTTGGTTGCTTCCATAACGGAAATCTCTCCGGCCTTGATCTTCTTTCCAAGCTCTACTGCTGTCATACTCATCATATCCAATGTCCGTTACCTCCTAATCAAATGTTCTTGGCACCTTATAGCAGCCATCTTTCTGCTCCGGTGCATTTGACAGCATATTCTCTCTGTCGTCGCCATTTGTTACTTCATCTTCACGGAATACATTATTATAAGAAAATGTATGGCTCATTGCTTCCACATTCTCAGTGTCCAGTTCGTTTAACTTACTTACATAGTCAAGCATATCTGACATATCTTTCTTTGCCTGCTCCTTCTCCTCATCGGAAAGCTCAAGCTTCGCCAGAATACCTACATAATCGATTGTTTCGTCTGTAATAACCATGGTATGTCTCCTTGTCTGGGTTTTATTAGGCAATTGCAATACTACTCTTTACTATGTTTGGATACTTTTGACCTTACCAATCAGGGGACGCTTTCGCTCGTTTCGGTCTGCAGCGGTACTAAGATGCCGCTTATGCGCCATCTAAGGACCGGCGACCTCAAATGCCCCTGTATTAGTAAGTCAAAGTATCCAAACAACATTCAGACTATTGTTTTCGCAATTGCCTACTATTATTTATAGTACCACAAAATTAGTTAGAGTGTACCACATAACTCCGTTGTTTGCAAGTCTATGTCCAAATGAAGTCGTCCTGCTGTTCAGCAACAATTGTCCATTCAAAATATTTCATTTATGACAAAAAATGGAAGAATGAATTACTATTATGAAGCAAGCCTGTCTGAATGTCGGTACTTAGTGAACTGCTGAATGCAGTGAACTTAGAACCGCTACATGAAGATAGAGCGAAAGCGTCTTGCGTAATAATATGTAATCATTCTTCCATTTTTATGTCATCATTTATTAAATGGACAATTGTTGCGTCCTTTTATAACATGCCCTCTAAGGTCTCACGGATAGCCTTGATGAAGTTCTCGCTGTTTAATACAGTTGGATTCTCAAGGGTTGTGATAAGTGCAAGATCCTTTGTCATCTTTCCGGATTCGATCGTTGCGATCGTTGCTTTCTCAAGCTTGTTTGCGAAATCAACCAGAGCGTCGATGCCATCGAGTTCACCACGTTTTCTGAGTGCGCCTGTCCATGCAAAGATTGTTGCAACAGAGTTTGTGGATGTTTCTTCACCCTTTAAGTGCTTGTAGTAGTGTCTCTGAACTGTTCCGTGTGCAGCTTCGTACTCATACTTTCCATCCGGGGAAACCAGTACAGATGTCATCATGGCCAGTGAACCAAATGCAGATGAGATCATATCACTCATTACGTCACCATCGTAGTTCTTGCATGCCCAGATGAATCCACCCTGGGATTTCATAACTCTTGCTACAGCATCGTCGATCAGTGTATAGAAATATTCAATACCTGCTGCATCGAATTTCTCTTTGTATTCTTTATCAAAGATCTCCTGGAAGATATCTTTGAATGTATGGTCGTATTTCTTTGAGATCGTATCCTTGGTTGCAAACCAGATTGTCTGCTTGATATCCAGCGCATAGTTGAAGCAGCATCTTGCAAAGCTTTCGATTGACTTGTTGATATTGTGCTGTCCCTGGATCACACCCGGTCCGTCGAATTCATGGATCGTCTCTTTGATCACTGTGCCATCTGCACCTGTGAATACCAACTCAGCCTTACCGGCACCCGGAACCTTGATCTCTACGTTCTTATATACATCACCATATGCATGTCTTGCAATTGTGATAGGAGCCTTCCAGTTCTTTACACATGGCTCAATGCCCTTTACGATGATCGGCGTACGGAATACAGTTCCGTCGAGGATCGCACGAATCGTTCCATTTGGGCTCTTCCACATTTCCTTCAGATTATACTCTGTCATACGTGCAGCATTTGGTGTGATCGTTGCACATTTAACAGCAACGCCATACTTCTGTGTTGCATATGCGGAATCAAATGTTACCTGATCATTTGTCTCATTTCTATATTCAAGTCCCAGATCGTAATACTCGGATTTCAGATCGATAAATGGATAGATCAGTTCATCCTTGATCATCTTCCAGAGAATTCTGGTCATCTCGTCTCCATCCATCTCTACTAAAGGGGTAGTCATTTGAATTTTTTCCATCTTGCTCGTTCCTCCATGTTCTTTTATTATAGTTCTAATTATTTATCTGTTTTTATACACGCCTAGAATTATACATGAAAAATGCTGCTATTTCCAGTTTTTTGAAAGTTTTTTACACATATCCGTAAATTCCGCGCACGGACACTTCCCCGGATATAATGATCGACTCCTGTCCATCTTTATCCTTCACACGAAGTCCTCCATTTGGTGCAAGTCCGAGGGCTGTGTATTCTGTCCGGTTATATCCTTCGATCACATAGACCTGTTCATCCTTGTTCACAAGGATGGAATTATATTCATCCAGCATAAACTGAAGATCCTGACATTTGACAAATGCGTCATACAGCTCTTCAAAATGATTTGCCACACTAGCGACCAGTTTGCTTCTGTCACAGCCGGTTCCGTTTTCCAGCTTGATCGACGTCGCCTTATCTGCCAGTTCTTCCGGAAATTCCATCATGGATACATTGATGCCGATACCTACAACTGCATATTTGATATCCATACCTTCCGAACTCATCTCTGTAAGAATGCCACAGATCTTCTTGCCGCCGACTACAACATCATTCGGCCATTTGATCTGTGCCTGCAAGCCCGCTGTATCTGCAAGAGCACGCGCCGTTGCGAGTGCCGACAGGATCGTAAGTCTGGATACATTCTCGATCGGCACATCCGGACGGAGCAGAAATGTCATGGCTATGCTGGTTCCCTTCGGGGTGCTCCATGCCCTTCCTCTTCTTCCTCGTCCTGCATTCTGTTCATTTGCAACAAACAACGCTCCGTGTGTTCCATCTGTCTCTCCTGCAAGCTTTGCCCGTATATTTGTGGAATCCGTCTCATCATAATAATACAGTTCTCTTCCGATCACCGATGTCGTGAGTGCTGCCTCTATCTTCTCTTTCGTAACGATATCCGGCTCTCCGACCAGACGATAGCCTTTATTATTTACTGCATCTATAATGTAACCTTCTGCCTTTAAGGCATTGATATTTTTCCAGACAGCGGTTCTCGAGACACCTAATTTCTCACAGATTGCCTGACCGGATATATAATCACTGCTCGTTCGAAGCAGCGCAAGGATTTTTTCTTTCATGATTTACCTTCTTTCTGTCTCACTTTCCTGATAAATTCCCATCTTCTTTAACAAATGATAATAGATTGCATCGCACTTCTCACGTTTACCGCTGAACGGCAGTACGAATTGCTCTTTTCCTATATCTATCTTTAATATGTAATATGGCAAATGTGGATCAGGGATGACCAGATTCACATTTGTAATCTTATCATATGGTGTATGATAGGATTTCCTTCCCTTTTCTATTACCAGTTCATCGTCTTCAAAACGATAGGTCAGATCAAATGCCGATTTGCGAAATGAAGATTTCACAAGCATCAATCCATATGCCGCAAGTGCAAGTCCAAATGCCAGCTTGAATATCCGTCCGCCGGTACTGCCATGTGTTTTGATCATTAACAGAATAAATGCTGCTCCGATAGCAACAAAAAAGACACCCACCATCCGGTATGCAATTCTGGTTGTTCTGTTTTTCTTTACGGTATGCTGCATGTGTTTTCCTCGTTCTTTCTGTATATTTTCTGTTCTCTATTATATTTTCTACAGTCATAAAAAGCAAGCCGGAGTAAACATGACATTTTGTACTAAAACCATCGACAAAAAACATGATTTTTACCAGATTGATTTTTCTTATAAAAAGAAGTAATATCCAGTATGCATTTAGAATATGGAAGTCGTTGCGGGGTGTTGGCCGGAGCCATACAGACATTGCCAACAGGGAACGCTTCCGCTCGTTTCGTCCTGCAGCGGTACTAAGATGCCGCTTATGCGCCATCAAGTACCGGCGGACTCAAATGTCCCTGTATTGGCAAGTCATATGGCTCCAGCCAACACCCCGCAACGACTAAACTAACACAAGGAGGTAAAATCATTGAAAAACTTACTGAAAAAAATTAATGGTTCCAAGGATCTGACTGAAGGCAATCCTATGAAACTGATCTTGAACTTTGGGCTGCCATTATTATTTGGACTTTTGTTCCAGCAATTTTATAACATGGTCGATACGATCATCGTTGGTAAATTTCTGGGTGTCGATGCGCTTGCGGCCGTCGGTTCAACCGGATCGATCAACTTTATGATACTCGGTTTCTGCATCGGTATCTGCAATGGTTTTGCCATCCCGGTTGCTCAGGCCTTTGGAGCAAAGGACACTGATAATATGAAGAAGTACATTACAAACTGTGTCTGGGCTTCGATCTTCTTCGCTGCCGTTATGACAGTTGCCGTCGGAATTCTTACCAGAAATATTCTGATCTGGATGAAGACACCGGACAGCATCCTGGATCAGGCATTTATCTACATATTTATTGTATTTATGGGAATACCTGCAACCTTCCTTTATAATATGGTTTCCGGTATCCTGCGTTCTCTCGGCGACAGTGTAACCCCTGTTGTCTGTCTGATCGCATCCTCCCTGTTAAATATCGTACTGGATATCCTGTTAGTTCGTCCGATGGGTGTCGCCGGTGCTGCTGTTGCAACCGTTGTTGCACAGGCAATCTCCGGTGTCGGCTGTCTGATCTATATGTGTAAGAAGCTCGGATATCTTCATTTTACAAAACAGGACTGGGCATTTAGTATGCGCCACTGTCTGACCTTATGCGGTATGGGTGTTCCGATGGGACTTCAGTACTCGATCACAGCGATCGGCAGTGTTATTCTTCAGGCTGCAGTTAATTCGATGGGTGAATCCGTTATCGCTGCCGTATCCGCCGGAACAAAGATTTCCATGTTCCTCTGCTGTCCGTTTGATGCCATGGGATCGACAATGGCAACCTACGGCGGACAAAATGTCGGTGCTAAGAAAATGGATCGTGTCGATGCCGGCTTAAAGGCATGTATCAAACTTGGTATTGCCTATGCGATTCTTGCATTTGTATTTATCCTGTTATTCGGCAAGAATCTGGCACTGCTTTTCCTGGATGCAGAAGAGACAGAGATCATCAAGCTTGTATATTATTTCCTGCTTGGCAACTCAGGAGCTTACATCCTGCTTGCCCTTGTAAATATCGTCCGGTTTATGATTCAGGGACTCGGCTACTCCGCATTTGCCGTTATCGCAGGTATCTGTGAAATGGTTGCCCGTACGATCGCAGGCTTTATCCTGGTACCAAAATTCGGTTATGTCTTTGTAGCACTCGGCAGTCCGCTCGCATGGATATTTGCAGATATCTTCCTGATTCCTGCCTATATCTATGTTGTAAAACGTCTTCGCCGCAAGTTCGGTCAGGAGACCCCGGCGATGCTGAAGCGTTGTCAAAAGAACCTTGCATAATATATTCTAATACAGTTTTTTCCATATAATCAAAAAACCATACCGGCAGCATATATATTTTTTATGTGATTTACCTATCCACCCAAATATATATGCTGTCGGTATGGTTTTTCTTTTTATTTCTTATTTATTATTTATTTCTGTAGATAATGTCGGTTCTCTTTGGTCCGTTTGAAACCATAGTGATCGGATATCCGATATGTTTCTCAATGAACTCAATGTAGTTTCTGCAGTTCTCCGGAAGATCTTCGTAGTTCTTGATACCACGGATATCTGTCTTCCATCCCGGCAGAACCTCATATACAGGCTTTGCTTTCTTTAACTTAGCTGTTGTAGGGAAGTCTGTTGTTACTTCACCATCGATATCGTATCCGACACATACAGGAATCTCATCCAGATAACCCAGTACATCAAGTACGGTAAATGCTACATCTGTTGTTCCCTGCATACGGCAGCCATACTTGGAAGCTACACAGTCGAACCATCCCATACGTCTTGGACGTCCGGTTGTTGCACCGTACTCACCGCCGTCACCACCACGATGTCTTAACTCATCTGCTTCATCTCCGAAGATCTCGCTGACGAATTCACCGGCGCCTACAGCACTTGAATATGCCTTTACTACTGTTACGATCTGCTTGATCTCATATGGAGGGATACCGGCACCGATCGCACCATAAGCAGCCAGTGTGGACGATGATGTAACCATAGGATAAATACCATGATCCGGGTCCTTTAATGTTCCAAGCTGACCTTCTAACAGAATTGTCTTGCCTGCTTTGATCGCCTCATGAAGATATGCGGATACATCACATACATATGGCTCTACGATAGCCTTATACTCCATCAATGTTTCATATACTTCATCTACTGTAAGAAGCGGCTTCTTATACAGATACTCAAGCAGAACATTCTTGGATGCGATAACTCTGCTGATCTTATCCTTCAATTCTTCCTCTGTGTCAAACAGTTCGCTTACCTGGAAACCGATCTTTGCATATTTGTCTGAATAGAATGGTGCGATACCTGACTTTGTAGATCCGAATGACTTACCGGCCAGTCTCTCCTCCTCGTACTCATCAAACAGAATGTGATATGGCATAACCATCTGTGCTCTGTCTGAGATCAGGATCTTTGGCATTGGGACTCCCTTTTCTACGATGCTGTTCAGCTCTTTGAACAGAACCGGGATATTTAATGCTACACCATTTCCGATAACACTTGTTGTATGATCATAGAAACAACCGGACGGAAGTGTATGCAATGCAAATTTACCATAGTCATTTACAATTGTGTGACCTGCATTTGCACCACCCTGAAATCTGACAATAATATCAGATGTTTCCGCCAGCATATCTGTTATTTTACCTTTTCCTTCGTCGCCCCAGTTGGCTCCGACAACCGCTCTTACCATATTTTTATCCTCGCTTTCATGGCATTTTCCCGGAAATATCTTCCGAAATTGAACTCAATTACTTTTACATTATAGCATGTATGTATTATAAGTAAAATCGATATTAATTATATATAACATAAGTTGTACTTATATTTATTCTTTACAAATACACAGGTTCGGTTTACACTTTATATACAACAATTAGCATAACTGCATTTCTATATTTGATATCGTGTATACATCATTTGATATACATGTACCCGATATATGCATATGCATGACCTTAATAACGTTTTTACAATTATCTGTAATAAAATTAACCGGGAGTTTCGACTATGAATATTAATTATGAATATTATAAGATCTTCTATTATGTGGCAAAGACAGCAAGCATCTCTGCTGCTGCTAAAGAGCTGTGCGTATCCCAGCCCGCTGTCAGTCAGGCGGTCAAATCTTTAGAACAGGCAATCGGTATCAACCTGTTCATCCGGACGAAAAAAGGTGTATCCCTGACAGGTGCAGGCGAACTTCTCTACAAACATGTAGCCGAAGGATACGAGGCAATCTCCATGGGCGAACAGCAGCTTGCCAGATTGATGCACTTGGAAACCGGCGAGATCCGGATCGGAGCCAGTGATATGACACTCCAGTTCTATCTGCTTCCGCATCTCGAACGCTTCCACCAGCTCTATCCCGGCATCAAGGTACATGTAACAAATGCTCCGACCCCAAGTACGATCGACCACTTATTTGCAAATAACATTGACTTCGGTATCGTTACAACTCCTCTCCCACAGAATCCGAACATGGAGATTCGAAACGCACGGGAGATCGAAGATATCTTTATAGCCGGTCCAAGATTTAACGACCTGAAAGGTAAAGTTCTCGACTATCCGGATCTGCAAAAGCTTCCGATCATCTGTCTGGAAAATGACACCAGCACAAGAGCCTATGTAGATCAGTTTCTTGCAAATGAAGGCGTCACGCTGACCCCTGAATTCGAGCTTGCAACCAGTGATATGATCGCACAGTTTGCAAAGAGAAACCTTGGAATCGGATCGATCGTGGCCGACTTTGCCGGTGACTATATTGACCGTGATGAGATCTTTCGGTTAAATTTCAAGAAGCACATCCCCAAGCGGAACATGTGCATCATCAGTGACCGCAGGCGTGGCATGAGCATCGCCGCTATGAAGTTGATGGAATTGCTGTAGCTTTCCTGTCATCCGATAATTGGTCCTTCACCTGTTTCTCCGGCATCCCTCTATGATAACGTGTTGCGGTTTCTGTTTGATGCACATACCTGATTCGTACATACTCCTGTGTAAACTCGCCCTTCGGGCTCAGACATACACTCGTATGTACTGGTAATGTGCATCGCACGACGAAATCCTCACAATGTCATCATAGAGGGATGCCGGAGAAACAGGTGAAGGACCAATTATCGGATGACAGATAGGCTACCTTTACAGTAAACCTTTAACTGTTAATGAACTTCTGAGCTATATTGATTATAACGCTATAACAAAATATCACATGAATTAATCAGGGATGCATATCCCCTTGTAATGACATTGTGAGGATTTCGTTATGAAGTGCACATTACCAGTAAATGCGAGTGCTTGTTTGAGCCGAAGGCAAGTTAGCACAAGAGCATTTACGAATCAGGTATGTGCACTGAATAGAAACCACAACACGTCATTACAGGGGGATATGCATCCCTAATTGATTCATGTGATATTTAACTTTTATACGTTGATCTCAGCGGTCATGCCAAGTATGTCTTTATTTGCATCAAGTACCGGCTTTACAACCTCTGTGATGAATTCTTCGGTCTGCTCCGGTGCGCGTCCGACAAAGTTCTTTGGCTCAAGGATGGCTTCGATCTCTTCCTTGGTCATGCCGAATGCAGGATCTGCTGCGATCAGATCAACAAGGTTATTTTCCTTGCCCTCTTTCTTTACGGTTGCGCCTGCCTGCATGGAGTATTCACGGATAAGCTCATGCAGCTCCTGACGGTTACCGCCACGTTTTACAGCATCCATCATGATATTCTCAGTTGCCATAAACGGAATCTCCTTCATGAATCTCTGATAGATAACCTTATCATATACAACCAGACCATCTACAACATTCAGGTACAGGTCTAAGATACCGTCAATTGCAAGGAATGCTTCCGGAACAGATACACGCTTGTTTGCGGAATCATCCAGTGTTCTCTCAAACCACTGTGTTGCTGCTGTAAATGCAGGATTTAATGCATCAGCCATAACGTAGTTTGATAAAGATGCAATTCTCTCACTTCTCATCGGATTTCTCTTATATGCCATTGCTGATGAACCGATCTGGTTCTTTTCAAATGGCTCCTCGATCTCTTTTAAGTGCTGTAACAGACGGATATCATTTGAGAACTTATGTGCACTCTGTGCAATACCGGAAAGTACATTTAACACTCTGGAATCTACCTTACGGGAATAAGTCTGTCCGGATACAGGATAGCATGCTTCAAATCCCATCTTCTCTGCGATCTTCTTATCGATCTGGCGAACCTTCTCATGATCTCCGTTAAAAAGCTCTAAGAAGCTTGCCTGCGTTCCTGTTGTTCCCTTACATCCAAGGAGCTTCTGCTGACCGATCATGTAATCCAGATCAGACAGATCTAACATCAGTTCCTGAAGCCATAAGGTTGCACGCTTACCAACAGTTGTTGGCTGTGCAGGCTGGAAATGGGTAAATGCCAGTGTCGGCAGATCTTTATATTCCATAGCGAACTTGGACAGTTCGTTGATCACATTTAATAATTTCTTTCTGACAAGCTTCATAGCCTCTGTCATAACGATAACATCTGTGTTATCACCAACATAGCAGCTTGTTGCTCCCAGATGGATGATGCCGGCAGCCTTTGGACACTGAACGCCGTATGCATATACATGGCTCATAACATCATGACGAACCATCTTCTCACGCTCTTTAGCTACATCATAATTGATGTCCTCTGCATGTGCCTTTAACTCATCGATCTGCTCCTGTGAGATAACCGGCTTGCCGTTTTCAGAAAGGCCGAGTTCATACTCCGTTTCTGCAAGGGCGATCCATAATTTTCTCCATGTCTTAAACTTCTTATCCGGAGAGAAAATATACTGCATTTCTTTACTTGCATATCTCTCGCAGAATGGGCTTGTGTATCTGTCTGTACTCATTTTTACCTCTCCTGTATTTCTTTATTTTACTTTTGAATCTTCACCGCGTTTGAAATTCTCATGTTCTCCGCGGATATCTTCCTTTGGTGGCTCCATCGGATATTCCCCTGTAAAGCAGCCGTGGCAGTACTGTCTTCCACCGGAGATCTCTACCAGCCGCTCCTTGCGAAGATAAGCAAGGGAATCGGCGCCGATGATCTTGCAGATCTCATCAACCGAACGGTTATATGCGATCAACTGCTCTCTGTCCGGGATATCCGTTCCAAAATAACAAGGATATAAGAACGGAGGCGAACTGATCCTTACATGAACTTCCTTTGCGCCAGCCTCGCGAAGCATTCCTACGATACGGTCTGAAGTTGTACCTCTGACAATGGAATCATCGATCATGATGATACGCTTGCCCTTTACCGCTTCTTTTAATACATTTAACTTCACGCGGACACTGGACTCTCTCTGGCTCTGCTGTGGCTTAATAAATGTTCTGCCGACATAGCCATTCTTGACAAATGCCGTTCCGTATGGAATGCCGGATTCCAGTGAATATCCCTGAGCTGCTGCATTTCCCGATTCCGGAACACCTACAACCATATCTGCATCTACCGGACTGTCCTTTGCAAGACATCTTCCCGCGATCAGTCGGGATTCATAGATTCCCATTCCGTCAAATACGGAATCCGGACGGGCAAAATAGATATATTCAAAGATACATCTTGCATGCTTCTCCTGACACATATCCTTATAGGACTGAATACCATACTCCGGTGAGATCGTTACGACTTCTCCGGGCTCTACATCACGGATAAATTCTGCACCGATCGTATCAAGGGCACAGCTTTCCGATGCAAGAATATAGGCATTATCACGTTTTCCGATACAGAGCGGGCGGAATCCAAACGGATCTCTGGCTCCGATCAGCTTTCTTGGACTCATTACTACAAGTGAATAAGATCCCTTCACTTTTCTGAGTGCTTTCATAACTGCTTCCTCGGCACTTGCACTGTTCACACGTTCTCTTGCGATATGATAAGCAATAACCTCGGAGTCGATCGTCGTCTGGAAGATCGCACCCGTAAGTGCCAGTTCCTTACGAAGCTCCGGCGCATTGATCAGATTACCGTTGTGTGCAAGACCAAGTGTACCTTTTACATAGTTTAAGACTAATGGCTGAGCATTTTCTATCGTACTCGCGCCGGCAGTTGAATATCTGACATGTCCGACACCGATATTTCCTTTTAATTTCTCAAAGGATTCCGGTGTGTACACCTCGTTTACCAGACCCATGCCCTTCATGGAGCTTACCTTCCCCTTGGGACCTTCCGTGTCTGATACTGCGATACCACAGCTCTCCTGTCCTCGATGCTGCAATGCAAACAATCCATAATAAATGGAGGTTGCAACATCATTGTTGTCAAAATCATACATTCCGAAAACACCACATTCTTCATGCATCTTGTCATCATTCTCAAAATAATGGGATCTTATATTCTCGTTCATGTTTTGCCTCTCGTATTTTATTTTTTAACACACTAAGACTTTATACGTTTTCTGTTTTTCTGTCAATGTTGGAATGTGAAAAATTATTCCGGAAATTAACAGCCATTTTCTCTATATTGCATAACCTTTCTCTTTGATCAGATCTACCATCTGATATACATATTTGTTGCAGAGTTCATCACTCTCTGCTTCTACCATAACACGGATAAGCGGTTCTGTTCCGCTCTGGCGAAGAAGAAGTCTTCCGTCAGAACCAAGCTCCTCCGCGATCTTCTGATTTAATGCCTGCACATCCGGATCATTCATAACCGCATCCTTACTGGATACCTTTACATTTACCAGAAGCTGCGGGAAGATCGTCAGGCTCTTGAAGCACTCTGATAATTTACATTTGCGTTCCAGAATAACTTCCATGATCTTCAAAGACGTCAATACACCATCTCCGGTCGTTGCATATTTGGAGAAGATGATATGTCCTGACTGTTCGCCGCCGATAGAATATCCATGCTCCATCATGGATTCAAATACATATTTGTCACCGACTGCTGTCTTATCATAGGAGATTCCCTTCTTATCCAATGCTTTATATAAGCCAAGGTTTGACATGATCGTTGTTACGATCGTATTCTTATTCAGTTCTCCGCGTTCCTTCATATAACGTCCGCAGACATACAGGATCTTATCTCCGTCTACTAACTCGCCCTTATCATCAACGCACAGACAACGATCTGCATCACCGTCATAAGCAAATCCTACGTCCAGTCCTTTTTCTACTACGAACTTCTGCAGTCCCTCAATGTGGGTAGATCCACAATTTGTATTGATATTGGTTCCATCCGGATCATTATTGATCACATAGGTCTTTGCTCCGAGTGCATCAAATACTGCCTTTGCAACCTGATAGGCTGCACCGTTTGCGCAGTCCAGTCCAACTCTCATATTCTTAAAGGATCGGGTAGGGATCGTCATCAGGTATCCCATGTAACGATTTCTTCCCATGGAGTAATCAACCGTGCATCCGATATTTTCTTTTGTAGCCAGCGGAATCTCCGGAATCTCACCATCGATATAACGCTCAATCTCTTCTTCAACCGCAGCCTCTAATTTGTAACCCATGCCATTGATGATCTTGATACCATTATCATAGTATGGATTATGGCTTGCCGAGATCATGATTCCACAGTCAAAACCATCGGTTCTGACAATATAGGAAACACTCGGTGTCGGTGTTACATGCATCAGATATACATCTGCACCACTTGCCGTTAAGCCTGCAACCAGCGCATATTCAAACATATAACTTGAACGTCTGGTATCCTTACCGATAACCACCTTTGCCTTGCCTTCCGGATTCTTCTTGCCATAATAATAGCCAAGATAACGTCCGACCTTGAAGCTGTGCTGTACAGTAAGATCCTTATTTGCTTCACCTCTGAATCCATCTGTTCCAAAATATTTACCCATAACTGTAAACCTCTTTCTTTCAACTCAGTTTGAACTACTTAACTTCTTCTTTTTCTTCTTCCGGTGATACCAGTAGAGCGATTGCCCGTCTGTGAACCGATATCTCTGATCTGGTATATTCTCCACCATATTCACCATCCAGGGTCCATGCGATCGGCTCTTCGCTCTCGATCACAACACGATTCGTACGGAATGCCACCATATTCGTCTCATTTGTATTTCCAAGGAGCAGCGAATTGATGATTCTCTGGAGATCTGCAAAATTCTGGATCTTACGGATCAGAACTCCTTCGAACAAGCCATCGTCGAATTCAACTCCATGGCTGGTCAGACTCTTATATCCACCAACCGATACTGAATTCGATATCATACCGAACATGAACTCACCGGTATATGTCTGGTTATTAAATTCAATCTTCAGATTATATGTCGGAACATTTACAAGACTCTTCATACCCTGTAATACATATGCAGCATGTCCTAAAATATTCTTCATATTCTGAGGGGTTGCATAAGATGTATCCGAAAAAATGCCAAACGCCGCAACATAGACAAAATAATTCTTATTCAGTTCTCCGACATCTACCGAAAAAGGTGCGGCCGCGACAAGCTGTTCCGCTGCCTCGATTGCTTCCTTCGGAATCTCAAGGCTTCTGGCATAATCATTTGTCGAGCCACATGGGATATACCCCAGCGGCCGATTCAGTCCACATTCCATAAATCCTGTAACCGTATTACCAAGAGTTCCGTCACCTCCGGCACATACGATCACATCGTAGTTCTCTCCTTCTTCTTTTACGACACGGGCAGCATCACCGACTCCCTGTGTCAGATAAATTCTGACTTCATAGTCTTTCTTGCAAAAGATATCTATGACATCTATAAGACAATTCTTCAAAGTTGTTCGTCCCGCTTTGGGATTTACAATAAACAGCATTTTTTTCATAATCATACCTCATTACTGTTTACAGGAACGCATTTATCCGATTGCTCTGTTCCCGTCCGGTTTATGCTTTATGCATTGTGATTCTTTTTATATTCCATGTAGAGATCATATCCCTTTTTTCTGAGCTTACAGGATGGACAGTGACCGCATCCTTCGCCCGGAATACCATTATAACAGGTAAGGGTCATATCTCTGATAACATCGAGTCCGCCGAGTTCATCTGCCAGCTTCCAGGTCTCCATCTTATCGATCCACATCAATGGTGTGATGATATCGAATTCATAGTCCATCGCAAGATTCAGTGTTGTATTCAATGATTTGATGAAAATATCTCTGCAGTCAGGATAGCCGGAGAAATCACTCTGGCTGACACCGGTTATAATGTCGCTGACGCCCTTCTGCTTCGCATAGATCGCTACAAATGTCAGAAATACCATATTTCTTCCATCTACAAATGTATTCGGTGTACCGACCTCCGGTGCATTCTCGTCTACCTTCATCTCACTTCTTGTCAATGAATTTGGTGCAAGCTGATTCAACAGACTCATATCCAGAATATGATGCTCTACTCCAAATTTTTCAGCAATCTTCTTTGCACATTCTAATTCTTTTATATGCTTTTGTCCATAGTCAAATGATACTGCGTATACTTTTTTATACTTCTTAAGTGCCCATAACAAGCAGGTCGTACTGTCCTGTCCACCACTGAATACAACAACTGCTTCATCTCTGTTCTTCAAATTCTGCATCTTTCATATCCTCCTATCGGTTCATCATCAATACTTTATTCTGTAAATTCACATCATTCTCAAATGCACCACGGAACGTCGTTGTATAGGTCTTCGTTCCCGGCTTCTTAATGCCCCTTGCTGTCATGCAGCTATGATTTGCCTCGATCAGTACGGCTACATCCGGTGAGCCTGCTGCCTTTCCAACCACATATGCGATATCGGATCCGATCCGCTCCTGAAGCTGCAACCGCTTCGCTACCATGTCTGCAATCCGTGCGATCTTGCTGAGTCCCAAGACCCTGCCATGTGGGATGTATGCCACTGACACCTTCATATCATACATCAATGCCATATGATGTTCGCAGTAGCTAAACACCTCGATATCCTTTACGAATACCATATCACTTGTATGTGCTGCATCTTCCTCTTTGAATGTCTTGCCAAACATCTCAGCAATCTCATCGTTGGTATAATTCATTCCCTCAAATACTTCTTCATACATTCGCGCAACACGGTCCGGTGTCTCTTTTAAGCCTTCCCGGTCAGGGTCATCACCAAGCGCTACAAGGATTCCACGTATATGCTCCTTTATTGCTTCTTTATCAATTGCCATTTCTACTCCATTCTCTTATTACTCTTAATCTATTATCCCAAATAATATGTTAATATCGATATCTGCGGTTTCATCCGTTTTACACTCCGCGCATCTCCGGATCCCAGATATATTTATGAAGCTGTAACTGTAATTTTACACCATTCATTTCATTCTCGATCATAAAATCAACGATATCCTCCGGATTGATCTTACCGTATACCGGACTGATATAGACGTTTGATTTAATATCCAATGCCCATTCATGAATAATGTCTCTTGCTGTTTCCAGATCCTTGATCGAGCCGGATACGAACTTTACCGCATCCTTCTTATCAATGTAGTTATAATTTGAAAAGCACATATTACTTTCCATTCCGCTTCCCGGAAGCTTATAATCAAGTGTAAATGCTACCCGGTCTGTCAGTGCTTTAAACTCTGCGATATCAACACTTCCGTTTGTCTCTACTTCTACCTGAAGCTCCTCATCCATCGCCAGCATCAGGAGCAGCTTATCGATATCCTTCTGGATCAATGGTTCTCCACCGGTTAATGTCACGTTTCTGACTCCGGTTCGTTTGATATAGTCATAGATTTCTTCATCCGTCAGTTCTTCGTATGGGGCATCTGCTTCATTTGCCCATTTGGTATCACAGTAACTGCAATTCAGGTTGCAGCCTGTAAAACGAATAAATACTGCCAATTCTCCGGCTTTTACGGATTCACCGTTGATGCTGACAAATCGTTCCGCTACTTTAAATTTTGCCATTTCTATTTCCTTCTTACTTTTTGTATATGATATCCTTCGATGTCATTTATCTATTATGACATCCTTGATCTTGCCTGTTATTTATTCTAAGTCTTTTTTGTCTTATATTATTTTACACTATATAGTTTTTCTTCTGCTATTATGCCATATACGTCGCTGCATTGGTCGGGGTCTCATAAACTGTAGTACGAATCACCTGATATCCCTTATCTGCCATATATTCATAAAAATACTTTGCCAGATTCTCTGCTGTCGGACGCATCGGAAGCTCGATGATACGGAACTGTTCTTCTGCCAGTGCTTCCATCGTCTTTTCCTTCAATGTACCTTTCTCCATGATCAGGCAATGATCCATCTCTTCTGTTTTCTCTCTGAGATCCTTTTTCAGATCTCCAAAATCTACAACCATGCCTCTGGTCTGTCCGTCCTGCATCATCTTTTCGCCGCCGACTTCAACTTCAACCGTCCAGCGGTGTCCGTGCAGATTTCTGCATTTACCCTCATAGCCCGCAAGGAAATGCGCGCTGTCAAAACTTGAATTTGTCTTTAAACTGTACATATCTTCCTCTTTCTTTTATTTTCGAATGTTATATTACACAGTTGTCAGCTTGTACGATGTAATAAGCATCGACATTTGTGTAGTTTCGTTATGAGACCTGCACTAGCTGTCAGCATCAAGCCCATGTTTGAACCCGTATGGGTGAGTTTGGGCGACTGCTGACAAATAGGCGTGCAGGTCGAATAGAAACGAAACAAGTCGGGCAATTACATCGTACAAGCTGACAGCTGTGCAATATAACATTCCAATGTAAAAAACGCGCATATAGGAAAATGCCCTTCATGCGCGTGTTTTCCTAGTTTTGTTTAGTGACAGGATGGTATTAATGAACTGTCAGTTATTCTGTTTCTGTATTGTCTGTCATATCTGACCGGCATCTGTTTTTAGATGTTTAAGAACTTCTTTACGACGCTCTCCATTTCTTCTTTGTCACATACTGTGTCGTGAAGAACAGGAGCTGTACGGATGTCCTCAATCGCCTGTGGAACCTTTACACCGGATAACTTGCAGAGCTCATCGACTAATTCAAAGTCACTCTTTGCTGCATAAGCTTCGTCGATAGATTCCATAACACTTCTTGTAAACTTGTATGGGCTTGCTGTAGAAGCGATAACCGTAGGAGTCTTATCTCCTGTTTCTTTTACATACTTGTCATATACGGTTGCTGCTACTGCTGTATGTGTATCCATGATATAAGAATCCGACTCATATACTTTCTTGATCGTTGCCGAGGTTTCTGCTTCTGTTGCATAACCGCCCGCAAATTCAGCAAGCTTTGCTTTCATCTCATCTGTGATCGTATATACACCTTCTGTGCTTAACTGCTTCATCAGTGCTGCATTCTTCTCTGCATCATTTCCTGCGATCTTGTAGATCAGTCTCTCTAAGTTGCTTGAGATCAGGATATCCATAGATGGTGATGTTGTTAAGATAAATTCACGATTTCTGTCATAAGTACCTGTTGTAAAGAAATCATATAATACCTTGTTGTCATTTGATGCACATACGAACTTCGCGATCGGAAGTCCCATTTCTTTTGCATAATATGCTGCAAGGATATTTCCAAAGTTACCGGTTGGTACAACAACATTGATCTTGTCGCCAGCCTTGATTGTTCCGTCCTTAACCAGTCTTGTATATGCATATACATAATAAACCATCTGCGGAACCAGACGTCCGATATTGATTGAATTGGCGGATGAGAACTGATATCCTTTCTCGTCCATGTATGAAGCAAGCTTCTCATCTGAGAACATCTTCTTAACACCTGTCTGTGCGTCATCGAAGTTGCCTGTAATTCCTACGACAAATGTGTTTTCACCCTTCTGGGTTACCATCTGCTTCTCCTGGATCGGGCTTACACCATGCTTTGGATAAAATACGATGATCTTTGTTCCCGGTACATCTGCAAATCCTGCAAGTGCTGCCTTTCCTGTATCACCGGAAGTAGCTGTCAGAATAACGATCTCGTTCTTTACATGATTCTTCTTTGCGGATGTTGTAAGCAGATAAGGAAGAATGGATAATGCCATATCCTTAAATGCGATTGTTGAGCCGTGGAATAATTCCAGATAATATGCACCTGCTTTATGTACGAGTGGTGCGATCTCCGGTGTATCAAACTTCTTGTCATATGCTGAATTGATACAATGCTTTAACTCTTCTTCTGTAAAATCTGTAAACATCAGCTTCATTACTTCATAAGCAACCTGCTGATAGTTCATCTGCGCCAGATCTGTAAGGCTGACTTCAAGAGCAGGAATACTGTCAGGAACAAATAATCCTCCTTCATTTGCAAGACCCTTTAAGATTGCTTCTGATGCGGTCGCTGTTTCATTTGCATTTCTTGTACTTCTGTATATCAATTCCATATGGCACTCTCCTTCTGTTTTATTTACTCTTTTGACTTAAGCAGGCTTTCTTTTTCCGATGCTTTTATCCAGACATACTGAAATCAACCTACAAGCGTCCACATTATAGCATACCCGTTTTCAAAACACAAGACGGCGGAAGCATCTATCAAATCTGTTTTTTATATTTTACAGGATCTGATCATTCTTCCGCCATCGTATTGTCTGTTTCCACCTGTTACAAATGAAAAAGATTATTTTACTTTAAGGGTAATGGTTGCTTTCTTACCGCTTCCGTCCTTTGCTTTTGCCGTGATCTTAACCGTTCCCTTCTTCTTTCCGGTTACCTTACCCTTGGCTGTTACCTTTGCAATCTTCGGATTACCGGAGGTCCAGGTCACCTCTTTACTGATTCCCTTTGTCGGAGTCAGATTTGCTTTTAAGGTTACGGACTGTTTCTTCTTGATCGTTACTTTCTTCACAGTCTTTTTCTTTGATGTGATCGTAACCTTCTTAACTGCCTTTTTCATGACTTTAACAGTATAAGTTGCTTTCACCTTACTGTTACCGACTGCTGTTGCGGTTACCTTGATCGTCTTACCCTTGGCAGCTTTCTTAACTGTCAGAACACCCTTGCTGTTGATAGAAGCATACTTCTTATCCGATTTACGGATCGTCCATTTTACTTTCTTATTTGTTGCTTTCTTAGGTGTAACCGTTGCCCTTAAGGTCAGTTTCTTGCCCGGAGCGATCTTTTTGGTTGCTGCCTGGATCTTGACCTTTGCCGGTTTGACCGTCTTCTTTGGTTCTTCGGTTGTTGGTTTCTCGGTCGTCGGCTTTTCGATCGTAGGTTTCTCGGTCGTCGGCTTTTCCGGATTCGGTGTTGGTGTCGGTGTTACAGTTTCTTTCTTCTTTACCGTAACGGTGCAGGAGCCTGTAACACCACTTCCGTCCTTCGCTGTTACCATAATAACTGCAGTTCCGGCACTTACTCCCTTCACTTCACCGGTCTGTGATACACTTGCCACTTTCTCGTTGCTGCTCTTCCAGTCAAATGTCTTCAGTGTTGCATTTGCCGGTATAACGGCCGCTACTGCGATCCGTTCTGTATCACCAATATTTAATACCACGCTGGTCTTGTTTAACGTGATCTTCTCGATCAGGATCGTATCCGGGATCTCATCTCCATTTTCATCCTTTGGTTTCGACGAAAAGATATCCTTTGAACCTGAAGAGGATGCTACTGTATTGTCTCCGACCAGAATAATATTGTCTGATTTGATCGGTGGATTCTTCGTATCCTGATTCGCTCCGACCGTTACCTTGGAATCCTCGATCCGTACAGTATCTGCTTTGATCGCCGTTCCTGTCTCATCTGTACCTGCGACAAGCTCTGTATCCCGGATCAGAACTGTGCCGCCTGCTAAGACTCCTCCATCAACCGATACCTTTCCGCCTTTGATCGTTATGTCACCGGTCGCAGATATCTTACCGGAAACCATAAGCGTTCCGTCACCATTGATCACAAGTCCGCCGTCTGTCTCGACATTACCTGCGATCGTTATCGTTCCTTTTCTCACGATCTCGGTCTTACCACCAGCATTTTCGGTGATCTCAATAGCTCCGACCTCCGCCTGATCCAATGTGATCTTTGTTGCTCCACCTGCCTTAATAACAAGCTCCCTATTCTTTCCTGTGATCACATAGTCTTTGCCATCCTCTGTAAGTCTAAGAACCGGTTCTGTATAGCTGACTGTTGTTCTGCCATCATCTGTCCGTAATGCATCCTGATATTCTTTGTCCGCAATCTTTGCTATATCGATCGTATACGGATCCTGAACAAGTGTATATACCGTAAGCAATTCCACTGCTTTTCCTGCATATGCAGTTGCAGTTTCTGCATATCTGCCTGAAACCGTATACTTTGTAAAGCTTCGCAAACCTGTAAATTCAATTGTTTCGCCATTTGAAGCTGCCTGCTTCCACGTTGTTCCATCCACTGAATACCGGACGCCAGCCTGACCGGAGATCCGGATCGTATCCTTTGTTCTTGCAAGAAGTGCCACACTATCCGGAACCGCTGTCTGTTCTGCCTTCTGTACCTTTACAGAAACCATTTTCTTATATACAGCATCCTCATCTGTATCCTCGATCTGATACTGCTTCTTGCTTGCATCACTCCATGTAAATACAACTTCATACTGATTGGTTCCATTTGCTACTTCCTGTTCACCCATCTTCACATCCGGGGTGCTCCACGCAAATGTTCCGTACTCTTCAGAACCACCTGTCAGCACAGAATCTGAAAGTGTCTGTCCATATACCAGATCAGAAGCCTCCGGGAACGTGATAGCCGGAAGTCCTGCTCTGCTGACTATTACGGTCACATTCTGTGTGATCGTGCCTGCTGCCGCATCATACCCTGTAATCCGGTCAAATGCATAATTCCTCTTCGCATCGGAACGAAGGGTCAACACCACCTGGCCCTGATACGTTCCTCGTTCCGGTTTTGCTGCTGCATCTGCCCATGCAAATGTTCCATAGGTCTCATCTCCACCGGTCAGCTTAGAATCTGCCAGTGTCTGTCCTGCCACGATCGCTCCTGCTGTCGGGAATGTAATACCCGTTACCGGACATTTCTCAACCGTTGCAGATACCGGAATCTTAAAGGACTGTCCATTATCTGCCTCTATCAACAGATTGTCACTGTAAGAGCCTGCATCCTTACCTGTCTTTAATGCGATACCCACTGTTGTCTTATCTGACGCTGCAACCTTTATCGATGTATCGCCGGATATTTCAAATGGGCTGTCTGTGCCTTTTTCTAACGCTATCGTCACAAATCCTGTATCATTTCCCTCATTCTCTAATACAAATGATGCTGTCGATCCTGCTTCATATCCATAAATAACAGGATCACAGGTTAAAGATGTCTGATCTGTAACAAATTCTGCCTTTGGTGCAGCCTTTACTGTCACCCTGCAGCTTGCTGTGAGATTTGTTCCATCTGTCGTTGTCGCTGTCACAGTTGTCTCACCTGCTCCGACCGCAGTTACCTTTCCTGTTTCTGAAACGGTCGCTACCTTCTCATTTTCAGATTTCCATGTTACCTTCTGTTCCGCAGTCTTTGGAGTAACCGTTGCACGGATCGTAATATCAAGTCCTTCTGTTAATTCTACGATCAGGCTATCCAGTTTGATAGCTGTTGCCTTTACTTCTTCCTCTGTATCACCACCGGAATTTGTTCCATAATAAGTCTTCACGCCTACAGCACCAAGCTCTGTAGCAGATGCTGTCTTTGTACTGTAATTCGTTGCATTCTTCTTTGCATAAGATAACTTTACTGTCTTATCATTCTTGTGAACCAGATAAAGTCCTGCCGCCGCACCAACCAGTCCGGCATTATAATCAAGCGCTACTTCATTGCAATAATAATCTCCCTGGTCGTCTTTATAGGTTCCATTCGCCCCGGGTCCGCCTACCAATGCTCCAAGCAATGTATAATGATTGCTGTTTATAATCTTTGAATCTGTCGATCTGGATGCCGCTCTGTGATGCGGATATTTACTGGAGTTCTCGTTATAGCCTACGATATAGCATCGTTTATTCGGATTATCTCCTAACATATAGTTCATCTGGCTGGTTGCCCAGTCTGCATATGTTGTTGTTCCTGTCAGCTTATCATATACCAGACCGGTAAACTGTTCTGCTGCACTGTATCTGCAGGAGCCCCAGTCACTGACACAGTTAAACACTCCATCGATCTTACTCTTGTTCGTGCAGACCTCTGTAATGCTTTTGAGTTTTTCGGTATCCTTCTGAAGCATACATGCCAACGCTCCGGTATTTCCCCAGTCCAATACCCAATACTGATTCACGCCATTATCAGAATTATCTTTATAATCGTTATAAATAGAATTATAAGAAGTATCACCTGTAGCAGCTGCAAGTGTACTTGCAACAAATGCATAATCATCACCATATGATCTTGATGCATAAAATGTTGATGCCCCATCAGTTGCACATGCTTTATTATTATTCTTTACAAATGTAAAGAGATCCTTTGCTGTCTGCAGATCCTCGGTATTTCCAAAGTTAATATAGTTCAACGCCAGCGCTGCGATCGCAACACTCACTTCATCTGTAGCCGGATTGCTCGCATCTGCAAAGAATGCCGGACGACTGATCGTCTGTCCCTCTGGTGCTGTCCATACACCATGATCTGTATTACCGTCACCTACCTGATAGCAGAATGCGATAACCTGATCTCCCTCGTATACCGTACACCGCTTAAAATAATCGCAGAAATAGTCCGTGATTTTCTTCAGATGTTCCTTCTGACCAAGCTCGTCAAATGCATCCTTGAACTGATAATAGCTCATTCCAAGCATGGATGCTGCATATCCCTGTGGAAGTCCGAATTTCACATGATCGCCTGCATCATGGAAGCCGCCGGAAGCATCTACATTGTAGGTCTTTCCGTTCTTTGTATATGTTACATTTTTATCATAGGTATGGCAGTTGCCACGCCAGGAAAGTGCACAGGTGTCTTCCAGATTGCCACACATATTTGCATCATAGAAATACAAGCTTTCCTGCAATGCCTTTGCATAGTTGAATTCTACATCCAGATCCTTATTCGTCGTGGTATCACCGGATGAAGTTCCACCGGAACCACCGGAGCCGCCTGTATTATCATCATTTGTCTCGCCTTTGGAATAATCTACAGAAGATGAAGTTCCTTTATTATAATAAACGGCTTTTACCTGAATACTGGATGCATCTACATATTTTGCTGTGAATCCACCACCTGGTATATCATTCTGCATTGTTCCTGCCGCAAGGACTGCATTTGCGCCACTCTGCATCGGATACATATAGATCGTATCACCATCTGCCACAAAGGTTGCATTCCAACATTTAAATGCAGCTGCCGCACCGGATGGTACCTGCAGCACTACGATCCAGTCACAGATTGATACCCCTGTGTTGTTATTGATCGTCATTTCAAAGCCTGACCAGTCATTGCTTGGCGATTTCTGATTCGCCACAGTTGCAGTCACTCCTGATGAATAATCTCTCTCAGTACCAAAATCAGAAGAACCGGAACCGCTACCGGAATCTCCACCTGAACTGCTGCCGGATTTTACCAGAACCGCTTCTTTGATCTTGTATGTGATACTTGTTACATTTTCAAACTGAAAACCGAAATTATATAACTGACCGGATTTGCTATAGAACTGTGTCAGGTCCAGTTCTACGGTCTGAGTGCCGGAGCCTGCATTCACATTGATCCATTCACCCTTCCACGTTCCTTTCGCATTTACAAATGCCTGTCCGCCAATATTTCCGGTTCCATCGGCTGATGATACCTCGAAGCTGACACGAAGCTTGGTAAGCCCCGCACTCTTAAGCTCCGACAGATCGCTGTATCCGCCATTTCCAAGATCAAGGCTGACCTGATTATCCACATTTCCACTTGTCGTCACCTGACCCGTACTGTAAGACAGAGCGGTCGTCTCCTCCGCTGCCTCTGTCCTGTCCGAAGGAATCACCACAAGGCTTACTGTCATCGCAAATGACAGCATCCATGCTATGACCCTTGTAACCCATTTGTCCCTTTGTCTGCTCATACCTTCTCCTTCCTTTTTCTCAAAAGCCGTTCCGGTAATACAACCCCTCATGTCATGAGCTCACCGAAACAATCCTTCTTATTCGCAGTTAAATCAATTATACCAATAACTTCCGGATCCCACAATGAAAATCCACTATCCATCCTTACAAATATTACCAGGTATTTTGTTCATTTTAATCTGATCTTGTTATATATAACAGACACAAGTCTGACTGCCGAACTACTCATATAATAAGCAATGACATTCATGCAGTTTCGTAATGAGATACACTCTAGCTGTCAGCACTAAGCCCTTGTCTGAACCCGCAGGGTGAGTTAGGGCGACTGCTGACAAACAAGCGAGTGTATCGAATAGGAACGAAATGAGTCATGTGTTTTATATGAGTAGTTCGGCAGTCAGGCCTTATGTCGTCATATAGGAACTTATTCATGATATATATAACAGATAAAGCCCATGTGTGGCAACAGTCTTCTATGATCGGGAATGACATTCATGTAGTTTCGTAATGAGATACACTCTAGCTGTCAGCATCAAGCCCTTGTCTGAACCCACAGGGTGAGTTAGGGCGACTGCTGACAAATAGGCGAGTGTGTCGAATAGAAACGAAATGAGTCATTCCCGATCATAGAAGGCTGTTACTACACATGGGCTTTATCGTTGCCACACAGTGAGCAGGGCATGGTCTACTCGCTACGCAAAAAGGACAGAACCCAAAGGGTTCTGTCCCACTCTGTCTATACTGAATTATTTGACATATACGTCAACAGTTCTTCTTCCGTAGTTTAAAGCTGCCTGATGGCTTGAGAAGAAAATATCGATTCTGTTACCACGAATTGCACCACCTCTGTCCTCTACGACATATGTGTGACCATCAATGATAAGTTCTGTACCAAACGCAAAATTACTTGGTGCCGCAATTGTTCTTCCTTCTGTAGCATATGTACCGCTGGCTGTAATTCCATCGGACTTACCACAACAGTATGAACATCCGCAGTAAGCTGTTGTTGTGAATGTACCAAGATAAGTTCCCGGCTGATAGCTGTCATCTTCTACATAGATTGCACCAGCTGTAGCTTCTTCCGTAGCTTCTGTAGCTTCGATACCACGCTGCTGCTTCTCATCGCCTACGCTCTCTGTTGTCTTCTTTGCTTTCTTGCTCTTCTTTGCGAGTGCCATCTCTTCTGATGAAGATGCCGGCTCCTCTGTAGTCGTTTCTGTCGTTGTTACCTCAGCGGTTGTTGCCTCAGTTGTAACTTCTGTTGTTTCCTCTGTTGGTTCCTCAGCAGTTGCTTCTGTTCTGTCTTCAACTGTAAGAAGATCAACTTTATCTTCCTTTGCTGCAAGAGCAACGGCTTCTGTCTCTTTACTTGTCTTCTCAACCTTTGCCAACATATCGGCATCATTGATGGACTTCTGTAAATCTGTGTATTCTATCTTAGAATATTCAACCTTCGTATCTTCGATTGCTGTAGATTCAAGCTGTGAAACAGCTACCAGCTTTGCTTTTGAATGAACTCGTGATTCATCCGAAGCCAGAGTGACAAATGATGCAACTCCGAGGGAAGTGGATACTACAACAATACCTGCTCTCATCAGATATTTCTTAATATTTTCTGAAAACATCTGGCTGGAGCTTGAAAATTTCTTCATAATTTTCTCTCCTTGATTTCTTTTCAGTTTCGAAATTGTTACAAAAAGATTAACTCTTGTTTGTATCGTTATTATAATGCCTGACAATCAAAAGGTCAAGCAAACCAGCCATTTTTATTAATTATGTCGTAGCTACAAAATATTTTGCCAAAATAATATGGTATTTTTATATAATTTTAATAATTGTGCATTGTGCATTTTGCATATTTTAACATCTTAACATTTATGCAACAACTTGGCACATTGGACACTTCCACAAAGATAAATTCTTAATTTTTAGCATCAAAACTGCATTTTTTCTTAAAAAAAATAGAAATAATTTTGAATCGCACACGCATCCAGCTGCATATATTTCAAAATCATCTCTATTTGTTTCTAATGTCTGACACACCAAGTCTGTATCTGAATTCGCAGGTGTGTTTTTTGGGAGCTGGCTGGTTCTATATGTAAACAAAGACGTTCATATAGTTTCGTTATGAGATACACTCTAACAGTCAGCACCAAGCCCATGTTTGAGCCTATCAGGGCGAGTTTGGGCGACTGCTGACAAATAAGTTGAGTGTATCGAATAGAAACGAAATGAGTCATTTGTTTACATATAGAACCAATCAGCCCCAAAAAACACACCTGCGGATTCATACATGACTTAAAGCAGCATTCCATCCGTCCATGCATCAAGCAGCTCCACCATCTCATCATAGCTCTCTACCTGATTGATCAGATTCCGGAGTCTGGAAGAATCATACATACCTGCCGAATACCAGGCAACATGCTTCCGCATCTCATGAATCCCTGTAAACTCTCCTTTAAAATCGATCATCAGCCTGGCATGACGGAGCATTGTTTCCTTCACCTGCTGCTTATCCGGTCTTGGCGGAATCTCTCCTGTCTCAAAGTATGTCTTTAATTCATGGAAGATCCATGGATTGCCTCGTGCACCTCTTCCTATCATAAAAGCATCACAGTTCGTCTGTTCTTTCATCCGAATCACATCCTCGGGTGTCAGGATATCCCCATTTCCGATCACAGGGATATTCACTGCCGCTTTCACGTCTGCGATCACTCCCCAGTCCGCATGGCCATGATAATATTGCTCTCTGGTCCTGCCATGTACAGCCACGGCAGCCACACCGCTTTCCTCCGCTATATGTGCAACCTCGGGTGCATTGATATGCTCACTGTCAAAGCCGCTTCGGATCTTAATGGTAACCGGAAGCTTACATGCTTTTGTCATTGCCGACACGATCTTTCCTATTAACAGCGGATTCTTCATCAGCGCAGATCCCTCGCCGTTATTCACAATCTTCGGAACCGGACAACCCATATTCACATCGACAAATGCAAATCCACGATCTTCGATCTTCTTCGCCATCTCTGCAAGCAGCTCCGGGTCTGACCCAAATAACTGCACACCGATCGGATCTTCTTCCGGCGAAACCGCAAGCAGCGGAACTGTGTTCTTATTATCATAGTACAAGCCCTTTGCACTGATCATTTCCGTATATAAAATATCGCAGCCCTGTTCCTTTGCCAACAAACGAAATGGCTGGTCACATACCCCAGCCATTGGCGCCAAAACAAGTTTATTCGTAAAATCCATAAATACTCCTATGCCTGTTTTTGTTTATCCATAATAATTCGTAATCCATATAAGGTCAGATCCGGATCATAAGTATCGATGCAATCGGTATTCTCATAAATCATCTTACCGAGTCCACCGGTCGCAACAACCTTCATATTATCAAAACCGGATTCCTTCCGCATACGTTTTACAATGTATTCGGTCTGTCCGATATACCCAAGGCATACACCTGCCTGCATACTGGAGATCGTATCCTTACAGAGTATCGTATCCGGCACTTTGATCTCGATTTCCGGCAGCTTCGCAGTTCCGCTCCATAATGCATTTGCACCCAGACGGATACCCGGCGATGTTACTCCTGCTATAAATGAACCATCTCCATTTACCAGATCATATGTGGTCGCTGTTCCAAAATCGATCACCAACACAGGCCCGCCATACATATGATACGCGGCTACCGCATCTACAATACGGTCTGCCCCGAGCTGCCTTGGATTTGGAATTGCAATATTAATACCTGTCTTTACTCCCGGCTCTACGATCAGAGGATCAAGTTTGAAATATTTTCTTATTCCGTTTGTCAAGGAATGCATCACATTCGGCACTACAGATGCAATGATAACTTCATCGATCACATCTAACGGAAGATTTCTCATTCTGAGCAACTCTCCCAAAAACACACCAAATTCATCTGAAGTTCTCGATATTCCTGTCGTCATACGGAATGTCTTCTCTAACTTTTTCCCGTCAAACAATCCCATCGTGATATTCGTATTTCCTACATCAATTGCAAATAGCATCTCTCACCTCTAATAGTCTTCCAGATAAAACACCTTATAAAACAATTCCAGACTGGAAAACAGCTGCTGCTTGTCCTTCTGTAACTGCTTGATCTTCAATTCGCATCCGATCTCATCATATAACAGATCTTCATCAAATGCCTCTGTTACAAGATTCAGGCTTCCTTCCTGGTCAAATTCAAGCCTCAGTATACCACCTACATCCTCTGTAAACAATACACACATGATTTTTAATTCTTTTTTTATTTCTTCCGGAAGTCCTTTAAACTCCTCATTCAGATAAAATTTCTGTTCGTACTTCGAACTAGCACATAATACAACCTTTTCTGGTTTCATTGTTTCTCCTATCCTATCACATCTGCCATATCATACATGCCTGCCGGTTTTCCTGCCAGGAATTTTGCGGCTTCTACCGCACCCTTTGCAAATACTGACTTGGAATATGCAGTATGCTTGAATTCGATCACTTCGTCAATTCCTGCAAAGATGACCTCATGTTCACCAACGATCGTTCCGCCACGAACGGCTGAGATACCAATCTCTTTCTTATCTCTCTTTTTTCTGACCTGACTTCTGTCGTAGACATATTCATATTCTCCGCCTCTTGCTTCATTAATAGAATCCGCAAGTGCTATCGCTGTTCCGGATGGTGCATCTACCTTCTGGTTATGATGCTTCTCAACGATCTCGATATCATAGCCTGCCGGTGCAAATACATTTGCAGCATCCTTTAACAGCTTCATAAGAGTATTGATTCCAAGCGACATATTGGCTGACTTTAAGATCGCAACCTTCTTGCTGCTCTCTTTTACCCTTGCAAGCTGTTCATCACTTAAACCGGTTGTACAGAGAACTACCGGGATCTGTTTCTCCACGCTGTAATCAAGAAGTGCGTCCACTGCCGCTGCTGCTGCAAAATCAACGATTACATCTGCTGCCACATCACACTTCTTAATATCTGTAAATACCGGATATCCGTTATCTCTGTTATCTGCTATATCAATACCTGCAACGATCTGTGCATTTGGATCATCTGCTACAAGTCCTGTGATCACCTGTCCCATCTTACCGTTACATCCATGCATTATGATTCGAACCATGTTCTTTTCCTCCATTTATCCTGTGTTTTACTCATTCATCCGCGGCAGCCGTCAGATTCTCATGCCGGCATGAACTTTGGCTTACGTAACCGCGTAAACAAAAATCCCGCAGAGCCTGCGGGATTTTATATACTGCAGACAGATTCCTGTATCCCTTCTGTCCATCTTTGTCTATATCATACAGAATGGCTCTTTATCAGATCATCTGTAGTTTCTTTTTTAAAGTAAGCCGTATGCTGTCATTGCAGCCTTTAACTTCTCTACATGTGCCGGCTCCATCTCTGTTAATGGCATTCTCATCGTTCCGCCGCATAAGCCCATAAGCTCAACTGCCTTCTTAACAGGGATCGGATTTACTTCACAGAACAGTGCCTCACACAGATCGATCATCTTTAACTGAATATCAAGACTTTCCTTTACATCGCCATCCATGAACTTCTTAACCATATCATGTACATCTCTCGGAGCGATATTTGCTGTTACTGAGATAACACCTTTTCCGCCTAATGACAGAAGCGGTACTACCTGATCATCGTTACCGGAATAAATATCAATACAGCCGTCTGCCAGCTTTGCCAGCTTAACAACCTGTGCGATATTACCGGATGCTTCCTTGATACCTACGATATTCGGTACAGTCTTTGCAAGTGTAACCGCTGTCTCCGGCTGAATGTTACATCCTGTACGGGATGGTACATTATATAAGATGATCGGAACCTTTACAGAATTTGCAATAGCTGTAAAGTGCGCGATCAGACCGTTCTGAGTTGCCTTGTTGTAATATGGTGTTACTAACAACAATCCATCTACGCCATAGCTTTCTGCTTCTGTAGAAAGATAAATGGCTGTTCCTGTACAATTAGAACCTGCGCCTGCGATAACAGGGATTCTGTGATCTACATATTCTACACATGCTTTTATACATGCAAGGTGTTCTTCATGTGATAATGTGGATGCTTCACCTGTTGTTCCACATACTATAATGGCATCTGTACCATTTGCAATATGGAATTCAACGAGTTCTTTCATCTTATCGAAATCAACCTCACCATTCTCCTTAAACGGTGTTACTAAAGCTACACCTGATCCTTCAAAAATTGACATGAATTTTTCCTCCTTAAAATCTAATACATAAAATCGTCGGGAACTCTCTTTACTGTATCCATACAGTACTAAAGGTCGGCATACGAGCGCCGACCTTTAGAAATAATATACTTCTTTAAAAAGTAGCCCTCCATCTGTGACGATGACAGTCATACAGTTATTAGCTGCACAACCAGGTTACAGCTCTATGGATAACTGCTTCCTTCGGCGGTATCCCCTTTCAACACATATCATCTACCTCCATATATATCTATATATTTACTGATAAATACCGCGCCTCTACTGAATTTTTCTTTTTTCCATTAGATAAAATTACTATATCATTCCTGTCTGTTTCTGTCAATATGTAACGACTTCTTTTCCCTGTCTGTTCATTGCTTTACTGTCCCTTTACCGGTCTACTCCAGGCATTCCATTTTGCTGACAGATACCTCATAAGCAGTCTTGCTGATGATCTGATCATTCCCGATCCGTTTCTGGTATTCCCGGCTCTGGATCCTGCCCCATACAGCGACATGCTCGCCCACCTTCAGTTTTCCCGCAAATCTTGCGTTTCTGCCCCAGCAGATGCAAGGAATATAGTCGCTCTTGCCATATGCCCGGTTGACTGCCAGCAGAATATCTGCGATCTCCCGTCCCAGTGGTGTCATACGGTACACCGGTTCTTTGCATATATAACCGTCCAGATAGATCTGATTCGGCTTATTCTCTGCTTCCTCATCATCTTCATCCAGTACCGATATCTCCCTGACAAATACCGATAAAATCAGACGGTTTCTCGTCTCTTCATGCTTGTTATAAGACCGAAACTGTCCTCTCGCCATCACCTTTTCCCCGATATGAGAATTCTCTACATCAAATAACCGATCAGACACCATAAGTGGTATTACGTCATAGGTATCACTCAGTCTGGCAACGACAAGATCCACCATATAAAATCCTTCTCCGAAGATCTCATGACTGAATGTAAAGTCTGATGCAATCTCCCCCGCTACGATCACCTGGTTATTGTTTAATGTTTTTTCCATGTTTTTTCTCCCTTCTGGTATATCCCTTCGAATGTATACCATAAAATATATTCTTTTATACCGGAAGATATGCTGCCTTTTTTTGTCTTGTTTTGTCTTGTATCGGGAGTTAGGGCAAATTAATTGAATAAATAGAATAAAGCCGGACTATATAAGCCCGGCTTCTTTTTAATATCACATATTTCTAATCATCTGCGTTGTCTGTATGCTTCATACGCAAGAAGGGTTGCCGATATTGCAGCATTTAATGATTCCACCTGTCCTGCCATCGGAATACGGAGCAGACGATCAGCCTTTGATGATAACTCATCGGTCAGTCCGTTTCCTTCATTTCCGATCAGAAACGCATTGTTTCTTTTAAGCTTCCCTGCATACAGGTCACATCCATCCAAATGTGCCCCATAGACAACGATCCCATGTTCTTTCAACCGGTCAACCGCCTTCGCCGGATCATCCACATAGACAAACGGCACACGGAAGATCGTTCCCATTGTGGATCGTACCACTTTCGGATTGTATATATCGCAGGAATCTCCTCCAATAATAATACCTGTAACATCGGCAGCCTCTGCCGTCCGCACGATCGTACCGAGATTACCCGGATCCTGTATAGATTCCAGAACTAAGAAAGTATTTCCGTTCTCGCGTTTATCCATCACAGAAATCAAATCTTCCATTGTATAATGATATCTCTCAACGACAGCAAGAAGTCCCTGCGGTGTCTTCGTCTGTGACATCGATCGGAATACGCTGTCTGATACAACAACCAGTCGTCTGTCCTGTTCCGTGATCCCTTTTTCCGGAAGCTCGGTTCCATATCTCTGATATGCCGTTTCCGATACAAATACCTGCTTTACACGATCAACCGGGAGTTCACGGAACATACGGATTCCTTCTACTATAAACACCTGTTCTTCTTTGCGAAATGACGCATTTTTATTTAGCTTGTTTATATTCTTTATCTTGGGATTTGAATTTGCAGTAATGATCTCCATATCTGCATCCTCCTGTCATTTATCTATTCTAAATATCATTCACAGCCACCATATATACACGCCGGAACTCTGCTATTTCTTCTTGTTCGGGCGAACCGTCACACGGCTGACACCATATTCCAGCTTCAACCGGTCAACGATACCGGAAGCGCCATCAACCATAAAACCTCTGCCCATATTCTTATACTGTTTTTCCTGTTTTATGAATATGTATACCGGACAGTTTCCTTTATATTCTTCAAGAATCGACAGGAAATCCTTCTCCAGTTCATCATATTCTTTTCTATCGTCAAAACATACCCAGACCTGAAGATCACCTTCTATAAATTCCGGTTTTCCTGCATTTTCTCTGCGTGGCTTCATTCTGCCGCTGTTATTATAACGGCTGAAATCATTTCCGGCCACAACCTCATCAAAGGTCAGGATCTCCTCAGCGATCAGCTTCGCATCCTCCTCGGATACCGTTGCACGTCCCTTTACGAAGATCTTATTATCTGCCGTCAGCTTCTCACGATAATCTTCATATTTCTTAGGGAATACGATGATCTCCGTTTGTCCGACCATATCCTCCAGTGTTACAAACGCCATATTCTGATTATTCTTCGTCATTTTTATCGTAACATCTGCTACCATACCGCCAAGAATACAGATACTCTGATCCTGAACTCTTGCACGTCCTTCTTCCTCATCGATCATGAAATCCACCGATGAAAATGCCGTTTTCTCACTCATCAGTTTCTCATAATCAAGAAGCGGGTGGCCGGATATATAGATACCCAGTACGGATTTCTCAAGTGCCAGCTTCTCCTGCTCGTCATATTCCTCTACATCCGGGAATTTCGTCTTTGCAGCTTCTGCAAACTCACCGCCAAAGAATTCTGCAAATGACATCTGTCCTGCAGATAAATTCTTCCGCTCTTTATAGACTTCATCGATCATCATCGGATATGCCATCATCATCTGACGTCTCTTCACGCCAAAGCTGTCAAATGCACCTCCAAGGATCAACGCCTCAACAGTCTTCTTATTTGTCTCCTTCGGTGTCATACGAACCAGGAAGTCCTTCATGTCTTTATATGGTCCATTTGCCTCCCGTTCTTCTACGATCCGGTCTACTACTGCACTTCCGACACTCTTGATTCCTGACATGCCATATCGTATCGCACCCTTGGCTGCTGAGAATCCGCTGTAGCCTTCATTGATATCCGGCGGCAAAATCCGGATTCCCATCTGGCGGCAGGACTGGATATAGCCTGCGACCTTGGAACTGTTATCCTTTACCGATGACATCAGCGCCGCCATGAATTCAACCGGATAATAGCATTTTAAAAATGCCGTCTGATAGGCAACAACCGCGTACGCTGCTGCATGGGATTTGTTAAATGCATATTTTGCAAAATCCGTCATATCATCGAAAATCTTATTTGCAGTTGCCTCCGGGATACCTCGGGCGATACAGCCCGGCACTCCTAATTCTTCATTTCCATATACGAAATACTGTCGTTCCTTCGCCATGACATCCGCTTTTTTCTTAGACATAGCACGGCGTACCAGATCGCTTCGTCCAAGTGTATATCCTGCAAGCTTCATAACGATCTGCATAACCTGTTCCTGATATACGATACAGCCATAGGTTGGTTCCAGGATTTCCTGAAGTTCCGGCACATCATAGGTGATCTTCTCAGGATGTTCCTTACCATTGATATAGTTCGGAATAAAATCCATAGGGCCCGGACGATACAGTGAGATTCCTGCTATGACATCTTCCAGACTCTGAGGCTTTAGCTCCTTCATAAAGCTCTTCATACCGGAACTTTCAAGCTGGAAGATACCTTCTGTCTTTCCTGAAGTAATTAACTCAAATACTTTCTTATCGTCATAATCGATATGGTCGATATCAATATCAACTCCGGTCTCCTGCTTTATGAACTTCACCGCATCCTGAATAACGGTCAGAGTACGAAGTCCGAGGAAGTCCATTTTCAGAAGTCCTAACCGTTCGATCGTAGTCATTGTAAACTGTGTGATGATCGAATCATCACCGCCTCTTGCAAGCGGTACATATTCATCGATAGAATCTCTGCCGATTACGACACCGGCCGCATGCATACCGGTATTTCTCGGAAGTCCCTCTAACTTCCTTGCCATATCGATCAACTGCTTGACATCTGCATTTCCCTCATACATCTCCTTCAGCTCCTTGCTGACCTTCAGAGCTGTATCAATATTCATACCGATCTCCATCGGAATTGTCTTCGCTACCGAATCACAGAGTGCATACGGAAGATCCAACGCACGACCGACATCGCGGATAACATTTCGTGCTGCCATCGTCTGGAAGGTTACAATCTGTACTACCTTTTCTTTTCCATATTTACGGACAACATAATCGATAACCTCCTGTCTTCTCTCATAACAGAAATCCACATCGATATCAGGCATAGATACTCGCTCCGGATTCAGAAATCGTTCAAACAGAAGATTGTAACGGATCGGATCAATATTCGTAATCTCCAGACAATAGGCTACGATACTGCCCGCTGCAGATCCACGGCCGGGACCAACCGCAATCCCATGATCCTTGGCATATCTTATAAAGTCTGATACAATCAGGAAATAATCCACATATCCCATTTTCTTGATCGTATTGATCTCATAGGTCAGGCGCTCCATCAACTCCGGTGTTACCGGATTATAACGCTTCCTGATACCCTCCATACAGAGTTTTTCCAGATACTCCTCGGCTGTCAGCCCATCCGGCACATCAAATTCCGGCACCTTCTGCTCGCCAAATACGATCTCTACATTACAACGGTCTGCAATCTTCTGTGTATTTGCAAGCGCTTCCTTCGCATAAGGGAAAAGCTTATACATTTCTTCTTTGGATTTCAGGTAATACTGTCCGCCTGTATAGCGCATACGATCTTCATCATGTACCTTACGGTTCGTCTGGATACACAGAAGAACATCGTGTGCCTCCCAGTCCTCCGCAAGGATATAGTGAGAATCATTAGTTACGACCATAGGAATACCCAACTCTTTGGACAACCGCATAACACCCGCATTTACCGTCGCCTGCTCTGCCAGTCCATGATCCTGCATCTCGAGGAAATAATTATTTTCTCCAAATATCTTCAAATGACGGAGCGCTGCCTCTTTGGCTTCCTCATAGTTGTTCTTTCTTAAGTTGACCGCAACCTCGCCTGCCAGACAGGCTGAAAGCGCAATAATACCCTCGTGATATTGTTCCAGCACTTCCATGTCTACTCTCGGCTTATAATAAAATCCCTCGGTAAATCCTCTGGATACAATCTTTGACAGGTTCTTATATCCCTGATTGTTCTCTGCCAGCAGCACCAGATGATAGTATCGTTCCTCTCCTCTGGTATTCTCACGGTCAAATCGTGATCCCGGGCTGACATAGATCTCGCAGCCTATGATCGGCTTGATTCCCTCTGCCCTTGCTGCCTCATAAAAATCAATAACACCATACATAACGCCGTGATCAGTGATCGCAAGCGAATCATACCCCAGTTCCTTCGCGCGTTTCACCAGACTCTTGATCTTCGCCGATCCATCCAGCAAACTATATTCCGTATGCACATGTAAATGTGTAAAATCCATATTTATCCCTCCGGCTTTTCAGCCTCTCTTCCGTTTATATACTTTCTCCGGTCTGACGTTACTGCCGATAACGATCTTATTTCTGCTTTTTCTTCGGTCTTTTATTATGCAGCACTTCACGTCGTATATAGTCAAAGGTATAATCTTCTCCTTTTTCTGCCAACATTACAAGCAGACTTTCAAGCAGTGCATCCGTCTCCGGATGAAGCAGATGATTTCTTCTTGCTTTTCCTTTTCTGAAATATTCCAGTGGATAGGAATCATTATACTTCTCTTTATTATAATTCTTACTTGCTGCAATCCGGTCGCAGAACATCTCGACCACATACTTCTCCGGCATTTTACAGCCTGCCAATGCACCGGAGCGATCCATACTGTAATCTACCCAATATTCCAGATGATGCTTGTTTCTTCCCTTGTGATGCAGCCATGCGCTTGTATATCCTTTTTCTTCACGCTCCGCGTCGTTTGGGCTGCGATCTCCCTGATAATACTTCACACCTACCGAGAACTCCGTCCATGAATATTTGGACAGATCATGCAGCAGTCCCTGTTTATATAAGCCTACCCGAAAGCAATTCTTCATAACCAGCCACTTATGATGGTTGATCGTTTTCAAATGTTTATACCAGTTCATATTCATGAAACTTTTCATCTCCGATTTCATTCTAAATATTGTCCGATTTTTATTGTATTTCATTTTACCCTTTTTGCCAACACCCAAGAAAGCAGTTACCTGAGAAATTTCATAATTCTGCCCCTAAAACCATTTTAAGGCATAAAAAATACCCCGAAGCCCTTGCTTTCTCTTAGGTTTCGGGGTATAAGGTTTAAAGCCGAAAAAGGGACTCGAACCCTCGACCCACGCATTACGAATGCGTTGCTCTACCAACTGAGCTATTTCGGCGTTTGTTAAAAATTCCAGATGCCGTATAACGGAACATTTAAAAGTCCGTTATTCATATACATATCATCTGTTGAGATTCTGATAGACGTCGCATTGTCATATCTCTGCTTGAACACCTTGGAACTCTGTGCCTTGGTATGTGGCTCTGTCTGTACATCAACCGGTACAACCTCGCCATCACCTTCATACACAAAATCAACCTTTGCTGTTGCAGATGATATCCAGAAGAACAGCTTGCCAATATTCTTATTCGCATATAATTCTTCTAGTGCATACTGCTCGGCTATCATACCATCCATCGTATCAACGATATTGGTCTTATCTATATCATTATAATGAATGCCTGCCATAATTCTTAAAAGACCGTGATCCAAATGATAAATCTCAAAGGATTTCTCATCCACCTGCTCTGCAAGTGGTAACACCCCGTGTCTTATACGATATACCTGACGGACAACTCCGATCCGTACAAGATGGTCAACAGACGACTCGTACTCTCTGGCTCTCGCCTTGGGATCTACATATCCGTACATAAACTTTTTATTCTCTTTGGTAAGCTGAACAGGAATACTGTTCCAGATCAACATAACCTTTGTTAAAAGTTTCTTCGGTGTTACTTTTACTATATATTCGGTCATTTTGTCAAGTGTTTTTTGCAAAATACCTTCAACTTCTTCAAAATTTTCATTTTTGTAATATGCATTTACCGCTTCCGGCATTCCCCCGGTCACTAAAAATGCATCCAACATTGTATCTATGCTTTTGCGTACCTCTTCCGGCAATCCTTCCAGTCTCTGGTTCTCGATATATTTCCAGAGTTTACGCCCCTTTCCGGCTTTTAAGAATTCATCAAAAGTCATCGGCATCAACTCGTATACAAAGAGATCATCCTGACATTCCGCTTCACCCGGTAACGGTCCATTAACAGTTGCAAGCATACAGATTCGCACATTGTTACTTACCTTCGCATACTCTACCAGATTTGGTACCGCCATCGTACTGAGCTGTACATTGTCAAAAATCAATAACTTGCCCTGAAAGTCGTATTTATCCAGTGAGGTCGTTAATTTCGCATGAAGCTTCTCAGGCTTTCGCTCCTTTGAAATATACTGGCAAAAATCCGGATACTGCTCCAGATTGATAAGAATGTGTTCGTCAAAAAAGCCTGTAGCGAAATCAAGGGCTGCCCATGTCTTTCCTACAAACTTTCCTCCTCTAATGAGTGCTGCTTTATTTTCTCCAATCTCATACCATGTTGCCAGATCGTTCATGATATTTCTAAACATTTGTACTCACCTCTACGACAAACGCATTTGCCATTTCTACATACTGCTTCAACAGACACTTGCCCGAAGAATTACTCTTCGGGCAAGATACTGCTTTAAAACATACTGTTCTAAATTCTATTAAGCATCTTTTCCTATCGAAAGGAATCCATTCTCATTTGCCTTAAGAAGGAATGCAAGACCAATATTCTTTCTGTTTTCACCTGTTGCCTTATAGATCTCGCCGGTCTCAACCAGAGATTTAGCAATCGTATTCAATACATCCTTGAACTGCATCATCTCACGTTTATCCTTCGAACTAAGCTTGAAGATATACTGGTTCTTTGAACTGATCAAAAGAATACTGTATGTATGTATATTATCCTTTGAACTTCTGATCGCCGAACCGATCATTCTGGAGTTCGCAATAATAACTTCTGCATTCTCATCCGGCAGATACTCTGATACGATCAGTTTATAGATCTTAAGATAATCCTGCTCTGCTGTCGCATTGACAGGCATCTCAGCTACCGCAAATTCAACAACAGAATCGGCAAGCTTGATAGTACCGCCTTCATCATTGATCGTTGCTGAGCACTCTTTTGGAACGCACAGGCGGAAGAACTTATTCTCCACAATCTTCTGTCCCTTACCCGGTTCACGGATGATCAGATCCACATAATGCATTTCCAGTTTGTTCATCGCTACGATAGCAGTCTCATCACCAGTCTCTGCAAGCTCGATCAGTGCATCATACAGACTCCAAATCTGCTGTGTCGTAAACGGAACCAGTTCAAACAGCTTCTCAATAGCCGGAACGTAACCCATACTTGCATTTTCAATATAGAGCTTAATAGCCTCTTCGTTATCGAGACCTTTTTCAACCTTGTAATTGATAACCTTGAATAAGTTTTCCTTATCCCAGTCATCAAAGTTCGCATTAAAGGCTTTCTCAAAATACTTGATACTCTTAATCTCGCCCTTATAATTTTCCTGTTTCTCCTGAAGCTGATAGATACGTCCAAGTTCATATCCTGCTCTGGCACTTCCAAGTCCAAGTGCTTCCAGATATGCTTTTTCAATCTCGTACGGCGTTGCTATATAGAAAATCTGCTGCTGTTTCATCATCGCGATCTTAATTGCCGCAGATTCACTTCCTGCCTGAACCGCTCTTTCCCATTTCTCAACGGCCGTCTGAAGATCTTCACCCTTCAGTTCCTCCAGATCCTTAATATAGCCCTCTGCTTCCGGTATACCATTCGCTCTTGCCTTTTTAAAATATTCCAGAGCCTTTCTTCCGTCTCTCTTGGTACGGAGCAGACCATAGTAATAAATACGTCCCAGATAGAATGCAACTCTCTTGTGTCCCAATCTCTCTGCGTTCTCGTACCAATTCAATGCTTTCATGTAATCCTTCATCTGCTGATCGTAGACATTTCCGATCAGAAATGCAAGTTCAGGATCCTTGGTTGCTTCAAATAACTGCTTTGCATAACTGATCGTTTTTTCCAGATCACGATATGGACTGTCTTCATCATAATACAGTTCTACAAGCAGATAACTTGCCTTGATACTGCCAAACTTCAAAGCCTGCTTTGCAGCCTTCATTGCGCCTTCATAATCTTCCAGATAATAGCAGTAGATTGCTTCATTGTAATACTGCATATCTCTCCGGTTTGCACTTTCTTCACTGACCAGTGTCGGATCAATAAATGCAAATGAGTTTGCTACCTCGAAGATAATCTCCTCGTACTGTTCAATGATCTCCATCGTTGCACATACGAAACGCATACATGCCAGTCGTCTTCCCTGATAGAACGCAAATGAAACAATACCCTTTTCCATATCCTTATGGTAGTATGTCGTGCAGATACCATCTGCATACTCTGTAATATATGCTTTCAACTGTAAATCTTCGTCAAATGCATCATTACAATATCTCAGATAGTTTTCCAACGTCTTCTTAGAATCCTTTGGTATACTGTCGTAATAAACATAGATTGCAAAATCTTTATATGTAAGGCTTGGTGCGTAATATTCTTCGCCTGTTGACTCATTGATGGTCTTCACCCAGTCTTTCGGAAGTTTGTGAATATAACCTTCCACCTGATTATGTACATAGGAATACTGATACTGAAGTCTGGAGGCCTCGATCACCTTGTATCTCGGTTCTTTTCCCTTTTCTTTTCTTCTCTGGGAAATCTCTGTATACAGCTTATCTTTTTCTTCAAATTCCAGGCTGTCCTCATGTGTACTCGCATATAGTACACGTTCATATGAAGCCTTTGCCTTTGCATCGCCTGCATCTGCAAGCTTCTTATACCACTGCATTGCCTTTTCCAGATCAGCAGGAACTACAAAATCACTCTTATTTCCATATTCATCGATTCGGTTCAATCCGCTCTCATAAATAGAACCAAGGCTCATATATGCTGCCTTGATGCCATAATCGGTTGCGGCTATTTCAAAATACTTGATTGCTTTTGAGAAATTCTGAATCTCCAGCATCATCTTGGCAAGTTTGTAAATAACATCTCCGTCACGGTTCTGATTTACATACTTCTCGTAGTATTTTGTAGATTTATTCATATCTACATTTGTCTTTGCATTACGATAAACACCCTTTTCATAAAATTCTGCCAGTGCAAGCAGGGCGTCATCCCCATATGATTTATACTGGGTATCCATTATACCAATGTCTGAAACCTGCTCCAGTATTTTAACCGATTCTTCCGAATCTCCGTTATCCATAAGGTTCATCGCCTTATTATACTGTAACTCTACGTTATTGACCGGTGCTTTCTTTTTAGAAAATCTGGATACGAAAGGTATTTTCTTAAAAATCCCATCAAAAAATCCCATATCTACTTCCTCCGATGACACATGTCCATTAATAAATTGATTTTATCACATTCAAACAAAGCGTGCAATAAAAACACCAATTAATTGCCGGAAGAATTTATGCATTTGCTGTCAGGTAATCCGCGATCTCATTTACTGCAGCTTCCGCATCTTTGCCATCTGCGATAATTGTGATCTCCTGCCCTTCTGTAAATCCCATGCTCATCATTCCCATAATGCTCTTTGCATTGATCTTCTTGTCATCCGATACCAGATGGATCTGACTCTCATACTGGCTTGCAATCTGTACAAGAACTGCTACCGGTCTTTCTTCGGTTCCTTCGGTCATAGCTACCTTAACTGTTTTTTCTAACATTTTTTCCTCCTACACATACGACTTTTGTCTTAGGTCATCTGCTATTTCACTTATTTTTCTTAATCTATGATTGACTCCCGATTTTCCAATGGGGGGATTCATCATCTCACCTAATTCTTTCAGGGATGCATCCGGTTCTTCCAGACGAAGTTCCGCCAGTTCTCTCAGATTATCCGGGAGATATGTGATACCTCTTGTCTCTATCACATAATTTATATCCTGAATCTGACGGACCGCAGCACTGACTGTTTTGTTCAGATTCGCGGCTTCACAGTTTACCCTGCGATTAACATTATTACTGATATCTTTCAATATTCTCACATTCTCCATATTCATCAGAGAAATGTGAGCACCCATGATATTTAACACATCAACGATCATGGTTCCATCTTTTATATAACAGACACTGTATTTTTTTCTGGCAATAATACGACTCTCGATATCAAGCTCCGCCATAATCTTCTCAATCATTCCCGCCCGGTCTTCATTATCACAGACAATCTCCAGATGATATCCTTTTTTAGGATCACTGACGGACCCCGATGTCATAAATACACCTTTGATAAATGCCCGCTTACAGCACTGTTGCTGTACTACCATTCGATTCACTGTCATATCCTGACAGCTTACTTTTGTCACACCCTTCTGTGAAATCCTAAAATCCGGGGAAAGCTTCAAAGTCTGCAGCATCCGTTCGATCTCGTCCGGCCGATCCAGTACCATTCGATAGATTCGGCTGTTACTACCTGTTCTTTTCACCGAACATTCCATACGGATGTCAAACAACACCTTTATCAGTGATGCCATTGTCTTTGCTATAATACTTCGTTCTGTTGTTATACATAATTTAAAGAGTGAACCATTTCTGTACCATACATCTGCCACCATGGACATCATTCCTGAAAGTTCCGCTATTCTGCAATGTCTTGCGTTGCTGATATTCTTGGCAAGCTCTGCTTTTACTTCCGAGGAAAAGGACATATGCCTCACTCCTTTTCTATAATTTCTTTACAACTGCATCTTTTCCGATATCACGGTGATATATTCTCACAGTGTATGTGGATTTCTGCAGACGATTATATACTTCATTCGCAATCGTTACGGAACGATGTTTGCCACCGGTGCATCCGATCGAGATAACAAGCTGATTTTTTCCCTCTTTAATATAATTGGGAATCAGAAATTGCACCAGATCAATGAATTTGTCCAGAAATTCCGGTCCTTCCTCACAGTTCATGACATAATCCTGAATCACTTTATCATTTCCGGTAAGCGGACGTAGCTCTTCATCATAATAAGGATTCGGCAGGAATCTCACATCCTGCACAATATCGGAGTCTCTCGGGATTCCGTATTTGAATCCAAATGACATGATGGTAATGATAAAATTCCCATATTCCATATTCTGGACAAATATTTTATCCAGTTCAGATTTAAATTCCCTTACCAGAAGATTCGTTGTATCTATAATATAATCCGCTTCATCCTTGATAAAGCTGATCAATTCTCTTTCTTTTTTTATACCATCTATAATTCTTCCATTCTTAGCAGATAACGGATGATTTCTTCTTGTTTCTTTAAATCGTTTTACCAGTTTCTCATCTGAGCACTCCATAAAGAGGATCTCATACTGATAACCATTTTCTTTCATATCATTCAGACAGGCATTCAACTGGCTTAACGCTCTTCCGCTTCGAATGTCCACACTGATCGCCACATTATCTACCTGAATCTGTTCATCGTATGCAATTTCCGCAAAACGTTTGATAAGCTGGATTGGAAGATTATCTACGCAGAAATATCCTGCATCTTCCAGCGTTTTCATCGCTGTTGTTTTTCCTGCACCGCTCATTCCTGTTACAATTACAAATCTCATCCTAGAATGCCCCCAGTGTCTTTATCTCAAGCTCCAGATCCACACCGGAGCTGTCTTTTACCATTTTCTTTACATCGTTTACCAACTGCATGACGTCAGCCGCCGTTGCGCCGCCTTTGTTCACCACAAAACCACAATGTTTCTCTGATACCTGGGCTCCTCCTACAGTATAACCGCGAAGTCCTGCATCCATGATCAGTTTGCCTGCAAAATATCCCTCCGGTCTCTTAAAGGTCGAACCTGCCGACGGATATTCAAGTGGCTGCTTTGAAATTCTGGATTCTGCCAGTCGCTTCATCTCTGCATCTATCTGAGCTGCATCTCCTGTCTGAAGCTCAAATTCAGCTTCCAATACAACCAGACCATCCTTCTCAGCCTTACTGTGGCGATAACCAAATTCCATATCCGAACCTGAAATATCATAAATCTGTCCGTTTTGATCCAACACTTTTACGGATGAAATAATATGCTTCATCTCTCCTCCATATGCTCCGGCATTCATATAAACAGCGCCTCCAACACTTCCCGGTATTCCTGATGCGAATTCCATTCCGGTCAGTTCATGCTGTTTTGCCGTTACTGCTGCTTTGATCAAAGATGCTCCGGCCTGAGCGATGATCTTTGTTCCATCCACCATGATCCGAGACATTCCCTCTGCTATATGAATGATCATTCCACGATAGCCGTTATCTGATACCAGTAAGTTACTTCCATTTCCCATAATAAAAAATGGAACATTTTCTTCTTTACACAGATCTACAAGCTCTGCGATCTGTTCCGGCTTTTCCGGTTCTGCCATAAAATCTGCTTCCCCGCCTATCCGAAAAGTTGTATATCGGTTCAAAGGCTCTTTTGTTTTTATTCTGTTTTCTCCTGTGATCGCTGCTGCTCTCTCATAAAACGATGCCATACAACTACAAACTCCTGACCTGTTTTCTATTCCGAACTCTCAAGAATCTTTCAAACCTGATAGACAAAACAAAGCCTTTAACATAAGGTTTTGCGTGCTGTTCCAGTTGATTTCTCAAAATCTCGAACGCTACCATACAATATCATACATTAAAGGCTTTTAGAATTCAATATTAAAAATGTATAGAAATTTCAGGGTGTTTCAATCCAATTTATGTAATTTACACATAGTTTACTTAATACATTTTACTGATTCAGTATACTGCATGCGCCACCATACATACCTGCATCATTGCCAAGTGTAGCAAGTGCGAACTTGGTCTGTCTGCATGCATGGAAAGCATACTGTGCAAAATATTTAGCGGTTGTATTGATAAGTATATCTCCTGCTCTGGATACACCGCCACCGATCACGAAGATCTCAGGATCTACTACACAGGCGATCTGTGCAAGTGCTTTTCCAAGAACCTTTCCATGGTTCTCTACCAGTGTTGCCGCAACTTCATCACCTTCTTTTGCTGCGTCAAATATCTCTTTCGCTGAGATATACTGGATCTGACGAAGCTTGGATGGCTTGTCTGTTGTATTTAAAATGATCTTTGCCATACGAACGATACCGGTTGCTGATGTGTACTGCTCAAGACAGCCCTTGTTGCCGCATCCGCAGACTTCTGTCTCGTCATCATTTACACAGATATGTCCAATCTCCCCGCCTGCACCGTTGGTTCCTGCGAGCATCTTTCCATTTAAAATAATACCGCCGCCGACACCGGTTCCGAGTGTTACCATGACGATATCCTTGTGGCCTTTTCCGCCACCCTGCCACATCTCGCCGAGGGCTGCCATGTTCGCATCATTTCCGGCTTTCACAGGAAGGTCTAATAATTTACTGAGTTCTTCTTCTACATTGAAGATTCCCCATCCAAGATTTACACATTTAATAACAGTTCCATCTGCCTTTACAGGACCCGGAACACCCATTCCAACACCTGCCACATCAGACTTCTCGATCTTCTTCTCTGCCAGTTTATCTTCAACAGATGCTGCGATATCGCTTAAAATATACTTTCCACCTTCATCTGTTCTTGTTGTGATCTCCCATTTCTCAACCATCTCGCCCTGTATTGTAAACAGGCCGATCTTTACGGTTGTTCCTCCGATGTCTACTCCAAATACATAGTTTGCCATTTTCTACTGCTCCTCCTTATTTGCATTGCCCTTCATGATATTCTGCGTCACTCTGTTATATAATTCCTGTGCTGCATTATATCCCATCTTCTTCTGTCTGTGGTTAACCGCGGCAGATTCAACGATAATCGCGATATTTCTACCCGGACGGATCGGGATGTTATGACTTACGACTTTATTCCCAAGGAATTCCGTATACTGGTCTTCCAGACCCAAACGGTCATACTCCGTATCCTTGCTCCACTCTTCCAGATTGATAACCAGATCGATATTCTGATCCAGCTTTACACATTCTACACCAAACAGGGATTTTACGTCAATGATTCCGATACCACGAAGCTCGATAAAGTGTCTGGTGATATCCGGTGCACGTCCAACCAGCGTAGCATCACTGACCTTCTTGATCTCTACCACATCATCTGCAACCAGACGGTGTCCTCTCTTGATCAGTTCCAGAGCAGCCTCTGATTTACCGATGCCACTCTCGCCCATGATCAGAACACCTTCGCCGTATACATCGACCAGTACGGCATGTACGGATATTCTTGGTGCCAATTCTACATGGAGCCAACGGTCTACCTCATGTACAAATGCAGATGTAACCGCACTGGATGTAAGGACAGGCACTCCATGCTTCTTTCCTGCTTCTATAATAAATTCATACGGTTCGAGATCCCGGCAGAATATCAGACATGGCGGTTTATACGAAAAAAATTCATTTATGATCTTGATATTTTCTTCCTCTGTATGCATTGCTGCGATATAGGCATGTTCTACATTTCCGCATATCTGGATACGTCCTGCATCGAAATGTTCAAAGAATCCCCCAAACTGTACCGCCGGGCGGTTCATACCCGGATCCTGGATCATCACCTTATCGGTATCGATCTCCGGTGTATAATTCTTCAGATTCATTTTCTCTATGAGTTTGGATACTGTTATACTGTAAACCATCTTCTCCTCCTGTTTTCCCTAGTTTCAGTTCTTGTTTCATTATATTCTACAACCTATTTATCGTCAATTCATCAATTCATTTTTTCAAGAAAAAAGCCACCTGTTTTCTGTATCTTGTGTTATACTGATTTTTATGTGTGAACCTGTTGTTTTTAGAATAAACAGCGGAAAGGAAATTAATTCAAAGTATGTTTAATTTTGAAGAAGAATTAAAAAAACTGCCTCATACACCGGGTGTCTATCTGATGCATAATAAGACCGATGAAATCATCTATGTCGGCAAAGCCATTGATCTGTATAACCGGGTACACCAGTATTTTCAGGCAGGATATAAACGCTCACCTAAAATCGAAAAAATGGTCAGCCACATCGCGTGGTTTGAATATATCATCTGCGAATCCGAAATTGAAGCACTGGTGCTGGAATGCAACCTGATCAAGGAACACCGTCCGCACTATAATACCATGCTTACGGATGACAAAAGCTACCCATACATCAAGATCACAGTCAACGAGGATTTCCCTCGTATTCTGTTCTCGCATCAGATGCACCGGGATCATGCCAGATATTTTGGTCCTTATACTAATGCAGGTGCCGTCAAGGATACCATTGATCTGTTAAAGAAGCTGTATCATCTGCGTAGCTGCAACAAAAAGCTACCGCAGGAAACAGGGTTGGATCGTCCATGTCTGTATTACCACATTGGGCAATGCAAGGCTCCCTGTCAGGGTTACATCTCAAAAGAGGACTACGGCAGGCAGGTGGAACAGGCAATTCATTTTCTGACCGGACATCACCGGCAGACGGTAAAGGAGCTGGAAGAAAAGATGAAACAGCTTGCAGCCGACATGGAATTTGAACAGGCGGCAGAGGTTCGTGATCTGATCGAAAGCATTAAGCATATCGCATCAAAACAGCGTGTTGACAACACAACAACCGATGACCGTGACGTGATCGCGATGGCTGCCAACAACATGAACGAGGGCGTTATCTCTGTCTTCTTCATCCGTAACGGCAAGATGATCGGCAGAGAGCATTTCCATATGACCGGTGTGCAGTCGGAATCTTATGGAGATATTATAGCTGCATTTTTAAAGCAGTATTACGCTTCTACTCCATTTCTCCCTAAGGAGATCATTCTGGAGCATGAAGTAAATGAGCAGGAGCTGATCGAACAATACTTAAGCGAGCGGCGTGGGAATCTTGTACACATCCTCACCCCTCAAAAAGGTGACAAAGCCAAGCTGTTAAAGCTTGCGCGCGACAATGCCTTTCTTGTTCTGACACAGGATACAGAAAAGCTGAAACGGGAGCAGGCACGAACAGAAGGCGCAGCAAAGGAACTGGCGGAGCTGATCGGAGTTCCGTCGGCCAAACGGCTGGAAGCCTTCGATATCTCGCACATCAGCGGCTACCATTCGGTTGCTTCGATGGTGGTCTTTGAAAATGGAAAAGCCAGGCCAAATGAATACCGCAAATTCAAATTAAGAACGATCGACGGACCGGATGACTACGCCAGTATGCGTGAAGTTCTGACAAGACGATTTACCGATGAACGTTTTAAGGTCTATCCTGACATCCTTATGATGGATGGTGGTAAGGGACAGGTCAACATTGCTCTGGAGGTTCTTAACGAGCTGCATCTGAACATTCCGGTCTGCGGCATGGTAAAGGATGACTACCACAGAACCAGAGGTCTGTATTTTAACAATAAAGAAGTGGAATTTCCGAAAAATACTCAGGCATTTGACATGGTCACCCGTTTGCAGGATGAAGCCCACCGTTTTGCCATCGAATATCACAGAAGCCTCAGAAGCAAATCTCAGGTACATTCGATCCTTGAGGATATACCGGGCATCGGCCCTGCCAGACGAAAGGATCTGATGGGCTATTTCAAGGATATCGCAAAGATCCGGGAGGCATCCGTCGATGAACTGATGCAGGTGCCATCCATGAACCGGAATGCCGCCGAAATGGTGTACGAATTTTTCCACAAGGAATAAGATAATCTGTATGCAGATATTTACCCAGTTGTATTAGAACGAAAAAGCCACCAGAGGTCTAGGTCTGTCATATTGCATAGCTATTATTCCGCAAGACGCTTTCGCTCTGTTCCTCAACGTAGCGGTACATAAAGCTGCAAAAGACGCAGCTTAAGTACCGACGCTCGGAAAGGCTTGCTGCATAACAGTATGCAATATTCCAGACTGTGGGCGGTTTTTAGTTCAAACAAGGTGTAGCGGGTATATATCTTTGCAAATATCTGCATACATACAACAAGGAGATTGAAAGATGGAATATAATTTTTTTGCTATGATTTCGAGAATGAAATACATCGACCGCTGGGCGTTGATGCGGAATACAAGGGAAGAAAATCTGTGTGAACACAGTCTGGAAGTCAGTATTATCGCTCATGCCCTTGCCGTGATCGGCAATACTTACTACGAAAAGGATCTGAATGCGGAACGGGCTGCTCTGATCGGGCTATACCATGACGCTTCAGAGATCATAACCGGTGATATGCCGACTCCGGTCAAGTATTATAATGATGACATCAAGGAATCATTTAAAATGATCGAGAAAACAGCCTGCTATAAGCTGTTAAACAAACTGCCGGATGAGATGAAGCCACAGTATGAACCGCTCTTCTTTCGTCAGTCCGGGGATGAATATATCTGGAAGCTTGTAAAAGCTGCGGATAAGCTGTCCGCTCTTATCAAATGTATGGAAGAAACTTCTGTCGGCAATCCGGAATTTTCCAGTGCCTACGAATCCACAAAGGCTGCTGTCGACAAGCTTGCTGCCGACCTTCCGGAGGTTGAACGCTTTCTGTCCGACTTCCTCCCTGCCTACGGCAAAAACCTCGACCAACTTCAATTTTAATTTTAGTAATGCCGTTTTTGGCGTGGCATGTAATACAACTATTATTCCGCAAGACGCTTGCGCTCTATTCCTCGACGTAATGGTACATAAAGTTGCAAAATACGCAACTTAAGTACCGACGCTCGGAAAGGCTTGCTTCATAACAGTGTATTACATGCCACGCCAAAAACGGCATTTTTAAAACTACCACAACATATTGCAACTATGCGGTGGTATATGTTTTTTAGGGAATATCAAAAATACCGCACATGGATGGTTATATTACACACTGTTATGTAGCAAGCCTTTTTCCACGCCGGTTCTTAGTGAACCGCCACAGGCGGAGAACTTAGCACCGCTGCGTGGAAATAGAGCGCAAGCGTCTTGCGGAATAATAGTTGTGTGATATAACCGTCCATGTGCGGTATTGCACCTATCTCTGTGGTTCCACCTGAGCAAGAATCGACATGAATTCTTTGCCGGTGATCGTTTCATGTTCTATAAGGAAGCTGGCGATGGAATCCAGGGCTGCCATATGAGCAGACAAAAGTCTTTTTGCTTTATTATAGGAATCTCGCAGCATATCACGGATCTCTTTATCGATCTTGGTAGCGGTCTCATCCGAACACTGAAGGGCAAGATTTCTGTCCAGATACTGCCCTTCTATCGATTCAAGCTGCACCATACCGAATTTGTCTGACATACCATACATGGTTATCATGGCTCTGGCTGTCTTGGTCGCCTTCTCGATATCATTTGATGCTCCTGTTGTCACCGAGTCGAATTTCAATTCTTCCGCTGCACGTCCGCCAAGCAGGGTTATAAGCTCTGCTTCCAGCTCTTTCTTGGATTCCAGATATTTTTCTTCTTCCGGAACCTGCCATACATAACCCAGAGATCCCATTGTTCTTGGAACGATTGTAATCCTCTGGATTGGCTCAGTGTGTTTCTGAATTGCAGCAAGTAATGCATGTCCGACTTCATGATAAGCAACAATCTGTTTTTCTTCTTTACTGAGCAGACGATCCTTTTTCTCTTTGCCGGCAAATACAACCTCTACCGCGCCGATCAGATCCTGTTGAGAAACCAGGCTTCTGCCATCACGAACGGCTGCCAGTGCTCCCTCATTTATGATATTTGCAAGATCCGCACCAACTGCACCTGAAGTTGCAAGTGCCAGTTCATGAAGATCAACGGTTTCATCCATCTTGACATTCTTGGAATGAACCCTCAGTGTATCGATTCTTCCCTTCAGATCCGGCTTCTCTACGATAACTCTGCGGTCAAATCGACCCGGACGAAGAAGTGCCTTATCAAGTACCTCCGGGCGATTCGTTGCTGCAAGGATTACAATACCCTTTGATGTATCAAAGCCATCCATCTCCGCAAGAAGCTGATTCAAGGTCTGCTCCCGTTCGGAATCTCCGCCATGTCTGGAATCTCTGCTTCTTCCGATCGCATCGATCTCATCGATAAATATAATACATGGTGCCATCTGTGTCGCCTGTTTGAACAGATCTCTGACACGGGAAGCACCCACACCGACATACATCTCTACAAAGCTGGAACCGGACATAGAGAAGAATGGTACATTCGCTTCACCTGCCACAGCTTTTGCAAGCAGGGTCTTACCGGTTCCCGGAGGGCCGACAAGCAGCGCACCCTTCGGCAGCTTCGCCCCGATATCCAGATATTTCTTTGGATTGTGAAGGAAATCAACCATCTCTGTCAGAGACTCTTTTGCTTCTTCCTCACCGGCTACATCCGCAAAGGTAACGCCCGTCTTCTTCTCAACGTAGATCTTCGCATTGGCTCTGCCTACGCCGCCGCTTCGTTTCATGATCATCGACAACAGCAGATAGAATGCAACGATCATCACAATATAAGAAATGATCGTACCGACCATAGCACTTCCACTCTCATCTACACCTTCATATTCTGTTCCATATTTGGTCTTTGCCTGACGAAGCTTCTCTGCCAGACTGTCATCCGATATTCTGGTTGCTGTATATTTGGTCTTACTGATCAGCTTATCATCAGCATTATTTTCAAATACGATCTTGCTTCCGTAGATCTTTACAGAACCAACCTCGCCCTTATCCAACATCTCGATAAACTGACCATATGTGACTTCCTCTTCTCTGCCGGATGACACCCGGTCAAATACGCGCCAGAATAAAAATGTCAGTAAAATGGAAATAACCAGGATCACAATGATCGAGCGATTGTTTTTCCCTTTATTTCCATTATTATTGTTATTATTGCTGTTGTTATTATTGTTACTGTTTTCCGGTAAATTATTGTCCAATCGGAACCTCCTTTTATACAGTTCTTATACTGTATCTTTCTTTTGTATGTATTTCTGATAATTTCGCATTCATTATAGACATATTCTTTTTTGCTTGCAATATAATAGCATTTTTGTTCATGAAGATTTAACCTTTTTATTGCTCTACATACATATCAACGTACAGATAGCCTCCCAGACGTGAAACCGATATCTCCCATTCTCCAATATGTACTTCTGTATAATTATTTCCCGTTTCATCTGATGTATCCGTCGCATCACGCAAAGTATGGAGCCCTGCTATAATAGAATCGTAACCACTTCCGGATTCCAGATCCGGTTCATCAAGAGCATTTACAATTATCGTATATATATCATCCATACGGTAATAATCATTGTCATCCTGAATCTTCTGTGCGATCATCAATGAATGAATTCTGTCAGAGTTATAATCTCCATAGACCGCAACACGAAGGAATCCCATATCTGCATAAAATGAATCTTTTTTCTCATAGCAGGTATTTCCATCGTCATACTTATAGAGTCCAAGATATCTGCCATACTCATCCGCCTGCAGATCGATACCCATATTCTGCGCGCCTGCAAGCATATCAGATTCAAAATCCGCCATGGCTGTGCCATCATAATGACCAACCAGAGTACATTCCTCGCCATCCTCTGACACTTCTTCTGCTGAAAGTGCCGTGTAATAATTACCTTCTGTTCCCTGTTTTTCTCCGGGAGAAGTATAATACATATAGCCGTCCGGAGCAACAAGTGAAGCATCATCTATGTCTTCGTTGTCCCATTCCGTATCCTGATCCATATAAGTATCATCTTCTATATACTCTTCTTCTGTATCTGCCTCATACGAATCATCCTTTATATGATCAAATATGACCGGTAAAAATTCGCAGCATAAACCAATAATGACACCGATAATAGCAAGCGCAGATGCTTTCTTTTTCTTATTTCCTGTATTATATGAAGTTCCCGGTGCACGATTCTGCCAGGATTTCCATTCTCCCTCTGTCGATTTAGTCTGTCCGTTCTGTATGTCAGAATATGCTTTCTGTTTCTCCTTCCGGTTGTAATCTTCGTTATGATCAGATCCGAATCCGTCATGAAAATCCTTTCGCTCATCCCTGTCGAATTCAAATTCATCATGGCAGTCAGATACAGTATCTTCTACCTCCATCTTATCCGCACTATAATCATAGACATCTCCGTCAAAATTATAATCTCGCTGATAATCTACATCACTTCGTCTTTCATTCAGATAAAATGTATGATTATTCTCGATTGGAGTAACAAACCGCTTACATGTCTTGCAAAAATTAATACTATTTACCGAACTGTCACAAATCGGGCAAAGCTTTGTACCCATATACCGCACCTCTTTTCAAACAAATGTACTTCTGTCGTTTACTTTAAAGCCTTTTCCATATTTCGTCAACACCGGAAATGAATGGTGCAGCTTATTTCTCCGTGCTTGACACTCTACTATAAACTATCTATTATTATCTGAGAAAGAAGGTCAAGACAATGCCAGGATTTTTGATGCACCTCGTAGAAGGCGAAATGATTTTAAATAATTTAAAAAAACAAATAAATATATCTAAGACATTTACAGAAGAATTCATGCTTGGATGCATCCTTCCCGATGTCACATCGGATAAAGAGCGAACGCATTTTCGTCCATTATACCAGAAATATCAGATCACGAAATATCCGGACATGACAGCGGTTTATGCTCTGTATGGGAATCAGGAGCTTTCTCCTATCGATCTGGGGATTCTTGCTCATTTACAACTGGATGCCAGTTATGTGACGGATTTCTGGCAGCATTTTTTTGTCTTTGAAGATGAATCCGGTGCTCCCTCTGTCGATACCAGGCATCCCTTATTTGTAAGGCTTCTCAAAGGGCAGGAGGCACGAATCCCGCTTGCGGACTTCTTCTCTGACAAATGGTTCTATGGCGAGTATGACCGGATCAATCCTGTTCTGAACAGACAGTTTCATCCATTTGTCCCGGATCATGTATCATACCGGGCGGAAGATATACATATCAAAGAATGTATACCCGAAGATGCCGGAATGATAAAAACAAGTTTATCGGCATATGTCGGAACCGCGGAGGCAATCGTGTCTGAAGATCAGGCCGCATTCGGCTCTGGTAATCAGGCGGTCTGCTCTAATACACAGAACTCTTCTGATGATTGTGAGACAAAAATCTTTCCTTATAAGAATATCATCTCCTTTTTACAGGATCAGGCAGACAATTATCTGGCAATTCCCTATATGAAAAACATCTTATGTAAATAACATCCGTATGCCTAACGGCAAGCATTATAAACTATAGAATAATCATATATAAATAAAACTCCATCCACAGCAGTTTCTATTCTATCTGAATATGATCCGCTATGGATGGAGTTTTTTATAAAGTTTTCATCTATTTGATTTTTGCTTTTATAACCTTTGTATAAGCACCATAGGTTTTCTTGCCCTTATATGTCTTATACGCTCTGACTTTGAAATAACAGGTCTTACCTTTCTTTAATTTCTTCTTGGTAAGTGTTAATTTCTTTGTCTGACCGATCTTCTTATATTTGCCCTTCTTGGACGTAGCCATGTAGACTTCATAACCATCGGCTCTCTTTGTCTTCTTCCAGCTTACTACACAGGTCTTTGTCTTCTTGGATACTGCCTTTGTCTTCTTAACAGCACCCGGCTTTGTAACAAATGTGTATGCTGTGCCGGAACCTTTGATCTTGGTCTTGCCTGACAATTTGTAAGCATAGATCGTGTATGTATACTTGGTTGCTGATTTCAGCTTTGTTGCTTTATAAGAAACTGTTTTTGAACTTACAGTCTTCACAAGCTTCGACTTTCCGGTTGATGGATTCTTCCTGTAAATCATATAACCGGATGCGCCTGATACCTTCTTCCATTTCAGGGTTGCAGATGTTGTCTTTACACTCTTTACACTGATTCCTTTTACCTTACCCGGCTTTGTTACCGTAGGTGTAACAGGCTTTGCTGCTGCCTTGATCGCAAATGTCGCCGAAGCGCTTCCAACATAATTACCCTGACCTGTAACCGTAACAGTTGCCGTTCCAACATTTATATTATTGCTATATGCTACGGTGTAAGCTGATGCCGGAAGAACCGCTCCATTTAACACTACTGTTATACTTGGTATCAATGTCTTTCCGGTATAGGTCTGATCTGCAACTGTTATCACAGCGGATGACAGATTGATCTTCTCCGGTGTTGGATCATTCTTCTTTACAATCGTAAAGCTTCCGGTATAGGTTCCGGTATAATTGCCCTGACCTTTTATAGTGATCGTAGCTGTTCCGGGATTTGTATTATTGCTGTAGGAAACTGTATAGTCCTTATCCTTTGTAAGTTCTACAGCTTCTCCATCCATTACAGTTACTCCCGGCCTACATTCCATACCGGTATAATCAACACCTGAAGAATAATGAACCTGACATTCTGTGATATTCTTTGGTGTGATCTCGTAAGTTCCTGATGCTGTACCTGAGTAATCTCCACAGCCTTCTACAGTTATCGTAGCCGTACCTGCACCTATATTATCCTTTACTGCTACAATTGTATATGATGTATTATCAAGTACCGTTCCATCTGCTAATTTTACAGTGATATCCGTTTTTTCCGGTGTCTGTACACTTCCGTTATATACAAATGTCTTATTTACCGTTACTGTGGCACCGGTAATATTAATAATGTCCTTACTGATCTCAAACTCTTTGGTAAACTGACCTGTATAGTTACCCATACCTTTGACAATAGCTTTTGCCTTTGAATATTCCGTTGTTACAGCTGTATTGTTCTCGTAGGTAACAGTATAATCATTTCCAGTCAGTTCTTTACTTCCATCATAAACTCTGACTGGAGGCTTACATTCCTTACCATCCTCATAGGATACCTTTGAAGCACATCTCACATCAATGCTGCTATCCTGTAAGTTCTTAGCCGCAATCGTGAAATTGCCTGTCATTGTCCCGGTGTAGTTATCAACACCTGCAACTGTAACTGTGGCTGTACCTGCATTTGTATTATTATCATAGCGTGTGATCGTGTAGTCACCTGAACTTAACTGTCTGCCATTTACGCTGACTGTAAGATCAGATGCCTGCGGCTCCCATGCCTTTCCATTATAGGTATAAGAACGATTAATATTTACTGTTGCTCCGGCTATACTCTGCGGGTTGATCGTAAAGTATACTGTCTTCTGACCGGTATAATTATTCACACCTTCGATGACTATTAATCCGGCATCCTTGCCGGCATTGATATTCTCTCCATAGGACACAATCTTATAATCAGCCCATTGCTGAAGATTATTTTCGTTTCCGGTTACCTTAATATCAGATGTCTCAGGCTGTATCTGAGCTCCTGTATAGGTTGCATCTGCTACTTTACAAATAATATCTGCTGCCGTAATTGACTTTCTCCGGATCTCAAAAGACTTTGATATGATTCCGGTATAATGATTCGTCTTACCTGTGATCGTTGCCGTTGCTGTACCTGCCGCCGTATTATTAGCATACTGTACCCTCAGTTCAGACAGATCTGTAATCTTCTTTCCTGACTTTGTCGTGATCATCTTCACAACCGGAATGATTGCATCCCCTGTATACTCAAATGTATCCTTCTCCAGTTCTGCTACTGCTCCTGTAAGGTCAATTGCCGTGATCTCGAATGTCACTTCTCTTGTTCCTGCAAATGCATCTTTACCGGTGAGCTTCACAGTAATTACTGAACCGACTTCATATCCTTTGGTCTTATTTGTCACAGCTACATCATAAGATTCTTCTGCCAGAAGCTTTCCGTTCTGTGTCACTGTTATAACCGGCGTTACTTCCTTTCCACCATCATATTCCAGATCTGATGCACTGACACTGATAGAACTGTCATTAATATCTGTTCTATTTCTTGTGATCTCAAAATAATAGGTCTTAGTTCCTGTGAAATTGCCTGTACCTGTTACATTAATCTCCGCTTTTGTGGTTTCATTCTGATTGTTCTTATAAGTAACTGTGTAATCGGTTCCTTTTACAAGGGTGTAATTGCCGAGTTTCAAAGTGATCTCCGGCGTAATTGCCTGTCCGTTATTCCACATCATTTTTCCGGAATATTCGGCGGTACAACTATCAATCGTTGCTTTCTCGATCGTGAAATCTCCTGATGCCGAACCACTATATCCGTTTTTACCTGTTACAGTTGCTGTAGCTGTTCCCGCATCTTTATTATTTGTATACTCAACTGTATAATACTGCGAAGCCAGTGTCTTACCATCCAATACAACAGATATCCGATCAGTTGATGGTGCAAATGCCGAACCGGCATATATCTGTGTCGGAACCGTTACCCTGGCTCCTGCAATACTCTTACTTACGATATTAAATGTCTTTACTGCATTACCTGTATAGTTGCCTGTTCCTGTAAACCGGATCGTCGCTGTTCCGACATTTATGTTATCTGTATAATCTGCTGTATAGTCAATTCCTTTTACAAGGGTTCTTCCGGCAATTGTCAGTGTCGGTTCCGGCTTGATCTCATTTTCGGTAAATGTCTGATCTGGAATAGCGCTGATCGTACAGGTGTCGTCTGAAAGAGTTGCTTTCTTGATCGTAAAGGTTGTACTTGCAGTTCCTGTATAATTACTATTTGTACTCTTTGGTTTTACTGTAATCGTAGCTGTTCCTGCATCTACATTATTTGTATATGTAACATCAAAAGCATTCAGATCAGTTATTGTTGTTCCATCTTCCGTTACAATGCTTGTAACCTTAGGTTTTTTTGCAGATCCATTATAGATATTATCATATTCTGCATATTTAACGGTTGCACTATCAATAGAAACGGAAGTGATCATATACAACAGGTCTATATGATCTGTATAATTACCTTTACCAGTGATCACCACAACGTATGATCCCGCTTTTACCGGATTCGATGAACTATACTGGATCGTATAATCTTCATTCTCAACCAGAGTAATGTTTCTATAAATTACAGATATCTTTGGTATAATCGCCGAACCGGTATATGCGAATTTCTGACCGGATACCAGACCTTTCACGGTACAAACCCGATTAATATTCGCTGCATTGATCTTGAACTCAATCAAACGGGTTCCTGCACAGGTTTGTTTATTTCCTGTCAATGTGATCTGACCATAACCAACATTCTTGTTCTCCCCGTAAGTAACGGTATAATCCTTATCCTTTGTAAAGGTCTGACCTGCTATCGTTATCGTACTTACATCCGGAGTGATCTGTTTTCCTGTATATGTCTGATCCGATATTGTAAGAGACGCATCTTTAACATTTGGAAGTGGTGATGTGATCGTAAAGTATGATGTCACACTTCCTGTATAATTTCCTTTAAATGTAACAATAACTTTAGCCTTATCACCAGCATCTATATTATCCTTATAATCTACTGCATAATCTTTTCCGGTTTCCAAGGTTATTCCATTTACAACTACAACTGTTACAGCAGGCTTAAACGCCTCACCATTATACTCATATTCCGTTTGTGCCAGTGTCACCTGTGCGGACTGTGACACATCAAGTGGCAGCACCCGATATGTACCTGTTGCAGTTCCTGTATAATTAGAATCTGCCTTTGCTGTGATCGTAAATGAATAATTGTCTCCAACTTCTGTAGGACGTGTAGGATAACTGATCGTATAATCTGTACCATATGTTCCACCAGTTAATTCTTTTCCCGATGCTGTATCTGTAACAGTAATTACAGGTGATGAAACATTAGAACCATATGCATATGTCACATCACTTGCTGTAACCTTAATGGTCGGATCACTCAAATCCTTTTTATTGATCGTAAAGTTCTTTTCTACCGAGCCTGTATAATCACCCATTCCACTGATAACTGCAGTTGCAGTCATTGTACCAACATTTATGTTATTTCGATATTGAACCGTATAATCCTTATCCTTTTTCAATGTCGTACCGGCATAGACAACTTTTACATCCGGAGTCACCGCTGCACCGGTATAAGTTGCATCCGATACTTTGATATCCGCCTGGGAAATATCCTGATTCTTTCCGGCATCACTGATCGTAAATTCTTTCTCAACCGAACCAGAATAATTACCTTTTCCTGTGATCACTACTTTCACGGTTCCCGGCTGTATATTATCATGAGCTGCATCGCCATATGTAACTGTATAATCTGTACCCTCTTCCAATGTTCCATCAACTGTTGCTGTTGGATAATATGTTCTGAATCTGGAATCCTCTATTGTAATCTTTGGTGTCTTTGCTGTTCCATCATAGGTACAATTCGTATATTCCATGGTGATATTCTCGGACGCAATATCTGCCTTTACTACCTGCCAAGGTATTTTCTTACTGTAAGAAGAAGCCGATGACCAGTTAGAGCCTGATTTTCCTGTAATAACAAGATTGCCACTTTCTCCAACTCCTTTTAATGCGTTTCCCTTTGTCAATGTATAATCCTTATTTTCAGTTAACTTTTTCCCTCCATAGGATACTTTATCAATAAGTGGATTCATTACTCCCGGTTTTACATATGGCACATACAGGATCGATCCTGTACTGTTATAATATGCATCACCTTTAAAAGCAACGTCAGCTTTTGAAATATCGCCCTCTATAATATGAAAATATGCATACTGAGAACCTGTATATCCCCGACTCTCAATACCATAGATCCAGATCTCAGCTGATTCTGTTCCCTTTCGAAGCTCTACATTATCCTTATATTCAACCGTATAACAATTCGGGCTGATCGTCTGTCCATTCACGGTAACAGAAATTTCCGGTTCAATCGGAGAACCTGTATACCGGAAGTTCCCTGTGCTATTTGTCAGATTAATTTTTACGTTATTCGTGTCTTCATCACTCAGATCGATCAAGTCTGCCGCCTGTACGGTTTCTCCGGCACCTGCCGCCAGCCCTCCCCACTGGAATACTGTCACTGCTACCATTACAATGGTTAGCAGCCACGCCGTTACGAATCTTACACATTTTTTCATATTATGCAACCCTCCATGTCTTCGTTTGTCTGCGGAGCAGACCGCCCTGTAAAATAAAAATTCCAAATACGGAAAATCCGCAAAATCTAGGTCAATTCTACCATTTTTCCGATCTTGCTTCAATCCGCATTTGGAACATTTTTACAAATTATTCTTTTTCTGTATAAAATACCCGGATCAATAAATCAACCAACGCTTCCTGATCCAGTTTGTATTCATCAAAATATGTGTTTCTCTCGTATCTACCCGGAAGATCTGTCACATCCGACTCCGCCACATTCAGATCAATACCATGCATCCGGTAATATAAATACAGGATATCATTCCGATCCAGATTTGTCTGCATATATGGTTTTGCCGCTTCATATACAACCTTTGCTTCTTTCCTGCTATCTCCATAAAGCTGCAGGAAACGCTCAATCCATAAAGTAAGATACTGTTCCTGTCTTGCCATCCGGTTTGCATGTTCCCCAAGAGTCTCCACTCTGGTCGCCATCTTCTCTACATACTTATATGCATCTTCATCTTCAAGCGTCACTGTATCCTTGGCAAATACATTCTCACTCACCGTATCTTTGGCATATAGGGTAACACCTTTTACCGCGTCATTGATATCCGCAATTCCTTCCATATCAAGTGCGATATAGCCATGGATTGGAAGATCGTAGAGCATCTCTGAAATCTTCTTTGTGAAATTCTGACAGCTTATCGTCCCGCCATCTGCATATCCATAGGCAAGCCCCACCTGCATCGTATCAGTCAGCGCGACCTCGCCCTTCGTTGTACAGATATCGACATCCGTCATGCTGTCCCGGTTAATATCGATCACATCCAGTTTTCCTGTCTTTTTATTAAATACAAACAGGAAACACATATCAACCCTTCCACCATACCGTACATATTCCGATCCATTTGCATCGGAATATGTCAATTCATCATCCCTGTCTCTGGTATCAGTTTCTTCCGTTGTCTCTTCCCCATACAGATTCAGGTCATCGGAAGAATCCTCTTTTGGTGCCTGATACTCACTGTTATCTACGCCAAATACAAGGATCGATATAATGTCTTTATTATATACATAATTTTTTCCATTATAGGTTACCGCAGTAGAATGCGAACCATCCTCATGAAAACTGATGATCTCCGATGCTGCATTTGCTGCCAGCTGTTTCTTCCCCTGATTTATCATCCAAGCCAGAATGGCTGTCGGTATTCCGACCAGAACAAGGATCGCCACAAATGTGCCAACAATTATTTTCTTCTTCAGACTCCACGGATCACGCAGCTTTTTCGGTCCCATTCGCTTATGTTCCCGCGCACGTACATACAGATCCTCATCTGTACTTTTCTCAATATCTCTTTTTTGATTCTGAGTTTTTTCTCTGAACGAAGTTTCGTTCTGATTTTCCGCTTTCTTTTGAAAAAAATTCTTTTTTATATCTTCGGTTCGGATTCCTTCCGCTGCAATCTCATCCTGCGCTTCCTGTACGATCTCTTTAATCAACAGATCAACAGCTTCTTCACCTGTCTGAGGAGCCGGGTCAGCAGCCGGTTCTTCCTGCCGGCTGACCGGACTGCTACTTTCGGTTTCCTGTTTTACTTCTGGCTCTTTTTCTTCTGACTGTCCATCCTGCAATGCTTCTGCAAGCCGGATCGCTTCTAACAGCTTCTCGTCAAATAAATCTTCCATATAACAACCTTATGCATACAGTGGATATTTCTCTACAATACTCTTAACAAGAGCTTCTGCTCTTGCCTTATCATCATCAATAACTGCTGCCTTGATAGCCTCGGCAATTGTCTCCATATCAGCTTCATTTGCACCTCTGGTTGTAACTGCAGGTGTTCCGATACGGATACCGCTTGTTACAAACGGAGATTTTGGATCATTTGGTACTGTGTTCTTATTTACAGTGATATGAACCTCATCCAAAAGCTTCTCCACTTCTTTACCGGTACGGTCCAGATTCTGAAGATCTACCAGCATAAGGTGGTTATCTGTTCCGCCTGATACGATATTGAAGCCTCTTGCCATTAATGCAGAGGCGAGTGCTGCTGCATTCTTTACAACCTGTGCCTGATACTCCTTATATTCCGGCTGTAATGCTTCCTTTAAACATACTGCCTTACCTGCGATGACATGCATCAGAGGTCCACCCTGGATACCAGGGAATACTGCCTTATTGAAGTTGAATTTCTCATTGATCTCATTGCTGCACATGATCATACCACCTCTAGGTCCGCGAAGTGTCTTATGTGTAGTAGTTGTTGTAACATGTGCATATGGAATCGGGCTCATATGAAGTCCTGCTGCTACAAGACCTGCGATGTGTGCCATATCTACCATCAGATATGCACCAACCTCATCTGCGATCTCACGGAATCTCTTGAAATCGATTGCTCTTGCGTATGCTGATGCACCTGCTACGATCAGCTTTGGCTTGCATTCCTTTGCGATCTCAAGAACCTTGTCATAATCTATAAATCCATCATCATTTACACCATAAGGTACGCAATGAAAATATTTACCGGACATATTTACAGGTGAACCATGTGTCAGATGTCCGCCGTGATCCAGATTCATTCCCATAAACGTATCGCCGGGATTTAAAATAGCGAAAAATACTGCCATATTCGCCTGTGCTCCGGAATGTGGCTGAACATTTACATATTCACATCCAAATAATTTTTTTGCACGCTCTCTGGCAAGATCTTCCACTACGTCTACATACTGGCATCCACCATAATATCTTTTTCCGGGATAACCTTCCGCATATTTGTTTGTCAGATGGCTTCCCATAGCTGCCATAACTGCCTTTGATACGATATTCTCTGATGCGATCAGCTCCAGATTGTTATTCTGTCTGTTCAGTTCATCCGTCATTGCCGCCGCAACTTCCGGATCCACTTTTGTAATTTCATCAAATCCAAACATTTTCTTACCTCCTGGTATGTAATAATATATAACGCACTAATAGAGACAGTATACCATGTCCTCCCTTTCCATACAAGCCAACAAGTACCAGAAATAGGATGAAATAAGATAGAAATAAAATTGATAGGAATAAGATCCGATCTTATTTTTCAGAAATGGAAATATTTTCACTTCGCCCCTTGACAAATAAATCTCTCTATACTAATATTGATGAGTATGTTTACATTGAATTGTCCGTGTCCGGTTTTAATGTAAAAACCTTATTATAATCTATAATTCAAATGGAGGTAGAGAATTTTGGCTAACATCAAATCTGCAAAGAAAAGAATTGAAGTAATTGACAAGAAGACTTTAAGAAACAAGATGATCAAGTCTAAGGTTAAGACAGTTATCAAAAAGGTAGAAGCTGCTATCGCTGCTGGTGACAAAGAAGCTGCTCAGGCAAATCTTCTGGTTGCTATCTCAGAGATTGACAAGGCTGCTTCAAAGGGCGTTTACCACAAGAACAATGCTTCTCGTAAAGTATCACGTCTCACAGCCGCTGTCAACAAGATGGCTTAATCTGACTCATATATATTTTTATAATTGATTACATATGTAAGGCTGCACATATATAATCAAAACCGTCAAAAAAACAGAACCATTGAGGTTCTGTTTTTTTGTGTAATAATTCCGGCATCCAAATCGCAATACCTACGGTATGTTTTGACTCACTGCATTCCTGCGCGTCACATACCAGCTACCGACTCAATGATATTAACAGCACTTCCACTGCCACTACATCCGATGCCTGACTCGTCTTTAATTTATAGTCAGTATCCTGACAGGCTTCCATGATCTTCTTTAATTCCTGTTCCGAATAATTCCGGCACTGTTCCGCATATTTCTTCACCGACCAGGACGGAACCCCAAGTACAGATGCCGTATCTGCATAATTCTTATTCTCAGCAAGACACATCTTAGTCTTTAACAACAGATCGTACTGTCTCGCTATCAAAAACAAAATCCGCATCGCCGGTTCCCGATTCTCAAGCAACTCATGGTACAGATGGATTGCTCGATCCTGCTGTTTTCTGGAGATTGCATCAATCATCTCAAAGATATGTCCTTCCGAATTCCCCACGCAGAGATTCTCGACATCGGATGCCGTTACAGCCTCTCTGTCCACTGTATAGCTTATCAGTTTATCAATCTCATTCTTGATCGAATTCATATCCGATCCGGTATGCTCAATCAGCGAACGGATTGCATCATCGGTTATCTGTTTTCCTTCGCCTTTGAACATTCCTTTAACCCATACAGCCAGAGTCTTCTCATTTGGAGTTTCAAAGCACAGGGCTTCTCCCAGCTTATCAACGGTTTTATATAATTTATTTCTCTTATCAACTTCTGACTCAACAAACAGGATCAGCGAAGTATCCGGCAGCTCTTTGATCCGCTCCGCAAATTCCTCACAGCTCTTTTTAAACAATCCGGTCCCTTCTGCCAGCACCACACGCCGATCAGCGAAGAACGGCATTGTTTCACAGAAGCCTATGATCTCCATCGGATCTGTCTTCTCGCCTGCAAACTTTGCAAAGTTCATATTGTCGTCACGGTCTGTTACCGCCGAAAGCAATTTATCTCTGTACTGGTTCACGAGATATGTTTCGTCCCCATATAACAGATATACCGGAGCATAGCTTTCGTTTTTTATATGCTCATTTATAACCGCCATTGCATCCTTATCGTTCTGCTTTTTTCCTGCTGCCATAGCTATGTCTCCTTTCTTTCCTGCTCCAGTACATTATGCCAAATACCGTTTTTATTTTCAACACCTGTCTATGATATTCTTCCGTAATACAGATGATCACGCCATATTCCAAATGCCTTTGTTACCGATCCCGGTACAAAGCCCACCAGATATGCCACCAGTCGGATTCCCAATCGATCCTTCCGCTTCAATTTCTCTCTCATCTTTCTCTTGTCACTTAGACCGTAATCTCGATCTGGTTATCCTCTACATCAAAAATGCAGCTCTCATAATATCCGTCTCCCGTCACCCGCGGTCCACTGATGACTTTATATCCGTCCTCCTGAAGTCTCTTGGTAAGTTCATCGACTTTCTCTCTGCTTCCAACCGAAAAAGCCACATGAATAAGACCGATCCTTGCCAGTTCCTTTCTCAGATTTGACACCCTTGGCTTTTGCATGATCTCAAGTCTTGCTCCACCATCAAAGCTTAAGAAATAAGACTGAAACTCTGTTTGTGGATTATAATAACGCTCACCGGCTTTTGCATCGAAATATTTTATAAAAAAATCTTTTGTCTTTTCCAGATCTTCTACATACATAGCAACATGTTCTATCTGCATTTCCGATTTCCTCCTGTATTTTATATTTCCCTAAAAAATATAACACAAATATTAAAATTTTCCCATATATGTTTTTAGAGGTTGCCAATCTGAGTTTATTTTGTTATATCTTCACACTGAGACGATGTATTTTTATGCCTAAAAACAGGCAGGAAGGAGGTCACAATGAAGAAAATCACAGTATTTAAAAGAGATTATGTAACAGAACTTGTAAAGATCATTCGCAATGCAAAGAATGCACAGACGCTGCAAAGGCATTTGTCTAACTATCATGACAAGGATATCGCTGAAGCAATCACAAAACTGAGCGAAACAGAACGAATGCGCCTGTACACTATGATCGATATCCCACGGCTTGCAGAGATTTTCTCCTATCTGGATGATGCCAAACCATATCTGAATGAACTGTCACTTGATAAAGCCGCAAGAGTCATATCCGATATGGATGCAGATGATGCTCTGGATATTCTGGATGAATTCTTTTACCGGAACTTTTTTACATCATGTTTCTATTTTCTTTTGCCAGAACTTTTTTACACCAGGTTTTTGTTCCACATTTTGGGCATTTCAAATATCTGGTTGAAATCATATGCATTCCCATTGTATATGCACCAAAGGTCGGAACAAACAACTCATTGCAATGACGGCATTTGTAATAACCGATGGTGCGCTCACCTTCCATCGCAACCATAAGTCCACAACCAAATATAACACATGCGATCACTACCAGTAATATCTTAACCGGTACTGCGATCACCTCTGTATACACTGCAACAACCATGATCAATGTAATAAATGATATCGTTGCAATTAAACCCGTTATAATTGTAGGAATTAATTTCTTCTTGTTTTCTTCTCTTTCTTTAATCATATTCACCATATTTTCCTCCGCTTTCTTTTGATATTCTTCCTCAGACACTCTTGCACCGGACAACAGTTCATTTACCGTAATGTCCAGTTCCTTACATAAAGGTAATAACAGGGACACTTCCGGAAATCCCTTTCCACATTCCCATTTGGAAACTGTTTTATCACTGATATTCAGTTTTTCTGCAAGTTGCTTCTGTGTACAACCTTTTCTTTTTCTTTCTACTGCAATAAACCTGCCTATACTGATCTGATCCATATTTGTCTCCTTTCTGACCAGATTATTACATACCTGCATCCGGCATCATACCCATAAAGCGTAGAAAATGGTGAATTTCTGCGGATTCTACGCACTGTAGAGTGTAGTTTGCCATTTCTTTATAATAATTATATCATGTGCTTCGCACATTCTATGCATTCCGCAAAATCAGCATCCTTGCGAGCAAATAATTTTGCGTTCATTATATCAAATGTGTCATTTATCCGAAATAATATTCTGCCACTTGCTCTATTCTTTCCATTCCGATAGGACAAGCACTGGTTTCATACGTCATAATTAAATTAATAGATGGTATTATTCCATTATCACAATATGTTTTTATTTTCCTGCAGGCATGACTCGCATATTCCGAATTATCCATCATACCGAAATGTTCCCAATAATAATACTCTCCTGTTTTGGGATGTCGAATCGTAAAATCCGGATACATTACTATCCCATCCAGCACCAATTGATTTTCATATCGAAATGGTATTCTTTCCCGAAATAAAACATTATCGATCATTGCTTCTGATTTAGAACGAAGATACTTGCCCTGTGTCCCTTTTATATTCAACTTCTCCGGATATTTCTTATTTGTTTCATATTCTTCTGCCATCCATGCTTCTAAATTCTCTGAATGTGGTCCAAATGCCTTTCCCAGCAATTCAACATAGCCTTCATTTTTTAATAGCATACCAGATGTATCATTTTCATTTGGCATTTTCCTGATATACGCCTTGCATGCTTCAAGCTCGCACATTAAATCTTTTTTTCTTAACATATAATACTTTTTCATAGCAAGTTTTTCAGCCAAGTGTCTCTCTTTCTTTGGCAGATATATTGATTTTCCTGCATTCTTCAAATACCACTTGTGTCCTTTTCCGTTTTTGGCACATATTAATTCTTCTTTCGGAAGTGTTTTCTCTAACATCTCAATCTCATGTATTTCATTTTTCAATTCAGCAATTCTTTTTATTATCATATCTTTGATCATACGCATTCTCCTCGTTTCTTTATATGCTGTTATTCTGCAATATTTTTTATTGGTATAACTCTCATTTTCATTTATTAATACCCCTTGAGAGCACTTCTCCCATGGTATCAGGCTATTTTCCCACTTTGCATATCCTTCTGCTCATCCTGTTTGGGGTATATTGTCTAATTTTCTTTATCCATACCCTTGTTCAATCCGGTGGGGCGGGTATTATTTTCGTTTTCCTTCTCCAATACCCGGCTCACTCTTCTGGGGCGGGTATTATCTTAGCTTGCTTTCTTTCATACCCGGTGTACTCCGCTTGGGCGGGTATTATCTTAGCTTGCTTTCTTTCATACCCGGTGCACTCTTCTATTGCGGGTATTATCTTAACTTACTTTCTTCCATACCCTGCACCCAGACATTGGCATTGGTATGACAGCCTATTTTCTTGAACAATACCCAAAATCCCGCTTCACCAAGGGTATTATTCAAATCTTTTCTCTCATATACCCATTATTTCATTTTAGGCTTGGTAGAAATCATAAATTTTATCCCCCATACCCATGAAGCATAATTTTTCCTGATTGTATGTGTAAAATTATTGCACCACATTGATCGGTGCGGTAAACCCTTGCGCCAATTGTCTGAAGCTGCATCAGAGTTTCTTCATGTGGATGTCCATAATGGTTCTTTTTGCCGCAGCTAATAATGGCATATTGCGGTTTTGTCGTCTGAAGGAAACCTTTAGAAGATGCGGAATGCGAACCGTGATGCCCCACCTTTAATGCATCTATCTCTGACAACAGGATACTTTTTTCTAAAATCAATCTTTTCTCTACCATACTTCCGGCATCTCCTGTAAACAAGATTTTTCTTCCATCATATTTCGCAAGAAGAACCATTGACAGATCATTTGCATCCAGACCGGATCCTGTAGCCTCTTCTCCCGGAACATTCGCTGTAATTGCATTATCCAACCCAATTGCTATCTTCTTATCATCCGTTATACCAGAAGCTTCTCGTTCAGCCACCTGTTTTGCTTCCGCTATACTATCAGCTTCTCGTTCAGCCACCTGTTTTGCTTCCGCTATACTATCAGCTTCTCGCTCAACCACCTGTTTAGCTTCCAAAGTGCTCCCAGAGGGATAAAGACATTCCAAAGTCAAACCTGCCATATCCGGATTCTGCTTTTCCTGAATCTTATCCCCTGCTTCCATATATACAACATTGATATTCTTCTCTTTTGCCAATGTCTCTATATTTGCAAGTCCTTGTCTATCTCCATACTTTGCAAGAACCAGATTCCGTATCCGTACACCGATATGTTCGGCATTCAGCAGATACTCTATGCCTGATATATGATCGGCATCCCCATGCGTCACAAATACATAATCAAGCTCCGACATCCCATAATACCTGATTGCCGGAAGCAGCACATATTCCCCAACTCTCTGGTTGCTGGTAGATCCTCCATCGATCAATATCGAAGTTCCCTGCTCCGTCCGTATCAGAATTCCATCACCCTGACCAACATCCAGAAATACAGTGCCAAATGAACGATCAAGATTGGCGTATTCATATAACGCTGTCAGCAGTATAACAAGTATAATTCCATATAAATATCTGCCACATCTGCCTGACTTTTTCCTCATCGGCTTAGTCAAGTCTCTACCTAATGATTTTCTCATCGACTTATTAACTTCTTCGCCCGCCGAATTGTTCTCATCCGTACTCTGAGAGGAATTCTTCTCTCCCGCATAACACCTCAAGATAAAAAGAACCACTCCAAGTCCCAAATAATAAACGAGAACCATTCGAACAGAAATATGCCCTACATTTATACTGCTAAATGGAATCTTCTCGGACAGACCGCACAGTCTTTCATACAATATCAGAATGAAATGTGCCGGTATCCCGGCAAGCTCTGCCGCCTTTATAGAAATAATGCCACATCCTGCTGTTACAAGTGCCGACATCAACAAGCAGGAAACTAACGGCACAACCAGAAGATTTAAAAGTATTCCATATAACGGGAACTGATAATAATAGAATACACAGATTGGAAGGGTAGCCAGAGAAGATGACAAACTGACCCCAAATGCCTGCCTCAGCTTCCCCTTTTTCCCGAATGTCTGAACATATACCGGATGAATCACCGCTAATCCTGCAACAGCAGCAAAGGATAATTGAAAACCTGCATCCCAGATCACATACGGATTCCATACAGCCATGCCTATACTTGCAATTCCTGCCGATGTCAGAAGATCCGCAGATCGTCCTTTTGCTTTTCCGATCATTACAAGTCCCATCATAATCACCGCCCGGCTGGTAGATCCGGACAGTCCTGTCATAATTCCATAAAATACAACCACAATCATCGCCACACATCCGGAAATACGATAAGACCCTGTTCTTTTACGAAGCCATTCAAAAAGTGTCATACCAAGTATCGCTATATGAAGCCCCGATATCGCAAGAATATGTGCAATTCCATTTAGCTGATACATATTTCTTGTATCCCTGTCCAGCCCTCGCTTATCACCTAGTACCATTGCAGAAAGAACCGAAGCAGCCTTCGGCTCAAATGTCTGATCATATACGGAAGCAACCCGTTCCTTTATCCCCTGCAGGGTATTCAACAGTTCAGATTTTTTCACTCCTGTTTCCACATAAGAAGTATCTTTTAAGAACATAAATATCTTCTTTGCCTTATAATAATCCGCTGCATCAAATCCACCCGGATTCGTCGCATGCTCCGGTAAAGCTGCAACACCGGACAGCACTACATCTTGTCCAAGTATCGGTTTTTCCGATGTTGACATATATGCGACTATCTTCATCTGTCCCGAATAAGCAAGCTGGTTACCTACTTCTTCAATTTCTTTTGTTTTTTCAGCTCCTTTTGTCTCTTCGGCTACTTTTGCCTCTTCGGCTACTTTTGCCTCTTCAGCTACTTTTGTCTCTTCGGCTACATTGATAACCACTTTCTTTGCACGAATCTGTATCACCCAGCCGGTAGTCGTCTCCTGCCTATCATATATAATTCCTCTCACTTTACAGGAAGCCCCCGCTGCAACCTTTGCAAAATTCTCCTGTGTCCGGAGCGAGGACATATTGCAATACCCTGCAATTCCCACAAAAACAAAGATCAGCCATACAAACACTGTATTACGCCACTTATGTACACAATCGATTCTTCTCCGTCTATACTTATATCCTGTGTTCAGCTTAATATGATCGTTCTCAATCTCACCATTTCCTTGCATATGATCGTTTTCTTGTCCGGACTTTATCATAACATTATCCTCATCAGCCTCAGGTTTTACCCTCATACAAGCTTTCTCAGGTTCCTGTTTCAACTTTATACAAAAGCTCTTAGGACTGAACTTCTTCACACGATCATTCGTATGCACGATCATCTCATATCTGTGCATAACAAAAAGAGCTGCAAATATGATTGCAGCCCAAATACACCATCTGCTGCCAGCTATTGCCCCCGTCTCTCCAAACAGAAAGGCACACGCTACCCAAAACAGTGGTCTTTTTATTTTATTTTCCTCCTGACGCACAGCTATATAACTTTCAAATGCCGGCCTCTGCGAAGCTGCATTTTACAGCTGTGTCTTTAATTACAAATTGAATAATCTGCCGTATAAGCTTTAGTAAAATCAAGATTTTCACCATAGATCAAATCCTGTTTACCATCTACCTTGAATACAACCTTATCTACATCCGAAAGCTGAACCAGTGAATCTACGATAGAATACAAAAGTATCCTGTCATCATACTGTTCTACATTTGTCAGAAAAGAACTGCTGTAATTCACATAGCAGACACGATCCTGAACATAGATGTCCAAAATATCTATATCATCTCCTAACGGACTTTTCCACTCCTTTGAGTTTCGCAGATTTTCCATCACCTGCTCTTCCGATGTCTTGTAGGACATTGCATCGATCACAATTGTTTTCTTATCCAAGCGTTTTCCGGTTGTATCAGGCACATAGATATCAACCGAATAATCAGACTTCAAAAAATTACCGTCTATGGTTGAAAAAGACTGTTCTGAATAGACACTCGTATCAAGTTCCCTCTCTCCGATCAGATCAGACAACTCAAAGGATACTTTATCAACACCCTCAACCTGACAAAGAGTATTTGTAAATGCCATCTTGCACAGCAAGATCTGATAATTCTCAGCAGTTTCATAATCCAGATTAAACATAATCGTCACAACACCCTGTCCATCATATGCGTAGCGCTGATAAGCCATGCCCATTGGTACCGGTATCTGGCAATTTTTGTCATCTGTTGATGTTATCAACAGATTCATTAATTTATCTATCGTATTCTCTGTTGCTTCAAGCTGGTCAATATTCGTACGCTTAACAACAAAATCAGTCCAGTCACCATTCATATAATAAATAGTATATATATCCATGCCTTCACTGGCATCCAGACCCGAACCCGTCGTATCCTTAACTTTATTATCTCCACACCCTGTCAGTGTAAATAATAAAGCAAAAACCATGACCATACGAATAACGATTCGATAACCGAAGATTCTAGTCTTCATATCTTACTCCTTCATCCTTCCGTCTAATTGACATAATTCATCGGAACACGAACCGTAAATGTAGTTCCCTTACCCGGTTCACTATATACATTGATAATTCCCTTATGCATAACGATAATATTCTTGGATATCGCCAGACCCAATCCTGTTCCTCCGGTATCTCGGCTTCGTGCTTTGTCTACTCTGTAAAAACGTTCAAAGATATGCTCTACACAATCTTCCGGTATACCAACACCTGAATCAGCGACTTTTATATACAGATTTTTATGATCTGCATTCAATGATACCCTGATCCATCCACCATCCACATTATACTTTATCCCATTCTCGATGAGATTTGATATTGCAAGTGTGAATTTCACTTTATCTATATCCGCTGATACTTCACGGAAACTCTCAAATGTAATCTCAATATTTCTTTTTTCTGCCAACGGAGTCAATCTTTTCAGAATAACCTCCATCAACTCATTAATATCTACGCGTTCAATATTCAGACTGTCTGATCCCTTATCTGTTTTTACAAGAGTCAGAAGATCACTGATGATCTGGGCTTCGCGATCGATCTCAAGCACAATATCATTCATAAATTCCCGATATGTCTCAACAGGAACATTCTCCTGCATCAATATGGACTCGGATAAAACCTTCATAGATGTGATTGGCGTCTTCAATTCATGGGATACATTTGATACAAATTCCTGTCGTGATTCCTCCAGAAGCTGAGCTTTTGCAAATATCCCATTCATATTATCCACGACCATACCGGTTTCTTTCCATAAACCGGTCTTTTGAAGCTGCCCAAGGAATCCATCCTTCATGTTCAAAAGCTGTCTGCGTATCTCTCTGGTGTCACGGATCGCTGTATAAGAAATCACTACAGCAGCAATCACTCCAAGTACCAAAAATATACAAATCAAAATATTCGCACGATACTCCAGATATGTCTTATTATCATTGAAATCCTTAAGACTGACTGCCACTACTGCTACATCATCGGTATAGTCTTCCCGATTTACCACAGGAAACATATACTCGATCGAAGCAGCATCTGCCACCATCTTTTCCGCCTCATCACCGCTCATGATTCTGTGAATATCATTATCCATGATATAAGTATCCCTCATTAAACGAAAACTATCATAGATCACATTATAATCTGTATTAACGATAATGATCCTGGCCGACATACTGTACGCAAGTGTATCTACTCCCTGATAAGTCTGGCTTGTGCCCTCGGCTTCTGAATTAATATCATTGACCAGATATTCCAGATTTTTTGAATTATTTCTCAGAAGCTTTTCAACATCACGATATTCATTTTTTACAAGCAAATTGAAAAAAACAGTTCGCATACCTATCGCGACAAGGAACACCAATAGAACAATAATCAGAAAGAGCACTGTCTGAAGACGAATATGCTGTTTTCCATGTATCATGATATTTGTCTTTTTCAAATCATCATTTCTGTCTTTTTTCATCGCAAATATCAGCCTTTAAAATAATAGCCGACGCCCCATTTCGTATGGATATATACCGGTTCTCCCGGGTTATCTTCGATCTTTTCTCTGAGTCTTCGAACATGGACATCCACGGTACGGGCATCTCCCGGATATGTACTTCCCCATATAGTATCAAGAAGTTCGTTTCTTGAATATACTTTATTCGGATGTGCCATTAATAATTCCAAAAGATCGAATTCTTTTGCTGTCAGATTCAGTTCTTTTCCATGAACAAATACCCGTCTGCTGTCAAGCTCTACCTTCATACCATTAATTTCCATGATATTCACAGGTTTTACAGGTTCTGCCTTCTTACCGCTTCGTCTGAGAATTGCTTTTATTCTTGCTTTAACCTCAAGGATATTAAACGGCTTTGTGATATAATCATCTGCTCCATATTCCAACCCCATGATCTTATCCATGTCTTCTCCCTTTGCTGTAAGCATTATGATCGGGACATTGGAAAACTCACGCACCATCTGGCAGACTTCTATTCCTGTATATACCGGTATCATAATGTCAAGAAGAACGATATCATATGAATTGTTCTTTATTTTTTCAAATGCCTCTCCACCATCGTAGGCGACATCGACTTCCATATCATCCTGTTCCAGACTGAATTTCAATCCCTTGACAATCAATTTTTCATCATCTACAACCAGTACTTTTTTCATACGATTACACCCCTATATCTTTATTTAACATATATATATTCTTTTATCTTCTGAAAAAGGCTCTCGCCAATCCCGTCTACATTTGTAATATCTTCGATCTGTGCAAAATTTCCATGCTCCGCCCTATATCGGATGATGGATTCTGCCTTCGCCTCTCCGATACCGGAAAGTGTCATCAACTGTTCTTTATCAGCCGTATTGATATCTATTTTCTGTGACTGTTCACTATTGTTCGCCTGACCATCCGTATATGTTCCGTCTACCGGAACACCTTGCTGATTCTCCATTTCATCCTTCGTTGGGAAATAAAGCTTCTGTCCATCCTGAACCGACTCTGCCAGATTCAAAACACCTGAAGCAGCATCCTCAGTCAGTCCACCCGCAAGAATCAGTGCATCATTGATCCTGGAGCCTTCCGGCAGCCGGTATACCCCTTCCTGCCTAACAGCACCGCACACATAGACATATACATATCCTGTATTTTCCGATGTTGCCGAACTTTCATCTGTCTGCTGCTCTGTCACCTGTGCATCTGCATCATCTGTCACATCTGCAGGTTCATAGGAAACGTGATCATTTCCACAGCCCGACAGCATGAAAATAATCATAAATCCGGCTACTACCCTGAATAAAACACAGCCGGCATTTCTTCTTTTTTTCTTCATCATATCTGCATAACCTCCTGTATATGCCGATATGACCATACACATTTCCATTTTAACGAACTTCTTTTCCTTTTACAATAGTAAAATAGAAAAAAGACCGGAACTGTAGTTCCTGATTTTCCTCATTATTACCACACAGTTCCAATCTTTTTCTGTTTTATTTTTTATGTTTTGCTAAAATTATCATTTAGAATAGAGGCTCTTTTAAGATTGCAGTACCGATACCCTTCTGAGTAAAGAACTCAAGAAGCAGGCAATGCTTCAGGCGACCATCCAAAATATGAACTCTTGATACACCATTTTCCATGGCTGTGATACAGTTATTAAGCTTTGGAAGCATACCACCGCCGACAACACCTTTCTCAATGATATCCTTTGCCTCATGGATATCCATTTCTGAGATCAGGGTAGACTTATCTGTCGGATCGATAAATACACCTTCAATATCTGTTAAGAATACCAGCTTTTCTGCCTTTAATGCTGTTGCAACAGCACATGCAGCATCATCAGCATTAATATTATAATCCTCATATTCTTCACTGACACCGATAGGGGCGATAACAGGTATAAAATCCTGATCGACCAGTGCATCGATCACCTCTGTATCAACCTTTGTGATCTCGCCTACATAACCGATATCTTTTCCACCTGGCAGACGCTTCTTAACGGTAAACAGTCCACCATCCTTTCCACTGATACCCACAGCCTTTAAACCAACCTTCTGCATCATGCTGACAAGACTCTTATTTACCTTGGATAATACCATCTCGGCAATCTCCATTGTCTCCCCGTCTGTTACACGAAGTCCATTGATAAATTCAGGTTCTTTTCCAATCTTCTCTACCCATTTGCTGATCTCCTTACCGCCACCATGCACGATAACCGGTTTCAGTCCAACCAGCTTTAATAATGCAACATCTTCAATCACATTATATTTCAGATTCTCATCCAACATAGCACTTCCGCCATATTTTACAACAATTGTTTTCCCCTGAAATTTCTTGATATAAGGCAAAGCCTCGATCAGTGTCTGTGCTTTTGATATTACCTGATCTACTGTATAATCTCCCTTTACCATCTTATTTACTTCCTCACTTTCTATACTCTGCATTTATCTTGATATATTCATATGTAAGGTCACAGCCCCACGCGGAAGCTGTCTCTGTACCGGCATGCATATCCGCATGAAAACATACCTGATCCGGCGACAGGATCTCCGTCGCTCTTTCTTCATCATAATCGGTACAGACCCCGTTTTCAACTATTTTTAAGGAACCGGCCTCACTGGATATTATAATATCTACCTTATATGGATCAAAAGCGATCCCGCTCTGTCCCATCGCGCACACCAGACGTCCCCAGTTCGCATCCGAACCGTATACGGCGCATTTTACAAGGTTTGATGTCACCACGGATTTTGCAAGCTTTCTTGCGCCCTCCTTGGATTCCGCCCCTGCTACCTGTACCTGAAACATCCTCGTCGTTCCCTCTCCGTCCGCTGCGATCAGCTTCACGAAGTAGGTATTGATATATCGAAGTGCCTCCGCAAATGCCGGATAGTCCGCATCCGTTTCAAGCAGCTCATCATTTCCTGCCATGCCATTTGCAAATATCATAACGGTGTCATTCGTTGAAGTATCCCCATCGACAGATAACATATTATAAGTGTCTATGACATCATTTCTCAGTGTTTTCTGCAATAACTCCTGACTGATATTCAGATCCGTTGTCAGGAATCCAAGCACCGTTCCAAGATTCGGATTGATCATACCGGAACCTTTGCACATGCCTCCGACGGTAACTGTCTTCCCTTTGATCTGCAGCTTTACCGCGATCTCTTTTTTATATACATCGGTCGTCATAATGGCTTCCGCCGCATGACTTCCACTTTCCAAATCATCGGAAAGCATCCCTGAAAGTTCGCGGATTCCATGCGCGATCGTCTCCATCGGAAGCCTTATACCTATTACTCCGGTCGAAGCAACCGCAACCTGATCAGTCGGTACCTGAAGTTCTGCTGCCGCAAGCTCTGCCATATGCGCCACATCAACATCTCCTGCTTCTCCGGTACATGCATTTGCCACTCCACTGTTTACAACCAGTGCCTGACATAAGCCGATATCATCACATAATGCTTTGTCCCACATAACAGGTGCAGCCTTGACTACATTCTGTGTAAATACTCCAGCTGTCTTCGCCGGGCACTTGCTGACTAGCAATGCCATGTCTTTTTTCTTTTTATTTTTTCTTACTCCGGCGTGCATACCTGCTGCCAGAAATCCGATTGGAGCTGTCACTCCGCCGGAAATGATCTCCATACCGATCACCGCCTTATATCATCTGTTCTTCCACGATATCCGATGCCGTTACTCTTTACGGGAATACCGGAGCCATCAGCAGTCCTTCTTCTTCCGGAAGTCCAAACATAATATTCATATTCTGAACTGCCTGACCGGCTGCTCCCTTTACCAGATTATCAAGTGCTCCCATTGCAATGATACGTCCGGTTCTTTCATCAATCTTAAAGTTGACATCTACATAATTACTGCCCTCTACCCAACGTGTCTCCGGACATACATCCTTGTCAAGAACACGGACAAATCTCTCGTTTGCATAATATTTATCATATGCAGCACGAACAGTATCGTAATCTACCTTTTCTTTTAATGAAGCATATGCCGTAACCAGAATACCACGATTCATCGGAACCAGATGTGGTGTGAAATTAATCATGATCGGACTGCCGTATGCATATCCAAGCTGTTCTTCGATCTCCGGTGTATGGCGATGAGTCGTTACTCCATATGCCTTAATGCTTTCATTTACCTCACAGAACAGGTTCGGGATCTTTGCTCCTCGTCCTGCTCCTGATGTACCGGACTTAGCATCTACAATGATCGTATTCGGATCGATCAGCTTCTCTTTTACAAGCGGATATAAGGAAAGAATGGAGCAGGTTGTATAACAGCCCGGATTTGCCAGAAGTCTGCATCCCTTTACCTTATCTCTGTTGATCTCACACAGACCATATACGGCCTCATCGATAAATTCCGGACTCTTATGCTCGATCTTGTACCACTTCTCGTAAGTAGCAACATCCTTAATTCTGAAATCCGCACTCAGATCAATGATCTTAACCTTTGATAAGATATCCTCATTTACAAGAGAAGAACATAAGCCCTGTGGGGTTGCAGTGAAAATAACATCCACTTTCTCAGCCAGTTCATCCATGTTCTCGCCCAGACAGGTTGCATCCACGATCTGAAACATGTTTCCAAATACTTCGTAATATTTCTTATCTATAAAACTTCTGGAACCATACCAGACTATTTCCACATCCTTATGTCCAAGAAGAATTCTTACTATTTCCTGACCGGCATATCCGGTTGAACCAATAATTCCTGCTTTTATCATATCTTACTCCAATCTGCTGCGACCGGTCATTTTCCGTTACAGCCATCGTCCTATTTGTATTTCTACACATTCATTTATCTTACTCTCTGCATTTTCTTCCGTCAACCGCTTTCATAGGAAAATACAGTTCGTATAATCTTCCATGATTATACAGTTATTATGCATAATATTCAAGCATTAATTAATAAATATACAAAAAATTATTTTGATATTTATTTTTTTATTCTATTTTTAATATGTTCGTATACTTTCTTTCTGTTTTGAAAACTGATTTTACATTCAAAAAGCTCTTGTACAAACACATTTTTACGCATTTCACACAAATGTTAAAGCCGGCAGGACAGAATGTTTTTCTGTCTGTCGGCTTTATACATATTATGTATATTTTTTGAATAATATTAGTCCAATGCTTCCTTCTGAGGTACGGTTACTGTCGCTTCATAACAGGAGAAGATCTCCTCTACGCGCTCCTGATCCGGTTTCTTTGTGATCAGACTGACGACCGGAACAAGGATCAATCCACCGATCATCGCTGCTGCACCACAGTTTACAGGTGACTGTAATGCCTGTGGAAAACTAAATAACTGCCATGTATTACTGATAAAGTTCAGTGTCATGATACCAACGCCCCAGATAAAACTTACAAGGCAGGCTGCCACTGTCGTACGTTTCCAGTACAGACCATATAAAAACGGAGCCAGACAGGCACCTGCGATCGCACCCCATGAGATACCCATAAGCTGTGCGATAAATGCCACTTTGCTGGAATACTGAATGACTGCAATGACCGCTGATAATGCGATAAATACTACCAGCATGATCCGCATTGTAAGAACCTGCTTCTTCTCTGACATTTTCGGTGCGATCGATGCTTTGATAAAGTCGATCGTAAGTGTGGAACTTGAGGTCAGAACCAATGAAGATAAGGTAGACATCGAAGCAGACAATACAAGGATAACCACCAGTCCCATCAATACTTCCGGAAGATTCTCAAGCAGGTGTGGAATGATCGCATCAAATCCTTCTGTTGCTACATCCGTCTCAGTCAGTCGTCCAAAACCACCAAGGAAATAACATCCTCCAGCTACGATCGTAGCAAATAAAGTAGATACGATCGTTCCTGTCTTAATTGACTTCTCATCTTTGATCGCATAGAATTTCTGGATCATCTGAGGAAGTCCCCATGTTCCAAGTGAGGTTAATATGACAACACATATCAGATTGAAGATATCCGGTCCAAGGAAGGATGCAAATACACCCGGTGTATCCGAAACCGCCGGATCATTTACACGAGCCAGCTTGTCTAACGCACCTGTAAGACCGCCTCTCTCGTTTAATACTGCATAGATAACTGCCACTATACCAACCAGCATGATCAGTCCCTGAATAAAGTCATTGATCGCTGTCGCCATATATCCGCCAACGATTACATAGATACCGGTAAGAACTGCCATAGCAACAACACAGATCTTGTAATCAATGTCGAATGCCATTCCAAACAATCTGGAAAGACCATTATACAATGAAGCCGTATATGGGATCAAGAATATGAATATGATCCAGGAAGAAATGATCTTCATGGATTTGCTGTTATATCTTCTCTCAAAGAATTCCGGCATTGTTCTGGAATCCAGCTTCTGCGTGATCAGTCTGGTTCTTCTGCCAAGCACTACCCATGCAAGCAGTGATCCAAGGATCGCATTTCCAATACCGATCCATGTGGATGCAATTCCGTATTTCCATCCAAACTGTCCTGCATATCCAATAAAAATAACTGCCGAAAAATAGGATGTACCATATGCAAATGCTGTAAGCCACGGGCCTACGCTTCTTCCTCCCAGTACAAATCCGTTCACATCTGTGGCCTGTTTTCTTGCATAAAATCCTACACCGATCATTATGCCAAAGAATACAACAAGCATAATCACTTTAATAACCATGTCGACCTCCCGTCACTTCTCATTTTTGTATTCGCAGAATTTTACAGCCAACTTTCCACCAACAATAGCGCATCTTATAATTTCTGATTTTCGAATTCTGACATAATCCGGCTCATTTCACTTTATTGCGTTGAAGTCAAGCAACTTTAAAGTTCTACGTTTTAAACTACAGAATAGATTATATTGGATACATCCATTTTCGTCAATATAAAAAACGACTTCCGTGCAGATATTTTTTCAGCTTTCGCCAAATATTTCATTCTGCTGTTCAGAAGTCGTTTTTCCAATCTGTTTTTAGTACCTCATAAGCCCGCTGCATATTTCCAAATTCATACCATTACTTTGGATCTATGCTGTTTGCGCTTGTTCTTCACATTAATGTGTGCTCTCATATGCCAACACTTTTTCTGCAATCGTATCCATTAGTTCTTCTACGGAAAGCCCCTCGGCTTTTACCGTGATCTGTGCATATTTTTCATACAATAAGATTCTCTCTTTATAAAGATCCTTTAAAGTCTGACCATCCTTTAACACTACGCCACGTCGTTTTACATTTTCCAGTCTGGAAGCGATCACTTCATATGGAAGCTCGATATATACTACAATATCATTTTTTACATAATGCTGCATGGCTTCATCACAGTATACGACACTTCCTCCGGTTGCAATAACCGTATTCTTTAAGTCAATTTCTTTGTTTACATCATTTTCTATCTGAAGGAACCCATCATCTCCGTATTCCGCTATCAACTCACGAAGCAGCTTACCATGCTTCTTCTGGATCAATACATCTGCATCTACAAAATCAAATCCAAGAACCTTGGCGAGTACCACACCTATCGTACTCTTTCCACATCCCGGCATTCCGATCAAAACTATATTTTTCATCTTCTTTCTCCATTCTCTGTATTTTAATTTTCTATATTATCTATTCTCTGTATTCATTACTTCTTATTTAGTCCCAGTTCTGTATATTCAAGGATTTCTATTATTGCTTCTGTCATATACATCCCATAACGCGAAGGACATATACCCATGCCGTTATCGTGATCGATGAAAACAGGGTTGTCAGCACGATTGCATTTGATGACAGGACTTCATCATTATTCATATTCTTAGCCATAATATAACAAGTTACCGTGGATGGTGAGCCTGTCATGATCAATATTGCTGCCAACTCACTCGGTGCAAAACCAAGCTTAATCGCAATCGGCATATAGATCAAAGGAAATACAACCAGCTTCATAAGAGCTGCTGTAACCGCCGGCTTCATTTTCTCCAGTGCCGCTTTTGTATTAAAACCAGCTCCTATGGCGATCAATGCGATCGGAGTCGCCGTCTGTGCTATATAATTGATCGTCTTCATCGGGATCGCCGGAATCGTAATATTAAATAATGAAAACGGAACTCCGAGTACGATACCGATTATGATCGGATTCTTTAAAATATTAATGCATGCCGTTTTAATTCCGTCTGAACCATGGATATTATCTCTGCCCCCAAAGGTCAGCATAATAACAGACAGGATATTGAACAATGGTACCGCCGCAACGATCATAAGCGGAGCCATCCCTGAGCTTCCACAGATATTTTCTACAAAGGCAATTCCAAGCACCGCCGCGCTGCCTCTTGCCGATGCCTGCGCAAACGCTCCGACCATCGTCTTATCCCGGCAATATATCTTTGCAAAGCACCATGCACATGCAAACATAATAAAAGTTCCAAAGAAACAAAACGCCACAAATTTCATATTTACGTCTTTTAATACCGAGGTTGTTGCGATATCCCGGAACAAAAGCACCGGAAGGGATACCTTAAACACATATTTATTTGCTATATTTGCAAATTCATCATTGATCAGCCCAATCCGTTTCAGAAACCACCCCAACAGGATCACCAGAAAGATCGGCACTGTCGCATTTATACTAAATAAAAAATCACTCATTCCATTCTCTCTTTCCTTAATTAAACTGTCGCAGCCCTTACTATAGCACAGCTTGTTACCCGATTCAATTTTTATCCGATTTTTTTAAAAGATCTATATGCAACAGATACATACCTGCCAGACCTCGAAAACTTTAAATTAATGCTAAAATATATGAGATTATCATCAATCCATATATAATATTCAAAAAAATGAATACCGGGAAGCGGCTTAAAACCTTATAAAATCCGCTCTGTCAAAAAAAATATAAAAAAAATAAAATTTATTGTTGACATCAAGGGGGTGTTTATGTATAATATGTCTTGCGTCAGAGATATGGCGAACATAAAAAACGACAAACACTTTGTTCCGGGGTGTGGCTCAGCTTGGCTAGAGCGCTTGATTTGGGATCAAGAGGTCGCAGGTTCGAATCCTGTCACCCCGATCATTTATGCGGGTGTAGTTCAATGGTAGAACACTAGCCTTCCAAGCTAGATACGTGGGTTCGATTCCCATCACCCGCTTCTCTGTATGTACAGAGAGATGTGTCTGTAGCTCAGCTGGATAGAGCAACGGCCTTCTAAGCCGTGGGTCGGGGGTTCGAATCCCTTCGGGCACACTTTTTATCTAATAAGAGATAATTTTCTCAGATGAGATAGCTGGTTGCGAAGCAACATAGAATATGCTGCGAGCGACGTTTTTTTATGTGGTGGGTATAGCGCAGTTGGTTAGCGCGTCAGATTGTGGCTCTGAAGGCCCAGGGTTCGAATCCCTGTACCCACCCTATTGGGCTATCGCCAAGCGGTAAGGCACAGGATTTTGATTCCTGCACTCGCTGGTTCGAATCCAGCTAGCCCAGTTAGATTTTCTACAACGAGCGCAGTTAACAAATATAATAAAGATATGGGATATTAGCTCAGTCGGTAGAGCACTTGACTTTTAATCAAGTTGTCCCGGGTTCGAATCCCGGATGTCTCACTAAGGTAAAGACATCAGAAACGCTGTAAAATCAGCGGTTCTGATGTCTTTTGTTTATCTGATGACATCTTCTTTTTCTTCCATTACATGATTATAAACATCAATGACAACTTTCTCTGTATCGCCCATGAGTTTGGCAATCATCTTGATTGAAATGGCTGGAATCTTGTAGCACAGATTTGAATAATAGTTATGCCGGAATATATGTGCTGTAAGATCATTAATGACTGGGAACCGGGACCTGCCTGAGTCCTCTGTCAGACTTTGTTTTATTTTCAATCAGAGGGTCATTTACAACAAAATGTATATAAATTATTGCTATAGAATATTCTTATTGGTACAGCGTTTGCAGGGAATCCCAATCGTTTTATCAACTTCTTTGTAATCAATACTTATAGCATTTTTCATTCCGCTACAATATGGATTAGTATTCACTCTAAGATACTTCATGGCAATAAAAAAGCAGATAGCGGGAATCGAACCCGTCTCTCCAGCTTGGGAAGCTAGCGTTCTACCGATGAACTATATCTGCATGTTTACATAAAAATATGAAGTTAATACTATTATAATCTCTGGTTATAGAAATGCAAGTCATTTCATATAGAAAAGTGCAATAAAAAGTGTTGCACTTTTTTGTGCGTTATGCTATCATGTATCACAGTGACGCACAAATGTCTTTGAGCGAGAAACAAGAAATGAGAGGTACGAAAGTTTTATGGAGGGGACGAACGTATATTATGTCGTTAAGAAAGGAGCATTGCCGGAAGTACTGCTTAAGGTAGTCGAGGCAAACCGTCTGATTGATACACAGAAGGCTGCATCTGTACAGGAAGCAGTGGATATGGTCGGAATCAGCAGAAGCTCTTATTATAAATATAAAGATGATATTTTCCCATTCCATGATTCAGCACAAGGAACGACGCTGACGTTATCCTGTCAGATGAATGATGAACCTGGGCTGCTGTCAGATGTACTGAAGGTAGTAGCGGAATTCAAGGCAAATATATTGACGATTCACCAGTCCATTCCCATTAACGGGATAGCATCCTTGTCTCTGAGTATTCAGATTCTGGCGGCAACGGGAGATGTATCAGAGATGATACAGGAGATGGAGAAGAAGAACGGCGTACATAGTGTGAAGGTTCTGGCGAGAGAGTGATAAATAGGGATAAGCCCTGAATATAAACAGTAGAGGAGATATGGAATGATTAAAGCAGCGATATTTGGTTACGGTACAGTTGGAAGCGGTATATATGAGGTACTTACTAGAAACAGTGCCGTGATACAGGGAAAGCTTGGAGACAGAATCGAAGTAAAATATGTTCTGGATCTGAGAGAATTTCCTGGTGATCCGGTACAGGATGTGCTGGTGCATGATGTGAATACGATTCTGGATGATGAAGAAGTATCTATTATCTGCGAGACGATGGGCGGAGAGAAGCCGGCATATGATTTCACCAGACGCGCATTAGAGCTTGGCAAGAGCGTATGTACTTCCAACAAAGAGCTGGTAGAGAAGCATGGGGCAGAGCTTTTAAAGATTGCGCAGGAGCATCATTGCAGTTATCTTTTTGAAGCCAGTGTAGGCGGCGGTATTCCTATTATCAGACCATTATGCACCTCTCTGGCACAGGAACATATAGAATCCATTACAGGTATTCTCAATGGTACAACGAACTATATCCTGTCCAAGATGGAGAATGAGGGAGCAGATTTTGAAACAGTGCTTAAAAGAGCACAGGAGAAGGGCTACGCTGAACGTAATCCGGAAGCTGATGTATGCGGATATGATGCAGGCCGTAAGATTGCGATTCTGACATCACTGGCATATGGTAAGAATGTGGATTTCGCAGACCTGTATGTAGAGGGAATCACACAGATTACCAGGATGGATTTTGCATATGCAAAGAAGCTTGGTACTACAATTAAGTTATTTGCCAAGAGCCAGTGCATAGATGGAAAATATTATGCAATGGTAGCTCCTTTTATGGTAACTGCGGACAATCCATTATATGCAGTACAGAATGTATTCAATGCAATTCTGGTACACGGTAATATGGTAGGTGACACAATGTATTATGGAAAAGGCGCCGGTAAGCTTGCAACAGCAAGTGCAGTCGTAGCAGATGTCATTGATTGTGCAAAACATCTGGGCAAACATGTACAGGTCATCTGGGAGGAAGACAAGCTGGAGATTTCACCGATGGATGATTTCACAAGACGTTTCTTTGTAAGAGTAAAAGGAACAG